>Ga0315284_10000005_pt1 | contig 441848 bp, 607 predicted proteins | sample YL17G09_16_MG_FD_203696 | JGI IMG/M metagenome (GOLD analysis project Ga0315284, IMG submission 203696) | Sediment microbial communities from Yellowstone Lake, YNP, Wyoming, USA - YL17G09_16 | ecosystem: Environmental > Aquatic > Freshwater > Lake > Sediment | place: USA: Wyoming | collected... | reverse complement strand
TTACTACGTTTGCGGCGTTTGTTGAGTTGAGCATATGGTTTCAATATCATCCCGGATGCCATAACCCTCGAGCTCGGCACAGATGGCTTTGATCTCGTTCTCGGTGTCGATGACAACCTGCCGCTTCTCCGTCTTGCGAAGTTTCAGGGCATGGATCCTGTCCTCGACGGAATAGGCACCACACTTTGGGCACTTCTTTTCCGCAAGAGTATTATAGGTGGCCTTGTTAACATGGGCCTCCAGATGGTCGTATCCGCACACGTCGCATTTCCATCGGGCGACATAGTGACTCCTTGGATCATAATCCTCTCCGCACCTGGTTATATGAATGAATTTCATGGAAAAAAATTCCCTTTCCTTTATACGATGTCTGCTTCCACTACGTGCCAGAATATATGCTCATTGTAAGGGCGGGTTTTGCACCATTTCTCCCATAAGCCAGGATGGTCTGTGAGCCCGTGTTCACTGTTAAAATGTTTTCTATCCTCGTCCCGAAGTCGGTTCATAATCCCTGCTGCTTTCTCTTTACCATCAAGGCATACGGCGACAACCTCACCCTGTCTGAAAATAACATGGGCCTTTTTTCCTCTCACGATTTCCTCCTGGGACAATGTTTCCGATGCGCTATCAGTTTGACCTTGGGAGCCTCCCGGCCACAATTAACGCATACTGCCCAATTAGAACCGGCCTCACCGTCAGGTCGCTTCATATTTCTCATGCAACCCCTCCAAAAGATGATACTAATTAAGATGGGTAAAAGCTATAGCAGAAAAAATTTCCTCAAGGGGCCCTATAGAGGCCCCTGAGGATTTTTTAGTACTGGAGTCTTTTGTAGACGGCTGTGACGATCGTCATGATCTTTTTGTATTTCGCGGATACGGCGTGAGGAGATATGCCCAGCTCTTCCCCAACCTCTTTGCAGGTATAGCCGTCAAGCCGGTAACTAAAAAGTTGCTTGGAGGTCGAGTCCAATCGATCCCCAACTGTCTGCATGAAGTTGTCAAGATCAAGCGATTCGTCTATGTCGGGAAACTCAACCGTGTTCACGACAGGATGCTCAGCAAGACGAGTCTTACGCATCGCCTGATACTTGGGCGAGTCATAGGTCTTCCACAGGTTCCTGTGTGAGCGGATGAACTTCACATACGCCTCCATGTCCCGAAGCTCAAGCCGGCCTTGGGCCACCTGCCGATGAAGGCTCACGATACAGCCGGTTACTTGGAAGATCGTGATCTCTGCAGGGAAGTTAGCAGCCTTGAACTTTACGCAGGCATCCGGCCCGATCATGCCATTGGCCGGCATGAACAGCTTTCTCCGAATCAGTTCCCTTTCTCCTTCAGTAATGTCACGAACCTTCTGGCTCTTGTGGCCGTTGCTGACAGTAGTGTGTTTCTTCGTGGTGGGAAGAATGACTCTCCCTTCGACAGGACGCGGGTTGTAAGATTCGTTCTCATTTACTTCGTTGTCAAGAACGGCAGTCGTGGTTGATGTGGAGACAAAGCCCCTTCGTTCCTCAAGCACGCCATGAACAACATGCCGGGCGTAATTAAACGCCTTCTGCGTGAAATAAGTAACGAGTTGAGACTTGGTACTATCATAGGTCTCAAGAAAATTCGAGCGGTAAAGTCTGAGGATGACTTCGGACTTCACATCTTCCGCACTAATGTCCGAATAGTTTTTTGCGACAGACCATACGGCTGACCACAGAAGGCGGTCAACATCGTCCTGATTCGCTTTATAGAATTCCCAGAACTCTCGACGGTAGATGAGACTCATAAAACACTTCCCTTCTTTTTATGTGAGACGATTTATTTCATTCCGAACTTTCAGAATGTATTCGTCTTCTCTTTTTATTTTGTTAAGGGCTTCCAGCGTCTTTGTGATTTTGACGCGGGCTTTCTCGCTATTATGTGACATGCGAGTATTTGAAACTGATTTTTCTGCCATCCGTTCTGAGATTAACTCAAGCCATGCACCAAATCTTTTCAGTCCCTTGGATAAATAATACAGAATACATATCACTCCGACAAAAGCTAAAAGGGTAAGCATAGGGAATACCTCCATGGGTAGTCAACCACAGAACGAAGGATGTCAAAGAACAAATCAGTCCATGCGTTGTATAATATACAGTTCAACAAACAAAGTGTCAAGAAAAAAATATGGAGAAGAAAAAAAATTTCCCTCTCCATGAGTCACGTAGTAAATGCAATGCTTAGTTGACGAAAGGATTCTTTAGACGGCCACCCAGCGTGGCCCCGTCTTTGCCATCGAAGTCAGTCCAGCCCTGATCAAAGAAGGACGGCATGGCATTCGAACTGGTTCGGGTATAGAGAATCCTTCGCAATGAAGAAGCCCCTTTGACAAAGACCATACAGATAATGGCCTCAGAAGCATCGGGGTCGTTTTTCAGAGAACCGACAGGCACTTCATTTTTCTCTGTTTCCTTCACGTAAGAATCAACCAGAAGAATCAATCCGTTTGCCGTCAGTGATAACTCCCAGAGCTGCTCGGGAAGTCTTTCCTTATCCTCCTCTTTCTCGATGGCCAGCATGGTGGGGATTACATTCCCATCATCGGTAAGAGAAATAACCACAGAAGCAAGATAGCCGTCATGCATCAGAAGGCTCCGTGCCTGATCAACACACCGGTCGGCATTCGCTTTTGCAGTAGCAAGATCCATAAGTGCCCTCCCCTCAAAAAGATAGGAAAGGGCGGATGGGGTTCAAGCAACCTTCGCCGCCCTCTTTTTCGTTTTATACTCCTGCAGGTAGGCGTCGAGATACCCGTCATACAGGCATACACCGTTGTTCTCATTCTCGTAGAAGGCACCCTCCCCATATTTTTCAATAAGTTCATTCAGAGTGAGCGCAAGCTCCGAGATCTCGTCAGCAACAATCTCACCCTTCACGAAAGCGAGCCCTACCTTTGCAGGGAGCTTCAGCTCCGAGACGATCTTGTGAATCATCTCGATATGACTGGTATTCGTGATCTTATTCTCCACGGCACAGATGCATGCCTCGGGACAGAAGCCCTGATCGGAGTAACCCTTCAATATCAGAGCCAGTCTCTTGAACTTCGTCGGGCTGAGATTCCGATCCATAAGATACTTCGTCAGCTCTTCGGGAATCAAACTGTTGGTCTGAGTCTCAAGCTCTTCGATCAACCCCTTCTCGGCTGATTCATTCTCGTAATTGGCCAGATCGGTTTCAAGCCCCTTAAGGGACGGTGAGAACTCAGGGTAGTATTTCGAGATGATATGGAGGAAGACATTCCGTCTGTACCATGACGCTCTCTTGTGAAGATCCAGCTGAATCTTCATGTATGAGATGAAGTTCGGTCGAAGGGTTTCCCCGTCCTCAGCAAGACACTGAGGTGCCCACCGAAGGGTGCTATCGATCACATTACCCTTTTTCCACTGATCATACCACTCCCGATACTTTGCATTATGAGCTCCACCTTTATAGACTTCGGGCTTCTCAAGGAACCGGAGAGAGAACTGATACATCGGGTCGCTGGAATCTTCGGCCAGCCTGTCCAGCCGGATCTCCCGGTTGGCCTGTTTAACAGACATCGCATCCTTGACCTGTTCGACACTTTCCTCATGGGTAAAGATCTTGGTCAGAGGCTTGAAAAGAAAGTCGAAGAACTTTGCAACCACCCACACAATGCTGCAGGCAACAATCAGAAAAACAGCATTCTCCACGAGTGTCGCCTTGGCACTCTTCGGAGGAGAAGGCTCATAGTGTGTATAAGGAGAAACGGACATAGGTCACCTCTTTTCTTTTCTGTACTCCGAAATTGCGTTGCTGTCATTAGTCCACCAAGCCACGGCACTGTCGACCTGCGCCACAGTCATTGACTCATTGGGAAGTGCATGAAGCTTTTGATATCTGAAACTGGCAATTTCCCAGTTCGGGATAGGGGCATTGCGGACAGCGCTCAGAAGTATATTACATCCCTGTATCATGCCGATAATCAGAACCAAAATTATCAGAATCCGAATGGCTATCTTGCTGAATGTGGATTTTGCCGGCAAGTCCCGTGCCTTTTTACTAATCTTCCGTTCAAGGTACGACGACATAATCAGAACCCCCTTGCTCGTCTGTCCGCCTGCACTTGTTTATAATCCGTATACATCTGTTCGATCGTCCAATGTTCCCGCCCTGTGCAGAATCCGACGAGCGATTCAAAACCTATCTTCGCCGTCCACAGGAGAGCGAAGCACACGACAAGAAAGAATATCAGCCGGAGTACCTTCGCCTGAAGAATATTTCTACTCCGAGGTTTTTCCTCCGGCTGATCGTCTGTTCCTTTTGAAGACCGAGACAGTTTGATGTCCCGTCTGAACTTCACATCATTCAAAAAGTCTCGGTTCATAATCAGATTCCTTTCCGTAGCCTTTCAGCCACTTTCAAATCTTCAGTCGAATCATACCCACAGACTGGGCATTGGTTCGGCCCTATCACACGAAGAGGAATGCCCCGTCGTTTGCATTCCCTTTTAATCTTGGCTAAGAGCCTATCCCAAACAGTCTTTCTCATATGGCTCCTTTCAGGGAATCAGTTACCGCGGCAATCTCGGCATCGGAGACCCAAGCCCCATGGAACCTGACAGGATCAGGAGCACCCGGATAGGTCATGAGCATGTCGCCCCGACCGATCAGGGACTCGGCCCCGTTCACATCAAGGATGACTCTGGAGTCACCTTTGCTTGCAACTTGAAAGGCAATCCGTGAAGGCATGTTGGACTTGATGAGACCGGTGATCACAGAGACCACAGGTTTCTGAGTCGCGAGGATCAAATGAATCCCCACGGCCCGGGCCAGCTGAGCCAGCCGGACAATCATCTTCTCCAGCACCTTTCCAGAGCACATCATCAGGTCGGCCATTTCGTCCACGATGCAGACGATGTAAGGAAGCGTAGCCAAATCATTTGGTTTTGCCGGGCCATCATATTTGCCTGACGACATATAGTTCTTCATAAGGGCATTGTAGCTCTCGATGTTCCGGACTCCCTTGGTGGCCAGTAACTGATACCGGCTTTCCATCTCCCTGATCAGTCCGAGAAAGACCCGGACAGCGTCCTCAGGCTCATTCACGATCGGGCACCGGAGATGAGGGATGTCTTTGTATGAGACCATCTCAACCCGTTTGGGGTCGACCAGAACCAACTGGCACTCCTCAGGAGTCTTGGTGTACAGGATCGAAAGTATAATGCCGTTCAGACACACGCTCTTTCCTGACCCGGTCTGTCCTGCGATGAGCAGGTGAGGCATCTTCGTCAGATCAACACTCTTGGCCTCTCCCGTGCTCGTGACGCCGATAGCTATCGGCAGATGACCCGTTTTATCCATCCCCTCAAGGACGGTCTTTAACGCAATCGTAGAGGCCTTTGCGTTGGGCACTTCTATGCCGACCAAGCCAGCAGAATGTATTTTAACATTGTTTGTTCCCTCATGTGTGAGGGATTGAATTGGAATTGGCGCCTGAATTCTAATGTGTTCAGACACAAGGGCCAGAGCCAGGTCTTCGGACATCGACCGAACCTGGCTCAGTTTCACGCCACTGGCCAGCTTGATCTCGTACCGGGTAACGATTGGTCCCCGGGAGATGTTCACGACGGTACCGGTCAGTCCGAACTCGGCCATTTTTATTTCAAGGGCATCAGGATCGATCTGGCTCTCATAGGTCTCGGCGTCATAGGTCTTGAGCAGGGACAGGGCCGGGGCCACATATTTCCGGAGCTCCTTTGCCGTGCCGAGACCCAGTTCCTTAAGGATCTGAATCTTCCTCCGAAGAGAAGTAGTGACGTTCATTGCGTCCTCCTGCTTGTGATAAACTCTTAATATCATATTATACGTTTCTAACTGTTTTCTTTTTCGAGGAGATTGAAATCAAACTTTATATAGATATGGACAACGTAATTTGTGATTTTAATTCAGCCGTGAAAGAGATCGGTGCTGAATCAGGTATCCTTCCTGGTGCCTCTGAAGAACATAGAAAACGGATGTACAAGGCGATTGATGAATCGGGTGTTGAGTTCTGGTCAAAGATGCATTGGATGCCGGAAGGACGCCAGCTGTGGAATCTCGTCAAACCTTATCATCCTGTCCTGCTTTCATCGCCCGGAGAGTTCTTGGATGCCCCGGCCGGGAAAGAGAACTGGGTCAGTGAGAACATTCCTGGCACGACTCTTTTCTGTGACCCTGAAAAATATCGTTATGCTGAGCGTGACGCCATTCTCATTGATGATATGTCGAACAACATTGGTGCGTGGGAAGAAGCTGGTGGCATTGGCATTCTGCACACCAGTCTTGAAGACACAAAACAGAAACTGGAAGCCATTATGAAGTTACCGAAAATGAGAGCGACACTGGCTGATCAGATAAGAAGGATTGCTGGTATCTTTTCCCTTCAAGACTTTCCAGTCATCAGTCGATTTTTGGTCAACTATGATGTTGCACCTGAAATTAAAAAAGTTGTTCTCAAGGCACAGGGAAAAGAGAAGATCACTGAAGCTGACATGAACTCTGTCAGGGATTCTCTTAAACAGATTCCTGACTTGAAAGAAAGAGAAATGCTTCAGTACATAATCTTGAAACCCATTCAGGCTTACCTCGGCAAAATCATACCAACCACGCAAGACAATCAGAGACGGGAAGATTTTATCGGGATACTGAAACAAAGATCTTCTGAAAAAGACAGAGAAGAAACAAACATCAAAAACATTCGCCACGAAATAAAAGATACTTTGACAAAGGGGACGCCCACAACTCAGGTCATCCCCCGTAGCCCACACTCAGAGCGTGCCACATCTATTTTCCGATCTTTAGCCTCCACTCTACAAAAGGCGTAAGCGGATCCTTTCTGATATAGGCGAGAACCATCTTCCTGCTCACACAGGTCAGGAACAGAAACACTTTTCTATGATACACAAGAAGATACTGAAACAAGTTTAATTCTTTGTAATCATCGGTTTCTTCACCAAACAGCCATTCTGATTCCCGGTCAATAGAATAACCCGAATACATAGACGGCGGAGTTTTTTCCCTCAGAGGGGAAAATTTTTCTCTCATCTCAAGACACTCCTCAATTCCACCATGCAGGTCCAGATAATTGTATTCAAAGTCATTGTTCAGGGCATGCCCTTTCAAGATCGTGACAAGCAGTTCCAGTTCCTTTCTCGTGTAGGTAACGACCCGGGCCTTATCGATCAGCCATTTCATCCGCCTGGTAATCTGCTTGGTCATCAATTGTCTTTCTCCTTTCCATCTTTGATGGGGGGCTCAGAGATATTATACAGTTAATAGATTACGATCGGCAAAGTATTTCTGATGAACTTACGAAATTCCTTGTCGTTCAATTTCTTGTTGTCAACATTAGCTGAGATCGTTGCCATAAAATTAATTGCAGCCACTGTTCGGTTTTCATCAGCTTGACGCTGTGGCCTCTCCGCAAAAGTCCTTTTTTCCTGTTGGCTCATACGTGCTGCCATAACTTCCTTCCTTTCTCAAACAGTTTTGGACGGTGTTTCTCCGTGACTCGGTTCAGGGACTCGGCCTGAAATTGGTGGAGTAGACCCTAGTTCTGGCTGATGACCTCCCATTGTTTTTCATACGGTTCCTCTATCTCCTTCTTGTCAATGCATCCGGTCTTGTCGGGGAAGATAATCCGAAGAACCTTCCTGTCCAGCTCCATGGCATCAATGAAAGTCACAGGATAGTTTTGGATGATGTCGAAAGCGGTGTCGCCTGTTTTGAAGGTCTCGCCCTTCTCAATCCGTCTTACCACATCCCATAAAACTGCATGGGCTACTTTATCGGGAATGGGCAGGCATATCTGCAGGTCAGTATGACCATATTTTTCAAGGAGACCGTGCGTATGACAGTTGACACTAAAAGGATATGTGTCATCATCGAAAACGAAATGAGCGTACCATCCACACTTCGCAATCATTTCTTTTTCAAAGGCCTGCGTGGCCTCCAGTCCCTCGTCACAACATTTGCATCCGGTCTTGTGTTTCTTTTTTACCAATTGATCCTCCTCTTTCTGAGGAAAGGTTTTTCAGGTTCCTTCGGAGCTTCCTTTTTTGCAACAAGGGCAGGGTTCGTTGGTGAGGCATACCACTCTTCCTTTGTTCCCTGAAGTCTCAGACGCTCCCGTTCCTTATCATATCGGAACCGTTCGGCGATGGTTGTGTTTGCAATATAACCCATAAAAAAATCACGTCCAGTCTAAAAATTTCGGCCGGCCTTTTGACAGGGCCAGTTCAAGATTCCCTACCTCGAAGGGAACATCAAGAATATTGACCCCCTTATCCTTCAGCCAGTCGAGCACTGCATTGTGCGTGTCGTCGTTTTCGCTGAATCCCTTTTCATCAACGATGATGGTTCCAAACCCCGGCTCGCCATCGACAGCCCGTTTGAGCTTTGCTATCAGGTCGTGATTGCCTTCCGCAACCAGTGCCGTCCAAGGATCCGCTTTAGTCGTGGTCAAAGTGTGACTCCCATGTTGGAGCATTCTTCTATCATACCTCGAAGATCTGTCTGAAGATCCGAAAGAGATATTGATTTGTCGCGTTTGATTAATTGAACCACTGACCAGCCGACTATGTTTTCCACCGCGGACCTCAGATTAGTTTCACCAAACCTTGCTTCAAGCTCCTTATTCGTACCGGGGTCTATGAGAAAGTTGCTGATTAATTGAATGGCGGACTCTCTTGCGGTTGCCATAAAAATCCCTTTCCTATTTATACCATTTGAACTGAGCTTTTTTTGACATACCCACCAACTCTTTCTTCGACCTGAACATGTGCATATCTGAGGGGTCAACAACTTTATAAACACCCCGGCGCCCGACATCCGGGAGAAACACCGAGACAAGGTTCTGAGGAAAGCGACCGGCAATCTCACCATTGACATTCACCATCTCGCCGGTGGGCTCTTTGTACATTGCTATGCAGTACTGCCCCACGACGATCGGTTTACCATCAGCGTCTTTGAGACCGGTGCGTTCATATTTCTTTCTCACTGCTCCTCCGGTATGCTCAGGACACTTGTGAATGTTGTCCCAACAGGAACATCCTTGGCTGGATACGGCACACCACACCCTGTTACCAACCCGTGTGTCTCAGGGTCGGCATCGCATCGTGTGATAACCCAGACCTTTTTACTATGCCTTTCCTGAACTTCAAGAACGGTTGTCTGTTTCATTTGGAACCTTAGCCTCCTCCTCATCGAAGACTCTCTGGTATTCGTCAAGGATTGCATTTTCGATCATCAGCCGTGTGTCATTGTTGATCGGATGGGCAACATCTTGGAAACTCCCATCCCGTCTTTTTCTTGCCGGCATGATGATGTACAGACCCTGACTTCCGGACAGGATTGTTATGCCTCTGACAATGAAGCAGTCATCGAAGACAATGCTGGCATATCCCCTGACCCGCTCATTGTCATAGACCATTTTTATCCGGACTTCTGTTATCTTCATTTCCTAATCCCTTTCAGTCAGAGACCTCAAAGTTTTTTCTCCTTAGGATGGCCTTGGCATGTCGGACGACATTATTCTTGGACTTGACACAGATGGTGATTGTTTCTCCGGTAAGTTCAAAAACTTTTTTGATGATCTGTGTTGCTGACATGCTCTTTAGGATAACTCGTATCGGAACCGGTTCCGGTGGAGGAGACACAGCCGTTGATTTATCCGGGTCATATATGCCCAATAAAAGTGAAGGGGCCTTCTTCCTGTGAAGAGGGCAGAACGCAACTTTTGACCCAACCATTTTAAAGCATCCGCCTTGGTCACATTTCTTTCTCCTCGGTCTTTTATCCCCTGCCTCATAATAATAATCCAGCTGTTCAAGACCGGCTTTTACTATATCGTCTACTCTACTCAATCAAAACCTCCAATGGTAAAAAGGAAAACTTTAAAATAACCTCAGACCATGGGAGAACGACAGATCTTTTTCTTATCTCTTCCCTTCAAGAACCTCACAACAGTTAATGAAAAGTTCCCGACGATTGCTCTCTATCTTGGTAATTTGATTCATGACCTGTTTTGCATGTCGCTGGATGGCCCTGGCATCGACCTGAACCATTGTCAGGGGCTTGGGCATCTTCCCTGTACCCGTCTCACGGATACCCTTGATCGTGCCGATGATATGGTCGGCTTCGTCATAGATGAACTTCATGGTCTCTTCAATGGACTGGGCCTTCACTCTTGCAGGGCAGAAAATGGCCGTTAACAGCTTCTTGGTCTCGCGACCTTTCCTCCAGCCGGACTCTTTCATGGTCACACCGAGATTTTCTTTCTGGTCGTGGTGTTCATAATTTCGTTTCCCTCCATCACCAGTTAAAGACTTTCAGATCCTTGTAGATCACCCCGTCCTGATCGAATTGGACATAAGCACAGCCAAGTTCATGGGCCCGTTTAATGATCTTACAGAATGATATCGAGTAAACCTTGCCCCATGCCTTCAAGTCGTCCTTAAGTGACGCCTCATCCAAGCTGACTGTCACGATAAAGCCCTCTTCATAGAGTTTGATGATCGGTGCATCTGCACTGTTATTGATGGCTCGAAGGAAATTAACATCTCTCTCAGTGATATGGCCCGTGTTGATGTCCAGCATCTTATGAATGTAGGGCTTATCAATCGAATATTCTTTCGGCTCTGCCTTTTTGCTCATTTGGATTTCCTCCCTTTTATATTATACATGAAATCGACGGTGAAGTTATTACTTGATTACCATTGGGGGCAGGGCCGGAACCACAGGCAGAAGTTCATCAAGGCGCTTCCTGATGAGTGCCACAACCTTCATGGCCCGTTCCTTACCTGTGCCTTTACCCGAATTGATCCTGAGTCCCTTCTCGACAAGATCCTTCACAGAATCAATACCTGAGAACTCCAGAAGGGCGCAGGGCCCGACCTCGGCCACGGCCATGAGCAGGTCACAGACAGGCCGTAGCTGAGCAGGGTCAGCCACTGCATCCCCGCCATGATCGGCTACATGACAGATCTCTTCTTTCATGCCTGGAAGCCAGTATTTGACATACCCGTCATACTCGATACTCGGTTCACAGGTATGGATATAGGAGATGTTATATGCTTCGCAGAACCCTTTCAGGTCATCGCACTCACCATAGTTTGACATGGCGTGCCATGTGATCGTGTTGGTCTTGGCACCGGTTTTAGCTGCGGTCAAGAACTCGGCCTCGGTCGTGGGACCTATAATCTCGGAGCACTCATCATTCAGGGCTTCAAGGAGACCCTTGATGGCGCCTCTCTTTATCGATCCACCTATCTCGAAAGTCATGCCCAGCGATTCTCCCATAAGTCCTATTCCTTTTTGCCAATGCTTGAGGTGAAGATCCACAAATATTTGAAGAACTTGACGAGGAGCACCACGGCAACTATCGGAACGATCACAACCAGAAACGGAATGCTGACCACGAGCAGAGCCGAGATCAGGCCGGTGATATAGTACATGTCCATCTTCTACCCCCTAAAAATATTGAATCTTGAATGGATTAAATCATTGGACTTTTTAATGAAGTCCTGTGCTTCTTTGAGTGAAAGTGAAGAAGATTTCGTTTTAAGGACTATCCATTTCCAAGGACAATTAGGATTCCCATCCTCCATGATATCTTTCTTGACAACCTGCACATAAATCTTAAAGTCAACAGGAGAGATATAACCGATTTCCCTCCCATCTAATTTTATGGCATGGTGGTCATTATGAAATGCCCTGTACTGTCCAGTGGCCTTTGTGGTTTTGAATGTGAATTTCATTTGTTTCATATCTGAAATCCCTGCGTTTCTAAATACGCCGTGATGTCCTTGATCACTGTTTCCTTTGTAGCATTAGCATGATCTGTGAAATACTCTTCAGGATTTTTGCCAAAGACCTTCAAAAAAATTGGCAATAATCCACTCTGCTCTACATCTTTTATGAACTTGGCCCTATACTCCGCGTAATCTTCAACAGAAAAGGAACTTATATTCATCCCTTTTAATTGCTCCAAGTTCTTGGAAACAGCCTTCAAACGATTTAAGATAGATTCTTCCATAGTTTTCTCCTTCAGGTTTCCCAGTCTTGCATCTGTTTCAGAGTGTGCGTCTTCTGAGCCTGTTTGACAACCCAGTCCAGTTTGACAGGCTGATAATTTAGCTTCTCTGCGGCTATGAGATAATGGCGAGGTGTCAGAAGATTAAAAAGATGTGGTTCCTTTTCCTGCACGACCTTCAAACCGAACGTATGGAAGTGACCGTGGATGTTCAGATCATAGCCCGTTTGAACATAATGTTGTATACCAGGGCCGGTCACCATGGTCGAACTCTGCACAACCTGTGGCATATGCGAGAACAAGATCCTCTTGCCGAACATCTCAAGCTCGAAACTGTTACCGACAAAATCCCAGCCACGGTCCAGGTACCAAGACGCACTCCGTTTATCATGGTTTCCGAGCACCAACCATTTCTTTCCGGGCAGAGCAGTAATGAGAGGATGCCATTTGTCCTCATTATGAAAAGAGATGTCACCGAGGAAGATGACCGGATCACCCTTCAAACAATTCGTCAGTGCCCTCATTTCCTTTTCCGAGAATCCAACCGGCCGGAAGCCATCATCCGAGAGGCCAGTGTGATCAAGGTGCAGGTCTGCAACAATCCAGGGATTCATTTTAATGGCTCCTCACCAGTTGATTTTTCGTTTATCAGTTATGACCTTAGGTGTCGGCTCATCCTGACCCGGAAGCAATAAGTGATCTTCATCGAGAAGAATGGTTGTGGAGAAGGCCGGCTCTGAGCCCATACAAATGTGCTCACCAAAGATCTGCATAAAATCCCACATCTGAAACTGGCTGTAGCCCTGTGCATCTTTTTCTTTGGGTCCCGGCTGATACTCAGCGGGCAAATTCAATCGAGCGTAATGTTCTTTGTATATCTGCTGTCCTTTGGCTGTCAGCTGCACCCATACATATTCATTGATGTTGAATTGACGTTTCATGCCCATAAGATCTTCCTACGTGTATCAACCAACTTGCCTGTGGGTATGATTCCGTCCCAAGAGCTGTTCTCGAAAACTCTGTCATCTGCGAGATGAGATCTCGGAACAATCTGTTGAAGAGGACGGGGAACCGAGGTCACGGAGAACCAGCCATTACCGAGATAAGGTCCGACCCTGAATTTCTGTCCGCCCATCTTGCGGGCGATAATCATTCCCTCGGTGATGTCCATAAAGCCTGACTCCTTTTTATTCCAGTGTCCCCGGATACCCGAGAGCAATTGCCTTTCTCATTACCATGGGCCACCAGCCCGGCTCATTGCCATATCTTTCGACGGCACTGACATGTGCCGGAAACGCTTTCACAAGCTGAGCCCTGTTGGTCGGGTCAGCTTTGAAAATGGCATCCATCAGAGCCTTGTAGAAACTTCCGAATTGCCCGGTCCTCCACTTGACCATGATTTCTTCTTCCTCGGTAAGTTCCTGTTTGGGCGCAGGGTTACAAATTTCTTGCGTCATGCTGATTTCCTTTTATTGAGAATGTTGAGCCGAAGTAGGCACGCATTGCGCTTCCCGCCTATGACAAGAGTGTTGATTGTCTTTCGGATATTATTCGCCTGATAGAGCCGGCCTTTTATGAACTCTGTCTCCATAGATTCAGGTCGTTCTTTCAGATCTTCTTTAAGGACAAAGATCGTATCATCAAGGACGGTCTTGAGAGCGGTGATTGTGTCTATTGGTTTGCTCATGCCTCTTCCACCTTCGTCAGAAGTTTGATCTGTTCAAGGATTGAACAGATATGCTCGCACCGTTCAAACGTCCCTGCAAAGACCACGGCACTTCCTGACTTATGGGCCGTCATCATGATCTGCTCGGCCCGCATGCCATCACAGTGGATGGCCTTGACGATCTGCCCGACAACCTCGTCCTGAGTATGGACGCTATCGTTGAGAAGCAACGCCTTGTACGGGTTGCCGAGATTGATGGTGGTCAGTTCATCAATCTCATTTTGAATGTTCGTTCCGTTTTCCATAATAAATCTTATCTCCTTTCGTTAACCAAGAGCGAGCCTATGCCGGACACTGACAAAACTTTTTAGCGTGCTTGCTGCCAGGCTGAAATCCCATACACATGGAAGGTTTTGCACCCTCGATTAAACAAACCGCTTTCCCGTTTGACAGCTGGTGAAAAAACGGACAGCGATCCTCTACCATTTTGAATCCCTTTACCCCTCCAACTTCCCTAAGATGTTTTTCTAGCGCACGTCTGAATTCAGGGTCTGAACCGAAGCAATCAAACTCATTAACCATTCCGTCCGAGGCTAAAAATGTCCCCTTCCATTTTTTATAGTCCTTGTCATAGACATCGACATGATCCGTCGCTATACAACACCTACCACACCTTTTACATTTCATTCAAGACCCCTTTTTTAATCGTGGGCTATGGTGAGGTAGAAGTACCCCATCTCATTCTCGAACCCCGCCTGCATGACAGCGCTGATCTCTATCATGTAGTTCCCGGTCACAGGATTTTTCAGAACTACTTGTACGGTGTCCTGCCCAACCAAGACCTCATCCTTCAACCGTAAGACCTTCAGTTCAATGCTCTTAATCCGGGTCCGTTCTCCGATGCAACAGATTGTGTAATTGAAATCGGAAGAGAGGTTTTTCAGAACCCCTTTTGAATTTTCAGTCCCGGCCCCGACCAGATCCACGTCGATCTTAACAATCTCGTAGCCGTGTCTCTTGCAGGCATTATAGAGTTGGGCCCCTATGTACAGAGTATTATCGAGAAGAGCGTACGACTCTTTATAGTTCCTGTGTTCCTGAGCGAATGCCTGAATGAACAGGGCACACAGAAGAACCGGAAGAATCTTAAACATATTATACCTCCCTGTTGCTCTTTTTTTGCACTTTTTCTATCCTCACCTTACCAGCTATTAAAAAGTATCACAAACAGGGGGGGGAATGGATGCCTCGCAAAATCGCTATTGCCGGATCTGATTTTATGAATTCAACTCCCTCTCCCGAAGACACTTGTAATGCCAAGTCGTCAAGGTGCTCCATTCAATCCCCAAATGGGGAAGACAGCATTCAATACTTGCCGGACTATCAAAATTCAATCCCCCGCCTGTGCGGGGAAGACTCCGTCATGCAGTAAAGCAAAGACTGCATTGCCATTCAATCCCCCTGTGCGGGGGAAGACGCCAACTTCAATCGAAGTAAAAACGAAAGCTTCCATTCAATCCCCGCCTGTGCGGGGAAGACTATGGTTAGTGAAGACCACATGCACCTGCCCCAATTCAATCCCCACCTGTGTGGGGAAGACAACGGGCCATGGCCCGGGCCGAGGCCATACATGAATTCAATCCCCACCTGTGTGGGGAAGACGATTCCATCTCACGATGGGCACCCATCCCTCTGATTCAATCCCCACCTGTGTGGGGAAGACAATCCCCGAAAGCTTGTAATGCTACTCCCCAGCCATTCAATCCCCACCTGTGTGGGGAAGACGGACTTCCGAATCGGTATTGCCGGCAAGGAAGATTCAATCCCCACCTGTGTGGGGAAGACTCGTAGATCGTGCCGACGCTGTCCTGGCCTTCTATTCAATCCCCACCTGTGTGGGGAAGACTCCTCGGCTTTTGACTTGAGTGCAGCCTGCAACTATTCAATCCCCACCTGTGTGGGGAAGACTTTCGGTATCCGGCCATGATAATAATACCAGAATTCAATCCCCACCTGTGTGGGGAAGACTTAAGCCGCCGCATCAATGCGGCAAGAACATTCAATTCAATCCCCACCTGTGTGGGGAAGACTTTCTCGTTGAAAGCGTCTGTCAATTCGGTATAATTCAATCCCCACCTGTGTGGGGAAGACTTGTTGTAACGAATCTGGATAAAGAGAAGAAAAAATTCAATCCCCACCTGTGTGGGGAAGACGGGTAATGGATATAAAAAATGTCCACTATTCTTATTCAATCCCCACCTGTGTGGGGAAGACCATAGTACCTCCTCCTTCGTACTCTCCCCGTTCAATTCAATCCCCACCTGTGTGGGGAAGACTGAACACCAGTCGGGTCAGGCTTTCGCTGAACCATTCAATCCCCACCTGTGTGGGGAAGACAGCCGTTTATGGATGCACAGCAGACTCAGCTGGTATTCAATCCCCACCTGTGTGGGGAAGACCACGAAATCAGAGACCCCGTTAAAGCTCAATCCATTCAATCCCCACCTGTGTGGGGAAGACACCATAGCTCCCAGCGCCATGATGACCAAGCCGATTCAATCCCCACCTGTGTGGGGAAGACGATGATCACACCGGCCGGGCTCAAATGATTCAATTCAATCCCCACCTGTGTGGGGAAGACGACAGCATTTCTTTTTCGCTCGGAAGTGGGAAATTCAATCCCCACCTGTGTGGGGAAGACTACTCACATGGGCACTTCCCACGCCTAAGAGTATTCAATCCCCACCTGTGTGGGGAAGACATTTGATTTTCCTTTGTTAAAGTTGTGTTGAAATTCAATCCCCACCTGTGTGGGGAAGACGTCGCTCGTTCGGAACGCAAAAGACTCTCAACATTCAATCCCCACCTGTGTGGGGAAGACATCCAGGAACGCTTTGAATCTGGAAGACGGAACCATTCAATCCCCACCTGTGTGGGGAAGACTGCTGTTTCATTTTTTATCATTTAAAATAGGTGATTCAATCCCCACCTGTGTGGGGAAGACTGTGTCAGATATGGTGCCGCCCAATCCATTGAAAATTCAATCCCCACCTGTGTGGGGAAGACGATTGCAGAGTCACAATGAATTTTCACTGCCTATTCAATCCCCACCTGTGTGGGGAAGACCGTCACAGGATTTCAAGGGCAAACGGGTGTTCAATTCAATCCCCACCTGTGTGGGGAAGACTCGATTTTTGCCAAAACGCCAGAGCTCATTATATTCAATCCCCACCTGTGTGGGGAAGACGATTTTGCAGGTCAGGAATCTTATGGAACTTGAATTCAATCCCCACCTGTGTGGGGAAGACCAGCCAGGAGCCGAGATCGTCCTGGTTTTTGAGATTCAATCCCCACCTGTGTGGGGAAGACGCCGCGCACCTTCTCCAGTTAATGTATCAATCAAATTCAATCCCCACCTGTGTGGGGAAGACCCTGAATAAGAAGGATATTCAGAATCAAAGACTTAAACCCCAAAGGGTAAGTTATCTAAAAAATTCAATTCCATCAAAATCTATACGAGGATCAAAGCAGTTAATATATTCAATGCTAAACCCACGAGCTGTATTTTTGTCCCCTCTCATAACAAGTGCCTGCTCTTTTCCTCGTACTCTTTCCTGAAGGTCTTTTAGAATATCCTGATACAATTTAAAATTAAGGATGCCTACAAAAATGTTGGTCTGAACTTCATAAAAATAAGCAGTCAAGACACATCGAGTACGACTCTTTATGTTTCTCACTATGCAAATCACCATTGAAAATCTCTTCTACATCGTTGAGGATTCGGGTTAGAAATTTACTCCCTTGGAGTTTTGCCAGTGCTCTTTTTCTCAATTCTTTTTCAATCATGTCTTCTGGTATCCTCCGTTCATTATAATCTCTGGCAACTTCAAACCCCAATGGAATTGATATATCCGCTTTGTAGAGATCTGCCATGTCAAAAACCAAGGAGAGCATATCCCCTGTGTGCAGTAATCCAAGGGCGGTGGAATAGCCAAGAGTATTTAAAACGGCAGAACAAATTCCATAAAGATAAGAGTTACAAATGGATATAGCCCTATTGTATACTGTCTGTTTATCCCATTCGCCATTCTTCATCCGGCCAGTCCAAGGTATGCCATATTTTTTGGCACACTCCGTATAAACTTTTTTCATGTGGGCACCTTCCATTCCCCGGATCTTATTTTCACCCATTTTACCGAGGAAGAAAGATTTCCCAAATCTCTTTTTACAATACCTCTTTATAAGAACTGGTTTTTTCCGCTCATACAAATGAATTTGCTTTAAGAGATTATCAGATGACCTTGAATGACTGGCTGAAACCGCATAGCACTTTGATATGTCTTCACCAACCCATATTATGGTGCAGTCCGTCCACGCACAATATTTGACCGCACCGTGAGTAATGGTAGTTCCTGGCCCTAAAAATATAGCTTCAATTCTCCCAGTGGGAAGAATCACATCAGTAGTTTCATTCACATAATGAAGGGAAGACTCTTTAACACAGAGTCTTCCCATTTCGAGATATGCGTAAGGGAGTTTGCACTCAAGTTCGAGATACACTTTGTTCCTCTTATTCTTTAATAACCTCAAGTAAACCGAACCCACAATACTTGGCCCGACCTATCCCGAAGTATTCTGATTTAAGGCTCCCAAGGGTTTTGTTAAACTGATCTGCATCGATGACCTTCAGCCGGCCCTGAAACTCAACCGAGTTATGGGTCCTCTTCTTGCCATCTTTGACAGCGAACACAGCCCCCATTGGGATGATCTTCTCCCAGGACTCCACCGAGAAGCCATGAGTAGTAGCTTTGTCCTGAAACCATTTGACAAGGTTTCGGATCCCAATCACAGCCACATCCTTTTCTCCCTGATCGACTGTGGCATTGGTCAGAATCCTGAATCTCAAATGATCCCCAACGCCATGTTCTGGGAGGGTGGTCATCTCACAGTCAATTCCAGTTGTGGGGAACTCAGAACAATAAACAATTGTAGTCTCCCCATCAACCCGATAGCGCACATTCTTTCCATAAGGAAAGTGCTTTTGAATTTCCTTATGGCGAATATGCCCATCCTCGCTGCTGAACTTGATCTGGCTCGTCACGAATTTATACATAGGCAAAAATTTCCCCTTCTTTTCTTTTAAACTACAAGTCCGTATTCACTGTGCCCAGAAGGCCCCGATAGATAGTATCCGGGTTTGAGTTTGTACATGTAACAGGTTTCTGTCTCATACTCAACCATATCTCTGACAGTCGCTTCGTCGACATTTACCTGCACAACTCGATCCATCATCTTCTTCAGGTGACAGTGAACCTGACTTCCCCGAGTTATTATCTCTCTCAGGATGTCATTATTCGCTGTCCTCGGCGCCAGGTCCAGTGCCTCCTTCTCAGCCAGCAGTTCCAATAGCCTCTCGTATGAGTCATCATTCTCGTCTACTGGAACATAGAATCGTTCTTGGGTTCCATATTGCTTGGCCGGGATCACCGTGTACATTCCGATTTCTTTGTACTTGAAGTTATTAATCTGCTGGACAAAATCGCAACGCTCCGAGCTCTTCTCCCAAGCCCCGAATCTCAGCGAATGACCCATGTAGGTGAAGTAGTCACTTTGAAGATGCAGGAGTTCCCTCTCTTCAAATACTCTTTGACCCGACAACACCAGAACCCTAATTGCATAATCAAGGAACGGGCCATCAAGCCCGTTATAAATATACCGGGCTCTTAGCATATGCTTGGTTTTTTCCTTGAGCTGGAAGACATGGACAATACCCCGTCGTTTGCTCCCATCAGGATTCCGTAATAGGCCTTCTCTGTTGCACCGACCAGCCGTCTGAATGATGTTTGGCAATGGAGCGATGTCCCTGTAGATTACCGGGAAATCAATATCAACTCCCGCCTCAATCAACTGGGTGGTAACGAAGAAGAATCTCGTCCCATCCCGCTTGTGCTGGTCGAGCATGGCTTGGCATTGACTGAGGATGACCCTGCGATCAGCTGAATGAAAATTAGAATTCATCAGCTTCACTGGACAGTCTACGGAACTCTTGATGCGGTCGTATACTTCCCGTGAATCATTGATCGTATTCAGCACAACCAGTGTTGGCTCGGTCTCTTGAATGATGCGCGTGACCAAACTATTGATACCCGTCCAGTCCCTATCGACATGCAACTCATAACGATTAAAGACATCGTGATTGAAATGATTCAGATCCCCAATCTCGATGGGCTCATGGTAATCCCTGAACATTGCTCTTGCATCACCGGCACTATCCGGGATTCTAAAACAGGGCATGGTTGCAGTGGAGATGATCGCATAGCTATTATACTTACGGCAGAACTCATCAAGCAGTGCAACAAAAAACGAGTACAGTCGGGAGGGCACCGCTTGAATCTCATCAACCAGAAACACCGAGTTCTGAAGTGACGACAGTCTCATCAGTCCCTTATTGGATGCTGTGGTGAATGACTGGAAAAACTGTACGAAGGTTGTGACGATCAGAGGATAGTCAAAGGTGGATTCTTGATAGTCCGCCCGGAGAAGATCTGTTACCTTTTCTTCTCGGATGGTCTGACCCTTGAACATTTTTCTCATCACCGACCACAGTTTCTTTATGAGAGTCTCTTCACCATAATCATCGTATATCTCTGATGAATCAAACTCGGGCTGTGCCTTGCAATCAATTCTTTTTACACATCCAAGTTCTCGGTTAAAAATGTTCTCGATGATTCCGAATACCTGTTCGGTTATTGATAGGAATGGAATGCTGTAGATGACCTTGGTCACCATCTTCTTCTCTATGACCTCATTTGCCAAAGCCAAGAGTATCGCGGTTTTTCCTGACCCTGTCGGTTCTGTGAGAGAGAAGATGTGCCGGTCGGGATGCTCCTGCATGGCCTGACGAAGATTCGATATGCAGGTTCCCCTGATCTCCGTCCGCACAGTATTCAAATCAGTTGTCGGAGCGTTGCTGAACCCGTCTATATACTCATTGATCCTTGCTCCATAAACGCTCATCATTGCTTCTGTGATCTCACCCGTGATCTTCTGATTACCGGCATCGCCTTTGTCCGCGGCCACTATTGCTGAGAAGCACATCCTTAAATCCATAAAGAACTGAAGGGGATCAGCCACAGATGCACGCAGAGCTGCCGGGGAAAATATGCCTTGATGACCTTCCCCGCCCCGAACGGCATTTAAATTTATGTCTTGCAGGGTGAAATGCAGATCACGATTTTCCAAACCCACTGCCGTCAAGAACTCATCGACTGGAAAATAGGGGTGTGTTGCAAGGAAAGCCTTCATCCTTTCCCATTCTTCAATATTGATGATCTCTGGGAGATTCGGCAATCCCCCATGATGCTTCAGGATACATGCCCCTATCAGCACCATGTCCCGTCGATTGGCAACCAAACCAGGTTTGAACCCATATTGGGCCACATAGTTCAGCATCGAATAGAAAGACAGATAGGCATGGTTGCTGTATTGACCATCTACATTTCTGCCGATTACCTTATCCTGAAAGGGCCGTATCATTTTCCCAACATCATGGAACAGGGCGATGACTCTCACCCTGGAATCGTTCAGGAGCTTAAATCCCCAATCCTTTACACCCGTGATATGGGTGATGAGAGTTTTACGGGGGTGGGACTTAAGCTCCTTGATGTGCCTGGAGATCAGCATTATTTTTCTCCTTATATGAACCATGCCGCCTTGTCATTGATCAGTCGGTATGGCCCAGAAGTTGGTACGGTTACACCTTGAACACACACCGTCAGAATCCAACCGGAATAAAACATCTTTTTTGGCTGGTTGGTCGGGACACGTTCGGACACGAAATCATTCTCTATTGTGTGGGTGTTGGACAAAATGGAGTCGGTCTGAAACTCCCCAGTTTTCTCCTCGGAGATTTCCACATCCTTCACGAATTCAAAATATGCCGGGCAGTTCACTGACCCGAGATATGTCGGATACACCGAGAGTTCGTTCTTGACCTTGTCACAGAAGTCATCGAAGTATCCCTTCGATCGGTCGTTCTTCAGACCCAGTGTAATCTCGTAACTTGGTTCCCGAAGATATTCGCAAAATCTCTGACCGGGTTCAAAGAAATGTCCCTCTATGGCTTTCCTTTTGGTAAAGGCGTGGGGCTCTTTGATAATAGGGGTCAAGAGTTTGATGGAACAAATCAAGTCCTCACAGAGCTGTGGGTACAGGGCTACCATGAGCGACCGCTCTATTCCAGTGACAGCACCAAGGAACCCTATGATCGCAACCTTGTGCATATAGGCAAAGGTGCAGGGGTTGTTGTTGGTCTGGGGCTGTTTGAAGTGGCCATAGTGACCACTGACTTTGAATGTTATGCCTTTCATCATTTTTGCCTCTCAGGGGTTAAAAAAGGATGGGAGTAGAAAAAATCACGCTCCCACCCTTCATTTTTCGCAGAAGACTCAGAATTATTTGAGCTCGATCAGCTTTGACGCAACTGATTTTGTCTGAGTCAGGAATGCTTCGGCCACCGCATCTTCAACACGGTAGTCAACGCTCTTAACCTTGTCAGAGGTGATCGTTGCCACTAACCCCGAAAAGTCCCAGGTCACGTCGGTGATGGACCGAAGATCGAACGTATCGCTCTCATTGATACGGATTTTGTTCTGAAGGTCTGCGATTTTCGCCATCGGATTCACCAAGTTGATTTTCAGCAACAGACGGGAGGTCTGACCTATCTTGCTCCGGGATGTGCAGATATTAATAGCATTCCACAGAGCATCCAGGAACAGTGCCACATCCTCTTCCGTGAGTTCCGTCTTGATGGCAAGGAAAGGATTGATGTAACCGATGATCTGATTCAACGAGAAGGGCACAAGACTTGTCGTGCCGATGGATCCCTGATCCTTTTCCATGCTCGACTGGAACACCGTGGTATTCTGGTGACGACGGAGTTCGCATTTGTTGAGGGAGGGATTCAGGTTCTCGAACTGGATCGGGCCGGTGAACTGTGAATTGTTGCCCTCGGCCGTTGACACACCGCCAAAGCACCGAACATCAATACATTTCTTGAGAAGGGTCTCGACATCGAACTTGGGATTCTTCACCTTTTTCTTGCCTTCCTCGACCGGAGCTGCTCCGAGGCCATACTTCTTCGCCAGTATTTTCAGACGGGCCTCTGAGCCGGAACCCTTGATCTCATCTTTCTCCAGGAGAGATTTGTCAATCTCCTGCAAGTAGATCTCGTTCTGCTTTGACGGCTCCACTATGTTGAGAAAAAGGAAGAAGTCCCGGACATACCGTTTGATCCTCACATCCGATATGAGAACCTTCGACGTGGCCTCATCATACCGCTGTTCGCCGGTGTAGGGGTCACCGTTGGGAATGCAGAAGATCGAGTCGTAGATAAAAATCAACTGTGAACGAAGAGTTTTGAGAATTTGCATAGTTCTCCTTTTTTAAAGACTTTTAATTACCGTTACATTTTTGAGCATAGGAACATTGAGAGTCGTATTCATCGAAGAATCCTAAGACCAACTGGTCCCGATCGTATTTCACCCCCTCCTTTTCCATCGTTTCGATGCAGGTATTGGCATCATGAACAGCTTTTCCGGCACGGCTTGTATTTACTGTGAGATTGCCCTCACCCAATCTCTCATTTGCATGGAGAGAGATTTTAGCCCTGTACTCACCCAAAAGTCTCACGACCTGTGGAAGAGACCCGACCCGAGATTTGATCAGGCCCACTTGAGACTTCTCAAAACTCCTTGACCTTCGTCCTATAATGAAGGATAATGGCCACATGATCTGGGCAAGGTACCGACCCAACTGCTTGCTCAGTTCCTGAGATCTTGTCATCACTTCTTCTCCTTTATTGGAAAGATGTTTGAGAAGCATGTAGGATGTTTTCAATCCGTAATAACTCTTTAGGCCCGTTTCTCTGATGTCCCTCTGGACTCTTTCAAGAAATATCTTATCAAGTTCGGGGTCACCAAAATACAGCCCTCTATAGAGCTTGAGCATCATCCGGGTGCATTTGATCTGGTATTTTTCACCCTTTTTTATGTTCTGGTGGATGTTATAAAAGGCTGTCGTTACCGATGTCATTGCCTTCCGATCCTCCCGAACCCGATTCACCTTGGTTTTGATCTCCATAAGATTTTTTCTCAAGGAGCTCCGGGACAGATTATTAATCTCACCCACATTGACATCAGGAGCCGCTACCCCGCCGCGTCTCAGAAGAATCAGGTCGAACGAGATTATCTCCTTCGCACACTTTTCTTCCATTTTTGAGATGAGCTCTACAGGATCCCAGTCCTGGTTGGTCTGTTCAACGGTGACCTGCGCTTCTGCCGAATCCAAAGCAGATACAGAATCCTCAGATAGGCCTCCACTTTTAATGGCTTTTAAGGCATCAATAAAATCCAAGGCGCCCTGCGTGTTATATTCCCCCACAGGTATCAGACGGAAACAATAGGGGGCTGATTTAGGGATGCTGATCTGACAGGATTTCAAAACTTTTGAATAGTAGAACACGCAGCGGAGTTGGTCTTCTGTTAGGTAGAAGGATTTGTACTTCTGAGACAGATCAAAACCAGGGAATTGATTGTCACTATTATCCTCGCCAGAAACTAAGGTATGAAAAAATCCTTTGTTGACCGAATAACCCTTAACTTCTGAGACATAACCGAAAGTGGCTGCCTCTTTTCCTTCGGTCTTGAGAATATTCACTTCATGCTTATCCAGAAGCTCGATCAGACCCTTCAGTTCATACCACTGCTCGATCGGAGCCACCTGACTGAAGTCAAAATGGATAAACAGCCCGGTATACTTGCTGATATCTTTTACTCCATTTGATTCCGGTTGAGCCTCAATCTCAGCGACTGTCTTTTCAATGAAGGATTGCAAATCAGGAAACCTGTCACGAATTGCCTGATTGAACTCAGTTACCAACGGATAATCTATGGTGGAGAAGGGCATTATCGTGTCAAGCAGGTCATTGTTCTTCATTTTCGGTCCGACAAAAATGTCTCCGAAATAGTAGTGGGGTACGCCTGTGGTCGAACTCGGACAGCTTTTATAGAAAAGGGAATAAGATTGATGCAAGATCAGAGGTTCAATAATCGGCGTGCCATAGTTAAAAACTAAACGGCCCGCAGAGTTCCTCTCAACCGTCACTTGTCGGCAGACCGTTGTCTGGGGAAATTTCGGATTGGTGCTCATTCCAGATCCCTTGGAATATTGATGAAGAGCTATCAGATTTTCAACTGGCCCGAGCATCAATTTTTTACAGAGAGCAATTTCATTATGAAGCACAAGAGTCCTTCCGTTAAGGCAATTAAAAATCAGCATTCGCCTAAATCCGAATCCCACCCGATACAAAGCTTACTACGTATTATACCGAGATGGAGCAAGGATTTACTCGAAATCGTACTCTTCATGCGGGTCAAAGTGACTGGGCCCTGCCACGTTCGCCCACCCATGATAGCAAGCGAGATACTCCGCGTCCTGGGACTGTGGAGCCTTGGCATCCAATACATCCTCATAGGCTTGATGGTTAATCCGTTCCTGTTCGATGGTCATATTCGTCCATTCCTTTTGTTAATTTCGGGCCAGTCCTTGATATGGTTCAGGATCAGAGCCCGGGCACTGGAAGGTCCAACTTTTATTTCAAGCCATTTCTCATGCCCTGCCCTTGTCTTGACCTGAACCTTCACCACATCATTATAGGTATCATCAACCGCGATGATCTTCCGCTTGACGATGACCGTCTTACGACCGTCTGGGTAAAGGATCTCGACACCGTTGATCGTGGATTCAATTTTCAGATCAGACCGGACAGGTCGATCGGTCTTTGCCGGAAGAGCCATCGGTGAGAATGCCCTCTCATGCTTCACGCAGACCTTGTTGATGGCAATCACCAGACGCCTGATGTCATTCCCGAAACAGGCCATCCAGTCATTGCCATTGGGCTCACTGTTGTCCCAATAATCCTCCGATGTGACATCCCACCAGAAATTAATCCTCATGTCGAACTCTGACCGGCAATGAATATAATTGCAAAGACACACCCGTTCTTTGAGGGTGTGAGGCTCTTCCTGTGCATAAACCTTCAGGACATCGATGACCTCGTCCTTCTGACTCGTCCTGCACAGCACATACAGAACCTGACCGTCTGCGTCCTGAATTTCATTCAGGGGAAACCATTCGTACTCCGACCATGTCGCCGTCATGCGTTTCAGGGATGCTGATAGGGCACCGAACTCGAACTCGGATGAGCCCATATAGTCGTAGCCAATCAGAGAATCGATCCCGACGATGTCTTCTTCTTTGATGTCTTTGAATGATCCCCGTTGAATCAGATATGGTGTAAGAAATTCCATCTTTTCTATTTCCTCTTTTTGATTTCTTGTTTGATCAACTCGTCAACCTTCCTGATCTCGTCCTCGGTATGAATCGTTCCACCGGCATTAAAGTCCCGATACCATTTCAGGACATCAACTCTTTTGGTGAGGTTGTTGATGTAGAACACCACATCAGGATAGAATGCTATCCGGTCCTTGAAATTCCGATACAAGGTGTTGAAAATGGGAATCTCGTTTTGAAGAAACCGGCGAAGAGCCTCAAGCCTTTGCTTGCCGTCAACCAGAGTGAGGATTGCCGGTTTAAAACTATTCATCCAGCCGGGACTGTTCCATAGGATCTCTCGTCCAGATCTTCCGCCCTTGAAAATCCATTCGACATACCTGATCTGCTGGCTCTCCGTCCACACATGCATCCTTTGAAAATCGGGATCCATGTCAAGCCCATAATCTTTTCTATAGGATTCCAAGCTGGTCAACAAATGCGAGACAGGAATGTTGACAGAATAGTTGGCATGTTCGATCTGAGGAATATCCTTGAATCTCATTTAGACCCTCCCTTTTAGCACATGATTTTTCTTTTACTTGATGGGATGGAAAATGGCTCCTCAGGTCGCTCGGCAACCTTGGCCCACTCTTTCGAGAACAACCGGGCCCCTATCTCACTCCTACAAAAGCGTATTACTTGAGTGAAATAATCCTGCTCGGCTAAGGTAAGGCCCCCGTCCTTGAAACGCTCTGTGCAGTACTCCTCCCAAGTCAGGTCCCTCCACGTATTGCCTGTCCTCTTGAGGATCACCATGATGTTGACTGCAACGACTTCGGCATCAGTCTTTCGCAGAACAGAGTCCCAAGGATGCTTAATGAAATCCGCGGGCGTGTTCATTCTATCTGCCACCATCCCCGACAGTTGATGTTGTCAATCTCATAATTGAGTTCGCCTGAATTGTAATCCTGACCGATCATCTCCCGGGCCCGGGCCTCGGCATGCTCATCCAGTTCCTTTGCCAGTTCATCGTCGGGCTCTTTAGGACAATGAAAATAATATGTCACCCGATGGGAACAACAGCTTACCGACCCCTCATGGGTGAACTCTGCTAAACAGCTTATCGACCCCGGTTTCTTCAAGGCCCTTGCCTGCACCCGTTTGAGCCCCTTCATGTATCGGGGAGTCGGCTGGTTCTTCTTGTTCGAGTAGACCTTGTCAAGCTGTTCGGTTATTTTTGATTTCATAGTTGTCGTTTTCTCCCTTTCTCCCCAGCCGTCCGCTGACAACCGTGAGAAATCATCGCCCATAGGTATCACTGGGGGGCTCCTTTTGTAAATCATCTCATTGACAGCAAGGTCTGTGGCAATGTTGCACCACGGCTTTTCATCCTTGTCCGCAAAATGTTTCGTCTTCAACTCGCCCTGATGTAGGCACTCACGGTCGGTCTGACAATCTTGTTCTTTTTCATTTCAAAACTCCCATCCGTTTGAGCACCCACTTTGATTTTCATTGACACCGTTATGTCTTTGTCCTTGATCTTTTTCAGAAGAACAGGAATACAGCTGGCTACTTTCTGGGCCTGCCTGATCGTGCAGATGGGAGGATTCTGATAGTCTTTCGACGCAAGCATCGTGAGAACAAATTTCGTCATCTGCAATTCTCGGTTATCAGTACCCTTTTCCATCTGGCTGACCCCGCAGAAATACTGAAGCGCCGGAGCGACAGACGGCTCAATCGTGACTTTGTGCTGGCAATATTTATTTTGAGCCGAAATTGTAACCGTGACCGTGATAGCCGTTTCCTTCATTCCAACTCCTTTTAACATCGGTACGTGCCCTCAAGACTGTCCCGAACACCGTCCGGCAACCCCCGAAGACTTGCCGTACAAACCTCATGGGCCTCTTTCCTGGACAAAGCACAACGCTCCACCAAGACCCGGACCCGTTCACGCCTGTCCAATGCCTTCCAGCTCGGCTTCAACGCCTCCTCGGCCCTCTTGAGCGTCTTGTAGAGGTCATACAGGCGATAGTCCCAAGAATGAGAACCAGCCGAAGCCTCGCAGACAACCCACTCCTTACACTGCATCCCAAGCTCGGCCCGGTCAAACAAAGGCCCGTCATACCCGATTGACTCCATCTTCCGATTCACACCAGCCATGAAATCGTAATCGTCACACAAAGACTGAACCTCGTCCACATCGCTCGGAGTCGGCATCAAACGCTTCCCTGTATGCACCACATATAAGTCCATGGGATGACACATATGACCGTCCCTGCCCCGGTAACCCCGAACATTACGAATGTCATCAGCATGCACACACAACTGAACCGGCCAAACCCCACCCTTGCTGTCTTTGATCCGAGTCGTGGTCAGAACCGTAAATGCCACATCCTTCGGAACCTGAACCGTCACGATAATATGTTTCATTTATCTCCCTTTTAAAATCGGGCCGTGAGAAATCTTTATTGGACACGTCCGTGTCCCGCCCGGTCTCTGGACCTTTTCACCACAGAATCTACGACACTGCCAACAGGTCTCGGGGCTTTTTCATTGCCATAGTATCTTTCGCTTCGTAGAAGGTACACACACCGGTATCACAACCGTATCCTGAATCGACCGCACCCTCTTCGACGTGACCCGGACCGACCGGGCATTACTCCGTAACACATCACTGACCCGGGCCATACCCGTCTTGTCCCTGTGTCTTATGTACCTGCCCGTCCCTGGTCCCGTTCTATGGACTACCCTGACCCGCTGGGTCCGGGCATACTTGGACACATGCTTCTTCTTGTTGTAGACCTTTGCAGATTTGTGTGAGCAATAAGAACACTCAGCAGTGTATCCCAGTGGGGTAAAGCTCTTCCCACAGGACATGCAGTCTCTGTATAACCGTCCGTCACCTTCATCAACTGTCATGTACTTAACTCCTGTATGGGTAGACCCGTCTAAAACATATCTAAGTGCTATGAACACAATACCTTAAGTACCCTGTTTTCCAGTTAAATAAAATGTGTGATAAGGCTCACAAATATTGGTAACTAAAATATCCAATTAGTTACGGCATCCACATCGACACAAGACTTACTACGCTGGCTCATTTCCCGGCATGGCCCATGATCCCGGCCCTTTATATTATACCGGGATATGTGTAACTATTTATAAGTTTAGTTACAGGATGAGAAGTCAGGACAGACACCGATTCAGGAAACCCCATAACCCGACCAATGAAAAGTCAGGCCAAGGCCCGGGCCCTGACCGGCTCAAAAATGAGAAAACGATCAACGGCCAAGACAGAAAAATTTTTCTCTCCCACGACACGGCCCTGTCCCGGGCCCTGTTTCCACATTTGTAAACGCCATTGTAAGACCTTATTACTCTGCACGAAATCCAAAATGAGGCCCGGGCCCTAAAATAAAACAGGCCCGGGCCTCATGGTTTACAACTGGGAGAGAGGGGTCTTTGACTTGCATGATGCAGGTAGACGGATGAGAAGTTTTCAGTTGCTCAGTTCAGACTGGATGTATTCCATCATGGCAACATGGGCAAACTTGATTCCTTGGACGGCGCCTTGGAAATCGCAGAGGCCCACGGATATGGTCCGGCCAGACGGTCTGTGCGTGATCCTCATTTTTGGCTGGTTGTATTCTTTCTGAACTGAGAAGGATTTTGGCAATGCCCCGACATGTTTCCGGGCCTGGGTCAGGACAATGTTCTTGAGAGCGTCAACGTCGGTCTTAGGTTTCATTGTGGTTTCCTTTCACGGAGTTCGGTAAGGAGTTTCAGGCTGGTCAGGAACAGGGTCTCATTTTTGAGGAGCCATTTAATGACCCGGGTCCTGTCCTTGTTAGTGTACAGGGCAATCTGTTCATCAGAGGCAGGGCCCAGACAGGTACAGACAATTTTTCCCGCTCTCCGTATCTGTTCATAAAGATAGTATTTGTCCCGGATCTTTTTAAGGGTCTGTCCTTTCGGCAGGGAAGCGATAAGGACTCTGAGGTCTTGTATGTTCATAGGGTGTAACTTTAAATATAAATGTAGTTACAATTAACTACACAGGAATTTTGTAGTTAATTTTTCCATGACCCTCCTGAAAAAATTGTTTTAAGATTTAATTACTTTTACTTAGCGCACGAGTTATATTTCATTACAGTAATTCAATAGCACACACTTAACAGGACAGAATGGAGAACCCCTTTTTATGCCCACATTAAAAGATCTAAATGGTCAGCGATTTGGAAAGCTACTTGTAATAGGAGAACGGGTAACAATTAACGGAAGACCACGGTGGCCGACCCGTTGTGATTGCGGAGCAGAGACAATGAAATCAAGTTGGGGACTTTTGTCTGGAGAGACAAAGTCCTGTGGGTGTTCGATAGGAGGTCGTCCAGGTAAAGACATGTCAGGTGAGAAGCTTGGTCGACTCCTTCTTTTAGAACGGATCAGGAAACCTGATAGGAGGAATAGTAAGGGAGTTTTTTATTATAAATGTTTATGCGATTGTGGAAAGACCCTTGATGTGAATGCCAGTAATCTTGTTTCCAGGAAACTCAGACCGACCCGCTCGTGCGGATGTCTTCAGGCAGATTCCAGACGGGACCCTAACGACATAGAACTTTTTCCTGATCACGCGGAGATCATCATAGTCTCCGAAACATATGGGATCAAAAAAGCCATAGTCGATCTTGAGTCTCTTCCAAAAATAACCCCCTACAGATGGAGTGTTAACGGTGAGGGTTATGTTGGAACCTCTATTAAAAACAAACCCAAAGGGTTACACCATTTGCTTCTGTCCTATAGAAAGGGGTTTGTCAGAGATCATATAGATAGAGACCCTCTTAATAACAGGATGAGTAATTTAAGATATGCAACCAATCAACAGAATGTCTGGAACTCCTTTCCTGATCAAAGGGGTTACAAGGGAGTCTATCTGACAAAAGATAAAAAATGGAGAGCTTCAGCAAGAATTAGAAGCAAGAAAGTTCTCATAGGAGACTTTGATACTCAGAGAGAAAGTCTCATGGCTTATGACTTTGTGGTCAGGAAAGAGCGTGGGGAATTTTCCGTTTCCAACCTACCGGCTGATAAAGAATTTCTGATTAAGTGGCTGGGGAAAACAAAACGAGACCTTCTCAGAAAACAAAATGAACTGACGATCCTTCAGAAGAGGGTTGAGGATTTAACAAGTACCCTTGGAGACTTTCCAGTTCCAACAGCGTCCGCAACTGAGACACCCTGAAACCTTATGGCGAACGGCCGGACAATCAAGTTTATGACTGGGCACCTTGCCACAGATTCTCCCAGTGCAGTGCCTCGGGAAGACGGTCACTATTCTGGAATCTTTCGGAACTGAATCAGTCGCACGGCGTGGCCCGTAGCATAACTTGCCAGGGTAGGCCCAGGTATGGGCCGGGGACGAGGCATCGACCGTGACCATCATTCTGAGGTTGGGAGTTCGACTCTTCATCAGGGCCGTAGCGATCTCAGGTTTCCGGGTCATGCCCCAGAACATTGTCTTTGGACAGGCCCGGGCCAGACGGATGATGTTAGGGAGGTGTTCTGAGTTCAAATCTCCTGAGCCAGACAAGCGTACGGCCGTATGAGCCCGGGCCTCGGCCGTGAGCTGGGAGATGTCGGGGCCGGCGAGGTACTTGGTCATCCAGGCATGTTTCCTGGTGGCATTGGGGAATGCCTGAGGGCCGGCCTTGGCATAGCAGCAGAAGGCGCAGATGGTCGTGGGCCGGCAGTGACCCTTTATGGGGAGGTCCAGACTGACCGCGGTCTTACGATTCTCGGACAGGATCTGGCCGGGGTGATAGCTCATCTGTAACTCCTTGATTTAAGTTATAGGGCAATATATGTGCCCAGTAGTGAAGCACTACTTTAAGGTAATTATCTCTTAGTAGTTTTTAGACCGGCTGGATTGAACCCACGACGCCGGCCTTGATGCCCGGGTCGAGGTTGCAGATGTCGCCGTGGCAGTTGACCATGAACCCCGTCAGGAAGATCCCGTCCCATTCCTGACAGCCCCCGAACGAGGCTTGGGTCTGGAGGCGGATCGGTTGGATGCCGGGGACGGACTCGAAGTCGACTGTGCAGTCGACGCCATTGACACCGGCAAAGCCTTCACCGGTATGTTTGGCGTCTATGACAGTCAGTTGGAACTTGTTTTTCTGATTGGAGGTTTCAGCCACGCCCTTGCAGACGGTGAGCCAGTCGCTGTCGTTCATGGCAGCCTGGCTGTCATAACAATACCCATCCACTGTTCCATGTCGTCTCGTTGTCCGAGTCTTGTCTGGACATATACTCGGTCTATGATCCGGCCGGCGCCGAAGTAGCTGTGAGCATAGTCGCTGATTCCAGACACAATTTTTAAGGTTTCCGGAACGAGGTTTTGATGTTCATTTGTGTCCTTTCATCCTGTACTCCACGAGCAGTTTGACCATATCATCCAAGTGTGTATGGCCGTCTTTGGACTTGTAGTTCACATAGGTCAGGAGTTCTTTCGGTGGGCACTTCAGGATCTTCTTCAGGAAGGGATTATTCGTCCAGGCTTCCATCAGGATATACGGGAGGGTCTCGTCAGGGTATGTCCCCTTCAGGGAGCCACGGTATTGCATGTAGACATAATGGGTCTTGCCCGAGCTGGATTCAATACGCCAGTCTGCATAGCCCTTCGAGGGTTTCTTGCCGAAGCCTGTGAAGATCAGTAATCTCTTAATAGGGCTGTCGAGGTCGAAGATGTAACTGTACTCGCAGAAGATGGCGTCTTTGTAGAAGTCCTCTTTGTCCTCATGCCATATGAAGGGCTTGGTCCAGTCGATGTTGAAGATGGCCCGCTCGTTGTATTCATACTCGGTCTTCGAGTCATACTGGAGGTGCAGGTATGGGGAGTTCTTTTTATTGACGATCTTCTCGTGGGCCACCATGGCGTTGAAGTCACCGGCGTCGATCAGGGTCAGGTTCTTCAGGAAGAATGCCCTGATCTGGGCCTGAGTATATTTCTGATAGACCGAGATGACTTGTTTGCCCAGACCTTCGGGATAGCTGTCCCAATGATTGAAGAAACCGCGGACTCTTCCTCCCTTCATGTATCCGACGAATCCTCTGGTTGACATAATTTCCTTTTCCTTTCCTCCATGATTGGAGTATTATTGGGTATGAGCGTATTGACTGAGACTGAAAAAGCATGGCTGGCATGTGCCATAGATTCTGAAGGAAGTATTGTGATAGGGAAGGGACGTGTAAAAAAGAAACATGTGATTTTCGTTCCTATGGTTAACCTATCAAATACACATCAGGGTTACATAGATCATGCTCGTGAACTGATAAATAGAGTTGCAGGCAATTCTTATACATCACGGGCACATAAAAGTTCGGTGCATAAAGTAGTGCATAGAATAGGAGTCATGTCTTTTCCTCGTGTGACCGCTATCCTCAAAGAGATCCTTCCATATCTCATAATCAAAAAAGATAGAGCTGATAACATACTGGCGTGGGCTATCTATAGGGATGAGCGAAGACGAAATGGAAGACCTTTTTATGACGAAGGTGATTTCAAATTCATTACTATGGGGCGAGAAATTGCTACCTCCAAATGGACAAAAAAAGATGTCATAACAACTTCTCTGTGCTCATAGGTCGATCGTTCCTTTCTCGTATTCAGTCTGGTGTTTGTCCAGTTCCGCCTGCTGTTCCAGATGGGCCAGATAAACCAGATCGGTTTCTGGCTCTTCAGATAATGTATTAATAGAGCTAACTTCTTTGTCAGAAAGTTTTTGCATGTGTTCTGTTCCTCCCCAATGAAAAGGGGAAGGCTTCCCTCTCCGAGAAGTCTCCCCCTTTTGGTCACAAACAAGAGCCACCTCTTTTTCCCACAAAGAAGTTACCCCTTGTTACACACGATCCATAATATAAGGCATTCAACTTGAATTGTCAACAGCTAACTTCAACGAACAGTAATAGTTAGGGTCAGTTGACAAAAAGGAAGGGCCGGTCCCTGGGTCTCTTCTCCGATGAGAAACACTGAGGGCAAGGGACCGGGCACTCTTCATTTATGCTTTCGCGGTCGGCTTGAGCGCTGCCTTGCGAGGCGGGACCAGGGCCCGGAACTCGGCCAGGGTGGCGTCATCCAGATCGTAGACCTTTCTGTCCAGATCATCGCAGTGTACGATGACATCCTCGACCTTGAAGTAGTCGCCGATTTCCAAGCCGGCCTTGGCCATGGCCCCGGTGATCTTCGCGATCTTGTCCTGATCCAGGACCACAGTCTCCAGGAGAGAGATGTTACGTTTGGTCTGGAACCAGGCGTTGTATTTCTCTTCGCCGATCAGGCTGGAGACGGTGGTCTGCAGGGCCTCGCCGGAGTCCTTCTCATTGAGTCCCTTGACCGAGAACGAGTCGGCGGTGGAGAAGAGTACGGCGCCGTCATTGCCTTCCACGTAGAAGGACTTCGTGAACTCATGGGCCCGGGCCTTGGCGTCCTGCTGGGGCTGGACGTGGTCGATGACGATCGTTTCCTGGGTGGCGAGTTCTGACTTCTTACGTTCGATCTCCGCTTTGATGGAGATGACGGAGTCGACCGCGGCTTTGATCTCAGGCGTGACGGTGGCCGCGATTTTGGCTGAGCCGGCCTTTTTGGTTTCCTTGGGCTTCGCGATTGCGTCGAACGGATTCACTTTTTTCGCTGACATTGATCCTCCGATTTGGGGTTTAAGTTCTTTACTATATTATACATGTTTCAATCCACGCATTTATGAAAAATGCAACTCCAATTAATAATCTATTAACATTGCTTGAAGCCACCAAGCTTCGAGCATTTCCGGCAGAAGTCGGTTCCGAAATCCAGGTAGTATCCCAGTCTGGCCCAGACATCCCAGGGATCTCTGTCTGCGTCCAGGATCTTTTTCGGATTCATTTTCTTGCCGGACTTGAGTCGGGTGTCGATGATGGCCTTTATGATGTCGACCTCTATCTCCCTGTCGTCTTTGTATTCGGTGACGAGTACCGGGTCCTCGTTAGTATGCGTGAGGAGGTCCTTGCCGGGGCAGGTCATGAGCTCGGTCAGTCTGGCCCGGAGCTTGTCGAGGGTATCAGCGATGGCCTTGCAGGATTTTGCGGGGACGACATCCCCGTCATTGGAGCCAGCGAACTCGGACAGGTCACAGCCCCGACTGGACAGGAAATTACAGACATTGCTCCAGCCGGACCAGTTGAACCGGTAGTATTCATCACCGCGTTTTGAGTAAAGATCCATACCCATTAGGCTACCTCTTTCTTTTCAGAGCTCTTTAAAAGCCGTTCGATCTGAGCATCAAGTTTCGGATGGATGCCGATGAGAGTCATCAGGAACTTCTTGTCCTGTCCGAGAAGGGCTTCGATGATCCCGTCGTTCTTCATCAGCCTTATCAGCTCAACGCCAGACGGACTGTCCTCATCGCTCAGGTAATCGGCCGATGTGGCGCCGAACTTTTTCACCATAAAGTTCGTGAGTGGTTCCCAGTGGGCGAAGTGCCAGACCTCGGCCGAGTAGGTCATCTCACGGCCGTCAAAGCAGATCTGGTCCAAATAGTCTTCATTGCCGAAGTCCATATTACCTGACAGGGCATTGACACCACCGTCCAAAAGATTTAAGGAAGCAAGGTACTCGGACATGGTAGGGAACTGGGTCTTGAACTCTTTCCAGAAATCCTTCTGGGCCTTTTTGTCCCCCCGGTTATCCTGCCAGTACTCATAGGCTTTGAAGCTTTCAAGGAAGAACTCTTTGATGGTCGTCTGTTGTTTCTCGGTAATCTTCTTGGGGAATATTGCGAGCAGGGAGTATACGGCCTCACCCATGTTTCACCTCGTAGTTGAAGTCGCCGAGATATGTGACATTCAGACCGCACAGTCGGGCCACGTCCTGAATTGTTTTTCCGTCCTGATGTGTGAGCGATTCGCTGATCGACTGGATCAGTTCAGTGAAGCTCTCTACATGGGTCTGTGTTTTCAGGGCCCGGGACAGGGCCCCCGACCATTCGGGGTTGATTGGCTTTTATGGCAGAGTCCCGGGCCTTTTCGATTCGTTTCCGTTTGGCGTCTGACATCATCTGAGGCCCGCCAGACGGCTGAGATCGTTGATGGTCATAGCAGATGTGCCTACCCGGCTGAGGTTGATGGTGTCGTCCTCAAGGGGCTCCTTGTTGTTTCTGTTCTGCTCTTCGGCTTCCTGTGCGAGCCCGCGGGCTTCGTCCATGCTCGTGCTCATGATCGTGACTCACAGTCAGGGTTCTTGCACTGGATGATCTCACCATAGGACAGGTCAGCCCTGTTACCCATGACCGTCTCCACGACATACTCATGGCAATCATGGCAGACATCCAGCTCTATGTCACCGGCTGTGATGTACTCCCGGACCAGGACATCGCTTCCAGGGTCGCCATCGACGCTCTTCGCCTCGACATGGCCCGTGCCCGGGTTATAGGTGGCGTCGGTTGTCAGCTCGGCGCCGTTGTCCCAGACTGATGTAAACTTGCAGGGCACCAGACCAGGTTCGAGCCCGTCGAAGGCGGACAAATTTTCTCTGAAGGCGGAGACCTCTGGGGGTTCCACTTCGAGGATGGCGATGGGTTCTACCTCGTGATTGAGTTCATTGGCGAAGGGTACCCCTTGGAATTTAAGGTACCGGGTCCGGGCCTCGTCGTTGAGGTCATTGAAATAGATTTTGAACTGGGTTGTCATTTGTAAATGGCTCCTTTTTTTATCTGAACTTGCCGGGGTAGACAAATCGCAGGGGATGTCCTTGGGGGACTTGATCGACAGGGATACCGAAGATCTTTCGGCGCTTCCGTTCCAGGTCTACGCCGTTGAACAGGAACGAGTGGGTCTCCGCCCAGGTCTCAACCGACCGATTGTAATGCTGACCGGTTACGAATGGGAAGTATACGCCAGACATGTTGTCCACCGTTTTAATCCTTCCGCCCACGACAGTGACTTTGATCTTTTGAAGCGGATTGTTGGGGGCAGTGAGAACTACAAGGTTCATGGGGGAAAACTCCTTTTCATTTTCTCATGGCTTACTACGACTTCAGCCGGCTTCAGCAGGCGTACTTTTTACTGGGTTTACGAATTTTGAGCATATATGAACAGTCGCTCAGGGGTTTTGTAGCAAACACCAGCTTCCCCTTCGGATTCTTCAGGATGATTCCCTCCAGTTCAGGGCCGGCGTGCCAGGCGAACTGGAAGAGATCCCAGAACCCCGACTTGTGGGTCTGGCTCAGCTCCACATGTGAGCAACCAGAGAAGTCCAGATCCTCCAGGATCTTTCTGGAGTCGCCCCATGTCTTGCCGAGGAGGAGCTGACCTTTGTAGGCCATCAGGCAATGCACCACGATCTTGTCCTTGATGTTCTTGGTGCAGCGGTTCACGGTCTCGGCGTTGACGATACATCCCGCGGGAAAGACCTTGTGCATCTCATCCAGCACTTCAGGACTGGGCCGGTAGTTCAGGTGAGCCTGGTGCCGGTTCCACCAGGTGTCCGTGTCGGTATAGATCAGGGTGTTGTCCCCGTTCCATTTGAACTCGGCAACGTATGTGCCAGACGCTTCGAGATGGTCGATGTAGGCCCGGCCGGGGTTGAAGATGTTCTTAGGGTCGGCCGGCATCAGCTTCGGCCGATTAGGATACCAGTACACCCCATTAAGAGATTTGGTGATTGATCTGGCGGTGACGCTGGTGGCCTCGTTTGGATCCCATAGGATCTTTCTGCCAGAGCGTCTCTTGACTGGTTTTGCAAGTTCCATTTTATTTCCCCTCATCATGAATAGGAATTGTTTTCTCGATCTTTTAATTAAGGTTGTGAATTTGTACTGCGAGTCGTTGTACTTTTGTTTTCCCTTTTGTCAGTTTCATATTATACAGTTCCCCGTTTCTAACTGGTAGGCTTCGAGGGCCTCCTCATGAGTCTTGACAAGCAGGCGAGAGGCATACTTGGTGGTCTTGCGATAGAAGAACCACTGGCCCTCGAACACCGTCCCGTCCATACCTCCGTAGATGATGTCCCCATTGCTGAGGACAACATGGTCCGGCCCGTCTTTGGCGATGTTAAGGTACTGTTTCATTTAGGTCCCCGCTTTGATGTTATGATACTGGTCTATTGGAAAGAGGGAGTCGGACACAAGTGTCGGCAAAATCAATTTTCTTTTCGACAATGGGATTCGATTAAATTTATAGATTTTCTCGACATGTTCGAGGAACTCCTCTTTAGAAAGAACCCATTTCATCATATTACATTTTGTACAGCATGGCACAACATTACCGAGGACATAACCTTTAGCAGGGTCAATCCTATCGAGACCATTGTAGTAGAAAGAACTATATCCTGTAGTACACCCCGGTATTTTTGCCTCCCGACTGGGAGGACATCCACAGTAAGTACAATTTCTGACCACGATAGGTTTGAACTCGTCAAATGTCATTGTGAATTCTTTTATACGCTTTCTTTTCCTCGCATCATTCCGATAGCCATTATATATTCGTAGAAGCCCTGACTCTCCCGGTGGTCGATGTCGGGCACAGCCACAACTGCCTATGACTCTATTTGTGATTCGAGATGAAGGGACATAAATCTCTTTTCCACAATCACACAGACAGTGCCATAAAGTTTTATGGTTTTTTCTTCCTCGTGTAGTTTCTGGTGCTGGACGATAACTCATTCCGAGGACTGTTAGTTTCCCAAATTTCCTCCCTATGTAGTCTTTAATGTTCGCTGGCGTTCTCCCTCCCATATGAAACTCCTCTGTTAAATTTGCGCGGTGTACTTGACCTGGGCCATTGTACATTCAGAGAGATCAACATCATCTCGTATCTCTTTGAAAGATGGCTGATAGAGATGTCCTCCTATGCCTGCGACATAAAGATAACGAATTTCACAAACGGAACCCATTGGAATTGGCATTCTGCTTGGTGCCACCGTACAATATCCCATAAAATTCCATACTCCATTTTCATCCAAGAGTTCCAGACCGATTGAATTTTTACCTGCCCTTCCTTCACAAGCTCTTGCTGACAATTCCGAATACCACTTCCATTTGAACATATCAGCATGTGCTTTGCCCGCGGTGAAGATGGAGGCCAGTCTCTTGAAGACCACGCCCTCTTTGTTCTGAGTCTTGAACTCGTCGAACATCAGGCGTTTGTCTGCACCGGTATAGAGAGGTACCTTTGCGATGCCGACAAGCGATGCAGAGAACTGTCGGGTTAAGATACTATACCGTTCACTATAGGTCAGGACTCTCAAATCATTGCCCGCATATTCGAGGATGTCGTAGGTATAGAACTTATCCCCAATCTGTTCCCCATCTATCAGCATACTTGACCTGCCTACAAGGAAGGGTCTGAGGGCTTCAATAAAAGATGGGGACGAAATGATCTGCTCGCCTTTTTTATTAGTGGTGCTGATGATTCTGGTTGTAGCATCCCATCGTACTGTAACATGTTTGCCATTCATCTTCTCTTGCATAGCCCAGTAATCGCTATCGAGGTACATCTCGCAACCGGCTGGATCCAGGATCTCATTGAGGAGCTGGGGGTGAATGTCGGTCTGGATACGACCATTAGGGAGCACGGCCGGTTCCGGAGCCAGTGCAGGCTGCTGCTCTTCGTGGTAGAGACCGTTCAGGGCATTGGGCCCGGTGACTGGGTCTGGCAGGATGTCATCTCGCCACATGATCCGGCGCCGGCCGGGGTTGGCCACAGATTCCTGGATCGTATCCACGGGAGTTGTTACTGGGTCTGCAACCACGCCACCCTGTGCCTGATAGCCCTTACCAAGTTTCTCGCCCTTGATTTTGTTGAAGACCTTTCGAGCGTCGGTGAGATTATTCGTTATCGTTTTGACAGCTGAGTTAAGAGCCCCTCCCCGTCGTCCCCACTGGGCCTCGACATTGTAGAGGTGATCGTTCTGCTGGTTGATTTGAATATGGTATTCCTTATCCGAGGAGCCACTTTGGAAAAACATGTCTATTGATTCGAGTACCATATGTCAATCTCCTTTACATTAGTGCAGGGGCGAAGTTCCCATACCCATCAAGGGTCATTACCACAGGGTTGATAAATTCAATGACCCCATGTCGGTACACGGTGTCATGCCCCTTTGGGTGAAGTTTCTTAGACCGGCTTTTTATATACTCGGGAAATTCAAGCCAGTTCATTTCAGAGTGAACCACCAGGGCCATATTATTTTCAGCTCGGATTACATACCTGAACATTTTTGGTTTCTCCTTAATCAAGTATTTCGATTGTTACCCTGACCCGTTTCTTTCCTGTCAATGTTGAGCGTCCCACGCCATTAGCATCAACCTCACCGAAGAGACTCTCGAATTCGGAATGGGAAGGCTTGGGAGTATTTCCGTTACAAAACTCCTCATCCCAGCTCTGAACCCTGACGAAGATACCAGACTCGGCATCTCCATCCGGATAGACGTCGGCTATTCTTGCGGAGCCACTGTCTTCTACGCTGATGTCATCTGCTACGACTGTGCCCTCGAACTGTAGTTGTTTCATTTCTTTTTCCTGGACAGGGCCTCGTGGATCTTGGCATCCAGACCCGGATGTATTCCGATGAGTGTCGGTAGGATCTTTTTCTGTTCGAGGATGGCTTCGACGATCGTCTTGTTACCCTCGTAGTCCACCTCGGCATAATTCTGCACAACGGCTTGGCCATCAAAGTTCCAGCGCCAGTGGCAATCGTCCTCACCTGAGATTTCAATGTATGAACCAGACTCGACGTATGGGGCGATGACATTGAAGATTGATTCATCATCCCCGAGTCTCTCCCCATTGAACTGTATCTCAACGATGTCAGAGACTTCTTTTCCCATGCCCACATCCCACCGGCACGCCTTCATAGCCTCCACGAATGTTGAAGCGTCGAGGACTTCATGCCCGCTGATCCACGACTTATCCCCGACCTCTTTGAAATAATCTTGCAGGGCCTGAAGGGCAGGCTTGATGTTCTTGGCCTTGATACAGAATCTCGACCCGATCTGATTTATGCAGTATCCCATTTTAAGCTACCTCTCCCTTCAGTCTTTTCTCGAACAGGGTTTTCGTGGACTCGAAGTTGAAGTCGTCGATCTTGAAACAGAGGAGTTCTTTTGGTTTCATGGCTTCGACCAGCGTGTGTTCCTGTTCTTCCATCTCCTCCCAGAACATCCTGTGTCCCTCACTGAAGATAGAATCGTACAGAGACGAGTCCCAGTCTGAGAAGTCAGAGCCCTTCCGAGAAGTCTCATTGAGTTCCTTATCTGCGAAGGCAATGTGCATCAGGTCGGTGGCGATGTCCCGGAAGGCGCCCAGCCTGGAGGCGCCACTACGGGTCTGGTAATCATTGACATATTTCTTCAGGGCCTTGATCGCTTGTTTGGTCATCTCGGTCTCCTTTATGCATGTCTGTCGAAGAGAAAGTAGAATGCCTTGCCCTTGCCTCCGAGATTGGCGAAGGGACAGTCGTAACAGTAAAGGGTGTTCGAGGGTTCGTCGGGATATGTTTTGCAGTCGATGAGTTTGTCAAGGCTCTTCAAATGGTACATCCCCATGTAGAAATTGTCACTTGGACGGACCAGATCCACGATGATCTCGGCGAGTTCATCCAGAGCCGTGGGCAGTTTCGGTTTGGCCACCTTGGTTTTAGCGGCTTGCTCGATGATCGCCTGGATTTTGTCATCGACATTCCCGAAACGATCTTTGTAGTTCAGATAGGTGAGAGCATCCTTACCAGACAGGAACCGTTTACAGAGTTCAAGAAAGACCTCATCCTTGACCCCACCTTTGTGATCCTTGATGTTCTCGTCGAGTTTTTCTTTCCATTTCTTTTCCAGCTCTTTGAAGCTCGTGACACCTTGTTTCTTAAGAACCTCTTTGGTCACGAGGGTAACATCATCGCTCATGTAATCGAACGGTCGGCCATCTCCACAGGACTGTTCCACCTGATCTTTTGCCTCGGACAGGGCATCATCAGAACTGTCAGCTCTGATCTTTACGAGGATTGGGTAGTGCATTTCAATCTCCTCTCGTTTGTCAGCACAAAATTATAGCCATCTGTTTTGTGTCATAATTTTCCGAGGAAGAAGCAATAGTGTAGAAGCCATCCTTGCGGTAAACTTCCATGTTACTGCCAACAGTCAGCAGGGGTCTCATTTGATCCAACAGTTTGGTTGTTGGAACCAAGACTATGGTATCATCCGTAACTCCCATAGCCCCCTCCAGTTCATTGACAATCCTTTTAAAGTCTTTGAACAATATCGGATTCATTTGCTACTTTCTCCTCTTCGGTTTGGTCTCCGGGCCAGACTTCAGCATCGTCTCCAGCATGGGGTCGAGCTGGGGATCGAGATGGATCAGACAGGGGAGCTGTTTGGATTCTTTCATCACCCCCAGCACCTTCATCAGGATCGACTTGTAATCGTGATTGTCAAGATCGAATCCGATGGCTTCGAGGACTTTGCCCTGTGCGAGTTCGATGAGATCATTTATATCGTTATAGAGATCGGATGGGGAGTCACCCCATGATATTCCACCCGTGAGCAGAACCTTTAGATGACCGTACTGAAGTATCACGGCCTCTCGGTGAGTGTCCTTGGCTGCTACTTCGAGTGCCTGTAATTTCGGGAGGTAATCTTTTTTGTCAAGGCCCGTGCCATCAAAGTCATCTTCGGTCAGACTGTCGAGGCAGGATCGGCCTGCCTCCCAGTCCAGCTTCCGAGTTTTGTCCCAGGACAGTTCTTGGATCAACATGTCAGCTCCCATATAGAAGCTTCCTCTACCAGACTATCTTACGTTTGATGACCTGGGCCTGCTCCGGCTGGGCCTTGACCTGCTTGACCGGGCGCTGTTCCTTGACCGCAATGTTACGTGCCGTCCTCACCTGCTTGTCGACGGACTTCACACAGTTACGATCGGCCAGACCCGCTTCGATCTGACGGGTGTGGGTACATGACCGTTCCTGTCCGGACTTCTTCATGCACCAGCCTCTGCACTGGCAGGACGTGGAGCCATCGGTGTACTGAGTGGCCTCATACATCTTGTCAGGGTTCGAGTTTGACTGGAAGAACCATGTCTTTGCGATGTCAGCCATGTTTATTTTCCTTTCCTTTATGCAAGTATTTTACGTTTGCGTTTCTGAGCAGTTTCTTTCGATTCTTTGAGGCGTTCCTCAACGCGGGCCATCGCATCTTAGAATCTTTTGCAGTTCCGTTTGTATGATCTGTCACTCATCGGCACGCCTCCCTGATATGTTTGATGGAGTACGCCATTTCCTCATGGAAGAATGACAGGAGTTCGATCTCGGTGAGCTTGTACTTCTTCATCCACCTGAGTTCAAACTTGAGGAATTCTTCCTTGGCTTTTACAATGTCATCGTGAATAGGAGATCGTGGTTTGCTCATGATTGTGACCCTTTCAGTTTCTGTTCAAGGAGAAGTTTCGCTTCATCCGAGTGTAGTATGGACATGGGAATGCACAGGAGTTCTTTGCCCTTGGTGTTCTCAATGTGCATCTTCTCAAGTTTCTGCCCTGCCTCAGCCACGGCGTATTCATACAGCTCACCAAGGGTCACGCCTCCCCATATATATTCCTCAACGTCACTTGCGAGTTCCCCAAAGAGACCAGCGTTGTCTTTGTACTTGTCAAGTATCTCCTTGTCAACCACCTCGTGGGCGATCAGATCGTCGGGGCCGAGAACCGCAACTGGAATCGACCCATTAAGGTTGAAATTCAATGCGTCCTTGCATTCCTGTCTGGAGCAAAGGCACAGGCTTCCTGCGGGCAATTTGATTCGCCGTGCAGGTCGCCCGCAAACGATGCACTTGCTTTTCATAATGGCCGAAGTCCTTGATATATTAAATCCGTGTTGTCTTTTGCAGCAGCCAGCATTTTATGAATGATGTCTGGCTCCAGCTCATTCCTGTACCAGTCCTTCAGTTTGTCCCGCTCCTCTCCGTCGTCTACTGTGCTCAGAAGCTTGATCCAGTAGGCGAACAACTCCCTACCCTCAAGGGCTTTCAATTGTTTGTGAACTTCTTCTTTGTCAAATTTCATGACATCTCCTGTAGCGAGGGTTCTCCTTGAGCAAATACCATTATGTTCTCGGTCTGAAGCAGACCCTTCTGCTTACCCTTGAACACATCAACGACGGCAGGGTCGCTTGACTCTGCCTTCTCATAGAGGGCCTTGACGGCACTGTAGGATGCGTCCTGCGGATCGAAGGCCCATGAATGTTCCACCCAGACCTGATTGTTGTCGCGGTAGAAACCGACGACCGTGAACCAGCTCCTATTTTTTCTCTTTGCGTGTGGTGCCATGATCTTTCCTTTCGTATGACCGTTTCATCTGTCTCTCCAGGCAATTGAGATAGACAGTCCTCACCATCGACGGCTTACCTTGTAACACTGGATAGCCGTTGCAGAGAAGGACAGAACCCGTGGCGACGGAGTACCGCTGTGACCTGTCACAACGGCCATAGTATTTTCGAGCCGAGACCGTCTCGTAGAAGTTTTTACTGGGCATAGGGTTCGATGTAGATGAAGTATTTCTTTCTGTTGATCTTCACGAGGTGAGGAATTGAACCCTCATTCTTGGCGAAGTAATTATCCAGACGGTTCTGATAGTCCTGATTGATGGCAGAAGGGACATCCTTGAGAACTCCACCGGGCCATTCACTCACCAGTTTTGTTTCAATGGCCTCGACATGAAAACTTATGTTGGGGGTAAAGTCCCCACCCATCTGAACACCACCAAGGAAGTAACCTGTCTCCCCGTCGCAGTTGTCAAGCTCGACATTCACCCGACGTTCGGGAGTTCCAATACTAAGAGTCAGGGTCTTGAGTTTCTTTGCCATGTGTTTCTCCTTTACCAGTTGATTTTGCGACGTAATACAGAGGGTGAAGATGGGGGAGTCGCCGGGATCAGCCCAGCCAGCTTTTCGAGGGCTTCTATTCCGTCAAGCAGCTTTTTCTTGACCTGCGTATACTTCTGTTCCGCCTCGCTGAGGTCAGGTTCCCATCCTTCCGACTGAATGTAGCCCCAGTCCTGTGCCTGCTCATCAAACTCGTCGAGCAGTTTCCGGATGTCCACGGGTTCACCTCGCATACGGTTGAATGTGAACGACATCGCCCCAGGTAACACCCTCTGGCCGTTTCTTGCCCACGGGCATGCACCAGACCACCTTCGCCTGCTTCGGTTGAGTCGGGGCGGAAGCTTCTCCGTCAGTCAGTAACACGAGCCCCTTATATCCCTGTTTGTCAACGAGGTCAATGACCGGCTGGAAATTCGTTCCGCCACAGCCCTTGAACTCCAGACTGATTCCGGCCCGGTCCCAGGGATGAGGCCCGTCCTGAATTTCAGCATCGAACTGCATGTAGTCCAAAGGAAAGCCGTCCTTGTGAATCTGCGTCAGGGTATCCAGGAACTGGCCCAGCAACCCGGCGTCCCATGTAGAGCCAGACGTATCGAAGCCCACCAGCCACTTGTCCACGCGGGCCTTCTTGTAACCGGGGCACGCATAGCCGTATTTCTTATGGGGCCGTTTCCTCGTGGAGGTGTGACGGGAGGTGATCTGATTCCCGAACCAAATCTTCAGGATCTGAATCCAATTGATCCGTCTGGTCTGGGCGGCTCTGATAAGTTCTCTGGCCACACCACCAACGTCTCCCCACAGGTCGCACTGATCGATCTCGGCAATCTTGGCCGAGACCTTCATGTCTGCGAGTTCATTCTCGTCCCACCCGCCGTGGTCTCCTACGAGCACATATTTCGGAGCACCCTTCAGGCCCTTTTTCCGAAGGTAGTCATAATAGTATTCGGCACATTGATCGCTCTCCATATCCTTATAGAGAGGGTTCTTTTTGTACTCGGATACGAATTGTCCTATGAGGTTGCCATCCTTGTCCTTCGGAGGCTCACAGGAGCCTTCGATGACGGGGACGATCTCATTGACGGCAAGGTCTGTTGCGATGTTGCCCAGTTCATTGTCTGGAAAATGCCTGAGCGTGCAGTGGTGGAGGATGACATGCCCGACCTCGTGGTACATGACGAAGGTGAGCTGTGCGTCTGTCAGCTCCTCAACCCAGACCGGACTGTAGTGCAGTTGGATGCGACCGTCCGGCAGTACCTGAACCCCCATGGTTTTACAGCTCGGACTGGCAACCTTGTCCATGACTCCGAGGACATGGTGGACGAAGTTGAATCTGATGATCATGAACGGGATGAGCCACTCCTCGAACCGGGCCCTGGCTTTTGCGACCAGAGCCGGGTCAACTGGTTTGGACTTTTTCGGCTTGAGGATGATGTTCATGACAGACTCTCCTTTATTGACAGGCTATTCTAATAAAGCAACCAATGATGGCAAGGATAGCAATAGCTCCCGTGACCATATTGATTCTCAGAGCAGTTCTTGCTTTCATTTGTCCTTCCCGGCGTTCTTAAGCGCCTCTTCCTTGTTTGTGATGCCATACAGGTAGTCTGAGGCTTTCTCGTTCTCCCTGTACCACTTCACGGCCTGGGCCCTGTCCTTGCTCGTCCAGAGCTCCCAGAACCCTGTGGCAATTTCCCTACGGAGTGCCTTCACGAACTTCAGGATGTTCTCGGACTGCTTGGGACTGACCCTCACCTTCTTCTCCACGAGATAAGATACTATCTTCGTGTTGTAGAAGCCCTGATCGGTGGGCTCCATTGCCCTGACTTCCTGTTCAAGCTCGTCGGTCATTCTGTTGATGAACTCCTCGGGCTTGTGAACCTTGTACTTCTTCTTGAGGAAGGAGCCAAGGTTGATGGCGATTGCATCACCAACATAGCCCTTGGCAAGTTCCATGAAGTAGTTCTGGTCGGTCAGGACATCATCGCCCTCTGCGGTCATATGGTTGATCCAGTCGGACAGGAATGTCCATGATCTGGGATCAGGGGCAATCTCCCCGACCTGCTGAATCTCGGTGATGAGGTCGGTAGGATTGTTCTCAAGGTATCCGATGACGAGCGGGTGGACGTTATTGGCCTTCGCCCAGGCGAGCCATTCCGGCGTCTGGAGTTTCATTTTGATCTTCAGCCACCTGCTGTAGAGGGCCGGGTCAGGGAATGATCCCCGGTACAGGGCCATGTTATCGTTGTTGGCCGAGACCACCCACCAGTTTTTCGGCAGGGGGCGCATGTGGAAGCGGTAATCCAGACTGATCTCCTGGACGACGTTCTGGACATCCGGAGGAGCCTTGAACATCTCATCCAAGAACAGATAGCCGTAGGAATCAGGATCGGTCGGGAACCAGTCTGCGAGGTCGTGAATCGTCACGTTCTCGGCGAGAACCTTTTTGTCAACGAGTTTCCCGTCCTCGTAGAAGGTACGGCAGACCTCGCCTTTGTCAACATGCCTCATCAGACCGAGGAGGTCGCCGACTTCAACGGAGCAGAGCCGGAAGTCCAGAACCTGAAACGGTCTCTTATAACGCAGAGACTTGATCGAAGCGGCCTCGTAGATCAGGGAGGATTTTCCGATGCCCCGTTCGCCGAGAATCATGATGGACTTTCTGGGCGGAGCCATCAGGACAGTGCGGAGTGTGTCTCTCCTGTTCATTGAGCCTCCTTATAGAATGTAAAACTGAACGACATAGCCGACGAGTACACATCCCCATACGGCAACCAGAGTGATTGCGAGCCATTTAGGAACGTAAAACATTTTAGCACTCATGCTCTTCATTATCAATTGACACAACGAGAAGATTTTCAGGTGTTCTGATGTTTATCATTTGTCCAGTATCCTTTATTGTTTGAGGACGACGTATTCCGAGAATGCTTCGTGATTGGGGTCACTGAGTCCACCACGAGGAAAATCATTTCCGTGATTGCAGGTAACAACTACTGTTCGGTGGCAAACCATACAAACATAGCGGTCTCCGGGATAGACTTCAGACCCGGCCTCAACTCCCACGCCATTCTTCTCGACTTTCATCTCCTTGTTACAACAGACGATCATAGCATGATCTTTCGTTTGGATGAATATGAAGTCGAGGGCTTCAGGACAATCCCTTCCTGAGTCGGACTGGGATTGACCGGCTCGATTTTGTTCTCGATCGTCGACAGATTTTCGATGGGCTCCAGACAGCCACACGAGATGAGCTGGCCACCACATTTGGGACAGCGTTCCGTGTCGCACCCTGGGTGGTGGAACCCGCCGTGTTTGATGTTGCAGTCATGGCATCGACCACTTACCTCGCTGAAATGCTCAGTTGAGGCTGGGAGACTCGTCCCGTCTGGATAATCGACCCGGCCATTAGTCGCCATGCAGGAATCTGCTGCATGGGGGCCGGACATTTCCTTTTTGCAGAATTGACATTTAGCCACGGGGCGTCTCCTTGCCGGTATGGATCTCGTAGTCTGAATGTTCCGCCTTGACTTGGTTCTCGATCCTGGCCAGAGATGTTTTCAGGTAGTCATGGATCTGGCCCGGCTTGTCATAGCTGAACATGTCAACCGCGAAATCAACAGCTTCAGTCAGAGCACCATAGGCGAACGCGAATGATTCGGCATAGGTTTTCTCGGCCATGAGAGTATTCTCCTTTGTCTATCTATAGAAGCCAAGGGCATTTAGGATCAGGATCACAACCACCCCGGCCACGGCCAGACAAAAGCCCGCGAGCTTCAGTCTGGCCTCATAGTTCATAGATCAGCTCTCGATCACACCGGTCGGATACGCCCCTGATTTCCAGCGCTTGACCTTGAACTCCCCTTCAGCGAAGAATGAGGGTGTGAACCGATAGGTCTTGTTTCCGATGGTGAATGAACTCCGGACGGTGAAGCCCTCGGGAGTCTGCTGAATAAACAGGGGCATCAGCTCGGTCACCAGGGCATCATGTCTGGTGTAGAGATTCTTGGCACCAGCAATCTGCACCCGCAGACCAGCCAGTTCTTCAAACTTTGCCTTGATGGCTTCAAGCTGGGCAGCCGGACTCGGAACAGCCGGAATGGCAGGCGTAGCAGCACGCCGACGTGCATTTCTCGTAGCTCTTGAAGTTGACATAGAAAATTTCCCTCCTTATAAGGAATTGTTTATACTTGGATTTTTTCAATTCTCGCACCGCGACACACACACATTCTCAAGGCTTACTACGGCTTCGAGGGGAGCAGACTGAGAGGCAATCCAAGGCGCTTCATTTCCCGTATTGTCACAACCCTCTCCAGAAGGTTGTACGCCTCATCAGACATTGCGTTGAGCTCGTCGATGGCAGTCATGGGGTCTTGGGACATGAACCGTACCCGCTCTATCTTCGTAACTGAGACTCTTACATCAGCGTCATGGAGAACCTTACGGAGCTTGTCGGTGTCGAGCGAATTAGGATGTGTGGTTCCTGCACAGATAACTTGTCTCATCCGAACTTCCTTTCGTACTGGTCATGATTGTTATGTCCGCATCTTGGACACTCATCTCCGATGTGACGGTCGTACTCGTGCCCGCAGGCTTCACAGCAGATGGTCTCGTTTGGTTTCATGGCCTCCCGGATGGCCTTGCCCACCTCCTTCAGGTGGTAGTTCTCGAACGAGGCACAGTCCTTACCACCGGGGCAGGCATCCGGTTTGATAGGACACAAATCTTTCTGATCACAGTCTTGTCGTGCCATTTTATTCTCCTTCTACAGTCCGTTCAGTTACACTTGACAAACGGATAGGGACATGATGATTCATAGCTACACGGGCCAGATGGAACTGATGTTCGGAATGACCAAGCGATTCCAGACACCGCTTCAGCTCGTCGTGGCCAGGGCCCTGGGACTCGATGACCTGCTGACTGACCGGCAGGTCGTCTGGAGTTTTTCCGATGGGGTGGAGGACTGTCGAGGACGAATCAGAATCCGTCCCCAGTGCGTTGATAAGAATTTTCATCAGTCCCGTTCCCTTCTGTATTCCCGGCGTGCATTGATGAGGCGATCCTCATCGTCGTCAGCCAGACCGCACAGGTCTTCCATCGAGAACACTTGGGGCGTGCGCCTGACGGCTTCTTTCATCGCGTCATTTCTGGGGTCAGTTGTGTCACTCATCTCGTTTTCTCCTTTGTTAATCATCTTCGAGCCATAAGAATTCGTGTTTGTTTGCAATGAGTCCGTAGCGCCCATTCCCACAGCCAACAAATTCTGAGGCGTAGTAGACCCAGCCAAGGTTCGTCTGGTGGGTCATGTGAATGTCCCGTCCAAACGACTGCCGGTTACTCATGGAGGTGTAATCAGCACGGGTTATAAAATACTGTCCGTCAGTCTCAAGACGGTAGCCAGGGATGTTACCGCCGTTTGAAATGCCCTTGAAGAATCGCAGGAACTGTTTCATGACCCACTTGCCCTGCCTGCCCAGACGCCGGAAGTCCGACTTGAGATACTTGCCTCCGTGCTGTCCGGATGTTCCATCCCACAGCTTCTTCACCTCGGCTTCTGTGATGAAGAATAGGTCGAACTTTTTCTTGAACTGTTCATACGAGGTGAAGTGATCTGACTCCGCACCGCCATCGCCAATGTCAAGGACGGGTTCGTATTTGACAATCAGGTTGATCTGATCGCCAAAATGGTAGCCCGACTTGTGACCCCGACTCAGGGCGTAACAGAGCTGAGCGTGATCATTCGTCAACTGTTCAGGATAAGGATTGGAGAGGAAGAACCGGGAGAAGACATGCTCCTGTTTGTATTTCGTTTGGCCATACCGGCGCCCAGTCCGGATCTGAACCGGGTTGGCAAACCAGACACGTACCTTCCAGTAACGACTCAGATTCACAAGGTTGGTTCGCAGGTCGGTTTGCGACGTTCCCGTCTGCCCTTTCAGAATATTCTCAACGATGTTGGTCTGGGCCTCGCTCATCTTCAGGCCGACCAGCTCCAGCAGATTCTTGGGTGTAGGAACATTCTTCCAGGCAGGCGAAGGGGTCAGAGGCGGGGCCTGTTCTACCAGAGTTGTTTCCATTTGAGAACTCCCTTCAGTTGTTATCCCAGCGATACCGTTTGTCCTGCGGGCATGGGCCTTGGTCACAAGGCTGACAATCACGGTTATGAATAGTGTGCTTGGTATGGAAGTAATAGTAGTAATACCCGTTGTGATAAACCGGAGTCTCATATGTAAAGTCGAGGTTGGAGTAATGATACCACCGCCATTCCAGACACCCTGAGCACAGGAACAGGCAGAGGACAAGCAGAACTGTTTTCATTTAATCCTCCACGTAGAGAGGTGGATTTACTTCGATGCCCGCTGTCTTTCTCTTGTCATAGAGATCGAACCAAGCGGTCTCGGAAATCTTCTGGGCCTTTCCATTCTTGATCTGGTAGTGTTCCCATACGGGCTTCTCATGCCAGTTATGAATGGCCCCTATGCTGTTCTCAAGTGGAGGATTGGCGAGCGGGACTATTTTCATTTGTCAACCTTTCAGATTGTACTTCGTGACGGTGGCGAGGACATCAGAGGTTTGGATTTCAAAACTGGCGAGGCCGTAGGTCTTCAACCAAATGCAGAAGATGCTTTTGTCCTCTGTATGGCCGTCGCTCATTATCGGATGATTGATATGGGTGACTATCCTCGGCCCTTCTGTTCTGTCAAACTCCTCGATGGTGGAGGGCTCCAGACAACCGGTGCTGTGGAAACCCCCATCAGTAAAGCAGTCGGTCATAGGACAACACAGTTGCCGGTGGCCTGCTGATATTCTTCAAGGGCTTCCTCGTAGGTCGTGGCCTTGGGAAGCCTCACCGTGTACTTGGTACAGGCATGGTAGTAGAACCATTGGCCCTCAAAAACCGTTCGATCCAGACCCTTGTGTACGATGTCTCCATTGCTGAGGACAATGTGATCCCGTGAGCCTATGCTCTTATGGGCTATTTCAACATACTGTCCGGTCATGACAACTCCAGTTTGGTCTGTCTAACTTTGGGGTTAAACAGGTCTGGATACTTACGGCGGAGATGGGCCACCGCCGTGACCGCCTGGCTCAGCCTGGCGTGGTACCGGGCCCTGGCCCAGTCCGAGTAGTTGTCTGGGTACTGCTTGGCGTGCCGTAGGGCGGACAGGCACAGGCCGATTTCGTTCTTGACCTCTCGAATTTGTTGACGATGGTTCATAGTGAGACCCTCCGATAATCGTCAGGTATAACCGATCCCTGAACCGTGGGGTTGGCTCCCCAGACGGACCGAGGAGACCCGTAGCCCAGCCGTGCATGGTTACCGTAAATCTCACAGTAGGCAACGAACTCCTCGAAAGAGGAGTACTGATCCTGAAGTCTTCCCTCCCAACCTTTTAGGCCAGACCTGCACCGAATAGTACGACGAGTTGAACGACTCATTTGGAATCTCCCTTTGGTGTGGTTATTGCGTTGAAAACAATGTCCGAGTCAGACGGAGATGTGAAAGTCCCCAATGATTCCCCTGTCTTCAAATTGAATTTCCACCAACAGACGGATTCGCATTCACAAACGCCGAGGTATTCAACCAGGGCACAGTTGGTGGCACAGTCGGGAAACTTCAGAGCTTTGAAGTTATGGGCTGGTTGTTTTTCTGACATGTCAATACTCCGAGGGGAAAAGAAATGTGGCAACATAGTACGTGTCGTAGTTGTCAAGCTTCAGCCAAAAGGTATCTGTGGGAAGCGACTCGTCTTTCCAAGCGACGGTCTTCTCGTCGAGGATCGAATCGGTGGCAAGGTCATAACCCGCCAGACGTACCTGCTGGTGGGTCTCATCCGCCATCTCAAACACCAGCATATCCACGGGATGTTCGGCAAGAACCTTAAAAGCAATCTTGATGTAGAGGATAGCCTCAAGCCCGCCATACTTGGAATTGAATCCGGCAGTCCCTTGGAACTTTATTTCTTTACCGTTGACCAAAGGCTTTTCGATAGAAGTAGAGGACATGCGCTTTCTCCTTTACAGATATGAATTCATGAATCCATCGTGTCTGATACCGGACTGCGACTGGAGACCCGTCCAAGAATCTTACCAGACACATTTTACATCTTGGCACGCCCAGCGGATCAGGAGCCACGTCCCAGTACATGTGTTTGATGGGCAGGCCGTCTGGATAACCATCCTCGACGAAACCTATCGGGTCACTCCGGATTATCTGTTCCGTGTATGGGCCAAAGAGCTGGGTGACATCACAGCTTGATCCTACCATAGGATCTTCCTCTTATCAGACGGGGCCTCGACCGGCTCCGGAGTTGGGACCCCAGCAGACCTGTGGGCAAGTTCGTGCTGAAGCTTCATGCGAATCGCGTTGTCCCATGTTTCATTATTACAACTCAGACTGTTAATTTCAGCGTTGAAATCTTTATAATTCATCTTGGCTCTCCTTTGTTAATGGAAGAGTGCCAGCAATAACCTGCCAGCACTCTTTCTACAATGTAAACTACTTTACCACGCGATCTTCCGTTTGTACTGACCAGTCACCGCTGAGATATCAGTGACGTCTGAAGCCGCCTCGGTGATGATTGCCAGACGCCTCCCCATCTCCGCCTGCATCTCCGGGGCACTGAGCTCCTCGGAAGTATGCGGATCGAGAACGTCACGCTTGAAGGCGTTGAGCTCCTCCTCGATTCGGGCATCCCCCACGAAGTTCAATCCCTTGAACTTGTCGATGAAGTCCTTCAGGGAATTGATTGTGGCTGTCCGCACGACCTTGCCGTTTTTGATGGCATCGGCCACATGGGTACAGAGGGTCACCGTCTCGGCCCTGAGCTGACCCACGACGTCGTTCACGAAGTCCTGAAGCTGGTTCCGAGTCTGGGTCTTCCATTCCTCAGTGGCGAACTCGCTCGTCGATTCACCCACCTCGTACAGCGTCCACTGTATGTCGAACTTGGCCTTGACGGCTTCCGCTGAGGGATAGCATGTTTTCACTTTGTCAAGGTAGTCCTGAATGAACTTCGCCTTCTTGGCTTCCTCGTCGTCGATGCTGAAGGTCTCGACACCAGCGGGCTTCTGCTGGAGGTATGCCTTCTCGGCCGCGTCGGTGTACATGGGGATCATGGATTCCCGCAGAGCGTCCAGGTTGTTCGCCAGACTCTCGGCAAGAGCCAAGTACTTGATCTTGCAGTCCTGAAGGGTCTCGATGACCTTTGCAATATTCCCCTTGGGTACGAACCTCGAAGTCCCGATGGGGAATTTCAATCCGTTGGGGAAGTCAGCTGATCGCCGGGCCTGGTTCTCAATGCGCCGGAATTCGGTGATGATCTCGTCCGGCACCAGCATCTTGCGACCCAGTTTGAAGGCATCGACCACCTCATCGTTCGTGAGGCCCATGTCTTCGTTGGTGAGCATGATGGAACCCGTCCAGCCACTGACCATGACGTAGACCAAGGCACCATCATTGAACAGTCTTCCTGTCGGCATAGTGATTAACTCCTTTGTTGGAAAGTGATTAACGAACTGTGGCTACGGCAGCGAACCGGGGTCTCCGGTGCTGATTGGCGGGGGGCAATCTCCGCATGCTTCGGTACCTCTCGGAGTCATACGTCCTCCACAGCGTTCTGTGTTGCCTTATGAAGGTCTCATACGCTGCCAAGTTACTGAGATGGAGCTTTCCCCGTGCGACCCTGCCATGCAGGGCGGTGACATAACCCGTGACTTGAAAGATAGATACGTCACTGGACATGTGCCTTGTTTTGAATTCCACGCAGAGATCGGATTTGATCTCTCCATTGTTCTGGAGGAAGAGCCGGGTCTCGATCTTGTTCTGTTCATGTTCCGTGAGGTCTCTCGTTTTCGCGACCACATGACCATTGCCACTCCGAGAAGGGACCGTGCCGACTCTTATCCGCCTGCGAGGGCCGGTAGGGGCCGTGCGAGTTACATTCGTCGGGGGCACTGGAACGCCATTCTCTGCGAGGATGCTGGTCTGGACAGGGGTCTCAACGGCGACCGCTTCAGGAGCCGTGTCATCGGCCCAACGGATCTTCCGTTTTAATTCCATGAAGACTCCTTTCACTATTTGAATTTTAAAGAAGAGTGACCTCGGTACATTTGGTAGAAGAATATCTTTCGATACCTCGCCAGCCGTCAGACAGGAGTCACTCTTTAATTCTTATCTCAGTTCAGAGGAGTCGGAGCACCATCCGACCCGGGAAGTTCGATGTTGACCTTCCTCGACGTGTTCGCCGCGGTGGCCGGAGCATCGTGCTTGACCGAGGCCTGCTTGGCCCTTCGAGTTGTGGCCCATGACCGGGTAGCTTCGATTTCCCGTGGCATCAAGAGGGCGATCGGAGTGATCTCCTCCTTGGCAATCACAAAGTCATCGATGGTCGGACGGGGCTTCCCTGCATTGAATGCATGAATCAAGGCTTCCTTGACCCACTGTTCGATCTCCGCACCCGAGAACTTGTCCGTGAGCTGAACCATCTGAGTCATCTCCGCATCGAACCCCTTGGGGTTCTGACCAGAACGACGGAGATGGATACGGATGATCTCTTCCCTCTGGATATGATCCGGAAGGTCGATATAAAAGATCGCGTCCATACGACCGGCACGCAGAAGTTCCGGGGGCAGGGACTCCACCGAGTTGGCTGTGGCGATGAGGAAGACATCGGTCTTCTTCTCCTGCATCCAGGTCAAGAGCTGCTGGAAGACCTTGCGGGTAACCTCGTGGCCTTCTGCCTGTCCTGAACCACCTTTGTTCCCTGAAGCGGACTTCTCTATCTCATCCACCCATAGGAAGCACGGAGAGCATGCGTCAGCCGTATCAAGGGCTCCCTGCATGTTCTTCTCGGACTCACCAAGGAGCGAACCGAAGACCTTGCCGAGGTCGAACCTGAGCAGAGGTCTGCCCCAGGCTACCGGAGCACATTTCGCCGTGAGTGACTTTCCACAACCGGATGTCCCCACAAGAAGGATGCCCTTCGGTTGCTGAATCCCGTAGTCCCGGGCCGCGACCGTGGTGCAGTTCTTCCTCTGCACGAACCACTGTTTAAGGATCTCGTTCCCTCCGATGTCATCAAGGGAGAGACCGGTCGTGTCCACGATCTCGATGATGTTGGACTGCTTGACCGCATTGGCCTTCTCATTCCGGACGAAGACAGGATCGAAATCCTTGTGCCGGATGACAGAGATGGTGAAGGCCTCCTCTGCCTGCTGATCGATCATACCAAGGGCCGCATCCACAAGGGCTTCTTCCTTGTCGGTGGGATACGGCTTGCCGGCATCGACCGAAACCTTCCTCAGAATGCCTTTGAGGGCATTCCTGTCGGGGATCTTGAAGTCGACGACGTGTATCTCCTTGGAGAGTTCCGTAGGAATCTCGACCACCGGAGACACCATTGCGATGATCTTGCAGAGATTCTTCGAGGGGCTCTTCAGGGCATTGGCATGATTGCGGAGTGCCATGATCAGCACATCGCTCTGAGCAAAGCCCTTCAGATACATGTGGTAACCTTGGAGGAACAGCACGGTGTTCTCAAGGTTCTCGGTCTTGGCGAACCACGCAAGGGCATTGTAGGGCTCGCCCGCGGTTCTCTGGTTCTGAGGAGTCTCGGGCTTGTCGAGTGGAGCGCTGATCGTGATCTCCCCATTAACAAAGTCCAGCTTGCGGATACCATCGACCACGTCCCAGACGTAGGCATGGTATTTCTCTTCCTTCTTCGTCTCGGGGTTCACGATTTTGGTCGTGAGCAGTTCCGTGACGTACGCCTTGAAGACACGTCCGTCCTCATAGGTCTTGATCCACAGAAGGGGAGAGGAGCCACGGACACGGTCCATGAAATCGCTGGACATCGGTGTGGCGGATTTCTTTTCAGCCATTAGAGGCCTCCTTGTATTTATTTGTTATTGGTTATTTGGATTCGAAGGAATTGAACGGAATGGAGGTTAAATTTATTCACCGACTGAGAGTGCAGTCGATGGTCGCTTCTTTTTTGCCTCGTCCACATTAATTTGGTGCATTGGCTTTCTCCTTGTCAATGACTGTTTTACGTTTCACGGCCCCGGCATAGTTCTTTTCGAACTCTTCATCGGTTGGGAACAGCACATCACTCCACCAATTGAAGTTGATGTCCTGATAAAGGAAATCGGTGCCATTGAATATAAGGCCCAGATCCAACAGCTTGTCGACCCGGGCCTGAGTCTTTGCGTCCATTCATTCCCCTGCTTTCGATGATTCGATTTGAGGTTCAGTCAGTTCATACTTGTGATTGCGTATGTACTGCCTGGCCGCTTCACGATTGGGAAATGTCCGTGGCGAACCGTCGTTCCGTTCCACAGGTTTTCTTTTCCCCTTGGCACTGATGGTGGTTATGATTATATTCATTATGTTAATGTCGCACTTTTTGTGCGTGGATTGAAACCACTGGGCAACCATCCTGCGAACGAATGATATCTCACAACCGGGACCGGGAACGGCAGGACCCGGCCGGACACAGCCTTCGCATGTGTCCATGTCGTTTCGATCTGCCGTATCAAGTCCATAGGCATGGCCCACGGCCTTGGCCAAGACTTCAAGCTTCTCGACCATTTTTCCAAGGTCATCAGTGGAGTCATTGCGGTCTACTGCATCACAGAACTCTGCCTTGTATGCGTCATGCTCTTCGATGGCCTTGACGGTCCGGGTCAAGTCCGGCAATCCTTGTGACGGATTTATCTTCCTCAACTTGCAATCAATTCCGTTCACGCACTCGGCACAGGGCGTCGGGTCATTGCATGTAGCCTGCATGAGGAGTCCGTCCTTTCTTTAAAATTGAGTTGTCACAAGTCAAGACCAGTCCGTGCTCGTCATGATCACGATGTAGGAATGGAGCGCCAGAAAGACAGAGCTCTTGACCCTTCTTGATATGGTCAGAGCTCTGTGGATTAAATGTCAACCAAGTTCGAGGATGATCGATCTCGGCGATGTGCCGACAGGGACAGTTCATTTCTTCACACAGACTGGCAGGCTTGTCTCGCCAGTAAATTCGGCGACGAGTCATCGGATGCACTCGTCATTGACGGCAAGGTCTGTTGCGATGTTGCCGTCAACACCTTCTGCGAAAAGGATGGCTGGTTGTGACAGTTCATCCTTCAATGCTTGGACAAGTCCCGGCCACAGGTCTTTCACGAACATTCTCAGTGAAGGATCATGATCCATAACACAGGGAAGGGATGTGTAGTCATCATCATAGATTCGACTGACAATGTCCCCTCTTTCAATGCTATGCTGGTATTCAGACACGGAGGAGAGATCTAAGTCCTTCAAGTCGTCATAGATCTGTCGTGCATCTTTCGCGGATAGAGTTCCGGGATACTCTCGACGGAAACTAATCACATCCGTCTTCAACTGCCTGAGTGTTGCATCCTCATCGAACCATTCCCCACGGCCACCGAGTTTACCCATCAGGTAGCCTTCGTCGAGTGTGGTCAGGAACTTCTTGAATGGCATACCCGGACACGACCACATATTCTGCCAGTCCCCATGGGAGGTACTGAGTGCTATGTGACCACGTTCTGTATTGATGGTGGCCATGACCCACCAGTCCCGATGTTCAGGGAATCGTATGGTGTAGAGTTCCGAGGAAGACTTCTTAACTGTAATGTTCATAGACGATTCCTTTCCTTTACCCGCAGAAGGGGTTGGCGTTGACACACAACGGCTTCCCCTTCTCCTGACATTGCTTTCCGCACAGGGCACACGATATTGGAGTGAGCTCCGGATGGAACCAGTTGGTGGTGACCGTCTGACCCTCGAAAGTGAGGGCCACTTCAGTCACCACCGAAGCGGAATTAGATATGGAGCCTCGGGACACGTCCGTCTTTGTCGTCATAGTATTCCCTCTTCCTGGTTTTCTCGGTAACCGTACCGAGGGCCTGCTCGATGAAGGCCGTGACGCTCTCGCAATCCTTGCCCACGAAACCGGAGGTTTCCTTATGGACAGTCTTGCCGTCATTTTCGAAAGTCAGCTTCAGAATCTTTTCAGGTTCGAGTGGCATAGTGTTAAACCTCCGATTCAAATTTGAATGCTTCATCGTAGAAAGCAGAGTCTGTGGCATCCTCGACAGAAGCTCCCATGCCGATGGCAAGGCCAATGAACAATGCCTTCCATGTGAATTCCTGACCGGGATCAACTTCCATGGCATGTTTGCAGATCTTGTCCCGGTAGGCTTCGAGAATCTCCTGTCTCTTTTTCTTGGTCATGTTACCTCCCCAGCCGGACGAAACGTGATTGCTCAGGCGTCTTGAAACGTGCAGTGAGAACAGTGCGTTTCTTCTCATCCGTGGACTCGGAATATTCGATACCCCGGGCATCAAATTCCATCTTTGCCTTCTCCACCGCGTACCGGGTGTTGAGACGATTGGTCCAGGACTCATCATAGTGCTGACCATTGGGATTGCCACGTCTGTAATCGTAGCTGTCCGTATGGACTGCATACGTTCCATCGGCGGTCTTCTCCCAGCCAATGTCCGACCCGAAGTCCTTATCAGGTTTGTGAACCACGAGGTTCGCATGGAAGGCATCGCTGTGGTAACCGCGGGCAGTCAGCGGGCCGTTCGTGCTGATCTCGATCTGGCTGGCCTTGACCCCGCAATGAAGTAGGGCCCGTTTGAGAGCTTCAAGATCTGTGATGTTGGTCTTGAGCGTTGACAGGTGACTCATATTATTAGGACTCCTTTGAAGAGGATTGTTTTGGATTAACTATTTGAGTGCCCCATTGTTTCTTGAGAGTGTCACGCAGACTTACTTGTTTCTTTTGTCGTCGTTTTCTTTCAAGGTCATAGATGACTGATGCCAAGAACAGAATGAGGATTGGTACTGATATCCAAGCCGAAACCCACCAGCCACTAATCAATGCGATGCAGACTTTCTGTCCCATGACATCCTCGATTAAACAAAGGATCATGGCTGTGATCAACGATCCCGTAATCATATCACCCTGACGGCGATACCGCCACATGACGACGGCATATAGGACGAAGATTGCAATGACGAATGTGATCATCATATTGCAAATCCCCTTGGCACCAAAACCTCACCGACCTTCTCGGCATCTTCCTTGGCAATGTACCGGGCGAGGAAATCATCATGGCCCCGATGCAATACTCTATAGTACCCCAAACACTGGCGAGCAATATACATGTGTCCTATCTTCCCGCGGTACCAGCACTTAGGGCCAGCCGATTTTTTGATCTCAACCATGATCAGCTTCTTCACAGATGTGCTCATATTTTCCTTTCAAAGACATAGATGGCCCAGTCGGGGAGAAAATCAAGAGCATGGCCCTTCGGATAGGACTTGATGATGCCATGATATTTTGCAGTGGACATATGAGCCGGCTTTTTGTCAATCAGCATGTAGCCAATCTTCATCAGGCGTTCCGTCCTCGGCGTCCACTTGATCTTGGCCATAAATCCCTCGAATTTTGATGGCACCTCAGTCCCAAGCTCCGAGTTCTTGCAGAGCAGTTCGAGACGCAGGATTGTCTTCCTTGACATCACGACTGAATTTTTCTTCTTAACCATCAGGCGATCTCCTTAACGGTATCAGTTGGTAAGAGGCATACTGCAGGGCCACCTGAACTTCTCCGGCCGGCGATCTCCAGATGCACAGGGATGAATCCCGTGGACTTACCCACATAGAACCGGCGCTTATCCCCGTCCTTATCCACGACCTCAACACGCTTGCCCTCAAGACCCATGAGTCTGGGTTCAAGTTCGCATCTGAACCGATGACCGGTTGCGATATTCACTTCCCCTGCTATTTTGATGAGGCTCTGATAATATTCATAGGCTTCCATAGTCCCTATCTGATGCTCCACCCAAGGTATGGTCCTCATTTTATTGATCTCATCAAAGAGTGCCTTTGTCCGTTTCGCACAGACATCGAATCCCAAGCAGGAACAACCTTCCCCTGCTGGGATGACATAAAGTCGTTGCTCCGGATTGATTTTAAATTCCATGGTGTTTTTTATCCTTTCTCTGGTGACTCGCACACATTCATCAAAGCTTACTACACGCGCTGGGATGTTGGTATCAGTTCGTCAGGTCTTTAGACAATGAACTATTCATTGGCCACCAACCTTTCTTCGGGGACACAGAATGATTCAATGATCTGAGGCAACGGAGTGATCAGGACATTGCCCTTTGATTCTTTATCGATTCGATGAAAGGACATGTCACAGTTGCTGACCACATTCCCATTGGCTGCAATATAAACTCCGCCGTGATCATCCTTGACACCCATAGTCCCGTCGTCCTGAGTGTAAACATCCCAGGGATCTTGGCCATGGGCAGGCTTGTACCCGAGCTGGTTCTCATGGGCCCGGCCCTCATCGAACGCGAAGTCGATGGGATGATCACGGTCCTTCATGTCGAAGTACGGGGGGAACTCTCCGTATGATTTCCCTGTCTCATCCTTCATTTCGTACCGGTGCCACGCCACATCCCTAAGTGCTTTGTGATATTGATCTTGGGACGGCCACGCCACAAACATCTTGCTCGTCGGCCATGGAGTAAAGTCGGTCACAAGCCTTCATGAACCGGCTCAATCCATTATGGGTCTTGCCGTTGGTGATGACATAGAAACTACCGAAAGAGATCTTTCTCCACAGGCACAGGTCGATAAAGTCTTCCATGACCTCGGTGGCAAGGGAAGGTTCACCACCCGTGAACAATACGCTGGAGAGAAAATCGACATGGCTCATGGTCGCGTGAAGAATTTCTCGGGACATGGTGACACGCTGAGAATTGCCACGAAGGCAATGAGCACACCGGAGATTACACTTGCGTGTCACCTCTAAGATCAGGTTGTCGATGTACATAGCGCCTGCTCCTTTGTTAGGGTCCCCTCATTCAGTTTCTTTGCCATACGCCGAGCCTGAGCTGCCGACCTGCAATCGATTCGTGTCTCGATCCCGTCCGTGACATAGTGAGTCTTAGGCTGCCAGACATTGCCCCAGCCACCGCCATCACTTTCGTATTGCCACATAAGAGGATTCCTCCTTATCAACGGATTGAATTGTAGGCAGGTCGTGCCATACGAGTCCGGGCCCAGTCCCTGAAATCCTTGACATTGATGTCGATGTATTTCATGACCGGAACAATCAATCCGACAGTTGTTTCAAAGTCTTCAAGAGTTACTCTGCTGATGACCGATGAAAAGGGTTGCCGGACGGACGAAGTACATTTGTACGAATGAACGAGGGCTTCCTTGCACCAGGACTCGATCTCCGCGGGGACAAGGTTCTCAGACAGGACCACAAGTCTGTCAATGTCCGAGATAACCATTCCGTAATGATCAAGATTAAGCTTGATGATCTCGGTCCTCTCGGTAGCGGAAGGAAGATCGAAAAAGAACAGGGCATCAGTCCGACCGGCTCTAATGAACTCCGGAGGTAGGGCGTTCACGTCATTTACTGTGAAGACCAAAAAGGCCCCTGTGGCTTTGTTGGCATAATTCAACGATGCCGGATTACTCTTGTTCATCCAAATGAGAAGAGTCCCCAGATCACGACGCGCCTTCTCATTAGTCTGGCCAGGGAGATTGCAGAAGACCTTCTCCACAGCATCGATCAGGACCACGCATGGTCCGACGTTACTGATAGTATCAAGGGCATGCTGAAAATCATGTTCGGTCTTTCCGAAGATTTCAGAGAAAAGTAGCTCGGAAAGATTCAAGCGATAGAATGGGACACCCCATTCATTAGCTATAGCACCCGCCACAACGGTCTTGCCTGTGCCGGGGAGACCTGCAAAGATGACACCTATAGAAGTCACCCCGTACTTTCGGGCTTCTTCCTGATGTGCTTTGATATATTTTCTTCCTGCCACCCAGTCCTTCAGATTCTTCATCCCGCCAATGTCCTTGAAGGACACAGTGGGGTTGACCAGTTCAAGACCCCGAACATAAGATGCTGTCTGCATTTTGTCTTACCTCATTCGTTTAATGATCTTGCCTCTCCGGTTCTGGCGCCTGGCATATTCAATGGACGCATAGTCAACGCCACCATACCAGCCACTGCAGGACGACATGTTGTACATGGAAGACATGAACCCGATATTGACCAGGGCCATGGCCGCGATGAGCATGTAACTTGACGTGATCATTTCATTTCCTTTGTAAAGGTTCCCATGACCTCACCCTTGACTATAAACTTGGCCACGGTGATTTGGTGGAGGTCAATATGTTCCGAACGGTCTTGTTCATTCAGGAGTTTACTGGCATCTTCTTTTCCAATTGCATCCCGTAAAGCCTGCCATGAACCATGCCCAGTCGAGGCTTTTCGTCCATCTTTATGGGTGTAGGTATAGATGATGTTCATTACTGAGAGTCAGTTTCTTTAATGGCTCTGTCATTGAACGCCACAGCCTGCCTCTTATAGAGCTGGGCTGTTGCTATGGCCATCTGAGCTCTCTGCGGATATGCCTGTGCAATGTAGAGCATCAGGGCAGACCGGGCCAGGGCCAAGTTCTTTGCTGCCACATAGAATTCTTTTATTGGACAACTGGGCACACTGCACTGTAGACTGTCGGCCTGATGCCGGAGCTGGTCCACCCTGACCTGCAGTTGGGTCATGGTGTCGGTCCGCAGACTGTCCAGCTTGTACTGGACAAGAGAATCGTTGATGGCTGAGTCCTGACCATGGGCATTGGACAGGATACTGATGGCTAACAGAAGAATTGTGACAACAAATAGGGACGAAAAGAAACGGGTCTTCATTAAAAACCTCCGATAAAGATAAAAGTGGTTTTGGAAAATGGGAGAGGAGGGCACAGACGGATGAACTCCCCTGGCCCTCCCTTTTTAAATTCCCTGAATTTATTTCTGTGTAGGGTCAGCACCCATCAGACGGAGCACATCATCAATCGACTTGGCATTCTCCAGATCGATTGTCAGATTCGTGATCTCATCCTTGGTCGGGCAGATGTCCCGCTCGGGCTTCTTCTCAGATGCAGGCACAGCCTTCGACTTCGGAAGGGTCTTCGAAGCTTCCAAAGTCTCACGGACCCTCATCACTGCCTCATCAACCTCTGCATCGCTGGAATGAACATCATCCGGAGCGTTCTTTACATCGAGATCGAGGTTGAGAGAGTCGCAGGACAACTTGCAACTGTCAATTGCCCCGTCCAGCTTGAGGACTGACGAGATCTTGTCCCATATCTGCTGAGGAAGCTGGGGGAGGATCTCGCCCATGTTAACATCCTCATCGCTATGAACAAGTGACCCGGGAATCACAAGGCCATGACCGTTTATCTCCAGTGTACGATTCTCGATATCATAGCTGACTGAGTCAACCTTGGCCCCCATCACCAGCAACACCGTACGAAGGTTCCCGATCGTGGACTGCTTGGGGGTCACGTTGAACAGCATCTCAATGCCCTGAGGGACAGGACCGATGATGGCGGTACGTTCGTCTTCCGTCAACTGCTTGGGGCAATTGAACTGGAGAGTCTTGATGGCCTCATTCATATCCCGTTTGGAGATGACAGGCTCCACGTTGTACCTTGCACATATCCGATTGAGCAGGCCTTTCCAATCCAGAGGGCACACCTTGAATTCGCAGATAACACCTACAGGTACGTGCTTGGCTATGGCTTCCTGTTCCTCAGCGGAGAGTTCTTTCGGAGAAGCGATATACATCTGCTGGATATTCTCCCAAGTCCCTGCCGTTATGACAGGTGCCGCACCGAACTTTATGCACAGTTCCTCGATGTCTTTTTTCCATCCGGTAGTCATTGGGATTCCCTTTCTGTTTGAGCCCTCCGCTTGCTTTCTTCCATGAGAGCAAGGGCCTCATCTGCTTTGAGAAATTTTACGAATGTCATCCAAGCCTTGAGCTGGTTGGTTTCACCACGCATCGTGTACTGATGGCACACCTCGCACTTGTATAGAGCCGTGTACCATTTGATCCCGTCCCTGACCACGGGCCATAGAGGAGCAACAAGCACGGCGTGGTTCGCACCACAGCACCATTTATATCTGATCACTTGGTGGCCAACTCAACACAGAGTATTGCTGAGGCAGGGCAATGCTCGAAGCCCTGCACATTTTGTCGTGCCCCCTTTTTGCCGGAGGCGTAGGTTCTGATGATGACGATGCCCGTGTCATGTAACACGAGCACGAGATAGGTCTTCATTTCGTCCCCCCTATTTTTGAACTCACGAACTCGCCCAGAGATGCCCCATGTGTGGCGAGATCTTTGATGGAATCAATCCACTTGTCTGATTCTAATGCCCTCAAAGAGTTCCGGACTGACTTCCGAATAGCATTGACGGCCATGTCATGCAGGCTCGGCTTGCCAAGATACTGGTTGCTCAATTTGATATCAAGGTTATAAAGGGTCTCGACAGCTTTGCCGATGGCCTCCATCACCTCATCACCAAGGTCATCCTTGTGACCGAGCTTGGCCAGGTCCCTTTTGACCTCGGCCAAGACCCTTGAGCCGGCACCAATCCCGATGATGGCCGGCTGATATTTCTTTGTACTCACTTTACCTCCTGATGAGTATAACATTCGGCGAGTATCGGAGAGTCCGGCTTAACAATGTCTGTTCCGCAATGACCACAGATGTTATCAAAACAGGAGCCATGACAGACTGCAACCCTAATCTTGAGTCTCTTGGAGGCACGCTCGGCATCATCCGAGTTCCATGCATTGACAGTAGCACATTCCGGGCAGACCCAGAGCATCTGACTTTTCTTCTCCCAAGGAAGATGCTCCCTTGAATATCCTCGATACGGAAAAAACTTAGCCATTTGTTTTTACTCCTCGTAGAAGCAGTCGAACCAGACGCCGTCTTCTTTGGACTCAGGATCCTTGCAGTGTGCCTGGGCCTCAGCCCTTGTCAGGCCTTCAGCGATGACCTTGTTATGATCGGGATGATTGTCGTCCTTGTACTTCCGGACGATCTTGTAAGTGGCCTCATCAGTGAGCGGGTTGTCTTCCTTCCGTACGAAGTCCAAGAACAGATTGAACCCTATCCCACTATACTGGCAAACAATTTCCTCAATAGTTCCATGAGGGAATTTGTCCTCGTGCGGTTCTCCGGTTATGAAGACATCGGCCTCATCCGGAAGGATCTTGTTCAGGTACTCCTTTATGGTCTTGCCTTTCATTTGTCCTCCGTGAACGAATAATAATAGCGAGGCTGATGCTGGAACTCCAGCGAGCCGACTTTGCCGTCCGATTTACGTTTGACGACAGCGAATGGGGCCATAAAGCCGGTGACTTCGAAATCCTGACTGAGCTGGTTGGTGTCCCAGACCTGGCCATGTTCTTTCTCAAGGGCCTGTCGGGACCCGGGCTCGGTATTGATGTCGTTGACTAATTGTCTGCGGGTTGATTCGGTTTCGTCTTGCATTTAGAATTCTCCTAACGTGTGGTGATGTGACCAACGGTATTGCCATTGACATCAAAGAGGGCATGGGATCTTACTGCATTGTTATCGTGGATCTCTTCCGCTAATTCTATGAGAATTCTTCCGACTTCTGCAGCACCCTGCTTCATGAACGCATCGTTCTCCGTGTTGATATTGATGGTGATGTTTCTTACTTTACTCATGCTGGCTCCTTTATGAACTCGGCGACGTCCTCGGGGCTGTGGCCATACTTCTCGAGGTCGGACTTGATACTTGACTCGGACATGCCCATCTTCTTCAGGTACTGCACCGCCTGCTGATGGGTCATACCACCTAACACAGACGCCCCAACTTTATGCAGCTTGAGCGTGGCCAGGGCGATTTTCTTCTGATGATTTTCAAACACGTTCATATGGATTGCTCCTCAGTAATAATGCAGTCGACATTATGCTGAAGGTCACTGTCCTCGGAGTCACCGATGACTTCAAACATGTCCCTGCAAACTCGCAAGGTCTTGCCCAGCCCGCTTCTCTCGACCCTTCTGGCAACCCAACCATCATAGTCGAACCGCACCTGCCATAACTCCAGAACCTTTACCAGTTTGGCCGCTTCACTGTTCTTGTCAATGGTGACACGACGTTCTGATGAGTATCTGATAATGGTCCCTGTCAGGCCATGGTAGTCCTTGTCAAGATCCTTATTGGGAATCAGCTTGACCTTCTTGCCAAGGAACTCATTTCTTTCCGGCATATGTTTTATCCTTCATAGTTAGGGTTATCATATCGAAAGATCTCGGTAACCTGTCCGGTTACTTCTTCAGCATCGATCCACGAAGGGAGACAACACCGATGGGTATGTTCCTTATACAACGTGAGAGCTGCTTCTTTTCCGTCAGCCCTCACGATTGTAATCACATGTCCGGCATCCGCAGGAAAGTTTTCTTTGATGACGAAGACTTTGTCCATCAGCCCTCCAGATTGAGAGTGATACTGACAGCCCCATCAGGCAACTTCGCTGTGGTATACCTGATACCATGTGTATCAAGTACTCGCTTAGCCTTCCTGACCGCAAGCCATTGGACGACTGAGCCGAGACACTTGAACCGTCTCATCCAGTTCAGCCTGCCGATATTTATGGGCATCTTGTCCGTGCAACCGTCGATCATGCCTTCCCCTTTACACCAATGTTCACGTTGATGGACAGGGCCTCCCTCAGATACTCGCGAATGTATTCCTTCGCCTCGGTCGCAAGGTTCCTGCCAAACTCCTGCAGGCGGGCAAGGAATCCTTCCTTAGGTGCCACGACTTCCGTCGAGGTGACGCCGGCATGCCGGGCCACAATATGATCCATCCCATCCTTGACCTTGATCTCAAGATAATCCCAGGGATTCAGACTCGCGGCCTTCATGGACTCAAGGAGAGTCTCAGGAACAACCGAGGTCACGATCTTCGTGGGTTCCCACAGCACCGGCCTGTTCGCCTGAAAGAGTTCGTCCAACACCGGCAGGTCGTCAATCATCAGGTAGGCGCCACGTTTGCCATTGGCATCGGCTTTCCTCTTGCCGGTCATCTTGAACTGAACCTGAACCGGTTGCAGATCCTCGGTATCGGTAGTGGGTTTCACAACCCGGACCAGTCCAATATAATTGTCCTGCTCGGTCTCGGCCTCACGGAGAGCCTTGGCCTTCTCCGCCAGCTCGTCCTTCGTGGTCTCTTCGACCTTCTCGAACTGGGCACGGCTTGACCGGGCGGACAGAGCCCTGCGAGCGATCTCCACGAAGTCCACGGAGTTTACGATCTTCTCGGGCAGGGCATTGGTATCGATTGACTTGGCCATGAAACAACTCCTTTTTTATATAAAGTCCTTCATGAATGATCCTTGATTATGATGATACTATCTTTCACTTTGATGGCATAACCAAGTCGGAGGCCGGCAAGGAATATAAAACCGGCCCCGACTATACATAAGGGAATCATGCCGGCTGGGCCACAAGGGCCTCGACGATCTCCCGGGCCTGACGCTGGGCCGTGAGAGACTTGATCAGCTTACGGGTTGCGAAGATGACGTTCCAGACATCGTCGTGTTCCTGGTTCGTCTTGATCGTTTTCGCCCGGGCCTCGGCCTGATGGAGAAGAGACTCGGTCTCGGAGATCTTGCCGTCAAGATCCGTGGCGGAAAGAACGATCTGGTACGGCTTGGGAAGACGGTCAGGGATCCTGTGGTCAAGGGGCATAGGCTTACGGCAATGACGAGTGAACTCACGGCAAGTGTGAACGGACATAAGTTCCTCCTGGTTAAGATGTGTATGAGAAAGAAGTTAGGGTCAGGTTTATTCTTCGAACCGATAGCCACAGGAACTGCACAGGTGCATCTTCTTCCCGTCCTCATCCCATGAGGTCAGGGTATGCTTCAAAGCCTTGCAGATCACCCGGGCAGCATAGAGAAGAGGCTGGCTCGGGTTGTGATCATCCTTGACAGAGCCGAAGTCCTTCAGGCGTTTGAAGTTAGGACCTATCACTATCGTCTCGCCTCTGTCTACCGTCTTCATCGTCGCCATCTTGAAAGTCTTGGGCTCAAGCCACAGCTTCTTGACACCGGAGATAATTTCAAAGCCCGTCTCAGGATCGAAGTTACCGGTAGCCGTGCCGTGTATGAATGATGGGGGCTCGGTCGTCACAAGAGCCCGGACCGGGGCCCCGATCAGTTGGTTGTACAACATAATCGATGCATCCTTTCTATTCGTTAACACCTGTGTGTGCAAGAAGATAACTCAGCTTGGCGTTCCGAGCCTGTTGCCGATCCCTGCGGTTGTTATGCAGGAGCTTGTGATAGCTCTCAACTTGGCGTGTCACTTCTGCTTTGGGAATGTGGGTGATCTTCATATTGACATGATAGGATCTGCTTGTCGCTGGCACATGCCATTTCCGTGCCGCTCGTCCACCGTACACTTGGAACTGACGTTTGTACTCGTTATGGCTCCCGAGATCTTCCGAGTCAATTGGAAGATGTCTGACGAGACGGTTGGTGATTTCTTTCGTGATTCTGTTGTTCCTGTGTCTTCCAACGATTGAACTCTGCCTGTAACTGTGTGACATGCCGGCCCTCCTCAAAGTTAGATGTATGGATTAGGTTTCATCTGTCGTGTTGACTTTATCACCCAGCGGTGGATCTTCTTTACAACCTTGAAGATACGGGTCATTGCACTTGGCTCGTCAGTAAAGCATAGGCCTTCGCAGCCTGTTCCTTCTCAACCAGCCCCAGCGCTTCTCTCTGCTTCCGCTCTTCCCTCAGCTGCTGTCTGACGATCAGCTTGATCGCGACGAAGAGATAGATGTGAAGCAGGATTATTCCTGTGATCACGATAATAAGCAGATGCATATTAGCACCTCCGGTTAAAGGGTTTTGATTATTTCGGACTGAGTCTGACTTCGATACTGATTGGACTGTATCCGTAGCCCCCAATATTGAGCAGGTTCGTTATGATTGCATGCTTGTCCCCACACCCGTTGTTCGATCGCTGAACTCCACATCTTCGTGCAACGATTCTGAGTTCCCTCTTCGGAAACATGTTCAGGATGTCATAGGCCCTGGTGGTATGGACAAGATGGAGCGACTTTCTTTTCGATATGACTAAGTGGTCAAGAATGCTTGTGATCATCGTACCTCCCCGCAAAAGGCATAGCGAGTCGTGATGTCCAGTTCATGTGGTGACTGGTTGCATGTCACACGACGATTGGCTATTGCAAGTTGGGATGTGCAAATCTTCAGGTGCTCGGTCTTCAGATTACCCTTGTGTCCATCTTCAGTGTACACAGGGATGATAAGTCTCATGTTGCAGGGCTTCTGTACATCGCCCTGCGTGCAGAGATTAAGTGTGGCTTTCAGTCCCATCTTATTCCTCCAAGGGAAGAGTTTTCATATACTCAAGAGCTTCCTTCGCCGTGAAGCCTTGATCCTTCAAGTAATTCAAACCATCAACCAAGGACAAAGTCTTGCCCTCGATCATAACCCCACCGACTTTTAAACGGCAGTCATTCACGATTCCACCTCCTGTTTCATTTTTATTTCCACACCGGAGCCCAAAAATAATTATGACCTCACCGCGGGAAGATCACCGACCTTATGGAACTCAAACCACACACTCGGAATCAGGTAATGTTCCGAGGTCTGCTTGTCAATTTCCTTCTCATTGTGGAGCATACGGTTAGGCGCCCTCGTCCCGCAAGAATGCTTCTCCTCGAACTGCTTCTTGTAATCCCTCGGCACCTTGTGAATGGAGAGCTGCACGTCGTCTTGGTCGAAGTCATGAGCAACGAACTCCATATTGACATTGTAGATCTCGCCATGCTTGTCGGTGATGAAGACATTCACAATCCGGTCACCAGTCAGAATGATCTCGATAGGTTCATCATTGTTTATTGGCATCTGTTCCTCTTTTTGTTATGGAGGGGGGGGGGGCAGGGATCGATCGGTATGACTCGATCATTCCCCACCCCTTTGTTCCCTCACGGGAAAGTTCTTTTTTATCGGCCGGCCCGGAACATTGCGTCTACCACCTCACCGCCCGCTACGTAATCGTCCTCGGGCTTCCGGTTGGCGTTCTCTGCAACCATTGCGTCGCAGAAATCTACCCACACTTCCGGCTGGCTTTTTCTTTCAATGGATTTTGGCATGGACTTGGCTCCCTTCAAAAATTGTTATGGTTTCACTCCGGATTTTGTTTGTACCGGAACGCCCACGGACCCATGTGCCGGGCCATCCGTGGGACGACTCCTTTTATTTTTTGCTGGTCCGTGGAGTCAGGACCGTACGGTGATAATCTTGATGGCAATGAGCTGCTTGATAATCTCTACGGTAACCTCGACAGAGTCGATGAGAACATCGGCGAAGCCATCAGCGTTGCGATCCGTGATACCCCAGTGAACTCCGTTCGGGAGAACACCTGAGTCAATAACCTGGTCAAGATCCTTAGCAAGGTCATCCACGTCAAAGGAATCAATCTCGCCACCGATAGGGATGATGCACTCCTTGTCAAGGTCGGTGAAGCCCGCAGCAGGGAGCGGGTTGTAAACGGTAACACCGTCAATGATGTTAGGAGACGCCGAAACAGGAGCCATGAACATAGGTAACTCCTTATTGTTGAGAGTTCCATTGGCGGTTACGCTCCGCCAGTGTGACATCGTACAGCCACAGCGCCACGACATCACCATTCGGGTCGTGGTGAGAAACTCCTCTTATCAGGCTTACTATTTTTCTATGTAGTGATGAGTTCAGCCTTTTGAGGAGTAACTATGTTGCAGATCGTGAGCTGTCACCTCACAACCAGCCGACTTCAATACACTGCGTAGGTCATCTTGGACCCCTCCTATTGGTTCGCGGTGATTGCGTTTCAGGGATTTTTTGATGAGAGAAAAAACCGGTCGGTCGACGATGATACTTTTCTTCGGACAGGCAGATGTAAATATAAAAATCTATGAGCCCGTTATTTGTGTGATCCCCACGGAGCTAATCGGGGGCCATAATATTCTGGGGAGTCCATTCCCCATCATGATTTTACCCCTACCCTTTCTATAAGATTGCACGAATCAAAGGGAAAATTTTTTATTTATGTGCTTTGCAATGTTTCCTTTTTCGGAGGTTCCGATATCGTACCCCGTAGTCCGAAGACTCGTAGGAAGAGAAGTTATGCATTTTTTTTACTTGCTTACCCTCCCGGAAGAACCACCAAGAGTTCCAATTCCCAGAAGGAAACCGAAGTTATACCAGCCCCCGTTGTTATGCACTTCGTAAAAGTTCACACTGCTGGTAAAGAGCGAGCCGATGAAAGTGAAGGGCGAGATGATGCCATGCCAGAGACCGAGCCAGAACCCCGCGATGTGGCCACCGACATTGGTGGTATGTGCGAAAGTATTGGGGCCGGGAGCACAACTGATCATCGCCAAGGCAATTACAACACAGAGGATTGCCACCAAGAACTTTGTATTCCTCATGAGTTAGAAGTCCTTTATGTAAAATGAAACATGTGGGGAGCTGTCCCGCATCCTCCCCGACCTGCGGGCTTACTTGTCCGGGCTTACTTTTTCAGCAAGCCCAACCGGTCTAACGCCGTGCGACGGTCAACCGGCGCATACTCCAGCGCCGTCACCAGCTCGCTGTAGGCGGGGCCACCGTTACGGATGAGGTCACCCGTGGTGGCGACATTCCTGGCGTGAACCAGGATGTCGGACCGTCCGGGGAAACCGGCCACGATCAGGTCGATCACCTGCTGGCGCCTGTGGGCAATCGCGTCCTTGCGATTTTTCACCTCGACAACGACCTTGCGGCCGCTCGCGGTCTGCAAAAGGGCATCACGGATTGAGTCCATGATCTTTCTAATTCCTTTCGGTTAAAGGGGGGTTTATAGGATTTGAGCTCACGCCTCCCTTACTTAGGTATCGTTTCTCCGTGATGATTTTACGGAGAAGTTTCCCGCTCTTCAGGGAAACAGTGAGTTTAATATTCGCCGTCATCCTCATCGAGGATAACAAATGGTCTGGGATTCATTGGGGAGCCCTCCATCCAATTAATTTGGAAAGTTTGGAATCCCATCCGCCTTTCTCCTCAAAGACCTTCCTGAAGTATTCAGGAAGATCTCCATTATCTACAAGAAAAAAGGGATGGCCCGGTTTAGAGAATCGATACAGGTGCGCCATCTCCTCACGAGACAGCGTGTCGACATGCCTCTTGGCCTCGGTGATCTCCTGCTCTGTCATTCGGGTCTCCATTCGGGTTTGTGCTTGGGCTGCTTCTTCCGCTTGTCCGGAATGACCTTCGTGTTCCGCACTCCGCGGAGCTTCATGATGGTCGTGCCGGCAATGCGGACGAAGGAGATTTCGTTTTTCACTTTGGACCTCGCTTTCGTTTTCATTTCGGAACCAACAAGAGTTGAGGTTTCATACCGGTCGTGATTACTTCCGGCATGTTGACCATACCTTGGTCATTGAATATCCGGGCACCGCGGAGATCGGCATTGGTCAGGTTTGTCCGGTGCCATATGACACACTGAAGATCAGTGTCCCTGAGATCAGCACCGGTCAGGTTTGTGTCAACAAGTATTGCACCATTGAGATCTTGTCCTCGGAGATCGGCATTGTGAAGATCCATGCCAGTGAGATCGGCGTCCCGTAGAGTACTGCATTTAAGATGGGCAATTGGTTTACTCGTGTAGCGATCGGTGATGAGCATCATACTTACTCTCCTGTCTCCCTTCTCATTGTGTTTGTGAGTTTCGCCCTCCCTTTTTTTAACCAACAACTCCGACCCCGAACACCTCCTGCCATACCTCCGGCGTCATACCGGAGATCAGGAATTCCCGTTCCTCTTTCGAAAGGCAACCGAACGCATTTTCATCCTGAATCAACAGGCCATGTTGGTAATTGTTCATACGTTGCTGGAATTCCCCGATGGTCATGTTCAGGGCCATTGTACCGGATCCGAATGACGTGCAACGTTCGACATAAATCTTTTCCGCTTTCGATGATGATGCAGTGACATCGATTGAACCGTTCATAGGCATCATAAGAAGTCTCCTGCGTTGAGGAAAATAAAAAAAGGGAAGGATGCTAACCGCCCTTCCCGATACGGCCGTCGTGTCCCCGACTTTGGACGGGGGCGTGTGGGTTACATCTCCCTTTCCTGTCTACAACCGTCCAGGTCTAACCATGGAAAGACATAAAGAGAGATGCCATCACCATGTTATTCTTTTGCAGGCTCGGCGGGCATGACTGTTGGTGCTTCCGTAGCAATAGGCTCAGCAACCACAGCAGCAGTTTCGGCTAATGCTTCGGCATCCTTTTCAGTAGCAGCCTCGGCTATGGCAGCATCAAGCACTTCCGCGATCTTCTCAGCAAGCGGAGGCTCCACAACAGGAGCGGGCTCAACAATAGGGGCAGGGGCGGGATAATACGTTTCCCAGCAGTCCGGTTTGTCCCCGATAAGCTCAATGTCCTCCGCCTTGAAGTCATGGACTTCCAACCACGATATGGACTTGTCCGTGGTGTCGATAAGCTGGGGCAAATCCTTCCGGGTAATCTTGGCGGTAAAACCCGGATAGAACTCGATGCTAATTTTGTACACCTTTTTGGGTGCGGCCTTCTCTGTTGTCTTCGACACAGTCTTGTTCATAGAGACCCCTTTTATTGAAAGTTTAATTCACCCTCTGTGTTTTTCGGGCTTGGGACCGTTACAAAAATAAATCTTGTAGCCACATTATGCTTTTAAAAATGAAGAGGGGCATCGACCGACCGAAGCCGGATGATCGTGCCCCCCCAGAACCGGACATTTAAGCCGGCGACTTTTTTTACGACACGGGCTTGTACAGGTTCAAGCCGAGCTTGATATTGTCATGGCCCGGAACCGTCACATTGCCCTCCGTCGTGGCAATGATTGCACTTTTTCCGGATGACGACTTGCCGAAATCCTGTGTGAGATCCGCGACAATGTGAAGCTTGTTTCCCTCGACTGTCATTGATACGTTTTTCATTGTAACACCCTTTCGATTAAATGGTTTTGAAATACTTGTATATTAAACACTAACTATTTTCTTTCCCTCACCTTACCAACTATTAAAAAGTATCACAAACAGGGGGACAAGATAAAAACTTGTTTTCTCGTTTCTTCTTTTCCCCCTTACATCTTACCAACTATCAAAAAGTATCACAAACAGGGGGGGAAAATTTTTCCCAATATAAAAAAGAAAAAGAGAAAAAGTAAATAATTTTTTATTTATTTTTTATTTTCTTTTCCCCCTTACATCTTACCAACTATTAAAAAGTATCACAAACAGGGGGGAATTGTAAAAAAGCTATTTTTGGCATGGCCCTTGCAAGGCAGAAAATGGCCGTTCAAGGTGTACGGGGTCTTGGGCCAGATTTTGATTCCCTTCAACAGTCCCTATTCAAAAACCTCTTTCATTCCTTCCAAATGGAAAAACTTATACCGGGGGCCCGGTTCACGGGTCATAAACGGTTCATGGGCCATAGACCAACCCAGAGATTCGCTCCTCATAAAGGTAAAGGTCAGGAGGAGATCTTCTCTGTTCCTCTGTTCGGGAAAAATGGAAGATTTTTTAATTATCAATTAATATGGGCCGATTAGGTTCAGTGAGGTTTTTCCTTCCTTATAAGGAGAATTTCAATGCTTTATGAAAAGATAGAGGCGATGATGACAACAACTGCTGAGAGCAGGGTTATGAGGAAGGTCAGGGAGTTGCTCGGGTTATTGAGTATGGGGATGGTATCGAAGAAGAAGTCATTCATTGAGGAGTCGCAGTTGGTTGATGAAGGTAAGGATGTAGAACATCCGATGACTCCTGCCGAGCTTGGGGAGATGAGGAAGAAAATAACAAAAGGCAAGGATAAATGGAACGAGGGATTTTTGGAGATTCTCGAGGGTCCTCCTGCGTACATGACTCCTCAGGGTTTGAAGGAGTTCAAGGCTAAAGAGGACGACATGTTTTTCAGTTATGTATTGGGGACATTACAGCATACGATAGGTGAGCAGCAGGCATTGATGTTTGCTGAGGATGCAATGGCATATCTCAGTGACAAGCCGAGGACATTCCATCATTTTGCTCAGTTGGTGCATAGTCAGGGGGACATATCGAAGCGTCAGCCGGTGGGGAAGATTGAGCACATAAAGAAGTCTGACCCGAATTATGAGAAGTTGGTTGATGTGGGGAATCATGTTGTGTTCGAGGTTCTTCGTGAGAAGCGGTTATATGTATACGATATCAAGTTTGTGGGTACTGGTGTGAACTCGGACATGAGGTATGAGTTTGATGCATCGAAGTCTCATCTGGATTTTGACGAGGACACGCATGAGCAGCACAAGGCTGTGATTTCTTCCGTACATGAGGCCACACAACAGTCCGGGCGAGCGGAGCGAAGGATTGATCTCATCACGCTTGAGGTTCAGGACGTGGAGCATTACCGGGGTCATGTGTTGCTTGCCGGGGCGGACGAGGTCAAGGAAGTACTTAGAAAGGCTATAGTTAACGGATGGATGAAGGATGAATATCCTTCATTGGTGGGGGATCTTGCGAAGATGGAGAAGGGCATCAACCGGTTGAAGAAATTTATTGATGTGACGAAGAGGGAGATTGAGGAGGAGACGGATGAGGGCAAGGTTTCCGAGTTGAAGGAGAAGTTGAAGAAGGCGGAGGGGGATCTTGAAGAGATGATGAAGAACCAGGACCTTGAGTTTGAGTCACAGCAGGGCAAGGGGACGGTAGTAGATTTGAAGCGGGACAAGCCGCATACTTTTGACACATCGTTGATGAAGAAATATGTGAAGCAGGATTCATACAAGAACTGGTTCAATGTCCGGTTCAGACCGGGGCTTGAGGGTCACAGGCACACACCGTATGTGGCACCTGGGGTGAGTGAGCAGGAGGAGGGTTATCAGGAGAGTGACTTTGACAAGCTTCGGATGGATCTTGTTACGGCGTTGAAGGGCAAGGGGAAGTTTCATCCTCAGAAGGACGGGTCGGGTGGGATTCCGTACAGCGAGATTATTCCGATGATGTGGAGGCATATTCAGAAGTCGAAGAATCCTGATGGAGAGGCGAAGGCGAAGAGTGGGTGGACGACTGATTTCGTGGAGGATCTTGCGAAGTATTCGCAGGAGAGGAAGGTTCCGGGTTTTGCCGATATTGCGGATGTTCGGAAGCGGAAGAACGAGTTGCTTGGCGAGATTCAGGAGACCATCATGGAGGATGAGCGGTTTCAGCATTTGAAGAACAATCTGGTGCGGTTCCTCAGGGACACGACATTGAAAACGGCCGAGGTTCATGGTCTTGAAGGTCTTGCGGATCTCAAGGATAAGGATCAGCTCGAGGTTGAGGTTCGGGCATTGTGGAAGAGTCCGACTCCCGAGTCGATTGGAAAGGGTTATGCCTCGATTTTGCTCAGTCCGATTCTCAAGGATATGAATGCGAAGGAATTTAACGATTTGGTTCTTGAGCCGACGACGGACGGGTTTGTTGATCTGCTTGAGTCAGACACGGGCCGGGGTCTTGAGGTTTTGAAGAGTTTGTCGTTGGCATTTGGAGGAAGTCGTACGGCCGGTACGGTGGAGGAGATACAGGAGTCGGTCAATCAGATTGAGCAGCAGGTGAAGGATCTTCAGGACAAGGCAATTAAGAAGGACTTTACAGAACATGGGCAGACCGTAAAGGAGTTGAAGGGTCAGATGGATGAGGCCATAAAGAAACATGGTCCGGATTCCGAGGAGGTCAAGAAGCTCGAGAAGGAGATAGAGAAAACGAAGACTGATGAGGATCGGATCTGGAGGGAAGAGGATATGTTGAAAGAGCTGAAGCAGGAGTTGAAATATCTCAAGGGCAGGAAGTATCAGGTTATGAATCGGGAGCAGTTGAACAAAGAGATTCACGATGTAAACATGAGCATTTTGGATCTGGATGCGGTAAAGCGTCGGGACAAAGAACTTTCTCCCACGGAGAAGGCGGAATATGACAGGCTCATGAGTCTTCGGGAGCTTTTGAGAAAGTATCGGGGTCAGCTTCGTGAGGCTCCGGAGCCGAGGCCTATGACCGATGAGGATCGTAAAAGACCGGACCGGGGTAAGCTACCGGGGACGGATATTCCGTCGCCAGCGGCGCCGAAGACGAATGTTGTTCCTCCGGTCGCGAAGAACAAGTTCAGGGAGTTTCTGAACATCCTGAAGGGGTTATTCCTTCATCAGTTATGGATCATCAAGACCCGGAAGGTCGATCCTGAGGACAAAGAGAAGTGGGTGCCTGACGAGAAGGTTCTTCAGCACAAGCTGGATCTGTTTCTGGCGTACAAGGACTTTTTTTCGGAGAGTGGTGAATCTCCTGCGAACAAGCAGAAGAGGGATCGGATCATCAAGGACCTGGCCGATCCAAAGGTCATTATAAAACTGAAAAAAAGGGATCAGGAAAAGGACAAGTCCAAGATGAAGCAGAAGAAGGTCGAGGTGCCTGAGACCCAGAAGATTTTCCAGAAGGATCCGCTTGTCAAGCAGCTTGCCGAGTTGCTGGATCTTGCGGCTTGAAGAAATTTTTTTCCGATTAAACCCGGGGAGTTTGACAAAAATGATATACATGAAAATCGGGGAAGATAAGACCCCAGCTGTTGACGTGTCGGTCACCGCTTTCATTGATAAGTTTTTCAATCCGAAGGACAGTGCAAAAGCGGGGGAGGCTTGGAAGTTCCGACCGACCGATTATGAGAAGGGTGGGGTTCCGAGCGAGAACGATTTCAATGCCGCAGTGGCTTATCGGTATACTCTTGACCATGACAAGGACGACTTCAATCCTGTCGAATTCGAGGATGAGGTCAGGGCCATGTATAATGCGATCAAGAAACGCATTTATACGGAGCAGACTCCCGCCATTCCATTGCAGAAGAAGATCATCGACAATGAGATCAAGGTCAAGACTTTTGAGACGGCCCTTGTGGATCAGTCGTTGGTCATCACCAATCTCAACAAGATCAAGAAACGGATTGGTGTTACTGCTCCCGAGAAGATGGCAGATGAGTTGAAGGCCTTCATGGGTGTTTTGGACAAGGAGATTGGGAAGGAGCATCCAAGGATCACATTCCGTCAGCATGCATGGCCGAAGCCGATGAATCTTGAAGGTATCGGCACGAAAGGAAAGATGACGGAAGAGGAGGAAGAGGCGGAGCAGAAGGCATGGGACACTCTTCATGAGCAGTTTGGTCGTGTTCCGATGTTCAGAGAGAATGACATGAAAAAAGCTTGGGAGAATCTGGAAAAGTATGTAAAAGGGGCGGAGATCAATGTTTCTGATGTGATGAGATCCTTGGCTGTTGTGATGGGGATTCTTGAGCAGGACAGGAGAGAGACTGAGGCGAATTATAAAAAAGCGCTGGCAGAGGCGAAGAGTTTGGATGCGAAGCTTGACCTGATCAAGACGGCTCCCCCGTCTTTAAAGATCCGGAAGCAGATCACGAAACCTATCATCAACAATCCGTTCCTTGATGCGGACAGTTTCATGAAGATTCTCGAGGACATGGACAAGCCCGTGGTGCGGGAGGTTCCTGTCAGGCGGATGAACGAGTGGTTATTGGACATGAAATATCTTCCAAATCTCTTTAAGAATCTGAAGAAGTCACCGGGAGAGACGCTCCATACTTGGGACATCAAGAGGAAGAAAGAGGCTGATGTTGAGGCGTTCAAGAAGAAGACCGACATTCACAACGTGGAAACGAGCATCATGGAGCTTGTGGGTCATATGGCCAATTTTGTTCCTGAGATCAACAGGGTGGTCGGGAAGATTGACGAGGCTGTGAATGAAGAGGAGGCACTGGGTGATGATGGGACACGGCCATCGCACATGTTGACGCCTTTGCTCAAGAATGAGCACGAGGCCATTTCCAATATGTGGAACAAGTTGAAAGACAAATATGACGACAAGACCTTTATGGATCTCACGAAATGGGATGACAACAGGGAGACGTTTATTGTTGACAAGATTGCTCTTCCTGAAAAGGCCAAGGCTGATCGTGATCATATGGACAAGCTGGTTGAGGCGTTGAAGGCCCGGCGTAATGAGAACAATGTCAGGTATCAGTCGAAATGGAAGCCGATTGAGAACGATATTGATGCGATGAAGAAGCATCTTTCCAATATAAAATCAATTTTCAGCAGTGTGATGGATGAGGACTGGTTCAAGAAGTGGCAGAAGGGTGGCACGCCCGGTCCGTATATGAGACCGGAGAAGGCGCCCGTGGCGCCGACTGCTTCTTTTCCTTATGAGGTTGTGATTCGCACGGCGTATACTGATCCCTCGAAGACGTTTGCCACGATCAAGGAGAATGTCTCGACGCTGAAGGATTTTTTGAAAGAGCATCATTTGTATTCGGTTGCTTCCGAGCAGGGGAAAGAGGCGCCGGCCGGGTTGAAGAAGGACGAGGTTGAGCAGTTTCGTGTTGAAAACAGGATGAAGAGCCGGAAGATCGTCGAGCAGTTTCTTAAGGAGACTCCCGAGGTTATAATGGATTTTCTGAACAAAGTGGGCACCAAGCTGACCCAGCTGGAGACAGGGATCGACCGGTACTATGAAGCAGTCAATAATGCAATCATGGACATTGCCCATGGTGTAGGGATCAAGATTCCGAAGAAGGCCTTCAGTTATCAGGTGGAGTCCGATTTCATCAGGCGGTATGCATATTTTCTCAAATTAGCGGAGGTTGCTCCTTTCAAGAGTGAGTATCCAGTTCAGGTGCCTTTGGCTGATATCAGGAAGAATCCTGAGATCTATTGGGATTATTTCCAGAAGTCCTTTCCGATCGAAGAGATTCTGAATGAATGGAAGAAGATGAGCGGGTCAGAGGACACTTTGGATTCGAAGATGTTTCCGAAGGTCATCGATCGGTTGATGGGTTATCTGGAGGCCCATACCAAGAAGGTATTTGACCCGACAAAGCTCAAGGAAGAAACGGGTAAATTGACCGAGGAGCGGGATGCGATTCTGGAGCGCAGGAACAGGACGATGAAGCAACTTGAACTTGCGAAGCAGATGGCCCGGGACGAGTCGGAGATGACTGAAAAGATGTTGAAGGACACTCGGGACGAGATCAAGCACAGTGCAGTCACCGAATGGACGAAGCTGAATCAAGCCTTGAAGATCAATAAGGATCAGTTTGAAAATGCTCTTACTGGTCTGACTGAGGCCGTGGATGCCATGCCCTTTAAGAAGGATGTTGCGGACAAGTACGAGAAAGAGGTCAAGCAGCATGTTGCCGAGATAAGCGGTATCACCAATAAAATCATAAACGTGCTTGACGAGATCAACAGGGACACGGTTGGTGGCTGGGCTGAGTCCAATACGATAAAGGACAAGCTGGAATATTACATGGGTGAGATCCAGCACAAGTGGTCTGGTCAGGGTGTGCGGTTGCTGAACAGGCTTGATCAGGACAAAGACCGGGAGGTGGAGTTGAGTGGGGCCATCGGGAAGCGTAACAAATGGCTTGAACTCGGTGGACCGACATCCAAGGACAAGAAGCGTATCAAGAATGAATTCATCCGGTACATATGGAATGTTCTGGATGAGGACTGGACCCGGAAGCTCCGGGCCTTTCAGACCCATTACAATCTGAATTTCGAGGACTATGTTGAAATTCATGATCAGGTGGCGAGGATGGTGTCAGGTGAGCCGGTTCCGGCCCGTTCATACAATCGTCTGAGGGATGACATCAAGAAGCAGATGCGGGATTTGAGGGATCGCGGGGAAGAGATTCCGGCCACCCTTAAAAAGGAAATAAAGATGCTTTCCGAGAGACAGAGATATGGGTTAGGGGAGGCGGAGAAGAAAAAGGGTGCTTCTGAAGAGTCCGTAAATCTGCCACTGTCTTTCCGGCTGGCGAAGAAGTTTCTCAGCATTACACTGATTCCTCTCAAGAAAATGGTGGAGATGGCTCAAGCCGGGTAAAAGTTTTTTTAAAAGATTTTCTATTAAAAGGGACTCCTGTTGAAGTATAATATTTCATCAGGGTGTCCCCTTTTTTTGTTCCTATGGGAAATTACCCATGAAATCGTATAATGATGGCGATGATGCTCCCAGGTTCATTCCGGCCGGCAAGGAGCCTGTCGTTGTAAACATATTCTTTCATGATTTGGAAGGAAATAATATGAGATACGAAGAATCAATTCGTGATCAAATTCGTTGTGGAACTCGAAGTATGTTAAACGATGTTGATGACAAAGTTGTTGATAAAATTGTCGAACTAGCAATTATTACGTTCCAAAAATACCAAAACGAAATTCAACCGTGTAAATGTGGTGATTTTCCAAGAGTTCGAACAAATGGTGGTAGTTATGTACATCTATACTGTAAAACTTGCGGTTATGAAAGTCCACCGTTTCTGTGGAACTACTTAAGTGAGGTAATTGAAAAATGGAACATGTCAGATAGAGATCGGTTACGCCAGAAGACAGGTGCTGCAGCATTTGATCGAATGATGACAGAAGCTGAAATTGCTCTCAATTCAGTCACAATGTTAACAGAGAAGAAACCGAAAAAGAAATCTAAATGGCTATGGTTCATGTGAATCGTGGAAACGTTAGGTTGTACAAATAATCTTGGTGGTCATGAGGATGAATATGTCAAAGATGGACAAGGCAATCATTGGACTAAAGAAGACTGGGAACGGATGAGGATAAGATGACAATCAAGCCAATTCGGCGTGGTGATATCGTCGTTATCACTGATGCTCCTCCTGAGGAACAGGAGACTATAGGGCAATTGGGCATTATGGACTCGAAAGATCTCATATGGTGGTCGGGAGATGAAAAAAATCCAACATACAGCCTTGATCTCGAAGATCACAAAATAAGAACCCATCACATAATGGTTGTGAATTGTCTGAAAAAAAATCATCTGACCAGATTTCATGTGGCCTTTCCGATCAATCGGTTTCCCGGAACAATAATCATACTTCGACGTGTCTCTCAATTCAAGGTAATCGATCATATTGATCCATATCAAATGACCCGGGATTTATCTGATGTTCATTTTCCGAATCATATTGAATCAAAATGTTGCTCGATGTGCAGGATGATGGCATGAAAGAACAGCTCCTTGCTGAGAAGACCAACATATTGCAACTGCTCACATCCGAAAGGTCTTCACCGCGGACAAAGGTTGTGATGAGCAGGATTTTTGAGACTGCGGAACAACAGGACATAAAAAATGAGAAATTACTCGAATGAGAGGGAGCATTTCCCATGGATGAAAATGATCTTCGGAAGATTCAACTTTTTGCTTGGATAGGGGAAGATGAATTGGGATCCGGAGAGATTGGGATCAAACAGGCAATGGTGCCGGCCGGGTGTATTCCTTTGGTAGCGATCGATAAAAATAAGATGCAACATTCTGCCATAAAGGGACAGCTGGATCAGCAAGGGAAGACGTATTCCAAAAAAATCCGGTTATGCCGGTTCGTTTTTTCCGCTGTGGAAGATGTTGTTGGAGAGAAGTAATTAATGCAAATATGTGTTTACGGGAACTGATTCAAAAAGCTCAGAAACAGGTTTTACATTCAAATAAAAAATCGAGGGTCTTATGTCTTTTTGGAAACAATTTTTTTGTAAACATCTATGGAAAGACATAGAAGAAACATTTTTACGAGAGGAACGGGAGCGCATTTCTGCAGAAGACCATATCCCTATCTATAATCAAGTTAAGTATTATGCAATCAACCAAAAATGTCATAAATGTGACAAAACACAAGTTATTTCCAAAAGAAAATTGTCCGCCTAAAAAAGATTAAATATGACTGTAGCATGTCAGCCAGAATAAAAAATCTGAATTCGGAGTAGAGCTATGAAGCCCTTAATTTTAAGCAAGCAGGACGTGGCCCAGACCAAGTTTTTGAATCTGGTAACAATAACTTACAGGGACAAAAACGAGAAGATATCCACATGGGTGTCTGCTGAGCGTCCGGGTAATCAGAACGCTGTTGTGATCGTGGCCATTGTTAAACCTGAAAGTAGTGACTCCAGATTAGTGGTGACAAAAGAATATCGTGTACCGATTATGGGATATGAATATGGCACACCTGCAGGTCTGATAGATATTGGTCAGGGCATTGAAGAGACGACCGTGAGGGAGCTTAAAGAAGAGACTGGGTTGGATGTGGTTCGTTTTATTCGGCCTGTCACTCCTTTCGTTTATAATTCACCGGGGCTGACCAATGAGGCTGTTTCTTTTGCTTTCGTTGAAGCAGAAGGAGAGGTATCACAGAGTCAACTTCAGGATTCTGAGGACATCACAACGGGACTCTATTCCCGTGCTGCAGTTCAAGCGTTTCTGGCGGATGCCTTGGAGCTGAATACGGACATTATGATCGGGGCGAAGGCATGGTTGATTTTTGAACGGTTTGTGAAATATGGTGATATTTAAGAAAGGCATGTTATGACATTAATTACTCCCTTTGATCCTGAATATAGCGAGGGATCTAAAAAACCAAAAATGACCGAGCTCGAGAAGATCGAGGTTGAGCTGGCTCCGTTGAAAAAGGAGTACAATGAAATGTGCTCGAAGGTTGGTGTCTTGGAAGATCGATTGGTTCATGCAAAGATCAGCGAAGTGTTTTCATCAGGAGCCCTGAAAGAGGCCAAGTGGCGGATAGAGCCCAAGGGCTACACCCTCTATGGCACCTCTGACGTATTCAAGAAATTGGCCAAGCTTCTGGAAAATGATTATCACTGCAGTTCTTCACTGATGAAAGGAGTTGCAGTATATTTCAATGACGGAGAGATTACGATAAGTTTTGAGAATAGTGCCCTTGTTTTTGATTTTATTTATAAGAATCAAATCAAACTGGATTTGACGAATATCGTTAAACATCGGGACCGAATGAAAAAAGAGCTTGAATCTCTGAACAAATTTTTGAAAAAATTCAATAAAAAATGATATCAGTCGTGGCAATAAGAAAAAATAAAACTGCATGAAAATAGAATTTTCAGACGAAGAAATAAAGACGATCGACAAAATCTTGAAATTACAGGGATCTATTGAAATTCCCTTCAAGCATGATCTCTTGGACTGGTATTCTAAAAATGGCGTCAGTATCAGTTATATTCCAGAACCAACGGATCCGGCCGATCTGTGCAGGTACATGGTTTACGGTGAGGTTTTTCCGGGTTTTGCAAAATATTTCAAGACCATTCAAGAGGCCTTTTCGGCATTTGAATTCTACCTGCATCCCAAGAATAACGTCGGGATTGCTCAGGCCATGATCATGGCTGATCATCCCGATTTACTTGCTCATGGGGAGCTTGATGATCCGCCCATCACAGAGAAATTTCGTAATTTACTCAAGGATGACCGGTATAATTTCTAGAGGACTAAAAAATGTTGCACCAAAAAAAATCAAAGAGAAATTGCAACAATTGCAGGCACAAAAACCCAGGTGTTCATTACCCTTGTTTCGGGTGTAGGAGATGCAAAGCTCATCACTCATTTTATAAAAGTCACCCTGATGACACAGTCTACGAAGACCGTTGGGAGCCATTGCTATCTGAACAAAGAGAAGAAAGGAAAGAGAGAAAAACAAAGCAATATCATACGAATGCAAGACTTCAATTTGTACTCAGTCTGAAAGGTCTTACGATACAACAATCCCTTGATCAGTTGCAATTAATAAAAACTCAAATTCTATCGAATCGGGTACTATGAGCTATGTCATGGTTGATATTGAAGCAGACGGTCCGATTCCTGGGGATTATTCCATGGTTTCATTCGGGGCGGTCATCATCGATAAGGGCCCTTTGGCTGTTGTCACAGGCACGGCCAAACTGGAAACGACCTTTTTCGGAAAATTGCGCCCGATCTCCGACAAATTCGTTCCTGTGGTCTTGAAGGTTTCTGGCTATACCCGGGAAGAGACCCTGCTGTTTCCGGAGCCCCTGACGGTGATGAAGAATTTCGACCAATGGCTTCGTGACAATAATCGGGACCGGCCCATGTTCATTTCCGACAACAACGGATTTGACTGGATGTTCATATGTTGGTATTTTTGGCACTTTCTGAGTGCCAATCCATTCGGGCACAGTTCCACGAATCTGGGATCTCTCTACAAAGGGGCGGAGAAGAGCATGAAAAAGAATTTTAAACATCTCCGTAAAACCCGGCACACGCATAACCCAGTGGATGACTCTACGGGCAATGCCGAGGCGTTTCTCAAGATTCTTCAGATGCATCACTTCGATTATTGAGGCCTAAATTATGAGTGCAGAAAATTTACATGATTCGTTCTTGAAGAGGAAGATACTCCTCCGGTCGTGAAAAGAATGACCAAGAAAGAAGTCATAGAATTTAATGAAGTTGCGGGTCGGGATGGCTGGATGTTGATAGACGGTCAGATTTTGAAATCTTTTGATTCTCAATTTCAAAAAACCTTTTAGATCAGAAGGAGTAATGGATGAAGGATCCCTTCAAGGTTGGTGACAAGAGCAAAGCAATCTGCAATAAATGCAGGAAAATTGTTCCGACCACGATGCATTTAGGGAATTATCGTATCCCCAAAAAGAAGATTGTGGTCCCCGGCATTCTCTTGGCTTATTGTGATAATTGCGGTAAACTCGTAGGAATTCCTCATCAAAGTACTCCGAAAATCCGGGACTGGCTCAAGGACAGCCTTCTGAGCAGGAAAACGACCGCCGAGGCGATTCTCACTAATTATGTCAAGGGCGTCATACCTCGGGATTATCGCGGTTATGAGGCTGGCATTCCGACCAAGAAGCTCGATTATTATACTGTGACTCTGCGAGTCGCTTTGCAAGCCATGCGTGAAGCGATGAACATTGCCAGTGAAGAAAAGGAACTTCAGATCCGCTCGCAGATCAGGAAGTGTGTTGAGGAACTGAAGGCAAAAGATTTGAAGCGCGATAATGGGGATTTTTCGGGGGGTGAAATCAGCGTCGAAGAACTTTTTAAAGGTCTTGAAAAAATGGCCCGGCCGGTTCTGAAAAAGTTCAAACGGAAAAGGAAATCCTGATTTTGGTCTTTGTGGTTGGTATATTTGATCAAATTCCTGACGGTTCTGTCATGGTCAACACGACATCTCGGTCTGTGACTCAATGGTCAACAGGTCTGTCTCCTTTCCATCTTGGCCCTGTGCCTCTTTATGGGGGCCATGTTTCTCAGAATGTCGAGAACGGCTGGCAGTACAGTAAAACATACAAATGTCATGTGGATTCAAAAAATGACCCTACCCCTGAATATTTTGAATGGGCCCGGGCCGGCTGGGAAAACACTCGAGCTGTCCGGTATCCCATGGGCAAAGGGGCCAAGCCGGAGTATTCATATTGGGATGGGCAGAAACTTGGCTACATAGAGGCCAGAAAGAAAATCTACCTGCCTCTTTATATGACCGCTGTGGTCGAATCCGAGGCCTACAGGACATTAAAAAATATATATGCTAAAAATGATATTTATCTGAGGGATTTTGACGGATATAATCACCGTAAACTGGGCATGACATATGAGCAGGTTTTGAATAATCCGAACAAGACCATGGGGCATGCTTTTGTTCTGGCGATGATGCTCGAGCTCGGAAAAGAAATAAAAGATTTGCTCTGAGGAGGAAATTATGGGATGGGGATCAGCAAGTAGCATAGTGTCCGGAATAATTTCTGCAGCCCAAAAAGCAATTCCCGACGAGAAGAAAAGAAAGAGTTTTTACGAGAGCATAATTCCAATTTTTGAAAATGAGGATTGGGATACCGAAGATGAGTGCCTCGGAGAGGACACTGCATTCGATAAGGCTTTGAAAAAGCTTCATCCGGACTGGGGACTATGAAATGAAGAATAATAAAACCGCGTGGATTAAATATAGGACGTGTCGAGCCATTTTTAATTTCGACAGATTTTCTAAACCAGGAGAATGATGCGTAACCTGACCCAAGAAGAGATCGACTTGGCACTCGATGACAATAGCGAATCCGAGAATGGATACATTGCCATCGAGTCTAATACAGTCGAGCTCGCTCTTAAAGAGACCGGGACAAGCTGCGGGCATGATGGCAATCATTGCTTCATGGCAGTGGGTCTGCTCTTCCCCGAGTTATCAGGCCGGTTTGTTCGAGGCTGGTATGACCCGAAAGATAATACGATGGGCGGGATGATCCACATTCAATGTACTGATGAAGAAGAGGCCGAACTTATTGAGAGAGCCGCTGAGTCAAGCGAAGGAAATCTTCGTGTTAATGGCCCTTCCTTATGGGAAGGTTTCTACGAATTCGAAAACGAATAACATAGGGCATCCAAAAATGAGAATGTGAGGTTTCACTGATGAACCCTAAAATTCTTTTGTTCCTAAAAAAAATAAAAGCCTTTTTTATAGCGACCGGAACGATTCTGTTTCTTTCCGGATATATTTATCTGATTTACAGAATTGCTCGAAAATTTCCGGCCGGTCAGCCAAGAAAAGAGATTGTGCTGGAAATGACAGTAGGGGTGATCATAGCAGGAGTCATCCTATGGGGGATCATAGTGGGTAGCATCAATTTGATCAAATGGATGAGAGAGAAATGGGATGAGACAGAGCATGAACTAGAGCTGGTGGCACTACGAGGACAAGCTCAAGAAAAGAAGGGGCGTAACTTGCAGGTCTGTCGCCTTCCAGAATTGATAGAATCTACAGTTGATGGTCTTAAAAAAAGAATAGAAGCTGGATCTTCGATTGAGGGTCTTAAAAAAAGAATAGAAGCTGAAAGAAAAGAAAAAGAAATGGAAAAAATGGAAAATAGAGTAGAAATTAAACCTGAGCCAAAATCTGATACACCGCCTGAACAGCCTGGGGGTCGATATAAAATAGCAATCGGGAAAAAATAGATTCAATCAAAAAATCAGTAATTTTTGCTCATATCCATGTATAATTTGATATGAGTACAAAAGTGGAACATGTCCATTTCTCTATTACCGGTGAATTTGTAACAGATCATGCCAGGGCTAAAGTCCAGGAGGGTGACTGGGCCGGGGCGATTCGGTTTTTGAAAACCAGTGTCATTGGTTTCACGTATGACCATGCTATTTCGATCCTTACCGGAGAAATGTGTCTCACCGGCACAAACAATATTCAACTCGTAAAAAACACTTCTTCCAAAAATGACTATCTGAAGCAACTGGACCATTTTTATGGCTCATATGTTAGGCTTGGCGGTAAATGGTACCGGCCATATGCGTTTGTTTCGAATTACGGCCCCAAGGACATCTTCGAATTTGATCGGGATACTCCCTTTACTGCTGGTCAGGAAGTGATAGGTGATTGCAGAGCCCGGTATTACTGTGAAAACAGAACTGACAAAATTTTTATTCTAAAATGTGGTCCAGATGTTCATAGGGGATATTACTGCGCCCTATTCACTTTAACCGAGGAGCCTCCAATATGGATGCAGTTCACGAAGACTCCTCAGGAAGCAGTTGATGCCTGTCGGAATCTCAAAGCAGACGGTCATTTTCAGAGATATGGACCAGTTGAAGATTCGATCTATTCCAGACTAGAACGCCGGTTCGAGATTCTTGAAGATTCAATTGAGAATAAGCAGAAGATCGAGCCTCCTATACCGGATACGAAATTTAAAAGCCATCTCGGCTGGGTCAGTCCCACCGGAGAATATTACGGTTGTTGTTTTACAGGGCACATCGATCTTTCATATGAAATCGTCAAGGGTCTTTTGAACATTGATGATTTTGACAATAGTGAACTGGAACTTGAGAAACGGGGCTGGCTGAAAATCGGTAGTGGTGGTAAAGAATGCTATTTCGAGACAGGGATTAAAAATTCGAAGACCGGAGAGGAATTCAAACTGACTCAGGCCCAGATCGATACACTTCACGATTGGGCTACGACTTTGAAACGTCCATTTCCGAGTCATCTTCTGGAGAAAAGGGATTAAAATGAAAAAATCTGTTGACTATGAAGGGCGTGAAGTTTTTTATTCTCCTGATGGGTATTTCTGGGCTCATGAAGAACCCAGACGCCCGACCAGGCCACCAACAGTGAACGAGATCGTGCTGGAAGTCAAACCTCCATGTGGCAATTACAGTTACAGTAATCCCGCGAGTCAGGGAGCTCTGATTGCCGAAACCTCTGATTTCCCTTTTTATCTGAATAAAATCACTCATGAATGTCATTCAGCCTATTCTGATCGGTTATGTTCATGGGATTCAAAGCATTTCGACCGGCTCTGTGCATTGATTGGTGGTGGCGATCAGGTATGGGCGTACAGACTCTGGGGAGCGGGTGATCAGAGACTCAAAGAAATTGCCCAGTTTGCATTCCATATGGACGAACTTCCTGGGCATGTCCGGGTGATCCATTACTATAATGTTTCAAGTGGCTATTCCTGCCCGGTGATCGTGGCCATCGCCAGAAAGAAAAAGGACCCAAAAAAGAAAAGAAAAATCGTCACAGAAATCGTGGAGAGCCATAATGGATAATTCTTTTGTGCCTCTATCGAAAAAAGACGCTCAACATCTCGAGACAAATACTGTCAGGATCGAGAATTTGAAAAATTCTCTCCCTTATGTCACGATCGTGCTAATCAATCATGTGCAATTCGGCATTCAAGACTGGTATCATAAATACAAACTCAGGCCGGGTTATGTCAAAGAACAGTGGAAAAACTCACTGAATTGTTCGGATTCAAGCCGGTCTATTATGTCACCCATGTTTGCCGGAATGCCCTTTGGGCTTTTACATGGAGGGATCAAAAAGTTCTGATCTACAAAGATGAGAGGGGTTTTGCAATCCAAGTCGAAAAAACATTCAGGAAAGATCTGATCATCCCCTTTTTGAAACATCTGAAAAAAGTCCTTCATCAGGGACAAAAAAAATGAAAATAACGAAATCAATGAAGATCGCAATTGCCGGAGTCATAAAACAGGCCGAGGCGCACCGCATAGATCTCAAAACAGTAATGGGCATGGCTACAGGGGCCATTCCTCCGGTCGGGGATAATCAGACATATTCCTGCAAACTTCTGAACAAATCGGGAAAGGGTTATCGGGTAGTATATTCTATTGAACAACATCCAAACAAAAAATGGTGCCGACATCTTTCAATGTCAACAAACATTTCAAATGTCTCTATGGGGCCCATACTCGATAAGGTTTTGAAAGAATTCGGATATGACAAAACGCTTGACAATGTGATTTGGTTCGAGAATAACGGGACTGCCGTTAATGTCCTTCAACAGATAGTCGCGAGGAAAAAATGGGAAAGAAAAAAGTCGGGAAAGAAAAAACCTTATTTGTTGATGAGGCGACCAAGGCCGGAGACTTTGTACTTGAAATAACCCTGAAACAGGTCTATCGATTTGAAAATCATATAAATGGGTGGACTCCTCAAGAACTCATTCAGGACTTTTTCAAAAATTTCGATGTCAATTTGCGCCATGCATCTCGGGATTATCATCATGTTGGTGGTGCAGATGTCATCACAGCAATCAAATTGCTCAAGCCTGGAGATCTTTTGACCATGGAGAAAAAGAAGGGGCCAAAAAAATCTGCCTCACCTCGGAATGGTCCCATCAGACCTTCCAATTATGAATATTGTCCTCATTGTCATGATTCGTTTTCATTTAATCAATGCGGCGAGGACTTTAAATGTCCTTGGTGCCATAAGGATGTCAGAAAGACCAACAAAAGAGCCTGAATTTTTTCTTATGGATGATGATATTGGTTATAGATCAACTCTTATTCCACATCAACTGAATTCTGAACAAGATGTTCTTGCCAGTTTCATTGATGTCGTCTCGGAATATTGCGAAGCCATAAAGGGCCCAAAGGGGCTACAATATGATTCTATAATGCGCTATTATGGGATTAGTGGAGACCCGCTAAATCTTCGTCAGGTCGGAATACTACATTCTGTCACACGAGAAAGGGTTCGGCAGATACAGAGCATTCACCTGTATAAAATAGGCCTGCTTCTCAGGGGTTATGTGATCAGTGGCCTGAAATGTGACTGTGTGCTGATGGAGGACCTTTATAATTTACGAGACAGATTTTTTTCTTTTAAAGTACTGACGGATTCTATTATCGAGAAGATTTTGTTAGAGGAAAAAATTACTCTAACCGAGAAACGAAAACATCATATCAGTCTATTTTTCAATGCACTGGGGATAGAATCTCTCTTCTTTCTCGGCATGACGCTTTATTTTACCAGGAAAGAAAAAATTAATCTGAAGAAACTTCGCAAAGCGTATAAAAAAATGAGATCTTATCTCATGGAAAATTTCAGTCGTCCAATTTCTCTGAAAACTATGGAAAAGGATCTCAAATTCCCGACCGAAATGCTGAAAATTGTGGCCTCTCTCAACTCATCAGTTGAGGAAATCGGTACAGATGAATACCAGATAAAAGATCCAGACGTTCCTGGCTTTGATGTTGCATATCGTGTTCTGCTCAAAAAGGAAAGCATGAACATGACAGATCTCATGAATACCGTGAACGGATTGAGAGGAAAAAAAATAGAGAAAATGCTTCTCTCCATGGATAAAAGATTTAAATGCATCGGGAAAACAAATCGATGGACCCTGGCAGAAACCGACATCAATTCAGATTGCTACTATCAGCTCGTCGAGAAAACCCTGAATTTTTACAATCGACCCTGTACCTTCAAAGAAATTTTCACACACATCCAGAAAGTACTGAGATCTGACATAAAATTCAGTCATGTTTCGGGAGCAGTACACGTTCAATATGGCAAAAAATTTTATGTCCTTAATGATAACCGGGTAATCTTGGAAAACTGGAAACTGAAATATAAAAAGGAATTAAAGAAACCCAGAAAAAAAGATGAGGAAACTTTCACTTCAGCCCTCATTCGGATTCTGAGTGGCAGAGCGATGTACTGTTCTCAGTTGATTACAGAAATTCAGAAATATAAAAATATCAGTCGTAGTACATGCATACAGAGTCTCTACGCATCCACAATTCTCAACAAAAAAAAAGTGGGCATAAAAAACATTTACTCTTTGAAACCTGATTATAAAGAGATTCTGAATGTCTTGAAACGGAGTGATCCCAGAAAAATTGTTGCGGAATTTATTTTTGACCTTTTTGAGAGAGAGGGGAAATTAAAACTGAATAGGAGATATATTGTTGAACAGGTTCTGTTGAATCTTCAGGTATCCAAACCTTTCATATATAAATATTTTCGTGACTCCACGGATGTTTTCGATATTGATTTAAAAAGCCAAAAAGTATCTCTGGTAAGTATAAAAAAATTGTGACTGTAGAATCCGCTATTCAGGTATAATGTGAAAGAGGGCGAATCATGAAAAAATTCAATCTGAAGGTCTTTACCCTGATTTGTATTCTGCCAATGCTGGGAATTGCTTCTATGACATGGGGCCATATGAATATCGTTTCCCTGCTCTTTATGACGATTCTGCTGGCAGTAGGCACTAGCCGGGTTTACTGTTCAATCTGTAAGTCATTGAAAAAGGGGCATTAATATGTTTGACACTCAACAACAAATACCGGGCAATAACGGTAGCATCAGTGCTAAACAGCGACGACAAGAAAAAAGATCCCAAGAGAGTTTATTAAAAATGCTCGGAGTACCTTCATGTTTCGATTGCCCTGCCCGATCGGCTGACTGTGCCTTTGGTCAATTGCGGGGAAGTCAGTCCTGCATTGATACACGATCGCGTTTCCGTTCTGCCCATATACGAGTCAATAAAAAAAGGAGTGCTTTATGAATAAAATCCTGATTTTCGCTCTATTTCTGTTCTGCTTTCTGCAAGCGAAGGAAATTGCCAGTGTCTCGGTAGGAGGTCAGAAAATCTTCCATGCCAATGAACAGCATGTTCTCGGTTTGTGGAATAAGCTCAGTGCCGAAGTTAATGTGAATTCTGGGCATGAAAATATCCTTCATGGGGCCGTATATGGCTATACGGCATTTACCGGAAATTATGGCATCGGAGGATCCTTTTCAGTCGGGCCGGAAGGATTTCGACTTTCCTGTGATGAGCTCTCCATCAAGGGTATCATCAATCAGTATGAAATGACGGCGAAAACAACCGTTAAATGTCAATTGGATCTGGGAGATCTTGATATTCGTTACTGGGAGCAGTTTGAAATGGCCCTTACAGAAGAACAGCTAAAATTACGGTATAAAACCGAACTCGGCGTCGACATAAATGATATTACATTTCTGAAAATCACGGAGGGTGTGGGGTGCTTCCTGCGGTCAGGGCCAAGTTATAATGACGCTCCCGTCGCCAGAATGAATTTTGATGTCGGGATTGCATTTCTTGGTAACGACCGAGACCACCGTGGATGGATCAAAGCCCTTGCATGTACAGATAAACAAGGCTGGGTGCAAGTCTATATTGGAAAAAAATTGACCAGCATGGCTGGGGATACCTCTGGAACAGCCGTTGATACCACGATCAACATTCCACCACTTGCAAAAATCTTTGAAGGGAACTAAAAATTATGCGTTTAACAACAATTCTAATTATTGCTTTTTTTCTCGGCTGTGCGAAAACCATTCCGGCGCCTCAGACCAAACCGGCAGAGTCCCCTGCTCCAAAGTCCGGCCTGGATTGGGCACACGCTGTCGTCGTGGCCCCTACGCCGATTCAGGTGAAAATAGATACTCCGAAAACTCAAATAGTTGTTCCTGAAACGGCCCTTACCGTGATTGTGAATTTTGATACCGTTTATGAAGTAGCACCGGCACTGCAACGCCTGAGAAGTAGCTTGGATGATTACGGCCCGGCAAAAGAATATGATTCCCTGTTGAATGACAATTCCTCCGCGACCGCCAGTCGTAAGGCCCTTCTCAAAATTAAAGTGACGTCGAAGATGAACAGTATAGTATATGAGTGCAAAAATATTATTTACAAAGCCATCTGGGAAAACTGGTCTGCAACCAGAATAATCTGTGATACAAAGGGGAAGATTTATGCATCAAATGATTTGAAGAATTGCAAGACCCCAACAGTGCATCTGTCTCAGATCGACATAACCAAAGATCTCATCAAGTTTTTGAAGTAGGATATGATTTCAAGATTTACCTCAAAATTGGTGAAGGTTTTACTTTTGGGGTTTTATTACAAAGGAAGAGAGCCGAGTTAGATTACTCGCTTTCCTCCCACGGCTAAAGCCATGGGTTTCCGCTCGTGAGGATTATGAACAATATTAATAAAACAGCAATCAATGAGGGTTTCACAGAGCTACTCCTTAAATATGTGGGGAAGCCCTGGACTGAGGCTTTACAAGACAAACTTGTCATCAAAGCGGCTCAAATCATGTATAAATACGGTTTCAATGACGACAATTATGGCTCTAAAAATTTCAAGCCCGTTATTCCAGGGATAAACTTGATTGTGGGGTACCGTCCCCTAGCCAAGATCCTTGAGATAAAATACAAAACAAAACCGTCTGAAAAATGGACGACCGTTTTTGCAGCACCAACGTATGAGGACGGCACAGACAAAGAAGTTCTATGAAGGGCGTTTTGGTAACACACGTTGGCGTTTGTTCGGCCCCGATTGTGGTTCGGATGCAAAAAGGGAACTTCACTTGGCAAATCATGAGCTTTTTGATCGATGGGGGCCGAAAAGAAAAGGCTTTTGTGCTCGGAGATAAATTTTTTTTGTCACTCTGACTGCTTAGCGTGGTATAATATGGGTGGAGGGGCAAAATATGAAACAGAAAATTTTGATCAACTATCCGATGGATGAACTCGCTGTAGAGAAGATTCAAAAAAGAACTCCTGATCTTCTCGTTACTGCGAATGGGGAACAGATTCTGGCCATGGTCCGGTTGGGTGAGGTTGATAGGATTTGTATCATTTTCGGGGCCTACAGGTTTTTCGCCTTGGATCTTTCGAAGGCCATTCATGAAATTGACCCTACTATTCCTGTATTGATAATGGCATTGGATATTCCTGAAAATCCATCTGTCCGTGAGTATGTAACAACCAATGCCGGATTCTTCTTTGAATCCGTAAATGAATTTTTAAACGGAGACTTTAAAGAGGAAGATTATCAGGTGTTTCCGAAGAAAAACAGCTATTACTAAACAGTCGTTGCCGGACGCATCACTCCCAGTTCTTTCATTTCTTCCAGCTCCTGAGGAGTGATTGTGTGTTTTCCCGGCTTCATTTCTGTCTGTTCACTGGCAAATTCCAGAGCATTGCGATTCATAACCCTTCTGGCATCAGAATAATCCATTCCGTGAATATTTGTCTTTAGCCAGTACCCTGGTTTGGTCATGAGATTTTTAAAAAGACGTTCCATTTCTTCATTACCCGTTTTTCCGGAGAATTCGACAAGAGTCGTCAGTCGCTCTAAAACAGCCGTAAAAGAGGGGAGTCTACTTAAATCATGCCCTTCAAAATTTGTCAGTTTTTCAGCTCCAATCGGGCTGAATCTTAAAGGATCCTGTTGACCCTCTTTTTGGATAAAATTCTCTTCCTTTCCGAGGATTTCATGTAGTTTATCTATACAATTTTTAAACTTTTCTATGGTCAGGTTTGAGGCGAATTTGAGAATGCCGGCAAGATCTCGGATGGAACTGGTTATTAGAATCATGTGATAAATCTGTCCTTTTTTGAGGTATAATTAATTAGGGTCATATTAGAAGATCATTAGGTAGGAAAATTTTGCCCAGTTATGAACAGATTCAAGATTCTTCGTCTGAATAAAGGGCTCTTGGGTCGGTGCCATTTGAAGATTTTGGACTGGAGGGATTGGTTGTTATCCTTTTATATTGATATGGCTCTTCGTTTCGCTCGGAGAGATATTCGAGATGTTGAATCTGATATCGACGAAGGTGTCCCAGCCACCCCTCAAAATGAGGTCCATAGTCGGATTCTTCCTGTGATTGCGAAAATACCTTATTTGGGTATCATGGGTGTAGGGAACGATGGTACTCTTTATAGACCGGATGGCAGAAAATTAATTCGTCTCCCCATGTTTCTGGCAGGAAAGATCCAATGGGCTCAACATTGGATTTCTCGTGTTTACAATTTTTTCATAACCTATGCCGAAGAAATATGGAAAGGAATAGCTGTTTATTCTTTGATATGGTTTGATTTTTTTTCGATGGTTACAGTGTTAGCAGTTTTTTATGGGGAGCATAGAATAATATTTCCCGGTTATTGTCTTTATGCTATAGGTTCGGGCATATTTTATTTGATTTCGAGTAGGAAAGCAAAAGGACACGAATCGCAGCGTTTTTTAAATCGGCGGTGAGGATTTTTGTCTGCAACGTTCGGATTCAGTAGAGATATCACAAATTGAGGCATAATGACATGACGGGTGTATCGGGCATTTTTCTGGGGGTGGTGGAGCATAATTGTCACGATGATAGGCACAGAACTCTGCTTGATCTTTGAGTTGACATTTTTCTCGCCATGGACACTGGGATTCTATCATACACTCCATGAATATCACTCCTTATTTTTATTTTTGGGTATCTCTTGAACGTGCAATCGATAGGAGATACCAGACTGGGTATGAAGAGTATCGATCTGATGTATTATATAAAAATGTTTCAGGCCCTCACTTTTGTAGTTGTCTACATTGTCAGTAATGACAATATATGATTTTGGAGTGCATGTGAACAACAATAATATGAGTGTGATCAGGAAACGCATTCTATTTGTCTCTTTTCAATAATCTATATAGACTTCTACCGTTCCATTCATATACCACAGATCAACTGAAATTTCCAGATCGGAATAAATCAGCGTTTCCATGTTCAATCCATTCCGTGTCTTTCCCTCTCGCAGGGTATAGCCGATTCGAAGCAATGTTCGTTTTAAATAATTGGAACCCGTCAGCGAGCCTTTGAATTCATTCTTGGATTGTGGTATGAACTCATAATATTTTATCAGTTTGCGGAGCCATCGTAAGGCCAGCCACCGTTGTATGTACAATGAGATCATGCGTGGCCCAAATTTAAACACATTATCCTTTAAGAATTTAAACACGTTAAATTAGTAGGTTATTATAGACTAAATAATGTCTTAATATCTTAAATCTAATTTATGATCAATTCAAAAAGAATTACCCGTTTATTTATTGCGTCAAAAGCCGAACAGGAAGTAGAACGACTTCTCAAAGCCATCCTTCCTGACAGCCCTTATAAGGGTCTTGTGAAGAGTTTAGGTGTAGATATAATCATTGTTGAACAGACATTACCTAAGTCTTACGAAGCAGAACTGGTTGAGGATATCATGTCTCTGGTGGCGTCATCTTCATCGAAAGTTTATGGTAAGCGAAGTGCTGAAAACCGGAAGAAGAAACAGATAGAATCACAATCTTTATTGCCAGTGTTGGCGTAAAGGCTTATAAATCCACATCAAATGAAAGGATTTTTATGACATCTACAGCGAGACTACCTGTGATGCAGAAAAAAAAGACTGAACTCCAAATTATTCAGGATAAAATTGTAATTAGTAAGTTTAAAAATATTTTATTAAAGACTACTAAAGAAAAATTTGATTCAAATGAAATTGAAGAATATTTTAAAATGGCAGTGGATGATTATAACGCTAATAATTTATCTCTTTCTTCAGATGATACTATTAAATGGTTAGAATATAAAATTATTAGTATTGCTTATACAGTTATAGGTCTTAATAAATTAAAAAAATTATTTATAAAAAAAGCAGGAATATATAAAAATAAATGCCATAATCTTGAAAAGAAAAAATAAAAATGAAACTGATTCGTTCTTCTAAATGTAGCCTTAAATTTGCTACAACCTCCAAACTCTCCGAGCTCCGTAAGGTCCTCTCTGAATATGGCAGGGTCTGTAACATCTTTATAGAGCACTTTTGGAAGAACGGAACTTTCTCTAAATCAGAACTCCTAAAAGATATAGTAAACCTTCCGGAAACTTGGCTGACTGCACGGCTCCGTAAGGTAGCCGCCAGAGAAGCCATAGACATGATTTCAGCCGTTAAAGAACGGTGGAAGGAAAAGCCTTGGAAGATTACCCAGCCTGTTCATAAAGGCAAAAGAGCTTATGTCTCCTGTACTATAGCTGACCTTCAGGAGAAAGAAGGCTCAAAGGAATTTGATGCCTGGCTTCATTTAGCCTCTATAGGGGAAGACACAATCCTTGATCTTCCTATTAAGTTCCATAAGCACTATAATAAACTGGTAGCACAAGGAAAAAGATTAAACTCTTACATCCTCACGGACAAATACGTCCAGTTCTCCTTTGAAATAGATACAGGAGAAAAGAAAAAAGGTGTTAATGCCATAGGCGTAGACACAGGAATAAAAGCCCTGGCCTCTTTAAATAACGGGGCTCAGCTTGGTTTAGACACTGAAGCCTGCATAGAGCGTATCAAACGATGTCAGCATGGTTCTAACGGCCAAAAACAAGCCCGGAGAGCCTTTAAACAGAGGATAGATGAAGTCGTTCAGGAGATAGTCAAAGAGTTCAAGCACATAGATTTGGTTGTAGTTGAAGCTTTAAAGAACATGAATTATAAGAGTAAACTCAAACGTCGCTTGAGTAAAAATATGCGACGTTCTATCGGCACTTGGGCGTATAGGTACTGGTTAAAGAGGCTTGAGATGGCCTGCGAGACTAACCGTGTTGGCTTTCGCACCGTGGCTCCTTATTATACCAGCCAAACATGCCCAAGCTGTGGTCATGTCGATAGGGGAAATCGAGTAGGACAGGTGTTCCGGTGCCTGAGTTGTGGTCACGCAGGTAACGCTGATATAATAGCAGCCAGGAACATATTGGCTCGATTTCTTACGGGGCTCTACGGTGCCCGTTACAAACCTTATGAGGTTATGTTTAATATTTTATAACTTTAAAGGAACGGTCTCAGAAAGTTCATCCGGGATGTCGGGGATGAGGTGGTCGACAGCATCTTGGATTTGGCCCGGGCTGATGAGCTCGGCAAATTGCCCCCGTCTGAAAATATCCCTGATCTCAAGAAGAAAATCGAAGAGATCCGGAAAAAGATTGATGTGAAGAAAAAACCGGTCTTGAATGGCAAGGAAATCATGGATTTGCTGGGACTTAAACAGGGCCCGGAAGTCGGCCGTGCCACAAATATGCTGACTGATATCGAAGATGATTATTTTGAAAAGGGCAAAGAGCTGACGAAAGATGACGCCAAAAAGGAGCTCCTTGAACGGTTTCGTAAAGTTGCCAAATCACGAGGGTTACGTGTTGTTTCGTTTTTCCTGAAGGATTGCACATGCCTCGAATAACCAATCTGAAATTCAATCTGGATCCTGTTCCTGTAACTGCTACAGAGTTCGAGTTCAGTTTTACCGACCATGCCGGCAAAAAACGCAGTTACAAGATCAAGCTCAAGGATAACGACAAAAAGGCCCTTGCAAGCGCCGTCTTTGCCCTTTTAAGGGCTCGGGATAAGCATTGGATAGATTGGCCTTCCCTCAAGAAACTCAATGTGGATTGGGGCTCAGAGGCTGTCCAAGAGGAGATGGTACTGAAAGTTGCCCGTCGTCATTTGATGTCTTCGTCGTTTTGTGTCTCAAACACATGGGCAATGATAATCAATTAATACTGACCTGTATTTCTGTAAACCAGTAAATTTCCAGTTTTTCAATAAAAGGGGACATTTATGGCCATACCTCCAGCCTTAGTTCGTACTCAGGATCCAGTTCTTGGTACCGTTTTCACAACACCGACAGGTGCCGTTACCTTTTCCAGTTCTCAGGGCACGACTGAGTTGTTTGCCGTTGACGGGGCTACTTTGCCGGGTGGAATCCTTCTGAATCCGGTGAATGTTAAATATCAAATCCAGGATTATCAGCTGAGTAATCCTTATGGACTCGTCAGAGACATTCTTGAAAACGGACATATCATGGAGATGTATCCACAGTATTCGGATGATGCCACTAACTGGACATCATATGCAAGCTGGGGAGTCAATCCTCATGTAGGCATGACATCAATGTTAAAATCGAAAATCAGTAAAGCCAATCTTCCTGGATATATGAGAGTGGTTGCCCGTCTGTATCCGGATTCGAATGGGGACACGACAGCTACGATTCTTATGGGGCTTCAAAATTACGGTCTATAAAAAAGGGGCGGAGAGTGCGTGGATAAAATCTGTCTTTTGTTTCTTATTCTGTTTGTATCCTGTTCAAATAGGTTGATTTTGATGACAGACACGATGAACGATGCGAAGGAATTGAAAAATCGAGGATATGTGATAGTGTCGATTGATTCCCTTAAAAAGGCAGGATACTCTACCATCTATACGATCAAATATCGAGAAAAATAAGGCAGGGGTTTATCCTACGATTTGAAAGTCATGATATTCAAAATAAATCTTCCGAACTTTCTCTTTGAGGTCTGACATATCCTGTCGGATTTTTTTCTGCCCTATTCCGTATTTCTCGATGAATCTATTTGCAAATTCGATGCAGTCGTAGCAAAGCTGTATTTTTTCACTTCTGTAAAAAACTCTTCCTTTTACTCTGAATGTTCGACTCGTGTCAAGTATTGCAGCCTTTAAACAGGGCTCTTTTGCATGAATAGAATGTTGGCAGTTGGTGCAAACTCTTTTTGCTTTTGCCACTTCAAGTTTGAACTTCGTGAGCACAGCCGCATCAAGTGGAATTGTGTTGAGACGATGGCTTGCAAATTGTCGTGGTTGTTTGGGAGGGGTCTTGCCCAGTAATATTTCATAGCGGGTCACGGGACTTCCCCTATGGCACCCTTATGAAGTTCATCGAGATTATTCACCAAACCACATTTGTCACATCTCATGTTACAGACCTTGTTGGTCAGCTCGAGATTTGAATCATAGACGGTCCCAATGCAATGGCATGAATTGGACTCGCCCGCGGAAATGGATCCATCGATGTTGATGGAGGGGGTACACATTTTCATTCTGAGACGGAGCTGATAGAGACCTTGTAAAAAGTCATGAAAATGCCGGACAATAGACCTGAAATTGAAGCACAGGGGACTCTGCCTAGTCACAGGTATTTTGTTTTCAAGGGCTCTGCCAAAGGGAGATACCAGCCGGATGCTATCCTCATATATGACTTTTTCATGTTTGATATGAGGCACTTTTTCAGGATAGAACCGGGAATCATTCGTGATCTGAACGAGAACATCGAGATCAAGCACTTTTTTGGTCAATTCCTGATCGGTCAGAAACATGCCATTTGAGAGCAGAGTTGTTTTGAGTCCGGCATCAACGGCCATCTGCAATAGAATGAGAATATCCGGATGCTCCATAGGCTCACCACCGGAAATCATCATAAGAGGAAATCCGGTTTCCCTAATAAATTCAAGAGTCTGTTTATAGATGTCCCTGGCCATATGCCGGCCGTTTGGTCCGGCATTGATCATGCAATGGGAGCAGCCCATGCGACATTTTTCTGTGACTCGTATCAGCATTTTTTTTATTTTCCATCCCAATCGAGGTATATTTTTTCGCATTCTTGACAATAGGTTTCAGACAGATGACTCTTCTGTCCCCAAGAGGCCATGGGCAGCTCGGTTGACATGACATTTTTCTTTCCGCACAGGGCCGGATGTCCATTCATGCCCGTTTTGGATAAATGATAATGCCATATTCCTTCGATACCTTCGACCACTTTAAGAGGAATTTCGGACACTATCGGGGTGAAGTCGTCACATATTTCCCGGTCGACACTGAGGCGTTTACATTCAGCCCGCGGGGCAATATAGGACCTGTTTTTTTCAAGCGCCTCCAGATGTGATTTCCGTTCCTGACATATTGAGCATTTGGACATTATAATAACTCCTTTTTTATTCGTTATCAGAGACTCCACCATCCCTATGCCACTCCTTGACGATCGCCTCGTCTTCTGCCTGTCTTTCTTCTTCCCGCTCAAGATGCTCTATGGTTTCAGCCATTATGTCCGAGGGTTGCTGATCTTCATCATCAAAAAAAATGTCTGGCATAAAAAATTTACTCCTTTTTTGAGGAATTGTCGGGACTTAAACTGAATTCTTTTTTGACCCAATTAATATTTCTTTTGACGAGCTCTTTGAAAACCCAGTGGAAAAAGACACAAATCATGGTCAGACTGATAGAAATTATTATTAGACCGATTGCTGTTACAATGAAACAACAAAAAATGCCAATTAAAACACTTGATGTTGGTGGATTCGGATTACCCATATGATGATGAACCAGCTGTAAAAAATTTACAGTCATTGAAATTAATACCGTAATGCCGAATGACCATGCTAAAAATTTGTAAAAAAGATGATCTTTTTTTGTTTCAGTCATTTTAAACTCCAATTTATTAAACTCCAACACTCCTCAGATATATTATACGATTTTACGGCCACTTGATCCTGCAGGCCAAAACAAATAATGTCTTTTTTTTGAACTATTACCGGAAGACTGATGACTTCTCCCTTACTGAAATCGGCTTTATTAAAGAATTTCACCCAGAATTTATCGAGTTTTAGGGCACTCTCTGTCGTTCTCACATGAAAGGCCCTGCCTTGTACCATTACCATGGACTCATCTGTGATCTCATCTAGTGTCAGGGCATCGGGCATGGCCACGAGCCCGGGTTTCATTATCTTAAAGTCAAAATAGGGCGTCTGAATAAAATTTTTATTCAAGATAAAGAGCTTGTAAAATGTTCGGGTATCAAACTCCTTTTCCAGTTCTTGCTGGGTCGTAATCCTGTCGATATACAGGCACATTCTTTTTTATTCCACGCCGGTATTTCGCTGTGCCGTCAGGTGACATGGCACAAGAGCACAGGAATTCATTAAGCCGAGACTGCACGGAGAGCCCCCGCACTTGTAGAGAAGACATGGCTTGGAAATGTTGAAAGTGTCTTTCCAATTCGGTACAAGACTCACGTTAAAGGGACAGTATTCAGGTAGTATGCCCGAATCATCAACATCAAATTCAAGATGGCAAGGTGTGGAGCGACATGCAGTACAGACTTGATACATTTTATTTATCTCCATCTGTCAGATTCATTTCATGCCCCTCAATCCAGTAGCCACCATTCTTCAAGAATGAGCTTGATGAGTTCTATCTGGCTGATCAGAACAAGTTTTATATTTTCGTAAATTGGCTCCTGTTCCGGAAAATTTCTCTTGGCCCTTTTGATCATCGGGAGAATAAGGGTCTCGGTCTCCGAAATATACTGCTCTTGTTTTTGTTTCGTGAAAACCTTCGGCATTGATTGAATATTGTGAATCCGATCTCCCCCCTTGGACACAGAGGCTACCGCATCCGTAGCTATCTCTTCATAATAATATTCGGGAGTTTTGTCCGTTCCGTTAACTTTTCTGGATATGATTTCAATGGAATGGGCACTTTTTTCCCCGAACTTTTCAACTATAAGTTTGAGACTGACATCATAATCTTCCACCAAGTCGTGACAGAAAATCGTGATAAAGGTCTCTTCCGGAAAAAGAAGATATTTTGAAAGAGTTTTCAGATACATGGCGATCAGGATCTGGTGGGCAAATTCGGGAGTAATACCGTCTTTTCGGAGCCCTGTATGATGGGCCATGGCGAATTCAAGGGCCTTGAGAGCGGTGTAATATTCTTTTGCTTCCAGCCATGACCGGAGAACTATGAGACGCTTTTGCAGATAATCCATTGTTTATTCCTCGTCATCATGAAACAAAAATCATTCTTTTGTGCAGTTGTCCGTGTGATAGATTGGCAAATTTGTCAGGCCACAAAGTTCCGTTCCAACAGCCCATAATTTTTCCTTTTTATTTATTAAGTATCCTATTAATTTTCCATCCTTTATGTTTGACATATTCACACAGGCTAATAGGTTTTTGATTTGATTTCAGCATTGATAATAATTTTTCTTTTGCTAATGTCACATTATGTTCTTGACAGAAATATTCATCTGTAGGACAGGAACTATTTGGAATTTCCGCCCCGTAAGAATAAATTAGTTTAAAAGTTTTTTTCATAGTAAAGGTAATTGACCCGTGATCTTATCTATTTTTTCCGAATCATCAGGCCCGATTGCTAAACATGTTTTCGTGGGAATGCCTTTGAATTCCGTCAAGCCGGCGTCCTCGATCAGAGCCACGGGCAATCCGGCCTCTTCTGCTTTCTGAAATATTTCGAGCAGTTCGGCCTCTGAATTAACACTCACGCAAATTTTTGTGTAAAGGCCATTAATCCAGTCACGCATTTCATTGGTTATCAAAATCTCCAATAAATTAGGTGATTCTGTCATGGAATCTTTGACCGGAGCATTTTGAATCCGGTCTAGAAAAATTTTCAACACAGAGTGTGAACCCTGTGCGATCATTTTGCCCTTTCGCATTGAGAGATCTTTTCGCATAACAATGACCATTTTGATGTTCATTTATATGTCCATGCCCTTTTTGGTCGGTATTGCAAGACCCACGACCTTTTTGACTGACTCCTTCCACCGGATCAGAGGTTCATTCTTGAGAGACTCATAGAGGATTTTGACATGGTTGTCATCCCAATAATCTATGAGGAGCTGTGCCTCTTCAAGGATTTTTTTGTCCTTGACTCCATTGAATTTGAGCCTCTTGAGCAAATCGTTGGCTTTCCCCATCCAATGGGAGTTGGTGACAAATTCCTTTGCCATGTTGAAAAGAAGGGTCATATGGGGAATGTCATCCAGCATGGGTTCGCTGGAGATGCTGGTCTGAAATCCGCGGGAATGAGCGAGTTTCAATGCTTCATACCGCTCTTCAAAAGACGGGGCGCCGGGCTCCCAAAGTTTCAGGACATCCGTATTTGGAGACCCGATCGTGAACCGGAACAGGATCTCCTTCTTATAAAAACCCAGTTCGGACGTCAGCTTGTCGATGCACTCTTTGTGAGGCTTGGTCACGACAAGGACATCATTGCCCGCTACAAGGAGCTTTCGGAGATATTCCAAGCACTCTGTCAGGTTATCTGGATGGATATCATGTGTGGTGGGAAACATGATTGTACCCACCTTCTTGCCCCTTTTAGCGGCATAGGCCTTTGTGTTGAGGATAGGCGTGGCCCAGGACTCGGGCGTGGCCCGGCCGAAGCGCATGGCCATGGCCTTGGCGTAGCAATATCGGCAGTCGTGCTGACATCCCAAAAGAATATTGGCGTTATGAGCGGCCCATTCAGATGTTCCAAAAACAGGTTTTTTAGGCATTTAATTCCTCTCCGTTTTCTTTCAGAATTTTTTCGACAGCAAAGTCTTCCCACCGACTGGCCATGCGATCGATGATGTCCGCTGGGACACCATGCGTCGATTCGAAATCTCCGGTGCAACAGATGACCTTGAATTCGACTCCGTAATCCCGAGCCATGTCCAAGTAGGGTTCCATCTCGGAATAAGTCGTAAACGTGTTGGACACTATCACGGTGAAACCCTTACTTACAGCATCGGTCGCATCCTGCAGACATCGTTGATGGTAACTGGCGGCATTGGCAGGATTGTAACGGTAGACCCCCCGTACCATGTGATAATTGTCAGTCTCAAAATGCTTCCAGCCCTTTTTGCCTTTCATCATCTTCTTGGCGACTGTCGTCTTTCCCGATCCCGGAAGACCCCGAATGAGAATGAGCATTATGCGTACCTCCATTTACATTATACCTGATTAGAAAGCTGTAATAATGAGCTTTTTTATAAAATGGGAAAGGAAGAAGAAGAATTTGAAGGAAGATTTACCGCATATTTAGACGGTCACGCCATATTTAGCGAGTTCCTTTTTATAAGCGAATGCCTTGTCTTCGTACCGTTTCTGAAGTTCAATATTGAATTCTTTTGACCGGCTCTGTTTGAGAGCAATCTCATATTTGCATATAAGTTGGGTTATTTCAGCCGTTTTTTTCTGCTCTTGTTTTAATTGCAGGGCGGTCTGATCGGTGGTTTCAGGAATGGCAGGGCTGTCCATTTTTTCCCTTTCTTAAAAGTTTGGGTTGTGGAGGACAATTGAAAACAGATATGGGAGAGTAATGCATAAAATCCCTACTGCATCAGAGAGCAGATCATAAAAATCAAATTTTTTCTTTTCTGGATTGAATAGATCCCATACCTCTTTCCCAACCCCTATTAATAGAGTAACAAGGGGTGCTAATCCCCATTGAATATGCAAAGCAACAAAAAGCCACAAGAAAAAAATGGTCAGGCCGGCCGATATTCCGGTGTGATAGGCTTTATCATATTTTTTCTGGGCCACATGCCAAGAAATCCAATACAGGGCAATTCCCAGAATGAGCATGCTCACGAGATTGTTCAGATAGAAAATGTGGCCGGAGGGAAGTTTAAATTCCATGGCAAAACCTTTTCGTGGATTCGAACGTATCGTTTTTCAAGTAGGACACAATGGCTTCCTGAATCGTTTCACTCATAGATCCGTTCTCTTATCTCATTCATGGGCCTATTTTCTTGAGCTGCTCGAACTTTTAAGTCCCATAAAAGTTTTGAATCAATGATTGTGCCTATTTTCTTTTTCATAATCATATTATACATCAATTCAGGGATTTGGATTAGTAGATAATTAGAGGAATGGGTTCCTTCGTCTCTTTTTCCTGGTATTGTAATCCCAATATCTTTTTTGAGGCTCTTGACTATTATATCCGCTGAATCCAGTAGAACCTGCAGAGTAATTTAATGACCCAATTGTGGGCTCACTCGTTTCTATGACTCTGCCCTTCATAATAGGGCCTGAGGAATCTATGCATGTCCCGGCCCGGGCCATCATAGATAAACAGCGCATATCTTCATATTCTAATGGACCCAATGATCTAATCCGTAATATTTTCAGTTTCTTCTTCAGAGCAATGTCATATCTGCTGTGTGGGCCGACTTTTCCTTCGATAGTGATTTCACAAGGAAAGAAAAAATCTATTTTCTGATGAAACAGGCCCAGTTCGGAGAGACCTTCTTCGGATTCAACCAGGAATTTTTGTTGCATACAATATGATACTATTTTTGGGAGGAATTATTAAAGGGTGGTGGGCTGAAACTGAGGAAATACGGGCTTGATGGGGTTCGAACCCACGGTATCCAGGTTGACAACCTGGTGCTTTAAACCAGCTAAGCTACAAGCCCTTTATTTAAAATTCAGGGGCGGAGCGATTTGAACGCCCATCGTCGGATTTGGAGTCCGAGTGCCTACCATTGGCGACGCCCCTATTAATTTGGTATCTCTGGTCAGGCTCGAACTGACGACCTTCGGCTTCGGAGGCCGACGCTCTGAATCCAACTGAGCTACAGAGACAGAATTCTGATCCTTTCAAAGATTTTGACAAGTAATAGATCCTCTATGTCCGAGACATCAATTCCATAAACCTTTTTGATCTTGTCCACACATTCCTGAGTCCGATGCATTACTACTTTGTTATCGAAATCAATCTCTGAATCAAAATCATACAGACTTGATTCATCGGTGATTAAGACATCTTCGTATTCCATGTCGAGAATCGCTGGGAAAAATGCCACTGCGATGTCCTCGAACTGGTCCACAGAGATCTGAGGAGCCATCTCTATTTTTTCGTACTTCGGCATACTTCCTCCTTCAATTTGATATCACGATTTGTGATTTCAAGTGTGGCGTCTCCGGCAAGAGTTGAACTTGCAAAATCTCCTGATTCGTAATCAGGTGTCCTATCCAGTTGGACGACGGAGACTCTATTTAATTTTCCATGCTCATATTTAGTCATAACCTGTAAATTTTCAGGCCTATTATCCCATCTTATTCCATTTTTGTGATGAACAACTTCATCAGATAACAATTCTCTTTTTATTGTTTGCTCGGCTACTAAAATATGCTCATAGACATAACCCCAAGTATTGGCTTTTTTATGCATAGGACAATAGATGCGAACATACCCAATCGTTTTATCTAATTTTCTATCCGCATTTTCAAGACAATCGGGAATATTTAAATATTTCTTTCGCGCTTTGTGGGCGCAATCATTCGAGCAATATTTTTGTCCCTGTTGTGTCTTCCTAAACTTTTTTCCACATCGAATGCAAATGCCTGAACCCTTTCCATATTTTTTAAATCTTTCTTTTCCTTTTATTTTATAAAAAAATTTACCCTTGCATAGGGAAGAACAGAAATTTTTTCTTTTGAAAACGGTCAAATATTCTTTTTTACAAAAAGGGCATATTTTTTTAATAGCCGGGTGTTTTTTCCTGTTTCTTTCCTTCAACCTACATTTTTTTGAACAATACAATTGTTCTTTAATATTCGTATCGAAAATGTTTTCACATGATTTACAGATTTTCCTCATAGATTTATACTCTGGGTGAGGGTTGAACTCACATGTGACCAATTACCCTTTCTATGCCTTATAAGAGCAAGGGGATACCAGAGTATGAAATGTTCATTTGTTGCCATTTGGATTCTTTTCCTTTCAATCTCTCATACAAGTTCTTATGCAACCGGTAACAACCATTTTGAAAAATTCAAGAGTTGTGCCCTTTTTAAATGTTACTGTTTTCATCTTCTTTTCGATTGCATTTATTTTTTCCGTCTCGAACAAGAGATATATCGGCAATAGATTCGTGCTATCTGTCACGATGGCTTGGCACATCCCAGACTTGAGCATATCAAACCCGATCGTGAAGCCCCTCACTGTCAGAGTTCTCATTTGTGATATCCTCAAATAAGACTATATTACTGCACTGCTGGCAACGCTCATAAAATCCTTTGTCTCTTGGTTCCGGTATGTTCCCTTTCCATATTCCCTGACATTGCGGACATTTCATTTCCTTATAAGGCATTAATCAGATCTTTCAGTTCGTTTGTATCGATTGGTTCCCCTGTCTTGCCTTTTGCAAGGTTCTTCATGGATTGATCCATCATGTCCAGAGTTCTGACCGAGATGAGCTCTTCATGTTCCTTTCTGGCTGTGGCCAGCATCTCCATATGCTTCCTGATGTACCTCATGAAGAGAATGGCCCGGTCCTCGGCCATGAATGTCGCATTGCCGACTTCTTCGATGGGGACAGGGAATTCAAATCCGTCCTCAGTGATATACCACAGCTCCCGGTCCCTGTAGAATGAGAATTTGACCCTTTTGTGGTCCTTGACCATTTCTTTGAGATTCATATTAACCCCCTAAATCAGGAAAAAATTTTTGAATATATATCCATCTGACAAATTTTCTCGATTGATCTCATTATCTCTCTGGTTTCTTTTCTTTCTTTTCTCAACTGTTCATCAATGTCATTTTTGGCACTATTAGCAAGAGTTGTATGACGACCTTTTTTCAAATTCAATCCCATATAGTTTTCAAAGGAACAAGCATCGAGCCCTTTTTTAATGAACAATACTAATGACTCATCACTTTTTTTCATATCTTTTCCCTTTTAAAAAATTAGCGCTATCCGGAGTCGAACCGGAGTCTGACGGATGAGAACCGCCTGTCTTGGGCCACTGGACGATAGCGCCATAATAAGGTTGTATGCTATTATATGTGGGCAGTTCGTATTTCTACGGTGGACTCCACATTTATCGCTAAATAATAGTATAACAACCTTTTCTTAATGGCCCGCATGGTAAATCTCCACATCCAAACTTAATTAAGCCGTGACGGTCGGCAATAACTTGCGACTCTGAGATTTACCTTCAGGCCTTTCGGGCCCGCTTAATATACTGAAATTTATCTGCAACTAAATTACATTTCAAATAGCCCCAAGGAGAATCGAACTCCTGTAGCGACAGTGAAAGTGTCGTGAACTAAGCCACTATTCTATGGGGCCATAAAAAAAGAGCCCTGTCAAGGTGATCCTGACAGGGCTCTTGGAATTTCATACAATAAATCACCCTATCAGGATTGTAGTCCCTCCCAATCGCGTTCTCGTTCTATGGTGATAGTGTTTTTCATAATCTTTAATATAAGGCTTAGAAATTGAAATGTCAATAATTTTCTGTAACAAAATTTTTACGCTACTATAATCCTCGATAAGAGTTCTCAAATGATAATCTCTTAATATATATTTATGTATATGATCGAGAGGCAGTTAAAAACAACCTGCATTAATATTTCTAGCAAAGAACATGAACTCCTTCAAAAAGAGGTAGAAGAAACAGGTCTGTCTATGTCTGCCGTCATTAGACGCGCCATAGATAAATATTTTGAGGACAAAAATGATCACAATTAAACTTCCCTATAGTGTCTCTAATGCTAATAAAGATATGATTTTAGCTTTAATAAAGCAGCAAAATAGTGCCATAAAATATCTTTTTAATAGAATTCAGGACTCTCCAGAACCCCTAACTCAGAAAGAATTGACCGCCCTGACCCATAAAATAAATCATACAGAAATCATAGATAGTTGGTTCAAGCAATCAGCCGTCTACAAGGCCCAATCAATTAATGGTTCTTACAAGACTAAAATCAAAGAGATCCTTGAATATAATGAAGAAAATCTCGGAGCAAAAAGAAAACTTCCCTCTGTAGTTTTTGGAGGAAGGAATCTCTTTTTTAAACGGTCTGAAAAGAAAATTAAAAAATCTGAATATGTTTTAGAGAAACTTATACCTCTTTGTTCTATCGGTCAGAGCATAAATTATGGGAATAGAAAATTCAGGCTAAAAATCATTGAAAATAACTTCATTATTTTCCAGCCTAATAAAGAAATGAAAATTAAGTTAATCCTGCCTCATTTGAGAAAAAATTATTCTAAAATTCTTTCCAAGTTGCAAGAACTGACAGAGAACAAAAAGATCCCAGTCCAGTTTGAAATAGACCTGAAATTCATTCATATAACCTACGATGAAAATTTATTTCAGAGCTCTGTCTATAATCCCATCCCGAATCGATACATGGCCATAGATCTTAATCCGAATTATGTTGGATATTCTATCATTGACTGGAAATCTGAGACTGAAAATAAAATTATCAAAACTGGAATCATTTCTATTAAAAACATCAATGACTCTCAAAAATCTGTCCATAAATCTTCGAACAGTCCTGAAAATCTTTACTGGAACAATAAACGAGAACACGAAGTTTTTCAAATCTCTAAGGAACTTGTAAGCATAGCAAAAAAGCATCAAATCGAGAGATTTGGACTCGAAGATTTATCTATGAAATCCTGTGACAAGGGCCGAGGAAAGAACTTTAACAGACTCTTAAATAATTTATGGTCTCAAGAAAAATTCTCAGCCAATTTAATAAAACGGCTGAATTTGTCAGGAATCAAACCAATAAAGATTATGGCTCAGTACAGTTCTTTTGTCGGGAACATGCTCAATCAAAATTATCCCGATCCAGTCGCTTCTTCGATAGAGATAAATCGTCGTGTTTATAAATATTATCATAGGATAGATTTTAAGGATCCTGTTATTTTCCCGTCTTTTAAGGGATGTAAGAGTGCTCTTGTCAAATCGTTGGAAGAAATAGATGAGAGGCTGATAAAGCTCTTGCAAGACTCGAAGGACTGGAAAGACTTTTATTACAGGGTAAAGAACTCTGGATTGAAATACAGAGTTCCCTTGGACCGATTCCGATACAAGGTCTTTAGATTATTTCATGGGAAATCTTTAATCAGTCAGTTTTTAGATTTTTCCATGATTTAAACATTTTAGAGTATTTCATGATTTTTCTGACTCCTGATTAGGTACATTTACTGGTGCTGATTTTGGAACAGATGGTCGTGGGCCATCTGATGAAGTCGAGTGCTCAATTGTAGGTTCTTGAGAACCTGTGGTAAATTCCCGTTCATTTAATTTGATTGGTAACATTATTATAAGGACTCCTTCCTGTGATACTAATCAAAAAGATTTGGATATTCAGCTTTTTCAGCCAATATCTGATTTGATTTATAAAAAATACAATGTCCTTTTCCCTGTTTTGCCATTTTTTGAAGACTCAACCACACCCCAAGTCTCTTTTCTTCCCTATCTTTTGATTGAATAGAGGGGTCTTTACCTTTGTGAGTTTTTTTGAAATTTATGCATTTATTACAATTATTATTTGATATTTTTTCTCGATCTATAAAAGCAAAAGCATCAGGATATCCGGCTTTCTCTACCAATATTTGATTTGATCTGTAAAATTGCCTGGTACCTTTTCCCGATTTTGCGACCTTTTGACCATGCATCCATGTAAATAAAAAAGACTCTTCTGATTTTGAAGGATTGTTATTATTGTGTGTTTTTCTCCAAACTATATATCTGGAGCATATCTCATTTGACTCTTTTTCAGAATTTAAGGGATTAAAAGCAGTGGAATAACCAGCGTTTTCAACCATTTTTTGATTTGACAAATAAAACACTCCTGTTCGTTTTTTCTTACCTTGTTTAAACATTCTTTGTCTGACTATCCAACAGCCTAATTGTCTTTCTTTGGACTCTTTAGAATGCTGGGATGGATTATTATTGTGTTCTTTTCTCCACTTTATATATTCAACACACTTTTTGTTTGATTCTTCTTCATCATCTTTTCTATTGAAAATTTCTGGATAGCCCTCTTTTTCAACCAACCCTTGATTTGATCGAAAATTTTTTCCCCTTCCTGTTCTTTGACTACTAAGCCATAAACCCAATCTTCTCTCTTCCTGATTTTCAGCATGGGTAGACGGATCTCTGCCATGAAATTTTTTCCATTTTATTAATTCAAGACATTTTTTGTTAGATTCCTTTTCATCATCTCTCGTATCAAAGACATCAGGATATCCGGCTTTTTCAACTAATTTTTGATTTGAATGATAAAAAACATATGTTCCAGCACCCCTTTTTCCTTTTTTTTGAGTAGATAACCAGGAGGCTAATTTTTTTTCTTTTCTATCTTTGGATTTAGAATATGGATTTTTGTCATTATGAGATTTTTTCCATTTAATGAGCTTCATACACATTTTATTAGAACAAAGTTCTAAATCTCGTGTGTAGAATAATTGAGGGTAACCCGCTTTTTCAGCCAATTTTTGATTGGACTGAAAAAACTCACCTGCACGCAATTTTTCCATACAGCTTTCTATGGTCACTTAGCCACATACCCAGATATTTTTCTTCTTTGTCTTTTGATTCCTTTTTTGGGTCACAATCATTATGGGATTTCTTCCATGCTATTAATCTTTTACATATTTCGTTGTTACGCTCCTCTCCCTGCCGTTTTATCCCTAACAACTTTTCTCTCACCATACCCAGTGTCGTAAATGCATATGAATAATTACCCTCCCAGTTTTTATGCCATAGTTTCTTAAAAAATTCTATGGAAGGGAGACCCAACCAGCATTTTATCAAGGGCTGTTTTGGTCTGTTCGGCAAATATCGTTTTTTATCTCGATGGACTGTTGAAGTTTTCGTAAAAGGTATTTTTATATCCATGAAATTATGCCCATTGTAATGAGTGAACCAATGTTCGTCGGTCATGGACAGAACTGCAGTCATAACATGATGAAAGTAATCCTGACCCTTATACCCCTCAAACATGTCCGGGACTATTTTCAAGAAGAGCTTTTGATCCCCGTCTTCTGATTTTCGTACGGCCCGGGACATTAGCTGAAATATTCTGTCTGGATTAATAGAACATGTCATATCAATCACATTAATTAAATTGGGCATATTAAAGCCCAGGACACCACGCCCTACAACAATCAAAATAAGGGCTTTTGGATCTGTTTTAAAAGCATCAAAAACAGTCTGGGACTCTGTCGCATTCTGGTCATCAGAAATGCTTATAAGGGTCCTTACCCCCTTATTTTCAAAATATGCCATAACATCTGTGGCCTGCATCTGACTTTTACAAGCTATCATTGTTTTTTTAAGTGCTCTTGATGCAGATAACCAATTTGGGGCTTTGATCAGAGCATTGGCTATTGAAGGGTGTTTTCGCCATATGGTCATAGCTCTTTTGTGTATAAAATCTAAAAGGGTATCCAGAGTTTCTGATGTGGACTTTTTAGTCAGTATTTTTGTTTGAGATCTTTGTTTAATTTCCCCCGCTTTTAAGTCATAATCATCAAATTTTGTCAGATATGATGATGAGGAAAGCTCCACTACAACATCCTCTATGTAATCAGGTAATAACTGATTCATGGGTATGGCCACTATAGGCCATTTTCTGGATATAAACGGGCTTGGAGTGCCGGTTAATGCCAGCTCTTTTTTGGCTCCTGATTCTTTGATTATTTTGTTCACCATCCCACCGGCTGCAAAATAAAATTGGTGCCCTTCATCTATTATAACCACATCAAAATGTGGAATATGTGTCTTGTAGATTGTCTGAGGCAATGAAATAAATACGTTGTGGTTGGCGTATGCATTAGTCAAATCTGGTGCTTTTTGAATGACAGTCCTTTTGAATCCCTGAGAGAGTTTCCTTATGTATTGTTCAAAACCATTGCAGTCTGCATCAAATTGAGACCTTAACAATGTCTGGCCATGGGTTAAAATTAATATTTTAGCCTGGGAGTGTTTTTGAATATAATCATCCGCAAATCCGATAGCCATAAAGGTCTTACCTCCTGAGCAGGAAACGGCAAGGCATACCTTTGATTGACTTTTTAGTTTCTCTTCGACTTCTTGTAACGCTTTTATTTGATAGGGCCTATATGGCATCAATATCTCCCTGAATTAATTTTAAATTCTGATCTTATTTTTATTGTGCAGACATTTGGCAACCTATTTTATCCAGTCAAGAGTCAGGAACTCTAAAAGTTTTTCTGAGGATATGTCACTGAACATTTGTTCTCCGACCACCGGAAGGCCCGTATCATAATGACTATGGTGCAATCTTGATAAATAAATTTTTCCATCCATTGGACTTAACTTCTCAAATTGAATGTGCCATGTCCCGCCATATCCAGGTAGCCCCACTTTTCGAAGACCCTGATCTATTGCCAGAACAAATTCATTCGACCATTCCTGCTCGATGATGTTATGGCTACCGACATGAAACAATAGTTTGACAAAAATGAAGCGTTTTGTTTCGGTGTTGGCCCATAAATGCACAGTTGTGGTATCATATTGGTCGCCGGTGGTTTTATGAAGCCATAGGCTGAACCTTGTGTTGTCTTTGGGGTCTAATTTTTTCATAGCAAGTCTATCCAGTCCAGTTTACTATTTGGCTTCGTCAGTTGCCCTTTAGGGGTTTTATTTAAAGCAATTGAAAATCAACCCATAAAAACAATTTCTTCTTTTCCCAATAATTTGTGATCATTTAAAAACCCTCCATGAACGGCATGATTGCAAAGGGGAATGGTCTTCGCTCTTACTTGGTGGAAGAAGCGACCCTCCTAACCGCACGGCCAGAGATATTTCCTCGGGAGCCTGCGTCTTGATCATGCACATACCTTAACCCACATCTTTCGCTTTACCCCTTTATGTACCGGGATATTCATGGAGTTTATTTATTTTGTACTCCTTTTTTAAGTTATACTGCTTTCTGATGCCAAGGGTAAAGAATTATTTTTTTCCTATCCAATAGGGCAGGTGTTCTCGAATAGAATATGTCAGAATCCGTAACCAACCATTTTTGCAGACTTTCGAAGGCTGTGGTCAATTTCCTGAAACAGTTGTAAGTCCCATATAAGGCTTAAAAATTGAAATGTCAACTTATTTTTTCTTTATTTTTTTGAGCTCTGGTTTGCAGTCAAAATTTGAACAATGATAAGGTGGACCACCGCTCATTTCTTTTGCATGTTCTTCACAGCTCTTGCTTCCACAGTAAGGACATTCATACTGTGCTTGTTTCTTACATTTCCATCCGCCAGGCCCTTCATAACCACATTTCATATTTTTTATACCCCTTCTGTTAGATATTTCCAGCCCTTTACGAGCCACTCCACATAGAGCTTGTGATCTTTTCCGTACCAGCCACAAGCATATGGGGGATGGGCCTCGACCAGTGCAAGTTCTCCGGTAGTCAATGTTCCGAAATCTAATGTTCCGTGATAAGTTTCGGGTATTTCTATATTTAGGGCCGGGGCATCCGGAGTATTCACTTCATCTCCATCATACCATTCTCCAGTCAATATTTTTCCCTCGGCCACATAATATCGCCATTCATTTGTAAATTTCACAATCTCTGAGCACCAGTATGGGCCCTTTTTCTTTTTCCTGTATCCACCAGTTGTGAGGAGGCCAGTGAACCGTTTGTGCCGGTCGGCCGGCTTAATGAAGACCCTTTCCCCGAGGGGCCAATGATCTGTCCACCACACTCTTCGAAATAGATAATCTTTCAGAAATTCAGGATAGTAATTCGGAACGGTTTTCTCTTTGGGAAGAAATTTTTCACACCAATCAACATTGCCACTGGGAATGTATCCTTCAGGGACATCCTCGGGTCTATTGCAAAGTTTCCAAGGTATCTTATTAATGGCACAATAGGTGATGATGGCCGTCTCTTCTTTATTACTGAAAGAATTGACGAGTGCCGACTGTAATGCAAATCCCTTTATTTCCATTGATCCGCCAGGGCCGTTGCGATTCCCTTGTACGTAACGCTACGCTCTGCCCATCTTCTCTCTGATGGGCCCAATTTATTCTGTCCGCTGGGTGTCTGATTCGCCCAAATCATTTTTTTCGGTATTGGATTGCCCGGTTTTACAACGAAAATAAATCCGTTCCGGCTTGCCATGTGTTCAAAATCTTGGGAGCCCGTGACCGCATTCTGATATCCCGCGGGAGGTATTATCTCCGTTGCCTGAAGAGGCGGTAATCCTTTTTAGCCATAGACAGGTGGTCTTGCTTGCATTGTGCCCAAACATCCATGGCTGAATCATTTGGTCAGGAGACCTGATTTTGGATGAGATGCATCCAACAGGGTTCTCAATGGCAATTTTCTCGATAGGAGCATCCATAAGCGTTTTAACGAACGTTAAGGCCTCTTCCGTGAGTTTAGGATCCCGAAGCCCCCTGGTGGTCCAATGCATACCCGAAGAGCATAAATAGGTACACGGCGGATGCCCTATGAGAAGATCCCAGCCTTTTCGAAGAATGTCACAAACATTGCCCTGATAATGAGGCCCGGGACTTTCGGTGGGCAGGAGATCACAGGACATAGCATCATGGCCACGTTTGAGAAAGGCATCGCGAACGATTCCCGAGAACTCGCATGCGATCAATACTCGACTCATGATTGATTGTTGCAAAAGGTTCTATTTTGCGTCATACACAGATTTCGATGACGCATATTTTGTCCGGCAGAGGGCCCCGTTAAGATATTTCCTCATATCGGATTCTTCAATTCCGATCTTCATCGCTTTTTCCGTTACGAACTGATAAAGATCTATCGGTGTGATTTTGCCTCTGTTAACAATGGAATATTCGAGGATCTCTGCAACAGCCAAGGCAATGTCCGGATTTTCCAAGGCCTTTATAATGGCTGGGTCATGGTGTAGATGAACGGGTTTCCCTTCCATGAGAACTTGATAATCCATGGCAATGTCGGCCGCGGTAATTGGTTTTCCACATAGAACACAATAAGCCTCGATAATGTTGTCACCTTTCACTTGAACACCTTGTCCCCTTCTATTTTAGGATCATGGCGAATCATGATTTGATCGATTGTAATCAGTTCCATTAAGACTTGTCTTTCATTTCCCTTATGGCTTTGTCTGTTAAAATTCCTTTATATCCTGCTTCCGCAAATCCCCTCTGAATATGATCAATGCATTGTTTGACGCTGATGCTGTCCTTTTGAATATTCGCTTGATGGCAAACATGAATCATTGTACAGACAGCTTCACAGAGTACGACCATATCCATAACCGGATCTGGACGGATTTCTTTTTCACCCTTAATCTGCATGGGTCCTATGAGTACAGTCTCTTCCCGGTCATCATCATAATCAATTTTGAGAATGCGCTTCATTTTTTCTACCTATTAATTTCCTAAGTGTTCGGGCAATCCTTTGGTCTTCCAGACACCTTGATAGCAATTCTGGCTCATAGCATTGTAGTCCGCTGCAATACGGGCCAGCATGTTTCGGATCCCGTCTGATTCAGTCACAAGATTGCCGTACCGTTGGGAGGTCTTGTCCCCGGTCTTCTCCAATTCAGCTATCTTCTTATCGGCTACAGTGAGCTGGTTTTGGTATTGTTGGTACTGATTGTACTTTTTCAGGAATTGCTCATAGCTACTGACGTTGCCACTTGCATTGAGGATAGTTTGATCGGCCATCTTCTCTGCTGTGTTGCACCCTTTTCCCACGATGCCCGCAACAAAAATAGCAGCTATGATACCAACAGCTGCACAGATCCATCCGAATGTCTTCATTTTACCTCCCTTTTAAGAGCTTCGAGTTTTTCCAGCAGTGCCTGTTTCTCGACTGCTGTGACGTTGACCACCATCTCCACCATAGGCTTATTCATGTTGGTGAATGTCAAAGGTACTTCCGAATAGATATAGGACATAAACCCACCAGCTTCTATAAGACTTCCTAGGGTGGTCATTCCAACATGGGCAGGATCACTTGATCCATACGTACCCATTTCATCGGGAGCAGGCATCACTTCATAAGTACCGGTGCCCAAGACCTTGGTATATACCTCGGGGGAGGTCAGACGCTTGCTTGTGCTACTCAGTTTACCTATGATAGTTGCTTTGAGCCATGTCCCATCACAGAAGACCAAATAGAGATAACACATTTTATTGGGATCATTAAATCGTGTGAGCCTCTCGCCCAAAAGGTATCGATCCATAGACCATTTGGTTGTGGGGGCTGGCTGACTTGTCATGAGATTTTCAGCGTCTGCAATTTTTTTGTTGTTTGCCTTTTCCATAACAGTTTGATCGCACCCAAAGAAACAGAAACATAATAGGACTGAAAAAAGAATTGACTTGAACATAACAGAAACCTTTCGTTAAAATTTTTGAAATTTTGCTCCGTCAATTAGTACCTATATTTTTATTCTCTTGGTAAATCGTTCCATCCTTCGATGGCATCATCCGGATGACCATCGAACATGGGGCCATGCATGCCACAAGATCTGCAAGAGACATAGTCAAAATTTCTGCATAGCTCAAGATGAAGACCATCAGAGTAACAGTCGGGATTTGGGCATGGTTTTAAATTAGCTTTTTTTTCTTCAATGCCTTGGAAGTAAGTGATACTTTTAATTTTCTGATAATACGGAAATTCGTGCCGGGCTTTTTCATAGAGGGCCATATATTTGTCAGGACCAAGAAAATCACGGACAGTGTTGAGAAAGATCCTTGTCAGTTTTCTGGGGATTCCGAATCGATCTTGATTGACAAGGATGCTTCGAACCACATTTCCGTTTTTGTGACGTTTCGCTGCGGCAATCCAATCAAACAGCATCTCCGAAAGGTCTTCAAAATTCATGTCCTGAAAATTTTCATAATGTTCAGGATGATGCGAATTTCGGGTATAATGAAGGTTGATTATGTGTTTTATTTTATTTTTGTTGGCATCATAAACAACGGATCCGTAGGTAGAATTGGAGAGATTGCCGATGACTGAGGCATAGCCCTTGAATTCGTCCGATCTAAATTTGGAATTATCATGTATCAGTCCTCGCCAAGCCATTCTCAGGCTGAATCGAATGAGGTATGAGGCCACATAGATCTTGTGACGTACTGTTGAGATGAAATTTAGAGCATATCTGATCATAAATAATAGTATCCGATTGGATGGGCTATTATAAAGATAAAAAAAGGGCCCCACGATGGGCCCTAAAAAATCATAAAAAAACGCGTTTAACAGGAGATTGATCTCCTGTTATTTTTTTACAACTCGGTGGTTTTTTAAGATGACCAGATGTGACTGGAGGACTCATCTGGATTTTTTCATAGCACTGATTTAGTTTGGTTTCATAATCATCGATGGCTTTGATGAATTTCTCCAAGGCTGTAAACTCATGAAGAGTCTCTGGGGTATTCCGTAAACGTTCAAGTCTCTCTTTCAGCCAAGGGAATTCTGCATGCCTTTGAACACAACCACGACCGGTCTGGCCCATCCAGAATCTATAGAGCAATAAATGTACAAGGATATATTTATTGTCAGCCCGCAGATAATAATTGGTCTTTTCATCGAAAACACAATCGCAGACCAATCCAAAAGCTACTCGAGCATGTTCTATGGCCGGCTGCAGGCACATTTCTCGAATGACCGTATCGAAGCGCCTTTCTTTGCTCCACTCTGATACCGTTTTTTGAGTGTGTTCATGAATCTCGTCAAGGTAATGATGAGGAAGGGCGAATCTCAGAGACTGAAGAAGATCCTCATAATAGGAGTCAAGTTTGAAATCGATCGATACAATAGAATTGGGCCACTGGGTCTTGTTCCATTCAGCATGCTTTTGCTGTTTGAAAAGATCAAGATTTTCCCAGTCCAATCGATAAAGACTCGTGGTTGTATCTTTACCCTTTGAGCCGGGTGGCCCTGCTTTTTTGAAATTCACATCTTTGAGATAAATGAGATGAGGGAAAACAGGATGAGACGCGGGCTTAAACATGAAGCACCTCCTATAGGTTGCTTATACCAGTGAATTTTTTTTAAGCTACGAACCTTTCGTAGCCATACCTTGAAACACAGATAGGAGGGAATTAAAAGAGTATTACAAAATGAAAGAGGCCCCGATGAATCAGGGCCTCTCTCTGCAATTCGTCGGCTAGTTTGTTGCCGGCGAAAGAACTCCTTCTACCATAGGGTAGATGAGATACGAAAAAATTTTGGACCTGATCGGAGTTGAACCGATGTCCGCAAGAAGATCATAATAAAGCACTACATACTTAGTCAGTCTCGTCTTACAACAATCTGCTGTGAGGCTGACAAGCCTACAGACTGTCATCACAGAGTGTCATCTCAGTTCCCTATCTCTCCTGTGAACTTCGGGTTCCTATCCGTGTAAAATAAGAATTGAGTTTCCACGGCTATTCTCAATTCTTCGCCGTTTTTATTTAAACGACTGCTGCAAGGCAGCCAACATTACACATCGTCGTGAAACGAAGTGCATTGGCAACTGCCCAAACATTTGCTTTATTGGCATTTGTTTTGGTACCGGATGATTAACGAGGCCAACCGATATCCTCGGTATGCACCTTAAGACTCACCGCCCACGTCGAAACCTGGCAGGCCCATATTTTCAAAGATCCAACTATCCTCAAATATACAGTCAAAACCGGCTAATGTCAAGGCACAATCACAATATTTTCTTCTCATGTACGAATTTCATCAGTTTCGCAGGTCGACCGGAGGAAGATTTCTGAACCAGTTTTAATTCTTGAAGATCGTACATGGACCGGATCTTTCTTCGAAAATTGGATGTCACCAGTTTCCGACCCAGAATGATCTCATACACGGTCTGGAGCTGATTCCATGTGAAATGCCTCGGCAAAAAATTGAATGCAATAGGAGTATAACTGATTTTGCCTTCAAGTCTGGTCATCAAGTCCTTGAGAATTTTCGCATGATCAAAAGCCAAATCCTCAGGAGGATATCGTAAATTGAACCATTGGGCTTCTTTGGCATCGTCACCGGCCCTGATTTCTGTTTTCAGAAAATTCTGCCAAGGCACCAGAGCAAAATAGGCTGCAGTAATAACCCGGGTCCTCGGATCTCGGTCAGGATCCCCATAGGTCTTAAGCTGTTCTATGTATATGTCCTTCAGATGAGTTTCTTCCAAGAGCTCCCTGTGTGCGGTTTCTTCAAGGGTTTCTTTTTTGGGAATCTCAACAAATCCGCCTGGAAGTGCAAAATGATCACGGAAAGGCGGGTTTTTCCGTTTGATGAGAAGAACTTGAATGCTCTTCTCATCGTCATAGAAACTGCCGTCCTCACGCATCAGGATCGTGCATATACAGATGTCTACACTGACCGAGGGCTTCTCATATTTATTTGCATCGTAATTTGATAAGTCGTCTTTTAGTGGCTGACCATCTTTTGTGCGATCCATTTTTTATTCCTTCAATATTTCTTTCAATATGGAGGCCCGTTCTTCCATATCAGCTTTGTCGTTGAATGTGTTTATGATGATAATATCTTTGTTTGAAATATGTTTCCATAAGCCACAAAATTTGAGGTCCCTAATCAGAGTGAAAATATATCCTTTATTTCGCGTCCATCTCCGTTCAGTTTTGTTGAAATCGTAATAGGATATTTTCGAACAATATTTATAAGTCGGTGCCTGCATTTCAAAAGTGCCCGTTATATAGTCATAAAAAAATTTTGTTGATGTCTCCTGATCTCTTCCGATGTTACTTTTACCAATCGCAACAATTTCCAGAATAGGGAATGCAGAGATAACACAATGCTTTTTCTGTTTATACTTATTTCGGAGTTTGTAAACAGCATCCATTATTTCAACGGGAAAATCCATTTTAACGAACCTCCCTGATTTCTATCATATCCGGCTCGGAACATTGAACATATTGGAGTTTGGCCCGTCCAGTCATATTCAGAGAATTAACAAAGGTTCTGAGTAGACTTTTTGCTTCCTCGGAGTAAGAATGAGCAGGGATCGAGAATATTGTCACATAAAGTTTTGGTCTTTCCGGTCCGGCAAAATCCATTCTGGCGAAATAGTTTTTCAGTTTTTTGTCCCCGTCGAGGATATAATTGAAAAATCCCACATGCTGAACCTTCTTCGTAAAATCAATTCGTGCGGAAAAATCCATTGTCATCCAATTCACCGGGAGAAGTTTAAAATATTTGTCATTCGTATCGGATTCTGGACTATCATCTTCAATTAACATGGGTTGTTTTGAAACATGCTCTTTCTCAACAAAGATTTTATTCCACAGGTTTTTTGAAACATATTCTTCTTCCTTGATGAACTTATCATAACTGTCCGGACCATTGGTCCCGATATATTGAGAACATTTCTTTTTCAATTCAAGGATGCATTTTTTCTTGAGTTTAAAAAGGGCCTGTTCAAATTCTTCATGGGTCAGTTTATCCCCATACTGGCATTTAAAGTTATTATAAAGATCCTGAACTTTTCGGCCAACCGTTGCATTGTTTTTAAAAAATTTTATGATATGGGTTGCCTTAGTTTTTCTTATATAGGACATCATAAAGAACTCCTCAAATGGTCATGCTGACTGAGCCGGATTTCATGAAGACAATAAAGATTATTTCTTATTAACCATAAAATGTGTACATAATTGGTTTTAAGAGATTCATCCATTTTGATTTTCTTCAAACGCTCTGAGCATAAATTAAATTTATGCCTCACTTTGACTTGATTCATTCTCTGTGATTCCTGCAGATTGAACATTATATTCAAACGTCGTGCTGTTTCTGACTGACATGTGGTTTCAATCATGCCCTTGAACAATTCTAATTCCAGAGGGGAAAAAAATCGACCAAGATCATCATCGATATTTTCCCAATTGTACGTGTATAATTTTTTGAGAAATCTCAGTCTTTTTTTTATCCTGGAAATTCTCGATGATATGGCTCCCTGTGTAAGATGTAGATTCTGTGCAATCTCCTTCTGAGTCAATCCCTGTTCGGCATAAACCAGTAATAACTTTTCGGTCTCCGGCAATTTGGGGATATAAAAAGAATAATCTTGAAAGAATTCAGGACTCCTTACATCAATGGTAATATTGGTATTCATCTTTATATGGTATTCCGAATTTATCTGTTTATAAAGATGTATTGTCAAACTTATGAAGTGCTCCGACCGACATGGAAGGCTAAATCGTGAAAAAAGCCCTGACGAACTAACGCACCTTATCGTGCGGGGTAACCAGTTTCGTACAAATTTTAGCCGTTCGGAGCACTCTTTTGTTGTTTTGACACAAGTACATAAGTGGTTGATTTTTTAAAGTATTTGCCATATACCGGGGAATCATCAATATGCATGTCGATTCCTTCCCGTTCGCAATAATCGGCTTTCGTCCTGTCCCACATCTCGGCATCCATCCAGGGGTGATTTTTTTCATCATAACGGATCGGTGTCCCAATGGACTCGTGATATGTGGTGATCGAAAAGAAATGAGTATACGGGATTTTCAAATTTTTAATCTTTTCTCGGAGCTCGGGCGTGTCCTTCTGCCCGGAAATGATATGAACCTCACCACCCATTTTAATAATTGAATCGGCCATATTTGCATATGTCTGAGGATCTGCATCACAGACACCATGAATATCAAGGCCGAGTTTTTTTATTTTCTTCATCATCTCTTTTTGTTCTTTTTTTAAATCGTGTCCTTAAAAAGATCTTCTCTAGAAATGTTGTAAGGATTATTCCTTTTAAATTGAGATTTAATGTGTCGCTGGACGACAGGGTGATCTTTTAATGCCAACGCTTCTGCAGGATTTCCGGGTTCAATCCATATTTGCAAAATGTGATCAACCTCGGCATATGTCGGAGCACCCAGTTGATCCAAATCCGAATTGGTGATTCCAAGGCCATCTGTAGGAATTGCTTCAATACAACTCTCAAGTACCTTGGCTTTATTCCAAATTTCCGGATTTTGATGGTGGCAAAAATTGATGCAAAAATATTTAGCTAATTCGTATATTTCCGTTTTCCATAAATTCTGGATCATTCCATAATCTCCAACATCACCATGAAGGGTCCAGAACCCAAGCATGAGTTCGGTTTTATTATCATTTGTCAAGACCATTCCTCCAGTAATTCCTGCCACAAAATAAAGAAGGCGCATTCTGTCCCGAGCCTTGAGATTTCCGTTAGCCACTTTTTCTTGAGTATTGCTGAGATCATTCTCTATTACTTGTCTTGCAATTTTATTCCATAGAAAAGTTTTTTCAGTCTGATATAAGTGTGTGAGATCTAATTCCATAAATTTGTCACAGAAAACTTCCCCAGTATCTTTTGCCCGACTGATCTCATCGGGTTTATTGGTCTCAATAGGAATGCTTATTCCAATTAACGGAATTTTGAGTTCCTTGCAAACCGGCTCGGCAAGAGCGCAAGAAAGAGCACTATCAATGCCCCCAGAAACACCGATAACAAGGCTTTTGATTCCGTTGGTAATTAAGTAATTTTGAAGATTCTCTCTGATGTTTTTAATGATTTTTTCGTTATTCATTAGTCTGCGCTCCCTTGTAACTTATTGTTTTTATTATATCAACAGTAATTGTGATAACCTTCTAATAATTGCTTTTCATTTTTTAAAGGAGGTTTTATTCCTATGTTTAAAGTATTTCTAGCCCTATTGTTTTCAGTTTTTGCTACAGTGGCAGTTATGCCACCAAAATCGGTTCCAATTAAATCAGCACAGACAAAAGCATCAATTCCAATATTGATTCTTAAGCCGGATACTGTCATTTATTCATCTGCCAGTCATGATACCGTGAAGATGATTAAAATTGACAGCATATGGATCACAAAACATTATAAAGACAGTCTGTTTTTTACTGGCGCTGATACGGTTGTCAGATCAAGCAAACCGGTTTTCATAAAAAAGTAAAAAATTCAGTCTTCCCATCGGATTCGTCTCTTTCCAGGAGTTTTGAATTCTTGTTCGGTCATTTTTATTGGCAATTCAGGAGCATATGGAACCGAGGTCTGGGCTGTTATGAGTTCCGCAGGGGACATATCGGTTCTTCCGTCCAGTAATCTGTCTATCTGTTCAAGAGACAAATTTAACCCTATGCTTCTTCTGGCGTAATCATAAATGGTTCTGATTTTGTCTTGAGATTCCTGATTCAATTGATCAGTCCACAGACTATCATTACAAGGTATGAGCTTGATATTTTGATAATCTTCATTTAAGCAGTCAATTTTAAAGTCATAATTTATCTGCGCCTGTTTGAGTATTGTATAAATTCTTTCTCCGAAAATCCATGGATGGATCTCGTATTGAAGAGGGTATAAGACAAATCCATTTGGTTTAGTTTTGTATTTCACCAACACCGTTGCTATCCGTGCTTTGGCTGAACCGAGTTCCCGGCAACATCTTTGCTGATCGTGTGGAACTTGTTGCCATGTCTTGCATATAAAAAATTTGTTGTTCTTGTAATGAATCCTGGCGCCGGTCATAATGTCTGACGGATCAGTATATACAATACGACAACGATCGATTTCCTTTTTTCTTGCCCGATAAAATGAATGATCGGGTCTTGGTTCATCGTCAACGAGACTCAATAAAGAATGGAAAAGACTCGACATTTTTCTTATGCCTTCTCCGGTAATGACCGTGGCATATATGCTATGTCCTCGATACTCTGCGTACCGGGATATACAAAAATTTTAAAATCAAGGGTACTTAGCATGACCAAGGATCCATGACCCCTTAAATTGATCAGAATTTTTTCAGTATCTCTGGATGGATAGAGTTTTACGATTTCAAAAAATTCCTCAATTGCTCCACAGGGAACCAGTCTCGATGTGAATTCTCTTCCTTCGATATATGTGTGAGAATGAAGCATATATCGGATGTTGCGATAATAATCATAGAGCATCAGTTGTACTGGTGTATCAACTGAGGGTTTATTTTTGCCCTTATAGAGAACATTGCTGATTGTACTGAAACACACAGGTACAAATCCTGTCAGACCAATGTCTCTTTTATCAATGTTTCTTTTCGACACATAGACCTGTCCGGATTGATCTTTAAAGGAGGGGAATCCATTTTCGCATCTGAAAGATGCATTGCCGAGAAGTCTGGTGGTATCAGTCCCGTGAATACACTTATGGAATCTTTCGGCATGCTTTTTTATGGCGTTGAAAAATCTTTTTAGATCTTGAGTTTCTTCAATTAAAATTGAATTGTCCAGCCAATCATCCTTTTCTCGGCTCGGGATACGAGTGAATTTCATTAATTCAAATACTCTGACCATTAATGTTGTTGCCACTTTTTCAATGTCTATCGATGAACAAAACTGATTACCAAGAGGATCACAGACATTCGCCAGTAATTTTTTACTTTCTTCATCCCGTTTGAATTCAACAAAAAGATTGGCTTTGGTCTGAAGAGCTCGAGTTACAAGCTCGATGAAGGGGTATTTCCCATCTAAGTTATTTTTGGATGTGATAAGAAAAGCTGAAGGGCAAGATTTTTTGAGTTCCCGAACCAATTTCTCTTTATCATTTGGAACATCAGGAAACCAAAAAATCACACCATTAAATGATTGAGATCGAACTTTTTCAGTGTCATGAAAATAAACGTCAGTGTCGTGTTTTAATTGCTTGAAAGATCCGCCATTCCATAAATGTCCATGAGGGTTGATGGCTCTCATGACCTTATAAAGTTTTTCAATATAGCCAGATGGTCGACCATCTTCATCGTCGAATGTTCCACCTACAAGATAATATTCAAACAGCATTCATTCTCCCTCTCTATCGTCATAAAATTTTTCTGACCTTTTTGTCTGGTTTTTTATGGCTCTTCGGCTGTTTCACCAGTTCAACGGGCTGACCTTTTTTATCCCGTTTCGAACAATCCTTGCCCATTTCAAAGATGTCCTTTGCCGTGAAATTTTTGGGCTGTTCAATTCCACCGAAAATAGGGTGGACACAATTGAAAAGTTTCTGGACTCGAGCCATAGTTTCCTGATCATAATAGCCGGAATAATATCCGAGATTGGATTTCTGGATGGCCTCAGCCTCTTCTCGGGTTTTGCCAGCTTTATCCATGGAGAACTTTACCAAGGCCTCAAAATATTCATCCGCTTCGGCTTGATCCGTTATTTTCATGGCCGGATCGAATGCCTGTCCCACAGTCAATTTCTTAGAAAAATCTGGAATTTTCATTTTTTTCCTCCAGTAGGGCATTTCGAATTAATTCGGCTTTTTTTAGTCCTGTTTCCTGATCGCTTGTGTCTTCTGCCTCGCACTTACAGAGAAGATATGATTTACGATCACGAACAAGTCGAACTTCATAGACGGGCCAAATTACGCCAAAACCAGCCTGATGCATCTTTTTGATTTTGATCTTATCAGTTGATTTTAAACCACTGTAATCAATTTTTGACATAGAATTGTCCTTTCAGACCAATTCAAGATCCTGACAGTTGTTGATGGTGACTGCACCCATTGCTTCGAGTTTTTTGATCATTGCCTCGGTACCTGCAGGAGTAATGCCTCTGGTCGCAGTTTTATTGAAAATAACCTTGAACTTGGCCTTGAGAAGCTGAAGGGCCGTTATTCCGAGACAGTAGTCGGCGGCTAAGCCCCCAGCAAGGACACACACGATGCCCTGGCCACGAAGATATTCGATGACACCGGTCGAGAACTTGTCTTGGAGATCGTGGAAACATGCGCCATAAGGGTGAAAATCCGGTTCCATGCCCTTCCATACGAAATAATCGTAATCTATGGGCCTGGGAAGGCCGTCAAGGAGCTCAAACCCCATGGTGCCTGGAACGGCATGGACAGGCCAATAAAGATCCATGTTCATTATTGTTCCCGCGTTTATTGGCCTGATGGGGGTCGCGATCTCTTTCGGGTTATGCGTGACCCATTCTGCATCAGGGCTATGGGCATCTTTCGATCCGACCCGGACCCGGGCAAACTTTGCCTGAGCATTGAGTTCATCCACAATATTCTGGCCGTCCGGAACCGGGAGCTCGGCCGGGCACAGGGGCGTGAAACATTTCATGGCATCGACATCGAATGCCGCCGTGACATTTTTGATGACTTTAATCTTTTCCATAATGGGAACTTCTTTTTTTAAGGGCTCGTTGAATCGATCCCTTACGATAGCCCAACATTTTTGCTATTTTACTATTACCAATTTTTAATCTCTTTTTTAATCTTAAAAAATTTATTTATTTATTTCTACTATGTGTTTAACATAATTCAGATACACTTCATCTTCGCACTGAGCTTTTCTAGGATCATCGCTGATTTTAGCCACCGGACGACCATTAACCCACACGATTTTCACAACCTGATTTAGGGCTTTGTGCTCTGGTATAGAAGGGATATTGTTGGTAATAAAAGTACCTATCCCGTGGGATACATTTATTTTGTCACTATAGAGAGTCGATAATTTAAAAGCTTTAACAAAATTAAGATCATCAGAAAAAAGTAAAGTTTTTTCCTTGGGATCCAATCCTTCTCTTCTATAAGCATCAAGTCTTCTGCCCGCCCAGACACACGGATCTGCAGAATCATGGCGTTGACCGGTATACTCTATCATGAGTTTTTTGTCAAAATCTTTGTCCCACTGGTTCGATCCAAGGGTGTCGGTAAGGGCAATACCTAACCAACCTCTATAAAACTGGATAAAATCATTTAATGCAATTTTTTGAGAATCAAGTATATGATAAAAAGCTTGATAGAACTCGTAAAATTCATGAGCGCAAGTTCCAACGGCTTTTATACCATGTTTTTTGGCAAGCAGCATATTGGAAGTCCCCACAAGGTTTGCAGGAATATTTTCCTTCAAATATCCCACGGCATAGTCATGAAATTCTCTGCACAGTCTCCTGCGGGTTCCAAACTCGGAAAAAGTAAATGGGACTGTGGGGTTTTCTTCCATAAGCTTTTTAAGATCTGCTACTTTTTTATGGAGATCTTTTTTTGCTTGATCCATAACGTAATTGAATTTGTCTCCATATAAATGCTTGAAATACAACTCAGACGTTATGTACATCAAGGGCATTTCCCACAAGGAAGCACATTCTACATCTGCTGTGGGCCTCATGCTGATACCGGGATTGGCAGGAACTTTCAGTATCATTACTTGCGAAGGATGATATCTGAAATTTGCCAAAAAATTAACCAAATAATCCTGAGTCATTCTGGTGTTTTCAAAAGACCATTTTTGTTCTTCTTTTGTGAGAGTAATATCCTGCATCATTTCGATTTGTTCACACAAATCGTTATAAATTGGAGAGAGATCTATGCTAGTATCCCGGCATTTATAGGCGTATTTTGTAGGTGTTCCACGGAATTTATCCCAGAAGATGCAGCCCATGTGACGTTTGTATACATCGTCGTCTAGTATACTTGTGAAAATTCTTTCTTTCATAGTTTTTATCCTTATGATAATAATATACGATAATCTGCTGGGAAAAATCAAGACATTTTTTATCTTTTTGATAAGAATGTTTGGGGCCATACTCTAACCCCTTTCTCATATTATACTTAAATAAAAGGTGTTTCCTAAATTAAATTCGTAAAATATTTTCTATTATAGTTGCGAAGCCCTTCTGGAGTATCATTTATTTAAATGGAGGCTATACTATCATGGACCCTCAAGAACTTGAAAGACAGATTAAAAAGATCATTGCCGATCAGCTCGGAGTCGAGAGTGATATAGTCGTTCCTCAGGCGTCTTTTGTAGAAGATCTCGGAGCGGATTCCCTCGATATGATTGAACTCGTCATGAAATTCGAGGACGATTTGGACATTGAAATTTCGGATGAAGATGCTGAAAAACTGTTCACGGTAAAAGATGCTGTCGAATACATAAAGGGAAAAATGTGAAGCTCCTATTCGCTACGCTCCTCATTCATAGGGATGTTGATACCTTTATTTTTAACTGGTTTTGTTCCAGAATTAATCTGGACAACGGGTTTTCAATCCCTCATCTGATCGTTAATGACGGGACCCTGACACCTGAGGATCTTGAAAAGCTACATCGGCTGACCAATGTCATTGTCGAAGAAACTCCGGTCGAGGTCTACAACAACGTCCCGAAAGCGAAATATCTCGCCAAAATAAAGCTCTTTGAAAAGGGTTTTATGAAATATGACGCCGATCGGGTGGTCATTTTGGACCCGGATGTCTTTTTCTATCGGCCGTGGGATGGAGATCTAAATAATATTCTCCTTCACGATAATACAGCCATTATGGACTTTGGATCTTCCCTTGGTCCCAATCTTGAAAGATATGAGAAACTTTTTCAGGTTAAAAGAGATGTATTAACTCCCACCTGTAATACAGGACTCGTATCTACTATCAGAGCAAATTGGCCCAAACTTCAATCTGCTCTCATTACTCATTTATCTGAACCTTTTCTAGTGATGGAAGATCAGGCGATTTGTTTTAAAGCTTTCTGGCATGATTTGTTTTATCATCAAGGTATTAGATTATGCCTTAATGGTGCCAATACTGCTGATTCTCTATGGCAATGGTTTCTGCAACAAAATGGTGCCCATCTTGTTGGAATGAGAACAAGACCAGATGAATATAATAAACTGGTGAATCATACTTTAAGCCTACTACCAGAATCAATTCATCCATCTCGTTTTGAATATCATGAATATATTGTTCCTGGAGGGGTTTCAAATGAATATGGTTTCTATAATTTCGATCACATGGCTGCATATCCTTCAGCAGTGAATGGTATGTATGTTACTGATGCTATTTATCTTAGTGGTAACAGTTCTATCAAATGGAAATTGCCCCCACAGATTAAAACTTTTGAATGCTCCGTTTTTGCCTTGGATAATGGTAATGCAAAAGCACCAATATCCATAAATGGTGAGAATGTCCAAATTGGACAATTTGCCATTGTTAAAGTTATTGGAGAGCTCAATATAAAATCTCAGCCGGGCGATAGAACTTTTTATGCTCTGACAAACCCAAAATTAAAATTTGAGGTCATTAAACCTACAATGAAATTCGAATGAAACAAATACCTTTGACCCAAGGTCAATTTGCTCTTGTAGATGATGATGATTTTGAATGGCTTAATAGTCTTGGTAAATGGCAGGCTCAATATGATCCAAAGATGCAATCATTTTATGCCCGTCACGGTGAATATATTAGAGGGGCAAAAAAATATAAAGTTATACACATGCATAGAATACTTTTAAATGCTGAACCAGGTCAATTGGTAGATCATGAAAATCATAATACTCTCGATAATCGTAGGTGCAATATTCGCATAGTTACATCTCGTCAGAATCAATATAACAGTAAAAAGCGTATAGATGCAAAAACATCCATTTATAAAGGTGTTTGTTGGCATACACGAGATAAAAAATGGCGGGCTCAGATTGAAATAAATGGAATAAACAAATATATTGGTTCTTTTAATACTGAGAAAGAAGCTGTGGAAGCCTATGATAGTTGGGCCATTGCTTGTGCCCCGGAGCACGCTTTAACAAATGAAAAAATAGGCTTTTGTGCTTTAACTTTTCCGAAGCTCCATTATTCTGTTGACAGACCCAGTACCATTTTCGAGTAAAAATTTTTATGCCTCATTCTTTTGTCTCCCAATTTGATTCCTTTGACTTTAAGTCTCATATTGATGAAATTCTCAGGGCAAAGAAACAAGAAAAAATTCGTAAGATAAAAAACAAATTGTACAAGAAACGCCTTCAAAGAGAAATAAATGCTACCAGAATTGGAAAACGGTGATTGGGAAGAAGTATTTAAATACGCCTCTCCGACCGTATGCGAGGCTGGGCATATACATGGCCCTGAGAACCCGTATTTCTGCAAATCCGTCCCTACAACAGCCTTCACTCGGGAAGATGTCCGGCGTATAATTGCCATGGTGGATGGAGAGAATGATGGACCTGACTGGGTGGGGGTATTTGAACTTCAGGATGGCAGATTTGCCAGTCTTCGTGCAGGTTGTGACTATACTGGTTTTGACTGACAGGCAGATGGAAGCTCGCAGGTTGCGGGTACTTTAGATGATATCATACGATGGGCCTTGTCACAAGAAGAAAGAGAAAGATTAAATCTTAAACTTTCTTTTGATTGTACTATTATTGGAGAACCAGAAAATGAATAAAATAGAAATAAGATCTCGTGCATATCATCCATATGGAGATGAAAAAAAACCGCTTGAGTCAATTGATGAAATATATATCAATGATGAGCCGTTTGAAATGGGAGAAGGTCCTGCTAATATCTATAAGGACAAATGTAAAATACATGGGGAGACTTTTTTCATTCATGGCTACAATCAGGGGGGCTATGATGGAATGGCTATCTGCCTGAAATGCTGTGCTGAAATTTTGCAGTATTTTCAAGAAACTTATTTAAAATCTGAGAGGACTCTATGAAACAAATAATAACAAGATATTCAGGTGTGTTTGCCCAATCGAATATTCAAATTAATGGTGATGGGGATAATGTTCAAATTTCAATACAAGAGGTTGGAGAAAAAGAAGAACAAATCATTTATACTGGATGTGAATATTCGCAGGAAGAATTTGAAAAACAATCTACTGAGATAGAAAAACGGTGGCCATGAAAAAAATAACTTGCATGTATGATCTGAATGACTGGATCCTTCATCCTACAAAAGAAAAACCCAATGTGATGGAATGGTTTCTCAATTGGTTTTTTGAGCAACTTATTATGAAGGATCGTGTAGAGAGAGCGAAGAAAGCATTAGGCACAATAATAATTTTCACCATCAAGTGTGAAAAAGTCAGCCAGGTCGAGGCCACAGATATTGTCATGCAGACTCTGAAAAAATTTGCCCTTGTCAAAAATCCTGAGTGGGCCCGGAAATTACATGAACAGTTAGGAATTTGATAGGAGATGTGGGTCATGAATAAATTATGCAATATAATGCCATCGCGAGAAATATTAGATGTATTGCATCTGGCAGAATCTAAAAATATTGATCTACCTGGGGGCAATCATTGGGCGAATGGCCCGGGAGATAATCATATGATTGCATGCCCTAAATGTAACCCTGATGGAAAATTGCCGGAAGTTTTTTAGTCCGACGACCAGTAGCAATATAGACATTTGTGGGGGCATCTTGTTCGATTGGACAGCAATTCGTGTTTAAGGGCAAGACAGGCACAGGCAGGTCTCTGTTTTCCAGTGGGCTGAGTTTTTGTAGTCACATCCAGAACTTTACAATCCTTGTCTGAGACACATCCGGTACATTCGAAATCAGGTTCGCCACAAATTTCTATCCCAGTCCTATCCGATCGGGCTTGTTCAAGTTTCTGTAATTCCTGCCAAGCGTTAATTCTGATCTCTATGGGAGCATGAAGACTGTTCCATGGAAGAGGAACACCCGCGGTCAACATTCTCTGTTTTACGTGGTCATAATTGTCGATAAATGATATCCGGACTATGGTATACGCCCTGACCAGGACTTTCATGGCCACATCTATGCCCTTTGGCGTAGGTATGACTGGATCTATTCGGAGAACCACCCTATCGGCGCCATATCTAGTGACCATCTTCTCGTAGGCATTGAGGGAGGCCTGATATGGCGGGACATTCGGTTCAAGTATGGTTCCACCGAATCCGGTGATGGTGCAATGGACAATGACATTAGGATTCCAAGCGCCGAATTCTTCCAGATGATGATATAAAAGCTGAGGATCTTTCGTGATCAGAATAGCGGGTTTGCCGGCCCTGACCCAAGGTAGCCATTCAGTATTTAAGGCGGCATCGCCCCGTTCTGTTATTCCGATTTTATTCAAGGCCTTCATCGTGTAACTGTTTTTCCATACCGGAGACAGATATGATTGCCTATGCATCTATTTTCATTCATTTTTTCCCCTTTTTAGGATTCATTAATGATCTTGTTGAAGCTGTCGATTGCGTTGGGAATTAAATCAGGACATTCTTTCGCATAATAGTCTTTTGTTTTTTTGCTACCCCAATCTGTGTTGACTAATTCTAAGAAAGCAGAACAGGTTTCTGTGATATTTTTTTGCAGTGAATCATCATCATGGGTAGAAAAAGAATATGTGTAATCATTATCTCCATGTTGAAATCTTATGAATTTTTGCACATCATCTGCAGTGAATTTTCCGGCATTTTCTTCTATGATATCACCGTATAATCCGCCAGTGCAACCCGTGACCATCATTTCCATAAATTCAGGAATGTAAATTGTTGCGAAATCCTCATAAATATTTCTCAGGTTTGGAAGCTTTTTTTCTTTTGACGAGTCGGTTTTTTCCACGGGGGCATCCGGATGATAGCCGACAATCTCAATGCAATCTTTCATGAATTCAGGGGCGCCGAGCTGTAGATCATCACATTGAAAAATGCTCTCAGGGCATGCAATTTCATGCTCTTTTATGAAGTCTTTGACGAATTGATACAGATCGTTTTGTTTGTTGCTTTTCATTTGGTCCTCTTTTTTCTACATGCTCTCGTGTGGCCAATACCTTTTTGATGTTCTTATATACGGGTCGCCATTCTTTCCGACGTTCACGGGATGCAGTGCAATCCTCGCAGTTGCAATCGGAAAAATCCATATCTTCGTAGATTCCAAAGACCTGCCGATTGACATGCCTTTTATAATAAAGCAGTCGTTTCGTGCCCATTTTTTCGAGCTGAGATAGTGTCAATTTCTGCATCAGATGTGACAATCATAAATAGTGAGCAATGTGTCATCAGGAAGATCTGCAATTAAAGTGGCAAATTGATTGTTCCATTCCTTTTTGTCTTTCTCGTCCGAGACCATACCCCACCAACCCATAGAGCCCCTGCTCCACCATTTCCCGTCTTTGAGCACGGCGAAGGGGGTGATCGCGGCATTCCGGGCATTGTAGATATATTCTTCTTTGGAGCCTTGATACTCCTGAAGCTCTATCCATACCATAAAGGATCGATCCATCTCATTAAGGATCAATGTACGAAGTTCATCGACCTTTTCGAGCATGGCACGTTCATCCGGTTGCAGATCATTTTTCAGCAGTTTTTGAAGATCCTTGACAAGGACTTCATAGTCTGATTTAAGACTTCGCTGATTGGAGTCCTTGTTGTTCAGTGTATCCCGAATTTCTTGAATTCTTTTGAGGGCAGGTTGATTATGATAGAATTCTCGTTTCTTGTCGATGTCCCCGATGCTGTCGTCTTTCAGGATATCTTCCCATATCCGATCGATTTTGGGAATCTTTCCGCCACAGAGCCGTTCAAGCCTTTCCCATCGTTCTTGCGCTTTTCTCCCACCTTCATCCATCATGGCATTGAAATCAATGGCGCCTTTTCTGGCTTGATCAGCTTTGTTCTTTCTGGAGACCTTCGGGGAATCCCAATCAACATCTGCCAAAGTGCCCGTGGCATTGGGATGAATGTTGAAATAACCGGTCCATCGTCCACCAAGACGGAAATAGTCCCACTTTGCATTCGGATTGTGCCAATAACCATACCGTCCGGTCCTCTCATCCCGGGCTTTATAACTATGCCATTTGGCCATGTATTCTTCGAATGTAGGATAGAGCTCTTTGAAAGGGACCTGTCGTTTTTCGAGATTATCGGGAGCTTTATGGGTGTCTGATCCCGTTCCCATCGATCCCTCTACTCGGAATTCTTCGTCCCAAGGACTGAGCAGCCGGCCATCAAGCATTACGATCTTTTCCACAGTCTTGGTCTGATATTTTTTCAGTTCTTCGTCTTCTTCATCTTTGAAGGTAAGATATTCCTCAGGAGCTCCGCTTTCTTCGAAGGGGATCATCTGAGATTCTGGATCGTCACCGATTACGATTACTGAAAAATGGGACATTTTAGGCCCTCACTGATTCTGGGGAAGTTACCCTACAATCCCTGATTTCGCGAACTTTGTAGTGTAACACTTCTCCGGTGGAAGTGATTATTTCAAATTGTTTGTTGGCAAATCGGGTAGAGTCACTCATGGAATACCATGCGTTTCGGAAGGCGTTTTCCCGGGTGGTGTCAGGGAAATTAAAGGTTTTAAGATTACCATTTACGAGAGTAATTGAGATCATATCACATTATACCCAAAAATTCAATTCTTTTTATCAAAATCCTTGAACATACCTCGTAATTCTATTCCTATATTCGAAATCTGATTCATCTGGAAAGCCCTGTTTGCGGGTGAGACCAACATTTAATCCGAATCTATCCAAAGCTTCTCCAGTTGCAAAATGAATAAGCAAAGCGGATTCAACATATTCTACATATTGCTCGCCCATAGTTTTCGGTGATGACGGGGGTGGCGGTTTCCCGAGCAAAATCTCATATCTGGTCACAGATTTTTCGTTCCCTCTTCTGTTAATTTCCCGAGCGGAACAGGAAAGGGAGAATATTCTTCCAGTCGTGAAACTGTATCTGAGCAGGCCCCAGACAGGACATCATCCCTGTATTTTTCAAAGATCTCACGAGCTCCAGGAGGATAGAACCAGTATTCTACATCCCGGTCGAAAAATGTTCTGCACTTATCATCTCCGGGAGAAGTGTCCCATATGCTTGTTTCATAACAGAATTGACCATAATAAATTATTCTGTCGACGCTGAACAAAACTGACATTGAAAATTTTTGATGCTGCCCGCCCAGTGCCGGTTTTGCATAAAGATTGTCATAAATGGATGTTATTTCTGAGGGCTTGACCATGGCATTCAGATCCTCCGCGGAGAGTTTTATGTCCTGAGGCAGGTTGTGGCCCAAGGCCAGCTGGTATCTATCCATAGAAGATGGTACTGAAAAAATAGGCTGGAAATAAAGAAAAACAAGGCATTCCTTGTTATGCGCTTAACAATGATAATCTTTTAATAGTATTTTATTTTTAGATGGTTTTGTCTATTATTTCAATATTTTTCCAAGGTTAGTAGATGGCTTCTTTTGTATATGAAACTGGTAAAACGGGCGGTAGTGCTCAAATAAGCGGAATATTGCCCAAACTTGGCAATGTTTTCTTTACTATTAGCGGTCATAAATAATGTCATATAAATTTAAAATAACCATAGACAAAACTAAAGTTCAGGGAACTAATACAAATTTTACATATTTTGTTTTCTGAACTTACAACCAATATTCCTGCTGGTTTTTGGACTCATGTAATAGATATTGGTGGATGAGTTTTACGGGGTAAAGAAATCAGAGTTGTTGACATTTTAGGAAAGTAAATATTTATGTCTTATACCGCACATTTTGGAAATAATAGTCCTTGGATGATAGACAATCCAGTAACTCCATCCAATTTTGCAACCTATGCAGATCTGGTTGCATCCCTTATACCCGGATTCCCATTAGGTTTTTATACCTTAGATAATTCTGATACAATTGATGGATCATTAGCATCGATGAAGGGCGAACCATCTTCAAAATGGGATATTTGGTATGATACTATAACACCAGTATTTTTTAGAGGCGTTGATGCTAGTCAATTTGCAAATATTGATGATCTTCTTATTGCTATAAATTTTAGTATGACTTCTTTATATTATTATATTTCTGATGGTGTAGTTCTTTTAAATAGTGCCGATACTGCTGATCATGGTTTTGAAACTATAAAGGGTTCAACCCTTGCTGCAGGTGACTTTTTTGTTATTGATTCATATACGCCAACGACGACATCAACAACAACGACTCCAGCCCCGACCACGACTCCGGCTCCGACCACGACCACGACTCCGGCTCCTACGACGACACCTTCTCCCACCCTTTCTCTTTATTGGATCTCTCCAATCGAGGCTAATTGGAATGATAGTGCGAACTGGTCTCTTTCTTCTGGGGGCCCTGGTGGAGCTCCTGTACCGGGTGTAAATAGCACGGCGATATTTGATTCATCCGGGATGGGATCATGCACTCTTGATTCTACCCCACAAGTCAGTTGCTTAAATTTTTCTGGCTATCGAGGAACTTTTTTTGGAGACTGCACCACTACAGATATACACCTGAATTCCGGGTATGCCTCTGCTGGAAATTCAGATACTACTGTACATGTTTTGGGAAACGCTTATGGTTCGTCTTCCTATGGGGCATGGAATCCTAATAATAATTTGCCAATAAGTTTTGAGAGTGCTATTACTCAATATTTAAATAATGAATCAGGGTGTGTCCTTCCGTCAATAGTGGTGAATAAATCTGAGGTTGCGACTACGACGACACCGGCTCCGACAACGACACCAGCTCCGACAACGACTACGGCACCAACGACGACAGCAGCTCCGACGACGACAGAAGGTCCGACAACGACTCCGGCTCCGACAACGACACCAGCTCCGACAACGACACCAGATCCGACAACGACACCAGATCCATTGACACATACATATGGTGAATATGATTCTGTAGTAGTGCCACAGAATGTTGGTTCTTTAGCAATTACTGTGATTGCTTCTGGAGATTTTGGTAGTTGGGCATTAGGAATTCTAAATGATGTGGTTCAAGGTAATGAAATTGTTGATTGGAATGGCGGGGGTTATCCTGAATTTGTTTTTATTCATATTCAGAATGGAGTAAGTACAGTTCAGGATGTTCTTAACGCATCCGTCACAGGAACTCCTTGGGCAACATTATTCGAGGTATCACCAGGGGTTTTAGATGGTGGCATGACGGGTGGCGGATCTAATAACTATCCTATTAATACTTTAAATAATTATCATGCTGGATAATATGAACGCGTGTAAATTGACTATAGGGCTTCCGAGCTATAATAATTTTACTGAGGTCTTTTTTACGGTTCAAGCTCTTAGAATGTACCATGATTTGAGGGATTGTGAAATCCTTGTAATTGATAATTATGGCGACGCTGAATTGGAAAAATTCGTAAAAAATCAGGGGGGAACTACAGTTAGATACGAAAAAAGTACTGACAAAGTTGGAACGAGTTGTGCCAAAAATAAAGTGTTTGAACACGCTCGTGGTGAGATGGTTCTTTGTATGGATTCTCATATTATGCTCAAGCCAGGAGCTTTGAGAGATATTCCTGTTACGGATGATCTAATTCATGGCCCCTTGATGTACTGTGATCTGAAAAATTATTGTTGTAAAATGCTTCCTGTATGGCGTGGTCAGATGTGGGGTATCTGGGGGGACTATTCAGAAAAGCTACCTGAAAAGCCTATAGAAATATGGGGAATGGGCGGTGGATTATTTTTGACGAAACGCAATACATGGTTAAAATTCAATGATAGGTTCAGAGGTTTCGGAGGTGAAGAGGGTTATCTTCAGGAAAAATATCGGAAAGCCGGAAGAAAGGTATGGTGTTATCCCAATCTAGTGTGGATGCATATGTTCGATCGGAAAATACCTCACCCAGTCAGACTGATCGACAAGATAAAAAATTATTTGATTGGATTTGAGGAATTGGGACTGGATAAAAAACCCATAGTCGAACATTTTGGTGAAAAGGATGTGAAGGAAGCAGAGCAACAGTTATGGTCAGTTCAAATCAGGCCTAATGTAAAACCTCTGAGTCGGTATGATATTGCATTGAAAAATGCTATCCCTCCGACTATTCCGGGGTCAAAACTGATAAGTGCCCTATGTATCACGTATGGAAGGCCTCACTTGTTGGAAGAAGCCATAGAATCTTTTCTTAAACAGGACTATGAAAATAAAGAACTGATCATCGTTAATGATCTCGCTGGACAGACCCTCATATATGATGATCATCCCCAGATCAAAGTTTTCAATTTCAAAGAAAGATTTCCGACTTTGGGGGAGAAAAGAAATAAGGCTATAGAACTCTCCAAAGGAGAGATATTAATATCTTGGGATGATGATGACATCATGTTACCCTGGAGACTTTCACAAGTTGCAAAAGAATTTAATGCTAATCCTGATTTGGGATATTTTAAACCGGGTAGAGCCTGGTTTCTAAAAGATGGCGGGCATCTTGATTTTCCATCTGATGGTGTAGGTTTTGTTACGGTTCCTGCGTGGAATAGAGAAGCAATTACATCAATCGGTGGATACAGTAAAATTAATGTGGGTGAAGATGCCGATTTAGATGCTCGACTGAAAAGTTCCTTAGATCCTAAAAATGTGAAAATAACAACCTGTTCTGATGATGAATGTTCTTTTATTTATGGATGGAGAAGCGATTCTTTTCATATCTCTGGATGGGGCTTTGATAAAAACGGTGAATCTTCAGGTATGGAAAAATCCGAGAATTATATTAAATCCAAACCCATCCAATCGACAGTTGTGTTGAGACCCCATTGGAAAAAGGATTATTTGAAACTCGTTACTGATTCTATAAAAATAAAAATATCAGCAAAAGCTATGGCTGATGAATTAAACTGTACCATAGAAACAGTGTGTGTTAAATAAAAAGTAAAACCATAGGAATAATTCAATGCCAATTCCTGTTGCTCCTGTATTAATCTATCCTGCTGATGGTGCGATTGATATACCAAATGCTGTCACATTTCAATGGGGTGCTGTTGTTGACGCAGATAATTATGATATTGAAGTTGGTCAAGATCCTACATTTGTTGTTATTGAAAACTCTGGAAATACTACCGATACCAGTATGGGGTTTTATGAGTATACAATGGTACTTCATGCATGGTATTATTTCCGAGTAAGAGGTGTAAATAATATTGATGGTGCAGGTCCGTGGTCAACTAATACTTTTTATGTGATTAACTATCTTGATCCTGGATTGGAATATGACAATGACCCTTATAATATTGTATTGCTAAAATTCAACGGGGCAGATGAAAGCACATCTTTCATTGATGACACGAGTAAGGTTTGGACACCCAATGGAAATGCAAAATTAAATGTCGCAAATAAAAGAGTAGGTTCGGCCTGCGGCTATTATGATGGCGCATCAAATGCATATATAACCACCCCTTATAGTTCAGATTTTCAGTTGGATTCTAATGACTATACAATTGATTTTTGGATTAAAACCTCAATAGTAACTTGGTGTGATATTTACTATCAAGGATTAGGTTCTGGATATGATCCGAGCAGTTGGGGACAAAAAATAAGAATGAATCCCGGTGGTGATCTAATATGGTATTTTGCAACTGGTCAGCCTGCAATTTGGATTTCTGGGGTAAATAATGGAAACTGGCATCATATAGCCTGTGTGCGATCCGGCTCAGATTTTACAATGTATTTTGATGGTACATTTTATGTAAATGCTACTTATGTCGGAGCTGCACGAGATAGTATTTATGATGTTTATATCGGCTCAGCAAAAAATGAGGATTATACTAATCCTTTTGAAGGGTATCTTGATTCTTTTCGTTTTTCTAAGGGTATCGCCCGTTGGACTTCTGATTTTTATATAACTCCATCAGGGGGAACGACGACAGAAGCTCCAACAACGACTCCGGCACCAACGACGACGACAGGTGGACCGACGACAACCCCAGCTCCAACGACGACAGCAGCTCCAACTGTTCAGGGTATACTTGTTTTTGAAGGAACAGGACCTGTATTAATAAATGGTGATTTCATTGTACAGACTGGTGTCTGTGATATGAACGGTCTTGATGTTCAGGTGGGATTTTAAAAATGGATATAGGAAGCGGAAAAGGTTATCCATTATACTCAGAATGAAAAAGCCAAAAATGCTTTGCTGGCATCAAAAGATGCCGTGCTGGAACAAAGTATTGGCAGGAGTAATGAATCGGAAACGGTTCTTACGAGACGGGAATTCTGTTCCAGACTCACCAAAATTCGAGAAAGATTAAAAGCGGGACAGAGAATGGCATTTAATTTCATCAATGGCTTAACTGTAGAATAATCAGCATATCTGACATTCATCCTCCCTATGTATATTGAATGATGATATTTTAGAAAAGTCTTCTGCCAATATATTGCTGTAAGTCATCCGCCATGTCCCGTCAGGGAGTTCATCAAAACATAATAAGTCGGCAGCTTTGGGAATAGGAGGAAATTCTTTTTTCGTCCCATCTCTGAATCTGACAATCAGTGAACATTTCATTCCCCTGTCTCCTCTTATTCCTATTTGTAATTCTGGTGCCAATATTAAATTAACACGATGGGATATCGATAGAGTATTAATACTCTATCGATAAAATTATATAGAATAGTATGACTGAATTTGAAACTTTTTTAAAAGAAGCCGGATTTTCTAATGGGATACATATCTCTTGCCCATCCAGAGACTTCTCTGAAAAGATTGCCCACCGAAAAAATGTTAAACAACTTCGAGAAACGATAAGTAAAAAATACGGTTTTGCAGTTCTTACCGGTTCAATGATCGAAAGAATAAAACCCTACCAACCTTTTTTAGAAATAGGCGCCGGACTCGGATATTGGGCATATGAATTTATTAAAAATAACGTTGATTATGTCGCCACAGATCTTTGTATCGACGCGGATAATTATTTTTTCAAGGGTATAGATAAGAGATGGGTTGAAGTTAAAAAACTTTCAGCTGAAGATGCTCTAAAACTCTATCCAGATCACACTCTTCTTTTATGCTGGCCCGGTAGTTCTTTTCATAGGAGTGAGTGGGCTTATAATGCTCTTACGCAATATAAAGGGGACGTTTTTATCTATGTTGGGGAACCGCATGGCGGAAACTGTGCAGAGAATAAATTTTTCAACTGTTTAGAGGATAATTGGACGAAAATAGAAACCCTCGATATGCCCTCATTGTGGGATCTGCGGGAAATAGCACAGATTTTCAGAAGACTTGCTCATTGAACCTCTTTGAAAAAATTACAGGCGGATTTTTTTGCGTCTTTGAAAAAAGTCCATGGTTGTAGAAACAGCATCTGATATCTCATCATCAAGAAAAAGTCTAATAGAGAATCTAATCTTCCCTCATACGTGCTATCATCTCTATAGCTCGATCCTTTTTATCTATCCATCCTTCTGACAAAATTCGAGCAAATAATTTTCTTTTTTCAACGTCGTTTAAAAGTTCATAATACTCAGAATTCTTTATAGATTCTATTTTAACTTTGAACTCTTTTTCACACTTTCGACATCTAAAGCCTATAATTTTTTGCGTTACTTTATCAAACGGTTCAAAAATATCATTTTCGAAGTCATTATGACTTGAGTGATGCTCAAAAATTGCTTCAAGAAGCTCTTGAAAATTCATAAAATTACTCTTATCATCTTTTCTATCCTCAATCCAATACCCTAAATCGGTACAGAAAAGAGTAAACGAATATTTACGTTCGTTTTTCTCAACGAAAAATTCGCAAATTGATTCTCTTCTACTGCTCTCTTTTATTTCGAGAACCCTAGCGCCTTCAAGTAGCTCCTTTAACTCTTCAAAATTGAGAGAGGGGCCAAAATTTTCGCCGACCACTTCAGTCAAATTTTCGGAAACAGCATTAATTTTGTCGTTTCTTTTTTTCATCTATTTTCTTTCTGCTATATTTATGTAATCCTGCATTCGTTTCCATTGTATGAGAGAATCTTGAATTGATACTATTTTGTAGGAGACAATTTTATAATAAATGGTGTCTGACTCGAAATTGAATGTTATACCGACATAAAATTTATCTTCAATTTGAACAATATAACTGATGAGTTTATTTACATTCCCAAAATAAGTTCCCTGTCCTTTTTCAATTGGAAAATTACTGAAGGGACAGAATTTCCAATTAAAAGGCATTCCCTTTTTTTCAATCTCTTCTTTAACTAGCGTATGCTCATAAGTTGAATAGCTGATCAAAGAATTTATAAGGGAATTATTTGGGACACTTTTCAAATCCACAGCAAAAATCAGTGAAGTTAGAACAGCAAAAATAACGGAAAAATTTTTCATGTTTTCGATTCCCTCACTGATCCTAAACTGTATGAATGAACATTTTTTCCCTATTGAGGAGCTTATAAGTATAAGTCAGGACTTTAAGTTCGTCGCTATGCCTGCACAAATATTCGACATCGTGAATGAATTTTTCTGTATCAGGTATCTTACCTTGTCTGGAGACAGCCAGTTTTGTCATCAATTCGGTAAATTTTATGCCACCGGAAGCATCATTCACGATGCCTAAAATTTCCTGATATAACTCAGGATCATTCGGAGCTGGAAAATGATTAACAGATTTCATTTTTTCATCCTGACCGTCATCTGAATTTTTTTTGGGTATCAGACAAATGCCCTGCCCAATGATTCTTATGCCTTTTGCAGATTACTGCTGGATCATTTTTATCTCCTGAACCCAGCAAATAAAGACTATCCCCGCAAAGAGGACATCTATATGATTTTATTCGGCTATTGGCTTTTAGAGCAAGCAAGAGCGGAGATTTTTTTAGGGCAATCTGGTACCGGTTCATAATGAATGATACCGGATTATGGGGGGGCGGATTAAAGAAGAAAATGGCTGGGGTGGGAGAAGCCGAGTCTCCAACCTTGGGCTCCAAAGGCCCCTGCTCCACCAATTGAGCTACACCCCAGTAAGAATCACAAAATCATGCTCATAGCCGAGATTCTGTTTCTAAAGCTACATTTATCTGTCGCCCCAACCCGGCCATTGTAGCCCCGCTCACCGGCATAGGCCTGTTTGGGTTGCACCATCTGTAGTCCAAACGGCTTTTTTATGGCCTCCTGCATTGGAGCGGCGTGTCTCGAACTTCCTCCCCTGGCGATAAAACTGCCTCAGGCGTAGCCTCGACATGATTTTGTGACAATTTCTATATTTTGTAAAGCTGGCTCAGAGGGCCTCGAACCCCCAACCTACCGGTTACACTTATCTACATATTTCTATGTAGCGTGGACTTTCTCTTCACCATATCTGTTTCCAGATTTAGGTGCATCGTGTAAAGTCTCTACACATAGGAATTTTTCAATTCCCTTGCTCGGGATTGCCTTAGATTTTTCTTTAGGTTTCCCCGACTTAGCGATGAGTTCATCCAAACGTTTCCGTTTAGAGCTGCCCTTTCCAGAACAGCCGGTTGCTCGGCCAATCGAGCTGTGAGCCAGTAATGTCAAAGAACTAAATTTGGTCGGAGCGAGAGGATTTGAACCTCCAGAAACGTGCGCCCAAGGCACGGGCCCTAACCGGGTTAGGCGACGCTCCGATATGTTTCTAATTTCTTTTTGTCACGATATTTTTTTATTCTCTCATTTTGTATTTTTTTACAGTTGTCACATCGGCATCCTCGTCTATAGCCCCCATAAGTTCCGTGAATTATTCCCTTTTTTTCATGATTCCCTTCAGGCATGTGGGAAGAAAAATAAAAATTCCTACAAATCTCTGAACAAAATTGCTTTCCTTCATGAACATTTCTTTTTTCTCTTTTAAATTCTATTTTGCATTTTTCACAAATCAGAAAAACATAACTAATCCCTGTTGAATGGTGTTTTCGTGAATGCTCTGAACTATTAGTTATCTCCAGATTTAATGGATCATTATTATCTACATTCCCGTCAATGTGATGAATGACTTCAGTTGGAAGTAAATATCTTCCAATTTTTTGTTCAACAATATATCTGTGTAGTCCAACTCTTCCTCTTTTGTCTGCATATGGATGAGAAGGAATTATGACAGCTTTATATTTTCCCCGGCTATGTATTTTCATAATTTAAATATACATTTAGCCAGGCTGAGCTACAAAACAATCAGGGTGGCCGGGCTCGAACCGGCGACCACTAGAACCCCATTCTAGTATTCTACCAACTGAACTACACCCTGAAAAAAATTCGGAGTGCCCGGATTTGAACCGAGGATAACTGCGTCCCGAACGCAGTGCCATACCAGGCTTGGCCACACTCCGATAATTTTTGGCCACCGGCCATGGGCACGACCCATCAAGCCGAGCGTTTCTCGGAACCGGTGACAATTTTTGGCTGGGGCGTGAGAATTTGAATCTCAATAGCTGGCTCCAGAGGCCAGAGTCCTACCGTTGGACGACACCCCAATAATTTCAAAGAATCAGTTTATACTCATTTATACTTCATTATAACCGTTTTCTTGTATAATGCCTTATAAATCCTTATAATTTGGTTGGGATGCAAGGAGTTAAACCTCGTGTCTGTGGCTCCGAAAATTTCCCGGCCGGGAAAATTTATAGCCAGTGCTCTGACGTTGAGCTACATTCCAATAAAAATTTAAAAGAACTTTTTATTTTTCACCTGCTCCATGACCCGAGCAGTCACATACGCTTTTGATTTTGTACAATCTTTACAGCAACTGGGATGAAGACCGTCACAATATCTGACCTTATCATCCCACCTATCGTTTTCAATTAGACAGCTCATAGCACGTATAAAATCATCTATTTCTTTCTGTCTTAATTGAGCCTCGGTCATTTCGTTGCTGATTAATTCTATGTTTCCTCTCCACCAATCGTCTATTTCATAGCTGCCACATTTTTCATTGTAGAGGCCAAGGCATTCTGTTCCTTCTTCTACACCATTACAACATTCTCCTGTTCCTTCATAATAAACACAATTTTGATAATCGTGCCTCCAGTTTCTTCGTTGTTTTTTAGCTCCTCCAAAAATAAAAAACCCCGGTGGTTCTTTTGGATCCACCAGGGTTTTGTATTTTCTTTTTAGACAATGGCTCGATTACCCCAATGTATCCATGGTTGTTGGTTGTGGCTGCGGATTAGGGTTATTCGAGATAAGGTATTTCATGTTTTTAAATATAACACTAAAAAATTTTTTTGTCAACAGGTATTTCAAATTATTTTCAAGCTCAATTTATTCTCGCTCATATTATAGACCAAAGATAATACATCCAACTGTTTGACCTCTCTCAAGACATGGGTCTGATACGACTGGCAGATGGTCACAGATTTTACAAAATCATAGTGTTTCAAATGCAGTTTCAGCCGGTGAAATAAATCGTATTTGCAGATCTGTCCTATGAGATCATGCTTGCCCTGATCCTTTTTCACTTCGATCGGATAAACGGTGTCCTTGCCCCTGTAGACCATGTCCACGAAGCCATATGGCGGGCAGGGGTATTCTATGCCGTAGAGATAGATGTCGTTTTGTAGGAGATCTTTAAGGCCTTCCAGGGCCTCGAAATGAATTTTCTTTATAAGTGCCTTTTGTTTTATGTCGACAGGCTGGACCGGGCCCAGTACCGGGATTGGTTCATTGAGCCACTGGCTCCGGCTTATGTTTCCAGATATCAGGGCCTCTTTTATCTTTTTCAGCTCGAGATATTGATGGGGCTTTAATTGATCCTTTTTATCTGTTTTGAACTCATCACGAAGGATGTCATAGTACATTTGTGCGTTGACGAGATCGCCGAGAAGGTAGGCATAATAACAAAAATAGTAAAGTGTGTCTATCAAAATATTTCTACTGCTATTATGGTTAAGTTATTGCATAAACTCTACGCACAAAACGACTCAGGGACCATACACTCCTGAGAGTTACCGAGAGTACGGGCGAGAACATTCAGAGCCCCGACATAATCGGCATCAGTACTGTAGTTGCATCTGATGCACTGAAAATCCTCTCCTCTCCTGTTTTCTTTAGCGACCGATCCACAGTGAGGGCATGTCCGGGAGGTGTCTCGGGGATCCACAGCCACAAGACGAACACGGTTCTCTTGAGCCAGTTGAGGAATCCTTGTCATAACCTGCCGGTATGTCCACGGTGCTATCGCTTTGCGGAAATTTTTTCCTCTGCCTTTTTTACCTTTTTTCAGATTCTTAAGATTTTCAATTCCAAGAGTTCCAATAGAATTCCAAGGAAGATTTTTAAGAACCTTATTGATATAATTCTCTCGATATCTATGAGCTCTTTTTCTGGATTTACTTCCGGGTTTTTTCCTTCGTATAGATTGAACAATTTTCTTTATTTCAGTCCCATATTGAATTCCATTCGAATCCACGATCAGTTTATTCAATCCAATATCTATTCCAAGTACAGGGCCTTGTTTCAGTTTAGGCGTGGGAAGTTCGATCCAGAGTCCAGCCCAAGTGTCTCCCAAAATACAGCCCTGTTTGAGTTTCGCTCCTGGTTGATTGAGCCAGTAATTAAGGCGTTTATGGGATTTAAAGGGGATGACAATAGGATGACCTTTGCTGAGTCCAGATATTTTCAGAACAAAATCAAAAGATTTTTTACCCTTTTCAATTTTGGCTACGAGACAACTTAAAGTCACAGCTCTGGATAGAACAGGTTTTTTAGATTTATTCTTTTGAGTAGAAGAAATAATTTCAAGGGCTATTTTTAGAGCATTTTGTTTATGTCTATAGGATAATGATCCAAAAGTGAATCTATTAAGGGTTATGGCATTGAGTGCCCCAGGATTGATCCATAAAGAATCTATATAAAAATTGATGGCAGAACGAATCTCCTGTTTTAAAGCCATAAGTTTTCTAATTTTTATTTTTGATATTGAGGATAAAGATATTTTTATAGTTCTATTCATATTAATTTTTATCCTCAAAATATTTGTCTATGGCACGTCTTATGATATCAGACATGGAAAGACCTTTTTCGTCTATCTCTTTTTGAAGGAGTTCATATTCCTCTTCAGTAATATTTATATCTGTTCTTCGAAATATTTTCTTTTTCATACATATAATATAGGGTATTAAAAGATTATTATTTAAACTGTTAAATGACATTAAAAAATTCAGTGTAATATTTTTTATAGATTGATGTATAATCTATAAAAGGAGGATCAATGGCTTTATCAAACTGGGACACGCTGGCGTTCAATCATCAGGGCAAGAGCACATTCGGGCGGTTTGAAGGTAAAAAAAAGAATGCCATTGAGATCTATAAGAACTGGGCATACATTCACAGCCCATCCATGTGGGTTGATGGCGGGTCTTACTGCAAACCGGTCATTGCTCAAATCTCAGAGGGATCTTTGATCCTATGTGACTTCGAGATCACAGCCAAACGGGGTCCTCAGAATGGGATCTTCATCTTCGCCAGAGTGTTCGACAGCAAACCCAAAAAGGGCAAATACACCTATTTTGCGGGCATCGGCTGTTCCGGTTATGTGGATAAAATCGAGGAAATCTTAGCCAAACTCGGCCGGCCCCAGGATTATGACGAGAACTGGTGTTCCGGGTCAAGCAGTGGTCCCAATGAGCCCACGATTCATTATATTGAGAATCTTGAGACCAGAGAACACATCGTCTATTGGGATGAAAACAAAAAAGGTAAATATGATTATGGCAATGACTGGGTCGGAGTCAAGAAAGAAACGCTTGAGGAGTTCTTCAAGTGGCTGGACAGTCTTGTAGAGTCAGAATATGATACTGATATGAAAAAATGGATCGCCCGGTGCAAAAAGTCCAAGAAATTCCGGTACAATCAGGGTAATGCCTTCTTCACGGCCCATGCCGGACTTGGTTTGGAAGCCACAGAGGTTGGAAAGGCTCGGACCCCTGTCATAATGAAGATCATCGATGGCATACCGACCAAGAAAGGGTCGAAATAAATGCAGAAAGATCAAAAGGGAGATGGAATAGAAAACACTCTCTTTTTTATATACGTTCTACTCAAGAGTCATTGGAAATGGGTAGCAACGTACCAAGGTCATAGTGAGTCGAATGTTAAAAAAGAATCCTGTGATTTTTACACAAAATACTATCACGATGCAATGGGTGTAATGATAAGTCGTCGTTCTCCAAAACAAAGAAAGAAAAAAAACATCTAATTTGGTAGCAAGACCAGAGAATCTTGTTCAATCCTTGCTTCGAGATTAAAGCTCGTGTTGATTCCTGGATAATACTCTTTGCACTCATAAGGGCTTAAACTGGGACAGGACACAGCACGACCACAATGTTCACATCTTGAAACGGTACTGTCTCCGGGTGCGTTTGCCATAAGTGGGCCTTCTTTTTTAGGGAAAAGAAACAGCTTCATATCTGGATTATATCATTAATGGGAAAGGGTTGTCAATACCATGGATAGTCATCTTGAAAATGAACTTACACTACACATTGAGTTCAGGGACGATTGGCGAAAAATAATCACCGAGCGTCCAGACGGTTATGTACAGTATGAACGGGACATTCAAATTGACGGAGGACCGATTGGTTCTGATATAGTGAGAGAAATCGATCATCTCCAGATACGCCGGAATTCCTTCAGGATAGAAATTCATCCAAGACTGGGTTCCATCGAGGGCTGGAGAAGAGAATTGAAAGTCTTGTATGAATTTTTTAAAAAATTGCCGGAGGAGTTTGCAAAGAATCTGTGCAAGACAGAAGGAGGAAATTATTTCATATTTACTTTAGGGAAAAACTATCGGGACATTAACGACAGTGAAGAAACACTGAAATATAAAGGCCATTATTATCTCCAGTTCGGTGATGGATTTGAGAGCCTTTTTACCGTTCCGGGCGTCAGAAAACTGCTCAGACAAAAAGATGTTATGCAGGAAACGCAGAAAGTAGACTGGGCTCAGACACAGATATTTTTCAGATCGTTTTCGCTACAAGCTCTCAGAGGGGCATTTGCAAAGTTTAACCGGATGTATGAAATAGCTATTGAACTCCAGATCCAGCTCAATGAAGTCTATTCATCTTTTGCCAAAATAGTGTCATGGAGGAAAAAGAAAAATATCAGAATTCGTCCGTAAAAAAGGGGGAGATTCAAAAAATACTCCCCTAAATAAATAATTCTTCCATTTCGGTAGTAACCGTGCGAATGGGTTTGTTAAAAATAAAAATTCCCAAAACCACGACAGCCACGATCGAGAGGATGATCCAGATCTTTTTCATCTCTTGCTTTTCCCTTTTAAAAAAAGGCCCCTCCTCTGAGGGGCCCTTGCCTTTTATGCCATAATTCCACCGAGCACCTTCTCATAGTAAATCTTATGAGCAGGTTTATTCTTGTTAAAAGCAAACCGGACTGTGATAAAGGCTGTCCGGTCCCTTCTCGGTTCATATGGTTTCCTGATCAATTCCAGTCCTGCCTCGGCCGGTGTCCGGCTTTTCTTTACCTCAACGTTATGCCAAGTGCAACTGCAGACCGTGTTCACGAAGGTATTCTGACCCCCACGGACCTTTGCTAAGAGATGGTCGATTGACCGATCATCCGCGGTACACTGATGTTTATACCGGCGACCTTTGTCATCATAATGCCAGAATTGACAGATATTTTGGTCCCTCTCATAAACGGCATCCGGACTCCACTTGATGACCTCTTCTTTCGGCTTGTAGCCAATGAATTCCAGAAGACGGACAACGAAGGGCAAGGGGATACGCATAGAAACAGATCCGATCTCCCGGGTCTCGTCGGCCACGACGATCTCGATCTTTTTCTTGCTGTACCACTTCAGGACCTTCTCGATCCTGACTTCCGCGTGGAACTGGTAGTTCCTGTTCAAAACAATAACGGAGTCCATGTTGTGCCTGTCTGCGACTGTACCCTTTCCTTTCTGGGGTTGACTTATTCATGATGCCATTTCTTGGTTAATTCTGTGGTAGATCACTTTCGTGTCCTCGCCAGCATTGAACCAGAAAAGCAGTTTATCTTCATGAATCGTATAACAATGATCGAATGATTCCTTATTTGAACATGGAGTGATGCCCTCTCCATAACGACTTATTGCTTCTTGATGGAGTTTTCTTTTGATCTCTTCCAATCTCTCCTCCTTCTAATCATGAGTGACTGTCTGTCCTCATGATTAGAAGGTTATTATGAGTACCCCTGACCCGATTTGAACGGGTGACCCCCGGTTTAGGAAACCGTGACTCTATCCAACTGAGCTACAGGGGCATATATTGGTGAGCCTGGTCGGATTCAAACCGACGACCTCGAAATTAGAAGTTTCGAGCTCTATTCAACTGAGCTACAGGCCCGTAATTTATTTATTTGTCAAGTGCCCAGGGCCGGATTCGAACCGGCGCGGGATTGCTCCCATCGGATTTTGAGTCCGACCTGTCTACCAATTCCATGCACCTGGGCAAAAGTTATTTCAAAATATCAGCCAAATTCACTTTCTCTATATGATTAACATTATAGATTTCAATTTCAAATATTTTAAAATTCAGAACCACCAGCATTATTTGAAATTTGGGATTATGATCTGCTTTATATAGATCCCATGTTATATTGAATTCAATTCCTGACAAACCGTCGCTGAAAGCTCGGATCATATGAAATCCAGAGATCTCAATGGCAAAATTTTTACTTATTTTTTTGCTCATGCATAGCATTGGCGCTCTCCTTATTTCTGACTTTCGAGTTAAAGCTATTCATCAATATAGATGCTTCTTCCATAGAATTAGCCTGTCCAATATAAACTCTAATACCATTTATATATTTTCTAACAGGATATTTTTCAGTGTCTCTCCTTTTGTGTACTCCTACCACACCTGAAGTATTATTTTTAGTAATACCTCTTGGATGTGCATCATGTATTCTTTTTTCTAGAATTTCCAAATTTTGTTTTCGATTATCTTTTTTATTTCTATTCTTATGATGAACAACACCTTCTTTAAACCCTGTAATTAATCTATGAATAAGAACTCTTTTTCCGTTTAATTTGCCTGATACATAACCTTTAGAATTTAATGCCCAGTAAATTGATTTAACTTTATCTATATCTTCTTTATCGATTAAAGAAAATTCCTCCCCCTCTAAAGGGATTTTAACATCTTTTTCATTTACAAAAATAGGGGTCCAATATTTTTTAGTTAGTTTCCAAGGTTTATTATCATTAATTATTTTCCTGTGTATGTCTTTGCTTAAACATCCGCAGGATTTAGTATTTTCACTAGATAAATGCCATGAACTGAGATAAACTTTATTATTGCAGGAACAAAGACATTCCCATATAGCGTTTCCTCTTTTATTTATGTGAGAAAATTTTATTACTTTTAATCTACCAAATTGCTCTCCTATTAAATTTTTTCTTGGCGGCATACCTCTACCTTAAGTTATAGAAATACAATAGTCCAGCCCACCCATAGGGCAATTCTGTCGGAGCTTTTTTTAGTTTTTTTCCATATCTCACTGTCATTTCCAAGAAATATTTAGCATGAAAAAAAGCTTCTAGCAAAGGTCTTGTATGTTCATTCCATTTTTCATTGTGTTTGTCACTGAATTTTTTTCCCATACCATTTTGAAAAATTTCTTCAAATTGAAAATTAAAAGTTTTAGGATTTTTAGGGCTTTCAGTTGTCCAAGCAGGCTGGAAGGCTGTCCCTTCAGGTGCCATATCTTTCAAAGCCTCAACAATTTTTAATGTCATGTCTTGGACTCCATATACTTTAAAACTGCCATGATAAAATCTGTAGATCATGTTTTCATAGGTCTCATTTACAGACTTTAAAAGAACTTTTAATTCCTGAAAGTTCTTTTTTATATTTTGTAAAAGTTCTTCATTTAATTTCATTATTTTTTCTTCGTGAGTGTCTGTGATGTTTTTCATATTTTCTTTAATAGACACCTAATCGGGCATTCCGGGCGCTGATTATATAGAGATACCCGTCTTCGCACTGTTCCATGGGTATCCAAGTTTCTTGTTTCATATGCTAAATTCTGTTTCTTTCTGCCCCCGCCGAGATTTGAACTCGGACGACAATTAAGTCAAAGGATTTTAGGTCCTCCGCGTATGCCAGTTTCGCTCACAGGGGCTTTTTTCTTTTTATATTCTTGCCACAATAAGTATCAAGCTGACCGTCACAATTTCGACATATAACTCTAGTATTACTTATTTTCCAATTAGATGGATCTCCATCTATATGATCTAGTACAAAAGGAACTGGTTTTCCCATCCATTCATTTATTCCACAAAGAACACATTTTCCGTTTTGTTTTTCAAGAAGATATTTTTTGGGTTTTGATACACGTCCACCAGAATCTTTAGCACCATAACCTTCAAATAACCCTATTTTTTCTACCTTTTTGCACCATTTTTTCCATTTGTAATCATTGCCACATTTTATAGAGCAAAAATATTCTGCACAAGATTTGAACCTTTTTTCACAATTCAGACAAATCTGAATTGGTTTTCTTTCTTTCCTGCATATTCCCAGATTATTAGAAGATGCCGAGCATGAATGAGAACAATAAAAATTTTTCCTTTGCTCATAATCTAATGGTTTTTTACACCTTTTACATAAATTAGGATCCTTATTATATCCATCTATTCTTTTGAGTTTTTTCTCATGATTTATTTTTTTTGCTATTCTTGCTCCAATCAAACCCGCTTCTGATCTATTCATTATCGAACCTCCATGTGATTATACTTTTAAATATAATACATAAATTCGATAATTGCAATACCCGAGGACGGACTTGAACCGTCACGCTTTCGCACGAAATCCTAAGTTTCGCGTGTCTACCCTTCCACCACCCGGGCAAAAACTATTTCCTGAACACTCTCCAAGGCTTTTCATCCCAGTACCACTCGGGCCCGTTCTTGCCCCAGTAAACTTCCGGATATGGGTTCCATCTGAATATGAAATCGCAGATGTCCCATTGGTTCGTGTATTTTTTATAAGATCCGCCATTGGCAATGTCCTCATAAGGACTGATTTTTCTTATGCAACGATTCGCCTGATTCTTGAAGAATTGCCGGCGCTTAGACCCCTTGTAGCCGTCTGTAAAAAACGGCTCTCTCCACGATCTGGACATAAATTATCAGCTCCTTTTTTAAGGTAACTAATGCATTTATGTCCCTCCTTTCAAATTTTTTATCACTTCAGCAACATAACTTGGTATCATGAGTTCGCCTACAATTTTCTTATTTAAAATGACCTTTTTATTGTGCCATATTTTCAATACGGCACCAAAATCTGGGTCAGCTTTGGCCTGCCACGCATATTTTTCTCCGTCGACAACGATATCTCGAAATTTCTTTTTCATTTGCTCTTCAGTCGACGATAGATTTTGATCCAGTACTCTTCATCGTGAGGAAACATCTGAGAACGTATCTGGTGCTCGCTCAAAAGATCCCCGAAATAGGACTTCCCATCCTTGTTCATGGCCCACTTGTCTGATACCTCATGCATGACCGGAAGCACTTCCTGCTCCGGATCGACATGAAGAAGCCTTTTCACATGATGACGCAGGACACGATTCGCAATCCTTTTGTCATCCTTCTCGCTTCCACCACCGTTGCCATGGAAGTCGTGCTTGCGAAATGATCTGGACATATGCCTATAACTCCTTTGTTAAGGTATATTATAGCATAGTATCCCTCCTTTATTTGGTGTTGGAGGCCAGGATCGAACTGGCGACTTCCAGGATATGAATCTGGCGTTCCACCTAGCTGAACTACTCCAACGCAATATGTACTGAAATTTATATATAACTAAATTATTATACTTTTTCGACTTTGAAATCACCCTCGAGCTTCGAGACCTTGAAAGGCTCATCGTAATGAACTCCCATCATGGCGTTCCAATCCCGTTTCTCCGTTCTCCAGTCCTTCCCGGCCCCATGCCACGACAGTTCTCTCCGGATGTGCTGATAGGCATCCCAAGCCACCTGGCATGCTTCAGGGACCTTCTGACTATGCATCGAATTGAAGGCTCCCTGTGAAAGGTCCGGAGTCAATTTCTCCTTCAGATACCGTTCGATCTCCTGCTTCTCATCCCAAGACATCATGGGAGTCATCAGCTCAGCCAGCTCTTTGAATTGACTCATGCCCAGTCGGGCCATGGTCTCGCATGCCCGCATGAGACAGGCTGCTCGTTTCTCATCCATGATCAGTTTTATTTCCATTTAAAACCCCCCATATTCATTATTTGCGGGAGAATTAGATACCACATTTTTAAGTGTCACTGTTGAAGGTAATTCTTCAACTATATTGGCACAGGTTTCTTTCACATGCCTAAAATTTCCTGTGAAATGATCATGGAAATCAATTTTGTCTTTTCCAAACAATTTCTCATGAACATCAACTTGATGAGCAGCACAGGCTCCGGCGTAGGCTGATGTGATAAAACTTTCTGGGATTTTCATTGACATGTCATTGATTAAAATCTCTCTCATGAAAAAACCTCTTTTTTTTGTTTAATACAGTCTTCTTCGTATCCCCTCATTGAAAAAAAACTTTATTATACATGATTATACAGGGTTATACCTCGACTCCGACCCATTTCAATTTCACATAGGACAGGGCCTCGTCCCGGGCCTTAATTGTCCCCTCGAGCTGCTGTTCCTCGACATCACCGAGAATCTTTTTAAACAGTATTCCCGGAACAAAACCCATTTCGATCAAGTCTGTTCCAGTAACAATCCTCGGGGGGTGAATCTCTTCCGGCTCATAAGTCTTCAGCTTCTCAAGCATGAAGTCGTAGTTCCCCAGATCCTTGTGAGACGACATGCAATCGGCCTTATGCAGGGCCATGTGCTCGTCGAAATGGGGCTCGGCCATGAACCTCTTCAGCCGGGATGTCCTCATTTCCCTTACGAACATGAACTTCATGTGGTTCCCCACAAGAGCAATGACTCGGTCTGCAAATTCGTTTGAGACACGCATACGGGCCATTATTTCCCGGGTCAGGTCCTTACCCCGTAGATCATGCCCATTGAACCGGATCCTGTCCTCAAAGGTCTGCGTGGGCGGTTTTCCGACATCATGAAGCAGAACTCCCATTCTCAGTTCGTCGGAAGCATCGACCGGCAGAGACTCCAGAGCCAGGACCGTATGGGTAAGGACATCACCCTCGCTATGAAATTCTGGGGGCTGTTCACACCCCTTCATGGCCCGGACCTCAGGCAGGATATGGTCAATTAATCCAGTTTCAAAGAGCAGGTCCATGGCCTTTCGGTAATTTCCGGTCCTGAGAATCTTCTGCAGTTCCTCGGTGATTCTCTCGGCCGAGACCTGGACGATCTCAGAGCTGTGCATCTTGACTGCCCTCATGGTCTGCGAATCAACCGAAAACCCCAGTTTGGCCGCGAATCTGACCACTCTTGCCATCCGAAGCTTGTCCTCTCTGATCCTGGCCTCTGGATCTCCGATCAGGCGAATGATCTTGTCATGAATGTCCTCATGGCCCTTTACACAGTCGATGAGCTCATTTTTCACCGGGTCATAGAACATTCCATTGATCGTCAGGTCCCGGCGTTTTGCATCCTCCTCCATTGAAGAGAAGATCACAGAGTCCGGTCGGCGCCCGTCTTGGTAGGTTCCGTCCGTTCTGAACGTGGCTACTTCGACTTGGACATCATCGATTATGACGATGATGACTCCGAATGCCTTCCCGACCGGCAAAGTTTTTTCAAAGAGCTCTTCCACGACATCAGGCGTCGCGTTGGTCGCAATATCGATATCGGCCGATTCGAGACCCATGACCATATCCCGGACATGCCCACCCGCGTACAGGGCTTGGAACCCCTTGTCTTGGAGTCTCTTTACAATTTGATAAGCTTGAGTCTGCATGATTTATTATACCTATTTTTTATGAAAAATATATATCTAAAAATGGTGGGCCGGGGAAGAGTTGAACTTCCGTTGTTTACCCAAAGGGTCCGGTTTTACAGACCGGTGCCGCACAACCGACAGCGACGTCCGACCCACGAAAATTTGGGGTAGTAGGCGGGATTTGAACCCGTAACCTCTGGAGCCACAATCCAGTGCTCTAAACCAGGTTGAGCTACTACTACCATGACTACTACCCAATGTCAAAGAACCAGTGCCACTCCAGTCGGGGCCTTTCCGGCCTCGAGCTTCTGAAGTTTCGCAACCACTCCGGGATCGATCTGTTCCTTATCATTTTTCATGAGCGGTTCTGCATCCGCAAGGATCAGATTGGCCTTGGCCCGGGCCTCAGGATCATCCATGGCCCGGATCGGAATTCGAATCGTCAGAAGATAATCAGCCATAGATGACTCCTTTCTTTGGCGGAGAGCGTAGGATTTGAACCCACGGAGGATTTCTCCTCTCCTGTTCTCAAGACAGGCGCCTTAAACCGCTCGGCCAGCTCTCCATAATTTCTCTATATCGAATTTTTCAAATTTCTCTTTCAACTCAGCCAGTTTCTCAGGAAGATATTTATTTTCCTGAATCCGTTTGTACAGAGAGAGATCGCCCTTTTTTATTCTTTCCGTCAGTTCAATCACTCTTTTGCTGATAAAGGTTGATCCATTACACTGTTCAAGAAACTTTCCAAGAACAAGCAGGGTTCGATGTGTCAGGGCCTGTTGTACCGCCATTTCCCTGTCGTGTTCCTCGGCATTTTCAAACCATACTATTTCTGCCTGAGTAATCAGTTTTATTTCATCAACCATTGCCTGATCGAATTGTCCTTTGAACAGACCAACTTTTCGATCCGCAGGATTAGGAGTCTGGGAGGGCCTGAATAAAAGGTGCATCGACTTTATATTGAGACCCATTAATTTCTCGTTGTATAACCATTCTTTCAAAGAACACTGCTCGATGATCGTTTTATTTCTCAGCAACTCTTTATGCTCAGTAAAGCCACTCCAATGTTGTTTCCAAAGGCACGCAGAGGAATATGGTATCTGATGTTTTGATCCTTTGCTCGATTTCCTCTTTTGTTTCATTGATGTCAACACACCAAATATCGAGGGCCTTTGCCATCATCTTGAGCAATCCTCCGAGGATGAATGACCCGATCTCTCCTTTGTACCCGATGACTAATGGCTGTTTCATAATCTCCTTCTTTCTATTCAGATTTATTTTTTTTCAAGAGATCGTATCTGAGTTTCCAGTATCGGACTTCACTTTCGAGTGCCCTGATTGTCATTTCAGGGTTGATCTTTCCACTTGTTTTTTCCTGATTATCAGATTTGGACATCTTCTCAATCATAATAAAATACCGGCGTGTTGTTACACCAAAGGGCTACCATTCGGATTAGCTTTATTTCAGCCACTCGCCTTTCGCCCACTCTTTAAGGATGCTCTACTATTAAGGCTACCACCGGTTCCGGTTTAAAAAAAGACGGTGGGGAGATTTGAACTCACCGTATGGGAGTTTTGCAGACTCCTGCCTTTCCAGACTTGGCTACACCGTCAGAATTCAAAAAAATCGTAGTAAGCTTTGTCTTTTTTTGTTCGTAATTTTCGGAAGAGCAAGGAGTCGAACCTTGGATGCATTTCTGCACTCACGTTTTCGAGACGTGTGCCATAAACCACTCGGCCACTCTTCCATTTACATATCGGAAAGGCAGAGATTTGAACTCTGGGTACAGTTTCCTGCACACACGCTTTCCAGGCGTGTCTCTTAAACCACTCGAGCACCTTTCCAGAAACTTGGCGGAGAGACGGGGGGTCGAACCCCGAAGTCCTTTCGGACACATGTTTAGCAAACATGGCGCTTACCAATTAGCATATCTCTCCAAAATCAAGTGACCCCCGAGGGACTTGAACCCACAACCTCGACATTAAGAGTGTCTTGCTCTACCATTGAGCTAGGGAGCCGTGTATATTTTCAAAGAACTTTTCTCATTCGTCGTATAGGCCCGGAGCGATTTGAACGCTCGACTCTCGCCTTAAAAGGGCGATACTCTACCGCTGAGTTACGAGCCCGTGTGGTGAGGACGGTCGGAATCCAACCGACGACCCTCCGGTTAAAAGCCGGGAGCTCTAAGCTACTGAGCTACGTCCCCTTAATCATTTGTTCTGATTAAGGGGGCTGTTTAGAAAGCGATGACCGCAACATATTCATCTCCACCTCCGATGTTAAAGAAAAAACTGGGACTTAAAGCCACGCCCATGAATGACCATATTTAATATTTTCCACAACTGTTACTGGAATGTTCAGCATTATGGAAATAGTTTTATTTTTTATTCCTTGATTTAACATATTTTTTATTTCTGAAGCTTTTTCTGCTTCAATTTTACGATTATAACCTATTCCTTTTAAAATTCCTCTTTTTGCCATATCCTCTTGATTTTGTTTGTGTGTTCCTTCATATAAATGATCAACGTTTATACATTTTCTATTATGGCATATATGACAAGTTTCAAAACCTTCAGCTATTGGCCTGTTTAATTTCTTTTCAAGAAGAAATTTGGCCACACGAATTTTCTTTTTACCTGTTGATATTATTGCATACCCATCTTTATTGCGAGTGCTTGTCCACTCAAAACATCCGGTATTTTCAATTATTTTATATCGGTGCTCAATTCTTTCAGTTATGTTTCCAAGATCTCGGCAAACTGGACAATGTTTTATTCTTGATAGATCATGTCCCACAACGTATTTGGTTTCATTACATATTGAACAAAGCACTTCATAAAAATACCTTTTTCCTATTTTCTTTTTTTGACCTGTTTGACTAAGAGTTGAAACAATTAAATTTTTGGGGCTCATATAGGATCTCCTTTTTTGTTTAAATTGCCCAGGACAGGTTTCGAACCTGCATGAGATTGCTCTCGATAGCCCCTCGAGCTATTGGGTCTGCCAATTTCCCCACCTGGGCTTTTGATATCCTATATTACTGTTTTTTCAATGCTTTATAAAGATATTTGGGCTGGGTAGGAATTGAACCTACGTGTAACCAATTAACCTTTCAACTGCTTATCAGACAGAGGGTATACCAGCCCTTAACTTTTTGCGATCGGAGCGATTTGAACGCTCACCCAGGAATCCCGGAATAGGCCCTGAACCTATCGTGTCTGCCATTCCACCACGATCGCATAAAATCAACTGCCCTCGGTCAGACTCGAACTGACGTAACATCCGTGAGATTCCCATTAGGAAAACGCGATTCCTGCCGCTGTTTACAAACCCTCCAGGCCAGGCCTGTTACCAGATTCCTGGCAGCGTATCAGTTCTTGCCTCAACCTTGGAATGACTCCTCGGCTTCAGGTCTGTCAGGTCTCTCCTGAATTCAGCAACTTCCCCGTGGGATCTCCCTTGACCGAGTCTGATGCCCCTTTTAGAGTACCATCTCCGTTTTTCATGACGCGTGACCATCTACGCTACGAGGGCATAATTTTGGTGGCTGCGACCGATTTTGAGTCGGTGACCCCCGCCTCTTCAGGGCGATGCTCTACCTCTGAGCTACACAGCCATAAATCAAGATGTCAAAGAACTTTAAAAAAGGGCTCTTGGGATTAGGCACGGTGTGTATTTCATCTGTGAGGATGAAAGGAACCGCACCCCGGGACTCGAACCCTGACACTCACCCTATCCCTTTGTTTTTCTGAGAGAGCCCTGTATTTTTGAGGTTGCAAGTTTCTGTTAAGTCCCATTGAAAATCATCTTGCGATGAAAAGCTGGATGACTCGAACAGAACCTGCAACCTGGTATAACCAAAAAAAAACCCCGCCGAGATTTTCATCTGGGTGGGGTTTCCCTTGCGTGCCTGAACTTTTTTCAGTTCACAAACCCCACCTCAGTATGCCTTTTAATAAAATAAGAATGCAGCATAATGGATAAACACAATGACGACTTACTAAGGCTTATGGCCTTGGTGAGCGTCAGTCGTGTTGATCTTAGGGTTGTTGTGCGAACCATGATTTTTCTTTTCTTTTTAAAAGGGGCATTTCCGCAGGACTTATTCCCTTTTGGCCATTTCCCCTCATCGTGATTGTCTTAATAATAACTTTTATTTTTAAAATTGTCAACTACTTTCTTTAAAAAGTTTTTTTCAGCGGCTGGTTTTTTTTGAATTTTGCTCCTCTTTCTTCAGCATTTTCTCAATCTGTTTCTTGAAGATAATGGCGCATCCAATCAGAAAGGCAATACCGGTTCCGAACAGGATTAATGGCAGATTCTTTTTCATGGAAAATAACTCCCTTTATTTAGATTTTTTATACGGATTGCGCCTCCACAGTGGGGGCATATTTTCGGTTCGTTTATTTCTTTTCCCAAGTTTTTCATGATGGAAATAATCACTTCCGGATTATTGGCACAGTAATGTTGCACAGCTTCCTCAAAAGTCATCGAAGGAATTGACCCTGTATTGCAATCCAATTCGGGTTCTTTATCCTGCATAAATTTATTTCCTTATCAAGTAAGAGTCAACCTTACCCTTTTCAATGTTTATCAGCACCATTGTGGTTTCATCTCCCCACTGGCCCGGCTGGATGACTGTTGTCCGACCCAAGTTAATTTTCCATACACCCGAGACATGATAAGATTCATGAATATGACCGGACAATACACACAAAGGTTGTTTTTCTTTGATAAAATTAAAAACAGACTGAGAACCCACACGCCGGCCGTCCATGCAGACATCGAGTTCAAGGGTATTGGGGGGCTGATGTATGGCCATAATTAGTCTGTTGTGAACAAAAATATTCCTGAGATCTGCTTCGATGGTACCCTTATTTGAAAAATATCCTTCGATGTCTTTTATTTCTTCCCAGCCCTTTTCAGTATATTCGACCGGTTTGCTGATGTAAGGATCTGGGCATCGCCATCCTTCCGAATCCCATTTCGTAGCAGTTTTAAGGCCGAACGGGTAGTCTTGGACGTATTGATAAGCACGGAATTCATATTCCTCATGATGGTAGGGATGTTCATCAAGGAGCTCGGCATATTCCCGAAAATAGGTTTTACGCGTATATAAATCGTCGTTTCCCCAGAAAGCCAAGACCTTGATTTTTCTTTCATGACATTTATGATAGAAATTTTTCAGGTCGACTTTAACGAAATGCTTCTGCCGGCCGGCCATGTCATCTCCCTTGGGGAGCAAATCGGCGCCAAGGTGGATCAGGCTGATGTTCTGTTCAACAGCAAATTCATAGACTTTCCGGTACTTGGACAGGTCACCGTGCAGGTCCGTTATGTAAAGAAAAGAAAACATTTTTTATCCTTTAGAACACGTCACTGGATGACATTGACTATTAAAATGACCACTCATGGCTACTATGGAACACAAATGGGGGCAATTTTCTTTTCCCCCACAATTAAGGGAAGGATATAATTCACATTCATCTTCATTCCTACAGCCGGAATTTTGCCCAGTGCAATGGAATATCTGCTCATATAGTGAATCCTGTCTCGATTGTAGTTCCGTTCGGCTGAATGATAATTTCTTTTGGAATCACAGGCATCAGGGCCTGTTTTCTTCCCCGCTCGGTCAAATACCGGATTTCTTGATTGGATGACCCTTTCCATTCTCCCGAACAGATTTTATTGGCTTTAAACGGGCCCGAACAGAGAATATCAAGATTATTCAAAATCCTGTACTGATGACAGAATGTGGGATAATGATATTTCCGCACACAGTCGATCAGACTTTGTGCTATATCATAGCCAGTTATCAAAAAGATGCTGATTTTATCGAACAGCTTTTCACAAAGTTCCGTAACAGTGTCGCTTTGATTGAGAGGCTCTCCCCCAGTGATGGTGACCCCGTCCAGATTTTTCCGGCTGAGGATGTCTGCAACGATCTCATCCACGTCCATGTCCCTGCCACCATGGGGATCCCAAGTATCGATATTAGAACATCCGGGGCAATGAATACTGCACCCCTGTACCCATATGGTATAGCGTGTCCCGGGCCCATTGGCTTGGGACTCAGGCAGGATATAATTGATCCTGAGATTCATTTTATCCATCTTTTGTTCAGGGTTTCATGTCGGTATTGATAATTCTTCACTTTCCCCACAGATAGGGCATTCACGCCAACGTCTATGATCTGTTTCGTAATATTTCCATGAATGACCGGGGCAGTCTCTGCAAATTGTAATTATCATATAGATGAGATAAGGAAGTGTCATCAAAATTCCTATGATGATCATCCAGGATGAACCTTTAAACATGGATTCAACTAATATTCCAATGACATAAAGAGCTGTGAAGCATATAAAAATCTGATTTTTTATTCTTTCTTTACGTCGAGGGTTAGGGGTATCAAGAAGAGTTTTTTCTTTTCGCTGCCTGAAATATTCACAACCCATTATCCATACTGCAATGCGACAGAAAAAGTTGTGGACAGAATCCTTCCAATCCAGAATCCGAAGCCATACCGGGCCAAAGATCATTTTTCTTGTGCGTAATATTTTATATCGGTTCATGGTTCTTTATTCAAACATCAAACAGGCTGTATTGAGGTTCAAGAAAATCCATTCCTTGGGCCATACACGTCTTGATCTTATCCAAGTCTTTTTTTTCAGTGAGACGAAACATTGGGATGTTTCTGTCCTTTGCAATTCTCAGAGCCTGTGAAGTTCCCCCATGAGTGAATCCGCCGAGATTGTAACAGATGACCATGGACACGGGCGTGGCCAGATCCTGACCCAGAACTTGGTAGACATTTCGGGCCATCAGGCATCTGGCGCCATAATTGAGCTGATCCCATACCGGATGAAATTGGCTGGCTATTTCAAAGGCTTTGTCTTTCGTGGCCTTCAGGGATTGACTCTTCAGGTATAGTTCAGAAACATTCTTGTTGAAGCCCTTCCAAGGAAGATAGATCTCTTTCTTTCCTTGGACGGCATCACAGCCTCTCTCAAACGCAGAATCAGCCCCATCAGCGCCCCCTGAGCGCAATACCCAGCCCCTTTCAGCCAGGAACCTTCCGGTCTGTTCCATGACCTTTAGAATCGTTTCTGGCGACTCTCTCGATCCGATCCCGGAATAGTACATCAGTTTTTCCATTTTTTAGCCTTCTTAGAAAACCCGCCCCTTTAGGGGTGGGATGCATGGCCTTTGGCCTAATAACTAATTCCTAAACCCGATTCCGTGCAATAATCTACTAATAACCCCTCTTATAGTATAGGAGGGTTAAATTTTGAATTATCCCAAATATCGGAAAGACGCTCATAGGGTTTACTGCCTTATCTATCATATTATTTTGATAGTCAAATACCGAAAAAAGGTCTTTGAAGATCAAAATATTATAGATTTCACGAAGGAAATTTTTGAGAAAATATCTCAGGATTTTCAAATCACTGTCCTTGAACAAGAATGTGGCTGTGATCATATTCATCTTCTTATTTCTGCTAAACCAACATTAGATATAACTAAATATCTCAATCTGTTAAAAGGTCATTCCTCTCGAGCAATTAGATCTCAATTTAAAGATTTTCTCAAGGATAAACTCTGGGGAGATAGTTTCTGGAGCGATAGTTATTTCATTGCTACTGCTGGTAATGTTTCTATAGATGATCTTAAAAAATACATTGAGAATCAACGTGAAAATCAAGAATAACGGGCCTAAAAAAGCCATTAAAATCCGAATATATCCCAACATAGAACAGACAGTTTTGTTGTATAAGACTTTCGGCTGTTGCCGTAAGTTATATAATACATTTCTTGACCTGAAACAAAAGAAACTTTCTTGTCCGACCGAGCATGAACTCAAGACTGAGTTCCCATACATGACTGAGATTGATTCCATAGCTCTTCAACAGTCCCGGATAAATTTGAAAAATGCCTATGACAATTTTTTTAAATCCCGTTCAGGAAAAAGAAAAGGACGCCTGATGGGTTCCCCACAATTTAAATCCCGAAAAAATGGGACTCAGTCCTATAGGTCTGTTAATGTCTCGGACAATATTAAAATAGATTTTGAATCTAGGCACATAAAACTCCCTAAAATAGGCTGGGTCAAGTTCCGAGATGATCGAGTTTTCAGTCAAAAAATCAGAAGTGTGACTGTGTCTCGGGATCCATCTCATAGATTTTATGTATCCATTTTGATAGATAAAATCATTTCGACAGAAAAGACCCAGCCTGAAAAAGTTTTGGGCTTGGACATGTCTCTTCAACATCTCATAGTAGATAGTACTGGAAATAAGACAGATTATCCGAGATATTTTAGAAAGAATGAAGATAAACTTGCCTGGGAACAGAGAAAACTTTCCAGAAAACAAAAAGGTTCTAAAGAGAAAAAGTCCAGTAATAGTTATCAAAAACAGAAAATAGCAGTAGCTAAAATTCACGCAAAAATTTCTGATTCCAGAAAAGACTTTCTGCAAAAGACCAGTACTCAGATAACCAATGAGTATGATGTTATTTGCATTGAGTCCCTGAACATGAAGGGCATGGCCCAGTCCCTGAATCTTGGAAAAAGTGTCGGGGACGTGGGTTGGGGCCAGTTTAGCCACATGCTTGAATATAAGGCACTGTGGAAAGGAAAGACTTTGATAAAAGTATCTAAGTTTTTCCCGTCCAGTAAACTGTGCTCGGTCTGTGGGTTCAAGAACAAGGCCCTGACCCTGTCCGATAGGGACTGGACATGTCCGAGGTGTGGCGTGGCCCACGACCGGGACATTAATGCCTCGGTCAATATCAGGGACGAAGGAATCAGAGTTCTTAATCATAGTTTAATTCCAAGTACCGTAGGGACTACGGAAACTGACCTTATCCGTAAGGATAGGGTCTACGCCCAAGAAGACTGTGTAAGACCTGTGCATAAGCCTAGCGTCGCTTTCAGCGATGCGCTGCCGTGCTCGGGCAACGGTCGGTGATCTGGGAATCCACCCCATTTATGGGGTGGTAGTTCAAATTATTATACAAAATACTGGGGGTTTTTAATACAAATATTTTTTAAAGGGACTCATTTGAAGAATTGAGAGACATCCGGAGGAGCCTCCCATAGGGATTCCAGTTGAGCATCATTTGCAGTCGGAGTAGGAGGAATCCGATTTAATCCTTCATTCATCTGTGCCAATCTCTGTAGATCTTCCGCGGTTGGCGCTGGTTCTGGATATATTCCTGGATATGTTCCTTCGGCTTCGGAGGTCAATTCCGCTTCGATTTCAGGGGTCAGCTCGCGAACTATAGGACGACGGGACTGTTCTTCATATTGCCGAGTCCGTTCCCGGGCCCGTTCTGCTGCATCCAGAGCTCGTTGTCTTCTTATCTCAGTATCAACAGATATTCCGTGCATGGCCTGTATGTCGTTCTCAGCCTCTGTAGTATAGCTTTCATATTCGTTGATTGTACGTCTGTTGGGTCGGTCTTTTTCCGTCCCAAGATCAGAAATGATCTTAGGTAATTTGGGTTCCGGAGGAGGAACCGGCTTGCCGAGAGCAATCTCGTACCTGTTCATGTTTTTTTCTTCTTTTTAAAAACCTGCCATAATGCCGCTGCACTACCGAGAGCCGCAAGCAAAGCCGAAAGGGCTTCTATGAATTTTGTCAGCATATCCAAGGAATCTTTTTGAGTTCCTGCATTCGTGGCCATATTATCAAGAATTGTGGTCATTTTTGTCGATGTGGTTGCATAATCAATTTGCAGGGCATTGATCTTGTTATTGAGCTCGGTTATGTCTTTTAAATATGACTGATAAGGAACAAACTGTCCGTAAACGGGACTGGGCATAGACACAGGGTTGGGCATGGATTTGGCAATATTGCTTGTATCGGTTGTTGGAGAGACCTGTACGGTTGCTCCATGATGGAAAATAAAGCCCTTGACTCCTTCTGTACGTATCTTTCCGGTCTTGGCAAGGATTTCATCCAAAGCCTTTCCCTGTCCGAGCGTCACCTGACCCAAGGCCATAGCTGGGATAAGGAGAATCAATATAATTTTAACCATAGAAATACCTGTTCCTTACTACTCAAATTTATATTAAGACTTTATTATAACCATAATAAAATCTCGTAACAGGATTGAATTACTACAGTTAACCTAACCGCTTAAATATAGTTGATAATTTTCTTCATCTCTTCTACGTAATACCTTATATTACAAAGTAGATACCAATCCAAATCTTCCCTATTTTTTGTTCTTGGGCTTGCTCAATTCTAAAAAGGGGGAGGTTTTTTATGAGACTTTTAATATTTCTCCTGCTTTTTGTTTGTTGTACTCCCACAAATAAAATAGCGATTGAAGTGGATATTCGGAACTCCCTGAGACAGGAAGTTCCCAAGGATGATCCGGTTTATGAGCCTGTTGATGAATTTTTGTGTTATAGGGCTCTTCAAAAAATAAAATTTAAATATAAAAAAATGCCCAATCAATATTTTGAATTTTACCCAACTTTTATGTTTCCCTTTTTCTGGATGAAAGACACTATAATTTTTCCGCCAAATTATAGAGACATTTATCTCATAAATAGTAATTCAGTCGTTCGTGTATATAAAGAGCAGGATATGGTTCATTTACAGGTGGCTGTATTGCATTATGTAAAAAGCAGAATAGACCCGTGGGCGAGAATATACTCACTCTTTTTTATGTGTCTGGACCCTGTAAAAGGGTGGCAGGAAGAGAGAAGTCCTGTTTCTGTAGTGTCCGTGATAAAAAAAGACGGGACATATCAACCGAGGTATGAATAAAAAAGCCCTGACCCCGAATCGAGCGGGGGACCTTCGCTTTACCGAAGCGATGCTCTTCCAACTGAGCTATCAGGGCAAGAAAGCCGAAAGAGGGACTTGAACCCAAAGCCTTCCGCTTACGAAGCGGTTGCTCTACCAATTGAGCTATTTCGGCAAATCTATGCATCATGTTTTTTAAATGTGTATGGTTTTTTCTCAAATTACCAGGTCTCTCCCTTTACTATATCCGGCCAGTGCTTTTTTGCATAATCAGTTTTCAGGAACCATTTTTTCCATCTCAGATTAATTTCCGCTGGAGTAACTCTGATATAATTTTTATTCTTTTTCAGTTCGCTGTAGCCCTTTTTATTTTTAAGGTCAGCAAATCTAAAAACCATTTCTTTTTTATGATTTTCTTTTTCTTCTTTTGTCAGAAAATCTTCTTCCTCAAAATTGCCAAATATTCTTTTAAATTCTTTGGCCATTTTTATTACAAGCTCTTCATATGAATTGCTTGTTACAGAAACCCCCTGATAACTGCCCCAGTCTTTAAAATCGTGACACTTGGTCACATTTTTTCCATTAAACAGTACGAAGCACAATTCTCCCCACCATTCAATGTGGTCGAATTTCCAGGCCGCGCCAAAATGATCTTTATAAGGGACCTCTATTCTGTTGAAGGCCTTCAATTCCGGTTCTATTTCCGTTTCTTTATCAAACAGCTCTTTATATCGCTCATAATTCTTTTTATTGTGGTACAGGGTTATTTTTCCATTGAGGGGTTTGTAATAACCATTTTTACATACCGGCTCGGCACTATAACAGAAATTGCTTTCAAATGTGGAAGTAGCGCCCATTCCGGTAGCAGGATGGCATTCAAGAAAGTACCGTGCCCTTCTGAAATTCTCTATCAATTGGACATAATCATTTGTCTTGGAAATTTCCGTGTTACATTTTTTGCAGATCATTTTTTAAAACCCCTTTGTGGTAAATTAGGCGCTGACGGGATCGAACCGCCGACCTCCTGGATGTAAGCCAGGCATTCTACCAACTGAACTAAGCGCCCGTATTCCAATCTATAGGTCTGGATGCCTTGGCAATAGCCTGATCGGCATCTTTTTTGCATTCTTGACAATCGGGTTTTGATTCATCACCTTTACGGTCAGGACAACCGTGCATCATGCCACAGCCTGTGCCTCCGCATTTTTCCCAGTCATCAAAATCATCAAATAAACTCATTCGAATAACCTATGGTTAAAGTCCTTTTCAGTCATATTCCTTATCAGTTCCCGTTCTTCTTCGGGTAGCTGATTGATCACATAGCCCGGCCGGGCCTCAGGAGGAATACGCCGACCTTCGGTCAAGGCGTTTCGAATTTTGTCTCGCGTAGGATACGCGGTAAAACATGATTCAAAAAAGGCCTGATCCACGATCTTATTAATGACATCCTTTTTCCGTCTATTGACTGATCGTTTGTCTCGTCTCTCGACAGGAAAAATAGGAATTGGTTTTTTGAGTGCAATGTCGTAGCGGTTCATTTTACTCCTTTAGGAGACTGTCGACCGGTTCAAATCGACTCAGGTCCAAAGGTTCATGACTCCTCCATACGCAACCACCATAAAGTATGTCATCACAAAATTCATGCTTTTTACAGACCCAGCATATTTTACCCGTACGGATTTCTTCTTCTGTAAATGCTGCAAGAGACTTTTTAAGAGCTATGTCATATCTGGTCACAATTGTCCTTAGATTCTTTTAATTTTTTAAGTTCTAATTCAAACAAAGATCTTTCCCAGTCCCAATATTCCCCAAATAAAGATTCGAGAATTTTTATTTGATAAGAAATGGATTGAAATTTTCCTAATGCAATTTCATATCTGGCCATGTTTGTTTCACAAATTTAAATGTTCCCGTTGAAAAATCTTCGGCAGTTGAAATTGAATCAATATTTAATTGCCATCTATTAACATCTTCTTCTGATAATAGAGCAGCATCTTCAGGATTTTCAAGACGAAGATCTCTATACTGCTGATCATATCTTGTCATGTTAAAAGTATGATTAATATTTTCAATAATATTCGTAAAACCATAATTTTCCAATATTTCAGTGATGGTTTTATATCCATTCGGATCAGGGAGAGGGGGAGATTTTTTTAATGCAATTTCGTATCTGTTCATTTAGATCTTTCTCTTTTATCCCAACCGACATAACCTAAAGCCCGTTTATATCCCCATTCAATGACATCATCCTCAAAAATAAAACCCTTATTTAATGCATATTCAATACCCAGTTCCCAAGCCTTTAACTCGATCATAAGTGTATTATATTTTGTCTGTTTGGGATATTCTCGTGATAAAAATGTATGCCCCAGTTCATGAAAAAATGAAATCAGTTTGAATCTGTCATCATCATAAATTCCTAGCCATATTTCATGGGCACCTATGATAAAGCTCCTGTTAAAATTATCCCCGTCACCCCATTGGCTTTGATCTTTAACTTGTGCAAGATCAATTAATTTAATACCTAGTTTTTTACAGATAGATCTTACCTGATGTATATGCTTCATAAAAAAATTTCAGATGTGATTCTCTTTCAGATCAGAATTATCAGCAGGACCATGTTTCATAAATTCCTGTAAATTGTAATGGATATTATAACTGTCGATGTGTTGAATCTCCAAGTATCTGACATATTCGTTGTCAAATGACCCGTCATCTCTCAGAACCTTTTTTTGTGTATTTTTTCCCAACCGGTTCTTAATGACTCTATAGTCCGTAGGCTCATTTTTATTCCAGCTCCGTTATTTGAATTCCGAGCTGTTTCATCAGCCATTCACTCACTAAATGTCGGTGACAGAAATCGCCGGGTTTCTCGAAGCACAACAAAACGGCCTGCTCCCCAAGTTCTTCATAGACCTTTCGGGGATCCAATTGGTCCAAGACTTGTTTCTGATATTGCTCCCGATATGCAGCTTCGTCCCCGTCCTCTTTATATTTCTTGAAGAAATCAATTTTGGGTGCCAGCTTTTTGTATTGTCGGCCACTGTACCATAATGGCGCCCGACCGGCAATGGACACGGCAAAATAGTTGTTGGCTGATTTAGCAAAATAAGATGTGTTCATGCTGATTTCTTGATATAGACGTTCAGCCCGATTTTGACTTCGGGTTTATCAGGGACCGAGATGTTGCCTTCGGTTGTACCAATGACGAGGGACTTGCCCGAGCTGGAGACCACACCTTTTTCATTGAGATCAACGGTGATGACCAGTTTGTTGTCTACTATTTTCATGATCCTCCACGAGCGGAAACCACGGGTCTTGTACCCGTGGTTAGCGAGTCAAAAAGTTTAATATTCTATTACTCACTACATAGGTATAAAGGAACCTGTGTAATGAAAGTTATCAGAACTTCCAAAATTAAAATAAAAGGCTCTTCCAAAGCCGAAAATGTAATCAAAAACTACATTAAGGCCCTGAACTGGCTTAGTCCCATAGTTTTCTCCTCCAAAGAAATGAACTCTAACAGACTCGCCCATGCCTATTACCCAATCCTTCGGGGTCAGTTTCAGCTTCCGTCTCAACTTGCTTGCAGTATATGCAAGCAAATAACCGCAACTTACAAGACTGCCAAGTCTAACAAAAAATGGGAATTGGCGGTTTTTAAAAATCCCACATTGCCTATTGTCTGGAAACGGGACTTTAATAAATCCGGAAAAGGTGTGACTCTTTGGGGTGAGGTCATTTCTCTTCATCATCCGTACATCCCGATGAATTGCTGGAAAGACTCGAAACTTAAACAGGTCAAAAATAAACTGTATTTGATTCTTAGCTATGAAAAAGAAATTCCGGAACTGAAACAGACTGGTTGCATTGTGGGAGTGGATTCCGGCATCAAGCGAATGCTTGTTGCCTCGAACTCCTCTAATAATAATACTCTTTTCTTCTCCGGTGGTAAACTTAATCATTTGAGAAAATGTATCAGACTCAGACGGAGCTCGGTTCAAGCCGTAGGTACCCGGTCCGCCCATCGCCTTCTTCAGCGATTGGCACACCGCGAAAGGGCCATTACGGAACATCTTCTGCATGTTGCTTCCAAAGCCTTGACTCAATACTCTGAAAAAGTCAGTGCTCGGGTAGTCGTGTTCGAAGACCTCAGCAATGTCCGAGAGGCATCTCTGAAAAAGGGCCAGGATCTTAGAGAGAAAGTTTGTAGGTGGCCCTATTCTCAACTGCAGTTCAAGGCCGGCTACAAGCTTGCCGAGAAGGGCATAGGGACGGAGATCGTGGATCCTGCCTATACGAGTCAGGGATGTCCGAGATGTGGCCACATTGCGAGAGAGAACCGTATTGGTTTGCATTTCCAATGTGTGGCCTGTGACCACAGGGGAGATGCCGACCTGAACGCATCCGAGAACATTAGGAATCGATATATCCTGCGGGAGCAAGGCTTTCGTAGGATGGGTCCGTAAACACCCATGAAAAATCGGGATTGGCAGTACTTGAAATGATTTCGCATAACGTTATCTGTTCAGGGTCTCAGGTTTAAAGCCACGGGCCTTGTGCCCGTGGTAGTTTACGTCAACATTACGTGCCATAAAATTTTTTGCTCCTTTGGTTTAAAAAACGCTTCTACCAGACAATCTTTCTTGGTTTCATGGGTGTGAATTCAGGTTTTTTTGATACCCTTGATTTTTCGAAAGCCTTTTTTTTACACTTTGGACAATCAAACTTTCCTGTTTTCATATCATATGAAGGACCCCCACATTTGGGGCAAGTAGACTTGGTTATGTCATCTGTGCCACAGCCATTCAGATCCGCCCATTGAAAAAATTCAGCAAGCTTCGCTACTCTCATTGGCTTTGCAATAAAAGTGTCATACCATTCCGGATTTTGTTGTTTTACCTGTTGACGGAGCTGTTCAAGAGTCATGGGCATGGGTCAATTTGTCCTTAAAAAAAGGGAGTTTAATGACACGCGCCTTTCGGTCGCGATCGCGATTCTCTCACTTTATGTTTGACAAAAATCAGGCTCTCTTCCTGCAATTGCCCACCTAATACCTCCAGAAGTGGCCCGTCTTCCCATTGATTTCCATTGGAATCCATATGAAAACCTGTATGATCTTGAGACTTAACACATCCCCGCATGTGATCGACTGCACTACAATGACGATTGTTCATAATGAGTTCTTCCCTCTTTTTTACTGACTTGGCCCGACTCCCTCGTCTCCATCATTCCATTGTTCTCCCCAGCCCATGTGGGGTCCGGTATGGCCGTAAGACAAATCACACATGGTCATAAATTTTATGCTGGTGCAATGCCGATAATGTTGACCACACAGAGAACAATATCCTGTGACACCTTCTTTAGCATGTTCCGTACGAATTTCCTCATTATGCACTGGGCATTTCATAACGAATTCCTTATCTGCTTGAGACAGAATTCAGTTCTCTTGTCCAATGATGTCATACTGACAGGAATGAATTGTTTCGGTTTGAATATTTCCATCACAGCTCGGATCATGGTATCAGCTTTGGCCCGCCATGCATCTTCAAATTGTTCCTTGGCCCTAACCCCATCATCGATGGGTTTCAACGATGTACCCAGATGAAATATAATGTCATACCGCGGTGTCGGGTAATTCATCTTGACCATCTTCTTGAAAATGTCATTGAAGAACATGATCTCTTTGGAATTACTTTTAGGTAACTCGGTGCAATAATTGAACCCGAGAAAAATTGGGCTGTCAGTAATCATAATATCAAGTTTGTCATTACAAACGGAGTCTTCCCATTCTATCTGCTTTTCTAGAATGCGGTATTGTTCAAGAATACTGGAAATTTCGCCGTGCTTGGAGATATAACGCCGTGCATATTCACTGACAAGTTCAACATTTTTCAATTTATTAATGCCACGGCATTTTGAGGCCAGGGCCCGGGCCAGGGTGGTCTTGCCACTGCCGGGAACTCCTGTGATTCCTATTTTAATTGTCATATTCTATCCCTATCTTGAGAGCGAGAGACGGGTTACGATCCCGCAATCTTATGCTTGGGAAGCACACGCTTTACCAATTAAGCTACTCCCGCTTATTCTTTGTATAACGGTTTCTTCTTCCATGTCCTTTATTTAATCCACCATAGGTGGATGTTAAACTGTGACAATTAGGACAAAGTGCTTCAATATTTTCTGGGACAGTGTTCTTATTATTTCCATCTTTATGATGAACTGTTAATGGGCATTTATGTGTGCTTTCATTTATTTTATCCCACCCACATTTTTCACATTTGTAGGCACTTTTCTCAAAAAGCCATTTTCGTACATTATCTGAAATAGCCGAGCGGGTATTTCCACTTACTTCTTTGTTTAGCCATTTAATTATATATTGTTTATATTCCATGTCTTTTTGACAAGTTGTGTTGCAGTAAATATTGTGGTGCCCATTATTTTTATAAACGATAGATTTGCCACAGTTTTTACAAAATTTACTATGCGGTTTCATTCTTGAGTGTTTTGATTTTAATCCTAAATTTTTCATCCGCCTCATAACAGTATGCTGTGAACATTGTAAGATTCCTGCAATCTCATAAGTGGACAATTTTTTGTCTATCAATTTTTCTAATTTCTCTTTTTCTCTCCTATGAATACACATAAATTTTTTGTGCCCTGAAACATGCCCTGCATCTACTTCCGCATTTGTCATTTTGGTGTGAGAGAGGGGAATCGAACCCCTGCGATGTCCACGTTGGCAACGTGGTGCCCAGCCTCTAGGCCACTCTCACATGTAAACTTGTGCGTGGTGAGGCTTGAACTCACGGTCTCCGGCTTGGAAGGACGGCGCTCCACCAATTGAGCTACACGCACTTGTAAATCAATATTTCCCCAGCAACTTCAGGATCACCCATATGCCCAAGGGGGCAAAAACCCATGGCCATGCAAAAGGTAACGCGCCACACAGTTTCAGAATGATCGCAAGAATCTGAACAAGTTCTAACATTCCCATGGACTGTCCCCCTTTAAAGTTTTTAAATTTTAAGTCGGAGAAGATGCTTTTGAAAGATCTCATGATTTGGGCCCTTTCAGAATTATTGTCTCTCCTTCATACCGATATAGAACGACATCGTTCGGATTCAGATGAACGAGTGATTCCGGTGCAAAAAAGTCCCTTATTTCAGGTCTTTTTTTGTCCCTTTTGCATCCCTTCGGTAGATCTTCCGGATGAAAAATGATAATCATTTCTTTTTTCCTTTCGGTGGAGCCCATTTCTTTTGATGTAGATTTTTTGTTTTCCCCGACATTTGACACCTGGTAGTTGTACAAAAAATATTCATACAACAATGCCAGCAATGTTTTTCTTGTTCTTGCTTCATTTTTTTTCTCTCAAAACTGAGGTTTGTATTTGTTATTGAATTCGTCGATAGTATCTCTCAAATCCTTCGGAACTGTGGCCATAGTTCTTTCCACCATCTCCGCGGGGATAGATTTGTAGAAGGCCTGAGCAATCCCTCCTGTGATGCACGCCAGAGTATCAGAATCGCCTCCAAGCGACACGGCCTTGCGTATGGCATCCTCGAACGAGATCGAGTCCAAAAAGGCTATAATGGCCTCAGGAACGGTTCCCTGACAGGTTCCTTCGAATTCGTATGTCGGTCGGATCTGATCACAAGTCCTATCAAGGTTGTACTCGAACCCCTTTTTGATCACCTCTCTGATGTCGTCTTTCGTCTTGCCTGTCCTGGCCATGAAAATGGCCAGGGCCGTGGCCTGGGCTCCCTTTATCCCCTCAGGATGGTTATGGGTCACTTCGGCGCTTCTTTTGGCTTCCCGGAGGACATCTTCGGCGGTGTTGAAGGCATATCCCACAGGGCTCACCCGCATTGCAGATCCGTTTCCACAGCTGTTGTAGGGCGCTGTGGAGCTCGAGAAGGCCCATCTATTGAATCCAGATCCATACCCTCCTACAGGACATTTATAACGATGAGCGAACTCTTTGTAGTTTTGTTCATATTTGCCATTGTCTAGAATGGTCCGGGCCGTGGCGACGGTCAGGATAGAGTCATCTGTATATGAACAGCCGGGACTGAACAGTTCAAAGTCCTCGGATTTGATGTTTTCGAATTCGTAGATACTGCCGCAACAATCTCCGATTATGGCACCTATCACAATTAACCTACCTTTCCTTATTTGAATTTTAGGAGACCGGCTCACCCTTTCGGGTGACTCCTCGGGTCATTTCTGACACACCGGCCATTCATATCCTCATTTGTATCATAAGATTATTTTTATCTTTTATTTCAATCACAACGGCAACGACAGTAGCTGAATCACTGGGAATCTTTTTAAGGGCTATGTCATACCTGTTCATTTTTCATGCCCGATCGTCGAGGTCATGCCTGATGTTTGTTTTTTATTGACATTTTGATTTTTGTGCCCAACATGCCATTTTCCGCAATAAGGGCAGAGGTATGGATACATTCGATCATGAGTTGCATTGTAATGAGTGTCACATACATTTAGAGCTCGTTTCTCTGAGCGATGTTGCACTTTTCGAGCGCATTTAAGGTATTGATATAGAATTGACATTTATTTGTTTGCGTCCCACTGTCTTTATTTTACGGCTTTCGACTAACCTCACTTTCTTTTTCCCATTTCTTTATTTTCTTTTCTAATCTCTTTCCGAATTTGACTCCTTTGCGTTTTAGGGCGAAGAGAATTGCCTTGGAAAGATCCTTATCGAAAACAGGATAACTTGCTATTTCACAGATTACCATGTGATTTTTTCCGTTCCTTTTCTAGTTGTTTTCTCATCACCCCGATAAAATGCCCGGCCTGTCCTGCATCCGAACATTTATGTTCCCAATGATATCCAGTGAATCTCCATGACCCGTTTTTGCTGTCATTCCAGCTGTCTTTGCAACGGGAACAGACAATGTCTGCTTTTCTTAAACGGGCGATCCAGCTATTGTCTATTAAAGAGGTCATTCAATAACCTTCTTAGTCACCAATTTCAATTCAACAACATGATCTGAAGTATCTCGATCTATAGGCACATCATGATTGTAAAAATATTCTTTATCTATTGGTCCGTCAAAACTGGAAAGAACCATTAAAATGTCAGAAAACGGACCTGTTCCTCTTTTAAGACCATACCATTTTTTTTGTTTAAATCCGTATGGAGCTTTCATGTTTCTCCTTCTACCATAGTGTGACTTTTTTCCCCATCTTGGTCATTCGAACACCGATCCCTTCTGCTTCCATGGGGCAGTCCCAAGTATCAGATCCTCCGCCACAGAGATGATAGTAGATTTCTTGATTGCCATACTTGAAAAAAATTTGAATCAGACCCCATATCAGGGACAGGACTTTCACATGACTATCAGGGAGAGATGGTTTATCTTTGCAGAAATCTTGATATTCCAGCAAAGACTTTTCGTTGTGATTTATCATCATAATTTTACTCTTTTTCTAAATGGTGGGCTCGCCCCGATTTGAACGGGGGGACCTCCTGTATGTGGAACAGGCATTCTTCCAGCTGAACTACGAGCCCTTTCCTATAACACAAATATGCAAAATTTTGGTTCCGGGGTCCTGATGACCCCATTCATTTTTACTCTGAACAATTTCTATTTCGCCTGTTTTATAATTACGTATTTTTGTCCATCCCGTTCCGTAATCAAGTAGCATTCCTTTGATTGTCTCACCCGTGCTCAAAGTAATCTCAATGTCAGCTCCGGGATCTGGACTAGGAAGACAATACCCCAGTAAATGTAACGGAAGCGATGCCATCGAGAATTTCTTTCTCAAATTATTATAGGACAACTTGATTCAGGATACCCCGCCACATCATAAAATCTTTTTACTGCCTTATTTCTGGCTTCCGCAGAGGGGTATCTTTCGTAAAAATCGAACATGCCGTATTTGTACTGCTCGGGAATGTTGGTCTTGCCTTTCCGGCATTTGAAAAATATATTTTTTGGAAATTGCCTCTTCAAAACTTCAATATATCTATCCAGTTCTCTTTCTGATTTCCAATTCCCGTGCTCTATTCTACTCCAAGTGTCTCTTTCAGGATTATAATCTTCAAGGACAGTCTTAAACGTTACTTTCTCCTTAAAACTGGTAGGCTCGGCTGGGATCGAACCAGTGACCTCTTGCATGTCGAGCAAGCGCTACTACCAACTGAGCTACGAGCCTGTATTATCTATTTGATTTTTGAAACTCCATTGATATGAATTTGACTCCCATTCTTCTGATTCTGGGCCGAAAGTTCCAATATCTAAAAGGCATTTGGCCAAAGTTCCTTTTTTGGTATTTTCGATCGAAAGTTTTTTAAACCCTTTGATGATGCCTCGTCTGAGTTCTTCTTTACCATAATCAGTATTAAGCAGCCTCGCAATTAGTTCTTCTTCTCTCATTTTGCTTTTTCCCACACTACACATCAGTGGCCTTTCTGTGCCGACGATAATCCGAACTATTCTCTATCGCCTCTTTAGTCGGCATTGAAGTATATCGTTCTTTAACTGTGAATATTTTGCCGTCAATTCTCACTTTGTTTGCACTGGCTCTGATTGAAGGAATCCAAGCAACTCGTTGAGATCCGTCATCTCCGACCAACAAACATTGTGTATGTGTTGTTTCAGCTGCCATAAGACTCTCCCTAAATAGACTTGAAAAATCGTCTCCATCTCCCTCTTCCCAGCCATATGGAGTCATAGCCATTTTTATTACCTCCCTGCTTCTATCATTGCCCGATAGAATTGTTCCTTAGTCCAGCCGTCTGGGGGACTCCCACAGTCACATCGGGGACATATGCCCGAGCCACCATAAGATGCAGAATAAAATTGTCGTCCGCATATTCTACAAAGCCATGGATCCTCTTGGGGAACCGCCACATCCGAGTGTGGTTTTTTAAGAGCTATTTGATATCTGTTCATACAAACTGTTCGCACGGTTTTACAACGGCAAAAAGTTCAGTATTCGGACAACGGCTTTTACATCTTTCAAGAGTGGGGCCATCTATATGTCCTGAATCATGTTCGCCACACCAATGACATCTGTAAGTAATCTGAAAACATCCGGGATATTCTTTTGGACATGTTTGTTTTCCATCTGCTTTCCATGCATGTTCCTTTGCAGGACATTTCCAATTTTGATGATAATCGACAAGACAGGATCGGCAATCATTATATCCCGGGCCATTTATTTGTTGTCCATCATCATCCAGACCACACCATTTACATTTATATATTTTCTGAGAACAGTCGCGAACTCCCTTCGGGCATGACCGGATATTTTCTGCAACCCAATCATGCTCACCAACAGGACATTTCTCCGTTATGTGCTTTTCAAAAAGAGCAACTTCGTATCTGTTCAAAATAACCCTTTAAAAAATTGGAGCCAGGTGGATTCGAACCGCCGTTCCTTGCTTGCAGGGCAAGAGTCCTACCACTAGACGATGGTCCCAGAAAATAAATGACAGTGTTGGTCTCGCTCACAGTAGATGCAATCTTGCTGTGGCCGGGGTTTGAACCCGTTACGCTCAAATTGCCAACAGACGTTTCGCTAAAAAGCCACTGTCATGAACTGAAAACTTTGTCTTCTGCTTTCATAAGATCATGCAATGCCGTTTGATATACGGTTTCCAGAATGTCATGTTTGTAATCATCAATGGCAACTGAAAACGCAGTACAATTTTTGCAGTCTTCATATCCTGGCCCATCTTTTTGTCCATAATCATATTGGCTACACCAGAAACATTGATAGACTGTTTGAGAGCAATTTTCCGAACCCTTTGGACAGGGCCGGCCACCATCTGTTATCCACCTATGTCGGCCAGCCTGACATTCTAGAGCATATTTTTCTTTGAGAGCAAATTCATATCTGGTCATAAGGCTTTTTTGGCCTTCATTTTTTCACCTTCGGCACGAGAAACAGTTCGCTCGTATCGATGAGTTGATCATTTATATGCCTCAGAACACCATGATAGATTTCCATGTTCGGGCCCATGGACCGGGCCTCAGATCTTGCTTCCTTGAGAGTTTCAAATGGGCCTTGAAAGAAATCATCTCTTATTTTGACGAAGAATCCTTGTTGCTCGTAATGGAAATCAGTCATGAGTTAACTCCTTCATTAAGAACAAATTATGGAGCTGACAGGCTTTGAACCTGCGAACCTCAAGCGTGCCACGCTCGCGCTCTTCCAAACTGAGCTACAGCCCCATAAATGGAATGTGCTTATTTAATGATACCGTATTTTCAAAGAACAATTAAAGGACTATTTTTCTCATCACATCAGCGGGTAGAAGGCCGGGAATCGAACTCGGCAAAAAGCCTCTTCCTCTACCCGCGGTGGAGTGGAACTGATGGGTTACGATCCCATGGCCTCTACGATGCGAACGTAGCGCTCTCCCACGCTGAGCTACAGTCCCATAACATATTCACTCACATCAACCATTATCTTCTCTACATCGGATTTATAAAATCCGGAACTGTTAAAACAATTGCATTCGATTATGTAGAGATTTCCACTGGATTCCCCGATGTCCATCACAAAGACCTCGGCCGGAACCCACATTTTGCATGCCTCTTCAGCAAAGCTCACGACTCGATCAGGCAGGTCATTTTTCGAATCAAGATTCATGTATGACCGATAATGACTCCCCGAAGAGACCCTTCCATTGACTATGAACAATCTCCATTCATGGGCTATCCCATATGGCTCTGACACCATGATCTCTGTATTGATAGTCAGAGTCGAATTGTTGTCACAGCCCGGCAGATACCGGATGTTCCTCTCCCATCTGACCACATCATTGAATTCCATCACATCACCGGCGAATTCTTTCAGATCCTTGATGGGCCTGATAAAGAATTGCTTTTCCATAGGCTGATGAGATTCTGCAAATTCTCCTATGGTTGTAAAGAGACATGGGAAATTTATCATGTGCTCTTTGTAATATTCGACATAAGCCTTTACTGTGAAATTCTCTTCGTTGAAAAATGTTCCTGGATTCCATCTTTTGCTTTTATGAACATTGTTGATGAAATTGGTTGCCCCGTAAAAAACAGTCGGCTGGGCATTATCAATTTCTGGAATATCCGAACTAAACGGAATCACTTTGATTGATTCATGATCATAGCCATGTCTGTCACAGATGTCATGCATCCTGCTATGATCTTCCAGATTTCCAAGATTACTTTGAATGACCCATTTCATTTTATTTTTCCATTCATTCATAATTCATGAATCGAGAATAATGGAGAGGCGAAAGGTCAATATGTGACCCGTATGGGTCAACTAAATACTGACGTTGGCCTCCCTCTGTAAATTGATTTGCGGGAGAAGGACTTGAACCTTCAAGGCATTACACCAGAGGCTTATGAGACCTCCCAGTTACATTACTGTATCCCGCAAAAAACAATAGCAGGGCCCGGATTCGAACCGGGAATCTTTGGGTTATGAGCCCAACGGGTTACCAGATTGCCCTACCCTGCGATATATTTTTTTTTCTTGCATCGTCAGCTTATCTTTGCCTTTTGTCCAAGGACTTCTCCTTGGATTGCAACACATGTTGCAGGAACAAGGCTTGGCAACGTCTCTAAGCCGACGTGCGTGAATTTCAATGAGCTCGGGATTCGTTACTCTTTCTCTGTATGAGAAATGAAACTGTGCCCGATGATGACCTTTGCGATCGCCTATTTCAAAGCGTTCGCGCCGGTTATGAGGATGTGACATGGCATTACCTTTCAGTTTGGCGCCTCCTACAGGCGCTCGTTACTGCATGCCATAAAATGTCATTCCTCTCTACGATTAAATGGAGCCAATTGCAGGGATCGAACCCGCGACCTTCACATTACAGGTGTGTTGCTCTACCAACTGAGCTAAATTGGCGCATAAATGAAAAAAGGCCTTCCTCGGTTCTCTGTCTAACCGAGGAAAGCCTTTTGTTTATTTTCAGTTGCAGACTTTCTCTCGGTTAGAACAATACTCCTGCCGTCCCGTTGGCCTGGGCCACGGTACCGACTATTATTGTTGTAACAGAGATAGATGAATGCATTATACTCCCGTTTTAATTTGTTACTTGTAATTATAACTAATTTTTTCTGAATATGCAAGAAATATTTTTTATTAATCTACTAATAATTATTTTTTACCATTATGGACTCCTCAACTCGTCTACGTGTTATAGCAGCAGAGGCCAATGGTCCGATTCCTCAACGGACTCTTGGTAAAACTGGCCTAAAGGTATCCTGTCTGGGTCTCGGTGGTGAGAGCCTTCTCAAGATAAAAAACAAACATACCGAGGCCATTGAACTCATTCAGACGGCTTATAAGCTGGGGATAACCTATTTCGATACAGCTGCCAGTTATGAGAATTCCGAGGTTAGGATCGGGGAAGCCCTTGAAAAGGTACGTAAAACTGTCATTATTGCCTCAAAAACGGAAGATCGTACGAAAGAAGGGGCATGGGTCCAGCTTGAGAAGTCCCTGACCAATCTCCGGACAGACTATCTCGATATATGGCAAATTCATCATATTGACACTCCCAAAGAGGTCGAAATAATCCTCGGGCCTGACGGGGCCTGCTCAGCCCTTCTGGAAGCCCGTAAACAGGGACTTGTCCGGCATATAGGCATTACGGGCCATTATGATCCGGCCCCTCTCCTAGACGTTCTGAAGCGGTTTAAATTCGATACCATTCTTCTTGCCATGAACGCAGCGGATATTCATAAACGGAGTTTTATCAAGTATGTCCTTCCGGAAGCCAACAATCAAGACATGGGCGTCATTGCCATGAAGGTCTGTTCCAGAGGCCGGCTTTTCGATCCAACCCACCTGAACAACATGAAAGATGCCCTTGAATATGTCCTGACCCTGCCTGTTGCCACGGTCATTGTGGGCCATGACAATATCAGACAATTGACTGAAAATGTGATGATTGCACAGAATTTTAAACCCATGAACAGAAACCGGCAGGACGACATTGAGAAATTAACAAAGTCATATGCTGATTTAGCCCTCTATTTCCGGAAGGGAAATGAAAAGTTCAATCCGTTCTGGAAACCCTTTGGCTATAAGGAGCCTACGGAACAGAAATAAATTTTTTTTCTTTATTTTTCCTCTCTTTTTGAATACTATTTAGTATGATTAAATACCTAAAAATATTGAGTTTTGGTTTTATTACAAGTTTGGTTCTTTTCATTACAGCCTGCTGTGTCATCTGCAGATTAAACGGCGTGGAAAAAGTTGTCATTCCCAAGCATGTCATTTTGAATCCATCTCTTTATGTGGTCATTAAAGAGCACCCTGTTGATTCCCTTTATAAAGAAGTTTATTATAAGGGGGAAAAAATGAAGCTTAAAGGGGAAAAAAAGTGAATATTTATCAATGGATCCTTATAGGATCTGTTATAGCTATGATTGCAATCCTTGTTTTTTTCCGGAAAGAGCCATGGGTACAGAAATCTTGGAAGATCCTTGCAACAGTTATTCCTCCGATTGTCATCTTGGCTTTGACAGTTTTTAAAAATAAATCAGTACAAACACCTAAACCAACCCCGACACCTGTTCCAGTAATACCAGTAGTTCCAGTAACTCTACAGTCCGACTCGACCAATGTTACTTCGATCGTGATTGGAATCAGCTATCAGCTTAGTTCGCATTTTACTTATGGATTAATGACGAAAACCGAGCACAGAGAAATGCTAGAAAAGAACAGGGATCAGGGGAAGCGATATATCGATCATTTATCATTGCTCTGTAATAATGTCCTTGAACCGGTCTGGACATTAATAGGACCAATTAGTATCAATTCTTGTTTCAGGTGTCCTGATCTGAATTCAGCCATAGGTGGTGCCAAAAATTCCCAACATTTGGTAGCAGAAGCGGCAGATACCGAGTATGCAGGAATTACACTTCAAGAAGCTTTCAATAAAATAGCCTTTTCTAATAGTATCCCTTATTCACAGATCATCATAGAATGGGGTTGGATTCATATCGGATTGATTGATAATGTGCTTTATCCGGGAAAAATAGGACAAAAACTAATAGCAACTCAACAAATTAATAATACGGGTCAGAAAAAAGTAATATACAGTTTTATTACGGAACCTTTATAATGGTTTGTCCAACGACAGCTGAGACTTTGGAATCGCGGGTTTTGATCGAAATTGAAAACAATCTGAATGAGATAAAAAGATAAGATTTAACTCACATGATGGCACCGGGTTTATTCTCCGTGTTCAGCTGGTGGAAGCGGGGATCACAAGTCGGTGTCAGTGAGGCATCAGCCAAGGGGAGTCTCTTGCGTAAGAGGGGCTCCCTTTTTTTGATAATTTATTAATATCAAAGAAATGATTATATGAATCTTCTCATATCAAACCCTCTTCGAATTGTTCAGGCCCGAGTTCAGAAGGGTGACATCCGAAACACGGTTCTTCGGCAGGTGAAGATCATTCGGAAGACTATCAGTCAGTTGGAACAGGGTAGGGTCATAAAACAGGATGAAATTACTGAAAATAAAACCAAAAAGCCTTCAAAGGCACGGAAATTGAAAAATCAGGTAGGAATCATCACCCAAGGGATAAAACATCTTTCGGAAGCTTTAAAGGGTCTGCAGGAATATAAAAACAGTAGGTTGTAGGAAAATTATTTCGCGTTTCTGCCCAGAAAAAATGCATCTTGATTTTTCCCCAACCCAAGTTCACTAACACATTTTTTGCAGAGCTTTCCGTTATGCATATATTCATAGGGGTCGGACTCCTTCTCAGGATCCAGCGGATTCATGCATCGGCCGCATCTAAGAACAAATTTTATGGGTTTCTTCACAATCGGAGCTGACTCAGATTCTTCGATGGGCTTTTCCGGATCCATATGAACCTCCGATAATAATCTTCTGAACAAGGGCATAAAGATTTGATCTGATATCTTCAGGAAAATATTTCTGGAGCTCTTCCAGAGCTGATACAATAGAAACCAGCCCATCACTGGACTTTGCCCGGCCAATCCATTTTTCAAGTTCAGTTTTATCGGCCTCGGTCAGAGTTCCGCGGGGTTCCCGTCTGAGCCTGGGAAACTGCAGGGAAGCAATCCGATAGATCTCCTGAATGTGCAGGAGTTTTTGCTGAAGGGCATACAATTTTTCCTGAATTATACTGAGCTCAATTTGAATGGAATCTATCTGTTTGAGATAGCCCTGTTCCATTCTCTTGAAATTATCAATCTGGTGGGAGATAATTTCCATACTGTTTACTGATTCAGTTGTCATTTTTTTCGCCAAGGGTTGAATTTTTTTACATGCCATAATAGATAGAAAATGGCTATGGCAATTACCAGAATTATAACAATTCTCACGGTGAACAGCATCAAACTGATCCCTACAACAAACAGGCTTAGGAACAGCTTGATCAGAACAATACTCAAAAAAACGGCACAGACAATATACAGTGTTTTATAAAAATAAGAAGGATGTGAGGGCACCTTATGCAGCCTTTCTCATATTATAAACATTGCCTCGTTTACGGAAGAGGTCTTCCGAGGTTTCAATCAGAACCTTGAATGCAATGACATTATCTGTGGGAGGAATATCATGATCGCTGATTCGCACACAGATCTCTTCAATTAATTTGCCTTTTTCCCATACTTTTGTATGAGATTTTTCCCGGAATATCTGATAGACAGCCCCGCTATGGCCTCGAACCAGAATGAATCCATACTTGATGTATTTCCGATATTCGGTCTCGGAGATCATTTCCCGGAGAGTCTCGATCGCTTTTGCTTCTCGTTCATCGATGCCGGCAATAGGGCAAGCCCTAGATTTAACACAGACAATCAGTTGCTTCCGGAGATATGCGAGCACATCGACATTGACTTTGACCAGAGAGACAAGGATTTGAGGAGTCTCATAACGGATTTCTGTTGGAGTGTCTGGAAGTAATGTTGAAGGACTCATAATGCAGATCGGCGGTATTGGTCGATATCCCGGGACCATTCCAATAGGATCTGATACGACCTCTAATTTATCTTTTATATGGACTTCGGCACCCCACATTGCAGCTATCGGAGGGTCCATAGATGGAAGATTAGGATCACCGGAAAAAGTGGACCAGAATTGAGAATAAGGATTCGCACCATTATGCTCTGCAGAATACGCACTGGCATAATGAGCATATGAACGGGCCCTGACCAAGGGATTTTCCTCTCCGGGTCTTCCACATCCACCAAGTCCTGTGAATCCCGTATGACAGCCTTCTCCTTGGCCCCTAAATGACCTAATTGCTTGAGGAGCTTTTGTCACATTATATATCATCGCTTGAGAATCCCGAGTCGTCATTATGTTGAAAAGAATTTCTTTTGGCATATTGATCCGGGTTACTTTCCGGTCCTGCTTTTCAATATCATGAAAAGATTTGGCAATGCCAGAGACAAAATCGGTAGGAGATGGTTCAGTTTTGAACATGTAGTAGATTTTTAATCCATTGCAGCACCCCACCATGACGTTGTAACAAATTGAAATGGTGGGTTTTTCATGTTATAAAATTGTAAATCGCCATTGGAAATTTGTTCTTCCGTATTTTTCCCCGGCACATCATCACTTATATAAACTTCTCGCTTCTTGAAACCTGAAGCAATAAGTTCATTTTCACACTCTTTTGACCATGCCAATGCAATTTTTATTGCCATAATTGTATTTTTAAAATTCCCCCTTAATAATTCGGGAAATCAGCGTGGCTTTTTCAACATTCGAGGCATTGCTACCCATGCTTTTGATGGCTTGATAGCATTTAAATTCCGTTTCATCATATTCTTCTTTTTTTGACTCATCCAAATAAGCAAGCTGAACTTGTAATTTGGCAAGCTCCTTTTCGTGCTTTTCTTTCAGATCGCTTATTCCTTTGACAATGGAATCCCGATTAACAAGGATGATTTTATAATTTTGCTCCATAATGGTGTTACTGGTGTTACCTACCCAGCTGCTGTGGGCAACAAGAGCATCTTTACCCCGGGTGCCATTACCTGTGTCATCTTGAATAGCCTCATATGTAACTCCAGTATAATAATTATGGGAATTACAATTTGTACCGAGGCCGGCGTTGTCGGTCACCTGAAACTTTTGCCCTTTTTTGATTAACATAAAAATTCTCTTTTTTTATTTGAATTTGTGGAATCTTTTTTATTAACGCTATCCAATTCATTGAATTTTTTTACTCTTGTATATTTAGGCCGCCCTTGCAACTTCTTGTTGAGCGACTCCACCAAAAATATGCAATGGAGTTTGAGTACGGCCATTCATTTTGTAAACATTGCCAAGTTTTTTGAATGCCAATTCATCCGTTTGAATAATCGTTCGGAAAGCAATGACATTGTCCGTGGGAGGAACACCCTGTTCATATTTTATTCTCACGCAGACCTCTTCAATGACTTTTCCGGCACGCCATACTTTCGTATGGGATCTGTTCCTGAAGATTTGATAATTATCACCGCTCTGACCCTTGACCATAATGAATCCGTATTTGATATATTTCCTGAATTCGGTCTCGGAAATTACTTCCCGCAAAGTTTCCATAGCGATCCGCTCATTATCAGGAATGGCCCTCGGAAGTTCCGCCCGTGATTTTATCTGGATGACAAGGTTACTTTTCAGACGCTCTTTCTTCATTCTCGTTTTGATTTCTTCTGGGCTTGCAGTAACAGCAGATTCCCAGAAATCATTCGAAACAATATTGTAAATAATGCCAGTTCCCGTATTATAAATGCCCTGAGTACCAACATAATGGTCACCGGTACCTTGATCAATCCCTGTTTCATAGTTGCTGTTGGGAGTAGTGGCCACATAATTAACGGGAATAGAATTTGCAATTGTTGAATTTTCATATATGATAGAATTGGTGGCCACATAATTATGGGCATAGTTGTTGTCATAAATTCCATTGACAATATTACAGTTTTGAAATGTCACATTACCCGTCAATGCAGTACCTTCACCATCATACCGGGGCGTGACAGTACAGTTTTCGATCACAATGTTCCCGTTAGTATAAATCCACGGATCAACTGTAACTGGAGTGGTTATACTCCATGCCGTGTCGGTTGTATTATAGGGCATTTAATTTTCCTTCATCTTATCGGAAATTTATTTTTAGGAAAACGGGGACATATGTTCTGCTCTGCCAATGTTCACCTCAACTCTTTGTTAGATCACTGATCTCCGTTGCGGTGACATTGCCGGACAGGGCCATGAAATAGCCCTCGTCATTTTTACCAAGGACCAGATCATTCCCATTGCCTTCTATGATGGCCACGGAATCCTTCTCTTTGAGTTGTTTGAGAGCATTCGAGATTTCTCCAGAAAAGGATTTTTCATTCATGGAGAATTTTTTATTTTTCCGATCATCATGGATATGGACTTCTCCACTATTATGATGAATCCGAAGACCTGCAATTGTGGTTTCGTTTGTTCCGCCCATGTTTTTGTTCTCCTTTTTATAAATTTTTTATTCTGCTAAAAAACTCTTCCGTTGTTATGAATTCATTGGGATTCACTTCAATGGATGCAATAGGAATTTTTTCATTATAGAGTTCTGAAAGATCTCTGCGTGATTTGAGCCCTGCAAGTTTCAGGAATTCTTTTTGTTTTTTCTCTGATAAATCATCGATCATAATTTTGAATTCCGTAGATGATCTATTTATGATTGAGGGAGGCAGCTTTTTCATCATCTCAGTTTCACCATGATTCGAGATTTGGGAACTTGATACAACTGTCCTATTTTCATGGCCGATTGTTCTGGATGGGGATGAGCGAGCTTCAAACATTTGACTGCATAATGATTTTTTGGCTTCACTTCCATGATCTCAAATTCTGCCATGCAATCGCCAACAATTCCGACAATGTCCCCTTTTGAATAAGCAAAATTTCTCTGGGCCTTTAGGTTATCACCAACGGAAAGTAATCCCTTTTTTTCACAAATTTCTCTCCATTTTTGTTTTGCATTCTTGCTCATATTGGGCCTCGACCGACACAACAAATTTCTCTCCATTTTTGTTTTGCATTCTTGCTCATATTGGGCCTCGACCGACACAAATATCTCTGGAATCGACATGTTCCTCGATTTTCTTGTTCATTCTTTTCGTGAGATTTTTGAGTTCTTTGTCCATGACCGTAGCAATTGATGAAATCAGGACTCGAAGATACGAATCAGAATGAGACAGGACATGCTCATAATTGGGAACATTGTATAGTTTGGCATCAGCAAGGATTTGAACAAGCAATCGAGTATGCAATCTGTTGACCATTTTTTTCTTGGGCATTGGCACGGTTTTATCCTTTACATTTTTTGCAAAAGTCTTTGCCCAATTTTCTCCAGCAATCTAAACACATAGGCTTATCGCACTTTCGACATTCGAAGATATGACTGCCGCATAACGCACTACCACATTCAATGCAATGCGTTTTTATTGGTCTGCTATCGCCTTTAGAGCAAGAAACACATTCTTCGCTCATGATCTTTAACCCGCAGATGTGGGAGGAATCATCAAGATTTCTTCAGCATCGACATCGAATTCTTCGATCGACCGATTCTTTTTGCCTTTGACATCGACGCTGTAGGCCTTATAATCTTTCTTAAGAAGATCCTTGAACCGCTCTTTTGCCATCATGGCCTCAGGTCCGTCATCTTTATCCCATACGATTCTTTCATCCCCTTTGTTATTGAGGATTTTCATAATCTTCTGGGTGATTTTCCGAGCCTGTACAATGACCTCAGCCAGTTCAGGCAGGAACTTGTCCATGGGAGTTTCTCCATCGGCCAGTGTGATGACATAACCTTCCCGTTTGAATCCCAAAACGATGGATTTTGCCTCATCGATCTCTCGGAGGCTACGAGGATCCCATGCATAGTGACGATTTTGGATTAATTCCATAGAAAACCCTCCTTTATTGATTTTTGATTTCTATTCCTTTGGAAGTTCTTTGAGAATTGCTATGATGGCGTTCCTTCTAATCACCGCCACTAAATCATAATCAGCGTAATAGTTTCTCATTCTTTTCATTTCATCCAAGGCGTATTGTAATGCTTGATCTCCTGATTCCGCAACAACTGTATTAGTTACGGTCTTCAACGTGCCAAGGATTTGAGTGCCATCGCATTTCTTTCTTTTACGCGTCCCGGCCGACCGTTCAGAGCGCTCGAAAATTATCTCATAAGACCACATGGAAAAGTATCCTTTAATTCACTCGGTTCAAATTTTAATGTTTCCTTGGGCTTGAGCTGATTCTTTTTATCATCGTAGAATGATATTCTTTTTTAGCCTCTCTCCAACGACGACGTATATCTCTTACTGCTGCAATAATCCCAAAAACCATTGATACTAACACTGCCATCCATGTCCACAAGAGAAAACTTATCCTGGCAGTTCTTACATCATTTGTGATTAACATATTACGGCCTAAATAGAAAAATATAGCAAAATAGGCGATGATACCCAACGCCCACAGGTAGCCCTTCATATGTCTTAAAAATATTTTAAACATAATTCATGATCCTCCACGAGCGGAAACCACGGGTCTTGTACCCGTGGTTAGCGAGTCATTCCCTCTAAGAACTCTTGACTCGGTGCTCTTCCTGTGTTATATTGTTAATGAACCTGCTGTGCTGTTGGTCTTCCAATCCCTCTGGGAATGGTCTACCGTAACAGGGCAATCCCGTAAGGGTGCCGCTGGACAAAGCCATGTCAGGAGTCTTGGTCATTGCCGTAAGGCAATAAACCCCTGGTTCTTTGACAATAGGTTTAGAGGCTGGTTCAGGAAAATTAAGGTCTGAACCGTAAGACTTATTACCAGTAAAAGAACCATTATCAGGCAAGAGCAATGCTTTTGCCTGATGGGGTCGGTAAACACCCATGAAAAATCGGGATTGGAAGTACTTGAAATGATTTCGCATAATAGCGTTATCTGTTCAGGGTCTCAGGTTTAAAGCCACGGGTCTTGTGCCCGTGGTAGTTTACCCTATTCATGCCCTCCTTTTATTGATACTAAAAAAGAGGGGTGAATCTAAAGAGATTTTTTTATTTGTGTTTTTTGCCCCTGAGAAGATTACGGAGTCTTTCAACCATGGGATAGCTTGGTTTTTCGAGTTCTATTTTGACATCATCCCCGTTGCAGGAGAAGACAAGGGAGTCATTGGCGCCGGATGCCTTGATTGCGACTATGTCGCCATCTTTCATCGTTTCCAGATTGAGTTTTTTGACCTCGGACTCAAAAAGACTGCAGTCTTTTTTAAAATTGAGGGATTGGTCTTTGGTAAAAATGTGAATGACATCCCCGGTCCCGCGTTTATAGACCTGAAAATGAAGTTGACCAAGGGTGCCTTCTTCAACGATATCGGCTGCACTTTTGGGGCCGTCACTGCTTTTTAGGAAGGGAATTTGTTTTGCCATCTTTTTATGACTCCTTTTTTGCTGAGTTTCAAGAGATTTTAAGGACCATGTTCTATTTCTATCATTTATTTTTTAACTGTGTAATAAAACCATGCTCCGAAAGTTATTGATGAATTATGCATGATATTGTATATCGGCACCGAGATTGAAAAGAGACAGCCCCCGATCGTCAAACCAATACCCGGAACTATATCCAGATCAAATTTTTCAGTTCTCAAGGCATTGCTGGCAAAATCCGCCTGCCCTTTTGCCGTATCGGCATACAAATAATATCCCGGGTTGACTTCGCAAAAAATATCAAGCCATTCAAAGGGCTTATACCCTGGACAAACAATGCCGAAAAAAGCAGGGTCTTTTGCATATTGAAAACTGATTTGAGACGCAACACTACCAGTCAAATAGAAAGTTTTATTTTCCAGTTGAGTTGTGTATTGTGGAACTATTGAAGCTGTACTTGTTTTGACTGAAAAGATATTCGACTTGCCCACATCACAGCGTAACATTGCAAAGGGAAGATTTGAAAGATTATTGTATGAAAAAGCAAGGTCAAATTTTTCTGAGAGCCCATAATAAAGAAAAAATTCCATTCCTCCGACGTTGCCAGTTTTTTCCGCAAAAAAAACAGAATTCACTGCAAAGGCACCTTTACCAGTTATTAACGGATAAGCCGTATAACTGTAAGAAAAAGCATTGGAGGCAAACAACGCGATGCATGTAATTGTTAGAAATTTTTTAAACATAAAAAAGCCCTTTTGTGCTAATTGTGAATATTTCATTTGGACCATGGAAACCATTGTATTTTATTTTTTTCTGAAATTGGTTGAGGTTGGGATTCATTCGAATCAACATAACTCTGAATTTCCATCATGTAATCCTCGACCTTATAAACGATATCAAGAAAGGCCTGAGTCCTTTTGAGGCTCCTGTCCCTGTTAAAGGGAAGAGGAACATCTATTTTCTCGACGATTTTTCCGGGTTTCGATCGCATGATGAAAATTTCATCCCCCAGATAGACCGCTTCCGTAATATCATGGGTGACAAAAATGACGGTTGTATGAATTTTCGTCCATATTTTGCAAAGAAGATCCTGCATTTTTAGCCGGGTGCTGATGTCCAAGGCGCCGAAAGGCTCGTCCATCAGGAGGATTTCAGGAGCAGCCAGAAGGCTCCGGGCAATGGCGACTCTCTGCTGCTGACCACCCGATAGTTCGGTGGCATATTTCTTTTCTTGGCCATCTAAACCCACGAGTTTGATCATTTCCATGGCTTTCTCATTCCTTTGATTTCTGGACATTCCTTTGATCTCAAGACCGAAAGCCACATTATTAAGGACATTGAGCCATGGCATTGAGGAATATTTTTGAAAAACCATGCCGGTTAGATTTTTGTCTGTGATAGGTTTTCCATTGATAAGAACTTCCCCGGTGCTTGGTTTTGACAATCCCGAAATATACCTGAGCAGCGTGCTTTTTCCACACCCTGATGTCCCCAAGATCACAACAAATTTGCCCGAGACGGTTTTGTCTTCAATCAACAGATTCAGATCTTTGAGGATCCAAGTCTTTCCATTGTCATAAGACTGACTAATATTTTTCAGTTCTATGACATCCGGGGCATTGGTATTGGTAAAAATAACATTATCTTCATACATTTTTTTATGCCTTCACTCTTTTGTGCTTGAAACAGAGATGATCGAGAGTTAAAAAAAGGCGATCTTGGAGAAAACCAATTAAAATGTAAATTAGAAGAACAGCCAAGGCTTTGTCGACTCGGCTCTGACGTACTGCCAGATAAGACAGTGTACCAAGGCCTCCTACGGCATTGATATTTTCTGCAATGATAATGTATGTCCAACTGATTGCAGTGAGAACTCTGATGTCGTCTGAAATCTTCGACATTACATATGGTCGGTATACTTTCCATATCCTTTGCCACATGGAGGCTCCAAGAGTAAGGGCTGTTTGATCATAGACCGTTTCGACTTCATCAATCCTTTGTATCACGACAGGGATCAAATAAACAATAATGCCTGCAGCGAGAAAATTGACTTTGAATCCATTGTAGATTCCAAACCAAGCAATAAAAATTCCGGTAACGGCATTTAAGGGAATGAAACGAATTGCATTGACATATCTACTGAAAAGACTCCTGAACAGAGGAAATAATCCCATGACAAATCCCGCAAAAAGGGATATTATTATTGCTTCAATGTACCCCATAAAATTCAGATAGATAGAAAAGCCGGCATTCCGGACAAGAGCGTCTTTAAAATGGAGCTCCCTGAATGATAAAAGGACTTTCCAAGGAGACGGCAGAATCTGTTGCGGAATCCAGTTGGTTGAAGCAATGAAACTCCAGATGGACAGTAGAAAAACGAACCCGGCCAAGCCAATGGCCAGGTTCGTTTTTTTGTCTAAAGTCCCCCGTAACTCGAAGAGATCTTTGACTTTCATTTTTTCCTTTAATTGATTAATTCAAAATCTGCACGGCGATTCGCTGCTTTTCCTTCTTCCGTGTCATTGGAGGCAATGGGCTTATCGGGACCGTTACCGATGACTACGAATCGATTCCGGTCATAGCTGTATCTCTGTATGAGATAATCAGCCATGGCTTGGGCACGTTTTCTTGACAAGGATTTATTCATCAGGTCTGACCCAACATTGTCGGTGTTGCCCTGAATGCGAATACGGTATCCGGCCAAGCTTGATGCCGTGCTGCCGAATTCCTGATCAATTTTGTAACGGTGTTCATCGGTCAGGGTATAGGCGCCGGTTTCGAAATTGATGGTGATATGTTTTGTGGATATGGCCGGGGCGACTTTAGCAGCCGCGGTCGGTTTGGAGAAAGTCATCATCTCTTCTGCGGCATCTTCCGGTCGGTTCAGCTTGCCGGCCAGAGACTGCAGGATGCTCACATCGGAAATGTCCCTCCACATAGGAACGTCTTTGGGTGCCAAGCCAATTTCATAAAAGGACTGGGCCATTTTCGTGTACAGATCCTCGCCCTTGACACATTTGCATTGGGTCGGAGAAATGTTAAAGAAATTGACATTGTCCCCGTAAGTCGTGAATCGGGCATAGTCCAAATTCATAACCACTTCGGGAACCTGAAAACAATTCGACATAAGGGTCCGTGCTTTTGCTCGGGCATCCGGAGAAGAGTTCAGTTCGGCCGCGGCCCTTAGCCAGCCTTCAGTGAAAGCAGTCAGAGCTGCACGTTTTGAATTGATCGTTTCTGCTTTGGCGTAGAAAATATCGGATATGGCAAAAGATGCTTCTTTGGAGCTAATAAGCACCTTGGCACCGGTAATTGCCGATAGACAGTCCTCGTCATCCGGGGCCCATACGATCGCCGCATCGACTTTTCCATTCTTGAAAAGCTCGGCTGCTCGGGGTGCTCCGTCAACTTTGACGATGTTGAGGTCGCTGTATTTCAGGCCGCTTGCTTCCAAAGCCTTGATGATAAGGGTTTGAGAAGGTGTTCCCATTGCAACCGCAACTGACTTGCCTTTGAGATCCGCGACATTGTTGATACCGGGACGAACAACGATTTTGTCCCCACCGCGGGACCAGTCGATTTGAATGAATACTTTGGGCTGATAGGACATCATATTTGGAATTTCCGTAGAGAGTACATCGGCTGTATTGCAGATGACATCCACATCATTGGACCTCCACGCTGCACGGGAGTCGTCGAAGACATCCATTTTGACGAACTGCACAGGCGTTCCAAGTTCGGAAATGAACCGAGATGATGCTGTGGGCTGAAATCCGCCATTGTAATAGACGCCGGGAGCGAATCCTACCCAGGTATTCAAGGCAACGACGAGAGGCTTTTTGCCTTCGAATTTTGCAACGGCGATTTTGGGCGACGAAGCCGTGCTTTTCGGGGCAATTTTATCGAGTGCCCCGCTTTTCGTTAAAGTCTTGATACCGAAGAATGCACCGACCAGCAAGAGAAGGATAAGGACTATCCATACTCCCGGCTGGATGACAACTTTGTTGGCCATAAGGCCCTCCTTTGAAAAAAAGTTTATTTGCCAAACAGATCACTGAACTGATTCGGTCTTTCCGGACTCGCCGTGCTGATGACTTGACCGGCTTCATTGGTTCCCAGTTTGCTGAGAGCCGGAGCTACTGCCTGATCGCTACCCAGAAGCCATGTATCGGCTTTCTTTTCGAAGTCATCAAGCATTTGCATGCCCTTTTCTTCGAACATGCCATTACGGACATCAATGCTGTCCATGATGGTTTCGGAGGCGTCGAGCATATAATCTATTTCGCCCATTTTTGCACCGAGATCTTCGTTGACATATTCCATGGTTTCTTCATAGAGAGCCCGCTCATCTTTGTCGCCTCGAAGTGCTTTCATGGCCGAGCTCATGGCGCTGTAGCTGGTGCGAATGGCTTTCCATTTATCCTCGGTCAGAGAAACTTCCTGTTCGGTATCCTGCAGGATCGTGCCGGCATTTTCATACATTTTGGTCAGAACCCGATAAAGGGCTTCCAACCGGGCATAGACAGTTGAAAGTTCGGTGACGGCACCCTTCAGTCGACCGGCTTGGCGGGTCTGCAGAAATACTTGGGATTTCACATTTTTTTTCTGTGCAGCCTGAGCAGCCAGCATACTTTCTTTGGCGTCCGCTGAATAGGAATTGATCCTATTCCGGATCGTACCCATGACTTGTTTGAGTTTCATAATGTTTTCTTCAAAAATTTCAAGTCGGGCTCTTCCACGTCTGATGGTCTCTTTAAGGATGGCGATCGGATCAACTTTGATGAGGCATCCTGCCATTTTACGGAGTAACAATTTGTAGCGGATGAGCACCTTCAGGCGAATATCCGGCATGGTCAATGGAACGGCAATGGCTCCTAGTACTGCTAAGAACCCGACAAGCTTGAGGGTATTATGAGCAAGATCGATAAACCAAGGAAGAACCGCGGCATACCCAAATAAAAATGCTCCGAAGAGTAGTATCGCCGTGATCCCGATCCCGATTTTGCCCTCTGGCTTCTCCCAGAAGCTCTTGAGGGTCTTTTTTGCATTGTCTGGAATAAGGTCTGAGGTATTCATTTTGATTTAAACCCCTTTCACTTTAGATATTGGTTGATTTTTTGAATGTCGGTTGTGATTTTAGTTACGAACACCTGCAAAGTGGCGTAGAAGTTGGTTTTTATCTTTTCAACTTCCGATTTGCTGGTGCTGACTTCATTTTGCATGGTCACTTTTTGCTGTTGTAAAGTGTTCATCTCGTCATTGAGTTTCCGGATCTGCTCTGCCTTATCGGTGATCTGCTTGTCAATATTGACCATGCCTTGCTCTTTACCAGTAATTTCGGATGAAATGTGGGAATCCAAGGCGGTCAAGAATTCTGTTTCTTTCTTCTTGAGCACATCCATATAACCTGTCGCCGATTTTGTGAGAGACTCAGCAGTGACTCCCATGGTCTTGACGACACTAAATACGGATTGAAATCTCTGACCTTCTGCTGGTGTCAAACCCTCCTGGGCTTGAAGAGCCTGAGCGAATTCAAAATAATCGAATCCCGGGGTATTGGCCTGTTCGAGAGCCGCGGTCAATTGCTCTTTAATTTTCTGATCTTCCTGACCAATTGGTGATGGTGCGCTTCGTCCCATTGTCGGAGTTACGGGCGTCGCCGGTTTCGTTTCTTCTATTGGAACTGTTTTGAAGAAAAGTCTTCCGATGTTAACTGGCATGTGATTTCTCCCTTTTGAATTGTTCTACCATTTCCTTGAGAATTTTTTCCCCTACTTTTTGTTCTGGTAAATTTTTTGCCTCAGCGATTTTTGACACTAATTCGTTTTGAGTGACTATGCCTTTTTCAATAAGAGTTTGTTCTATGGCATAGATTGTTGCGCTATTGGTATTGATCCGTTCGATAGCCACCTGCATGAATCTTAAATTTATATCGGTACTATTTTTCATGATCTCCTACGAGCCGGGTACAAAGGAGATGCAGACCTGAACGCGTCTGAGAACATCAGGAATCGATATATCCTGCGGGAGCAAGGCTTTCGCAGGATGGGGTCCGTAAACACCCATGAAAAATCGGGATTGGAAGTACTTGAAATGATTTCGCATAATAGCGTTATCTGTTCAGGGTCTCAGGTTTTATGCCCGTGGTAGTTTACCAATTATAAATTCTCTTGTAGAAAACCGGTAACGACATTTTTTACATTTTCTTCGTCTGCGAATGGTGTTCTTTTTTTTCCTTGAACGGCTATCAATAACGATTGTCTTCCCGTCACACTTAGGGCAATTCATCATACTTCAATTCCGGAAAACTTTTCATGCCACAGCCTTCTCAGAAATCCTTGAGCTACTTTCGGTTCGTCCTCAGGGTTTGCAACATGAAAAAAACAATCTTCCGGCTTCGTTTTTTTGAAATCTCTGCATGATGCCTTCATAGGACAAATGTCTTCAACAAGGATCGTTTCTGACCTGTCTGGAAATCTGTCGTCTGTGATTTTGCCATTCTCGACTACTCTGTAATGAATATGACCGCAATTCGGACAATGTATTCGATAATTACCATTCAGAGCCACATTCAAGTTAAAGTCAAAAATCTTATGGCATTCCGTGCATGTGAATTCAAATTTCTGCCGTGGCATGGCATTTCTCCCTCGGTTTAGTGACACAGACCCATGTACCCGTAATCAATAATACTTGTTTGGGCTGAGGCACTAAAGATACATTTTTTCTTACACGAGGTCTTTGAACTCCTTTATCAGTTTATTTTTGTTCGATTTCTTGTTCTGATCATTGATATGGATGAAAGTGTTTTTGTTTTCGATCCCGTCCCACAGCTTGACTCGTTTTAAGGTCTTGATCAGGCTCTTGAACACATTTTTGTTCCGGATCCGACGTTCCTCCTCTGAGGAGTAATCGAAATGGCTCACCGTAGATTTGAAGGCATAGGTCAACGGCATCATTATATACATTCCACTGATCGTCTTCTCAAGAAGAACTGAGACAGCCTGCTTGCCTCCGAATATTTTCGACAACTGGATTTGAGTCGGGGATTGACCAACAACCAGCCATTTGTTGTCACGCTGTAGGGCAGCGATGAATGCTTTGTGTGTTCCGAGGCTTCTCATGATTTCTTTACTCCTTTTTGAATAATGTTGTTGTTTAAATCCTTAAATGAGCCATTTACCGTGATAATCTTTTAATATCTTTCTATATCATATGGAACAAGAACCAGAAAGAATCAAAATTTCCACTGCTGCTAAAATTCTAAGCATAACTCCCCTCACCATCAGACGGGGGATCTATGCGGGAAGAATACCCTGTATTAAAACTGATACAGGCCGTGTTTTCGTCCCTATGTCCTGGATCCGTCAACAAACTACTCCCACTCCTTACAATCCCAAAGAAAAGCCTTATGATAAAAGCACACCCTAAATTCAAATGTCCGACTATGAGACGGACATCCCAGGTTTTTCTCAATGACTTGAATAAAACCAAGACAAAAACTTTGACAGAGTTCCTCTATAAATGCCACGACATAACTCAATATTTTGTGGATTTTTTCTGGCATTCTGGAGACAGATCTGCAAAATTGGCAGATCTTGAAACAGTCCATAGAGGTCGAGACAGGTTTGAGACTACAGCTCGTATGGCACAGGCTATGGCCAAGCAAGCCAAAGAAACTATTAGAAATGGAACGATGAACAATAACAGGAAGCCCAGACTTCGAAAACACACCATAACTCTGTATTCTCTTTTTGTTGAGATTGAAAAATTCAAAGGATCCTTTGATTATGCCATCAATTTTAAGGGCTCCGGCGCTCCTGTCATGACTGTCCCTATAAAATCTACAAAACATCTCAATAACAAAATAAAAAATGGCTGGACCCTCAGTAAAACCATTCGGCTGGGAATTATTGATGGAAAGTTGTTTGTTGATCTTATCCTTGAAAAACCAAAACCAGTCCTGAGAAATTCTGGAAGAGTTCTGGGAATGGATAGCAATTATAAGCACGGGATGGTTTTCTCTGACGGCCGTATGATCGGTGACGAAATCTACGACATAATCCAGAACTTTGGAAAACGCCAGAAACACACTCATAAAGAATGCACTGACAGAATGTTTCGGGCTCTGAATAAAATGGATCTGTCTGGAGTCAAGGCGATCGTTATTGAAAATTTGAAAAATGTTAAGAAACGGGGAAAGTTTTCCCGTAAATTGAATAGGCGGATGTCTCATTGGCTTTATGCCTCTGTCATGGACTGGCTCAGTCGTCGCTGTGAGGAACTGGGGATTCGGCTTGAAAGAAAGAGTCCTTGGAAGACTTCCCAACGATGCTCGGTCTGTGGCAAATGGGACAGACGAAATCGAAGGGGCGATAAATTTATTTGTGTACATTGTGGACATAATGATCAAGCCGACCTCAATGCCGCGAAGAATTTAGAGTTTCTTGGATTGGCGGGAGTCTATGGTCTCCGTGACCTACCAAGTTTAAAATAATTATCTTAAACAGCCATACTATGGAACCTTTTTCATCTGGACCTCTCTCTCAATTCGATGATTGCAGGGTCTTTGAGTTCGACGAGTTGCCAGCGTGCATTTTTGTGACTGGAAAGAGATTCGACAAGACTCTGGAGCATGATCCGTGCTTCAGATTCGAGTTTTTCGGTGGAATACTGCCACACGGTCATATACAACGGCGAAGCTTTCCGTCTTGTTCCGGCCTTGGTTTTTGTAGGCCCGTGAATGTCCCGACGAGTCATGTAATAGTATGCGTCGCTGATTTTGACGCTTTTGCAAGCTACGGAAAATTCCCTCCAAGTGGCATCAGGATTCTTCTTGATGAAATCGTGAAGAATTTTTCTCTGTGAGTCAGTCAGCCTTTTTTGATATGGGTTGCTCATTTTAGAGCTCTCCTTTTTTTGAGTTAATATGAATGAATACTCTTTTAATATCTGGTCTTCTATATCCTTATATGCTAAATCTTCTCATCAGTTCCAATCTCCGACGAATCTCAATGGTCCTTAAATGGGCCACAAAGGTTGATGACATTCCAGAGATGTTTAAGATCATGGCCGAGTTCCTGAAAAAAGAACCAGATGAAAATTTCTCATATTTTGACGAGATTCCCCTGAACATGAATGATAAGGCATTTAAGACCTTTGAGGAAATGATGGCCAAATTCCCGGAGATCATTAATGCCGGCCGAGCTCAGACAAAAAGAGAACAAACTCCTGTTAATTTCCTCATCACACTTGGTCAAATGCTTGTCCGTGTTGCTTGGACTTTCTCTCTTTATTCTGACGCATATGTTCCTAAGCTCAAAGAAAAGTACAAAGCTATTGTCCCTCTTATCGAGAACCTCCATCAAATATGGGGTTCTTTTAAAGAAATGAATGCCACAGCTCTTGCCGGAAACTATTACAATAAAAGCACAGCTGACACCAAAAAGAGCTTGATACAACGATTGGAAGACTCTGCCACACTTGTTAGGGAAAAGATCCTTCCCGCAATTAAAGGTGTTGAGCAAGAGTCTTAACTGCATCGCCTCCGGTTAAAAGAACCATACTCGTTTTCGGAATACTTCCCCATTTCCAGCCGTCCATGGCTATGATCTGTACTTTCCTGTCTATTGACCTGAGAGCCAAGTATGTATCTGGAACGCTAATTAAAACCTTTTTATTTTTCGATCCCATGAGGATTATTATCTTCGTCAGCTGATGACGCTCGAGCAGAGCTTTGGCCAAACTGAGCCTGCTTGTCACAAGGGCTTTGTTCTTGGCCACGAACTTTGCTATTTTATAGGCCCCGAAATAGAGACCCGTAGTGCCAGGGACTAAAATTATTGTTTTAATTTTCATCTTCGTTTTCATATTTCTGCTCCTTCTAAAGAAATTATACGTGTTTAAAGAAAAAGAGATACCTATTTTTTTTCTATTTTCTTTTTCCGGCTGTAGTTAAACCCCTAAAAAATTGTTCATTTTCTTCTGGTATTTAGTTTGTTTTTGTTGTATTATTATATGTGTAAGGAGATACAGGTGAAGAACTTAACGATAACATCTACCATCAAATTACGCCTCAACAAGAAGCAAGAGACAGTGCTTAATGGCTGGCTTTGGAATCTTACTGGAGTCTATAATTGGGCTATTAAAAAGATAGAATACAACGCACAAAACAAGATTTACTTTTCCGGTTTTGATTTCGTTAATTTACTTGCAGATCACGGAAAGAAATTAGGCATTCCGTCACATACAATACAGGGTGTTTTGTCTCAAGCGTATACTGCATGGTCTCGTTGTTTCAAAAAGATCGGCGGAAAACCAAAACTCAAAGGGCAAAGAAATAAATTAAACAGCATTCTTTTTCCAGACCCTATTCATTCACCTAAAGAAAACCACATCAGTATTCCTAACATAGGCAAAATTCGTTATCATAAACAAGAACTACCAGAGGGAGTTATTAAATGTGGTCGAATTATCAAACGAGCAAGCGGATGGTATCTGTGCCTGTTCATAGATGCGGAACGGGCCACGATTGTCCGAACCGGCTACGGGAAGATCGGGATTGATCCGGGATTCAAAAGTCTTTTGACATTATCCAATGGAGAAAAAATAGAGCATCCGCGAGAACTCGAAACCGTAGAAAAACGCCTTGGACAAGCACAGCGTGGACATAATAAAATATTAGCAGCAAGACTTTCGGAACGCAGAGCAAATCGCGTTAAAGACAGAAATCATAAATTGTCCTTACGCCTTGTTAAAGAGAATGTTTTTATCGCCTTCTCTGCTGATAATCATAAATCTATTGCAAGGAAATTCGGTAAATCAGTGTCCAGTTCAGGGCATTTTCAATTAAGGCAGATGATCTCGTACAAGAGCCATATAGGCGGTACGGAATACATCGAAACAAATCCGAGAAATTCCACAAAGATGTGTGCGACCTGTGGGGCCTTGACTGGTCCTACGGGTTTATCACAACTTTCGGTAAGGCACTGGGATTGTGCTTGTGGGGCACACAACGACAGAGATATTAATGCTGCCGTTAATGTCCTAAATGCCGGGGCCGGAGTGGCCCACGAGGTGCATCATGCAGCAGCGTGATTGCAGTCAGGAATCTGCGGGGTTTCAGTCCCGGCAGAGGCTCAAGAACTTAGGTCGAACAATCGATCAGCTTATTAAGATCGAGCCCAGTCTTGAGGAAAAGCTTTCTCAGATCAAAGACAAATGGAAGCGTTCTCCTGCCAAGGCTATGGCTTATTGGAAAGAGCTGGTCGAGTATCTTAATTCGGAGCCGATCGTCAAGAATCATCCCAGATGGGCAGAGATGAGGGATGTTGTTGTCCCCAAGAAACGTACTCAAAAAAAAGTCCTATCTTCATTTGATATATTGCTTCCCACGGATACCGTCGTCGGAATAATTCCAGAACATATAGCGGATAAAATTCGTCGACAAGACATCAAAGCCATTAAATCTGCCAAGATGCGCCTTGAAGCCGGCATGACGAAAAACATCGATCTGTTGGCGGATGTAAATCGCAGAGAACTTCTTCTTGAGATTGGCACGAAAAAAGTGTGGGTTGCTCTTAAGGATCATTTTGCTCTCTGGAGCAAACCGATCAGTCATATTATTAAAAGACAGGAAGACGGTCTGTTTGTGCTGGTAGAATTACCACCCACGTCACCAGCTCATTTTTTGGGGCCCAACATGGTTAAAATGGACCCAGACACCATGAAAAATTTTTTCAAGTTTCTGGGATTAAATCCTCCATATTCAGAGGATGACTCTCCTCAACTCTAAACCGCGCCAATTTAAAACTGGTGAAAATTCGCCGAAATAAAACAAATGCTACCTCAGAAATGGAGTGGCATTTTTTTATTAATCTATTAATACCCTATGAAAAAAAGGGAGGATCGATGAACCGGACAGCCACAATGGTAAAAATTTTGGATGATGTGGCAGACAAGATTGAAAGCCAAGATCCGAAAATAGCCCTGGCAATTGATCAGATCTCCGATCGGATTGAAAAAAAAGCCTATTTCAATCCCACTACATGGCTCCCCGGTCGCTCTTCAATCGAAATGCCGGTCTTTAAATATCCTCAGAGGACGGAAGAACGTCTGGCAGTATGTAATTGTTCATACTGTAACGCTCCACTTAAAGCTCCCCGCGGGTCGATTGTCTCGTGTCCGCGGTGTGGCCATACGACAAAAGCTTAGGCGAAGTTTCTGTGGGAATTCTTGCCAAGATCATTCCGGGAATAACCCTCACTGCGTGAAGAAGACCGTTCCCGGGCTTCATTGATCTTCAAGGATCTGCCACGGAGCTCTTTCCCGTTCAATTCGGTGATAACTGTTTGGGAATCGGCTTCGGGCATCAGAACGAATCCAAATCCCCTGGACCGACCTGTTTCTTTATCCTTGATGATCTCGGCAGAAGTAACGGAACCATGGACTGAAAAAAGACTCTTTAACTCTTCTTCAGTTGTTTCCCACTGAAGATTTCCAACATAGAAATTAGCCACGAACCTGCTCCTCTAAAAATGTGAAAGAATTATTCAATCGGGTATGAACCGATCGATGACTTTTCATTTGAATATGGATTTGTCTCACAATTATGATACTCATAACGAGCCCAAATATTTAAGGGTGATATAGTTTTAAAACTTGATCAGCTATCTTTCTTAGCGTGAAAGAGATGCTTGCCTTTTTCTGTTCTTTTGTTTTTACCCACAGGAAACTCTTCCCTCCGGTTTTGATAAGAGCATAAGTGCCTCCATTTTTCCGCAGGGTGAAAACATACTTTTTATCGAATTCGACATCTTCGAGAGTGTATGTCCCCTTGGCAATGATTTTTACCGTGCCGGCGCCATAACCGGAAGGAATAATTCCGCTGAAATTTAAATACTCTATGGCGTGGTTCTCGGTTTCCGTTGCAAGGATCGGTTTATGCCCGGGAAACCGGTGTTTGGGAATGGCCCAGCTCCTCAAAACATTCCCAGGCTTATCTGGAGTCTCTGGCGTCGGCTCAACTCCTTTTGTAGGTCTCTTTCCGGAATAGTCAGCAAGAGCCTTCGAAATTGACATAACAGGGAACTCCAAGCGAAAATCCCAATGAAGATGACTCGCGTCATGTTCACTTATAACAAATTTTCCAGTGTAACCAGGAATTAATTTTTCTTTTATGTACATTAGTGCCCACGTTTATTTTTGCTGGACTTTTTAAGTTCGTCATATCTCCAATTTTTATTTTTTTCCTTGCTTTTATCTTGATCTTGATTTTCTTTCCATTCATATTTTTCAGAATGACGGAATCGTTTATTATAATATGTCGGATAACGCTCTTTCATATAGTCATTAAAATGTTTATTGTAAAAAGAACTGCGACGATACCGATCTAATGTCATACTATAATTTTCATACCACGGTCCATAAAACCATTCACCAAGATCCCGATCATATCGCATAGTACGACAATGTAACACGTACCGACCTGGTGTACCATAAGGTATCTGAACCCAGTATCCTATCTGATTGGGATTAATAACCACTAGATCGGATCGATTCATTCTTTCATCATCAGTTGGCAAAATGACAAAACCCGGTGGAGGTACTGGGGGTTGAGGAGGCATAGGTATATGAACAGACACATTGAATTGTGCCTGACTTGTTATGAAGATAAAAATAATAATTAAAATTGATTTATACATACCAAGTTTTCCAACAAATTTTGTTTAGTGCCTTTAGATTCCTTACGATTCTTGTTTCACCATTAATAAATTGATTCAAAATGGAAGCCACCTTTTTTGAAAGTCTGCTATATTCATCTGCAAATCTATCAAAGATTTTCGTGGCTTTTTCAATCTCAGTTTTTCCGACACCGGGAAGATAAACATCGGTCACACTTTTTATATGGATTTTACTATCGCCAGATGGTATGCCCCGATAATTGATTTCAAGTCCCGCCTTTTTCGCTGCCCTCTCAATTTTTCTTGAAGTTCTCCCTTTGAAGACAATGGCCCAGCAGGGATCTATACCGGTGAATTCTTTTGAGAAATTAAAATGAAATCCTGAACTTACCGTACCTTCATGAATAAGGGCTTTTACAGCTTTTGCCACGGGTTTTTCGACATGAAACATCGGAAGTTCTTCTATTTTGGCTCTTGGAATTGACGCGTCTTCCTCGATTTGTTTCTGTTTTCTTTTCTGACCTTCTTCAGTCCATTCATTCATATCATACGGGCGATCTCGTTGAATAATATGAAATCGGGGATATGTGGAGGCTTGTTTTGAACTGAAAGTCTTTCCAGTCAGTTTCTTGAAGGTCTTTTCAAGAGATGCATCTTCCCGTTCAAAGGACATGAGCTGAGACCGCGGAACCTCGACACAGCATAGTCCTGAGACCCTGAGAGACCATAAAGCCACCTGACCTCCATTAACCTTCATTGGAGACAGGCCCAGGGCCGGTTTGTCTCCTTGGGGGGATTCTCCCAGTACCACATCATCCCTGTCTCCAAAGGTCTCTTTGAGCCATTCATGAAGGAAACTGCGGGCATCGTCTACGTCTTTTGATTTTTTGAGCCAACCCAAGACGTGGAAGCCTCTTTTACCACTATACCGTATCTCAACATTTTTTACTTCAGGAACCTTTTCAAGGGCGTCAGCCACTTCGGCTGTGATCTTTTTTGTATCAGAGAATTTTCCGGGGGCATCGATGTCGACAATAAAATAGGGACATTGACGGGGCATTGTCACATGAATTTCTGTCAGTCTTCCACTATGATAAATTTCAAACTCTATGGCATTGTCAATGCGGATATATTCAGTATTGCCGTGGTAAGGGTGTCTGATATAAATTGGTTTGCCTGATTTATAACCTTTGGGAACTATACCGATAAAAAGATTCCGACCTTTTAATTCGGGGAGCATTTTAGATATGGCACCAGAATAGTATTTATAAATATCTTTTTCATACAGAGCCTTGGAACTCCAATCACTCTTTGGCAAAACAAGATCATCAGGATGCTTGGGATAATCTGCAACGATACTTTCAGCAAGTTTTCTTATTGAATTTGAAATGCATGCCTTTTTCACGACAGGTTCAGCCAGCCTCTCCAGATAGGCCCGGAGCTTATCAAGGTCATCAAAATCTGCGTATTCCCTGTCGGACTGATCCAGAAACCATTGTTCCTTTTCAGACCCCTCTCCACCTTTATAGAAGATCGTATAGTCGGCATTGATGATCGCGGCCAGCTCGTCATAGATATTATCTTCGGGAGTCCAGTCGGGATCGTATGGATCAATAAAATAAAGTTTGTCTTTAAATTCCTTTTTTAGTTTCTGGCGCCATTCATTATCTTCACATGACCCACCTAGAAACACGGAGGGCAGTTTTGCCTTCTTGGCTTTTTCAATTTCCTTTTCGAGTCTGGCCACAATAATGGAAGCTGTTTTCATAAGTGCCTTTTTCTTCGGTGCCTGCCATTCCTCGAGTTCACTCAGAGTCCTTGTTCCGCCTTCTATAAACCAGTCTGCGACAGGGCCCATGCCATGAACGAGATTGAACACGTTGTCGACCATAAGCAGTTTTTCCATCGGCGTTCGTGCCGTTTCGAGTTTTTGAAGGGCCTCTCCAAAACGCACATCCTGATCAGTATAATGTCCGTGACCTTTTTCATCACTGACAAACTCATTCCATCTGTCAATATTTTTATCATTAATATGATCAGAATCCAGTATTACTGAATTGACAATGATTTGTTTGAGATTGTCTATAGTCTGTTCATAGATCTCGAAAATTTCTTCGAGAGTCACGACACCAGTTCTGGAAAAATCCCGCCACAGCTTGATGACTTTTATTCGAGGAACTACTTCCCAATGCTGCTTTTTTTTACCGTTTTCGAATTCATCAAGCGTGTCTTCATACAGTTCTGCAATACCCTTCGATGCAATTATTTGGCGGACAATGTTCAGAGCTGTTCGGATTCTGTCGAACATGTGAGTTTATTCTTCCGAAAAAAGGTTTCTGATTGTATCAGAGATTGGAATGAGGTCAGCTTTTTTCTTTTTATTTCTGTTTCTCCATTGATTTAGACATTGCGCCTGGCCCTGTTCGGGACTCTTGCGTTCCATGTGTAGCGTCTGATGCATGCATTTTTCCATGAACTTTTTTTGGTCTTTAAATTGATTGGGGTTAGGCACTTATTCCTCCTTTGCTTGACTGACTGGTTTCCATTCGATTTTTGTCCATTTTCCATTGTTATAAACTTCAATAATCTCTCCAGGTTTTATCGGTTCCGGACTGCCGAGCTGACTCGGAGAGAGGGATTTCGGACTTGCCGGTGATTCTCTGAGTTCCGGCCGTCTGATTTTCATCATAGATTCAAAACCAGGCGAAGGTAGAAAGGCCTCTCGAGAACATTTTTCAGCGTGCATTCTGATGACATTTGCAATTGAAATCATAATTTTTTCCTTTTTTTACATCAGTCCTTCAGAGACGCTACTATGAAGGTTTTGATAAAGTAACTGAAACATATTAGGGTTTTCTGTTATTGTTCCAAGGAATGTATGAATCGGACCCATAATTTCTTCGACTTGTTTTATAGGATCATTTTTAAATTTTTCCCTTGCCTCGTCATAAATTCTTTTACCCTCTTCTGAATTAATAAATTTCTGATAGATTTTATTTGCCTGTTGTTTAATTTCAGGAAGAGGATTTTGTTTCATCCTCATAGGATCTGAATTTTTAAGTTCAATAAATTTTGAAGCCACTCTCATAGCCATCTTCTGCTTCTTGCCCCAGTCCGGGATCTGAGTCAGGCGAAGATCACTTGGGTTTACAGATTTATCTGTACGCCACCGGATGAACCGTGGTTTCACAACCGTGCCGGACATCCTTTTCTCAATTTTTTCGTAACCGTTCCGGCCGTATTTATAAGAAGGCATTTCTTTCAGAGAGCTTCTTTCCCATTGAACTTCCATTATTTTTTTAGGGACTATCCAAATATAGGTCTCATCTTCCCCGACTTTGTTCTTCTGAGCCCAAGAGAAGAGCTCCCGGCTCTCTGCATCGGTGAATCCCGATGCCACATGACCGGCTGTGCGGAAGACTCTGTCTCCGTCCATGAAGGCCAGAAGACACATGCTGATCATTTTCTTTGGCCAGTTCTTGCCCTTCTTTTTATCACCAACAGCGAGTATCACTAAATCATAGGAATAGCTGGGCTTAACTTTATAGGTTTTATTGTTCGAAAGCCTGACGACGATGCCTTCATTTTTTTGTTCTTCAACAATTTTATTGTAAGCTTCCTTGATGTCTCCTTCAGTATTTTCCACAGGATGCACATATTTTGAGTCACTGAAAATTCTTTTTAATTCAGGCCACATTTTTTTATATGCCTCGAAATTTCTTTCGCCCGTTTTCTTTCCATTCAACTCGATGATCTCGTAAGGAAACCAGTGAACTTTTGTTTTGTCAGCCTTTGGATTTTTTATCATGGACTCGGATTCATTGAAGGGAATTATTTTGCCATTGGCATAACCGGCCATTTCCCCAACAATCAAAGCCTGTGTGATCTTTCTGGATTTGAGGCATTTTGCGACATCTTCACCGAGTGGAAGATCCCACATTATCATTCCATGGAGACTTCCGAACCGGGGCTCTTCGCCAGTTTTGTATTCCATGATGGCAGTCTGGCCGTCAACTTTTTGTTCAGTGATATGCTGTTTATCTTTGGCTTCTTCAAGCATATGGTCCAGCGACAGCGATATGATGGCCTGATCATGTTTCCATTTTTGAGCGGCCTTTATTATCGGGTCATTGGGGGCGCTTCGAGATTTCATAATCAGGATTTTTCAATGGTGTATGGGGATTCCTGCCCACATTCACATGGATATCCAGCTTCATTGTGTTTTGATTTACATTTTGGGCAATTCCATTGTACATCATCAGAGTCATATTCAAAATTGGGGTCATCTTTTCTAACAAAGGTATGAGGACCTTTTCTTTTTAAGACAATTTTTTTGTCCTCCGAGGCACTGGGACTGACATGATACTTTTTCCCCGTGAAGGGAGATTTGTACATGAGAGTTTTGGCATCGCCCTTTTCAGTTTTTTGCCATACATAATCTGCCTCATGGACATCCTTAGCCAGAGTCCTAATATGTTTTGATACCGCTTCCTTGCCCATGCCATCCGAGACCTCTTTGAATCCCTCCTGATAGAATTTTGCTTCTTCAGGGTCCAGCATGGTCACCATCTTCAGGAACTCGCCGGCATGTACGCGTTCTTCCTCTATTACTTTTTCGATGGCCTTTTTGATCTCTGCATCGGGTGAGGCCTCTGCTATCCGTTCGTACATGTCGATGGCTTCATATTCAGCCGAGACCAAAAACCGGACAGCACGGATGAGTTCTTCTTTCGACATTTTTTTGTCAAGACTTAATCCTGAAAAAGAGCCAAATTCTGGCATAAAAACCATCCTTTATTTTGCTGGTCCAATAGTAGTCGGAGCCTGTTGCTGAACAGGAGGAACATAAGGCCACCACAGATAGATCTCTATAGCTTCTGCACTCCATAAAAGATATTCAAATTGATTTAAATTCATTTTTATTCTGTTGATGATATCAGGAGTGATCTGCGTTGTCCGTCGAAGAAATAAACAATACAGGCTGTCTTTTCCTTTATTCTTACCAACCACCAACTGTGTTTTATTGTCCATGCACAAATTTGCTAGTCTGAGTTTTCCTAAAAGAGGGCGTATTTGATCGAAAAGATATACAGGGTCATCATTGGGATTGGTTTGAAGGGGAGCAGCGTGTACGAATTTTCCAAGTATCCTGCCGGCCATGTGCAGATTTCTGATCTGTGTCTGAATCTCAGTCTGTTTCTTCTGCAGATCCCGTTTCTTTTTAAAAACCTCGGCAGGATTTTTGGGCTTCTGAGTAGGTTTCATACCCGGAGAAGTCTTTGCCGGCTGTTTTTGAGAAGGCATGGCTGGAGAAGGGGCTGGTCCAATCGGATTATGAAATGTAATGGACATACAATCCTTTTTTTAAGACAAAAAGAACAAGTATTTCTATAACGATATTTATAGATTATTATTAACCTATAACTCTATGTAAAAGAAAGAGTTGAAAGGGGCTATGCATGGCCCCTTTTCATTTTTAATACGGTTTTTTTGCAACTATGATCGTCAGTCTTCTGGCAGGATCGTATTTGGTGAGAAGAAGAATAAAATTCTTTCCAAGGTCCTTTTGTACCTCTGAAAAAAATGCCTCATCGGAATTGACCGTATAAAGGATAAAATGACCACCGGGCCTGACTAGGCCCTTGCTTCCTTCAAAGCATGATTTGTTTTTAGGCTGGAATCCTATGGGTCCTATGTACAATACGAAAGGAAATGCTTCCCGTCTGAATTCAGTATTCAGATCGGTAATATCAGCTTTCACGAAGGGGTTGGTGTCAACTTTCGTCATGTTCGGATGATTGTAATAACCACCGAAGAAACAGAGACCCTTGTCCGCGGACATCGTGTACTTCTCAATTTCTGACAGGTCCGGCGCCGACAGAAAAGGATTCATGTATTTGAAATGAGACCCTGTGAATTTGGATTTTTGATAGTCTATGGCCTGTAGAACATCTTCCACGTTCATTTGACTGAAACAGGGCGACGGAAATCCCTTAATACAAGCCCTGAAATCATGCTTATAACAGGGGCTACAAACGACGCTGGGATCCATCCCGATCGCATTTTTGAAATACTTCATCCGGACATTGCTTGGAAAGGGACCATAAAGGCCGATAAGAGGCTTCTCAAGGGCACCGGCCACCTGGACCATGAAAGAGTCGGGGGAGATGATCAGGTCGTATCTGGTGGCCACTATCATTGATTGGCGGACGGTGAACTTTGTGGCCAAGATGACATTGGAATTTTTTCCTTTGAAAAACTGTCCCAAGAGCTCATGTTGCTCTGTCCCAATAAGAACAATTTTTATATTTTCTTCTTGGGCTAAGATATCCACAATCGCTTTCATTTTTTCTTTTGGAAAATTTCTCAACGGTGCCGAGGTTTCCATTTGGATTCCTATGACATAATCATTTGATTCTACATGTAAAACAGGCAAAGTCTTGTCCCGCCAGTCCATTTCTTCTTTTTTGAAGAACAGTTTGGGTCGTTTCTCCTCGGCAGGGGACTGAAGACTGTCGATTCCGAAATAACTCAGGAACATATCAACGGCGTTTAAAGTTTTTGAGCTTTCAGATCCACCTTCAATTATACCCTGGAAATATCTTACAAAATCAACATCTTGTAAAAGACTTGCGTCAAACGGCATGGGATATAATTCGTTTACTTCTGGTAAATTCTCAAGAGGCTCAGGACATCCAGTTGCTACTCTAATAAAACATGTTGGATATCTTTTTTTTAAATATCTAATTGCGGCGTTCAAAAAAAACAAGTCGCCTATCCCGCCCGTGCGAAACATGAAAATTCTTTTGTTATCTAATGGCTGATTTTCATAATTGCGAAATCCAACGGATTCAATAGGGTAGGACATTCCAAGACAATCTCCATTTACACTTCTGTAATTGCTCTCAATATCTTCCGGCATAACGTAACGGTGACCCGTTTCAAATTTTTTCCCTGTGTTAGCAAAATTTTTCACGACATCAACTATTCTCATTGTTGCTCCTTTTTTAACCAGTCTATAGCATTGGAAATAACAACTGGATCATCATTCAATAAACCTATCGCTCTATTACATTTTCCACACAGTAGACCACGAATTTTTTCATTGTTATGGTCATGGTCGACATTGGGATTAAAAGGCGGTTTATTACTAAAAAATGTATTACATATGCCACATTTATTTTTTTGTTGAGTTATCATCTCATAAAATTGTTCAGAAGTTAATCCATATTCCCTTTTTAAAAGATATTTATATTGGGGATTAAATTTAAAATTGGTTTCTGATCCCATCGTGTTTTTAAATTCGGCAGTTCTTTTGACCCATTCGAGGGCTTTAATAATTAAATGAACATCATCATTTAATCCCCCAATTCCCCCATTACATTTTCGGCACAATAAACCTCGGATTTTTTTTGTCTTATGGTTGTGATCAATACAGGGTTCATTAAGTATTTTTCCGCATATCCCACAGAGATTATTTTGACTGGCTATCATGTCCTTAAATTGTTGTAATGTTATTTTAAATCTGTCCCATAATTTTTCACTTTTTGCATTATCTTTATTAGACCTCCATTTTTTTCTATAGATTGTCATCTGTTCTTTTTTGTCACGGACATATTTTTTATCATATGCCTTGATTTTATCCTGATGACCCTGCCTGTATTTTTTGCATGATTTTTTGTGACCTTCTCTGTGGGATTGGGCATATTTTTTCTGCCTTTTCGATATTTCCTCTTTATTATTGGTATAATATTTATGACCCCGTTTTTTAACTTCCTCTTTATTTTCAGCATAATATTTTTGGGCTTTTGCAATTCGTTCTTCTCTATGCCTCAAATAATTCTCTTTTGCTCTTTCAGCTTGTCGCTTTTTATTAGCCAAATAGTATTTTTTCAAATACGCTTTTTTATCAAAAGACATAATTAACTCTCATACATCGTTACTTTGAGCGATCCTTCCATAATATTATCTGGACCGATTGCGCCGACATCGTTCTTCAGGTACATGGGCCAGCGTTTATCAAATTCATCCCGTACCAGAATTCCTTTTTCCTCAAGTAATTTGAGCAGCAGATTGAATCTGAGTTCGGCGGTATAAATGTTCACCCGGTACTGATCCAGAATCTGCATTTGCTGATTGGTTTTTAGGCTCAGATTTTCAAGAGATTCAGGCATTTACTTTCCCCTTTTTTATGTGCTCATCCAAGACTTCTCGGATGGCTTCCGACATTGTGGTTTCCTGCTCGTAGGCAATTTTTCTAAAATACTGGCGTTCTTCGGCTGTCAGATAGATCTGAGATCGGGTCATGTCACAGGAAGGAATACTCTTCTCCATATACACCAAGGTGTATTAACAGATTATTAATGTAAAAGTCGATTAAGTAAATTATTTTCATCATTTTAATTTGCTCCGTTTGACAAATTCAGGAATATCTTCAGATTTGAGTTGATACAATTTCTTCTCCGCCTTGTGATGAAAAATAATCCTCCACGATTTTCTCCAATTCTTTGTGGCTCTTTGTTCGAGCATCCATTAATTCATCAGCATTTAGATAAGCTATTGCAATTTCAGCAGAGAGCGGTCTGTCTTCATTTTTTTCTATTTTATCTATTTTATCCAGAAAATATAGAGCAAAAAAGTCTCTGAGAGTCCCTGGAAAATCTATTTGAGCTGGAATTGCCTTACCTAATGCAAGATCAAATCTACTACTCATTTCTCCCCTCCTTAGAATCTCAATATTTTCGGCCATGATTCCTCTTTCTCAACGGAAAGTATTTTTTCGTAAAGTTCTCTTTCTGTCTGAGATATTATTTGAGGCACAACAATTTCAACTGATGCCTTTAATACGCCCGTCTTGCTTTCAAAAGTGATGCCACCTTTTTCATTAACTATCACTGCACCGTTTTGTGTCCCGGAAGGAATCGTAAGAAATATATCATTCCCGAAAACATTCATCGGTATTTTATCTCCAAGGATTGCTTGGACAGGACTGATCCTGATGGACGTGGCGACGTTCAAGCCTTTTGTTTTGAAAATTCCATCTTCTTCGATTGCAAAATCCACGAACAGATTTCCAGGCCGACCTCCGCCACAGAAATTTCCGAGACCCTGAATGGTGACTATTTCCACCAATGGTGAGAGTTTTATTTCATGCCGGACAATCTCAGACATGAGTCCGGTTCCTTTACATTTCAAGCAGGGATCTCCCTTAGGAAGTTCTCCGGCGCCATCACAGATCTTGCATTTCTTTTTCTGGCCAAGAACAAGTTGAAACCCCTGAAGTCCTGTCCCATCACAGAAGGTGCATTTCACAGTGGCTTTCTCTGCCGATCCGGTGCCATTGCACGACAGACACAGGCCTTTCCTTCTGATGACGATCGTTCTTGTGATACCTTTAATGAGTTCCCGCACCTTTACTCGCAGAGTGACCCGGAGATCTGTCCCCTGACGTTCAACCTTTATCGGAGCTTTGAACTGTCGGTCATACACGGCTCGTTTTTCTTTATCCTTCAGGGTCTCGTATGCCTTTGTGGCTTCTTTAAATTCTGTATCGTCAAGTTTCCCGTGATCCGGATGGATTCTGATGGCAAGTTTTCGGTATGCTCTTCTGATCTCATCCTCAGATGCAGTTGTGGGAACGTCGAGGATTTCATAGAAATTTTTGGCCATAATTATGATACTTAGTAAAAGGAGGGTGAATAAAGAAGATTTAACTCTTTAAATAATAACCTTTTAATATGTTGATAGATTTTGAGAAATTCCAATATATTAAGGAGCAAACCTATGGGCTTGGAACCGTTGAAAAGTCTTGTCGAATTTGGTAAAATTGTGAGCTTTTATCTGTCGTCGGAAAATACAAAAGAGCATGGTTTATACACCTGCCAGATAAGTTCTTCGGATGAAGAACATTTTTGTCTTCGCCAATACTCTTGAACTTCTGCTGGAAAAAATACAGAGACGGGATATTCAGATTATCGTCCCGAAACTGAATCAGAATCAGGACGCGTCGTAAAAAATTCGGTAATTTGGATAGACTGTTCCGGACTGGGCTGTTCCTGTCTGAAAGACCTGAACGTCGAGCCATATGTAGTCAGATGCGCCATCTGAAAAGGGGATAGGAACTCCATACGGGCCGTTTAATGACGTCGCATCAGGGGATTCAACAAATGTGTGCGTTGAAAAAGGGGCACTACCGGCTTCTATGGAAGATGTAAAATCATGGGCAGTGAAATATCCAAAGACACTGTCTTTCCATAGGCCCTTATCTTGCAGGAACAGTGTGAAATTGGTAGTATCAACTTCAGTATCGGCCATAGCCCGGAAGACAATTGGTTTAGAACAATGCTGACTTTGAATCAGATCGCCGAAATCCAAACTGAGCACTTGAGAGATCGGGTCGCCTGCAACATAATCGTAGGTTTCAAAATGCATGTTATAGATTTTTAAATCAAGAGATTATTATGTCTTCTTCTTTTATCATGCGTTTGTGGGCGCCAGAACAACCATGAGGCTTAACATCTAAATATCTTTTTTTTGTAGGTGCGGTTAATAAATTTCCAGGATTTTCAACAATATATGACCTAATGACGTCACATTTTGTCGGTATGCCGTCTCGCCACCATGCTTTAACCATTACAATATTGCCAGGTAAATATTCCATTAGAATCTCTTCGATGATTTTCGAAGCTGATTCATGATATCCTTCAGCCATGCATCAGTCAGAATTTCTTGATCCAGTCTATTTTGGCAGATTTTACAACCTTTTAAATGCTCAACGATGGATTGTTTCTGGTTTTCAGTCAGAGCTTCCGGCCAATGATAACTGGGATTGTTGATGTCCTCAGAGAATACCCTGGAATGAATGTGACCTTCTTCATCAAATAGATCATAATGTAGAATAAAAGACACGTTACAATGCTGGCATTTGCATTTTTCTTCCCTGTATGTGGGTTCGGAAATGATCTCTCCATCAAAAACGAAATTTGCTACATCAACAATATTGGCTCCGCAACTGTCACAAAGAACTGTATCCTTGTTAATATCAACGATTTGTGTATCAGTCTTGGTATTCATTTTTGGTCTTCCTTTCTCCATGGTTGCTATGGTTACGAACGAGTCGGGACTGATATTTTTTTGTGATCACATTTTTTATATCGGTAGTGGGCAACTTTTGCTTTGCTCAATCTGGCACACACCTCACAGAGAGCAACTTTTTTCTCTCCTATTGGTCGGATCCCGCAAAGGCCACAAAGACCCTTAATATAACGTCTCCTATGAGTAGCCGATACACAATGCCTACAGGATTTGTGCCCTGGTACGACCTTTCTGGTCATGCAATAAACACAAAAACCATATTTAAAGGCTTTTTTACGAAGGATCTTTTTGTAGTCAGTCGCTCTTTTTTTGCATCGGGCACAGGCTACAATAAGATGACCTTTTCCTTTTATGAGTTCTTTTTCAGTTAGGGATCTCCCGCATATGTAGCATTGGCCCCTAAGCCCTTTCCTGACAAGTCTGACTACATTATGGATCTGTGTGATTGAGGCACCGAATTTACCGGCAATTTCAATGGCGGGATGATGATGTGTTGCCAAGGTATAGATCTTGATCTTTTCGTCCTCAGTCCATGATCGGTTCTTTTTTTGGGGAACTTTTCCCAGATACCATGCTTCTCTGATTTTCATTTTTGTTTAATCCTTTCATTTGTATTGTCCATCTCTCTATAGAAATTATACAGGATTAAACATCTTCATATACATAAAAAAATTTTAAGGCTTTATTATTTTTAAATTTTTATCTGCGCGTGCGCTTGAATGCTGGTGGCCTGGAATGTACAGGCTTATGAACCTTGAATATGGCAGGTTTGCGAGTTTTATGTCGGGGCACTTTTAATGCAAAAAAATGAGGCTTCTTTGGTTTGGTATGCTTTGTTTTTTTGAACCATGTGGGTTTATATCGCATGAACATTTTGCGGTGTTTAATCTGAGACCTGTGCGTACGGAGATAACGCCGGCGCTGCATCCGGATCCGGGCCCTATTTTTACGATAATAGAGCCGAGTCTTGAGCCTCTGGCTGGGCGTCCTGCGTTGAGGGGGCCTGATTCTCAGTCGTATGGCAATTTTCTTTATCATAAATTCAATCCCTGTAAGGGAAATAAGAATCAGGCCCGTATCAACAGATTATTACTATTCGAGGTCTTCGAATCCGAAAGCTGATAGCTTATTCAGATCCAGTTTGTAGTCCCTATCGTCATTGACATTATTCAAGACCAGAATCAGGCATCGTTTCTCTTGAGACAGCCTTTTAATGCATTTTTTAAGGGAGTCTATCCGGTTCATATATTTTTGAAGCAGATTTCTCAGTGTGGTCATTTTGGACATCGCTGAGTTCTCTTCTTCTGTAATCTCATCAATATTATCTCCGAATCCTACTCCTCTGACTGGCTCACTGGGTTTGTTTAAAAAATCAGTGCTCAGACTAGGAGAATAAAATTCTCCTTTTATACCATGCATACCCGTTGTACCCTGAATACCGGTCTGTCCTTGGTAGCCCCTTTCCCCCTGAATTTCAGAGACTGTGTTCTCTTCTTTTTTCAGGAATTCATCGAGTTCATCGAAATTGGGCTTGAATTGCTCGAATCCATCTTCAAAAGTCACTGCTCTTTTGCTGAGATCTTTGAGCACTTTTTTATCGTGATCAAAAGCTATATTACAACATTTCTTTGCAATCTCTTCAACTTCACGCTTGAATGGTGCAATGAGGGCTTGACGATCATCGCATTTTTCTTGATAGAAAAGATCGAGTTCTTTGAGAACCTTTCTTTTCTTTTCAATAAAATCTTCAATTTTGACGGCGACCGTCTGATATTGCTCGATCTTGTCGTCGATGGCTTTGATGCGGGCAGAGAGGGCCTTTTTTACCTCTGTGCCTTTTTTCTCGAAAAGGATCCCGATGACGGTGTTTCCGAGAGCAGTGGCAGAACACAGATTTGATAGAGGTCCGTCACTGATGCGAAGTTGAGGCTTGTACTCTTTCATGAATTCCTCCAATTGGTTTAAAGAGTTGATTTTTGCCTGTGAACTTCGAATAGTGCCGATGTGGGGTCTATCTATTCGGATAGGATTTTTTAAATTTCTTCCCAATTTACTACATAATTTTCGATAATAGCAAAATCTGGATCAACAAGGGCCATATCAAATTGTTCGCGAAGTTCTTTGATGTCATCGGGACCGACATCTTGAGCGTTTTTTGCCATTTTTAAGCCCCTTTAAGATTATGAGTCTTTTTAAATGCATACACTCGATATTCATGGGATTCTTTCATTTGCTTTTCCAAAGCTTCATATTCATCGAGGAGTCCCCGTACTATTTCTCCCCGCAAATGTCCACGACTGATCTTGTCCTCGATCTCTTTCATACGCCTTAAAGGTCGGGTAACCTTCCGATACGTGCTATCCGCACCCATTACCGCGGATTGATTCTTGAGCCTGTGGCAAGCCTTACAGAGATATGTATGCTCTCTTCTCTTGGCTCCTACAGGGGGTAGGAATAATTTGCTGACTTTATTCTTGCACTTCGGACAGAGAAAGAACCATCTATAGCCCCCCAAATAATTTTCCATGGCATGATATTCAAAGACTTGATCATTTACCGAAAATTTTCTCATCTCTTCCAAGGTATGCTCATATGCCTCTTCTTTTGTGGCGTCGGGATAATCTCTGGTGATGATTTTTTTTATGGTTTTCTGAAGGGCGTTTATACAGATGGCCGTGCAGGTCTCAACTGTTAGCCTCATACTATCAATCCTTTGGAAAGGGTACTCAGCTTATTCAAATATAGATATGTATTAAGAGATTATCACATGATTGGACCAAAAATAAAAATGGAATGCTGATTAGCGGGTTTTTAGCTTCTCCTCGAAATTATTTTGAGCATCATTGGAGAACTTAAAATGCGGTATCTTATGTTCTGGAACTTCGACTTTTTTTCCGGTTCTTGGATTTCGACCCTCATGGGCCTTTCGAGTTTTTGTCGAGAAACATCCAAATCCTCGGAGTTCAATTCTGTTCCCCTCGGAAAGAACCGTTATTATCTCATCCAGAAACATTTCCACGACAGATTTTGTATCTTTAATTGTCACAAACCCGAGTTTTTTTGCTACTCGGTTGCACAAATCCTGTTTTGTGATATTCATTTTATTTTTCAAAGCTCCTTTTACAGAATTTTATCCGAGAGCCATTTTTTTGCCCTATAATAAATTTTCTGAATCCATGTGAATGGTAAAGGTCCTACAAAAGATTGTTCGAGGACCCATTCCAAGGCACATATATCCGGATGTTTTTTGTTCTTCAAATCCTCTTCAAATATTTTTTTCATGTCCTCTTTCTGATAGCGGGGAATGAAGCCATTGCATATGGCACTGTGTTTCGATTCTTGGCACACATCTATCAGATGGGGAATTACTTTTGTTTTCAGATCCAAATTTGGCTGATGAAGAAGACACAGCCGTATTTCTACAGAAATATTGTTTTCGATGGCATACGGATAATTATACCTGCAGTTCTCGGGAATTTTTTTTGAAAGCCTTTTATAAAGCTCGACAAGATGAAAATATTTCACCTCACGGAGTTTCTGATAAACTGCTCGGGCATTTCTCATCTGTTTTCCCTCTGAGGGATTCTTTTATATTTTTTCATTAATTGCTCAATTTTCATCTGAAGTTTTTCGATTTTTTTCCGTATCCTAATCCTGCAATCACGCCGGCAGCTGCAATATTCATCTCCCTCGCTGCAGGGATGCGTGCGACCGACGATGCTGCAGATCATTTTCATTTAGGGTCTTCTTTGTCTGTCGGGCCGAAAGTAAATCCGAAAACACTGACTACAGGTTTCTTATAGAAAAAATCCTCGTTGATGAAATGTATTCTGTCCGCATAGGGTTCAAGTGATGAATTATAGCACTCCTTGAAACTCCATATCTCGACCTTTTTCCCGTGCTGCCTGACATATTTCGCCAGCTCAGCAAAGTCCCCGTCTCCAGACATGAGAATCCATTTTGAATATGTATTTATTTTGTCAATGGCATCAATTGAAATCCCCACATCATGATTGGTCTGCCGGTAGATCGTCCGACCATCCCGGGTCAGTTTCAATGAGTTTTTTATTTTTAACTTATATCCCAAGCTCAATAATTTTGACTCAAATTTGCTGCTGTCAAAATCCTCGCCACGAATCATATAAACGAGGGCCTCAGTCAAATATTCAGATTCTCGACCATTGAAATGATTCCATATCTTTTCGAAGTCAATGCGCTGGCCTTTGTTCTTTGCTTCGAAAAAAAGATTCTGTAGGTCTATCTGTAGGAAGGTTGAAGTGCTTTCCATTATAATAACCTATTAATATATGCATAAAATATATGCATAAAACTTTCAAATATCGACTTTATCCTAATAGAAAACAGATTACAGACCTCAACAAACAACTTGAACTCTGTCGTTGGGTCTATAATCAAACCCTTGGAATCAGAAAAATTTTTTGGGAACAAGAACATAAATCATTTTCCCTCTATGATTCTCATAAAATGTTGACCCAATGGATCAAAAAAAGACCTGAACTCGAACAAGTTTATTCTCAAGTTTTGCAGAACTCTCAATTGAGGGTGGACCTTGCTTTCAAGGCTTTTTTTAGACGCGTCAAAGCGAAACAAAATCCAGGCTACCCAAGATTTAAGGGCTTTGGCAGATATGATTCTTTCACTTATCCTCAGACCGGATTCAATCTTAATCCCGCCAATAATACTCTGTATCTGTCCAAAACAGGGCGAGTCCCTGTCATCCTTCATAGACCAGTTATGGGAAAAATAAAAACCTGTACCATTTTCAAAACTCAGACCAACAAATGGTATGTTAGTTTTAGTTGTGAGATTGATAGACCTAATCCATTGTACAAAACTGGGAAGGTCATGGGAATGGATCTTGGTCTGAAGACTTTTATTCAGATTTCTGATGGGACTGAAATTAAAAATCCAAGATTCTTTAAAAGGTCTCAAAAAAATCTTGCGAAAGCTCAGAGACGATTCAGTAAATTTCCGAAAAATGTTAGATCCACAGAGAAACAAAGAGCCAGAAAAATTGTGGCAAAGGTCCACGAAAAAATTAGAAACAGACGGGATGATTTTTGTCATAAAACAGTCCTGAATCTTGTCAAGAATTATGATTTCATAGCACATGAAGATCTCAGCATTAAAGAACTGCTTGAAGAAAAAAAGTACAGTAAAAGCATTGCGGACGCGTCGTGGGCAAAGTTGATACAAATGTTGTCTTACAAAGCGGAAGAAGCTGGTAAGATAACAGTAGCAGTCAACCCACGAAATACGAGTCGGCAGTGCTCGAGATGCTTGGCAACAGTTCCCAAGGGAATTGACGAGAGGATTCATAATTGTCCTCATTGTGGTCTTTCCATGGACCGGGACCTGAATGCAAGTTTAAATATACTCAGACTCGGGCTGGAGTCTGTTGAGCGACCAATGCAGCGCCAAACGGCGCAGGCACTGGTCAGAGCTCGAAAAAATCCAACAATGGAAGCAGTCACTTGATTTTCTCCATTATTAACCCGGTGTGAGATTCTTTTACCCTGTACACATGGTCTGCAGTATGCATAAATTCTTTCTGATGGGTAACCAGAAGAATATCCAGATTTAATTTTTTGGAAAGTTCACTGATCAATTTTCCGGTATTTGCAATATATTCCTCCCCTACTGCCGCGAATGTCTCGTCCAGAAACATAAGTCGGGCATAATTTTTCTTCAAGACGCAGAGGATTCTCAGCAAAAAGCTTTCGATCACGGCCACGCTTCCTCCAAAAGAGCTGTAATCCCCCTCGATTCCCTCGTTATGTGTTTTGAGCTCGATATGAACCTTTTCATTCTTTTTCGTGATCTCGGGTACGAATGTCAAATTCTGATCATCAAAAATGGTCTTCAAACCATATGTGATGAGACCTGCCATTCTGGAGATCTCATCTTTGACCATGATATCAAGCAGATGCTTCAAGACAGAGCTGGTTTTGGTCAGAATGTCGATCTCTTTCTTGAGACCATCCATTTCTGTGATAAAACCCTGTTCTTGGCTCTTTAGGGCCATATAGAAGCCGTCGATCTGATCGGTCTTACGTTGCAGGTCAGTTACGGTCATACGCGTTTTGCTGCGGCCAGAAGGCCCACTGCGATAAAGGGTTTTTTGGTTTCGATTCCGTCTTCCTTCACGATGAACTCAGACTCACTGTAAATGATCGTGTTCTTGTCGAGATATACCTCAACCGAAGCAGCCGTGAAAGGTTCAATAACCGATTTTATTTTGGAGCAATGGTTGAAAATCTCAATGCTGTCACTTCCGGAAATACGCTGACATGTTATTTTTTCCCGGGATCTTCTTTCAGTCTCGGTTTCGATCAGGAGCTCGTTGCCGTCTTCTTTCATGGACAATCTCAGTCCAACATCTTCTTTGGACGCTACGGCCAGCCGGTTGAGTTTTTTAATGAGGGTTGCCGGCTCGATTGTGAATCCCTGTGCTGTTGGTCGGGTTGTTTGAATAGGCATTTTTGGCATATTGATGGTTGATCTGCGGAATCCAAAAGAATAGGCATTGTCCGCACTGGTGACCACCACAATGCTATCTGATGTTTTCAATTTGAGAGAAGAGGACTTAACTCTGTCCAGCATGGAAACGATCGGTCCCAGCATGCTCCTGCGAATAGCCAAATTCGACAGACCAGAGAAATCTTCACATTGAAAAGCAGCCAATTTGTAAGACCCATTGGTCCCATAGATCTTGCCATGATCGAAAAACATGTTCGAGAATCTCTTCTCCTTGTCATCATTGGGAAGGAATCCCTGAACGAACCTTATTGCGCTGAGAAAAATTTCAGTGTTGAAAACCGTCACATTGATGGCAGCATCAATGCTTTTTTCAAAGGACAGAAATTCAGTTGGGTCGAATGATGCGAATGATATGAAAGCGTCGGAATTTTCCGAGGCATATGCATTCAGGGTCAGAGTTTTGGGGTCATAGACAAATCTAATCATCTTCAGATCTGAATTGCTGATGAGGGCTTGGAGTCTCTGAGGATCCGCCGTGAATTCAATTTCGTTTGAGGCCAAGTCATCAGAAGTTTTTACATCGGTGACCAACAATTGCGACAGAGCTATTCTGTCTTCATCCGTGGAGCTCAGATAGAGTTTCCCGACCGGCTCTCGCTGTTTTGGGTAGCGGAACAGGGCCTGGGCATGAATGTCCTCGGCAGCTTCGGTGGTGGCTAAGGCAACGACAGACAGGGCCTTTTTCAGATCGTCTATGGATGCGGTGAATTCAAACATTTTTATACCTCTATCAGGTTGAGTTTCTCCATCATTTCTTGGGTTTTGGCCTCGAGTTCAGCCATCATTTTCTGAAATTGCTCTTCCTTTTCTTTCCGGATCGTGCTGAGTTTTTGAGGGTCAAATCCCTTTGCCGTTATCTCAGCAAGGAGGACTTCCAGTTTGGCCCGTTCAGTCTTGTGACGTTCTTCCAGGCGGATCTTCTGATTCGACATAGAACCGATTTTAGTTTTGAGCTCGGCAAATCTTTGAGTTTCGTCCATAAGTGTTTGTCTCCTATATATATGATTAACTTTCTGGCCTAAAAATTAAAGGAAAATCTTTTCTATATCCCCATGTCATGCAGAATATGCGTGATATATTCAGACCGTTTAGTTGTCACATGAAAACTCTCGGGTCGGAATTGTAATATTCCTCCTCTTGTGCATACTTCTTTTCCATCATCCGGGTCACACAAAGGGAAAACTATTTTGATCCTGTAATAATCATCTTTATTATCAAGCATTTGAATAAAAGGCTTTTTCACCTTGAGCATTTTAAGGGTTAATTTTTTTCTTGGCTTCTTGCCAAGGGCCATGTCAAATCTGTTCATTATACGACTCTCATAATCCAAATTCCACTATTCCATCCCCTACGAGCTCTGGAAGTTTTGATTTTCTGGCCCGGCCGGCTTTCGCTGTCATTCCTTCTTGACAGCCCACAAGGTAATTACAATATCTGCAGGACTTGGCACAGGGCATGGTTTTATACTCGGATACGGATGTCATTTCTTTTACATCCAGAGACAACTTTGCCCTGAACTCATCGAGAACTTCTTTATTGAAAAATATCGGGACAAAAGTGTTCAACTGATAGTAGAAAAATCCCAGTGTTGATGGAAGGACTTTCGTGCTGAAAAAATACAACAGGGCATAAAAAAGTAATTGATTGTTGTCAATATTTTTTCCAACTTTACCGGTCCCCTTGCCATCGAAAATGACGACGGTATTTCCGGCCATATAATCCGTGTGTATGAAATCAAGTCGGCCGTTGATTATATGCTCATCCTTAAGTTTCAGTTCGATCGTGACTTCGGATCTGCTGTTCAGAAAATAATTTTGACTCAGAGATTCCATAATAGCACAGACATCAGTCCAGGCTTTCTCAAATAACTCTTGCTGGTTCATTGAGACAAATGGCGCCGTCCAGTTGACTTCGGATGTTTTCAGGATATTGTCCCATAGAGGAATCATCCTTTCATGAATGACCTCCGGAAACATATGAGGGGTTTTGAATCGCCATATGTTGCAAAACATCTCAAAAAATTTCTGTGTCAGAACGCCATATAGTTTATAATAGTCATTTACGGTCGTTGTGGGACTGGCCTTTTTTATGTACTCCAGAAAAAATTTTTTGGGGCATTCCTTATAAGCTTTCCAAACGTGGTATGATATTCTCATGCGGTCGCTTTCTGAGCTTCTTGTATAAAATGCATGACCCGGTCCCTGACAATTTTTGCTATGTCCATAGCGTCAATTACTGCATCAATAGATTTTGAACTCTCAATTGAACTCTTCACAGCTTCAGAGGCAAGTTTTTCCACGAATATCTGAATTTCTTCCTTTTCGCGCTTCTCTTCTTCTTTTTTGGTGAGATCAAAAACCTCACCTGCAGGTTTTATTTTGAGCTTTATCGAACGGAGAGTAAATTCAGGTTTCTGACCTTCCTCGACTGTTATTTTAATCAGCCCTATCTGGGGGTGATGGGCAATGTCCTCTTCGGAAAGAGTTCCGCGGCTCATAGATCCGATATTGATGAAATGTTTTCCATCCTCGGTATATATCCCCTGATCTATGTGATAATGACCTAAGACGAAAATATCAATGGGAAGTTTTGCAAGATCTTCATAACCGTAAAGTCTTTCCTGAAACAGCATTCCTGATTTTATGCCGGTATAAAGGTGCATCACACCGATCCGTGCAATACATTTTTCACTCTTGGGGGGAAACTTAAGGCTGTCCAGATCCAGATTTTCTGTGTATGGAACACCCACAAGAGAAACTTTCATTCCGTTTTTCTCTATGGTCTCATTACGGAGCTGGATCAGGGTCTTATCGGCAAACAATGTACCAAGAGGTTGGCTTTTGAGGCTGTCCAGATTGTTCCCGGTCAAGTCATGATTGCCTTCAATCATGTAGATCGGGCAGGGGAAAGTTTTAAATACTGTGACCAAATCGGTATTCAGAGTATGAGAATTCTTTGCCGGATTCTTTAAGTTATATAGATCCCCGGCAATGATGGCCCCAGTGGCACCGAGTTTTGAACAAGCCATGGACATCTGGGAGAGTTTGTCGAGAATGGCACCTTTAAAATCATCAATCCTATTGCGGGGCCCATTATCACTTATATGAATATCGCTTGTAGATATAAACACGAATTCTGTCATAGCATTAAAAAATTCCTTTTACTGATTATTTTTTTTGTTATATAAAGCAAGAGACAAATGTCCTTTTTTATGACGCTCCAACGAATACTTGGTTTCTCCTACAAACCACCATCTCTAATTTTTCTTATAGGAGGCGGATCCGGTGGTGGAGGTGGAGCTTTGATCCTTCGATCGACTAATATTGACATATCTATTCTCATTGTCTCCATTCCTCGAACATAGTCAACTGGTCGCCCCATAAAATTGATAGCCTCACGAGGTGTTTCTATGGTGGTCTGCATATCCTGCATGAAACCTTCTATTTTATTTCCTTGACTGTCCGTTACTATAACTTTGCCATGCAGGAAATGAAATACCTCTCCATCTATCCCAAGGGATATGGTTGGGCCGATCTCCGAGGACAAGATCTCAATGGTGCAATACTTGTTGACACAAACCTGACCGGTGCTCTCGGGTTCAGGATTGGGTTCGGGTACTTTTTTACCGAGAGTGATGTCATACCGATTCATTTGTTTGTCCTGTTGAACACATCATTTTCGAGTTTACATGAGAAAACAAGCTGTCTCTGCAGACAAAATTGCCGTTTCTTTTTTGTCATGAGAGACCTTTTTCTTTTTATTTCATTCTATTGTAATTGCATTAAAAGAGCCTTTCACACATTGGGCATACCTTTATTGCTGCTTTTTCTTTTTCTGCTTTTTCCAAGTCTTCCGTGACTGTTTTGAGTTCATCCCTCACAATTTTTGTTGCAGTTGCCGTATCATAGAAAGATTTATAGAGGGAGGAAACTTTTTCAAATTCTTCCCATACCTTGGAGATTTTTTCCATAAGAGCGACAAGTTCGCCCAGATTGAAAGAATTTAAAATTTTTTCCTGTTCTTTTATCTCTGCCGATAACTGATTAAATAATTTTTCCCATTTTTCCAGTTGTTCAAATTCCTGACAGGCCTTTTCTATTTCATTAATTTCAGGCAATTCAATCTTTTTTATTCCCTGCAGTTTTTTTACAGCTGTGGCAAGAATTCTGAGTTCAGTTTCTTTTATTTCCAGCCATGATATATCGGAATAGGCTTTTTCACATGAGATACTGTCGGGAATTTTCACGAGTGTGATGGCGGACAACCGCTTGACTGATTCCTGCAAAGTTCCGAGCTGATCTTCATAGCCGATGAGCAGATTTATGTCGGTTTGCATTTTATTGCAGACTTTTTCTGTCTCGACAATTTCTGCAACCCGTTTTTTCAGGCTCTCAAAATCCTTGAAATTCTCCAATTTGTCTTGGAGAGTTTTCAGATCTATTTCCCGGGTCTTTAAAAGACTTTTATTATTTTTCAGTTCTTTCTGGCAGAGATTATCGGCCTCGCTCAGGGTATCAATGTTATAAAGATTTGAAAGAACTTGAGTGACGACCGATCCAGATTTATCAAGGAGGAATAATGGGTTGAACTGGGAAGCGATAAGAGGAGAAACCTTTTTATCTTCAATTTCCATCTTATCAAAACCCGCATCGATCATTGGTTTGGGAATTGATCCGGCAAGGGCCGAGAATTCAGCGTTATTAACTTTGTATGTGGTTTTGTCACCCTTCTTCCAGTCAATACTCAGACCGTCCCGTTGGATCTTTACTTCCATCTGGCGTCGGCCTTTTCGGATGTATTCCTTTCCGGCCCGGTTGGTCAGAACAGAGTCGACAGCTCTGATGATGGCGCTTTTACCAATGTTATTTTTGCCAACAACGACGGTAAAACCGTCAACCTCGAAATCAATATTTCCGATGCTCTGAAAATCTTTTATGTGAATTTTCGTGCTCATTCGTCTTCTTTCTCGGGATCTTCAAGATTTTCTTCTGGATCAAGATCAACCACACCTTCTGGGGGCTTTTTGCCGGCTTCTTTTTGCAAGAAATTACTCTCAACCTCTTTGAACATGTCATCCATCTCGTCAGGGGAATTGACCTGTTTATCCTCGGAAACATCCTGTTTCACATTTTTGTACATCTCTTTGGCTTTGGTGTCCTCTCTGATGATGAGGCTGGACTTCACCTTGTTGTACAGCTTGCTGTCATCGTTCAGGGCCTGCCATAACTGTTCCTGACCCTGAACCTTGAGAAGAGTCTCTTCACCCTGAGAAAATGAATAAAAAGCACCAGTTTTCTTGATCACCCCTGTATTGATCGCCAGTTCGATGATTGAACGGATGTTGTCAATGCCTTCTCCGAATCGAATGTACAAAGGAGCTGAATACCAAGGTTTGTCAATTTTATTCTTGACAACGGTGGCTTTGATTTTCACATTGATCGGTGTTTTGTCTTTTGTCCCGGTCAGTCTGCTGATGGTATCGATTTTTTCGACAGTGCTGGTTTTGAGCTTGAGCCTGACCACTGAATAGAATCTCAGGGCCCGGCCACCGGTGGACTCTTCATCAGGGCCCGTGTCCCATTTGCTTTTTTTAATCACCGATCGCATCTGATTGGTGAAAAGAAGAAGAGTATTGTTGGTCTTCAGGAATTTCGTGATATGATTGAGAAATTTGGACATGAGACGTGCCTGCAGACCGATGCCTGTAGCTTCATCAATTTTTCCTTCCAGAACAGATCGGGGAAGCATTGCGGAGACGCTGTCGACCACGATTATGGCCGGTTTCATCATAAGACAATCCATAATATGCCGGGCACCTTCTTCGAAACTCATCGGTTCCCACACTAAAAATTTACTTTTGTTGAGATTGACGCCGAGTGATTGGGCGTAAGGGGCATGGAAAGACTGTTCAAAGTCCATCAGGACTGCCATTCCACCAGCTTCTTGTGCTTTGCACACCGTCGATAGGGCAAGGGTGGTTTTTCCGGAGGACTCATCCCCGAACACTTCACAGACCTGACCGCGGGGGAATCCACCCGGTTTCCCGGTCATTGTGCCGTCACCAATTAAGGAATCAAGGATCCATGACCCGGTAGGAATGAGATCGAGTTTCTTTTTTACATTCAGATCACGTATGGAATTTTTGTCGTCCTTAGACAGTTTTTTCAAAAATTCTTCCGGCGTAAGACCTTTCTCCGGCATTTTGTATCTCCTTGATTATTGTTTGTGTGCCCCGTTCCTTGTTTCTGTAGTCAAAGAACTTTTCGTTTTCTTTGTAGATAATACCGTTGTATTCGGTGACACCCTTCTTGGCGCCCTTTACAAAGGTGTGTTTTCCACAAAATAAATCCCGTTCATGATTTGACAGGTCATCGTCGGTCAGTTCTTTTTTGAACAGCCAACGGTAGAATCTGAGTCCGAGCTTTCCTGCGAAATATGCATCGGCGACATGCTCAGAAAATCTTCTACCCATGCGTCCGAGATCCTTTTTTGCCATATGAGTCATGTGATGTTTTGTGACATTTTTCGGATCCATATCAGGATAGGTATATTTTTTCAGAGTTGATGGAGGGAATTGAATTACGTACATTTTCAGATCCAGAAAGACCTGATGAACATATTGATTCAGAGCAAAAAGCATTTCGCTGTTATAATCACCCCATACAGGGGCCTCCATGGACGCAAATTTTATGCCCCTGGAAGAAAGAAAAATTCGGATCCTTTCCTGTTGCATTATCAAGCGCTGAACAATGAGCCCATCAGATGGCTCTGTTTTGAAAACACCCCCCTCGAGAACTGAGTCCCGACCGGTCTTGGTGTCATCAAACAGCACCCATCCAAAATGAGTGAGAGATGGATCAAAACTTGCTATCAATTTTCATCCTTAAAGTTATAACCCATAAATCAAAAAAAATTTACGGGTTATTTTCCAGTGAGAAATGTCAGCACCAGCTTCTTCTTTATTTCAATCCACGCACTTTAAGAGTGCGACAAAAACTGATACAGGGGGAGAAAGAAAAAAATCTTTCTTTCTCCCCTTTGTGGGACAAGATTTTTTAAATCTTGTCCAGAACCGAATCCAAATCAATCTTGGCTGACGGATCGACGCCCTGTGCCCCCGTGGTGAGACCAAGAAGATCATTGATCTCTTCAACCGAGAGGTCACTGGCGATGCTCTTCTTGACATATTCCCAAATCGGTTTTGCCTGTTCGAGAATGGAGGTCTTGAGCTCGTCCTTCGCCGTCCACACGGACTCATTGCAGGGAGTAAGATCCAGATGCTGATACTCATCGTTGGTGCATGAGATTTTGATGTCATGATTCGCCAACGGGAATTCGCTGTTTGTGTTTTTGAGCTTGATATAGGTCTGCTCACCAAACACCCATGGCATAAGACTAAACTCGAAGGGTTTCTTAATCATGCCCTGTTTGTCCGTGCCGTATTTGATGATGACGGCGCCGACTCGCCATTTTGCAGGGCCGAGAACTTCACAGCATTTTCCCTTTTTGCAAAGGAAAAACCTGTCTTTGAAATGGATCTTGGATCCCGCGAACATAGCTTTGGGGTCGGTGTATATGATGGCAACTCGGTCCACTTGATTTTTTTTGCCCTTATATTTATCATATACTCCCCCCTTGATGTCTTCGTTCTCAAAGCCGAAATACTGAAGATCTGCCATTTGGCAACTCCTTAGGTAGAGGGTTTTTGTTGAATACTATCCAAAAGTGCATCAAGATCAAATTCTTGCTTTTTCGGGTGGTCTTCTTTTTGTGTATTTACCACCGTGTTTACTGTTTGTTTCAACTCACATACGGGTTCGTACGTTTTTTGTGGCTCAGATTTATTTTCAACTGCCGGTATACCTCCTTCTTTTTTTCCTGTGACAATGTCTAAGGCTTCTTCCAGATCTATTACTGTTTCCGAAACAGTTTCAGCCTGTCCCGTTACTTCCGGGGGGATGTCATATTTCTCTACTAATTCCGGTGCAAGGAAATTATTCATATCCTCGGGGTCGGGAAGATCAGGTACGGGGTCTACTAATTCCGGTGCGATTTCCTGTTTTAAGAGATTATCAACGTCCAGAGGAGTTGATGGGTCCTCGGTGTGCTCTATTGTTGTCTCTGTTTCTGCCTCACCAAATGCATCTTCATTGTAGATGCCCTTCTTCATTTCTTCCATCAGGCTTTTCGAAGCCTCATCCGTACCGGTCCCGCCATTGAGTTTTATCTGTGCTTCCATAATTCTCAATTGCATTTTGATATCAGTGTTAACACGGTTCAGATTTCTGATTTTCAGCGAGACCTGTTTTAAGAGATTATTAAGGTCTGTCAATTCATTCTTGTAAGAGCGAATCGTGTCCAGTTCACATTTCAATCGGGAATTCGCCCGGGATTCTCTGTCTTTGATGTTTGGAAGATTTTTGATCTCTTCTGTCTGGAAAAGCATTTCTTTTTTATACTCATAATCGGAGATGGCATTATTATATGCCTGAGACAGGACTGAAATTTCTTTGCTTATTTCAATGCTGTATCGTTCTATTTCTTCAATGGCAATACTGCATTCTCCGATTTTCTCATTCACATACTGAGGCCCGGGAATATCATCGGCCTCGATTTTTACTCTGATGACGAGAAGCCGGTCATAGATTTGATTTTTATGTGCTTGATCCATATTATATAGTATGACGTTTTAAAGGATTATTAAAGGAAAAAATAAAAAAATTCATGCCCTGTTTAACTTCGTGATTTCTAAAGAGATAGACTTCTCGTTCAAACTGTTTATGAGACGAATTGCATCCATGTCTGTAATTTCTCCAAAATAATAGATGGATGAAATTCCCGTTGCCACAATTAGCTTCACATCATCAAGGGTCGGAAAATAAGTTGAGAAGATAGCGGTTCCGGTCAGGTCTGTGTCTCGTGCGCTGAAAATGGCATCATAGATTGCTGATACTTCCCATTCGCTAAGTCTTCTGTTAAATCCATGGGATAAAATTTTTCTGTCCCCTCTGATGATGGCGGCTCCTCTGGGGACTGGACAGTCGGAGAGTCTTGCTGCTCCGGTTGCGGTATCTGCGAAAAATCTGTGGTATTTCTCAACTGTAGACATGACTTTATTCTCTCCCCTAATTTTGTGTTTCTTTTATACACACTCGAGTTATTTATGGCTCTTTCAAGCGCCGAGCCGTGGCCTATTATAATGACCTTTTCTTTGGCCCGTGTAATTGCCGTATAAAGCAAATTTCTTTGGAGGAGCATCTTGCCGAATTGATTTATGAACGGCAGGATGACCCAGTTGTATTCCCCTCCTTGACTTTTGTGAACTGAAATTGTATAAGCGAGTTTTATTTTTTCATCGATTTCATCCACGGACAAATCGATGGATCGCCCATCTATCTCGATGCAGACCTTTCCTCCACCTATGGCAACCACCTTCCCAATGTCACCATTGTAGATTAAATTCTCATAGTCATTTTTTTTAATAATGATCCTGTCGCCTCGTCTGAGAATAAAATCTCGGCATTTTATCTCGGTGAGTTCCGGGGCTGGAGGATTAAGAACGCTCTGCAGGGTTGTATTTAGCACATCTACAGAAAGGGGGCCAGAATTTCGAGGTGTGAGAATCTGGAACTGGCGCCGTTCGTCTTTAAATTTCTGGGCCAGCTTTATTAGGAATCCCTCGATCTTAGGAATGTCATTCTCCCTGATGAAAAACACGTCTCCCTCAGGGTCTGATTTGAACAGGCTGAGATCGGTGTCTCCGTTTTTGATCCTGTGTGCGACCTTGATGATATCAGAAGCCTCATCCTGACGGAAAATCTTTTCCAGCCGAACAACTGGGATTTGATCACAATTGATGAGTTCTCTGAGGACATTGCCGGCGCCAACTGAAGGAAGCTGATTATCATCGCCAACGAAAATGAAATGAGTTCTGTCTTTCATTGCCGTTATCATATGATAGAAAGTTTCCATATCGCACATAGACGCTTCGTCGATGATCACTATGTCCGTCTCGAACTTCATCAGTTCGCCATATGCCCAGTCTTTTCCGTGAAATCCCAAGCGCCGATGAATCGTATAGGCGTCATAATCGATCGTGGAGGCCAATTTTTTGGCGGATATTCCCGTGGGAGTCATACAGGTCAGATTGAGCCCGAGTCGTTTTATGAGGTCTACAATGGCTTTTAATATTAAGGTTTTTCCCGTACCCGGTCCTCCGGTAATGACAAAAGCTTTTTGTTCAACAAAATTATGCAGGGCCTGTCTCTGTTCATCGCTGAGGGTCAGTCGATTTTCTCGTTCAAATTTCTCTATGTGCTGATTCACGTACTCTTTCGTCAGAAGTATGAGATCTGATTTTTTATTCAGAATTGATGCAATGGCCGAAGCTGAAGCTCTTTCAAAATCAAAATATTTTCTGGAATAAATCAGGCCACCATCATTAATCAGCAATTTATCTTTGACCAATCCCGCAGTTGATTCCTCAATATCCGGAAGAGACAGAATGTCCTTTCCAAGAAATCTTGTGACCATATTTTTTGCATAATCATTAACGAGAGTGAGGATTTCGACCGTGGTCAGGAATAAGTGTCCGCCCGAAGGGCATATAACGTCAAGGGCATAAAGGACGAATGACCGAAGCCGGAGAGGGTCGTTATCAGGAATGCCGAGTTTCTTGGCTATGAAATCGGCCGTGGTGAATCCGAAGCCTTCAATTTCAGTGAGGGCATATGGATTTTTTCGAATCGAATCTTCAGCTTGGAAGCCATTTCCGAAATAGTCCAGAATCTTTCTGATTCGCCTCTCTTTAATGCCAAGAGAAGTCAAAAAGGCCCTGAGAGAATATTCCTGCCGGATTTCTTTCCAACGATTTCTGTTCTGATTCCATGCCTCTGAAAGGCTCTGTGCTGAGATCTTCCCGATCCCATCGACTTCGACAAGTCGTTCAGGTTCATTATCCAGAATGTCGATTGTTGCATTACCAAAATGCTTCACGATCAAATATGACCGTTCTTTCCCGATATTCGGGGCAATGGCATCAATGAACATCTGAATAGCTGTGGCCTCTTCGGCATTATGTTGAATCTCATATGAGGATGTTTTAAAGCTCGTGCCATATTTCGGATGGGTTTTATAATCCCCATGGAAATGGGCCTGAGTTCCAGGTATGGCTTCGGGCCCGAATTCACCCGTGAGAGTTACAACCGGGCCCTGAACCATTTTCAGTTTCAGAACTTTGAATCCCGATTCTTCACTTTGATATACTATTCGGGATATGGTGCCTTTAATAGTTTCCAATTTATTTCCCGTAGGCTTGATATCTACATTTGCGTACAGAAATGTCAGGTATTTTTTTTAGAACTTTATAATGACCCAGTTTAAAAGATTTTAAATATCCTGCTTTCGTGAGATACATTCTATAGACATCAAGGGTCCATGTGTTTTCTTCTAACTGAATTGAATATGATTTCAACAACTGTTGACGAGTTATTAATTCCCCTATATGTCCATTTAAAAATTTGAGCAAAGATGACCATCCTGAAGGGATGGGTCTTTTTAAGATAATATCATAACGCGTCATTTTTATTTCGATTTGAATGAATCGTTAATTTCTATCCATGTCTGATGGCAATGAATGCAAGGTCCACCGTCCAATTCAAATTCATGCTTGCATTTTTTGATCTTTTCCTCTGCCGCCTTGAAAATATTATTTTCCGGAGTGATGGGCTCGACAGATGAAGGTGCAAAAGGCGGTGGAATTGGTATTGCCACGGGTTCTGATGCAATAGGGGGTTCGGGCTCACATTTTTTCTCAAATCCTGGCTCTATACGCTCGAGCTTACCATATCTTTCTGCTATGGAGGATTCAAGACTCAGCCGTTTTGTTAACCCGGCATCTTTGAAAAATCTGAACGATCGGACAAATTCACCGTCATTCAGTTCAGTGTGATGCCGGGCAAACATTGAAAATACTGCCATAAGAGCTTCCAGATAAATTTTTTCTCTGGTCTCTTTTAAAACTTCACCTGTAAAACAACCGGCTTGATGACTCCATTTTCTAAGGATGTCCTGCAGTGTCACTGGTATCGACAGTTCCACTAACTTCGGCAGGTCTAACTCGGATTGGCTTTTTTCGTTTTTCTCTGGTGACATTATTTTCTCCTTTCGGAATTTCTTTTACATGTTCAACTTTTGTAAAAACAAAAAGTTCAGAATTCAGAGGCAAGGTGTCTTTATGAGTATGAATCTTGTCATAAATGTCCACATTGTTAACAATACCTCTGAATATATATGATAGTTGACGGTATTCTTTCCACACCGTAGATTTGTATTCCCCTATATATTGATTTGCGTCTTTGCTTGCTCGTACGCTTTTCAAATAATCTGGCCCGCCCAGATAACTCTTAACTCCACCTTCCAATCCTTTCTCTTTGATATTTTTTGAAAGATATCCACAACCGAGAACAAGATTGATAGCCGTGTTCCATAGAGTCTGATTAGCAACATAATCAATCCCGTATTCCTCGGCAATTTCTCTTCCTGTACCCTCAAGTAGTTGCATCATACCCTTGGCACCTTTTGGAGAGCCTACGTTACATTTGAAATTTGATTCTATTCTGACAACTGCTGGATATATTTCCCATGGGATGTCGAAAAACTTTGAAAAGTCATCAAAAATTATAGCATAATAATGTGCTTCCCATTTTGACAGACTATATGCAATCATCATAGTCCTTGCCATACTATTAATGCGTTCATCATAAAGGACATAATCTTTGTTTTTTTCTTTTTCTTGAACAATTTGGTTTTTTAGAGTAATAATCTGATCGTTTTGTTTAATGCCATAAAAGGACATTCCAACGATGATACCAAAAATGCATAATAAAAAAATAACATGACTACCTTTCATTTTTTTACTTCCTCTATTCGAAAAGGGAAAGAGACTCGATTTTCGGACATGGGGGAGTTGACTGGGAGGATTCTCCTATCTTCCTAAGGAATTCAGTTTCGTTTATGACCTTGACTCCATATTTTTCAGCTTTCTGGGATTTGCTGGATCCCTTGTTCTCATTGCATACGAGATAAGACAGGTCCTTTGTGACAGAGGATGAATTTTTCCCTCCGTGTTTCGTCACATGACTCTGAAACCATGATCGGGGATGACTCATTTCTCCGGTGAAACAGAATGATGCTCCGGATAATCTGCCGGCCGGTGTAGCAATCCTGATTTCGAAACTTATTATTTTTAATAGATTTTCGATTTCGGCCAAATGTTTTTTCAGGCCCTCAACGACATTAGTTGCTGATATGTCCGAGAAGCCCTTTAAAGTTTTTATCTCATCGATGGTAGCCATACACAGGCCCTGAAGATCCCAATGTTTTAAAAGCTCCTCTGCAGTGCTTATGGAGATGCCTGGAATTCCCACTGCGGTCAGAAATTTTTCTGGGGAGAGGTTTTTACTCTTCTCAATATTGGCCATGATGGTCGTTGCAGAATTTTTCCCCCAACCTTCGATGCAACTGATGTCTTCTTCTGTGAGAGAGTATATGTCTGCTATTTTTTTTATTTTTCCAGAGAAGAACAATTCCTCTGCCAAGGCTTCCCCGAACTGATCGATCTCAGTGACGGAGACCCAATTCATGACCCGGGTGAGATTTTTTGCATAGCAGTCATCAGACGGACACATGAGTCTGATTTCGTCATTAATCAGTTTAGTGCCACAACTGGGGCATAGTTCTGGAAGTACAATAGGATTATTTTTGTGCTCTATAACTGAAGTGATTTTTGGAATAATATCTCCCTGTTTTGTAAGAACGACTAAATCACCGAGTCCAATTCCAAGGCGCTTTATTTCCGCAATGTTGTGCAAAGTAGATTTTTCTACTGTTGTTCCTTCTATTTCAACTGGAGTAACATTTGCAACTGGAGTAAGAACTCCTGTTCGTCCAATTTGCCATGTCACACTGTTGAGAACCGTGGTGGCGCCGGGGGGATCGAATTTCCATGCCTTCTGAGCTCGTGGTCTACCATCTTTGGTCGATCCCAACGTCTTCTGGACATATTTATCGCAGACCTTCACGACCATACCGTCAATGTCATAAGGGAGGGACGATCGCTGGGATTTGAACGCTTCAAACTGCCCTGCAATATAGTCTATGTTGCCCGTGAAATAGATCGGGACAGGAAGATCCATTTCTGTCAGCCGTTCGATTTTTACATTTTCATCGAGTTCTATTTCGGGTCCACAGATGTCGTAAAAGGTCAGGTTGAGATATTTGCAATACATTCCATCGAGACCCCGACTGATGCCGGCCGCGGCGTTACGAGGATTTGAATATTGATCTTTTTTTGGAAGAGCCCTATTGATTTTATTAAAATTCTCTCGGCTCAGCATGGCTTCGGCCCGGATGGAACCGGTAAATCCCGGCAATTCTAGTTTGAATCCCTTCATAAGCATGATGTTTGGACTGATATCTTCGCCAAGGGTATTATCTCCCCGGGTGACGCCCCGAATGAATCTGCCATACTCATAATTGAGAGAAACACTCAAACCATCAAGTTTTAATTGCATACACATGGCATGATTCGGAAATTTTTTTGCCCATTTCAGAAAGTCTTCCTTGGTATGTACCTTTTCGAGACTCCCCATGGCTATCAGATGCCGGACCTTTGGCCAAGCTGAAGACGGGAGATGACCTATCTTTTCAAATATAGGATGATCAGGATCGAATTGCCGGACGGTTTCTTCAAGAGCATCATATTCTTGATCAGTCATATCGGAGCGCCCAGTATTATAATAGGCGTCTCTGGCAGCCATTAATTTTTCAATGGCGACATTAATATCAAAACTCATAAGGGAAGTTCTTCCTGTGTTCCGTTTTTAGAGTCATCGTCGGAAGTATCAATAAGGGCATAATCAAGTTGGTTCATGGCTTCTACCGACTGAACCATAAGATCGGTAATGTATTTTTTAAGGTCAGTTTTAAGAGGATCGCCGTCTTTGATTTTCTCATAACTGCCAACAGATTCTTTAAACAATGAATTTATGAATTTCATTTTTTCCCGAATAGTGGAAATGATCAGGACCATTTCATTGATCTTAGGACATTCATGTCCTTGGGAACTGTCGTTTCCTTCGTCATTTTCCATGAAATCTTCAAATTCCTTGTCCCCGTAATTTTTATCAGTCATATTTAAAATTTCTTTCTTTTTTTAGAGTTTTTTCCTCAGATAATAAATAATATCAAAAAAGGGACATAATTATAAAGAACTTTTTTATTCAGCCAGTTCTAACTCTAAGTATTCAAATGAATTAATGAATTATTACGAGATCCTGAACTTTTCTTCACGAACAAAATGTATTATATACATACTCTCATTATTTTTTTTTAAAAATGACAAATAAACAGAACATAGGAACAAGACTCGATTCATGTCAGAAGGGAGTCAGGAAAGGAAACAGAATTTAAAAAATTATTTTTTGTCCTTTATTCTGAGAACCATAAATCGATACTATCATAAAAGGGAACCATTATGAGCTATGTCCTTATTGGCAGTCCTGACAAAATATCTCTTGGATCCTTTCTGAGATTCATTTGTAATGGATACCTTAATGATTATGAATTCGGAGAGATTCATTCTTTGATGTCAGATGAATCTCTGTCTTTATATGTTACTGATTTCTCCAACCAGTTTCCTAACGGGATTCTTTCATATTATGCGAAAAGGATGGTGAACAGAGACCCAATGACCTGCCTGCCCAAAGTGGCCTTTGATAAAGCAGATGTCGTTGTCTGGTTCGAACTGTATTCTACCGACCCTAAAATATTGAAGAATACCAACGGCTGTCTGGATGTCGCCGTGGAAGCCTGGAAACAGTACATTCAGAAGATCAGCTGAATAGGGGGTAACTACAACAAAAGCCAGTATATGGAGGATATCGGGGCCAGTTAGATTTTTAGTCCCGTGTCTCCAGTCAGGCAGAGCCGTCGTGGGCTCAAATCCGTCCAGCTTCGTATTATAATCGGGTTCCTGAGGGGTACATATGGACAATGCCGTCCGAGAGTAACATATACTGAATTCAGCAGGGTTAACAGGATCCTGCCCTCTTCCCGCATCGGAGTAACGCCCTTAGGAAGAGGTGAACTGTCGCATGCTTTTACTGGGTCGGGTCGGTCCCCGGCACAGACGGTGAAGACAAAAAGGCGGGTCAAAAAGAAGCAAACAGGCACGTCGAAACCAACGCTAAAAAATTGACAAATAAACAGAACATAGGAACAAGACTCGATTCATGTAACAGCATTGTCACAAAGGAGTTGCGAGGTTTTAGGCCTTGCAAAAGTTGATTGAATAACATAACCAGCATTGATGTCGCTGCAGAAATATTGCGTGATGAAGTAGCACTATTTGATCCTCGAGCAGTACGCTATGTAAATGGAAAATTTGAAGTTGAAGTTGGTTTTTGGGCATGGCGTCGACTGAGAGAAATTTATGTGCAGGATTGGGAGAAACAACAGAGTATTCACAAAAAGGAAGATGAAAAGGCGGTTGATGGTACAATCGGGTGCGATGCCTGATGAGAATAGGATAAGCCGTACCAGGCCTATTCAATAATTATGCCCCGCTCGTCCCGTACCTAATCAGGTGTCGTGGGTTGTAATAATCTTTAGGGGTTGTTACAGTAATCGGGACAACCGCCTTTTTTTAAAGGAGAGAAAGGATATAATGGAAAAATTTACATTTTTCTGGTCAGGACCATTCTCAAATTGGCATCCATCTCCTTTCCATATTGATAACATTTGGTACAATTCTGGGGAACAATGGATGATGGCCGAGAAGGCCAAACTGTTCGGAGACAAGGAAACTCTTGCCAAGATCATGTCCGCGGTCGATCCTCGGGAACAAAAAGCCTATGGCCGGCAGGTAAAAAATTTTGACAAGGCAAAATGGAGTGCAGAAGCGCCTGAGCGAGTTTTCAAAGGTTGTCTTGCAAAGTTTGAACAGAATGAAGATCTCAAAAAAATCATTCTGTCGACGGTTGGAACTACGCTCGTCGAAGCCAGTCCTGAAGACAAAATATGGGGAATTGGACTTCGTAAGGATGACCCTCGGGCCCAGTCCCGGGAAACATGGCTCGGCACGAACTGGCTTGGAGAAACTCTTATGCGAGTCAGGGATGTCCTGGTAGAAAAGGAAAAATCCAATGGCAGGTAGTATATGGACAGGAAATTCAGTAGCCGTGGATGTGACCAAGCTCAAGATGTATCAGGATTTTTTGGCTAAACAGGGCATAGTTCTTTGCGAGGACGAGAAAATGTTTGAATGTCGTTGCGCTGATTGTGGGGCAGTTCAACTTTTTAAGATCAGTGAATATGGCGTGCCGATACTCATAAGATCGGAACATGCGTGTTAAATGTTTTCTTCAATAATAGGTCATGACCTGCTCAAGGAAAGACTGTCGGCCCATTTTAAGAAGGATCCGGCCGGCACCTATCTGTTTCATGGTCCAGCCAGTGTGGGCAAGAGATCCACGGCCTATGAGGCTTCCAGAGCCCTCCTATGCCTGAATGGCGTTGGTGATGACTGCGATTGCATATCCTGCAAAAGATTCAAAAAGGGCCATCCAGATTTTTTCAGTACCGGACAAGATGGCCGAATAAAGGTTGCGGATGTAGATCGGTTTCTTGAATTCACAGAAACCATGCCTTTGCTGTCCAGATTTAAAATTGCCGTTCTGGACAATGCCCATGAGATTACTTGGGAGGCAGCCAACCGTCTTTTGAAGACCCTTGAAGAACCACACCCGAATTTTATTTTTATTCTCGTGATCTCGGAACCGCAGTTTCTGTTGTCGACCGTCTCTTCTCGATGCATCAAATATGAATTCGGGTCTTTGTCCCGGGAAGATCTCACGAATATCATATGGAAAAAGTTGGGATTCTCTTTGCCTGAGGCCACGGTCCTCGGTTGGATGGGTTCGGGGAGCTCGGTTGATATCTTTTCAAAAGCCGGCCTATATCTGAAATACAGGAAAATGGCACTTGAATTTTTGTCCGGAATCCGGTACCGGCCCCTTGTCGATTCCATGGACTATGTCGATAAAATTGAGAAACAGGACCTGTCCGTTTTTCTGGATATGGTCATGCTCATTCTGACCGATTTTCTTTTGTTGAAATATAATGTCTCAGAGATAGCCAATGCCGATTTGCTGGATGACCTGAAGAAAGCCATTGTTGATCTCAATGACCGGGCCTTGGTGGGTATTGTCAGTTCATTCAGTCAGCTGAAAAGAAATATGCGATTGAACATCAATCTTAATCTCAGTACCAAAAACGCTCTCATCAAAACTCATCCGATGTTTTTATTATGAGATTTCAAGAAGCGATGGCATCTCTGACCTTTAAACGGGAGACGAAATTCTCTCTCGTGGGGGCAGAGCAATATTTAAAAGAGCTGTTCGTAAAAACCGCAAAAAGGGTCTATGCCGATTGTGATCTCATGGAATTTTTTTCGGAGGATCAGAACGAGGCTCTGAATCAACTGAGTTCAAATAGTTTTTTTGGCAACAGACTCTTTATCCTCAATGATTATAACAAGATAAAAGTACCCCTCGGCAATTTAATTTCTGATTTTAAAGGCTGTATCATTTTCGTTCTCCCAGAAAAAATGGATATGGCATCCCGGGCCATGACCACCATCACCGGACAGACTGCAATCGTTGAGTGTGATAAACTCAGGGATTATGGTACGGATTACCCCTTATGGATAAGGAATCAGATTCATGAGGCCGGTTACACGGCGTCCGAGGACCTTGAGGATATGATTTTTCAAAAAGTCGGCCCGAACATGTTCGTTCTTGCGAATGAGCTCGAAAAACTTTTCATCATAAAAACAGACAAGGTAGTCACTTTTGAGGACGTGAATCGGATTGTTTCGATTACGGCTGTAAGCACGGCATTCGACATGTTCGAAAATCTGATGAAGAAAGATGTTGTAAGGGCGTTGCAATGTTTCGATTCATATGCCAGGTCTCAGGAAAACCTTGTCGACATCACGGCCTTTATCGGTTCCTATTTTGAAAAGATGTATCGTATGCTTTTGTTGCGGGAACAGAAGTTTGAGGTTGATGTCATTGCGGACATTGTGGGGATTCCGAGATTCATGGTGAAGACCCGGTATATGCCAAGAGCATTAGGATTTGGAAAAAACGGGATTGCTTCGAAAATAGATGCCGTTTGTAATCTGGATGTCCAGCTCAGGTCTTTCAAGGGGGATAAGCGGCTTCTTTTCGAGAGATTTATTCTGGAGTTTTCAAACTGATTTTCCTTTATTATACGTCTGCATAGGGTGTACTATTAATTATGGCTGAAACCAACGAATTTTCAGATGCTACTCCTTTGGAACCCGTATATGGAGAAAAGTTCCGGAGTTGGTATCTATTCAAAACGTTTCTAAGGAAACAGAGTCTTCCCCTTGAGTATAAAGACTTTGATTTGAACTATTTATTCCCTATGTGGGATTATAATTACAGGTTTATGATGCCGGAGAAATTTGAATTCAGTAAAGGTACGATCTCATATACGAAAGCCGACCGGACCCTTGGTGTGTTCAGATTTCCGAGAAATAAAGAGGGTGATTTTTTTACTCCCCTAACGACCAAAGAGATCCATAAAAAGATTGAAGAAAGTCTCAATACGCTCAGTCGGGAACAGATTGAGAGGATGCTCGAGTTGCAGGCCCCGGTCGTATTTAACGCATTTAAGATACCTCGGTATGGGTTTGAATACATTGATGTTAGTGACTTCAACTTAAAGGAAATCTCTGACATCACCGATTCCGAATTTTCAGCAGATTTGAAGAAGGAATTTGACCATACTATAGAGGAGAAAATATCTGAAGTCAAGCAGAAAATCTTGTCACTCCCTAATTATCTTTTAATACTGGAAAATACGCTGGATCGACAATTGAGAGACCTTAAAGAAGTCTCTTTTATGACAAACGAAATCATCCACATCTAAATACAACGATAGGAATAAGATGGACGCAAAGTTTGAATTATCCCTGCTTGGTCAAATTGTGTGGGAAGACAGATACGCCCTCAAAGATGAGAATGGAAATCGGATAGAAGATAGTATTCTGGACACTTTTAAACGAGTGGCCAAAGCCATCGCTTCGAAGGAAAAGGATCCCAAGAAATGGGAAAAGAAGTTTTATGAGATCATGGCAAATAGATATTATTGCCCTGCCGGCAGGATCCTGGCCCATGCCGGCACCCATTATTCCCAACTCCTCAATTGTTTTGTTCTCCCTTTTGAAGATGACAGTCTTGAATCCATAATGGAAACGGCCAAGAATATGGCCATAACGCAAAAATTCGGGGGTGGCTGCGGATTTAATTATTCAACTCTCAGACCTTCTGGATCACATATCAAAGGCGTTAATGGGCATAGTTGTGGTGTGATTGGGTTCATCAATATGATGAGTACCATATCTGAGGTCATCGAACAGGGTGGCTGTTTGACAGATGATTCATTAATTAATACTGCTAAGGGGTTATTGTATTTACGTGAAATCGTTAAAGAAAAAGAACAGGAACAGGGTTGGTATGATCATTCTATAGGAGTAAAGACTAAAGATGGGGATTTTCAATCTCGTCGCTATTATGTGAACGGTTATTCTGATATTATCCGTTTAAGGACAGATTGTGGTATTGAACTTCGTGGAACACCCTCGCATAAATTGTATGTAATGTCTGCTGAAGGACCTGTATGGAAAGAATTTAATGAGATACAGAGAGGAGATTGGGTTATTTCCAATCTTAACCAGCATGATGGGTGCGTCCAGTCATTGATTACGGATTTTCAAAAGAAGCATCACAATTGTATTGTTCCTGATAGGCTACCGTCGACAATTGATGAAGAATTTGCTTTTTTCCTTGGATATTTTTTGGGGAACGGTTTTTCTACAGTTAAAGAAGGCGATCATAGAATCGGGGTGACCATTCCGGACAAAAGTCATCTTGTAAATAGAATAAAGGGCATTTACGGAAATTTGTTTGGAGAGAATATTGGTGTTACTGTTTTGAAAAAACCGGGGGATAAAAGTCGGACATATTATGTATCTAATCGTATCATAAAGGAATATTTATCTGTCAATGGCTTGTTGAAGCACCGTAGCCCTTTTGCTACAATACCATTGAAAATCAGACAAAGTCCCCCTGACATAGTGGCCGTTTATATTGCCGGACTTTTTGAATCGGACGGGGCTTTATGCCACGGATATCCGATGATGTCGACCACGTCAAAAGTTTTGGCCACAGAGCTTCAAACCCTATTATTTGGATTAGGAATTCCTTGTTCTCTGAGTAATGTAAAAAGGGGATTGAATGCTTTTTCAAAAACACCCATGTATAAGGTATGCGTCGTATCTCCTGCGGGGTTAAAAATATGGAATGAAATTATTCCCGTTGATCCTCTATCCAGATTTCAAGCCTGTAGTTCTCATGAGACCCGATATGGCAAACAACGTTGGTTTGTTCTCCCCCATGGAGAATTTTGGTTGAAGAAAGCATTGGATTACCTTCCAAAATATAAACAGAATTCAGGATTGGGAAATTTAAGAAAACAGCTGACTAGATATATACGTGGAGACAGGGCGCTAACATTGTCAGCATATAATGAGTTTATGAATAATCCTGCTATTCGAGATAATCTTCCTCTTGTTGGGAATAGTTTTTATTCAAAAGTTATGGATAAAAATTTTGAAGAAGATTTTACTTATGATTTGGAAGTTGATGAAAGTCATTCATATATGGCTAATACCTTAATAAGCCATAATTCTCGGAGAGGGGCGAATCTCGGGCTTCTCGAAGTATGGCATCCTGACGTATGGGATTTTATCAGTTTCAAGACTGATCATAATTGGGATCATCTCCGGGAATTTGTTGACGTAATTGACGAAGAAAAATGGGCTGGGTTCAAATTCGAAAACAATTATAAGCTTCAAATGTACAATATTAGCATCGGAGTTTCCGATGAATTTTTTGAGGCACTTAAAAAAAATGAAGTGTGGCCATTCATGTGGAAAGATAAGGAATGGGAACTTTATACAGTCCAGTTCAGAAAAATGAGACAGGGGACATATACTGATATCAAATTCGAAGTGACCGCGGATTCCGATAAAACTGCCATTTGGAAAGTAAAGAAAAAAGTTCCTTATCCTACAGCACAGGATACTTTCGAGATCCTGTCAAAAAGGAAAATAAAAGCCTCTGAGATATGGGAAAAGATTTGTTATAATGCCTGGGCGGACGGGTGCCCGGGACTTATCAATCTTTCTACGGCGAGAAAATTCCATAATCTGGAATATATTCACCCTTTGTTAAGTACCAATCCTTGTATAACTGGTGAGACATTAGTAGCTGTAGCTGATGGTCGTGTTGCTATACCCATAAAACAACTAGCTGAAGAAGGAAAAGATGTTCCTGTTTACTGCAGAAATGATGAAAAGAAAAGAGTATCGATAAGGATGATGAGAAATCCTCGTATAACGGGATATAATCAAAAAATTTTAAAGGTTATAATTGAAAACGGTCACTCTCTTCGTGTTAGTGAATTCCATAAATTTGTGCTGTCAGACGGGTCAATAGTTATGGCCAAGGATCTTAAATATGGTGACAGTTTTTCAATCATGACCAGATTGCAGGCACCTTTTGATTTTGTGATAAAAAAAAGTAATAGTAAATCTCAAGATTATTATTGGATAAATTCCACAGACAAAAAAACATGGATTCCAGACCACAGGATGATTTTTAATTTCAATAATAAAGGAAATAATATAGGGTGGGAAAAAGTAATCCATCACAGAGACTATAATGGATTAAATAATGCAATTTCAAACTTTGATCTGCAATCAAAAAAACAACACGATAAATTTCATTCTGTTGATAAAATGGGTGATAAGAATCCTATGCGGAGAGCCCAGACAGAATGGTCTAAAGAAAAATGGCAGGAATACCGTGATAATATGAGTGATGCAATATCTGGAGAATTAAATGGAAGATTTTCTGGAATCTCTAATGATGATTTATTTAATAAAGCTATTGAAATGTCAAAAAAATATGGGATGAGATTAACAACGGATGAATGGGAAAATCAGGCAATAAAAATAGGTTATCCCACACAGTTTTCTGAGTATCGAATGAAAACTTTCGGAACAGTTATGGAATTTTTGAGTAAGGCTGCCACTGTCGCAGGTGTTCAAGGATCTGATTTAGATGCTTTTGGGCTCAGGGAATTCAAAAGATATCTTAGAGTTCAAAAAGAAACAGATCTTGATGTTTTTTTCGAAAACGGAGTTATAAAAGTTAATAAAATCTGTGAGGGGTGTCAAAAAAAATTCGTTGTAAGATACATGCAAAGGGAACAATGTTTTTGTTCCAATCCGTGTTTTACACGGCATTATGTAATGACTCCTACTGGTAGATCAAATTTATTACAGGCAAAAGAGGAATTAAGAGAGAAGAAAAGAATACAACAGATTAATGCCTTTAATGATCTGAAAATTAAACTTGGTCATATTCCCATGAAAAAAGAATTCGCTCCATATTGCAAGGAAAAAGGAATACCCTTTAGACTTCCAGTTAAACGAGAAGTAGCATCAGGTAAATTAGTAGGAACATTTCATAGTTGGAGAGAACTGGAAGAAACAGCCCTTCAACATAACCATCGTGTTTTGTCAGTGGCTGAAGATGGCATAGAAACCGTTTTTAATGGGACTGTGGATGAATTTCATAATTTTTATATAGGACATTTTGAAGAAGATATTGAAGGGCATAAAAAATTCATTTATGTTAACAACCGGCAGTGTGGGGAGCAATTTCTCCCAAAAAATTCATCATGCAATTTGTCAAGCTTGGTTCTCCCGTCATTTGTAAAGAAAACAGATAATGAAGAAAGTTCTGCTAATTCCATAGACTGGGATGCCCTTAAAAATACAATATGGACTGCAGTGCGTTTTGCGGATAATGTAATTGACATTTGTGAATTTCCTTTAGAAGATGTAAAGAAAAAGGCCCTGCTCGAAAGGCGCATTGGTCTCGGGACTATGGGTGTCCATGATATGCTTATAGCGTTAAAACTCGACTATGACTCGGAACAGGGCCGTCTTATAGTTGATCAGGTTCTTCGATTTATCAGGGATGAGGCATATAAAGCCTCGATAGAACTTGCAAAAGAGAAAGGGTCATTTCCCGTTTTTGACAAAGAAAAATTTCTTGACAGTAAATTTATAAAAACCCTTCCTTCTGATATTCAAGAGGGAATTTCAAAATTTTTACTTCGCAATTCTTCCTTGACAACTCAGGCTCCCACGGGGACTACTGGAACAATGTACAACGCGTCGACTGGCTGTGAGCCCTGGTTTGCTATGTCTTTTCAGCGTAATACCAGACTGGGATCATATGAGGACGGCTGTTCTGCTTATTTGACCTGGAAATCTTTGCATCCTGATGAACCAAAACCATCTTATTTCAAAACCGCCCAAGAAATCTCTCCTGAAGATCATATAAAAATGATGATTCTTTTCAGTAAATATGTGGATAATGCCGTAAGTAAAACCGTGAACATGCCTGAACATGCCACAGTCGAAGATGTTCAAAAGGCATTTATTTATGCGATGGAAAACGGCGTCAAGGGCATTACTATTTTCAGGGAAGGATCAAAAGAGGGTGTTCTGGTCAATAAAAAGTCTTCCAAGGCTGAAGTCATTACAGAGGCAAAAAAGATAGTTCAGGATCTGCAAAATGTAAAACCCGACGATGATGACAGCCGGATAGCTCCAAGAAAACGTGGCAACAGAGTTCCTGGAGCGACCACTAGAGTTTCTATGCAAAAACACCATCTTTATGTTACTGTGAATAAAAATAAAAATGGAGAAGTCATAGAGGTATTTGCCACGGTAGGAGAAAATAAAGAGCTCATCGGGGAAAATAATGTTTTTCATACCAGTGGCGTTGAGGATTCTTGGGCTGAAGCGCTCGGTAAAATGATCAGCCTGGCTTTCAGAGCTGGTGTAAAACCCTCGTCGATAATCAGGAATCTTAAAAATATTCCCTCCGACAAGCCGGTGTTCCAGACCATAGGGGATTGTGAAACTTCAGAGCCGATCCCATCGCCCCCACATGCTATTGCAAGGGTGATAGAGGAAGAACTCAAATATTCTTATCCAGTGCAGCATAGAACTAATGCGGAGAAAAAAGGTGGTAATTGCCAAGAGTGTGGGTCGACGAATATTAATTGGAAGTCTCCAACTTGTTATGAATGCAAAGACTGTTCATTTTCGGGATGTGGCTGATTTATAAAAAGGATCAAAATTCAAATAAATATAAGGCTCTTTAAAATCACACATTTACATAAAATTTTTGGCTAAAAAAGGAGCATATTAAAAATGGTTACAGAAATTACAAACATGGAAACAATACGAAAAGGTCCAGTTCTCCTTGATTTTTACGCGACAACATGTGGCCCGTGCCGTGCAATGGGTCCTATTTTGGAAGAAATATCAAACGAATTCTCCGCAGTAAAAGTCGCAAAAGTGGAAGTCACTCGAAATCCTGAAGTTTCGCAGATGTTCGGAATCATGACTGTCCCGACATTTGTATTCATGCAGGATTGCAAAGTAAAACAGATCATTCAAGGGACTTCGTCAAAAGAGAGCCTCAAACTGATGGTCAAAAGGCATATGAGTTCATGACCCGGTATGAGATTGCACTATGTAAGGAACCAGAAATTCCTGTAGAGGAACCAATTCAGGAATCTGATAAAGATTTATTGAATCGTATCAAGCAATCAATTGGGAATCTTTCGTCAAAGCTTTTGTACGGCACTATTAATGAATCGACGCATAAGATTTTGGCCCGAGATGTCGGGGCCGATGAGGTTGTCGTTTTAGTAGATCAATTTGATCCGTTTCTTGTTCATATTTATTATTCATTTCCATTTCCATTAAGGCAAATAGCCGTAAATGTAAAAGTATGAACCGATACGACATAGCTCTTGGTAAGAAACCGAGACCTGAGGATCTCAAAAATAAACAACGTACTCAGGATCCTGAGCATGTTTCAGGATTGTTCAATATAAAAGTTGAGCCGATGCCCATGGAGCGACCTGTTGGGCTGGCTTTTGCTCTGAGAGTGATTTATGATGATGAAGATAATCAATCTGCGATGCATGTTATAGAGCCCATACGTGGTAATGGGTGGGGGAGATAGGGTTGACGAATAAAATAGAATTGGATCTGGACAGGAATCGAATAAAGACAATATTAAAGGAAGCTTATTCTGTAAGCAAGGATGTTCTTCAGACGGATTTTGATGTCTCATGTGAGGATTTTATATCGAAAATAAATCCGTATCTGGATAGCAACAGAGTAAGCATGGTTGTTTCTCTGAGACTTCCTTCCAGAAATTATCCCGAGTTGATTATTGAAGTCAATATCAGAAGGAAAAAGATGATTGCCCGGATGGGGAATGATAAATTACGAATTGAACTCAACAGGTTTTTAACAAAGCTATGAATACAGCCAGAGAACCATTATTTTTGAGATTTGTAAATAAGGAAGTCGGAGTTTTCGACCTTCTTCATTCCTTTTCAAAATCGCCTGATCTATTGACTCAGAATGCCATACAGTCAGCCTTATCAAGTCCTCCGGATCTTGAGTCATTCAGAACTGAACTCACGGATGCCGTCAGAGATATTATTACAACGGGAATCGGAGATGAATTCAAGGCATTTGTAAATAATTATATGGCTGAGTCCCTTGAAGAAGATGTTCAGACGGCTGATTCGAAATTTGGTGAAAGCATCTCCAGATCAGCCCGGGTAAAGGATCCCTCGGCGCCATGGATACAAGGATTTCTGTGTTATAATCTCTGCCTCTATGTAAAAGCCTTTGGCCTTGAGAAGTTAAAGTCCTGCAAGACATGCGGAAAATTTTTCATTAATCAGAAAAAATTTGAAGCCTTATTTTGCAGTGATTCCTGCAAGTTGAAAAATAAAGAGACAAAAGAGCCCCAGAAAAAAAGACCGGCTCCGCTTCCAGGTCAAAGACCGGCCCCGCTCCCCGGTCAGATTCTTCCGGGGCAGAAAAAAGATACTCTTCCCCCTTTAATTAAATACCCCTGATAGGGTACCATATTATGGACGATAAACTCTCGAGACTTGAAAAACTCCGGGATGTGGTCGTTCAATGCAGAGCATGCCCTCTATATGAGAATCGGCCAAAAATGGTATTTGGGGAAGGAGATCCGTCTGCTCTCATCATGTTTGTTGGTGAAGGGCCGGGCGCAGACGAACAACGAGAGGGCCTGCCGTTTGTGGGTCGTTGCGGAAAACTTTTGAGAGAGATGATAAAGGCCATAGGAATCATTGAAAAACACCATTATATAGCAAATGTGGTGAAAGACAGGCCCCCCGGGAATCGGCCTCCTGAGCCGGAAGAAATCGATGTTTGCTCTAAGTTTTTGAAGAAACAGATCGAAATAATAGCCCCGCGGTTGCTCGTGCTTTTGGGACGGACGGCTGTGAAGGCCCTTATACCGGATCATTCTAAGACAAGGATCGAGGATTTAAGGAACATGAAAGGATGTCTTACATATTTGAATATTCCTGTGATAGTGACTTATCACCCAAGTGCTTTGCTGAGGACACCTTGGCGAAAAGCAGGGGCCAAGGAGGATTTTAAATATTTGCAGGAAATATATAAAATGAATGTTATAACAATTGCAGGAATTTATTAAGAGAAAATAATAATTAAGGAAGACTTTATTTGCGCTGGGAGAAATCAAAGTGGACGATAAACTTTGCTGAACAAGAGATAGAAGATATTGCTTATGGTGGGGAGATTGTCAAGGCAAAAGAACCTAATGGCCCATGTCGATATAGAGGGATTTCATGTGACCTTTGTAATGCAGACTGTAAACAACGGTCGTATGAATCATCGTAATGGCGCGGCAAGACAATGTGGTCGCCCAAGGCATCGCGTGGAACGCTTGTAATAATTCGTTAATAGGAAAAATTCAGTTATGGATGTTCTTCTTGTCATGAATCCCCAGAACAGCTTTTTAACAAAAGGCGGTTCTGTATATATGGAAGAAAAGGCAGAAATTCTGAAAATTCGGATGGCTGATTTTCTTTCTGGATTCAAAAATCCTAAGATATATTTCAGGGAGAAACATGCCCTTGAAGACAGATTTTTCATCAACGATATCACGCATTCCGTGACGAACACTTCGGATTTTATGGTCTCAGATCAGTTGAAGAAATATGCCAATGAATTCTGGGACAAAACCAGGTACAATGCTTTTTTTGATACAAATCTGGAGGGGTTTCTCAGACAGAAACGGGTCAATCATGTGGGGATCATCGGTGTCGAGACTCATACTTCTGTACTGTTCACAGCTGAGGAGCTCAGGAATCGGGGTTATGAGGTCAGCGTGGTTGAACCCTGTGTTATGGCCCGGGAAGACTACCTGCATGGCTATGCCATCACCCTCATGAAGAATTTTCTGGGAGTAAGGATTTCAAATGGCTAAAACTGTATTGTCCCTCGAATGCCCAAAATGTCATTTCCCTGCACGAGCTGAATTCGAGAAATTTCATAAATTCATCATCTATATCTGCCCGAAATGCAAAAGCAATGTGGTATTTTATGGCAATAAAATCGATATCATTTCAGATCGCATGGTTAATTCCCTGAGAAAAAGAAAAAAGCTCAAGGCATGCGGGAATGCCTTATTTCCTATGGATATAGATGACAAATTTTCAAAATCTCCTATAAAACCACTCGTTTCCTCTGAAGGAATCACCAAGGATAAAATCCTTGATCTCAAGATCCTTTTGGAAACCGAGAGGGATCTCGGGAGTCTCCTCTCGAAGTTGTAAGGCCAATAAAAATCTTCTTTATTTCGAAGTACCTTATCTCATATCATTAAATATATGAGCGAAGAATTGAAGTCTGGTGATCTATTATTTTTGACAAAAGCCTTTGAGGAGTATTTCCACAAGAAACATCCCCAGTCCACTATTTCATTGGTTAATCGAATTGCGAAACTCGAGGAAATCATCGACTGGGCCAGTCCAAAGGGCCAGCAGATAAAACAGGCCCGACTGGCAAGTGGAAAATGGAAGGATCTTCCCCTTGAAGAGAACAGATTCGTTGTTTCCGTCTATTATCATGATATCGTTGGCCGGAAAGGTGAAAAGGGTGTTGCGGAGCGGGGCGTTTCCATGTTCAGACATAACCCTGTCACCGGAAAGCCATTTTTCGAGAAGGCGCCGGATTGGATCTATCGGGAGATCATGAAAAAATGCGAAACATTCACTGTTGAAAAAAGGGAGGTGACACCGCTCACACCCCTTGAAGAAAGAGTTAAAGAATATGCCTCGGAAACGACCGATATCGCTGATGCTTCAGTCATAAGAGCCATGTCTAAAAAGACGGGTAAAAATGAAGAAAAAGCCTAAAAAGAAGAAAAAAAGATCTCGGCGGAAATCATCCGATAAAATGACTCAGAAGGACTGTAGAGAACTCGAACTGGCCGGTTTTGAGTGCTGAAAGGAAAAGAATCATGGGAACAGGGACTTTCAGGGATTTGACAGTTACAGTCAAGATAAGGGTCGAAGATGATTATGCAACTCGTGAAGCATACAAATGGGATTTGTTCAAATCAGAACTCCAGCTGTTATGCGACAGGTACGGTCCTTATGCCGAGATTGATGTGAAAGAGGAATAGATGAATGTTTCTGGATATTCTTACACAGAATTTGCACCAATCAATTACCCGATATCCGGAAGTTCTAAAGTATTTGGAATCTCGGAAAGTCACGACTGATGATATCAAGAAATATGGCCTTGGATTTAATAAAATCATCAGAGTCCCAGAAGAAGACAGTCCTGATCATAACCGATTCATGGCCGAATGCGACAAAGGCAGGAAATATGAGAACAGAATCGTTTTCCCTCTCAGAGACATGCTGGGAAATGTCGTGGGCCTTGTCGGCCGATCGATCGAGGTGAAGGACTATAAAATTTGGGCCACGAATGTAGCAAAAGAATCGGGGTTCTTTTTTGGATTGGATGTTGCGCTTCCCCACGTCTATACGGAAAACAAGGTATTTACTGTTGAGGGGACATTTGATTCTGTAGCTTTTGCAAAGGTTTTTCCGAATACTATCGGAACGTTGACATCGGGAATGAATGAATTACAATATGCTCTTTTAAATCTTTTTTGTGATACCATCATCACGGTGTTTGATTCAGACGGGCCTGGACAACGGGGGACAGATAAAGCCCTTGAAAGATTCAAAGGAGTCTGTTCGGTTAATTTGGGATATAAAGATCCCGCGAGTATCATTGAAAGGATGGGGCCTGAAAAGTTCCGGTCGTATATTCTCAAAAGAGTCAATGATCGTTATCCTTTATTTTTGAAATAGGAAAGGAAACCCATAAAAAATGAAATTAATTTCTAAACCTTCAGTAGATTTTCAATTGACTGAGAAGGAACTAATAAAAGAGCGTCGTTTCGGGTTGATAGCTTTGTTGTGCAATAAAATTCTTGAACGTCAAAGAAAATGTAAAAGAGATTTATCTGTAATTCTGGATGACTCCAAGACAAAAAACGGCATAATCAGTTTTAATGTATGGGAATTGGACAGGAAACTGGGAATAAATAAGAGTACGATGGAACTCGCTATAGTGCATATAAACAAAGGCAATGAACTCGATGGCATTGTAATAAAAGGGAAGGTCAGGAAATTCAAAAAATCGAGGAAAATATGACAAATAAAGAAGCATATGAAGAAGCGGCAGGAATGCTCCTTGATCCAATGTTTTTCATTTTAAACAACATTGATCCGGACGCGGAATTTGAAGAGCATTATTGTCATGCTGATAAAGATGGAGATTGCAATTTTCCAGGATGTCCTCAGATTAAGGATGACGAGCCGGAAAAAAGCGGAAGATCTTGTCCGTGGGATAAGAACGAGGAAGAGGAATGGTAGAAAAAGAAATTGTAAAAATCAGTAAATTCCTGAGCCTGATATTGCGGCACCGGCCGGAGATGGTCGGTATTGTGCTGGATGAAAATGGCTGGACTGATGTTCAGACATTGATTCATAAATGTGATGTGTATGCTGTGGGTGTGAAATTCAATTTTGACGATTTGAAATATGTGGTCGCGACGAATAATAAAAAACGGTTCAGTTTCAATGAGGACTTTTCTAAGATCCGGGCCAGTCAAGGTCATTCAGTTGAGGTTGATCTCGGTTATAAGCCACAGCAACCACCGGAGAAATTGTATCATGGTACAGGAAGGAATTCGGTTTCATCCATTTTAAAAACCGGCTTGGAAAAAAGAGGCCGGCAGCATGTTCATTTGTGTATTAATTCTGGAGTTGCAAGAACTGTTGGAGCTCGTCATGGAGTTCCTGTCGTATTTGTGGTCGATTCTGGTGATATGGCCAGAGATGGATTCGAGTTCTTCCTGTCTGATAATGGAGTATGGCTCACGGATAATGTTCCCAGGAAATATATCGGTATGTCCATTGATGATATATGTTGGCTTAAAGATAAAGGAAAACTCTCAGAGGACAGCTATGAACTTTTTAGTTGACAGCCTTCCTGATGGTGCGCTACCTCTTTATTCTCATCCTACAAATTCAGAGAATATTCCTCTTGTTTTTGATAAGGGGAGACTTATCAATCCAAAGAGTACTGGAGGTCGGAAACTTAAACCGTCTCGAATGGCGTGGAACTCCGGGCATAAATTTTCATGCTATTTGGTACCTCTTCATGAGATAACTTTGAAGAGTCTTTCTGGTATCGTGAAAGCCCTTGAAAAGAACAAAGGAAAAAAGGGTATGCAAGCTGTATTATGCATCAGCAAAAAATCAAATGTGACGGAAATTGGGTTGACAATTAACGAAAAATGCAACAGGAGTAAAAAATGGACAAAGAATTGACAGCTCTGATCGGGCGTCTACAGGATCACTCAAAAGGTTGTGAGGACAAATGTCTTGATCTGAAAGCCCTCCGATTTGAAGCCAAAGAAGGCGAGATGAGACTTTATCTGGCTGGCGTTGATGGTGCTCCGATGAAGTCTTACTATTTCAAGAATGATCCGAAGAATCCGCGGGATCCCAAAATCATCCATGCAGCAAAACAATTTTGCAAGATCATTTCCGTTCCATACAGTTTTTTCGCCAAGAATCCCGAATTCATGAAGAATCAGATCGTGGGGACTTGGTTGTCTTCCCTGAAGGTTGATAAAGCCGCGATTTTTGCAAAGCTCAGAAAGAGCCAAGAATCAGACAATATGATCATCCGGGCCTTGCTGCCGGTTGAGTTCACGAACATGTCCAATGCCGAATTGGTTGCCATCATTGGTGAAGCCGTGAAAGACGATTTCAAGATCGAGTTCGTAATAGGAGATGATCGGGACGATCTCATGCTTCATGTTCGGTTCATTTCGACAGAGACATTCGAAGTATGTGGTGAGAAGTGTTCCACGGGGTTTTCGGTCATCGTCAGTGAATTGGGAGCAGCCCCGATATCAGTTGAGACTATCCTGTTCCGGGAGGCCTCTAAAGCGGCCATGGTGGCTGCTTATAGTGGGGAATCCTTTTTTGAGACCAACTATGAGGGTATTCAGCCAACAGCCGTAAAGGAGCTTTTTCCGAAGCTGGTGGGCCTTTTGAAGGATCAACTTGATGATCTGCAGACCAAGATTCAATCGGCAAAGGGCCTGACCGAGGATAAAGACGATGTTTCGGAACTAATGAAAAATCTCAGACTCCGAAAGGGGCTCAATGAGAAGTTCCACACCCTTCTTTTCCAAGAGATCGAAAAGAATGAGGTCAAGAACCGGTGGGATTTCGTGAACCGTATGGCCATTCTGGCAAAGGACTTTGATGTGGCCAGCAGGGTCAAGATCGAAAAAGCAGCCGGCGAGCTCATTGGATTGATCTTTGAAAAAATCTGATGACCCGGTACGAGATCCTTTTAAAGAAGCCTGTTCCGATTCCGATTCAGCCTCCGGAAATTCCAAAGTATTATATGGGGATGGATGTTAGTTATAGTACTAGGGATAAAAATGCGATAGCCATCACCCATATGAATGGGGATAATGTAATTGTTGATTTTATTGATCATCGGGCTTATCATATGGATACGATTGTTGAATGGGCCAGTGATTTGAGCAAGAAATGGTCAATCAGACAGGGCATAGTGGATGAGGCTCACATGGCCCGGGTACTGGGACTGGATTATGTCCCGTCAATTACTTCAGAAATGTCCCATATTTTTGACCGTTATAAAGAAAATATTATATCGGGATATTCTCGTGAATTGCTCGAAAATCAGGATGTGAAAGATGCCCTTATCAGATCTGTATGGTTGTCAGTTAAAAATGAATTCTGCCCTGCAAGGGCAGAAAATGGCCGTTTCACTTTTTATGAAAAAATTTGACTGGAGGGAATTATGTTCTGGGGAGAAGGTCCACGGAGTGGCCCTGATGATATAGTCAGGATTGAAGAAAACGTCATTCATTTTCTTGACACATATTTTCAGACACTGAGAGAAAATGTAATGAAACAATTGGAGCAACAAGCCATGGAATCAGGAACCATGAGAGTCACTGCCGATATGGCCATGAAATGTGTAGAAAAAATCACTCTTAATGCGATCAATCGATGAAAAGAACCAAAGCTGAAAAAGAAGCAATCCTGACCCGGATAGGCTGGACGGTTTACATATTAGACTGTGCCGACAACACATATTTTGCCGGCATGTCCCGCAGTTTTTTGTTGCAAAATGCCCTCAACAATATTAAAATGTTGAAGGGAAAATATTTCAAGGGTCATCCAGAGCGTCTGCCGGTGAAAATTACATTTGAAGAGAAAGGTCTCCCATTTCGGGAGGCCTTGGCCAAATTTGATTATCTAAAATTGATGAACCGACGTCAAAGGGCAAGATTAATTGCCACAAACAAATGGTATATCGGAGGACCGTGGCGGGAATACCTTGAAAATAAAGGGCTTTATAAAAGAATTGACAACAAAAATATTTTTATGTGTATATAAAACTATGGTTACTATTAAACTCCCTTATAAAAATTCCGGTTCCGGTACAAGGTCTTCAGATTATTTCATAGAAAATCTTTAGTGAATCAATTTGTATTTTATTCTATGGTATAATTATCCTAACAAAAACTTGCATTTGGCGTATTAACAGAGTATTATATATATAACCCCTTTAAAATGAAGTGATTACCGAGGAATAATAAAGACCAGCTAAGTCCTTTTTTACGGAGTAGTTAGGTGAAGCTAGATCAAAAATATAGGCCTATTACATTTGACGACATGATTGGTCAGGACGCTATGAAAAGGGTTCTAAAGGCCGCAATACGTCAAAATCGGCTGGGGTCTGCCTATCTTTTCTCTGGCCCATCAGGGGTCGGAAAGACAACAGGGGGCCGAATTTTTGCAAAAGCCATCCTCTGTAATTCTCCTCGAGATGGAAATCCCTGCGGTACCTGTGAATCCTGCCTTCTTTTTGCTTCAGATCAACATTTCGGATTCAAAGAATTAGATGCAGCATCTGTCGGTGGAAAAGATGACATGGTAAGGCTTCGTAGTGAAGCGGCATTTATTTCTGTCACGAAGAAGAAAATAATTCTCATTGATGAATGTCATGACATCAGCCGTCAGGGTCAAGACGCTCTTCTCGAACAGACGGAAAGATGTCCAGATCATCTCATTTATATTTTCTGCACGACCGATCCAGATAAGATGAACAAGACCCTTCGAAATAGGTGCATGGAATTTCAAACCTCGAAAGTTGATATACCTCTCATAACTCAACGATTAAAATACATCTGTGATCAGGAAAAAATCCCCTATAAAGAAGAAGCTCTGCAGGCAATTGCTCTCAGATCCAACGGCCATGTGCGGAATGCCGTGAAACTCCTCGAAGAAGTAACTTATCTTGGGGAAATCACCCTTGAGAATTTCAATTCGATCTCCCGTGATTATGATGAGGAAATTTTTACCATCATAGTGAGTCTCGGGGTAGATTTAAATAAAATAATGCAATCTTATCAATCAATTTCCTCCTATTTATCCGCGATTGAGTTTTATAACATGCTTCTGCAGATGGTCAATGATGCGACAAAGTTCTTGTGTGGATATGAGAATTTTTCCGAAAAAAGAAAAGAATATCTGACGAATCTGAAAACCATTCATGGTTTCAGTCTTTTCGAATTCCTGAATTATTTGATTTCTCGGGACAAATTCATAGATAAAATCGGAATTCAAAGTGATCTTATAATATTACATTACAAATTTGCATCAAATGGCTTTATTCCAAAACAAGTTGAAAGTTCTTTCAGATCATCATCTGTAAATACAATCCCCATAACACAAACAGTTTCTTCCTCAAAAAATACTTCTGTTTCAGCCCCTCCTCTCTCACATGCCGATCTGTTGAAAATGTCAAAGGCAGATATGTGCAGATTATTGCGTGAGCAGAGGAACAATCAAAAACCGGGGCAAAAAGAAGAATCAGAAACAGTCCCTGCAAATTGGCCTCTACCAAAAGATGAAAGATCCGGGGAAAACAGTCTGGACGCTGACGACGTATTGTCTCCTCAGGAATTTTCTAATAAATTGGTAGGGGGTCGAGGTGGCGATTACTGATTCTCAGTGGATCATTATTGAATTAAATGATGCCGTTGAGAATGTTGAATATCAAGATATAGAAGCCGCTATTTTTTCAACCTATGGTGATGGAATTGAATATTTCATTCCCATTTACCATGAAAAAATGGGATCGTATACAAGTACAAGCACTCTGATGGAGGGTTACATTTTTGTCAAGGACTGTGATCAGGTCCGTGACAACATGATAAATCTAAAAGAGAACCGGATCTTTTCAAAGGCCCTGATCCAATCCGGAAGATATCAGACGATCAGTTCAACAGTCATCAGGGGGCTCAAGAACCAATTGAAGGGGTCTTTAAAACGAAAATTCGAAGAAGGGTCGAAGGTCAAGATTCTTGAAGGGATCTTTAAAAATTTAATCGGTGAAGTCGTGTGCGTTGAAGATGACGGGAAAACAATCATGGTGAGAATAAAGAGAATTTCAAGAGAAATTCTGGCACCTATTCCCGCGACTCTTCTTGAAAAGGTTATTTGAATGAACTTCAAAGTTGGAGACTGGGTCAAAATAAAATGCGATCTCAAAGATGCCTATGAAGAAGTATGGCATCAAAAAGGTAATATCCTTCAGATTGAGCGCATTGCAAAAGACGGTGAAGGACTCATGTTTTGGTCAGATCTTGGAATTCATTACAGTATGGCTGAGGAAGTGGTTGAAGAATGGATCATCTGATCATTGATGGACTTAATATGGCTTTTCGGGCCCATTATGCTTATTATGGGCCGGGAGGAGTGCCCCTGCATACAAGCAAAGGTGTTCTTTCTGGTTGTATCTATGGATTTATGGAAATGCTACAAGCAATAAAAAGAAAGCTCCCTCAATGTCATGTGATCATAGCATGGGATACTCAATCCACCAGAAAAAAAGCTGTCTATGCAGAATACAAAGCCAACCGACCAGAATTCACTCTTACAGATCAGGTGAAAGATCTGAAAGAAATATTCAAGGCCCTGAATGTGTCCCAGACAGAATATGACGGTGAAGAGGCCGACGATGTGATTGCAAGTCTCGTGCGGCAATATAAAGAAGATGGAAAAATTTTTGTCTATAGTGGAGATAAGGACATGCTCCAGCTTGTTGAAAACGGCAGGGTTATTGTCATGGCTTCAAAAAAGAAAGAAACCATAGTATATGATGAGGCTGCTGTAAAAAGAGAACACGGTGTGTCCCCCAAGGATCTGACTTGTTTTTTGTGCCTGCGGGGAGATGATACGGATAATGTCCCTGGAGTTGCTCGGGTAAGATCCACAGTTTTGGCAAATCTCATTGAAAAATATAAAGACCTTCATACTATTTATGCAAATCTCCATAATGAAAAATTAACTGAGTTTGAATTACAATCATTGGCTGTTTTCAAAAATCAGTCTTCGATCAATTATCAGCTTGTAAAATTACGAGATGATTTGGAATTAAATGTTCAAACAGGGATCACAAATCCTGAGGTTCTTGCAGTATATCTCGACAAATACGAGATAAAGAAAATCAATCCAGATGCGTATCCAAAATTGTTCAGCAAAACCTCATCGTCAAAGCATGAAACTTCGATGCTGGTGTGTGGTTCCCTGTTTGATTGACTTTCCAAGAAGGAAAAAGTCTGCCTATGAAAACATCCTCATTTTTAAAGCCAATGGATTATGCGGAGATGGATGCACGATTCTCGAACGAGAATGCCATCAAATATGACGAATTTCTGGATGCATCAGTCTCATACGAGGAAATCCGACCGTTCCTATGTAAACTTCCTCCGAGGGAGATTGACCTGATTGAGCTCTATTATAATGAGCATAAAAATCAAAAAGACATTGCCAAAATGTTTGGAGTCACCCAAGGGGCTATCAGTAGCCGGCTTTCCCGGGCCAAGAAAAGGCTCAGATTCTTAAGAGACCTACCGAAGATATCTGATGAAGAACTTGATGTCAAATTGGGAAAAATGTTTGAAAAACTCGATCTTGAAATCATCAAGACCATGATGCAGACCACCTGCCAGAGTAAAACCGCCCAATTAATAAACAAAAAATTTTCTTTTACAGATGAAAAAAAGATGATGACTCAGGTCAAGGTCAGGCATCGGTTTGAAAAATGCCTTCTCAGACTTAAGGTTGAAATGCGGATTCACCCGGACATGAAAAAATATTATCATCTATTAAAATTTATAAAAGAAAATCTTTACAAATTACATGAGGTTGTCCTCCCGCACTTTGACAGGGGCAATGCGGTCGTTTTCAGTATGGTTATGTAAAGTAATAATCTCTTAAAACAGAATTTATGTATATAAATTCATGCATTATAGGTAAAGATACTGAATCAATACCCGTTTTTGCTGGCGGGCCTTCTTTACACGTCGGCGGGGGATACTCCGGTATAAATGGAAGTTATTCTGGTTTGGATTATAGTTTTGTCACAACAACAAACAACAGTGCAACGGTATCTCTCTATAGCGGGACTTTTACTTCAGGTGCTGATTCTGCTCTTCATATTGAAGGTTTGTTTGAATACCATAGCAATAGAGAAGCACGGGTAGCGGGTCTTTCTGATGGCGCCGTATATCGAAATGGTGATCAACTTTGCATAGTGCATCATGAAAACTGAATGTAGCATAATCGGAAAAGGCACTCCCAATGATACCAAGAGGATTATGGGAACGACAGGTATTGTTGGGATTATGGGAACGACAGGAATCCGAGGTTACACTGGCATTGAAGGGATAACAGGAATCCGAGGTTACACTGGCATTGAAGGGATAACAGGAGTTTCTGGAGTTACTGGTTATTTTGGTTCTACAGGTTTTTCAGGTTATACCGGATATGGAGGGTCATATAGGTCATATACCGGAGGAAATTTCTCAGGGTATGGAATCGCGCCTTGGCGGGAAACACAAAATAATAGTTTCACTTCATTTTCAATAGGCAGGTCGGCGAACGATAGGACCTATTTTTCTTCCTGTGTCATTGGGGGTATCAGCATAATTAAAAGAGGTCATTTAACCTTTTTGAATTTTAAACGATTGAATAATTGGATTAAAAAGAGTGCCAAAAAATATTGGCGAGGATTAAGATATGCTCCTCCTGGAGTTTACAGCTAGGATGAATACGTGTTATAAAATTTTTCATATACCAACCCATATAAAAAGATCAGGACTTGTTAAAAAAGCTGACACTTATCTAAAGCAATTTTTTACTCGTTTAAATACTCCAACTATCAAAATTTCAAATAAAAAAGAATATCACAAATTTTATGACAAAAATAAAAGCATTTTAATATGCCCAGATGGATATTGTCCTGATAATCCGACAGACTTTAGTGAGGGTTGGAAGTACGGAGAATTAGGTATATGGGCAAGTCACTATACAGCATGGAAAAATTTTTTTAATACTAAATTTGATTGTTTACTTTTGATTGAAGATGATGTTATTCTGAATTGTGATTTTCATAATTTATTCATATCTTATGTTAAAGAATTACCTGATGATTGGGAAATTTTAAGTCTTCATGCTCCCTCCGGTGTAACTAAATATCATGTCATGTTCGATATCCAGAGGGAACACACATGTAGATCATACCAAGATTGGAGCGCAGCCTGCTATGTTATAAGTAGATGTGGCGCGAATAATTTAATTAAAAATTCTACAATTGTTAGATATCCTCTGGATTGGTTTATGTTTCGACAAAGTTTTAATGCTTATACTTATAAGCCTACGTCAGAACCACCCATTTTCCTAGTCAATATGGAATCCTCTATAAAGAAACAAAAAAGAATTATTTTATGTTAATTCCTAAAATTATTCATCAAACTTGGAAGACAACAAATGTTCCTTTTGATATATTCGAAAAAAAATGGATTAAATCATGGAAGAAATTTCACCCCGATTGGCAGTATAAACTATGGACTGATAAAGATATCAGAAATCTTGTTAAGAAGCATTACAAGTGGTTTCTTAAAACTTATGATAATTATGATGCCCCCATAAAACGAGTTGACGCGGGCAAATATATTATACTGGATCATGAAGGCGGGCTGTATGCAGATTTAGATTATGAGTGTCTTAAAAATTTTGAGCCCTTATTATTAGATAATATTTGTTTTTTAAGTTGTGAGTATGAATCTTTAGCTGGACCGGTTTGTTCAAACGCACTAATGGCATCCGTATCAAAACATCCTTTTTGGGAAGAAGTGTTCAAGCAGCTTCCAAAAAATAAAGACGGTCATATTTTAAATGCGGCAGGCCCATTTTTTTTAACAACTGTTTTTAATCAGCATGCTGGAAATTCAGTTATGTTTCTAAAAGATAAAAAACTTTTTCCATGGAAATATACTGATGGTTTACATAAATTTTCAGGTAAGATTTATCCGGAAAGTTATGCTATACATTATTCACTTGTAACGTGGATGAATCAAAACACAAAAGGTAACGAATGGATCCCTCCTCCAAAACTGACTTAAACATTGCCACGGAAATCGCCCAAGGAAAACCTGCGACATCCTCATCTAATGAATCAATGTCTTATTTTCCGTCCAGTGCCTTTGACGGTAATCCCACCACACGATGGAGCTCTATTTTTAGCGACCCCCAATGGATTTATGTAAACCTTGGAGCGATCTATTCGATCTCTCGGATCAACATTAAATGGGAGGAAGCATCTGCAAAGAACTACAAGATCCAAGTTTCTGATGAAGCTGTGAATTGGACAACTATTTCCGAGCAGACCAATATGCCGGACGGCCCGCGTATGGACAACTTTACGGGTCTTTCTGGAACAGGCCAGTATATCCGTATGTACGGCACATCGCGTAGTACTGTCTATGGTTACTCTATCTACGAATTTAAAGTATATGGTACATTTAAAAGTGTCGGTGAAGCATGGCAAACAAGGGCAGTTATAATGGCAGGTGGACAAGGAGAGAGATGGGGTAATTACCTATCCATCCCCAAGCATTTAATTGAAATTGATGGCGAAACTATTCTAAATAGAATGGTTAGACTTTTAAAATGTAATAATGTAAATGATATAGTTATAGTAGGCCCCAAAGAACATGACTCACGTTATAATGTCACAGGAACAAAATTAATAGCATCAAAAGGTAATTGCTGTTTAGAATATGAATTATACGACAATGATGGCCTTGACACAAACATTATTGATTCAAATAAAAAAACAATAATTTTATTGGGCGATGTGTATTATTCTGAAAGCACTATTAATGCATTAGTTTCAAAAACTACACCAATGGGGTTTATTAGGTTTTCAGGGAACACGAAGAATGGTGTAGTTCATCCAGAATTTTGGGGATTTTCATTTCATCCTAATCTTCAAACCAAATTATGTGAACATATGAAAAACATCGATTTTAATGGTGCCGGAACTGGATGGGCTTCTGGAGTAATTTTTTGGGATAAGTTATATAAATTTTTTCATTTTGATTTCAATGAAATCAACATATTTATAGATGATGTCACATGTGATTTTGACGTACCAACTGAGTATGAGCAATGGTTAGAATACAGGAAAACTCAAGTGTCATGAAAATACCTTTATCAAAAATGAAATGTTACTATGCTAATATTGGAGAGAGAGCTGATGGTATTGGAATAGCCAACATATTAAAAATTCCTTCATTGTACAATGTATACATGACAGATATAGCCAAAGAATTAAGGGCCTTTCTGAAAACAAATTATGAACCAATTAAGGCAATTAGAAAATACATGAAACAAGGAGTATCAGTCATGTATTCCTGGCCCACAATTATAGTAAAGCCCCAGAAAGATTTCTATTATATTATTGAGGGATGTCATAGGATATTAGCTCTTATTTTATTGAAAGAGAAATATCTCAATGTTAATAGGACAATAATGTATATAAATAGAACCCCAACAGAGCCTATAAGAAAGAAAAATTATTAGCTTGACGATAAAGTTTTTTTATGTTATATTTCTTTTTGTAACCAAACATGCAGGTTGAAAAGCATGTACAGGTGGGCCGCTGTTTTCGTGATGCCCAAGACCCGGTGACCGTAACACCGTCACCAAAAAAGATAAAGGAGGAGTCCCATGACTCCGAAACTGCCTCTTTCAGACCGCGTTGCGAAAGTCGCAACTCTCCTTTCAGTCCCCGCAGAAACCCTTTCAAAAAGTCTCGACGAAGCCGGAATCAAAAATGATTCCACAGGGCTCGCTTTGCTGGATGCCGAAACGACCACTTCTGAAGATCTGGTAGGACTTCTTCAGGGTTGCGTTCCCTCGGCGAAAAAGCTTCAGCTCAAGGCATGCGCCGGGATGCTCAAGGGCTATGACCCGTTGTCCAAAAATGACCGGGTCCAGTACACGTCTGATTCTAAGCCTCAGACGAGAGACGAAACCGTCATTGAAGCCGTGAAAGCTCTTCGGCCGATCCAGCAATGGTCCGATGAGGAAGTGCTCCAGAAATTCTCCGACACCCGCGATTATGAAACCGAACAGGAATTAAATCGTCGGGCAAAGGGTCAGAACTTCATCTGTTTAATTCCTGGAAAATATGAGCCAGGTAAAGAAGTCATCGATATCAAGATGAGTCTCGAACTGCTCAGAAATACCAGGAAGAGAACCAATCCCTCCACCCTTCCTGTTGAGGGAACAGTCCTGCAGGTCTATAAGGTCTCGGAACTCAATCTGGAAGACCGGATTGTTGAGATCTGCCCGATCTGTGGCAAGACCATGTACAAAGGCTGGTGCGAGAACTGCCAATGTAACATTTCCGGTGTCGGAGATGATGAACGGGCATTCATGAAGCTGGTGGCTGATTCGGACAATTTCAACACCGATGGATTTGCGGATCGGAAGGCCCTTGTCGCAAGTGCATTGCAGGGCATCGATGATCTGAAGATCACATGGCCAAGTCTTGTTAAGGAATTTGATGAGCTAAAGGCGACCGGCAATCTTCCTAAGTTGAAGGTTATCGGAAATCGTCCGAGCACGGCGGATCCCTTCTTCCAAGACGGTAACAGGTCGTTCGGGAACAAGCAGTACTAAGGCGGGATTTTTTCGTCACGAAAAGGTGCCGGAAAATTCTGCAAAAAATTTCCGGCGCTTTTTCCCTCTTTTTCAGAAGGAAATGGAGAATTTTTTATGGTGGTCACAAATTCAAACACGATGCGGTATAAAGATTTCATGGCCCAGATCATGGAAGCTCCCAGACTTACGGGAGACATTGTTCATAGTCTTCCTCCAGGGTCTGCTCTTCCTGTTTATCCTGTTGATGCGTTTCTGAAGATACCTGAAAACTGGATCAAGAATTCAGGATTTGTTGTCCCTGTTCGGTCGAATAGGGGCTTATGGTTCAATTGGCGAATGAATTCTGAAATTAATACGGCGGTTATTCCCACGGTCAAGGGGTGCAATCCAATTACAGGTATGCAGACTACTGGATTTCATCTTGAAAGATATGAGAATAAATGCCCCAAACATAATGTTGATTTTATGGCGGATCGATTCTGTCCTAAATGTAAATATAAATGGATGCCACAAAATTATGTTGCAGCTCCAAATGCATTATGGTGGGACACATGGAATACAGGAGATGGAGTAGGGAGACAATTCTTTTTTACTGAGGATGAATTGAGAGATGTTGCCACGGCCCTAATAGGTAAGGAAAATGTGATCCCCGCGTTCGGATTTGCATTTTACAGTCCAAAGGAACGCCGGCAGGAAACTGTTGTAACTACCAGAAGCTATGGTGGAGGTGGATTCGGTCTCTTGGGTGGGCTTTCTGCTCCCGGAGTTTATATCAACCAAATTTCAACCGATAATTCAGTGACTGCATGGAATTCAGGAACCATCAACAATACGAAATTGTCGGACAATCCTGATGGGGCAGTTTCTTATTTCTGTTCTTCAATAAAAGCAATAAGTCAAGCCAATTATGAACAGAAACATGATATCAAATTGACCTCTGCCTCTGGATGTTGTGCGGATGGCATGACAGGGCAACTTTTCTCGAAAGGGCTGACCAAGTCTGCGCCGTCATCGTTGAAATCCATGTCTCGGAAAAAACAATCAATCAAGACGCAATCTTTCAGTCTCATATCGGATTCAGGATTAGATTCAGAAACCCGTGAAGACTCGGCACAGCAGAGAGAAATCAAAGAAGTTTCGGTTGGGGCCGGGGCCCAAATAACTCAGGATCTTATAAAAGACCCCTACTTTGAAAGTTGGAAGGATGTCCCAGATGCTGTTATGACTATTTATTTCGTGTTCGAAGAAAAGTTTGAAGAACTCAAAGCTGGGGGCATGAGAGATTTTTCGGGAGTTCCTGAGGGAATGCTGGCTGGGATACCGGTGGGTTAATAAACTCTTCTAAATAAGCAAAAAAGGTCCTATTTGGGCCTTTTTTATTGGCAATGGGAGTTTGAGCAAAATTCGGGAAAACATAAAGGATTTGAAAGTCAAAAGAAAAGGGATAGTATAAAAAATGATTTTTGTCATAAGAATAACATCCCTCTGATTAGAATAAGTTATAGAAATAGATATCAAATAGAGACCCTGCTAAAAGAATGCCTTCCTATCGGCTAAAAATTTTTTCCTACAAATTCTGAGAGGCTTTGCGTTTTTACACAGAGCCCTTTTTCATTTCCTGTAACTCTCTAACTTGAAGAGGGTTATGCGGTTTGATAATCTCTTAATATGATGGGTTCAACAATAGATTTGATTTTAGGAAAGGGATTGATGTGTCTTTACAGGTCACCGCTGACTATACATTTCATCCCCCTTCTGGAAGTTCTTTGCCAGGCATGACCGATGCCAATATTTATATGACCTATCCTCCGAATGATCTGAGAAAGCTTGTTGAATCTGAGACGGATGTGGAGGAATTGAAAAAGATCGAGAGTGCTTTGAAACAATGGGAACGTCAATATTCGTATCCTGGTTTTCCATGGAGGAAAGAAAGGCTTGCTGATCGGATAAGATCTGTTGCAGCAAACCTGATAAAATATTCCGAAATTGTCGGTCCGGCTCAGAATATTCCCTACTATCAGGATGCTGAAGTTCCTGAAGGATTTGAAGGAATAATGGAGGGGGACAGAGGCCAGTATGATAATGACAACATGGTCAGGTTCGATATATCGAGGCAAGGTATCCGTCCGGACCGGGACATAGACACGGGAAAGGGAGATTTCCTTTCTCCGAAAGATCCGATCATGCCTGACTCGGTTAAACCACGCGGCGAGGGCCCGGATCCTGAAATAGAATACCCGTTCCCTCCGACAGGCGGAGACATTGAAGGTTGGCCGGAAGGAATTTAAACAAGGGGAGAAGGTTTTATGGACATCTACGATGATTTGTTGAAGGATTCTGGAAATTTGAGAGATGCGTCGGAAGTTGGTGCGTGTGGCATTGATGATTTTCTCGATCCACCGGCCCGGCTCCCTGATCAGATAAAGATTGGTTCCCTTGGTGATCTCTCTGATTTTTTCCGGATCGCCACAGATACTCTCGTTCATAAAGCCGAGAAGGATCTTTGGCGTATCAGTGAGAATAAAAAGGGCGAAGTCGTCATCGAACGGCTCTTCAATCCCGACACAAAAAAACCAATTAAAGTATAGTTATGGTAACTATTAAATTTCCTTATAAGGTGTCTAATTGCAATAAAGGCACTATTCTATCTTTGATAAAACAGCAGAATAATGCCATAAGATATCTTTTTAATAGAATCAAAGACTTTTCAGAGCCCCCGACTCAAAAGCAACTTACAATACAAATTAATCAAATAAATCATATAAATATAGATAGCTGGTTTAAACGATCCGCCATATATAAGGCCTTGGCGGTTAATGTTTCCCATCAAACAAAAATTAAAGAGACCCTTGAATATAATAAAGAGAATCTCGGAGCTAAAAAAAGACTTCCCTCTGTGATATTTGGGGGGAGAAAACTTTTTTTTAAGAGGTCAGAAAAGAAAATAAAGAGATCTGAATTTAATTTAGAAAAACTTATGCCCTTATGTTCTATTGGAGAAGCTTTTCAATGTGGAAACAGAAAATTCAGATTTAAAATAATTGAAAATAATTCCATTATTTTTCAACCCGATAGAACCACAAAAATAGAAATAAATCTATCCCATTTAAGAAAAAACTATTCTAAAATTCTATCCAGGTTACAAGAGTTTACAGAAAATAAAAAAATCCCGGTCCAGTTTGAAATAGATCTGAAATTCATCTATATGACTTATGATGAAAAATTTCTTCAGAATTCTGTCTATAATTTTATTCCTGATCGGTATATGGCCATAGACCTAAATCCTAATTATGTTGGATATTCAGTCATCGACTGGAAATCCGAGACTGAAGAGGAGATAATTAAAACAGGAGTCATTTCCATAAAAGAAATAAATGATTTCCAGAAGGAGACTCATCAATCTTCAAACAGCTCTGAAAATTTGTACTGGAACAATAAACGTGAGTATGAAGTTTTTCAGATATCCAAGGAACTTGTCAACATAGCTGAAACCTATCAAGTAGAAAGATTCGGTCTCGAAGACCTGTCCATAAAATCTTGTGATAAAGGTCGAGGAAAGAAATTTAATCAACTCGTAAATAATTTCTGGTCTCAGGAAAAGTTCTCCGCCAATTTGATAAAGAGATTAAATCTGTCTGGAATAAAGCCCATAAAGATCATGGCCCAGTACAGTTCCTTTGTCGGAAATATACTCAATCAGGATTATCCTGACCCAGTTGCTTCTTCGATAGAAATTAATCGTCGTGTCTATAAATATTTTCACAGATTAGATTTTAAGGATCCTGTTATTTTCCCGTCTTTTAAGGGATGTAAGAGTGCTCTTATTAAATCGTTGGAAGAAATTAATAAGAGGCTAAGTGAGCTTTTGCAAGACTCGAAGGACTGGAAAGATTTTTACTACAGGGTAAAGAACTCTGGATTGAGATACAGAGTTCCCTTGGACCGGTTCCGGTACAAGGTCTTTAGATTATTTCATGAAAAAGCTTTGATAGACCATTATTCTGTTTTTTCTGTGAAATAAATATCTTAGAGAAAGACTGACTGAATTTTAATTGGAGGCTGAAAATGCATAGAGAAAGACTAACTGATCATCTAGACCGTTTGGTAGCAATTCGAGGCAAATTATCCAGCCGGATTGCTACTACAAAGTCATCAGGCGGGGGCAGGCGGGAAATCCCTGACGACTATAAATACAACCCCAAGAAGGCCAAGCATCTCAAAAGAATTCTTCATAATGTGAGCGTGGCCCTTGGAACCCTGACCTCATCCCTCAATGAGTTTTCCCGGGTAAAGGGCCCTGATCTGAGCCCTGATGGTCGGCTTGGTGGTGTGGGCTATATCATGGCTCTCACCGACATCAAACAGACCATAAATGGCGCCGTTCATAGTCTCAGTACTGTTGCTGATTGCATTGCCGATGAGCTCAATAATCCGAAATGGGCCGTGGCACATGAAAAGGAAACAAAGGATCTCATCAAAGAAAAAGACAAAGTGGTCGAAAAGATCGACCAAGTCAGTGACGACATAAATCCTGATGATATCGCGAATGAAGAAAAAGATGATATCGAGCAGGACTCTGATGAACCGGCAGAAAAACCTGAAGAAGGGGAAAAGCCCTCTGAGGAATCTCCTGAAGAGCATAGAAAAGAACCAGAAGAATCTCCTGAAGAAGAACCAGAAAACAAGCCGGAGGCCGGATTTGAATTAAAACTGGCCTCGGCCGTTACTGATTCCCTCGTCAATTATTTCAAGAAACCGATAAAAAAGGACTAAATTTTATGCAAGACCTTACCCCCGACATCATCGGTACGAATCCAAAGTATCCTCCAATCGTGAATCACGACTGGCTGATTCCACAGGCCTATGACAATTATCCTTCGGACAACAACTCTGTCAGGATCCTGCCGAAGCTTGCTGATTTGTGGAGTCATAATCAGACGAATGAGACTGGAATCAGTCTGATTCCAAACATGACGGTTCAGCATACCGCCACTCAGGACGCCGCGACGGACACGGGTCCAGTTGTTAAAGAGGCTAAGAAGGCCCTTATGGCTGGTTTAAAGGGCAAGGAACTTGCCGACTATCTCAGGGTAAGGTTTGCTTCAGATCACATCCTGAAGGCCAAAGATGCTCTTGCAGCATTGTCTCAGGAACAGGGTCTTCTGGGTAATGTCTACATTGATGCTTCGGCTTTTTCATCTGCTGAAGAAGCAGAACAGTTTATGGCCCGGCATCGGACGCGGTTGGCCCAGGACATTGTCCTCAATGAGAGCCCGCTGAATCCCGCGGTTGTCGACCTGCTGGCCTTTAAGTTCCATAAGAACGTTGTTGGAAGCATCACATATGACGAAAGTCTTTTCCAGAAATATCGTGCTCATCTTCAGGCTTCCGGTGTGATTCCGAAAAGTTTTGTCATTGATTCGAAGGAGACCCTTCGTCAGGCATTCCTTGCTGAGCCTGTCCGCAAACCGGCGACCATGATGAAAGAAGATGAGAAGAAACCTGCCGATCCGAAAGACATCTCCAAGGACATTCAGGAACGGGCTGAGAAGGCTGCAGATTACAAGAAACAGGCTGATGATGAGCTTCTCTACTGGAAGGTGCGGCCCATTGTTGAATTTGCATGTAAACGCATGGCAGAGGGAAAGTCCGGGAGTGACCTCAAGGATGTTCTCCGGAGTAAATACGCTTCGGTAGATCTCAATGAGACCGCGAAATATCTGGCCCTTGTTGTTTCCTGCAAGCTGGATCAGGGGTCCGTCGACAAGCTGGTTGATGGGAAAAGAATTTCACGATATGTTGGCGCTGATCTGATAAAACTGGGGAAACAGTATCCCGCGAAGCACATCGCGTATGAGGAGAAAAAAGCACGACCGGTTGGAGTAAAGGGATTTCTCTATACACTTACCAGAAAATCTTAAAGGAATAATATGGCGTCTACACAAGATTTAGTAAAAGCATTAGATCGTTTTCTCCCGATTCTTCAAAAAATCAGGGAGACTGCTAAAAGGCATCCAGAGGAGCTTGAAGGTTTAAAACAGCATTTTGATGCTGAGAAAGCTATAGATGTTTTAGGCACTTGTGAAGAAAAACTTTTTTCATTAACAGGATATGGTACTCCACATAAAGAATGGATACGAGGAAATTTACAGGAATCATTAGCAGGCCACATCCGTGAAATAGTAAAAAGAGAGAACTAATTATGCCACAGGAAATCAGACAAGTGTCTGAAATTGAATTGGCTGATGTCATAAGAGAGCCTGATCAGGCCCTTGCAAAGGTTCCGGACTCTGCAGTTATGGAATCTCGTGAACTTACTGATGACGATATCTGTATTGCCATCAAAGATGATGAAGTTCCGGACAATGTCCTGAAGGCAGTTCTCTATGGTCTTGCTGAAGAACAGGCTTCCCTGAGGAATCTGCGTGTAGAGAAAACAAATGAGAGGAAAGACACCTCATTTATTTCCCTGAAACGCGGAACTCTGCTGAAGTTCATGTCCGAGACATTGATTCAGCGTCAGGCCCTGATCGGGGTTACGAGTGATCTGGATCTGAGAGGGCCAAAATTCCGTGAGGTGTTCAAGATGCTTCTCGGCATCATCAATTCGACTTTTGATGAAATTAAAATACCTCTCGAGTATAAAGAACTGTTTTTTCATGCCTTGTCCCGGAACATGGAGGGTTGGGAAGAACGAGCTGAGAAAATCATCAAAGCGATGACTCCAAAAGTCTAAAAGGAATTAATGTGGCTGAAAGTCTGTTGAGTAAAACAAAAAAAGCCTCTGTTGATGAGAATCTTAAAACAAATGAAGAATTGATGAAAGTCCTTATGAAACATAGAGTGATTGTGCATGATTTGGAAAAGAGTTCCAGAGTAGTACCTGAAGAACAAGATGCAGAAGATGTGAAAAAAATAATTAAGGCTATAAAAAATTGCGAAAAAGTCATACACGATGTTGCTATGGTAGGTTCATCTTTCACCGCCCGTCTTGATCGGATCGCAGACGAGATTGAATTGGTCAATCCGAGACTGGCCCTGGCCATAGACCGGATTTCGGACAGGCTTGATAAAGACATTAGAGATTATTATTGGGATGATCCTCTTTATAAACTCCTTAATAAAGCTTGGTCAGCTCTTGAAAAAAGCCCCGCAGAGGCTAAAAAAATTCTCAGCAGTCCTGAAGCAGAAAATCTCTTGAAAAATCATGGCTATTTTAAGAATCGTACTCAGGATAAAAAAGATTTCAATTCTCGGGTTATGGAGCCTCTTTCAAAACCGGATATTTCAAAAAAAGATCTGGATGATATAGAGAGCAAATTGGGAAACTTTGTAACTTGGGTTAAGGAAGACATACAGGGTTTGGGCAGTCCCCGTCCGAAATGGTAAATGTCTCGGCCAAAAATTGATTGCCTTGGATAAAAAATCTGAGCAAATGAAAAATGAGCCAAAATGAGTCTATCTAGCAGAACTGTCAACTTTCCTTTTTTAAAGGATTATGAGCGAATAGAAAAAACAGGTGAACGTTTAACATTTAGAGGTCATGTAGAAGACTGTAAATTTTTGTATCATAATAGCTGGAGAGTTAAAAGTGTCATTGGCTGAATTATGCACCTCTTACATCAGCTCCGCAAAATTAAAGGATGACAGCGAACGGAACATAATAGAGTTCGCTGAAGCCCCATGGGGCCTGGGTATGGGGACGATTCCAGGAATGCCCCCTCTTTTTCCTGTTCAAAAATTCATTTTCAAGTGTTATTATAACATACCTCTTGATGATAAAGAACATAATATTCTCATCAAAGACCGGTTCAACGAGCAGGAGAGATTCCGATTTACTGAGATCGAATATATTGATTATTTATGGAATGAAGGCCGGATCAACATTAAGGAAGTGACGGGAGAGGCAAAAGAGGCTCGACCAAATTTGCTCCTTGTCATCGGTCGTCGCGGTTTAAAAACGAGCAGTATTGCTATTCTGACGGCTTTTGAGACTTATAAATTGGTCAGAAAAGTCAGTCCCCAAGAATATTATGGCATTCCCCCCGATGATGAGATCCGGATATCTTGCATTGCCACGAATCAGGAACAGGCGTCTGAACTTTTCCGTAGAATAAGCGGGCATCTGGAACGTTCTGATTACTTTAAAAATTTTCGTAATAAACCCACGCTGAACTACATGCAGGTTAGCACCCAACGGGACATAGAAACCTATGGGCCGGCACAGAGCATCGCGGGAAGGCCCTCTATTCGCATCGTGGCCTCGCCCTGTAGCGGTCGTGGTATCCGCGGTCACAATAATATCATTGCAGTTCTTGATGAAATGGCTTATTTCTTTGAATCCGATACATCAGCTGATAAATCCGATGATGCCATTTATGATGCTGTCACACCTTCAGTGGCGAAATTTAGTTCACCACAGGGTGAACCACATGGCAGAATCATAAGCATTTCCTCGCCGGCTGCCAGACAGGGAAAGTTTTTTGAGCTCTATCAGCGATCGATGGAGCCCGACTGCAATGATCTTCTCATGATTCAAGCACCTACTTGGGAAGTTGACTATACTCTTGCTCCGAAATTTCTACGGGCAAAATACGCCGAGAATCCAATTTCATTCGGTTGTGAGTACGGGGCCCTATTTAGCGACCGGGTCACGGCATGGATCGAGAATGAGCAGTATCTCAGAGTCAATATCATTCCAGGCCTCAAAGAAAAGACAATGAGTTATGAGCGGATTCCACACTTTCTTGGATTCGATCTTGGGCTGAAGAATGACGGCTCGGCAATAGCCATATGTCATATCGTGAAAAAAGAAATCGGCGGAGTGATGCGGGATCTGATAGAACTGGACTGTTCTGATGTCCGTTATGCAAAAGACGAAGAAAAAGAGCATTTCTATGTTGAAGAAATAGCAGACTGGATTGCATCATTTGCCAATAAATTCTTCATCGTAAAAGGAATCATGGACCAAGAATACTGCATGTCTCTGATTCCTATACTTCATGACAAAAAGGACATGAAACAGATAGAGGCTCTTCGATTCACCCGGGAACTCAATTCCAGGGTTTATGAAAATCTCATGAGCAAGATCATTGATGGTGGTCTGAGAATTCCTGAGTGTGAACCGAGAGTGGTTGATGGGAAAAAGATCACGGATATAGATCTCGTGATTGAACTCCTGAGATTGCAGGCGACGCAGCATTCAAAATATCTGATTTCTGTTGAAGCTCCCGATATAAAAGGCATGCATGACGACCTTTCCGACGCTTTTGCACGGGCAGTTTATCTTGCAACTGAGCATATGAGTAATCTGGGAGGATTTTCAAGCAATAACATAACGACATCTACATCCGAATCGGGCTCCGGAATGACATATAAAAAGTATCTATCGAAGCAGAAAAGAGGTCTTCTGTATACGAACAGGCCCTCTAATGGACTGCAGATGGAACTTTCAAGGCGCAGGAATATTGGATCATTCAGTTCTCTCCGTAGCAATCGTTTTGGAGGTAGGTAATAAATGTCTGAAACATTTGTTGGTCAATACGCCCCGGAATTATTTGACGAGAGAAAGAGATATTATCTTCTTCAGGCTCAACAGCTGACGAATCTCACCGATGCCGAGCTTCGAGATCTTAATTCTATTTCCAACACATATACCCGGAGATTCATTCAGGATCAGCTTGGAGATGTTGCTGCAATTGACACGACATCATTCTCCAGTTTTCAAATTACTGAAAATGCTTCTGATCGAAACAATAATTTTCTGGTAACGGGCGGAAATGGTCTCAATAATCCTGCAGTCCTCTACCTTAATGGTTACAGACTTTTCCTTACCGAATCCATTGCGTATAAAGATCAGACAAATTATGGAGACACTACTCAGGTGCTCCCTATTGATGGTTATACTGCGACCACGCTTCCACCGCTAACCACACCTGTTGGTACCACGAGTCTTTTAAACACCTTGACACTACATGATTCGACTCTTTTTGTCGGCGACTTTTCCGGTGATATTTTTATGTCCACCGATTGGGGAAGAAATTTTGCGAATTCTACAGTACCCACTTCTTTCAGTATACAGTCAATATCATTTGGAAATGCAACGATCGGTTATGCTGTTGGAAGTGGTGGAGTTCTTCGGACAGCAGATGGTGGAACAATTTGGTCATCAATTTTTTCTCCTTCAGGGGTATATTATGGAATATCATTTATAAATCCCAGTAATGGATGGGTTGTCGGAGATTTAGGAGATGTTCAGTATTATAGTGGGGGCACATGGACCCCGCAGGTTTCTGGTGTTGCAACAACATTGTTTGGTGTTGATTCTTCCGGATCTTCTGCATGGGCGGTTGGTAATGGTGGCACCATCATCAACACAACCTTTGCAAATCCAATTTGGAATCTTCAGAGCAGTGGGGTTTTTTCCAGTCTCAATGCCATTCAATCAATCGACGGAACAACATTATATGCAGTTGGGTATAATGGGACCGTTGTAAAAACTATCAACGGTGGGTCTTCTTGGGCACAAAAGCCTTTTAATTCTTCAATTGTCAATCTGAGTGACCTTTATTTTTCAGATGCAAGTAATGGCTGGGTTACTCGAAGTGACGGAGTCGTATCCCATACAACTAATGGGGCTCTCAGCTGGAGTGATACAACCATTAATTCGGGATTATATCTCACTTCAGTTGTATTTCAAGATACCACAGGATTTGTTGCCGGTGACAGTGGACAGATCTACCGGACACTTGATGGGACCACTTGGGAACGCTATCGTACGGATTATGCCTACCTTGATTTTCATCTTGCTGAAGTCTGTGCTGATCCTGACAGTTCCAGTGAATATAAAGATATAGGGCTTCAAGATTCGACCGTGGGTCTTCCGAGGTCAAACCGTTTGAGAATTGTTTCTGATGTCAAGGTTTCAGAAGGATGGCCCGAGCCGTCTGATTATACGACATCCGTTCAGCATTATACGGCACCTCTTGCGAAGATTCAGAGATACGTTGGTCAATCATTTATTTATGCGGCTGATATTACTGATCTCAGAAAAATTGTCGGAACAATCTCTGGGATCGATGATCTTTTTCACACGGGCGGTATTGATTCCTCAGCTATGGCTTCAGGTTCTGTCACTCCTGATAAACTTGTGTCGACTGCAGATTATACGGTTGGGACATTGACCACTCTAGGTGATTCCTCTATTGGTGGAGATTTGATTGTTCAGGGTGCTTTTAATGCAGGAGACAGCACAGCTAATAATTTCTATGCCAGCGGGTCAGTAATTTTCGGTGATTCAACAAGTCCGTATGACAGCACAATTCAGATTTTCGGGCAGGTTATTCAGAGTAATAATACTCCATTGCCGACATATACGATGTTAATTGATGCTTCTACCGGATTTGCCCCTGTTTTCAATATTGAATCTGATGGGTCAGGGAGCATTTTCAGTATAACCAGCAATTCAAACACAACTCAAGCTTTGATGGATGTGACGAGTTATGGCCTTGGTTATGACTTTCATATCAATCATATGGGAGCCCAAGGAGGGATTTTTTCCCTGCATGATCAGGCCAGTAATGACACGATCATTATAGATAAAAGTTCTTCTGCTAATACCGGGTCAGTACTGAATATTACCACGAACAGCATAGATCCGGTCATTCTGATTTCTAATAATGCTCCAGGATCAAACTCCATTTCAATAGATCAGACCCATGGCATCATCATCGATCTGTACTCTCCAGCTGATGCCACAAGTCTTTCAATTCATTCTGTCACGGGTGGTCGGGACATTGTTATTGATCATTCGGGGGCATCTGGCAGTTCCTTTAATATTCGTAGTGATAGCTATGACAAAAATGTTGAGATTTTAAGCACTCGCGGTCCGACAATGTTTTTGACCCAGCAGGCCAATGCTTCGGGTCTGACAATCGTCAAGGATGGAACAGGTCAAGGTCAGGGTCTTGAAATCTATAATCATGGGACGGACGTTGGGTTGGGTGTTTATACAGATGGGTCAGGCTTGGGGCAATTAATTTCTCATGTGGGAGATTCCACAAATCCTGCACTTGATATTTTTGTGGCTGGAACTGAATCTGGTCCGGCTCTTCGAATCAATAAATCCAATGACCATACAGGTGAGGCTGTAAAGATATGGAATCAGGGTTATAGCGAAGCCATTTTTATAACCCAAGATGCCACAGCGCACGATTCTTCCGCAACGATGATCAGGTTGCATAACGGAAATAATACATACAATTATGATATGAGTTCTGATCATTGGTACATTGATAATTCAGGGTCTTTTCTTGGCAAATCTTTCTTTTTTGACTCTACTACCTACCATATAGATTCAAGTTCTTTATGGCTTAATTCCGTGGCTATGGATACATCTAATCCTGGAATTATGGGGCAGATTTATCGTGAGGCCGGTTTTCTCAGAATTAGTGATGGCACCAATGTATTGCCACCATTTGGTCAAGGGAGCACTGGAATTAGCGGAGCTACAGGACTGACAGGCAGGACGGGGATTCAAGGTCTGGGCGACACAGGAATTATGGGAGTTGGGCAGACAGGTCTACAGGGTCACACAGGGCTTACAGCTACGGGACCTCAGGGAATTACAGGACTTGTTGGAGCTACAGGAATTCTCGGTCTTACAGGATCTATTGGTTCTACGGGTCTTCAAGGTTTCACTGGTTTAGCCCTTGGGTCAACAGGTATTCAGGGTAATCAAGGTCAGACCGGAATGTCCTTTTTCACTAGTGCCTATGGACAGATGTCAACTTCGGGTTGGTCAGGCGTTGTGTCATCTTGGACTATTCTACCCCTGCCTAGTTCTAATAATGTCACAGATTTTACATATCAGAATAATCGGGAGCTGATGTGTAATACGGCTGGAACATATTTTGTCAGCTACTCGGTTAGTGCCAGTGTATCAACTACAGCCACCCCCAATTTTACAACAGCAGTCTATATTAATACCACGCAACAAGCATCAACCCTTTCTGTAGCAACTATTTATCAAACTGCACCTACTGTCAATGCTGGATCTGGAATATTTGTTTTAGCTCAAAATGATCTGGTGCGGCTTGAAATGAGGAGCTCCAGCATAGATTCTGTTATCATTTCATATGCCGAATTGAGTTTAACACCTGTAATTGGTATAGGCGTACAAGGAAATACTGGACTTTATGGGGCACAGGGAAATACCGGTGTTCAAGGAAATACTGGTGTTGGGATACAGGGGCAGACGGGAATTCAGGGTCTAACAGGAATTCTTGGGATCGATGGGCAGACAGGTCTTCAAGGTATAACAGGTCTTCCAGGAGTACAATATGCCACTCAGCTTTCTTTGGGATCTTATGCATTCACTTCAGGAATTTTTACTCTCGTGGCCGACAGTACTGTAACTCCTGTACTCGATGAAATCAATGCTCTACTACTGGCTATTGCTCCAGCTCCACCTACTGCTCTGACAGGAACATTGGTGTTGTCTGGAACGACCAAATATAATGCAATATTGCCAACCGGATTAAATGCAGTGTGGTATCAAGATGGAACAGCTCCTGCAGGAACCGCTGTTTCTGATTATGTCGTTGATAATTCCTATGTGCTGGCCAGTCCAAATCCAAGTACATCTTTTAAGGTGGGCTCGACGTTCGGGGGAGTTGATGGGACAGTATATCATCTTGATGATGGTATAAGCACATCACAACGGGGCATTTCTGATGGAACAGGTATCACGGGTGATATTCAAATAACCGATCTGACAACATATAATACGATATGGCGTAAGGGAAATGCCCAAATCAATTACACGCAAGGTACGGAAGGATTTAAAAAACATGCATTGCGATATGCAACTCTGACCGTGGATCAGTCAACATCTGATGCATATTTCTGGTATGATGATACTAATGTCAGTCCGTCAATTCTGACCCCCACGGTCGTCGAAAATACCCTTGGAAGTTCCAGGTATTTATCAGGAGTCAGATATTATTATACAGGTGATACTTTTGATTCCTCGAGTTCTGTTTCTAATATAGCCAATAAAGCCATTCGTCCTACAAATCCAATCTCGTATTCCATGCCTGGAGTTACTGCTGCAAATATTGCTGTTCCAGGTGCTTCTTTTAACTACAATGATATTTATGATTTCAACCCGTCATTAACTGTGAATGCCTCGAATGTATATAATATTAATGCACGATTGACGGTTATAGGAGCTAAACCGAATGGAGACGCTTCGTCGAATATTTCAGCGTCTGAAAACAGATTGGTGAATAGTTATTCGGCGACATATAGTACGAATGGTAATATCACCATGTTTGATGAAAAGTACAGGTATAATATGGCTGACGATTTTTCAATTATTCCTGCAAACTATTCTAATCCTACAGGAGATTGGACAAGTGCAAATGTTCTTGTGAATGGAGACGCTCAACTCTACAGTTCGACATGGTGTTATCCTTCTATTGATTATACTTCGGGATATTTGCCGGCTCAGACAGCGGACTATACTGGTTTTACGGGGGATCAGCAGATTGTATGGGCGACCAATGTCGGTATGGGTTATTCAAATATGAGCGTAGTCTTTACCGGGATCGTTTATACAGACATTTCTCCAGATAATAGTGGAAATCTTAATCTCGAAATAAGATTGCCATCTGCTACAGGATGGCTTGATGCTGGCCGTTCTTATGGTGATGGTAGTGGTTGCCAACTTGGGTCATCTACTGGTGCTACTCTAAATTTGACTTTCGGAACCAATTCATCATCGGATTCCAGTGGAGTTGTTTTTGTCAGAGCAACTTTACAGAATGCCTCTGCAGCTACAGCATCTGCAATGGTAATAACCGGATTTTAAGGAGAATTAACAAATGTCTTGGACTCCACTTGATCTATCGTATAAGACGTTGCTTAATAAAAGAGAAACCTCCTCTAATAAGCAATATTATAATGAAATTGGTGATAATACAATCAATACAAATATGGATGAGGTGTGGACGGAAGCTATTTCTACTAGTCCTGCTCAAGCCATATCCCAAGGTGTAGCCGAACAAAAAACCCTATTTATCCTTACTGAAGATATTACTGTATCCAGTCAACAGTGTTATTATGCTTCTGATACAACCAGATTGAAAGATTGGATCAGTGATAAATATGGAACAAGTTATTTAGTCCAGTTGTATCAAAATAATGACACCCAAATATTTCCTACGGATCCTTCCACATGGTCTTTCAATTATCAGACAGGTATTTTGACTTTTAATGGCAGCACAGTTTCTTTTGCAAAGCCCTTTAAAATAAGTGCCTATCGGTATATTGGGCGAAAAGGCTCTCCATATATTGGTACTGCTGATTCAGTTGCAGTATTTACTGATACAACAACAGTTGGAGTGGTCGCGTCACCATCTAATTTGTATTTAAAGAGAGCATCAGATATAGATGGCGGTTATCCCACAGATGCACCAGCTCTTCAGACTTCTGGGGATATGTATTTTTTTGCTGATACGACAGAAATTTTGCAATTTGGTGTCGATGGAGTTATAACAGCATCGCCATTTGTCGGTATGGGTGGAATTTATTCAGGCACAGAAATTGATGCAGTAACAGGTTATAAAATTGATAGTTCTGCTCCTGTTGGGCATTATTTACGGGGCGATGGGTCACACTATACAGATTCAACTCTTCAATCATCAGATCTACCAGGTTTTCTTGTTTCGCCAACTTATGTGGCTGTTGTCAGTCCTGATGGTACAGCGTATATCAATTCTCATATTACTGACACCACGAGTTTGATTGATGCAACATCCATACAGATTCAGCTTAGAACTTCATCCAATAACAATTTTGGAAAAATTACATTAAACAGTGGTGACATCAGTCTATTACTAGCTGAAGGTGATAATACTTCAACTGTTCATCTTGAGGCTGGTTCAGGAGGTGGCACTGTAAGGGTTGCCGGTAGAGAATCTATATCATTTAAAACTGCTGATCAGACAGTTGAAATGAGTGGAAATAATATCACTCTTACAAATTATTACAACAGTACTAAATCCATTACTCTCGATGGTGCTGATGCGATGACTCTCAGAAGTTCTTCTTCGACAGTAGCCCTTAATTCAACCTTGATTGATGCCACATCTCGACAAATTACATTGAGAGCCTCCGATGAATTTGGTTTCGGTGTCCAGACTATAGATATGTCCGATCAAGTTTTGTTGTTGTCCGCAAGCGGAGATAGCAGTGAAGGTGCGTTTAAGTATTGTACTTCGATAGACCGTGTAATTATAGGTAATACTGCTACTGTGGGTTCTGAGGCATTTTCTGATTGCACCTCTCTTGCGTCAGCTGTTTTCATGGGCAATGCCCCTGGTACTGTAGGGAGTACTCCTTTCGATAATGCAGCTCCAGGTTTTAAAATTTATTATCAAGCGGGTACAACTGGATGGACAAATCCGTGGCATGGTTATTCAACAGAGGTAGTATCGGCAACTGATTTCACTTGTGTGCTTGGTGGAAGTGACGCCACTGTAACAGGCTACACAGGTTACATTGGACCAGGTAAAAATATTATTGTTCCATCAATGATTGATGGATACCCTGTAGTTGCGATTGGCGATGGAGCTTTTCAGTTTCTTTTAGATTTAGCAGGAGTGATTATACCAGATGGCGTCACACAAATAGGGGTTGGAGCATTCTATGAGTGTAGAGATTTAGTAAATATAAGCATACCGAACAGCGTTACGAATATTGATGCTACTGCATTTCGGAGGTGCTCTTTTAATAATGTTACGATTCCTGCTAATGTTGCTAATATAGGAGATCAAGCATTTTATGACGTCGGACTCGTATCCGCAATCTTTATGGGAAATGCCCCTTCTCTTGGAATTAATGTATTTGATTTTGAGGCCGGAGGTTTTAAAATTTATTATCAAGCGGGTACAACTGGATGGACAAATCCGTGGAATGGCTATCCAACAGAGGAAGTATCTGACTATACTTACGTGCTTGGCGGAAGTGATGCCACTATAACAGGCTACTCTGGAGCAGGTGGAGATATTACTATTCCATCAACGGTCGATGGATACCCTGTAGTTGCTGTCGGAAGAGATTCTTTTACTTATAATACATCCATAATCAAAGTGACTATTCCTAGTGGTATCACACAGATCAATGGTACGATTCGTCCAAGTTTGAATTTAACTGGTGGCAATATAAATCTTACAGCCACTGATTCTACGATGACTATGTCGAGTATGTTTTATGATTTAAGTGTCCCTGAATCTACGATGACCATGTCGAGTATGTTTTATGATTTAAATGTTACTAATGATACAACCAGTGTTCTCACAATCAATGCCGACGCGGCGAATAGGACATTGACTCTCTCGGCTATTGGATCCAGCAATTCCATTGTTATGGTTGCGTCGGGATCAAACTCATATGTGATAATAGACTCGTCAGATATTATAATACCAACTGACGGAAAATTAAAAGTTGCTTCCGCAATTGATGAAATTTACAGAACAGAATTGGGGTCTAATTATCTATATGGATACCGCGCACCAGCTACTGGAGCGGGATTAACGATTGGCATTCAGCCGTCATCGGGAACAGGCTTTACGAGTACTGGAGGATACATTGATTTTGCGACATTTCCAAGTGGCGGCTCTTTTGCATCAAGAATGTTAATAGATAAAACTGGAGGAGTTACAATATCTGCATTAGCCGGAGCAGGAACAAGAACAGTAGTTGTTGATGCAAACGGAAAATTATCAGCACCATAGAGCAAAAATTGAAACCAAACATAAAAATTTGTTGCCCTATTTATGACACAATGACCTGGGACCAGTCCTTGGCCCGGGCCTGTGTCATGTCCATGTCTTTAACTCCACAGCCTTTTGATTTCTTCTATGCCGTGGCTCGGTCTACGATTATTGAGGAAGGAAGAAATCTGCTCATAACTGAGGACGAGGATGCTCAAGCCATAAAACAGAAATTGAATCCTAAATACAGTCATTGGCTGTTTATCGATCATGATGTTGGATTTGTTGCTGATCATATCATACAACTTCTTAACCATAATAAGGACGTCGTGTCCGGTGCCTACCGGCCGAAGGACAAACCTGAGAGATTTGTTGCCGGTTACTGTGATGATAGTGGCAAAATTATGGATTATGCCCCAGCCATAGACACAGGTCTGATTCAGGTTGACTGGACAGGAGCCGGATTCTTGCTCTGCAAGCGTGAGGCTCTGGAAAAGATGGATTACCCATTTTTTTGGAAATCAGTTCACAGATATGGCAACAGAGCTCTGACAGTTGGAGAAGACCTTTATTTTTGCCTGAATGCTCGTCAAAATTTGGTTTCTATATATTTAGATACAAATACAATCATAAATCATGAGGGTAACCGTTATGCGTATGTACCAGATAAATCTGTCTTCGCCTGATACAATAATCACTGTAAATCAAAGATTGAAAGATGGTCGGGCAGTTCGAGTCCCCGTTAAAGCCCGGGCTGTTGAGCTTGAAATTATAGATGCCTGTTACATGGCACTTTCAAAACAGACATTACATCTTGGAGAATATCTGCAATGCCTCAGGCATATGAATGCTATCCAACAAGTAACTGATCAAGTTTTATTTATAAATTTTCCAAAATCGGATCTCGAGAATCTTATTCAGGGATTTGAATTAACAAAAGGAGATCGACCTGATTCTTGGACGCGTTGCATAGATTTTTTTCAGCAGATAAATGCTCCGAAAGAGATAGAATTGGATCCGGTGGTTCAGCCTATTGAAAAATCATGTTAAGATGGGGGTGTTTTGATCTGAGAATGAGAAAAAGGAATTGTCTAAGATCGAGGTTTAGTACTCCTGCTATTTTTGCTCCAAGTTCGACACTGGGTATATGCCTGTTTTTTTCAATATTACAAACCGATACTGGGTCGATTCGAAGTTTCCTGGCTAATTCCAGACCATGTAACCCGTTCTCTTTCCGGGCTTCTAAAACTATTTGGCCTATAGAGTCTTTTTGATAATCCATAATTGATTCCTTGCATGATTGTTTCCTTAAATGAAAATGGTGTTCTCTGCAAAAGCTCACCTGTGAATAAATTTTTTTTACTGGAGGAAATAGTCGGAAGCAGTTTCGTTGCAGGGATGAATTCCTGCACGCTCGGATTTGAACCAAGTTAAACCAGAAGTAACCGCATCCTTCATCACTCAAGCAAAAAAAAGGATAATTATCGAGAGGAAATAATCGAGAACAGTTGTTTTTCATTTGCAGTGAAGTAACTGATCCCTTCATCACTCCCGATAATTGTCAAAGATCTGAAAAATTTCGGAGAAATAATTGGAGAGAGATTAGGAAGAAAAAATTGATACTGAATCAAGAGATACATACTTTACACACAAACTAAAATGGCCACCGCTTTTGTTTAACGCCTTGGGTGGGAAAAGTAATAAGTGTATTACGAAGTATCCCTCTGCCTCCATCATCCGAAAAATTTTCAAAGAACAAAAAAAGATTTAAAAAAGAGTTGGAGAAATAGTCATAAAGAGTGTCTTGCTACTGTTGCTCTACCAGACTGAGCTATGGCCCCGTAAATTGGGGCACAGATGGATTTGAACCACCGACTCACAGTTCCTATGAAGTATCCCTTTATTACATCATCCAGCTCTTTTTTTAAAATGTTGAACGGAGAAATAATCGGCGCAACTCATTTTCGCGCTCTAACCAACTGAGCTACCACCCAGCAAATTTGGGTGGGCAGGACTCGGACCTGCGACCTCGTTCTTGTAATGAAGTAAGCCACACCTTCATCATCCATTCAATTCAGGAAAAATTTTAAAAGTGAGAGGAAATAAACAGATCTGGGTTTTACTTTTAACAGAAGTATCCAAATCCTTCATCACTCGTCACTTTTGTTTTTCAAAGAACTCTTATCCTTTATAAAAAATTCGGGGGAAATAGGCGTCGGCGGTTTTTTCACCAATAGAAGTATCCGCAGACTTCATCACCCCGAGTTTTTTAAAGAACTGGGAGGTAAAAGTTAAATCGGAGACAGCTTAGCGACTCCTCATTAAATTTACTCTCCCTATTTCATGCCACCTTGAACCGTTCCCTCAGCAATTCAATCGAGGGAATTTCCTTGTTCTGATCGCCGGCTTCATCCTTCAAGCCTTCGAATTCCCTCATCAGAGTGAAAAGTGTTTCACTCCACCCAGACAACAGAAGGGTGTTTTTGTTTTTCGGATCCGCTTGGGACTGACCATGACCCTGCATATTAATAGAGTAATACTTCGCGACAGGATTTACGGTTCTCCTGTACTTTTCCAAGAGCTGCCCCAGATTATCCTCACCATAGCAGCACATGTCTGATACGATGATGATCCGGTCGACCTTCTTCGGCCCACTCTCGGGCAACGGGCTCAGAATTGAACCATCATAGCCACCCTCCCACATTGACCTGCGACGGTAAGTGGTTTCGGGTTTTTCTGCCAACAGCCACTTCAGAGCCAAGTAAGCATGCGTTGAATGATCAACATCATCGACAGCTTCCATCTTCGCGATGATATTCATTACTGAATCCGCCGCAGAGAAAGGAACAATTTTCAGATGCGTTCCGAAACACGCGATCGTGGCCCGGCGCCCGCACTTCTTGGCCAACAGAGCCGCCAGAGTATATCCAGCATCCAAGCAGGTCATTTTTGATTTCTCAGAGACCTTGCTTGTGCTCATGGATCCTGAAGAGTCCACCATGATAAAGGTGTCCCCCGGCATGTCCGGAATGTTCTCAACAGCCTTATCGATGGCCAAATCAACAGCCGAAATCGCGTTCTGGCCGGTCACGGCCCGACGAGCAGCCAAGAACCGGAACGGCAACTGTTTGTGATCCTGTTCGGTCGTGAGTTTGTTGAACACGATATCCCAGTGCTTCGAAGAAATCCCAGCCTCTTCAAAATTCCTGAGATTCCGAAGTGTTGCCATGTACTTCATGAGACCTGTCTCGATCAGGAATTCCCAGACCTCTTTTTTGCTGCCGAACTGAGAACTCAAATTCTCCCAAGTCGCATACGAACGCTTTGCCAAGTCTTTTGCCTCAGCATCGAAGACTTTTTTTTCGTTGAGCTTCTCTCTGAGCGCAAAGACGGGCGTAGCTTCCGCATTGATGATTTTCCGGTTGACAAGATAGTCAAAGATCGGCTTCGGGAGACGCTTCCGCTCACGGAGCATCAGAAGAACGTCACCAAATGTCGGCCGGTCATCACTATCATATTTCAGGAAATCTGATTCCCTGAATTTCATGAAAGCATCCCTCAGGCCCTTGGTCAGGGAATGGGGAAGACCCTTGACACGCTTGCCCTCGGCATCATAGTTGAACAGATGGTTGTATGATGCAAAGGTATGACGGATCTCATCAGCCCTCTGGATGATGGCCGGCATATACTTCCTCAGGAAGGGCCTTGTAGCCACATCTGAGGCCGCCGCGGCCAGCATGACGCACGGAGTCTGACGGATCTTCAGATCAGTCCTGACCCAGTTTGCGACGATCAGGAGGTCTTCCGGAGTCGCCGTCTTGAGAACAGCCTGTATGTTACCAACAATCTCTTTTGCCTGCTCGGTCAGACCCTGATCATTCTTGGCGTTTTTTCCGCCCTCTTTGACGGAGCCATCCGTGTCGGTTGAGTAATACCGGGGCTCATTGAAGAAGCCCCCACCGATCGTGTGAATCAGTTTGGTGATGGGGTCAGTGACATCGAATGCCTTGGCATCAACATACTGGTGTTTGACCTGACGCTTTTCGACCGATGCCGTTGCCGTGTTCTTGGAGTAACCGATTTTTGCCATTTGGATCTTTTGTCCTTCGTGAAGAAATTAAGAGAGACCATCTTTCACGGGAAATTTTTTTGACTCCTTAAATATACAGTCAAAAAAGATTCCTGTCAACAGAAAAGTTTTAAAAAATATTAAGGCACCTATTTAAAGCATTGAAATATAAGTATATAAAAGATCAAAAATAGTTAATGTTAAATGCAAGGATCAAAAGAGGATGATGAGTATTTTATTCTATTTAGTCGTGCAAATTCTCCATAAAGAATTTGAGCTATGTGATTATAGATAAGTGCTGCTTGTTCTGCCGTGTCATAACATCCCCCTTTAAGTGAGATAGAAAATTTTTCTGTTTTTTTGCAATATACAACACCTTTGTATCGCGTATTACCTTTTCGATTACGTCTTGAATTCCACGTGTTTTGTTGACGAGTGCATAATCTTAAATTATTTTTTCGATTATCTAATCCATTCCCATTTATGTGATCCACTTCTTTATCAGAGGGGGCATTCAATATTAAACGATGCATGGCTATCGGTTTACCATTAATAGTGCCTCCAGCGTACCAATTTCGAGATCCCTCTACTGAATGCCATCGATATTTAATTAGATTGGAATAATCGTCATCGTCAACTAAAGCGAGTTTATTTTTTGTGAGCCGAATAGTTTTCATTTAATCTCTCTCATTTTTATATGCCTGGTAGCTGTTTGTAAAGAGCGGGCTGGGTAAAACATCGAGTTTTGTTCCTCGATAGAGGCGACTTTTTGAATATGAAATATTGATATATTTCTTTGCCCTTGTGACGGCCACGTAGTATAACCGATTCTCTTCTGTCAAGTCCTCTGCTAATTTGTGTGGCCATAATTCGTCTTCCACACCCACGACAAAGACTCGGTCGAATTCAAGTCCCTTGCTGGCATGGGCCGACATCAACTTCACACCCCGGCCGGTGTCTTGTTCTATGAAGGAACTGGCTAGGATGAGCTCGTCGATAGAATCATAACCGGAGATGACATTGAGAAAGGAATCAAGCATGATCCGGTCATTGTCGGTTTTCAGGGTGGATCTATATTCAGTATGATGGAGAATCTGATTTACGGCATCAAGAGGGGATTGTGATCTCACTTCATCCAATAGATTTATGAATCCACCTATCCGCGGTATTTCGTCCGCGGACTTTATTAAATAAGGCCAGCCCTCGAGCAGAAGTTTTTCCTGTCGAGTTTCTCCGAACCCCCGTTTGGGGACATTCACGATCCGGACCAAGCTCTCAATATCAGACCTGTTGACGGCTACCTTACAATAGCTCAGAAGATCCTTTGCAATTCTCCGCTTATAAAAGGGCAGAGCTCCCACGATTTTATAGGGGATTCTTTTCTGCGTGAAGACTTTTTCAAACTGAAGGGTTCGGCTGTTGACTCTGAACAGGATGGCGGTATTTTCATAATCCTGCATCTTCTGCAGAGCGAGGGCAATTTTCTCCGCCTCATCTTCTTGACTCTGGAATTGAGTAAAAGAAACCATGCCCTGAGAGGCCGTTTTCGGAACCATGGGTTTTCCGAACTGAAGGAAATTATTGGCATGGGTTATGATCTCGGAACAAGATCTGTAGTTGAAAGTTAAATTGATAATACTTGGTTTATATTGTTCTATAAATTTTTTCATGTTTTCGGGTTGGGCTCCACGAAAACCATAGATTGATTGATTCTGGTCGCCCGCCGCAAAAAAGGTCTTTGTTTTTTCCTCATATAAGGCCAAGATTATTTTGTACTGTATGTTGGATAAATCCTGAAACTCATCAACTAAAATATGTTGCCATAGATTCGAATAATAGGCTCTGCAGTCATCATGTTGCAGGCAATTATTTGCATAAATAAGGAGATCATCAAAATCGAGGGCATTATTTTTGATTAGAATTTCTTGATATGCCTTGTAGGCAATTATAGTGTCTTTATCTAAAAACTTCTCTTTTTCTTCCGCTTTAGCTCTGCTGATTGCTGATAGAGTCTCCCACGGATCTAAGGTTAAATTTCTGGCTTTTATGACGGTTTTTATAACTGACATTTGATCACTGTCATCGTATATACTAAAAGGATGTTTCAAGGGCGTATGCTGAATAAACGTTTTTATGATTTTCACGCACATGGAATGGATGGTGCTTATTTGCATACCGGCCAGATTTGGATAGAACGATTTTAGTCGTTCTTTCATTTCATTGGCTGCCTTGTTCGTAAATGTAATTGCTAATATATTTCGGGGGTCATGGCCCTGATCATCAAGGATATAACGAATTCGAGCCACTAAAGTACGGGTCTTGCCACTTCCGGCACTTGCCATACAAATGGTCGGAGATTTTGCCGTTATCGCACCCCACTGTTCATCATTGAGACCATATAGCTCTTGTGTCATAAAGAATGATACTTCAGTTTTAGGTCAAAAATAAAGCACCTAATTAATAATGTCTTAATACCCTTAGAAAACAAATGCTTTTTACTTCCATGTCTCAGTGGGACATATCCGGAAATTTTTCTCCGGCAAAAAGCTGAGATAAGGGAAAAAAATCCTATGTGGGACATATCTGAGGGTGTGATTAAAAGCGCACTTACTCAGCAAAAAACCTAGGAGGAATATTCCTGTGTCTAAGACCAAGAGAAAATGGATTGAAGGCTGTAATTCTGATTCTGAGCCTAATGTAGCGATTCGTTATGTCGCTCCTGATGCATTGCGTGCTTGGGATGTCCCTTACGACGCCACTTGGAACGTCTGGCAGGCCATAAATTATGGTCTTAGTGGCGTTCAAGGCCCAAAAGGTGCCACGGGTCTTTTTGGTGCCACGGGTATTCAAGGCAATACTGGATTTCAGGGATTTACCGGATTGGCTCTTGGGTCGACTGGTGTTTCAGGGCCTACGGGAATTCTCGGTCCGACAGGAATTCAAGGTGAAACAGGGATTCAGGGTGGGTTAGGAATTCAGGGTGGGACAGGGGTCACGGGCGAAACTGGAATTCAAGGAGTAGGTGTTACCGGTCTTGGTTATACCGGAGTTCAGGGATTTACAGGACTTTCAGTTACAGGTCCACAAGGTGTCACAGGATTATATGGCCAGACGGGACTTCAAGGACTCACAGGAATAAATAGTGGTGGCTTTACAACTCTTTTCAATCCAGTCAGCCGGTATGAAGCTGTCAGCGCTTCAAATGAAGAAGTATGGATCGTTTCGAGTTCCTCAGTTTATACGGCGCCATGGGATCGTTCTGGAACCAATCTGACGATTACCCGAAATAGTCATGGTCACTCCGCGGGTAATTTCGTTGTTGTTCGAGACACCAATGTTGATTATCAAGCGGTACCGATCGATTCTACCACAGCAAATTCTTTTTTAATTACCACGGCAAATTCTGGTGCCACATCCGGTCAAGGCGCTTATAGTCTTGGATTCACCTACAGTCATACAGGAACTGGCGGTGTGGTGTATGCTCCTACAGGGGATCATGCCGATGCTCAGCTTTTGACTCTCCGTATACGCACGAATGGAAATTCTTCAGGAACAACATATGACTTGGAAGTTCCGGCAAGTGCCATTAATGGTGCCGGTCAAAACACCAGTATGGGAGATTGTTTTATACCTGATTTCAATGTACGGAGAGACAGCGATAGTCTGATTCCTGTCGGTGCCACTATAAAGACAAATGTCGGTGGTTCATATAGCACATTCGAGTTTGGGAATTTGGGTGTGTTACCGGTTATGATCATAGCCCATTTCTAAAAAAGAGGAAAAATATTTTCCCATGCCATTAGGACAAAGAATTATAAACGGGACTCTTTTCGTCAATAGTTATACCTCTCTTGGAGATGGTACCTATGCTATAACTAATGCCGAATATGAAAATCAATCTTCTATTGTCGGTTCATCCCAGATTCAGCCCGGATTCCTTGTCATTGCTCCCTCGGTTTATAATCCTTCTTTGATACCCATTCCCGGGGTAGCTCATCGGTATAAGATCACATCCGTTTCATATCCAGATGCGGCACATATAGATGCCACTATAGTATGGAATGAACTAGGGTCAGAGATTGATCTGCCGGAAGATGGAAATTATGCAGCAATAACTGAAGACACCACTAATCTTCATTTCAGTCTCACGCCTTCAATAGGGGTATACAGTTTATTACCCGGTGGAATAGTTGAAGCTGCCTATAATGCTGACATCAGAAATATAACTGACTGGCTCACTTTTACAGGCACTGGTGGAGGTGGAGGTACGGGCCTTCAGGGAGTTACAGGAATTTCTGGTGGAGGCACGGGTCTTCAAGGACAGACAGGTGTTGGAGTAACAGGTCTTCAGGGTGTCACAGGTATTGAAGGGCCGTCAGGATTTACTGGATCTCCTGGACTGCAAGGCATCACTGGAGTGGAAGGACTAGAAGGAATTACTGGAATTGAAGGAGTACAGGGTCTTACAGGAGTTTTAGGTCTATCAGTAACTGGTATCGAAGGACAGACAGGAATTCAGGGTTCTCAGGGAATTACGGGACTCAATGGACAGACCGGAGTTCAGGGCTCTCAGGGCGTCACAGGTTTTACTGGACAGACAGGAGTTCAGGGCTCTCAGGGAGTTACAGGACTCGAGGGACAGACGGGAGCTCAGGGTTCTCAGGGAGTCACAGGTCTTGAAGGACAGACCGGAGTTCAGGGCTCTCAGGGAGTCACGGGGCTCGAGGGACAGACAGGAGTTCAGGGCTCTCAGGGAGTCACAGGTTTTCAGGGACAGACAGGAATTCAGGGCTCTCAGGGAGTTACAGGTCTTGAAGGACAGACCGGAGTTCAGGGCTCTCAGGGCTCTCAGGGCGTCACGGGGCTTGAGGGTCAGACAGGAATTCAGGGTTCTCAGGGAATTACGGGACTCAATGGACAGACCGGAGTTCAGGGCTCTCAGGGCGTCACAGGTTTTACTGGACAGACAGGAGTTCAGGGCTCTCAGGGAGTTACAGGACTCGAGGGACAGACGGGAGTCCAGGGTTCTCAGGGAATCACAGGTCTTGAAGGACAGACAGGAGTTCAGGGCTCTCAGGGAGTCACGGGACTCGAAGGACAAACAGGAATTCAGGGTTCTCAAGGCGTCACGGGACTCGAAGGACAGACTGGAGTTCAGGGCTCTCAGGGCATCACGGGAGTCGAAGGACAAACTGGCGTCTTGGGTGAGACTGGAATTCAAGGAAATACTGGAATTGGACTTCAGGGCGTCACAGGTTTTTATGGTCAAACCGGGATCAGTGGAGGAACTGGAGTTCAAGGCGTTACAGGACTTGAAGGGCCTGCAGGATTAACAGGTGCTCCCGGGCCCGCAGGGATAACTGGAGTTCAAGGGCTTGATGGTTTTCAAGGAATTACAGGACTTCAAGGTCTAACAGGACTTCAAGGCATAACTGGAGTTTTAGGAACAACAACAGGAATCGAAGGACAAACAGGAATTCAGGGCGTCACAGGAATTCTGGGAATTGATGGTATCACGGGACTTGAAGGACAGACAGGAGTTCAGGGCTCTCAAGGCGTCACAGGAACTCTTGGAATTGATGGAGTCACAGGACTCGAGGGACAGACAGGAATTCAGGGCTCTCAGGGAGTCACAGGAACTCTGGGAATTGATGGAGTCACAGGTCTTACTGGACAGACCGGAATTCAGGGTTCTCAGGGCGTCACAGGATTTGAAGGACAGACAGGAGTTCAGGGTTCTCAGGGGGTCACTGGGATCCAAGGCCTCGATGGACAGACAGGAGTTCAGGGCTCTCAGGGCGTCACTGGGATCCAAGGTCTCGAGGGACAGACAGGAGTTCAGGGTTCTCAGGGCGTCACAGGATTTGAGGGATCAACAGGTATTTTGGGTGAGACCGGAATCCAAGGAAATACTGGAGTTGGACTTCAGGGTGTGACTGGTTTTTATGGACAGACAGGAATAGGTGGAGGAACTGGAATCCAAGGAGTCACAGGATTTGAAGGACCTGCAGGTTTAACAGGTGCTCCGGGTCCGGAGGGTATAACGGGGGCTCAAGGAATTGATGGCTCTCAAGGAATTACGGGATTCCAAGGTTTGACAGGATTTCAAGGTATAACGGGGGTTTTGGGGACCACAACTGGAATTCAGGGACAGACGGGAATACAGGGCTCTCAGGGTGTCACAGGAACTCTTGGAATTGATGGAGTCACGGGACTTGAAGGTCAGACAGGAGTCCAGGGCTTTCAGGGTGTCACAGGAACTCTTGGAATTGATGGAGTCACGGGACTTGAAGGTCAGACAGGAGTCCAGGGCTCTCAGGGTGTCACAGGAACTCTTGGAATTGATGGAGTCACGGGACTTGAAGGACAGACGGGAATTCAGGGCTCACAGGGCGCTACGGGACTCGAAGGGCAGACAGGAGTCGAAGGACAAACAGGAATTCAGGGCTTTCAGGGAATCACAGGGCTCGAGGGACAGACCGGACTTCAGGGATCTCAGGGTGTCACAGGAATTTTTGGAATTGACGGAGTCACGGGTCTCACTGGGCAGACAGGAGTTCAGGGCTCTGAAGGTCAGACAGGAATTCAGGGTTCTCAGGGTGTTACGGGACTCGAAGGGCAAACAGGAATTCAGGGTTCTCAGGGTGTTACGGGTATTTTTGGACAGACAGGAGTTCAGGGCTCTCAGGGAGTCACGGGCATTTTTGGACAGACAGGAGTTCAGGGGGTCACAGGAACTCTTGGGATTGACGGAGTCACAGGTCTCACTGGGCAGACCGGAGTTCAGGGTTCCCAAGGTGTCACAGGAATTCTTGGTTTTACGGGAATACAAGGTCTCACCGGATTTTTTGGTTCAACAGGCATTCAAGGACTAACAGGAGCTCAAAGTCTAACAGGTATTCAGGGAATAACCGGGTTGCAGGGAACCACGGGTCTTCAGGGTCATACGGGCATTGATGGACGGACAGGAATTCAGGGTGTGACAGGATATGGCAATGCTCACACGCTTCTCACTGATATGCCTGACACACTGGGTGTGAATACCAATCATGATGTGAGATTAGTTGCTAAAGTACAGGCTACCACACCCATAATTCCTGCGCCTTTTGCAGGAATGTTCTGGTGGGATACGACTGGGGCGACTCCAGGAAATACTCTGGCGACGACACTGATATCAACAACATATACAGTCATAAGTTCTGATGAATTGATTGTGGCGTCCGGTGATGGTTACAATGTTTATCTTCCGGGCGCCACAGGATCAGGTCGGTTGCTCTGGGTGAAATACATCGGTACAGGAACCATAAATGTGGATGCGAGTTCAACACAAACGATTGATGGAGTGACCACACAGAGTTTATTGACATCAGACTCTTTAATGGTTGCAGATTATCAGTCAGGTAAATGGGCAATATTGTAAAGAGGGAGCAAGGCTAAATGAGCTATTTCCGATCAATTAATCAAGCTGTTGCAGAGAGCACAGGTAATTCAAGTACCAGTAATTTGGCGGCTTATTTGGGTGGAGACGCAACTGGTGCGGATACCTTTATCGGTGCATTTGCATCCACATTGGGAGTTAATGCCATACAGGTCGGTCTGAATACGAATAAAAATTGTACCGTCTGGGTCGAACAGAGCAATGATTCTTCGAACTGGGACTTATCCGATCCATATAATTACTATGCGGGAATAAATAATTTTGGTGTTACCACTCAGGCCATAAGCTCCTACACACGGACTCGTGTCAGGAATATATCTGATGCCTCCACAAGCTTTTTCCGGCTTTCAACAGTTCTATGTCCGATAGTAGAAGCATTACCGCGATCCCTCTCGGCTGAGGGGAATCTAAAAGTTGGAGTTTATGAGATCGAGGATGACCAGGGCAATAAAGTTGCTATTTCTCCGTCCAGTGCGTTAAAAACAACAGCAGCGATTAAATTGGTTGGCGTGGCATATGACTCTACAGTAATTGATACAAATTTCTGGACATCAGATACTACAAATTCTGGTACTGGAGTACAAACTGGTGGTCAGTTCCAGATGCGAACAAATACTTCTACGAATGGTGGATCAGCTTTACAATCAGTTCGAGTAGCACGATATATGAATGGCTCGCCGAATTACTGTCGAGTTTTAGCAGATTATGGTGGGGTTGGTGTTGCGAATAACACGAAACGGTGGGGGGCTTTCACGGGTACCATGAATGCACCAATCGATGGATGCATGTTTGAATTGATCAACCAAGTTCCAACTCTTGCAACTTACAAAGCTGGAGTACCAAATCGCATCTCAAACGGAAGTTTTAATGGTAAATATGGTTCTACGCTTAATGCTATTCCATCAGGACTTCAGATATTCGAGATAGTATACAACAATAGTGCTGTATGGTTCTTTTTTAATAATGTGCTTGTGCATAAAATTTCAGCTTCAACGGCTACTTGGTCGAATACTTTGAGTCTTCCAGTAAGGGCGGAAAATGTTAATACCTCTTCGGGTACGACAGACACCAGTTTGTTGATCAGGAGTTTTACTATTTATCGTATGGGAGAGGCTCAATCAAGACCCCATTGGAGATATTTTCATGGGGTCACGGGGGCTACGATTTTAAAACGGGGGCTTGGCACTTTACATAAAGTTGTTATTAATGCCTGGGTAAATGGCTCTACTGTATCCGTATATGATGCTTTATCGGCAACCAATCCTATAACATTGATTGTTCCGACGTCAACAAATGATGCTCAACAACCCTTTCAATTGACATATGATCTAGATTTTTACACGGGTCTGACTATAACAATTGCGAATGCAGCCACTGATGTGACATTTATTTATGAATAAGAAGGAAAAATGCCTGTTTTAAAAATATACGATGGTACGAACTGGCAGACTATCAGGGGTAGTCAGGGTACTCAAGGTGTAACCGGACTGGCTCTCGGATCAACTGGAGTGGGTGGTCCAACAGGTATTGCTGGTAATACCGGAATACAAGGGTTTACTGGACTGGCTTTGGGGTCAACAGGAATTCAGGGACCCACAGGTTTTTATGGACAAACCGGAATTCAGGGTTTTCAGGGAGTCACGGGCATTTTTGGACAGACAGGGGTCCAGGGCTCTCAGGGAGTCACAGGCATTCAAGGTTCTCAGGGCGTCACAGGCATTTTCGGACAGACGGGAATTCAGGGCTCTCAGGGAGTCACGGGCATTTTTGGACAGACAGGCATTCAGGGTTCTCAGGGCGTCACAGGACTCGAGGGTCAGACAGGAGTTCAGGGTTCTCAGGGAGTCACGGGCATTTTTGGACAGACAGGCATTCAGGGTTCTCAGGGCGTTACGGGACTCGAAGGGCAGACAGGAATTCAGGGCTCTCAGGGAGTCACAGGAATTCAGGGATTTGAAGGACAGACAGGAGTTCAGGGCTCTCAGGGAGTAACAGGATTCGAAGGACAGACAGGAGTTCAGGGAGTAACAGGACTCGAAGGACAGACAGGAGTTCAGGGAGTAACAGGAACTCTTGGAATTGACGGAGTTACGGGGGTTCAGGGTCAGACTGGGATTCAGGGTGTCACGGGTTTTTATGGACAGACGGGTATTCAGGGAATCACCGGATTCTACGGTGAAACAGGAGTTCAAGGTGTCACAGGATTTTATGGTGAGACCGGGATACAAGGACTGACGGGTTTTTATGGACAGACGGGACCACAAGGCCTGACGGGATTCTACGGACAAACGGGGATTCAGGGTGAGACCGGAATTCAAGGCGTAACTGGGTTTTATGGTCAGACAGGAATTCAGGGTGTCACTGGATTTTATGGCGAAACTGGGGTTCAAGGTCAAACTGGCATTCAGGGCATAACGGGGATTTATGGACAGACAGGATTTCAGGGTCAGACCGGAATTTCCGGGGCCACCGGAATTTATGGGCAGACAGGTATTCAGGGAGTCACTGGAACCGTTGGCGGGACAGGAACCACCGGTCTAACCGGTCTTCAAGGAGAGACCGGGATTCAGGGCGGAACTGGAATTCAGGGTGTCTCGGGATTTTACGGGCAGACAGGAATACAGGGCGTCACTGGATTTTACGGTCAGACTGGGATTCAGGGTGACACTGGAATCCAAGGCCTTACGGGGATCGTGGGAAATACCGGAGCTCAGGGCGAGACTGGACTTACCGGTGAAACAGGAATTCAGGGAATTACCGGACTCAGAGGAGAGACAGGACTCCAGGGTAAAACCGGGATAACCGGTGACACAGGAATTCAGGGAATCACAGGACTCGAGGGGCGGACAGGAATCCAAGGTGTCACAGGACTCGAAGGGCAGACAGGAGTTCAGGGACTCGAGGGACAGACTGGGATTCAGGGCTCTCAGGGCGTCACAGGTATTTATGGGAATACAGGAATTCAGGGCTTAACAGGTTTTTATGGACAGACGGGCATTCAAGGTATGGCTGCTGTTGGGGCAGCTTATTTTTTACATGATGATGCTTCTGATGCGACAACATCTTATAAACTGCTATCTAGAAATGCCCCCGAATTATCTGATACAACTATTTGTATAGTAATAAAAAGTTCAACAAGTCCTCAATTAATGGGGACTTGGTGTACGGTTGCTGGTGATCCCGGTATCCTTATACCTTCAGGTATAAGAACATATCATTTTTGGGAATCAATATCCACATCTGAAGGAAATACGTCATTTTCGGCACAAATGTTTAAAAGGGATTCTTCTGGAAATGAGACATTTTTAACAGATTCAACATCAGCTAATTTTCAGGATACTACGGGCACTTGGGAAAACATCCTTTGGGATGTGAATGTTTTGAGTCCGGGAATTTTTGGTACTACTGACCGTTTTATCCAAAAAATATGGGCTAATACTACAGCGGCCTCTGATAAATCTGTCTGTTTAGCGTATGAAGGCATTTCTCATTCAAGTTATGTCCTAACTCCTATTGCTGTAGGTCTTCAAGGAATTCAAGGAAATACAGGAGTTCAGGGTTCTCAGGGCGTTACTGGTCTCGAAGGACAGACAGGAATTCAGGGTCTCGAGGGACAGACAGGAGTTCAGGGCTCTCAGGGAGTCACAGGCATTTTCGGACAGACAGGAGTTCAGGGCTCTCAGGGAGTCACAGGAATTCAAGGACTCGATGGGCAGACTGGAGTTCAGGGCTCTCAGGGCGTTACTGGACTCGTTGGCCATACAGGAGTTCAGGGCTCTCAGGGAGTCACAGGCATTTTCGGACAGACAGGAGTTCAGGGCTCTCAGGGCGTTACTGGACTCGAGGGGCAGACAGGAATTCAGGGATCTCAGGGCGATACAGGAATTCAAGGACTCGAGGGGCAGACTGGAGTTCAGGGCTCTCAGGGCGTTACTGGAATCGAGGGGCAGACTGGAATTCAGGGTCAAACTGGTATTCAAGGCCTGACTGGGTTCTACGGTGAGACTGGAGTTCAGGGGATCACCGGAATTTATGGTCAGACAGGTTCACAGGGCGTTACAGGTGTCTATGGACAGACGGGAATTCAGGGTATTACCGGATTTTATGGGCAAACTGGAGTTCAAGGATTGACAGGATTTTATGGACAAACGGGTCTCCAAGGTGTCACGGGTTTTGAAGGACAGACTGGAGTTCAGGGGATCACAGGAATTTATGGTCAGACGGGAATTCAGGGCATCACTGGGTTCTACGGCGAAACGGGCATTCAAGGCATTACTGGTTTTTATGGTGAGACGGGAATCCAGGGCAAGACAGGAGTTCAGGGCATAACAGGAACTCTTGGGATTGATGGAGTCACAGGCCTTGAAGGACAGACAGGGGCTCAGGGCGTTACAGGACTCGAGGGGCAGACAGGAGTTCAGGGCGTTACAGGACTCGAAGGACAGACTGGAGTTCAGGGCTTTCAGGGTGTCACAGGTCTCGAAGGACAGACAGGAGCTCAGGGCTCTCAGGGTGTCACAGGTCTCGAAGGACAGACAGGAATTCAGGGCTCTCAGGGTGTCACGGGACTCGAAGGAGTACAGGGCGTTACAGGACTCGAAGGACAGACGGGAATACAGGGAGTCACGGGATTCGTTGGCCATACAGGCTCTCAGGGTAACACCGGGACTTTTGGACAGACAGGAATTCAGGGCTCTCAGGGTGTCACAGGTCTCGAAGGGCAGACAGGGATTCAGGGAACTACTGGTGTCTACGGTCTCACAGGTATTTATGGGGAGACAGGAATTCAGGGCGTCACAGGTATTTATGGGGAGACAGGAATTCAGGGCGTCACAGGTATTTATGGGGAGACAGGAATTCAGGGGAATACAGGAATTCTGGGCCTTGCCAATTTCCTTCAAGGGCCTACATACATAGCAATTGGAGTGACTCCAGTCTTACTATGGAACCAAACAGATGAAGCTTTGTTTGCCGGGGTTACTGGGATTGACCACTGGGTGCAAATTTCTGCTGGAAGCTTGCAAGGATTTCAGGGAGTCACAGGGCTCTATGGGCAGACGGGTCTTCAGGGTGTCACAGGTCTTGAAGGGCAAACAGGAATTAGAGGGCAGACAGGACTCGTGACCACAGGCCCACAGGGACTCACGGGGATTTACGGTCAGACAGGAATTCAAGGAGCTACTGGATTGGCAACAGGTTTTACAGGAGTTATGAATTTTGTGTTTAGTGCAGGTACAGGGAATTTGCTTTACCCTGCAGTTGCCGAGATCATAATACCTGTGAATGTCAAATTAAATAACTGGACAGTGCTCAATGGAACTACGGGTCAAATTGATTATGACCTGTACCGTTGTACATACGCGAATTATCCAACAATGCTCAACTTGGGCATTACAGGCATCGGTCTATATGGGGTTGGTGGACTCAAGGCAACGGGCACCTATTTCTCAACTGGATCCACAGGTCTTTATGGGGATGTTTTCCAATGCAAAATAGTAGGGGTGACAGGTATCAGTAATTCAACACTAGCATTAAGCTACAACACATATTAGAAAATTGTTTTTATGGCATTACCAAATGGCTGGGCATATCGGGTACAACTGGTGATTAATCGCGCCCGGGTTATATCTGCTGAGACTAATGTGCCGGTTTTGCTCTATTGGACAGGAACAGCTTCAACCAGCAATCTACCATTGGCAATGTTTAATTCAACCTTTCCAAATATATGTGCTCAGTCAACTGGTGCTGATGTTCGCATATCCACAGATGCGTTAGGGCTATCAGAGTGTCCCCTTGAAATTGCAAAATTCAGCACATCTGCAGGAGGCACCGGTATTACTGGTCAAATATGGACCAAACTTCCATCTGTCAGCACCACAGCAGATACCACGTTTTTTGCTTGGTGGCAGAATCCGACTGCCACGGCATATGCGGTGAATGCAACATACGGTCGTAATAATGTATGGACCAATTCTTATGTATCAGTCTATCATCTTGAGACTGCAGCCACGAATCCGGTCACAAATTCTGTTGGTACTAGTCAATATGATGGTACTACCAGTAATGTCACGGCTTTAACTACCGGTCAGATTAGTGGCGACGGAACATGGAACAGGACATCATCATTTATTGCCTGTGCTGATCAAGACATTACAGTCGGTACTTGGTCGGCATGGGGCAGACCGGATCCGACGCAGGTTGCTTATGCTAAACTGGTGAATAAAAGCACAGTCTCTGGGGCACCCTGGACGCAATACAATCTGACATATGATAATGGAACGCCAAAGTTGTTTGGTACAGAAATAGCTGTTGGTACAACCCAATATTCAGCTGGTAAAGTCGCTGCACTCACAGCCAATGCATGGCATTTTTTGGCGGGTCGATATAATGGGGGGAATTTAACATGCTGGATAGATGGAACACAATCGGGTACAAGAACCGATATTACCGGATCGTTGGCGACCAATGATGAAGCGTTTAATATTGGTCGATCAAGTTTTTCTGGTGCAGCAGCAAGTGAATGGTGGAGTGGTCAGATTGATGAGGTACGAGTACAGAATGCTGCCAGATCTGATGGCTGGATCAGGACCGAATATAATATGATCACAGCACCACAGACATTTATTACACAATATTCACCAAATTATAATGGACCACTCTCGGTGCGTTTTCAACAAACGCCTGGTTTACAGGGGATATAAAAAATGTCGTTTCCAAATAGTCCAACAAACGGTCAATTATATACAAACGCACTGGGTACCGTATATTTATATGATTCCACTCGGACGGCATGGAATATTTCTACTCAAACTGTAACGGGCGTTACGGGATTGCAAGGAATTACAGGAGTAGGAACAGGGGCAACGGGCGTTATAGGACCCACGGGGATTCAAGGAAATACAGGTATAGCAGGGGGAACAGGCGTTATAGGACCCACAGGAATTAGAGGAACAACAGGCATTAAGGGAAACAGTGAATATTTATTGTTTGCGGATCAACTAGATAATCCTAATAATGTCGATTGGAAAGTTAATGCTCTTGCTCCTGCAAATTCTGATTCTTCTTATAGCGCAGTGACTGTCAGGAGATTTGATGATACTACTGAAGAGGGAGTTGGTTTTTCATTAGAGCCACCATCAGGTACATCTAATGTGATCACGGATTTCAGGTCAAGAGCTCAAACAGCTCCTGCAAACTCGGCAAAGGTGGTTCTAAAATTATATAATAGGGGATTTCCGGACAATGTTGCAGTTGAAGCGTGGACTGCCGGCACAGTACTGACACCTTTAGATTTTACCAATAATACCTTTTTTCAATATGACACACAGATATTAACTTATGCAACACTTGGTATTACGGCAGGAAGAAGAACCCAATTCGAGTTGACCAGAACCGGTGCAGACGCAACCGATACACTCTCTGGAGATTGGGATCTTGATTTATTAAAGATATCTTTTAATTAATTTTCTGACAAGGAGATTTTTTTATTGTGGCAATGCAATTTGGAATAGATGGTGATGAGAGAATTTTAGTGCCTCAAGCTTCACAGCTTGATATGACCAGTACGATTTCTCTGTGCTCTTGGGTAAATGTACAAGGAACTTTGCCTAGTCCCGGACTGGCATGGTCAGAATACATGACAAAAAATGATTTTTATGTGCTTCATTATAGTGCTGTTGAAATTTCATCGGAATTTGGATTCAATAGTGCTGGGGGATGGAGACTTATACATGATGGTGTGTTTCCGACTACGGGAGAATGGTTTCATTCTTGTGGTACTTATGATCAAAGTGCCTCCGGTAATAATTTTACAATTTATCGCAATGGAACATTAGCGGATTCAACTAGATATACAAATGCTATTTTAACAACAGCTACAGGTTTAAGTATCGCCTCATTAAATGCAAGTAGATATTTTCCAGGGCTATTAGAAGATTGTCGAATCTATAACAGGGCGCTTTCAGCTAACGAGGTTGCAACCATATATGCATCACAAGGTCAAGACAGTATTTATTATGGCTTAGTAGCAAAATATTCGTTTGATGAGGGCTATAATGGGCAAGTTGCTTCAGGTACAATTTTAGATTATTCTAATTATAAAAATGATGGAACAGCTTATGGCAATCCGGTTTGGACTGACCATTATGTGGCCTCGCATAAGGGTAGATACAATATGAGGTGAATGGCTCCACGCAAAAAAGGAATTAGGTTTCTATGTCAACTGTTGTTTTTTATAATCCGAGTGCTATTGTTCCTAATCAGGTCACACAGATTTTGTATAGTGCTCATACCCCTGATTATGTGCATCTACCTGATGTGTTGATTAATCCGAATCTTTCTGTCGTTTCTGGCATATTGATGAAATATTGGTATGTCTCTGGAAACGATGTATTAGAAATGTCTCCTTCAGATAAAAATACCATAGACGGAGCATTATTACCGGGAATAAAATCAGACAAAAAATCAAGCTTGGCAATGAATACTGAAAATTTCTATTTAAGCAGGGGTTATAGCATAGATCTCCGTTCTAATTTGCAGGCCATGTATACGGACGGAATTCGTGGAAAGCCCAAAAAAGCACAATATCTTCAGCCTCTTATTAATTGGATGCACTCCGTGGACACGGAATTGCACAATAAACAAGCCCTTGTGGATTTTAAAACGACCAGCGAAGAGGTTCAAACAGTCTCTATTGATACTGCATCTCTTGTTGTAACTGATCCTGGCGTAACTCTTTCTGGTGCAGTGACAACCACGGATAGTACATCCCTTGACAGTTTTTTAGATGTCAATGCTGAAGTGGTCGACCCTTATACAGATACAACGGGTTCTTATTATCTGATGGAAATATTAAACCATCGAAGAGATTTATACAATGATTCAGAAAATCCTTTATATATTCCCAACCGCCCGGCAATATTGGGAAATAACGGCATCCTTCAAGACCATGCCAACAGAGTTTTAAATCTTGAAACAATCCATGGAAAACTTGGATGGCACGAGCAGCAGGTATATGAATCTTTGTACAGATATCCTAAAGATCTGTTGATTTATTATGGCTGGCTGAACAGTTTTAACAGTGCTCAGAATGCTTGGACAAATGAAAAGGTTGCCCAGGATATGGCCAAGTACAGTCTCATAGTTTTAGGAGATGGAATTGAAGATCCGAGTCATGGGGATTATGCAAATACACAAATAATAATTCCACGGATAAAACAGTTGAATCCAAGGGCACGAATTTTTGGCTATGTGGCGGTAGCTCAGGCTTTTGGTGATTTTCAAGTAAAAGTTGATTGGTGGAATACTCTGAGTGTTCATGGAATTTTTATGGATGAAGCGGGATATGATTATGGACAGACCCGTTTGCAATTCAATGCCTGTGTTGATTTTGTCCATGAAAGGACTTCTGCAAATATTTGTTTCGCCAATGCCTGGAATACGGATCACATATTAGGTACGGCAGACGATGTGTCTTTTCCTAATTCAACATACAATTCAACAAATGCAGTGTCCAAATTGATAAGTGATGACTGGATACTCCTCGAAAGCTTTCTGATTAACACAACGGCTTATTCTGGTGCCAGCGGTTATGAATCGAAAATTGATTGGCTTTTTAGAGGTCAAAAAGCTGTAAATCTCAGGGCAACCTATGGAGTGAATTTTGCATCATCAGCAGTTATAAATAATAGTAATGTGAATGGGGAGGCTCTTTTTAATTTTCAATATATTTCTTCACTTATGTTTTCTTTGGAAGCCGTAGGATCCTCGGATGATAATTATGCCGCCAGCTCAGCGGCGGTTGTTTATTGGCCTCGTCCTGATATTTCTGATCTTAATGCAATATATTCGCTGTATCCTAGTGTAACTGTCAGCACATCTGATGCGGATGTTTATTATCGGTATGTGGATTCCGTAATGTTTCTATTAGACTTCTCTACAGGAGCTCAGATATATGGCATCACAAAATATGGGGAGTCTAATAATACTACATGTTTATCTACCATCACAGGAATTAATGGAAAAGCTGTAGCAGAGACGATCTTGTACACGGTGCCCGTGGGAAAAACGGCAATTATAACTGATGCTGTAATAAGACCGATAGTGGCAACTGCAGTTACCGCCGTGCCGACTTTAGGTATAGGCCGGAACGGTTCTTCTGATGATATTTTCGCTTCCACCTCATTAACAGGTCTAGACTCAACTGCAAAAATTTATAGATTTGTATCAGAAGGAACATATGCAGTAGCGACATCTGGAGAAAATGTAAAATTAGGAATAGATACTGATGCTACAGCAACCACTTTGACATTAACCATAAATCTTTTTGGATATTTAATATGAGGTAGGTTTATGACCTTAAAAGTTTTAGGAATTAATCCGACTACCGGTCAACGAATGATTATTGGAGAAGGCACTTCTGCAGGAAGTCTTGCTGAAGGTAGTGATGCCAGGCTGGCGATATATATAGATTCTACCGGAAGTCAACAAATCCTGACATGTCTTCTGGCACCCGGTACAGCCGGATTGATCCTGACCAGCGGTACGGCTTATTTTGTTTATTTGGGAAGAGTAGTTACAGTATTTGTTCCTAAATATGTTGAATTTTATGTATCTACAGTAGGGAATGGGGCACAGACAGCAGAAATTGGTTTTTTCAGTACCCCAACATCTCCTAATAAATCCGGTCAAACGATATCTAAAATTGTGTCCACGGGTACTGTAGACGCTTTAAACGGCACCGGCGTGAAAAGAAATACTAATGCTTTTGCAACAAGTGTCCCTGCTGGAACACATTTGTGGGCAGGGATAAGAACAGCTTTAGCGTCAACACAGCCCACCCTATGGAGTTTTGGCATGGACATGACTCAAGGTTTTATTTTGAGAACGGCGGCTTCCGGAGCATTAACTGGAACAGGGCCCTGGACAGGTGCTATTGTTGCCGCAGCTACAGGAGTCACCAGTCCTGATTTAAGAGGGACTTTAGTTTAAAAAAGGGAAACTTCTATGGAGAAGAAAAGTTATCTGACAGAAATCCAAAATAAACTTTTGGATTCTATTAAAGAGATAGAGAAACAGACGGCGCGATTGAAGAATATGGTCTCGCCAGAGGCAGTTGCTCCCGAACATATCCCTGCAATTTCCAAACCTAATGTGCTCAAATTTCGTGATGCTATAAAAAAGGAATTGAAGTCTATTGATAATCTCTTGATTGAATATGAGGAGATGGAAACAAAGAGAAAATTTGCAGAAGCCAGTCAAATTTGATAATCTCTTAATATATATACCCTAATGGTGAACTCTAAATACCAAAATAAAATCCATATGAAAGGAAGAAATAAAAATGAATCCGGATTTTCAAAGAGAATTACTCGCGTTCGATGAGAAAATTGCTCTTTCGGAACTTGAGGAGTCAAAGGCACATGAAAGAGTAAAAGAACTTATTTACCAAAAAGCGCGATTTACTCTCGATGCTTTTTGCATGAGCCTTCGGGAACAGCAGAAACAGCAACCACCGGCACAACAACCGGCCATACAGAAATGAAAAAAGAATGCCAGCTGATTTAAGAGATCCTACCGGAGAAGGGGCATTCCCCTTCTACTATGATTCAAGATATGATCAGGCTCCGAATCAGTTTGAGCCGGGCGCCTTTGACATGGATAACTATCTCCAGAGCATTGTGTTCGATGTTACAGGGAATAAAATCAGCCAAGAGAAGCTGAACATGTTAAAAAAAGAAATTGAAGGCGCTGGTTTTTTCCACAGAAATGTCGGGGATGAGACATTCAGAGCTGAAGTTATAAAATTACTGAAAAATAAATTGAAAGTGATGGCGAGAAAGGTGGCGGAGAATGCCGCAAGATCTAAATAGAATAATGGATTCGATTCAGAAGGACAGCAAAGACCTTGAAACACAAATGCAGACTCTCCTGGAGAAATACGAAGAATTTTATCGTGAGGGAAATCGCCAGTATATGCAGGAACGGGCTGCATCGGAATCCATGGAGGGACTTGAAGATTTTTATCTCCTTGTTCAAACGACAAGGCGTAACAGAGATGTTTTCGGATCTCTTCTCCGGGGAATAAAAGGTTTGAGAAATCTTTCAAAATACAAATTTGTGGAAGAGGCCATCCCTGTGACAAAGCCCAAAAAGAAAAAGGAAATAAAAATTCATAAGCCTGAACCCGTAGAAGAATTTGAACCGCTTTTCCCCCCGGAAATGACCGAGCCCCAGAAGGGTCCAGACAAGATTGAACCCAAACAAGGTCCGGACAAGATCGAGCCCAAACAAGGATAAAAATGGAAATAAATGCCTAAAAGAGTGTTAACTTTCCTTATTTAGGATTATGAGCGAGTAAATTGCCAAATTTAAAACTCATAAGGTAACAAGGAGACTAGAGTGGTCAAGATCAGTACCGTGAGTGTCTTGAAAGAGACCCATACAAAGCTCGTAAGGGCAGGTAATGGTCGTTTGAAGACAACTGAACCCACTGTTCATGGCAGGACAGAAGATATTGGGGATGCTTCCCAAGTCCCCTTTCCCTCTGTGGGTCAGTCTCGAAGGGAGAAATTACCTTCTGCTAATTCTGAAAAGAATAAGCAGATGAGATCGGGACCAGTAATGGTACCTGTTTTATCCTCTTTAAATAAACCTCTCATGCCGTGTCATTCGGCCCGGGCACGAGAATTGATTAAACAAGGCCGAGCAGTAAGGAGATGGTATAAAGGAATTTTTGCAATTAAAATGTTGGATCGTGCCGTGGGCGATATTCAACAAATCGTTTGTGGTATTGATCCGGGTTCAAAACGTGAAGCATTTACAATTATGTCTAAAAATCATACCTATCTAAACATCTTGTCTGATGCAGTGACTCATGTTCAAGAACGGATTAAAAATAAAAGAGAGATGAGACGGGCAAGAAGATTTAGAAAAACACCTTGTAGAATTTCTCGATGGAATTACCATAGGAACAAAATTTGGTTTCCCCCGTCAATAAAAAGTAGATGGCTGATCAAACTTAACATTGTAAAATTCATTAATAAATTATATCCAATTTCTGATATTTGTATTGAGGATATTAAAGCAAAAAATTTTAAATCTAAAAGGAATTGGAATAATAACTTCAGCCCTTTGGAGACAGGAAAGAAATGGTTTTATGAAGAATGTAAAAAATTAGGAGTTGTACATTTAAAACAAGGTTGGGAAACTTTTAAATTGAGAAATGTATTTGGATTAAAAAAGTCTAAAAATAAAATGAAAGAAATTTTTGAATCTCATAATGTTGATTCTTGGGTCATGGCCAGATCGATAGTAAATGGTCAATTATTATATCCTTGCAATAAAAAAATTTTTAGAATTTCCTCAATACAGTGGCATAGAAGACAGCTACATTATACAAACCCTGGAAAAAACGGTAAAAGAAGTCTTTTTGGGGGGACTTTTTCATTGGGTTTAAAACGAGGGTCACTCGTAATCCATCCTAAATATGGAATAGCTTATTTAGGGGGATCTTCTTTTCCTAATAGGATTACTTTGCATAATTTAAAAAATGGAATAAGGTTAACACAAAGAGGATCTATAAAAGACCTGAAATTTTTGTGTTTAAATAATTGGAAAACACATTGGATTAAGGAATAAAAATGGCAAAAAGAGTACGTGTCGTGACCGCCCGAGATGAAGCCCCAGCGCCTCAAGTCGTGGTGACCGAGACACAAAGTTCCCACATGCCCAAACTTTCACAGAATGAGATCCAAGCCCGTCGACTATATCTGACGTCGACCACCATGGGATTTCGAAAAGCAAGTTCCATGGATCTTGAATCCATCAACAACATGACCCGACAGGCCGGTTTTGGTGGCGGTATGAGGACCTCAGATACGATCGACAGTGGAACGGCCCAGTTCTACAGCCCTCAGCTGTCCACGGACTTCCTTGAAAAGCCCCAGAACCTGCGCGAGCGCCGGGCCTTCTACCGATTCTTCTACAACACCAATGAGATCATTGGGGCTGCAATCGATCTTCATTCTACGTTACCTCTGTCGAAGCTCAGGCTGGTCCCCCCAAAGGGTAAAAACAAGCATCAAAATGAGTATGTTTACAAATTTTTTACCGACATGTGCGATCAAATGAAGCTCTTCAAAACTCTCATTGAAATAAGTCATGAGTATACCTTGTTTGGTAATGCATTTTGCTTTACAGAAGAGAATGACTGGCAGGAAGAACTCAAACCCGACGAGATATCGAGAAAGAAGAGCGAGGCCATTCAGAGAAGTCAATTGCTAAAAGAGAAATACGGAATCGTTGACAAAAATCCTCTGTTTAAAGGTTGGAAAAAGATCCTTGTCCTGCCCCCTGACCAAGTTCGGGTCAGAAAACTCCCCTTGACTGACGATGTGGCCATCGAATACATGCCCGACCCTGATACCAGGCGGTTCCTGACATCAGACATTCCTATAGATCCGACCGACCCGACCAAGAAGGTTAAGTACAGTATCTCGCAGGAGTTAAGGGACAAAGTCCGTCAGACCGGAATGATTCCGTTGGACACTGATCCTTATACCGGATCGCATGTGTTCCATTTGGCCAGGAAGAAATCTCAGTACGAACCCCTTGGCGTCTCTATCATCGAGCGTTGCATCAATACGCTGGTGTTGATGGATAAGCTGAGACAGGCCCAGACCTCGATCGCATCAAGACACATGACACCTATGCGTATTGTGTGGGCTGAAGGTCTCAACACAGACAATATTGACAGCCTGCGTGAACAGGTCGACATGGCCCTTGTGGATCCCGATTTTTCAATCATTGCAAACTATGAGATTCACTGGGAAGAGATGGGGACCACAGGACGTCTTCTGGACATTCAAGCCGAGGATGAGAGCTCTCTGAATAGGCTCTTCGCAGGTCTGGGCGTGACCCGGGAAATCCTGACAGGTGAGGGGACTTATACCGGAAGCCGTATTAGTCTTGAGATCATGAATACTCAGTACCTTCTTTTCAGGGAAGTTCTTCAAGATTATGTCGAAAACTATATATTCAAGCCCGTTGCCAAGAAAAAGGGATTCATTGAATATGATGATTATGGTAATGAATGTTTGCTGTATCCGAGACTGAGTTTTACTCGTCTTGCAATCAGAGACAATGAGCAATATTTTGATGCAGCTTTCCAGCTGTATCAGAAGGGTTCCATTTCCATCGATCTTATTCTGGATATTCTCAATATCGATCCTGATTCGACCAAAGAAAAGATTGAAAAGGATCTGTTCACGGTCAATGACTCGATTTTCAATGAGGTGATGAGGCAGATTTACACGAGTGCGGCCCAGCCTCTGGTCGAGAAAACGGATCTGGTTCAGAAGTTGGCTGAATATCTCAAATTGAAAATAGCCGAGACTCCGCCGCCAGCTGAGGGTGGGGCGTCACGTTTCAGTTCAACGAATCCAGCCAATGTCGAACGACAGAAGAAACTGGCCCGGGTCTTGAAGTATTTCGGGGATAATCCTGAGGCCTTGGACAAAGTGTTTCCAGATAGTCAGGCGGTGGTAAGTGTCAAATAAAGCACGCAGAATCGTGGCAAAGTTTCTTTCAGGGGGCGTAAGTCCTGAAGGAGATGTGGTCAAGAAGTTTTTTCCGGCGCCGAAACAAAAGCCTCCACGTCGCCGGCCAGGGATCAAGAACAAGAGCAATCGATCGGACTACATGAAGGAATACATGACCGATTACCGGAAGGAACAGGGCAAAGATTTTCAGAAGACCCCTGATTCCGTCAAAAGATTCCGGGCTGAGCAGAGAAAGCGCCTTAAAGAGAAACTTAACCTCAAAAAATCTACATTTGTTTCAATCCACGTTCTCAAATGAGAACGACATAGAAATAATATACAATATTTTTCTGTAATACTCTACTAATTCAGCAATTTAGTTTCGACCTGTTTTAATTAAAAGGGAGAATCTGTGTTTATGACAAAGAAAAATGGCCTCGGTCGGGACGTGGAAAAATCATTGGTGATCATGGACGAATTGCTGGAAAGTCTCAAGAAATTCGCTCACATGCCTCTCAAAGAGGGTCTGGCCTCAAATAATATAACTGATGAAGAAGAGAAACTGACCAAGCTGATCAATGAAGCATCCGAAGAGGCCTTTGCTCTGATAAACAAGATCAAGGATATGAAACATAAAATCGGCGGATTGAAGGTCTCGGTCAACAGCCGGTTCGCCCGTACTGTCGTGGCAAAGTTCCTTGAAACCCAATCCTGAATAAAGGGACTAAGTAAAACAATAATAATCTCTTAATACGGTTAATTTTGCAACCTTTAAGTCGCCTCTTTATGGGGCGTGGATTGAAATATGAAAATAATCATGATCGTTCCGAGAGTGGTTCAGAGCTTCATCTCTCAGTTTCCTGAATCCTCCCAGAACGCCTATAAATACTTCAACTTCGACCATCGCGTGGTCGAGGAACGGGTCCAACGTGGTTCAGGTCAGGCCCCCAATGAAAGACCCCTGTATCAAGGACCATATGATCTGACCAATGCTGATTATAGTGCCTTGGTGACGACGGCCAAGACAATGGTCAATCCTATTCTCAAAAAATACAGTTCCCGTGTGGCCAATGAAGACGCTCTGAACCTTGCCATCCGGGACTTCAACAATGGTCAATTCGATGGCAAGATCAATGCAAGTCATTTCAATGTCCTTTTACAGGCCATGGATGCCCAGCCTGTTATGGCAAAGAAAAAAGAAAAAACAAAGCCGTCAAAGAAGGAAACCATTGCACCTCGCCGGCTTCTGAGACAGCTCGGAATTGATCCTCACAAGGTTCCACAAAGAAGTCAGCTCAAAAGACGAATCCAAAAGGGTGTTCCTTATCTTCTCAGGCAACCCGGAGCTCCGGGTTCAGGCATAGTACTCAAGGGTGCAGAAAGTACCCCAAAAGAAGAGAAATAAAAAATTTGAAAGTTTCTTAAATTTTCATAGGAGGAGTTTCACATGCTTAAGAATGCGAAAGAGTATACGGAAAGACTCGACAAAATTGCTGAAGAACTCGAAGCGTTTGCTCCCGAGCTGGCACTCAGCGTGGACATGGTTTCTGATGTGATCGAAGGTCGCAAGACAGCCGACACTCTGAAACATGACGCCGACGAAAAGTACATGGCCAACCGGTTCAATATGGACGTTCGGAAGCGTGAAGCCGACGAACCGTTCATGGACGAGTATAACAAGAGCAATTTTGAACAGGTCATGTCAGTCCGGAAGCACCCGGTTCCAATCAAGACTGCGGCGACTCCTTACCAGAAGGCATAAGAAGAAAAACTCTCTATGTCTGAGAGGGAAAGGAGGGCTTTTTTCCTTTCCCTTAGTTTTTCCCTCATCTGAGGGGGATTTGAATCAAAAGGAGTCTTTCTAAAATGCCAGCATTATATCCATCTCAGGTAGCGGCCGAGGCTTTTCGGGTAGGAGAATGCGTCCGAAAATTTGTCACAGAATGGAACGTGACCCCTTTCGTCGGCGTCGTCTCTCATGTTGTCCCAGCCACATGTAAAGTATGGGTACAATGGCCTATGGGCAATTCCCCTGAAGATCCCGAAACTCTGGTAAAAGTCAATCCGATCATCTCCGGTATGCCCACCGCCATAATCGACCGTGGATATTCCTCCTTTGAAAAGTCTCTGTCTGAAGCAAAACAGGGTGGTCTGCCAAAGAGAATCAATCCGGCCCGGGCTGGTCTGGTCATGCATGCCGTTGTCCCCAGAGTCATGACTGCCACGGATAAAATGGTCATCCGGGTTGCTCATACATTTGCCACCGAGATCATAGGCCGGCTGGTTGATGAGATCGGGAAATGTGCCAATAGTGGCCTTTCGGATGTTCAGACATATAATCGGATTTTTGAAAAGTTCGGCGATATCTGCTCCGATCATATCATTCGGGCCTCGATTGAAAAAATCTATGCCTAATAAAGAGGGAAGGGAATTTTTTTATGTACATCCACAAATACACTATCGGGGAGGACACCTTTTTCAGAGTATCGAAAAGCAAAGCCGGTTCTTCCAAAATTGTTACCGTAACCAGGGATGACTGGAGAGGTGTTTCCGCGGGGAGCAATGTGGCGAATGCCGTGAAGTTCCTCAATTCCCTCAAATTCAGCAAAGACGTTGAAGTCGAAGAGGAAAAGGACGAGGGGAAAAAGGCGATGGTTCAGTCCATACTTGCCAAAGTCATGAACGATTCGAAAGAATAAATTTACCATGGCAATGATGAGATATGGTTCCGCGAAAGTTGTGGAACCCAATATATCCTCGGAACAATGGACTAAAAACGTCTGTTGCGGGCATAAGAATCCCAAGTGTGCCTGCAACACCGGAACATGCCGGGTAAAGATAGCCCGGACAATCCTCGCCAAATACGATCCTCAGAAATATATGCTCAGTCACTGCAGCATAGTAGCGTCTGTTGACACAGAAGAAGCAAGAGAATCCAAGAGTCAGTACAAAGATTATCTGATTCATCCGGCCTATTCAAAACTCGTTAACAATAATGGCGATGCCTGGACCAAGAAAACTCTCGCCGGAGCGTACCGGACCTTCATCGGGTCGAATAACTATCTTGAACATGTCCAAATTCCTGAACTTGCAAAAGGCAAGGTCATTGACGCTGTTCTGAGAGAAGTTTCAGTTGGCAGAGATGCATCCGGTGGAAAAGACCTGACCAGTTATTATGTTGACATCCTTGTCGCCACAGAAAGAAAACATAAGGAACTGGTGAGGAAGATTGAGGCGGGTGAACTCAAGACACTTTCGATGGGGTGCAAAATCAGTTTTTCAGTTTGCACAAAATGTGGAAACAAAGCGGTTGACGAGACGGAAGCTTGTGACCATGTCCGTTATGAAAAAGGAAATGTTTTCTATGATGAGAACGGTAGGCAGAGAAAAGTTGCCGAGTTATGCCTACCTTGGAATGTTAAAGTTTTAACTTCATCAGGTTATAAATATATAGAGGAAATAGAAAAAAATAGTACTGTAATCACTCATACTGGGGCAAGGAAAAAAATTAATGAGATCATTCAAAGGCCCTATGTGGGTGATCTTGTTCGGATAAAAGCTGAAGGAATGCCCCGTTGGATCGAATCTACTCCAGAGCATCCGTTTTATGTTTATAACGGAAAAAAATTTCTTTTTAAAAAAGCCATCGAATTAGATCTGAATGATTTTTTAGTCTCAAGAGGCCCGAATGAAATTATTCCTCTTGAAAATATAAATTCAAATCGGGCAAAAATATTAGGGCTATACATAGCAGAAGGGTGTGCCTATAACGACAATATTATTGATTTTTCGTTAAATCCAGAAGATGAACAGAATTTAGCTTTACAAATAGTGGATCTGTTAGAAAAGGAATTCCCTTGCGAGATCAATAAAAAGCATAGTGGAATAAAAATTGAAAATTGGAAACAGCATGTTTTAGAAAATAATATAAAATCTGTACGTAGAACTAAATACGGTTCTACTTTGATTAAAAAGGATTATCAATGCCCTATTTGTGGGGCTCCTGATGAATATCTTGGTTTTTTTAAAACAGGGCGTATTAAATGTAAGGTATGTAAATCTATAACTGATATTAACATTGATCCTTTTAATCGACCTAAAATTTATTGTTATGATCGAAATTATGAACCGAATTATATAGCAGATCGTTTTATTCCTAAAAATGGCTCACAAAAGTTTATTGTAAGATACAAAAATAAAAAGTGTTTTGATTTTTTAAAAAAATATTGTGCAGGGAATAGAGCATATAATAAAAAAATTCATGAGGATTTATTATATGCTCCTTTGAGTATTCAAAAAGAAATCCTTGTTAATTGGTTAAAGGGTGATGGAAGTATAGATCCAGAATTAAGACTTAGAGGGTATACGACTTCTGAAAATATTTTTAGGGCTATGGAAATAATAGCTAATCGATTGAATTTTTGGAATCGATCACAAGTAATATTTGATGATAAATTAATTGATCTGGGTGACCTAAGAGAAAAAGGAAAAGATCTTGAGATTTTATTAGACTCCAAAAAAAGTCATACTAGATTTGTTCTTTATTTTTCTCCCAGAGATTCGGCGGATTTGTGTATTACTGCGGGTTTTTCAGAAAACTTTCCAAAAAAAAGAAAAGAAACAAGAAAAATAAATGGCTGTATTTTAAGAAAAATACGATCCCTTGACACCAAAGAATTTAAGGGTAGTGTTTTTAATCTAAAAATTGAAGATGATAATTCTTTTATTGTTGATGGTATAGTGACCCATAATTGCGGTCATTATTCAGTCCCTGACAGTGTCGTGTTCATGGACGCTTCATGGGTTGCAAATCCGGCTTTTACCGGAGCTGTGATTCGAAACATTGTCAATCCACCCGAGAATATCATGGCAAAAATCGAAGAAGCCGAGAAAAAAGAGAGTTACCATGCAAAGGATACCGATTATCTGAAAGCGGCCAAGAAAACTGCACAGGAGCCCAAAGAAGATGCTCCTCCGGCTGATGCCCCAACTCCTGATGCTCCTCCGGCTGACGCTCCAGCTCCTGAAGCACCCCCTGCAGATGCTACTCCAGCACCTGAAGAAGCACCAGCTGAGGGTGAACCGGCTCCTGAAGAAGTACCTCCTGCACCAGTTCCTGAAGATCCTGTTAAGACTTGGAAGACCAAGATTAAACAGAAGCTCATGGATGAGATTGGCGACCAGATTCTCAATGAGTTTTCCGGGGAAGACGAGAATGTAGGAGAACCGAGAGAACTCGACACACTCGATGAAAATCTGATCCATCCGTCAGCATCTCTGGCATTGAAACGCATGTGGAAAATGAAAAAGGGCTGGGATGAATATCTGACGAGGTTCGCAGGAAAACTCAGTTCTAACGACTTTAAAAAACTGAAGTTTGGTACATACATGGTTCTGACAAGTAATGATCTGAAATCCTTGGCAGAGTATGGATATAATCGGAGAGATTTTCTTGCAGTCATGTCCTGTCTTGATAGCTGTTTCAAAAATAAGCTTTCAAGGAGCGTTATAAAGGCTCTAACAGAACTTAACGGAACAAAAGGTCTAACCCCACAAAAAGCCCTCTATGCCATCCAGAAATATGCAGGGCGCAGATTGACCGGAAAAGAAGCCACAAAGGCCCTGACATGGTTGAAGTTGATGGATCTCTATTCGGAAATGATTTAAGTACAGCAGGCTAATGTAATAATCTCTTAATACGGCCCTAATTGTCAAATAAAATTAGGGCCAATCCCAAAACAGGAGGAATAGTATGGGTCGTAACAGAATCAGCTGGGACATGGAGAAGGCGGCATCGATGAGTAAGGAAGCCGACCCATATACCATGAACCAAGATCACAAGAACAATCCGGTCGAAAAATATCGTACTGGTGATCCCTCGACATGGGCAGAAACTCCTGATATGAAAACCCCGTGGAAAGGTGAAGGCCGGACAGAAGACGGTCATCCTGCACCTTTAAAAGGTGCTCGTGAAGCCGTGGTAACGGCCCGCAATCTTGAAGAAAAAGCTCTCAAATGCATTACGATCGCCCAGAGAATGCTTCCGGGTGCATCCGATGCCTTTATCGAGGAACAGGCCACCGATCTCATGTATCTCCCCGAACGTTCCGTTTTTGCCACTCTCCAGCGTCAGTCTGAACTCGCCGAAGTCCTTGCAAAAGGCGAGAAGGACGATGAAGATGATGCTGATGCCGAAGCCGGCAAAAAGTGCAAAGATGAAGAAGATGCCGATGCCGAAGCCGGCAAAAAGTGCAAAGATGAAGAGGATGCCGATGCCGAAGCCGGCAAAAAAGCCCCTATAGTTCCGGCTCCCGAAGAGAAGGAAGAGGTCGAGGCCAAGAAAAAAAAGGATCCTGTAGTTCCGGCTCCTGAAGAGAAGGAAGAGGTCGAGGCCAAGAAAAAAAAGGATCCTGTAGTTCCGGCTCCCGAAGAGAAGGAAGAGATTGAGGCCAAGAAAAAGGACCCTGTGATTCCGGTTCCCGAAGAGAAGGAAGAGGTCGAGGCCAAGAAAAAGGACCTTGTGGTTCCGGCTCCCGAAGAGAAGGAAGAAGTCGAAGCATCCAATGGTGACCTTCTGGACATGATCTTTGCCCAGGAAGAGCCGAAGGCCGGCGTGAAGAAACTCAGCGGGATTGTCAAACAAGCGTCAACCGAGATCAATCTGGAAAGTCTGTGGGATGCTCCCCCGGACGTGTCCAAAGCTTTCAGATAAGAATTTGTATTCACCGCTCTTCCTCTTGTCAAAGAGAGGGAGAGTTGTGTGATTTGTCAGAAAAAGTCCTAAACAATTTTAGAGGAGGTGAGTTCTAATGGCAGTACAGTATGATTCCAACCTTCCTGTTGCAAATTCTCATTGCGAACCTCTCTATCGCCAGACGTATAACTCGTTTGGTGATGTAGACACCGCTCTTTTGGATTTGACACAGGTGAACTGGGTCGCGGGAAACAACCAGCAGGGTCTTAACACGCGTTTGAACGCAAAGACCAACAAGGGTATTCTCGCGGGCAGTGTCGTGGCAGTTGTAGGAGAGGGTCAGATCGGAAAATGCACTGGAGACAGCACCACAGTATACGACAAAGCAGTCGGTATTGCGGTGAATGATGCTCTGGGCAATCCGTACGAGTCCAGCTCTGCAGTTGCATCGAACAAGATCGTGTACATGCAGGGATCCGGTACAGTCTTCAAGACTGATATCTATGAGACCATGTTGTACAATGCATCGACAGCGGCCAATACGATTACGTATGCGTTTGGTGACAAGCTCTTTGCATCGGTAAACGGTCTGTTGACCAATTCCACAGGAATGACCAACGGTGCCGTGGCTCTTCTTGGCACAGGCGCCAAGATGACGCAGGTCGGTATCCTGCTCCAGTCTCCGACAAGTGCGGATCCGTGGATGGTCGTACAATTAACCATTTAAGGGAGGTGAGTTTCTCATGGCTGAAATCAGTAACGATGTCAAACAGCAGATCATCAGTGACTACATTAAGACAGCCGGTGGCAGAGCAAAGCTCGCTGCGTCAATGACGCAACCGCTCCGCCTCAGGAGAGACTACACCAGCGTTGGCCGCAAGGCCTTCTTGGTGGAACAGCTCCCTGACGGTGCTCTACCGATTTATGACAAGGACGCGAACGTGACAGCGTACGTCGTGGGCGAGGAAGGTCAGAACATTCTGGCCATCCAGAAGCCACGCCGTGTCATATTCCCCTTGTTTGAAATCGCCAGCAATCCGGAAATGCCCTTGACACAGATCAAAGAACGTCGGTTCGATTTGATCGAACGTGCTCAGGACCTTGCCAAAGCGGAAATTCAGGCCGAAGAAGACACACGTGTCTTCGATGTCATGAATGCCGTAGCGGCTGCAGGTTTTGACAATATCGGTGCATCGAACCCCGACATCGCCGCCGCGGCGCCGCTCACTCCGGCTGATCTCGCCGATGCTTTTGCATCGATCGAGCAGTACGACTTGAGAGTTGCTCGCGTTTTTGCGAACGCCCTTGACTATGCGGATATCCGCAAGTGGGGCAGGGACGTTCTGGACATCGAAAGTCAGGCGACTCTTCTGAAGACAGGTCTCATGGCGACAATTTGGGGCGCCCAGATCATCGTGTCGAGACGGGTTCCTCAGGGTTTCATGTACGTTTGCAGTGAACCTGAGTTCTTCGGGCGGATTCCTGTCCGTACTGAATTGACGGTTCTTTCTGCAGACGATCCACGTAACCGCACCATCGGGTTCTCCTGCTTCGAGAACCTCGGTATCGGTTGCCACAACCCGCTTGCTCTTTGCAAGGTGGACATATCGAGATAAATTTAAGTAGATAACTGCTTAATATTTAAGGCTTTTAGGATTAATAGTCCTAAAAGCCTTTTTTAATTTTAAAATTTCATCTATAATATTTCTAACGGTCTGAATAATACAGGGCAAAAAAAATAGTTCATTATTTTTACATATTTAAATGATTTATATTATATTGAATAATATAGGACAAAATAATTTATGCCTGCTTTTTATATTGAAAAACAAGGATCTGATTTAATCCTTCATAATAAATACGGGATATATTCTAAAAATGAATTGGAACATCAGCTTCAATCAGGCCATTTAACCATGATAGAATTAGGTCAAGTCTATCATTTGAGAAAATATCAATTCACTCATATTTTTAGATCTCTGGGCATTTTATATAGAAACAATTTAAATGATACTAGAATAATTGATTCAACAATTACTCCTAGGATGCATCAAATTCTTTTAGGCACTTTATTAGGTGATGCTTATATGACTGAGCCTAAATCGTATAGTTTAACCCATAGTATTTATCAAATGGAATATCTTTATGATGTTGCAAATAATTTAAATCCTTTCATCGCTACGATTGGGGATAGAAAGCTTAAATTGGGAGAAAGTATTTTCTTGTGGACCTATCGACATGATGTGTTTATCCCATATTTCAATCATTTTTATTCTCATGGAAAGAGTAAGAAATTTTTAAATGCCGAATCGATTCAAGGATTAGATCCTATAGGATTGGCGTATTGGTATATGGACGATGGAAAATTTTCGGAATACGGGGCCAATCTATGTGTTGGCAATATTACTTCCGAAGAAGGTTCAATACTCATTAAATATTTAAAAGATACATTTAATATAAATTCAACCTTTCAAAATCATGACATAAAAAAAGGTTATCATAATATTTATATAAAGGCAGAAAGTCGGAGTCATTTTTTTAATTTAATTGAACCCCATATTGTCCCCTCATTAAGTTATAAATTATCTGGGGATCCTCCCCCTAAAATTTTCTCAGAAGAAGCTGTGATTAAAAAACATGCTGCATTATGTAGTATCTCTAAAAGATGCATTAGATATAAAGGCAGAGATATAATCACAGATGAAATATTAAAAAATAAAAATAATACTTCTGATTATAAACAAATTTTTTTAGATAAAATACAGGATGACATTAAAAACGGTCGACAAATATCTTTTACAAAATTTAGAGAGGTGCCTTCAGTGGAAGAACTAAGAAAAATGTTCATTGAAAAAAATATGACAGATAAACAAATTGCTCAATGTTTGGGATATGGACGACATAGGATAGCTTTATTAAGACATTCTCTGGGCATTGCTAGAAGAAAATGTCGAAACGCATGAAAAAAATTACATTCCCTTGTATGAGCGTATTTTTTGTTCCAGCGGAAGACATTCAATCGAATGAGTATAATCCAAATTCCGTTGCCACTCCGGAAATGAATTTGTTAATACACAGTATTGAAGAAGATGGATTAACCCAACCCATTGTTGTTTTTTTTGATTCAGAAATAAAAAAGTATATTGTCATTGATGGATTCCATCGGTTTGTGGCTTTAACAAAACATTTTGGTTGTTCTCAAATTCCCGTAGTCGTGTTGAATAAAACCATTAATGATCGAATGGCATCTACGATCCGACATAATCGAGCTCGAGGAAAGCATCAGATCGATCTTATGGGGGAGTTTATTAAAAAACTTTCAGGTCTTGGATGGTCGGATAATGAAATTGCCAAGCACCTTGGTATGGAAGGGGAAGAATTATTAAGACTTCGGCAACAATCAAGGTGTGCAGAACTATTAGCCGGAAATGATTACAGTCAAGCTTGGGAATATATAGATGAACGGTAAAGTAATTTTTACTGAAAATACAGAATACGAACTTGATAGAATCAAGGATTTATCCAAAGGATATAATCATAAATATTATGTTTATGGAGAAGGATTTAAGGACCCTTTTTTGTATCAGCAAGAATTATCCGATTTTGTTTTTATTCCTTTTAGACAGACTTTGTCCCCGAATTTCACATTTTTATTTGTTGAAAACTCACAGTCGGATTTTTTTGTTTTAAAATCAATTCGTTTCTGTGATCTAATGGATCGTAATGTGGAAATGTATCAGACGGTTTTAAAAGGGTATAAATTAATCGTTGATAGTCACCCATTCCTTGGAAAGTCTTCTGTTTTTTGGCTTTATTTCCCATGGAGTTTTTTTAATAAAACTTTACTTGGTTATCCGCATAGTTATGCATTCAGGGATACAAAACCATCTAAACAGGAGAATCCTTATGATTGTAGCATATTAGCTAAAAAAATAGCCCCTGCCACAGAGACTACCATGAAATGCACTTTTGAAGATCTGAAAATAGAACGAATTGCTTTAAATCGGGAAACTCATGACTCTTATCAAGAATTAAAAAAGCATCTTTTTAAGGTCAAAAAAAGTCCATTTGAAATAATAAAAAGTTTGAAAGATCATGTAAATAATTGTGAGCCTTTATTGAAAAAGGGATTAAAATTACTTTACCCCAATAAAACATATGGGCAATATCAGGAAGGTGAACGTCGGATATTGGTATCTAATGCTAAAGTTGACCTTTATCTGGAATCAGAATTTTTGAAATATGCTTGTAATGTCAATACATTTATGGAAACTTTATGGCATATAACCCGACCATAAGAAAAATATTTCTTAAAGAAAATGTATTGTCCAAAGCTTTGGAAAGGGTGTCTTTAATTTTCGATAATTTCGAAAATATTATAGTTTCTGTGAGTAGTGGAAAAGATAGTACCGTTTTATACTGGCTCATTCTTCAGGAGGCGATAAAGAGAACGCGTAAAATAGCTGTCTTTTTTTTAGATCAAGAGGCTGAATATCAGAGTAGCATTGATCTAATTGAATCTATGATGTTACATCCTTTTGTTATCCCCTTATGGTATCAAGTCCCTCTTCAAATGACAAATGCTACATCATATTCGAGTGAAATGTTAAATTCGTGGGGAAAGAGTGAAAAATGGATAAGGGATAAAAATTCTATTGCAATTCATTCTATAGAAAATGAATATCCGAAACGATTTTATAATTTTGTGGAATGGTTCGAGAAAAATCATGAGAATTCCGCTTTTTTTATTGGCCTTAGAGCTGAAGAAAGTCTGAATAGACAGCGGGCCATGATTGCCCCCGGCTGGCAAGGAATCAGATGGAGTAAAAAGGCCAAAGGTAAGGGGTCATTTAAATTTTATCCCCTTTATGATTGGGGAATAGGTGATATATGGAAATATATCCATGACAATAATCTCAAATATAATGCCATTTATGATAAGATGTTCAGGGCGAATAAAAATTATTATAAGACCATGCGTGTGAGTAATCTCATTCATGAAAAAAGTTTCAAAGTCCTTGCTGATTTACAGATATATGAACCTGACACTTTTAACAAATTAGTGGAAAGAGTAGCTGGGGTTCATGTTGCTTCTATTTATGCCCATGAGAATTCTATTTTTAGCTCTAATAAATTACCTGCGGAATATGAGACATGGTTGGATTTTCGTGATTATTTGTTGAAAACCTGTCCATTGAAAAACAAGGAGAAATTTGTGGATAGATTCAAAAATCAACCTCAAGAAGAAGAGATGTATCGCAGACAAGTTCGACAGATTATGTTGAATGATCATGAAAATAATCTTGCGGTTAGAACTACAATGAAAAAAGACAAATTTGATTATCAAAAATGGTGGAACATTCTGTGACACTGATATCAGATAATTTATTCGAATCCTATTCCTCCTCAAGCCTTCCGAGAGATTCCTCGAAATGTCATCAGCGGGTCATGAAAGAGGAATTACTGGAAAGTGATCTTGAGACCCTTTCCTTCGATCCCCGGACCTGCCCTATTAATGAGTATGTCTTTTCAAAGGAGCCTTTTTCGGATGAGATAAAGGAATTCCTGAAAACTTATGAATGGTTAAAGTCCGTGGGGGTCTCGGCAAAATGGTGTTTTACCATGCGGCTGAGGGGTAATCTGGCAGGTGTGCAGATATTTAATGAACCGGCAGCTTACAGTAAATTGCTTGGTGCCCCGAACATAAAATGGGAATGTCTGGTTCAGAGGGGTTGTACTGTGTCCTGGGCCCATCAGCATCTTGGTAGTAAGATGTTGATGGCCTCGGTGAACTGGATGGTACAGAACACGGAGAAACGGGCCTTTGTGGGGTATGCCGACCCCCAGGCAGGGGAAAGGGGAGTTATATATTCTGCTTGTAATTTTAAGTACCTTGGAAATGATTTTGGAGCGGAATATCTTTATTCACATCCCACATATAAGAATGGAAAGCAATTTTCGGCACATGCATTAAAAAGAACGAGTGTTTTGAAGACATGGTGCCGGCAGAATGCCATAATAGTTGAACCTTCATGGATTAAACCAAATGGGTTTAAGGATCTCAAACAGATACCCCCAGATGTTAAAAAGGCGTGGTATGACTGGGCCAATAAAATTATTTCAGAATCTGAAAAGATAAAAATACCTTTTAAGGGGAAATATGTTCTGATTCGTGGTAAGGACCGAAGAGATCAGAAAATGTTGGAATCACTGTTTACTGCAAAAACATACCCATATCCTAAACGAGAGGCGAATGTATGAGCTATTCAGCCGACGATTTCTTTTTTGATGTCATTGCTCCCAAACTGGCCGAGCTCTTCAAGGATTATAACCGCATCACACTTGGGCCACACCCCTCTCCGGAGAAAGACCCGTTCGAACCCCGTTCCATCATGGAAAAATTCATAGGAATTCTGAAAGATTCTGTAGAAGGAAATGGACACGAGAAATTCAAAAAGGAGATGCTTCAGGCTTTGATGGATCCCCACGGAGAGGATCCGACCATTGATGAGGTCGTTGCCGAATTTTTAAGTCTTTATTCCAATAAGGATCTTATAATAAGAAAATTGGAATATTCTTCTGGGAATTCTGTTATTTCGGTGGATTTTCAAGGTTTTCCTCCTGATGATGTTTCGTAAGCCGGTCCCGGATGAATTCAGGTCCCTCAATTTTGACCGGTTCATGCAAGAGTATTGATTTTAATGTGGGATATTTTTCAGGGGGTAATTTTTTTTCAGTTGAGGGTGTGTACCAAATGAGAGATGTATCCAGCATCTCCGGTGTTAAGAAGGTTTTTGCCACGAAAAATTCATTGTAGTCTTCCAGAACCAGAAAACCCAATCCGATGTTTAGATAGAAGAATTTGTCCTTTCTGGCATATTCCATGTCATGCGTCCAAGTCAGATACATGACCAGATCGCCGGCCGTGGGGGGATATTTGAATTTTTCAAAAAAAATCTCTGCTACGGTTTTGTAGAGTTCAGGGTCACATCGTTCCTGAAATCTCTGAAAACAATGCAGGGTAAAAAGAGTATGACCGCTATCGAATTGAGACGGGGTTCCGTATAAGATTCCGAATTCAGTTTTGTATGCATGGTGAAAATTGGTGTCAAATTTTATGGCCCATGGGGGTGATTTCGGTTTTATGTAGATGTTCATGTATTTGCCGTATCGGCTCTGCAGGGCGTATCTCATCTCCTCTTGAAGACGGACGAATTTTTTCTTGCTGATACGTTGTTTGGCGAAGTTTTTTCCCAAGACTTTGTTGAATATTTCCTCAAATAGGAGGGATATCATAGCTTTCGGGTGCTTTTCAAAGGTTGTAGTCCTGAAATACTTGTTCAGGATCTCGAGTTCTTTCTCTATGTCGTATGTCCAAGTAATCATATTAATATTATACGGTTTGAATAGGGTTTTATATGAGGAATTTTTTACTTCATCTTGGTATAATATGGTTGAGGAGATTAAAATGAAGAAGACAATTTTAAACTTTATTCTGATAGTCTGTGTGAGCTGGGCATCTCAGCCACCTCCACCCCGTATGCAGGCTTCTTCTTTTGTGGAGCAGAAGGGCCTCCAAGACGTCGCTTTAAGCCCTCTGGGCCTTCATATTCAGGACACCCTCCTCTATACCCCCCGCGATATTCGAGCCCGTTTTGGCTCTCCTGACAGCACTCAGGAGCAGAAGACATGCGTGTGGGTAGACAAAGACGTGTGTAAGGCTATTAGCATGGATTCTGTTTATTTCTACATGGATAAAATTGTCACCTTCCATGCCACGGGCAAAAAATATGGCCTTTCATTCCTTGAGATCACCGGTGGTCGGGTCGGGGATCTGAGCATTGGGATGGCCCGGAATGAGATTGATTCGGTGTTTGGAAAGGTCGAGATGAAAGGTGGGAGAGAGGTCAGGACGTTCGGAGAGAACGATCAGTATGAACTGTGGCTTGATTTTGAATCGGACAGACTGGTTCGGATAACACCCGATTGGAGCAGGGCATCTCTCGAAATGCTCGGAGTCTACCACTGAAGGGAAAAATTATGATTCTCCGAGGACTGGACATATATCTTCTTGAAGGTGGTCACTGGGAGCGGTGTCTTTTTTGTAGGCGAGTTTTGCCAACCGAAGAACATGTTACCAATCTGCTGAAACAAAAACTCGGTGGATTTACAAGAGATACGATTACAATCGATGAATCCGGCTATTGCAATGACCTTTCGGAAGATAAATCTCAAGTAAACTACCACGGGCACAAGGCCCGTGGCTTTAAACCTGGATCTCTGAGCAGATAGTGCTATTATGCAAAATCATCTCAATATTACCCGATTTTTCATGGGTGTTTACGGACCCCATCCTACGAAAGCCTTGCTCCCGCAGGATATATCGATTCCTAATGTTCTCGGATGCGTTCAGGTCGGCATCTCCCCTGTGGTCACAGGCCACACATTGGAACTGCAAACCTACACGGTTCCTCTTAGCAATATGGCCACATCTCGGACACCCCTGACTCGTATAGGCAGGATCCACGATCTCTGTTCCTATGCCCTTCTCGGCAAGCTTATAGCCGGCCTTGAACTGCAGAGACGCATAGGGCCACCTACAAACTTTCTCTCTAAGATCCTGACCCTTTTTCAGGGAGGCTTCTCGAATATTGCTAAGGTCTTCGAACACGACCACCCGAGCTCCGATTTCATGAGCATAACTAGTCAAGGCTTTAGAAGCAACATGCATGAGATGTTCCGTAATGGCCCTTTCGCGGTGTGCCAGTCGCTGGAGGAGGCGATGGGCGGACCGGGTACCTACGGCTTGAACCGAGCTCCGTCTGAGTCTGATACATTTTCTCAAATGATTAAGTTTTCCACCGGAGAAGAAAAGAGTATTATTGTTAGAGGAGTTCGAGGCGACAAGCATTCGTTTGATGCCAGAATCCACTCCCACAATGCAACCAGTCTGTTTCAGGTCCGGAACTTCTTTCTCATAGCTAAGAATCAAATACAATTTGTCATTGACTCTTTTAAGTTTCGAGTCTTTCCAACAGTTCTGAGGAATGTATGGATGATGCATAGAAATGGTTTCACCCCAAAGGGTAATACCCTTATGACTTTTATTAAAGTCCCGTTTCCATACAATTGGGACCGTAGAGTTTTTAAACGTAGCCAGAAACCATCTCTTATTGGTTTTGGCTGTCTGATAGGTTGCAGTTATTTGTTTGCATATACTGCAAGCAAGCTGAGACGGAAGCTGAAACTGACCACGGAGGGTTGGGTAATAGGCCTTGGCGAGTCGATTAGAGTTCATTTCTTTGGAATTGAAGACTATAGGACTAAGCCAGTTCAGGGCTTTGATGTAATTTTTGATTACATTTTCGGCTTTAGAAGAACCTTTTATTTTGATTTTGGTGGTACGGATAACTTTCATTGCACTGGTTCCTTTATACCCATGCAGTGAATATTAAGAGATAATTAGACAATACTCGCTAACCACGGGTACAAGACCCGTGGTTTCCGCTCGTAGGAGATCATGAAACTCTTTGAACTTGAACAGAAACTGCAGGAAATGGCTTCTCAGGGCATTTTGGAACCGCGGACCGAGAACAATCCACACATGAAGGTTTCTTATAGAGGGGTTGGTCCGCTTGTTTCTCCCAAATGGAACATCAAGATTTATAAATCGGGTTCCAAGGTCTGTACGGACAATGTCCTTCTGAATGATCTGATTACAGGCAAATTGAAGAGTCCTGACACATCTTTAAAACTCATTCAGATAGACGATGCCGGGGTGGGCTTTCCCCTCTGTGGCGTGTTCGTTGGCGCCTGTTGCGATAACCGAGTGGTCACGGATACAATTCCTGTGTCGTTTTTTCAGGGCCTTGGCAAGCAGTTTTATCTGGACGATTATGCAGAGAGGGGATATGCCTTGATGATGAAGGAATTCAATCCCACTCCTCAAACTCATCGGATTGAGATTTGTACAGGCTATATAAATAAAAGGCTGAAGCACATTCTTCGTGAAAAAAGATACGATGTCCGGGCAGTTGAGATAAAGGGGCTACTTCAGGATCAGCTCGAGAATCTTTTCAAGGAACATGTCAAGAAAGAAACCGGTGTGCCAGATTTGGCTTATGATCCAAAAGGAATGGCACGCCGGGATCTGTGTTTCAGTTATTACAGGGCCCTGAACTGGGGCAAGAAAAATGCTCCGGGGCTACTCAAATCTGGCTGGAAATCAATGCAGGAGGACAAATAATGGATGACAAGACCTGTAAAAAGATTCAAGAGTGTGTGAATGAAACCTATGTGGGGACATTTGGCCGGACTCCTCTGAATCAGCGACTACAGGATATTCTCAGTCAGGCCATCGGACTCTCTCGTTATACGGACATGACCAATCTCAGGGAAGAGGCTGGTGATCTTTTAGGCTCTTTGATTCAGCTCTTCAATGAATGTCATTGGGACATGCCGGAACTGATCAATGAGAACTTGACGAAGATTTTGGAACGGAGCCTCCAGTACAAATCTCTCGGTCGAAAAACAAGTGTTGCAATTTTGGGTGGGGCATACGACCCTATTACAATTGGGCACATTCAAGCAGCAAAATTCGTTCTGAATACCAGTCAGGCCTTCGATGAGGTGTGGGTTACACCGTGTTTTTCACATTTATATAATAAAAAAATGGTGGATTCTGCTTTCCGATCGACCATGTGTGATATTGCCTGCCGTGTTGATCCTCGAATTCATATCTGCACTTATGAGCTTGACAAGAAGTTCCGCGGGGAAACGTATCATATGATGAGGATGCTCCTTGAAGAGCCCTGGATAAAAGGAAAATTTGACTTCTCTTTAATCATTGGAATGGATAATGCAAACTCGTTCGATAAATGGGTCAATTTTGAAGATCTGGAACGACTGGCTCGGTTCGTAATCGTTCCCCGGAAAGGTGTTGAACCGGATCCGAAAGTGAATTGGTATCTAAAACCGCCTCATATTTATCTCAATGGGGAGAATCCTCCGGAGGACACATCTTCGACTCAAATCAGGGCTTTTCTAAAGAAACTGAAAAGATATCCTGAAGTGATGCCCAAGGCCCTGACTGGGCTTCTTGACCCGAATGTTTACCGGTACATTAAACAGAACAATCTCTACAAATGAAAACCGGCCGTACAATAGATTCAAAAGGAATTGTGCGTTGGCATTCGAATGGCGTGCTTCATCGAGAAGACGGACCTGCCATTGAAAGTCCAAATGGAGACAAATCTTGGTTCCTGAATGGGGAGGTACAAAAAGTCATGTGGAATGATGGGACCACATTTTTTTATAAAAATGGAGTCTACCATAAAGAGGATGGTCCTGCCATATTCGGTCCGACTTGGCATTCGTCTTGGTATTTAAACGGAAAGTTTTTGAACGAAGATGAAGAAAAAATTTTTGAACATTTGCAGACCTGTTCTAAAAAGGAACTTCTCGAATGGACGGGAACTATTTTTACTCCAATTATTGAACGACGAATGAGAGAGGAATCATGAAAAAGGTGCAAGTAAAGATGCACTGGAGTAAACGGGAGAATGATTGGGAATTTATTTATCCTGATCTTGATGGCAAATCTTTAAGGGGTGTATTTTTCGACATGACGAAAACAACTGGGCATAAAATTGACTGGGAAATTGAATTCAAGAAAATGCTGACCGATCGCGGGTATGATTACAAGACATACATGCGATAAAATCGTCCCCAGGAGAAAATAAAATGATCAGGCATATTCGCCGGTCTGCTCTTGAAAAGAAAATGGGTCTTCGTTATTATAAGGACCCAGAGGGAGGATTTTCAAACCTTCCCATAACGCCCCATTCTGAAGTGAGCTTAGGTTATGATTGGTTGATCACGATTGAATCCTTGGGGGTGAAACACAAATATAGACTTACTTCAAAATCCGGCATGATGTCCGTTATTGAAATCATTGCGGTCCTTTGCAAAAATACTGACCTGAAGGTACTGTATACGAGAGAAGAAAAGGCAAAAGCTAAACAGGCCTTTGAAAGGAAATTTAAGAAAAAATGATTGGTCATATCCGCAGGCCTGAAGGATATTTCTACGCTGATCTCATCGTTCAGATCGTGAAGCTCACCGGCTGTGAGACCTATTTGGAGCTGGGGACCTATTTCGGGAATACCATTCAGAAGGTTGCCCCTTTCGTGAAACGTTGCGTATGCGTTGATGTCGTGGACATGAGAATGGACAAGACGGTAGGGGAATTTTATAATATCACGACTGATAAATTTTTCGAGTATTTCCATGACAGAGTCGATGTGATCTTCATCGATGCCGACCACCATTATGAATCAGTGAAACGGGACTTCGACCACTCCATTCAGCTTCTGAATAAACAGGGCATCATCATTTTGCATGACACAGATCCGATCGATAAACCCGCGACAGATTATAATCTTTGCGGGGATGTGTACAAAATCGTAGATTACATTCAGGAGAAATATCCGGATGTGTTCAATATGGTCACATTGCCGATCAGTGACATGGGTCTGACCATTGTGAATAGAAAAATAGATCGACGAGTTCTTTCTTATTTATGAATACATTGAAAATTCAATCTGATGAAATACGACTATTTACCACAGGGAAAAGCCATTTGGGAGATGGAATTCTTTATGGCTTGATGTTGAGAAATGAGTCTGACGAACAGGCTCAGTCTTTAACTAAAATAGTTCCGAAAAATACGACTTTGAATGATCTGATAAAGGACATGAAAGTCATTCAAAGGACTTAAAATAAAAGCTGTAATTGTTGATAATTTAAGCCAGTTTTCAGAAGCACAAATTGATAAAGTTTACAGAATCAAATCAGACTTTTTTGTTTTAATAGGGTAGAAATATGAGAAAACTTGCATCAATTCAGCGTGTTGAAGAGATTCTGCCGATTGAAGGAGCTGATTTAATCGAAAAGGTTAGAATCAAAGGTTGGTGGTGTGTTGCAAAAAAAGGTGAATTCAAATCAGGAGATTCTTGTGTTTATTTCGAAATAGATAGTTTGCTTCCCAATATTCCTCAATTTGAATTTTTAGGAAAAGGACGGACTTTAAAAAAGTCTTTACTCTCTGATGGTCAAATGACTGAGGGATATCGTTTAAAAACTGCAAAACTTCGAGGACAGATAAGTCAAGGACTTGCATTACCTCTTTCTTTTTTTCCAGAAATTGGAACACCTGATATTGGACAAGATGTTTCTCAACAACTTCATATTTATAAGTATGATCCTCAGGTTCCTGCTTATTTAGCTGCAGGTATTAAGGGACCGATACCAGGTTTTATTCCTGTTACTGATGAAGAAAGAATTCAAAGTTGTATAGAAGTTCTTGAGAAATATAAGTGTCAACGTTTTTACAGAACTTCTAAAGTTGATGGAACAAGTTCAACATTCTATAAACTCGATAATCAATTTGGTGTTTGTGCTCATAAAGTAGAGTTTGAAGAGAATAATGGAAATGATTATTGGAAAATTGCAAACCAATATCAATTAAAAAATAGATTGACAGAAGGGTTTGCAATTCAAGCAGAAGTTGCAGGAGAGAAGATTGAAAATAATAGACTCAGTCTCAAAGGTGTTGATGCTTTTGTGTTCTATATTTTCGATATCAATAAATGGCAATATTTAAAGCTTGATGACATGAAAGCATTTGTCAAAGATTTAGGAATGAAAACTGTTCCTATTCTTGATGAGAACTTTATTCTAAATCATAGTTGTGATGAGCTACTAAATTTAGCAGATGCACAAAGTGAATTGAACTCTGATTGTCTACAAGAGGGTACTGTAATTAGACTTTATGATAGTACTGAAAAAATAAGTTTCAAGGTGATTTCAAATAAGTATTTAATAAAATGGGGTTTATGATGTTCGTTTGCATATTTGTGAAAAAGTTAAAATAACCATAGATGATGACAAACCGCGAGTACAAATAGGATTCAAATGTATCTGTGGAACAAAATGGAGAGTACCTTTGGCTGATTTGAAGGCGTGTTGTGTGCATTTTCCTGAATATCAAGAAATGTTCAGGACTGATAAATCACGAGAACAATTGGCTTTATCCATATACACATTGCCGCGCAATACAGTCTCCCGTTATGATTTGGCACTAGGTAAAAATTAATTGGGGACAAAGAATAATGCGATATCGTGTAAAAGATATATGGCATCCATCAATAAATAAGGATAAGACCCCATGGGTCTATTCCGATCATCCCAATTTTAATAATGACATCGAACAATTTTTCTGGTGGGTCGCCACTCATAATAATTGGCGATTAGATGGAGTTGAAACGGAACGTCTTTTAGGTGGTTTTGATTCACCTGAAAAAGAATAAGCCAAGTATGGTTGCAAACGTAGGTAATGATAGATTACCAAGTTGATGAAAGGAATAACAGCCGATGCCTTCAGCCATTAAATTCTCACCCAAACAGATCCTGAAATTGCAGGAAAAGGTTAAAGCCGAACAGTTTCTTAAGGAGAAACTGGAGATGGTTAAAAAGACCACATATCCGGGCCATTTGTTCATTGATAATGAAGCCTATAAATTTGAATATATTCTGACAAAGGGTGAATATCTGAAATTGAATGAAGCATTAATAATAGGTTTTATACCAAAAGTCGTGAGCTGGCAATTTAGCAGAAAAAATGATTCTGTGTGGGGTGAGCTGATTTTGAAAGGAAAAGCCTCAGTCATGTACTTACAAATCACCATGTCCATACCGATCAAAATTCCTGATAAGAAAATTATTGACGCTGAATGGCCGTGGCCTCATAATAATGAGAAAAAATGACACCAAGTGTTGCTTGGCTGATCCCCGATCTTGATCTCAAAAGCCCTTCTATCCGGGTCCGGCGCTATAATGTCCATCAGAAACTCGTGTCCATGGGCATTACTTCATTCGTCAGATCTGATTATTACAATACAAGTCTTTTTCAACTGATCGGCGAGCTGATGCCCTACAATGTCATTATTTTTACTCAGATTGCTCAGATGGACAGTGTATTAATGTCCATGATGAAAAATCTCGGGAAAAAAGTGATCTTCGATCATTGCGAGGCGCTTTTTCGTATTGGATTTGAAGATGCTCTGATGAGGACCGCTCAGCACATCGTTTGTTGCTCAACATGCTTGGCCGAGCTCACAAATGAGGCCGGTTATCCAAATACGATCGTTCTGAAGGACCCCATTGAAGACAGGACCGTCGACCATAAATATGAGTGTACCGGTCGGCGACTACGGGCGGGATATCTTGGTATGGGTGGGAATATGCATCTGCTCGACCCTCTTAGGGAATCAATCGAAAAAGCTGATTATGACCTGATCACGATAACTGAGTGGGAAAATTCCACGATTCGCTGGACCCCCGATAACTGGCACAATGACTTTGCTACTTGTGATGTGGCCCTTTGTCCTCAGGCATTTCCTGCAAAATCAAACATAAAGGTGACCACAGCCTTGGCCTTGGGCCTGCCGGTCCTTGCGTCGCCGATAAAGGCATATCAAGAGGTGATCAAACAGGGGATCAATGGTTATCTGTGTCAAGTCCCAGAAGAGTGGGAAGGGGCTCTGATGGCCCTTAAAGATGAAGGGAAAAGATGGTCTGTTGGAGAAGAAGCCAAGGAATCAGTTCAGGATTACACCCTCGATTCTATTGCAAACCAATGGCTTGAAATGTTCAAATCCCTGTAACCCATATATCTGTCAATGTCATACGGGCAAACAATAATCTATTAATACAGATGGAAAAATAGATGTTGAGGAAAAAAAGGGTGTCATTTCCCCCCTCTTCTCAAAAAATTTTATAAAAAGGACAAAAAAATCATGAATAGCCTGAGCCATGATATTGGAGATTTGCCGGAGAGTGTAATGGGAAGTCAGAAGCAGAATCTGGATATCAGTGGCGCAACCTCTGATGATTCCGTTCTGGATCAGGTTATGGCCAGCTGGGCGGAACGGAAAGACGGCCTGACCATGCTGGTCCCGAACTCCGAATATCGTGCGAGCATGCTCCCGAAGAGAACAGCAAACATTTCAAAGGCAGAAGCACTCAAAACCGCTCGGCACATGGTGATGAATAATGATTCCTTGGCCAAAGTGGAACAGTATCTTGAGGCGGCCGTTTTTTCAAATGTATTGGATCAGAAAGAAGCTTCGGCTATCATAGCTGAATATCCTCTTCTCGGTCATCTGTATCTCGATCGTAATGCCGTTGACAATTGCTCAGAGATCAGAAAGGCCTCACAACACCCCTCTGCACGTCATGCCCTCTATGTTGTCATGACTGGTGCATGCAAAGTCTGTGAAAAGAGTTGCGGGGGAATGTGCCCGGAATGCGGGAAAAAGCTCACGAAAGAAATCCCGATCTCAGAGAAGGATCTAAAAGAAGCCAGTCAGCACATGAAGAAAACCGGCTGTATTGTGTCAAATGCAAAAATCGATACTTGGGCTGATCTGAAACAGGCAATGACACCAGTAAAGATCGAGATAAAGGAACGGGTTTATCCACATGCATCACCTGTAAGGGCTTCTCAGACCAAAGTGGACACTCAGGAAGCTTTGAAGAACGCCACGACCCAAGAAGAGAAAAACAGCACGATAAGAAATACCATAAACGCCCGTGAAGTTCTTCCGATCGCTCGGGCCATTGGTGAGATGCTCCTCAAAGGGACGGATTTTAGCATTGTCAGGAAAGAAGTCGAGACAAGATTTGCGAGCAAAGACTTGGTCAAATCGGCTCTCGAGCTTCTGCACAAAAAGGCCAGTCCCGAATTATTGCTGACACATATGGCTGCATTTCCATTTCTGTATGACGGTGATTGTCATAAGTGTAAAGCTTTTCTGGATGATCATGCAATCAAGGTTGCATCAGTTTTCCCAATCGAGCAGTGCAAAGACTGTCAGAACCGCAAGAATGCAACACGGTCCTGCAGTCTTCTCGGCGCCAAGATCATGGGCATGACGGCGAACGATGTTGATATGGCAATATCCGAATTGCAAGCTCACGGCCGGCTATCCTCTAGTGATGTCAGAGATCTCAAGGCAATTTCTGATCTCAAGACTCGTCTTACGAAAGCAGTCAGACTTGCCTATTCTGTGAAAAATGCAGAACCCAAACATCAATTTTTCACCAAAAACGATTTGATCTTGTCAGCCGAGTCTTTCGCTGGCAGAGAGAATTCTGTTTTATGGGCCGTGGATGCCCTTTCAAAGCTTGCTACAGTTACAAAGATAAAGGCCACGCTTGGAGAGATACAGGCAAATGTTGATCAGGTCTTGGATGACGCCATAGCGACCGCGAAAACCATTTATGCCGATTCTCTGGACGGGTGCATGACTGAAAGCTATCGGTTTGCTTCAAATCCGAAACTTATTCAAGCTGAAAAATGTCAGAAATGTCCTTATAATGACGGCATGCAGTGCCGGCAGCAGGGTTTTGTTTTTTCGCAGGACAATACAAATGAGGAGACTGCAGAAGTTCAGGACATTCGAAACTTTTTTGCCGGTTCAGATATGATTGTTGATGTCAACGCAAAAAATCCGAAAAAGATGATCGATATCGGATTCGTCAATGAGGGGTCAAAACTGTCTGTGGATCTCGGCAAAGTTGCAGACATCAGCTACAGAGATCTTCTTGATTCCAAGCTCGCAGATGTAGATGTCAGTCCGGTGAATGCCGGTACACAGTCGCTTGAAATTCAGAGCTTCATGGGTGGAGACGGAATGGATCTTTCATCCATTCTTTAAAAAACTTTATTCAAGTCTCAGCTCGGGCGGGGGATCATAAGCATCGTTCATGGGCGTGTAGATAAAGGGTTCTCCGTATCCTGCCTTTCTTATATCTAGGGCTATTTCTTCTGGTTTATATCCCCAGTTTTCACATTGGCCTGCATGCCAGCAATAAATAAAATGGCAGAAGGCCACTTTTAATCCTTTTTTTCTAATAGATGCAGAAATCATTCCATCATCTCCAAAGGCCCCCAATTTCTGCTCATTAAAAAGCTCCAAAGGAAAGGCATCTCTTCTGACAAGTTTTAGGGTATTTCCAACTGCTTCGCAGTAACAGATGTCTGGCAGGATTTTATAAGGAACCTGTAAATTTGTCGGAGGAAGATGTGGAGTTAAAAGAGCCAGCTCGGGATGATTGTCCATAATCTTGATCATCTGCTCGAGCCAATCAGGTTGAATCTTTGGAGGAAAGATGTCGTTGTCCGTTACGCAAAAATATTTATTTGCGGTTTCAGTCATGGCATAGAATACTAGTTTGTCATAGAGGCATCCGGTATTTCGACTATCCAGCATAAGAGAAGTAATTCGGCCTGTTTTAAGAAGGTTGATTAATTTATCCTGGGTTTCGTGGTCAGAACCATTATCATAAATATGAAGTTGAAAGGATCCCGGCTCGGTTCTTTCATAAATTTTATTGATAGCCTCAATTGTAAGATTATACCGGAAAAAACTAGTCATGAAAATGGGTATCATAATTAATCTTTTATGTTGAGTTTGTAATAAACGGATAATTTTTTTGCTTGTTCATCTCTTGCTATAGCTGCATCTTCTTGTGTAAGGAAATAGCCAATAGTAATTCTTTTGTTGTTGTGGCTTATGTAGGATAAAAATTTTCCTGATTTTTTATGAAGAGAGACCCCAGTATAGCCACTTGTATTATTTTTTCGTTTCAAGAAATTCCTAGTGTTCTCCGCGTGAGAAACTATCCTTAAATTCCCCCTCCTATTATTTAGTTTATTATTGTCTATATGGTCAATCTCTTTGTTCGCTGATACTGCTAAAAGGAGCCTATGCATAGGAACCAATTTATTATTTATACGAGATACGGCGTAGCCAAGTGAGGAATGCCAGCCGTAATTTTTTACAAGGGGTAAATCTTCTTTATTGATAATAGCTACATGATCCTTTGTTAGTTTTATTCCCACAATATTAAGGTCATCATAAAATATTAGGGTTATGTCTTTTTTTCTTCTCGCGGCGGATAACTCTTTATTTAGACACCCACAAGATTGGGTATTTTTCTGTTTTAAAGAGTTCCCTGAAATTTTAATATCAGATCCACAATCACATTTACATAACCAGCAGGTGTGCCCCCATTTATTGTTTTCTATTCTTTTTAGAACGGAGAGCCTTCCGAATTTTTTTCCTGATAGGTCTATTAATACATCTCTCATAGACACTCATACCCTTTCCGTTTAATCCCTATTAACGTCGGCTATTAATAATACATTAAAAGACAGGTGAATATAAAATAGTTTTTAGGGTGTGGGTTCATCCAAATCATACGGGTCGAACATAATTAATTGATCCGGAGGAGTATCGTCGGTGGGTCTCAGAGGATAAGGAATAAATTTTTTCGCCCCAGATTTGAGCAGATCTTTGTAGATGGCACAGGATTCAGATTTATCTTTGTGCTCGCAATTGAAATATAATGGACATTCGAAATTAAGATGGCAAATCATTTTTTGATTTTCCGTTGGGTTTCGAAAAATTCGAAAATTTTTTAAAATGAAAGATTTTTATGGTTGGATTTTGTTTATTTGAATCTAATTTTTACAGGAGCTATTGACAGGGCCGTATGTCTTCTCTATGAAATCTCTGAAGAGGGCCGCGTATTTCCGAATCCATTCGTGTTCTGCTTCGAGAGACAGGTCCCGACCCGCCCGTTCAGATTGGATCCAGCGGTGTTTTTTTATTTCTTCGACCTGCAGGTCAATAAATTCTTTTAACTCCATAAGGCCCCTCCATTTTCCCAAAATGAAAAATCGGAGAAATCCCTATTCCTATTTCTTTTTATGCTAATAAATATACTAATATTTTGAGAAGAAGATAGGAAAAAATTGCCTACCCCTTGATAATCTCTTAATTTTCAATATGAATAGCTTATTATGGAACTAATAACTACTTACATAAAGCGTTTTGCTGCAGACCTTGGTGAGGATTCAAGACTCACCTATTGGAAAGAGCAACTCAAGAATAAATACGGTTTAGAGGTAAAAATAGGTGAAAGCGTACATGACGCCGGCTGGATTCTTCGTGAAATCAGTTTCATTTTAAGGCCCATACCCGACGAGCTTGTACGGGCTTGCGGACTTGATACGATCACTCTTCGTTATCTTGGGACTAATCAGGAACGGTACCCAAATCATGGATATTTCTGTGGGAAAGATGTAACCCTTAATTCTGATATTTTTGTTAATCCTGATCAGCCGAACGATTTTTTCAACGAAAATAATTATTTTATTACACGCCCCCAACAGACATTAATTCATGAAATCGGCCATGCACTGGACGCTAATTTTGGTCATATCTCAGAACAAGAGCCATGGATGAAATTATCTGGATGGAGCAAAGAATATAAACCAGGATTTAAACAATTGAAAATAAAAGAAAAAGGTACTCCAGAAGTTATTGGTGAGATGTACTATTCTCCAAGTGCTTTATTCACAAGGGCTTACGCTTCTCGAAATTCATGGGATGATTTCGCGGACAGTTTCAGTTTTTTTGTCGCAGGCATGCCTGATAGGGTTCCCGCTACTAAAAGGGTTTATCTCGATAATCTTCTCAAAAAATATTACTGATAATATTCCTTTAAAACAATTCCGGATCTGAAGTACAATCATTATTGGACTATTTTTGTCCCAAAAATAGACTCCTATTAGAATGAAATTATAATAATCTCCTAATACGATATGTTTAGAAGAGGAGTATAATTCACCATGAAAAAAACGATTAATTTTTCAGATCAGCAGATAGCTTCCATAGAAAAAATATGTGAAGAAAAAGCTATAAGTTTTAGTGAGATGATAAAAAGGCTCGTTGATGAGCATCTTGAGAGGATTAATCAGGATAGAGGAAATTAAATGGATGTCGAGACATATAGTCACAGTATAGCGAATAGAAAAAGGATTCAAAGTTATAATGAGGCTAAATTCATAGACATAACAGGGCAAAAATTTGGAAAACTCTTAGTCATATCTCGAAGTAATAGTTTATGGAATTGCATTTGTGACTGTGGGAATAAAATATCTGTGGCTTCCGGTAGTAGTTTGAGAAAGGGGCATACAAGGAGTTGTGGTTGTTTAAAAATAGTGGCGGAAGATTTGACAGGGCAACGATTTGGAAAATTATTAGTCATTTCTCGGACAAAAATAAAGGGTAAGGATGTGAAATGGGATTGTGTGTGTGATTGTGGAAATAAAACCATTGCTCATTCGGGGGGTTTAAAAAACGGCAGTAGAAAAAGTTGTGGTTGTTTGATAAAATATTCTGATGAAACTTTGTCCTCCAAACATGCTCTTTATTACAAATATCAATATAGTGCAAAAAAGAGAGATATCTTTTTTAACCTGTCTTTTGAACAGGTGATGTTTTTAATGCAACAAAATTGTTATTATTGCGGGAAAAAACCAAGTCAGTATAAAGATCATCCTGATGCGAGAAAGGGTCTTTTTTATAATGGCATTGATAGAATAAATAGCAAGGGATCTTATGAGATTTCAAATGTGGTTACTTGTTGTAAGGAATGCAATTACTTAAAATGGAATAGAAATAAAAATGAATTTATTGATTGGCTAAAAGAATGTTACTCAGGGCCAAAATTTTTAGTAACACATAACAAAATGACTTTGCCAGATAAAAATGAAGGTAGTGTTTTTTCATCTGAATATGCATTATTCAGTATTTATAAAAGAACATGCGCTAAATATAGAGGGCATTCTTTTGAATTATGTTTTGAAGAATTTTTTTATATGACTCAGCAGAATTGTTATTATTGTGGAATATCTCCCTCTAATTTTTATAGGTCAAAAAATGCCAAGAAAGGTTTTTATTATAACGGCATTGACAGGATTAATAATGAGTTGGGGTATACCAAAAGTAATTCCGTTTGTTGTTGTAAAGATTGTAATAATTCGAAAAGTAATCTGACTCAAGAGGAGTTTATCAACAGGATTAAAAAATGTTATAATCATTTAAAGACACAGGGAGAGATATTATGAACGCTACCATCTCCCTGGCCCTGATAGTCAAGAATGTTGAGGCTACTTTAGATGCCTGTCTTTCCAGTTTTGGCCCTGTCGTGGATGAGATCATTCTGGTCGATACGGGATCTACGGACAGGACCCTTGAAATAGCCAGAAAATATACGGACAAGATTTATTATTTTGAATGGGTCAATGATTTTTCTGCTGCCAGAAATTTCTCATTTGAAAAATGCACAAAAACCATGATTTTGTGGGTGGATGGAGACGATTATTTGCTTCCAGAAGACGCCCAGAAGATCAAGAATCTTGATTTCACAGATAAAGACATTATCATATGCAATTATGAGTATGCCCATGATCAGCAGGGCAAGTCTATTTGTACAGTACCGAGAGAACGTATTATCAGGCGAGATTTGTTCATTTCAGGAAAAATAGTGTGGCAAGAACCAATACATGAATACTTGACTTTAGGGAATGACAAGCCACTTTTTATTTCTGACATTTCGACCCACCATGATAAACAGCACGGGACATCGGAACGAAATCTGACTATGCTTGAGGACATATATAAGAAAAAAGATTCTTCTCGTAACACTTATTACTTGGGAAAAGAGTACTTTGAAAGTGCGAGATATGACGATGCAATAAAATATCTTGATATGTTTGTCAAACGAGAAGATGCCTTTTGGGAAGATGTTTATCAAGCTCATTACAAACTGGCCGTCTGTTATTTTCAGAAAGGCCTTAAAACTCCAGAAGAAGAGAGAAAATTCAAGCACCATATTTTCGAGTCTGTAAAAATTGAAGATCGTTGGGCGGAGCCTTTTTATTTGCTCGCACTCCTCTTCCAAAACAGAGGATATACAGAACGGGCCATGGCCTTTTATAAACTTTGTATGGACATAAAACGACCTAAAGAGCTCTTAACATCTTATCAACCAGAGTACTATACTTGGTTACCTGCATTAAATCTTGCTTTATGTTACAGTAACATGGGTGATATGGAAAATGCAAAGAAATATAACGATATTGTTTTGAAATATCAGCCCAATGATGACCGGGCCATAAATAATGACAAAATTCTATGCAATGCTCTGGGTCTTAATAAACCATCTCCGACCGATATCAGCCTAAAGGATGGAGCTGGTAAACGCCTAAATCTCGGGTGCGGGAACAAACCCCTTCCGGGCTATGTGAATTGCGACATCTTCAAGGGCCCGATCGTCGATGAGGTCTTTCCCCTAGATGCAATTCCTTATAAAAATTCGAGCATTTCCGCCATAGCCTCAGAGCATGCTCTCGAGCATCTCCCATACATGCGGGCTGAAAAGGCCCTGAAAGAATGGTTCCGGGTCCTGATACCGGGTGGGGAATTAAATCTTAAAATTCCTGAGTTCGAGGACTGTTGCAGGTCATATCTGGAAGCTCCTGACGACTCAAATCGAAAATGGTTCAAATACACCATCTACGGCATCCAGGTGAGCCAAGCGGGCGAGCCGGACGATGCACAGATACACAAGTGGGGTTACTCTCAGCGTGAGATTAACGGGCTCTTGGAGGCCATAGGATTCATCATCGACTATAATGAGCGCTACAACGGATTTAATACGCCCAGTCAGGGCCTTCGCGCTGTGAAGCCTGTGGCGCCTTTAAAGATCGGCTGGGTCTGTCCTCAGAACAGAGAAGCGGCCCAGTCCCGGATCCGGGTCCTGAATGTCGATAGATGGCTCAGGTCCCGGGGCTATCAATCAAAAATTATTGACACTTATTCAGATGCCTTTAATATTTTAATCGTAGGCAAAACTTTCGATGAATTCAGTCTAAATTCGATTCATGATTTAAAGTCCAAAGGCAAGGTTATTTACGGAGATGTTTGTGAATCTTTGTTCGAGTTTCCATATTTCAAAGAAATCATTTCTCTTTGTGATAAGGTGATTTGTTGTTCCAGTAAACTTGCTGAACTGGTCAATCAATACAATCCTAATACACTGGTCATAGAGGATGCCACGGAGTAAAAATATGAAGGATTATGTAGAATATCTTGATATTATTGAAGAAAACAAATGGGTAGAAATTCTTGGAAATATTCATGTTTTCAAGAAACGTGATGGAGGAATTGCCGTCATACACCCAAATATTCAGCACTTTGAAACAGTAAATGAATGGCAATCCATCTGTTATCGCATAGTTAACAATGTAAGAATAGACGGGATAACCTATAAGAATTCAAATTTGTCAGGATTAAAAATAGACCTTGAAAAAGAACTGAATTTTTTGTCATCTATTTTTGTTCCTGGACGGGTCGGTGGAGTATGAATTCACTCAACCACAATGTTCCTCAAGATTCTTTTCATACTCCTGATCATTCAACTGACTTCCTGGAAAAGCCCCAGAATTTAAGAGAGCGTAGGGCTACATATCGGTGGTTTTATAATAACAATCCTGAAGTCAGTACCTTTATAGATTTTCTCTGTTGTATAAAATGCGAATTAATACAGGGCATTAATTCTTTAGTTTTCAATTTTTATAAAACTCTTTGTTCCGATTTAAAGTTAAATGTGGTTCTCATTGATATGACGCGTGAATATTATCTGTTTGGGAATGTATTTCCTTATGCCGAGCTTGGTAAGGTAGATGAAACTCCCAGTTGCAGTCGATATGACATGGCTCTTGGAAGGAATAAGCGGCTGAAAGAAAAAATTCATTATTTCTGGAAAAATATTACTTTTCTTCCTCCGGATCAAGTCAGGGTTCGAAAAAATCCTTTGCGTAATGATGACAGGATCGAGTATATGCCTGATCCTGAAACTCTGCGTGTTATGAGAGCCGTGACAGGGCAATCTGATCTATGTCAAAAATCAGGTTTTTCTCAGGATACAAATATCATTCTCCTTAATACCGATCCATATGAAGGGTCTCATGTATTTCATATGGCGAAAAAAAATTCTTCCTATGATATTCTGGGCACGTCCATTCTTGAAAGGCACATGAATGAACTGAACAAAAAATCTCCAAAATTAAATTTGATAACATCTCCCATGGAGGCAATTTTATTAGGAGAGAGACTCAGATTTTATGTGGAAGATTATTTGTTCAAACCATTGGCCATAAAAAATAAATTTATAAATTCCAAGGGGGACCCTATTTATCCCTCTGTTCATATTGAAACGAATTGGGAGCCAAAAAATGAATAAGGAAATTTTGAAGGGCCTAAAATTGCTCGGCCTGATTATTGGGGCCCTTGCAATCATCATCGGAATATGGCTTGGGCTGGCTTGGGGCATTGGCTGGGCCATGGATCGAATATTCGATTTTGTTAATTTCAGCCAGTCTCAATATATTGTTTTCGGATCATGCGTTCTGGTATTCACTCTGGTCACACAGATAATCACCATGTCAATGACCGTATGGTTTCTGGTATCATGGGGAAAAGCTCGAGTACAGAAAATCATTCCGAAGAAGCCCTGAAAAATGCCTTCTCGATATGACATAGCATTGGGAAAGACGTTTCCTGAAGGTCGGCAAAATGTACACCAAGATAAATGGTTGTATTTAAAGGGAAATATTCTGAAAGAGCCTTCGGAAGAGAATAATCGAAATGTAAAAGTATATTGGTATAATCCCGATAAGCATCCGGATAAAATTGTTCTTGAAAATCTCTCGGGTGAAAAGATTTGGTTGAAAATAAAAAAAGAATCAAATACTAAATGGACGGTTGTTAAATGAGCCTGAAAGTAATGTCCTGCAGTTACGGCGGAAATTCTGTTCTCGTGGAGAATCTCAGACCTCTCATAGAGAGTCTAAGCATGGAACTTTGCACGATCCACGAATGGGATTCAGCCAATATTAAATGGGAAGCTGGAACATGGCGCCAGCATCTGTCTCAGGCGGATATCATCATAGTCCCATCCAATTATGAAATACAGCTGGCGAAGTCAGCGAATCGCGTGACTCAGGCCATGGCCCTTGGCAAGGCCGTTGTCTGCTCTCCTCTTCAGGCTTACCTCGATGTTGATAGGGATCACCCTGGTTGCATGCTGATAGCTCGGACAAATGAAGAATGGAAAGAGCACTTGACCAGACTCAGGGATGATGAGGCATTCCGGAAGGAGCTCGGGCAACGGGCCCTTGAAGCATCTAAGGATTATTTTATTGATGCAATCGGCGCCAAATGGGTATCTGCACTGTTCTCGTCGGATGATAAAGTAGACATTGTAATCCCCACATATAATAATCTCAGATGTCTTAAGTTATGCATTGAAAGTATTAGGGCATGCACCAGTATACCTTATAAAACAATTGTTGTGAACAATGGGCCTGATGAATCCGTCCATCAATATCTGTCTGAACAGGCTGACATCAATTACATCCGGACCGGTCGGATGACATTTGCTCAGGCTGTAAATAAAGGAATTCAGGCAGGAACTTCGAAATATGTCTGCATACAGAATGATGACACCATTGTCAGCAAAGGCTGGATGAATGAGCTTATCCGGCCGGTGCAGGAAAACAGTCAGGTCGGGGCCGTGGGTTGTTTGAGCAATTGCGATAAAAATTGGTTGCATTCCTTGAACATTAATATCGGAGGGGTCGATCTTCTTCCGGGGAGCAACACATTTGAGCAGATCGAGCCGATTGTTCAGCAGATACATAATTATAAATCCCCCTATTCAGACAGGCCCCAGAGACCTTGGATTGCATTTTACTGCACCTTGATACCGCGGGAAGTGATCAACAAGGTCGGGATACTGGATGAGAAGTTTGAGAACTCCGGGGAAGATGTCGACATGTGCAATAGAATCAGAAAACAGGGCTATCGGATTGTTCAAAATTACAAATCGTTTGTCTATCATTTTGGCGCGGTTGGAAGACACATTCTCGAGGCGGAGCAGTACGATGAATACCATGCTGCCGACAAGAGGACAACGCTCTATCTGAATGAAAAATACACCAGGGAGAATGTGGTCATTTATTCTGGCCCAAGTTGGGAAAAATGGGATTTTCGTAATGTAGATCAGGGCGGGATCGGGGGAAGTGAGACATGGCAGGTGTGCCTGGCCCGGGAACTGGCGAAGTTGAATTATAGAGTGAAGTCCTTTTGTGACTGTCCGGAACCAGGGCTCATGGACGGGGGCATTGAATATCGTCATTATACGGATTATAACCGGTATATCGAACAGAATTTTATTGATTATTTTATTTCATCTCGGACGACTGACCCCTTTGGTTATCCTTTGAGAACCGGAAAGACCTTCGTGCAAATTCACGATATTTTTCTTCTCAGTGACAGAACTCGGACACATCTCGATAAAGTTAATAAGTTCTGCATACTGAGCAATTGGCACAGAAAATTTGCAGGGGAATATCACAGCATACCTGATGACAAATTCGAGCTCATGGCCAATGGGTTGGACTTTAGCAGATATGACGGAATCAAGGTGGAACGGAACCCGTTCCGTCTGTTCTATTCATCGTCTCTGGACCGTGGCCTAGATACGTTGCTTTATTTGTTTCCTTTCATGAAAGAGGAGATCCCTCAGCTGGAACTTCATATTTTTTATGGAATGAAAACATGGGAGGCGGCGATTCGTCAGAGGAATAACCCTGACGAGATGAAAAAAATGGAAGAGATTAAAAAAGGGATGGAGCAACCGGGAGTTCATTACCATGGCCGGGTAGGGCAAAAAGAATTGGCAATTGAGCAATTGAAGAGTTCTTTGTGGGCCTATTGTACAGATTTCGAAGAGACCAGTTCAATAACTGCGATCGAAGCCCAGCGGGCCGGATGCCCCGTCATAGCAAGCAATTATGCAGGGCTCCAGACGACTGTGGGAGATTCAGGAATTCTTATTGGTAACGGTAATAAAGGGGAATCTTACACAAAGGAATATCGAGAACGATTTGTGGCTGAATGCCTCAGTCTTTTAAAGGATAAGGAAAAGTGGCAATATTGGTCAGAGAGAGGACTTAAGAATTCTGAAAAATATTCTTGGGCAAATGTCGCCCGTATGTGGCAGGAACTTTTTAAGAAATGCTGATTCTGTTCATCATCTCTACTGTGGGCATTTGCGGTTTTGTATTGTGGGAAATTATAAGTTTGATTGTCTATCATTTAAAGAAGAGAAAAAATCTCAAAATAAAGTCATAACAAATGAAGGAGCAAAAGATTTTTTCCCTCTAAACATTTTTTCAGAGGGAGAATTCTTTTTATGAGTATTACAATTTTTGTTTTGGGTTTCGTTTCTGCTATAGTAGCAATTCTTATTGTTGTTGTAGTGGTGATAATGCTCAAGATGAAAGGTGTCAGGCAGGTTGAGGATCGGCTCAATCAATCCATTGTACGGGTTGAAGAGAATTTGAGCAATTCTATGGCACATCTTGAAACTCAAATGGAAAGGAAGATTTCTGACGTATCCGATGATGCCGGAAATGCTGTCAAAGCTCTTCATGATAATCTGATGCTTACCCAAGAGCGTCTACATCGGGAAATCAACGATGGTGATCAAGGTCTCTATCGTAGAGCTGATGAGGTAATAAGAGAAGCAAAGAGTTATACCGACAGCAGATTTGACAAAGTTTCTCTGAAATTTGATGATAGGGGAATCATACCTTCAGTCGAACAAAGAGGCGAGAGAAGATAAATCAATTCAAGAGGGGAAGGTTTTTTGCTCCGAAAATTATGGACCGATATTTTATAGCTCGTCAACAACATGCTAAAATCAAACTGGTCATTCCTGATGATCAGGATGTTGAGAAATATTCTGAACAACAACAGGATCCTGTGGAGTATGCATTGGAGAAAAAGGCAGAACTCTGTGAAAAAATAGCCAAGAGTGTGGGAATTAAATCTGGAGATATTCCTGAATTTGTCAAACGGAGCAAATTAATGTCCCGGTCCATAGAGGAACTCGCGATCATGTATCCCAGTATGTGGAAGAGTCATAAAATCAAATAATCAGGTAGATCTTTAATAATCACTTAAGACAGAATCCTTTTATGAAATTAATAGTTGAAACAGACCTCGGCCGGGATCCGGATGATTTTTTTGCTCTGTGCTATTTTATTGATGCCGGCGTGGATTTGAAATTGATCACGATCAGCCCGGGAGATCCTGATCAGGTCGCCGTGGCCAGATTCATTCTGAAGGAATGTGATCTCGATATTCCTGTGGGAGTCAGTAATATCACCAGGAACAAGAAATCAGTGGGAAGCATCCATACAGAACTGCTCAAAAAATACAGCTATCCGGAAAGGGTCCAAGCTGATGGCACTGGCCATTTTTTTATGAGAGAAATATGGAATAAAGAGGGGGCCGAGAAAGATAACACAAGTCAGTTTTTTGGTTGTGGCCCTCTGGATTCCATTGGAAATCTCTGTTATGCCGGTGAGGTTGATGAGGATGTCTGTCTGCCTGTAAGAGCCACGGTTCAGGGAGGCTACATTTCATACGAGACCTTGGCCCGGGCCGGAATCAACCCACCTATTAAACTCGATAAGTTTATCGGTCAGGAATTTGTACCTACATTCAATCTGAATGGTAATAGAAAAGCAGGGCAAGCTTTTTTGAATTCGCCCATTATTGAAAAAAGGTTTATTTCGAAGAATGTTTGTCACACGATTGTCTATGATAAAAAAGTGCATGAGTTCGTGAAGGAACATAAACCTAAGAGCCGGGCCGGGGAACTGCTTCGAGAGGGTATGGATTTGTATTTACAGAGGCATCCTGAAGGAAAGAAATTTCATGACCCCTCCGCGGCCGTGTGCCATATGCACCCGGAGATTGGGCAATGGGTTGATGGCCAGCTGATGTATGAGAAGGGCAAATGGGGCACAAGATTAGACGAGCCACACAATTGCAAGATAATCGGGACCTTGAATTATGAGAAACTATGGGAGCATATCGCTCTCGGTACATAAATAATCTCTTAAAACAAAATTATGAATAGATACGAAATAGCACTTGGAAAATCGCCTGATCCGAACGAATTAACTAATTCAGAGAAAGGGTTCAAGGCCATATGGGGTAAAGCCCATCCTGACCCTCAGGATATTTTTTGTTTTACCCCATATAGCCCTTTAGTTGTCAGCCGGAATATCATTCTGGATTCTGATGGAAGATTTATAGGGGCGGTTTCATGAGCAGATATTCTATAGCACTCGGCAAGAAACCTCCCAAAGTCCGTAAAAAGGCTGTTGCTAAAAAGAAGGATAAAAAAGTTTTATCGCAAAGAGCCAAGGAATCGATAATATCAAGACTTCTTCAGACTTCTGAGGGCCGTCAAAGGCTTGCACAGTCGATGGCACAGCCATTACGAGGGCCAAGAATGGATTATGCAGGTATAGCTCGCAGGGCATTTACGGTTCAACCTCTTCCTGAGGGAGCCCTGCCAATATATGAAGGAGTCAATGAAACTCGTCGCGATGATGAAAATGAACGATATCTTGATTCAGTTGTTGTGGGGAAAGACGCACCTAATTATCCAATACGCCCTCGTGCCACCCCTCCGGGTCCTCATGCCATTCAAGGCCGGAGAATTCTTTTCCCTCTTTTTGAATTATCGTCAAATCTTACGATACCTCTCACGGCGATACGGGAGAGACGGTTTGATTTGATTGAGAGGGCCCAAGAACTTGCCGGGGCAGAAATAGATGAACAGGTCATAGAAAGATTAAGGGATATACAGAATTTCAGGAGACCCAGGCCCCGTCGTGGAAATAATGTTTCCGGTGGGATAATAGGGGGTCGGTGAATAATGAACCGATTTGAAATAGCATTAGGTAAGGAACCACCGAATATCGAGCCGGCGCCGGAACTCATGAAAGAACGGCCCAAACCCGGGCCATCTCGTGATGTAAATGATCCTGTTGTCCAGGATGGCTTGATACAACAATGTCTCCAGTCGGCACAAGGTCGATTGAGACTTGCAGCATCGATGACTGAACCCTTACAGGCCCAATTAAATTCTAATTCTTTTGCTCGCAGATTCCTTTCCATGGAACAGCTCCCCGATGGTGCTCTGCCGGCTTATGATAAGGACCGTGGTGTAACAGCATATACCATTGCTGAAGATGGCCAGAATATTCAGGCCATATCGAGGTCAAATCGTGTTTTTGCCCCTTTGTTTGAAATCGCCAGCAATCCGGAAATTTCCCTGAGTCAAATGCGTCAAAGACCATCTGAATCATTTAATCGAGCTCGACAGCAGGCATTTCAGGCTATAAGAAATATGGAAGAAGAGATGTGTCTTTCTCTTTTGGCAGGCATGACAAATTCTTCTGAAAGAAATCTTTACACAAATGAACAGACATTAAGTCGGGATGTTTTTACAGAAGCCTTTTCGATGATTGAGCGGTCTGATCTCAGAGTCAATCATGTTTTGATGAATGAAAATCATTATTCGGAAATGCTTGGTTGGGGAAGAGAGTTCATTGATGCACAAGATCATTATGTCCGACGACCGGATGCAGGAGTCATGGGTGGTATATGGGATGCAACGATAACGACCTCTCGAGCAGTTCCCGCGGGTGAAATTTATTTACTTGCTGAGCCACAATTTGTCGGTCATATGCCTGTTCGAACTCCCATTACAGTCCTCAGTGCGGATAATCCGGAACGAATGACATTAGGTTGGGCAATTTTTGAAAATATCGGGATGGCCTGTCTCAATCCGACATCTGTGGTTAGAGTTAATCTTATAACTCCGATAGAAACTCAGTTCCTTGCTTCCTGTGTTGTGGGAGGAAGAGCATGAACAGGTACGACATAGCTCTCGGAAAACTTCCTCCCAAAACAAAATATAAACCTCCAAGCGTATGGTTGCCGAAGTTTGAGGGACCAGGCGTCATGCAAATGGATCCGGTCGTGGCCCGGACCATAGATATGCTCGCGACTCTTCCGGATGAGCTTCCACCAAGAAGACGAGGATCCATAGTGACGTCCGGAGAAATATCTCAGACTGACCGGGAAAACATCTTAGAGCAATATATGCGGACTCATGAGGGTCGTACGAGACTCGGTACGGCAATGGCCGGATCTTTAACGAATCAAGTTAATTACCAATCCATGGCTCGTCGAATGTTTTTGTTTAATGATTTAGCAGGTGCAGCACTGCCGATTTTTAACGATGTGGCAGGTGAACCGGCATTCAGTGAAGATGGTGAACATATTATCATTCTGCCGAGACCCCGTATAGTTTTTTCGCAGGAGTTTGATTCTCAGGCCCTTGTCCCTGTTTTCGGGCTTTCAGTATCTCCTGAAATGACCTTGAATTCAATACGGCAAAGGCGATTTGATTTAATCGATCGGATGCAGGATCTTGTGATTCAGACGTTTCGAGAGGAAGAAGACAGTCGGGCATTCATGCTCCTTGATCGGATGATAGATCTCAACAACAGGAATATCACGACATCAGAACGGGTTTTAACTCCCGAGATTTTGATGAATGCTTTTGCTGTGGTGGAGGCGGATGATCTCAGAGTTGCAAATGTCTATATGAATGCTCAGATATACACAATGGTGCGACGATGGGGTAGAGAGGGCAGAAGAGATATTCTGGATATTGTCACCAATAGAAATCTTTTGATGCAGGGACTGATGGCTACGATATGGGGGGCACAGATCATAGTAACCCGTTCAGTTCCGGAGAACACGATTTATGTGACGGCCGAGCCGCAATATGTTGGAAGAATATTCCAGAGTAATTTCAGTGTCATCAGTGCTGATGACCCTATGAATCGAACCCTTGGATGGCAATTTTCAGAACAAATCGGAATGTGTACTGTGAATTCTCATGGCGCTGCCAGATTGACTTTTGAAAACCCTCTCACGGGTGGTGCATCAGCACAACCTCTGAGCCCCCATTCGAGAAGAACATTTTTAAGTTCATCTGTAATTGGCAGGAGATAGAAAAAATGGAGTGTAAATCCTGTGACACACATGTTGAATACCCATTGATGCCCTCTGTGATGGGGCATGTTTATGGCCCATCCTGTCATGTCTGTGGCCGTGGCAATGCCATTTACATTGAAACCGGAAAGGCCCCTAAATGGTGTCCTAAGGATATGAAAAATGCATTGTCTGCAATTCTCCGCAAATGTCAGTATGAGGTTCTAACGCCGGAACTCATTGAAAAATTTGAATCAGAGATATTGAAAATTTTTTCCATAAAACAAGAAGGGAAGAAAATATGAATAATCAGGAAAAATCAATTGAACTCACAAATAAATTTCCGGAACTTTCTGGTCAACGTAGGGAAGATTTATGCGGAGCTTTTTCAGAAGCTGTGGAATGGGGCCGTGAAGATCAAAAGCAATGCATATTTCATCCTGAATCTATGGGTATGGATCTTCCCGTTCAAGAGCTAAAAACTGTCAAAGACATTATAGAGGAACTATCAAAGATGCCTTCTCACCTTCCCGCATTGTTTTATTGCATGTTGGAAGTTTCAGATAAAATTGCGGTAGGTTATACACCTTTTAGTAAAATTCAGATAAAAAGAGTGGAGCAAAAAAAAGAAGGCTGGTATGAAGAGTCAGACAAGCCTGATGCTATAGATATAGTTGCCATGACAGATTTATAAATACACTTTTCATTTAAAGGAGAATTTATGACATATATTGAAGCACCTAATTATGTTTTCCCTGTGAGCAAAAAAAGCATTTTCCTAGCAGGAACCATTCAGGGAACTATCACGGACTGGCAGGCTGAAGTCGCTGATGCCTTAAAGAATTTTGATATTGTCGTGTTCAATCCGAGAAGGAAAAACTTTCCCATTCATGATCCCAGTGCTGCCGAAGAGCAGATTACTTGGGAGTTCAAAATGCTCCGCCAAGCTGATATGATTTCTTTTTGGTTCGCGAAAGAAACTCTGGGACCGATCGTACTTTTTGAGCTTGGACAACATTCTATGACCCAGAAGCCAATCGTAATCGGAATGGATCCGAAATATCCCCGGCGCCAAGATGTCGAAATTCAGACCAAGTTGATTCGGCCGGAAATCCCCATCACCTATTCCATGGAAGATTTTACAAATGCCATCTCGGATATGATCAATCAGATTTTGCTTGTATAATGAATCGATTCAAGATTCTCCGTCTGAACAAAGGGATTCTTGGGCGGGTTTATCTGAAGCTTTTGGATTGGATGGAAGAGTTTCGAGAGAAACTCGAATTTGTTCCTCTCTATTACAGGAGATTCAAGTATAGCCCATATAAGCAGTGGTACTGGTATTTAAGACTCGATCTTGTCAATGGTTTTCCTCATGTGCAATTTGTGAAACATGAGAACAAAGTCTGGGATTTCAATATCCTATTGAAAGAGGTTATAAATTATTATGAACAAATTCACATGCGGTCGAAGGGGTGAAGACGGTACTGAGGATCCTAATGGGGTCTTTAAATTTTCTGGAACTGACAAGGACTCCTATCAGGAAGACGGTACTTGTTCCTATTGCGGCAGTTTATCTCCCGAATTATTCCTCGATGGGATTGAAAAAGGCGAACTTGAAGTTGAACCAACTGACAAGAATTATAAAGTCTATGTTCGTCGTTTAGCTGGAGAAAAATTACCTTTGCCTAGTGGAAATATGGGAAAGTTCTATTTTCAACATTTCTCGGCGGAACAAAAACACAAATTCATCGATATGGTAAACGAAAAGAGAATCAAATTTGGTACCCCTGGTTATTTTTATAGGCTTCCCTTTTTCATGGAAATAGAGAAAAAGACGTGAACAATCAAATATCATTCATTACAGCCTTCAAAAAGTTCAAAGGCATTTATGCCCCTATCCAGCATAGTGCCTTGTATTCTTGGCAGGCTAATGACATTCCTGTCGTGGCTTCAGAGAATGAGGTGGGGTTGAAAGAGCCTTGCCAAGGCTATTCTAATATAACCTTAATACAAGGCGTCAGGAGGGCCCGGGAACTGGGCCTCCTGCATCAGGCCCCGATCATCAGGGATCTTATTGGAAGGGCCCTGACCCACGTTAAAACGCCCATGGTAGCCCTTGTGACGCCTGATGTCATTATCCCCGGCAATTTCAGTAATGTTCTGGACCAAATTTTTCAGAAATATGGCTTTAATGTTTTCCTGTATGCTTCTCGTCAGGACATCCAACTGAACTATCCGGTTAACTCTTCTGACACATATATGGCTGTTCAGAAGGAGCCTCGCCGGCCGTCGAACAGTTATGGAATGTTCATCACTTCAAAATTTTGGTGGAGGAGGATTCTCAGTGTCATGCCAGAGTTCATTCTGGGCAGGTTCGTTTGGGACGAATGGCTTCGTATGTATGCCGAGCAGAACATAAAGGACAGGTATAATGCATCGAAGATTTTGACCCTTATGCACTGTATTCATGATTATAATCATGTCATCATTCAGGAAAAGGCCCAGCCCCGAAAAGATCCATCCACAGCCCATAATATGAAGCTATGGGGACAGACGAGGGGGAATTACAAATCTGATAATTGGAAAGAGTTAGAAATTTGACTCTCTGAGTCCGTTTTAATAATCAAGAATAATAATCAATTAATATAGCCATATAATAGTATCCGTCCTCTCATATACCATAATTTTCAATGGAAAAAGCCTTTTCATGAACAAGACATTATCGATATTTGGATTAGGGAAACTGGGCTCTTCTATGCTGGCCTGTTTTGCCAGTAAGGGGTGGAAAGTCATAGGAGTTGATCCAAATAAGAACTTTGTTGAGAAAGTCAGCAGAGGGGTCTCTCCTATAGAGGAACCTCAGGTAGCTGAATTAATGAGCGAGTATAAAAATCAGATCACAGCCACGACAGATCCCTCGATTGCAATAGAACGTTCCTCAGCGACATTCATTGTGGTTCCAACTCCAAGCATGGAGAGTGGAAAATTTTCTACCCAATATGTTCAAAATGCCCTTGAATCCATTGCAAAATGTCTTCGAGGGAAAGAGTCATATCATCTCATAGTCATAACTTCGACGGTACTGCCGGGAGATACGGCCCGTTTAGTCGGCGTCGTAGAAAAGATTTCAGGTAAAAAACTGAACGAAGATTTCGGATTATGCTATAACCCTGATTTTATCGCTCTGGGAAAGGTTGTATGGGACTTTTTAAATCCGGACATGATTCTGATAGGGCAGTCGGATGACAGAGCTGGAGAGGCTGTAGAGGCCATCCATAAGGCTCTGGTTGAGAACAAACCCGACATATACCGGATGAACTGGTGGAATGCTGAACTGGCAAAAATAAGCCTGAATTCATATTGTACGATGAAGATCACATTCGCCAATGTCATCGGGGAAATTTGTGAAAATATGCCTGGGGGAGATGCTTGTAAGGTTTTAAGGGCTATTGGGTCTGATAGTCGGGTAGGACATAAATATCTTAGACCAGGATTAGCATTTTCAGGACCGTGTTTTCCCAGGGACTGTCGGGCCTTTTGTCAGTCAGCCCGGGATTATGGAGTTCATCATTGTTTAGGGGAAAAGGTAGATAGCATAAATGATTATCATAAAACGGATCGTATATGTAATCTTTTGATGCAATATCTTGATGAAAGAGATTCCAGACAATTGGCCATTCTGGGCTTATCCTATAAAGAGAATACCCCTGTAATTGAAGAGTCCGTATCAATTTCATCTATAAGGGCTCTTACGGATTTGGGAGTCATAATAACCGTTTATGATCCCAGTGCCATGGACAATGCAAAAGAGGCCTTGAAGGGAATCAAGGGTGTTAGTTTTGCGGATACTTTGTATTCATGCTTGAATGAAAAATCCGTCTGTTTTATTGCAACGCCATGGCCGATGTTCAAGATGTTAACGGCCGAGCAGATTAAGGCACATATGACAAAGGATCCAATTATTCTGGATGCTTGGGGTGTCTTGTCTTTGCCGGCAGATTGTGGCATAACAGTGAGAAAAATCGGTAAAAATCTGAATGTGGTGGATTAAAAAGAAAATGCCCAGATTAAGTATTATTATTACAGGTCGTAATGATAATTATGATGGGAATTTTGATGACCGCCTTGCAATAGCCCTGAGGAAAAACATTGATAGACTTCCAGATGCCGAATTCATTTTTGTAGAGTGGAATCCTTATCTTGATCGACCATTGACATCTCAAAGATTAAGGAATATCTTTGGTGACAGAATACGATATATTATTGTCCATCCCAGATATCATAATTCCTTTTGTTCAATTGATGGGTTTTTAGAATATCCCCCCAAGAATGTCGGGATACGTCGAGCTAGAGGTGAATTTATTGTCTGTACCAATTCCGATGTGATTTTCTGTCCAGAGTTGGTTGAGAAAATGAGAGGTGAATTAAATAAAAATACAATTTATAGAGCTTCTCGAGTTGATATAAAATTCGATTATCTCAATGTGGATTTTCCATTACAACCAGAATACATGCTTGGTGAAAATACTGGTCCTACAAATGCCGCGGGTGATTTTCTCATGCTTGATAAAGAATCGTGGCATAAACTGACGGGTTATTGTGAAGCCTTTCCGGAACAGCGGCTTCATAAGGATGCTTTTGCTGTTCATCTTTTGACAGAGCACCATAAATTACCGATAGTTACTCTTGGAGTCATGACTCATTGGCGTCATCCGAGTTCTTGGTCGGCCAATAATAAACCCGGTCAATATAGATCGAAAGTTGGAGATGTCCATTGGAATTACAAAGATTGTGGATTTACGAGAAATGAGGACAATTGGGGACTTGCCAATGCCATAGAAGTCGAAAAAAAGGGTATGACCTGGATTATATGAAGGAGAAGAAATGAAAAAGGCACTTGTTTGCGGAGGGCACGGGTTCATAGGTCATCATATGGCTTTGAGACTTAAAAAAGAAGGCTATTGGGTCAGAACCATAGATATTGCTGAATATGAATACGGAAAACTTGATGTTGATGAATATATCATTGGAGATCTCCGTGATATGAAAGTGTGTAAAAATGTTTTAAAAATGAATGAGCCCATTGATGAAGTCTATCAATTTGCTTGCTATGATAAGGATACTGAGATTTTAACAGAGAATGGTTGGAAATTATTTAAAGATCTTAATAGATCTGAAAAAGTGGCAACTTTGCAAAATAATCAATTTGTATGGGAAAAACCCACAAATTATGTTTCGTATAAATATAATGGAGCTATGATTCATTTTGACGCAAAATCCATAGATGTTCTTGTCACTCCCAATCATAAAATGTACATAGCTCAACCTCATAAAAAGGATAATTTTCATTTGGTTGAGGCTTCAAAATGTATAAAAACCAGATATTGGTTTAAAACATCGGTAGAATGGACTGGAATGAAAAAGGATCAATTTACTATAAAAACCAACAAGATTTACAGAAAAGAGGCATTTAAAAAATTTGATTTTAATATGAATGATTTTCTGGAATTTTTAGGCTATTATTTATCAGAGGGATCAACATGCTGTAAAAAAAATGGAACTTTTGTTGTTCATTTGGCTAATAGGGATCCCGAATTAATAGAAAAAATGTTTAATGTCTGTAAAAGATTGGGATATAATCCTTATAAAGATCATTCTACATCAATGGGGGTCAGTTTCTGTTCTCAAGTTATGGTTGATTATTTAAAGCAATTCGGTTTATGTACTGATAAATTTATTCCTAAAGAATTTAAAAAGCTCTCAAAGGATCAATTACGAATTCTATTCGATTCATTAATGGCAGGAGATGGAAATAAAGATGGAAGAACTTATACCACTACCTCTAAAAAATTGTGCGAAGATTTTCAAGAGATGTCTATAAAATTGGGCCTGACAACTACTATTGGAAAACCAGTTCCAGATCCACGCCCCAATTATAATCTACGATATCATATATATTTATCCAGGAGTAAAAGAAGGAGCTATACAAATATTCCTATTATAAAACAATACAATGATATGGTATACTGTGTTGAAGTTAAAGATCATGTGATTTTAGTGAGAAGAAATGGAAAAACATTGTGGTGTGGAAATTGCGATATGGGAGGAGCGGGCTATATTTTTACAGGAAATAATGACATAAATGTTGCAAAATCATATTTGATAAATTCTAATTTTGCATCTTTGCACGAACGATATAAAAAATTATTCTATAGCAGTTCGGCTTGCGTTTATCAACAATATAATCAGACAGACCATAGTAATCCGATATGTTCAGAAGATTCAGCATATCCTGCTTATCCAGACAGTGAATATGGCTGGGAAAAATTACACAGTGAAAGATTGTATCAAATATATAATAGACTTGAAAAAGTAGATGTTCGAATAGCAAGATTTCACAATGTTATGGGCCCAGAGGGTTCTTGGGATAATGGAAAAGAAAAGGCTCCCAGTGCCCTATGCCGTAAAGTAGCTATGGCCAAGGACGGGGATGAGATAGAGATATGGGGTCCAGGAACACAAACTAGATCTTTTCTCTATATTGATGAGTGCCTTGAAGGCATACGCCGGCTCATGGATTCTGATTTCATGGGCCCTGTCAATATCGGGTCTGAAGAGATGATTTCCATAAATGATCTGGCCAAAATGATTATGGATATTGCCGGCAAGAAATTGACTATCAGAAATATTACAGGTCCAGTCGGAGTCATGGGTCGTAATTCTGATAATGACTTAATACAAGAAAAACTTGGTTGGGCTCCGTCACGGCCTCTTCGAGAGGGCATAGAAAAACTGTATGCTTGGATTGAAAGTCAGGTAAAAATATGAAAATAAATTTTTTCGATAGAAAAGCTATTCAACAGAAAGCACCTGTTAAAGACTGTCCTGCTAATTGGGGAAGAAACTGGACGGGATATTTTTACCCTTTATGTGTCAGATCTGTAGTCCATTCTGAGCGGGCACAAAAAACTCATGCTGTTTCCTCCACAGTCGATTGCTTTGATGAAAGTTGTTTTGAGGATTTTTGTACTTTAAGTATTCTTCAGGAGATAAAAAAACCCGATATAAATTTTTTTGAACTGGGGGCTGGTTGGGGAAGTCAATCATTAGATATAGCGGGTATTATCGACAATAAGCTTTTGGATATAGTGCCTCAAAAAATATTATGCTATGCAATAGAAGCCGAGCCCACACATTTTCAATGGTTACAAAACACATTTAATTATAATAGAATAGCTGGGTATACTTTTTTTGGAGCTATGACTGAAATACCAGGATGGGTTAATTTCATCACTGATGTAAATCCCGCTGATTCATACGGACAATCCATTAAAGATTCTGGCCAAACTAAAATTCCTTCCTATTCATTGGATTATCTTATGGATATATTAAAAGTTGATCATGCAGATATAGTACATATGGACGTTCAAGGGGAAGAATATAAAGTTCTTCTTGGATCAAAAAAACATATTGAAGCGGGTATGATCGACTATTTAATAGTCTGTACTCATAAAACTGAATTGGAGAAAGAAATATGTGATTTTTTAGGGGGCTTTTATGATCTTGTGATTGGGTGTGGCTGTTTTACTGGAATGAATAATGTGGGACTTTCTAAACCAGCAAATATTCCGCAGGACGGATTGTTTCTATTTCAAAGAAAAAATTTACGGTAATAGCCAATCATATGAAATATATATACGTCATTATGGCCTCTTATTTAGGATATTATCCTAAATGTTCTCAAGACAGATCGGCGAAATTTGTTCGAGCCGTAGATTCTTTCATAAAAAACACATATGAGTTTAAGAAGCTAATAATCGTAGCAGATGGATGTAAAGAAACAGAAGCAATTTATCAGGAAAAATATAAATTCAATAATGATGTTGTATTAATCAAGCTTGAAAAACAAGTGGCTTTTTCTGGTAATGTCCGCAATGCCGGATTAAAATATGTAAAAGAGCAGGGTACTCCAGAAGATATTATATGCTATTTGGATTCCGATGACCGGTTTGGAGAAAATCATTTAAAGAAAATAGTTGAGGGCTTCGGTGAAAATGATTTTATTATATATGATACGCATAGAATTTCTCCCAACGGCTGGTATATTAGTAAGGTTGCCATTAAAGCATGTAATATAGGAACTAGTTCTTTTGCTCATAAAGCGGGTCTTGCGGTTTCTTGGACAGATGGATATGGCCATGATTGGAGAATTATTAATGAAATGTCAAAAAAATATAAATATTCTGAAATAGCTTTGCCTGAATATTATATACACCATACGCCGAGTTCTGATTGTTGAAAATCATGTTTGATTTCACTCTTATAATAACCCATTGCCAAAATCAGGATTATTTACATCATTTTTTGGACATTGTTAAGAAAGTTCCTGTATTATCCAGCGCTAAAATTTGGGTAGATGGTTGGTGTTCTGCTTATAAAGGGTCACAAGCTATAAATAAAGTTACTTCTCATAATTTACAGCATGGGGAGAGAAGTTTTGATCTCTTAAATGAAGCTGATACGGATAAAGTGATTATTGTTGATTCAGATTTTTTCTCCACTGATGAAAATTTATGGTCGGATACTTTAAATAGTTTAGACAATTATGATTTGATTTCTATATCTGAACCATGGCATTGTTTGACAACTTTTCCAACCACGCCTTTTGTAGCATATAATCGTAAAAAAGTTATAGAAGTAATACCAGTTAGAGATGCTTGGCGTAGTTTTGGGTCAATATGGCCTAGAATTAAGTTTCCTGTCTTTGATCATTGTAAATATGCATATTTGTCTTTATATCTGCAAAATAAGATTAAATGTATTGATACTTGGCGTCCTGTTGAAAATAGAAAATATAAATTTTTTCATTTCTGGGATTCTAGGCATGATTATGCAGAAAATTTTAAAGCCTTTGAAGAAAAACAGGGATTTTTCGAGCATGAGTATTTGTCTTATGGAATTAATAAATGTGTTTTTGATTATATAGTGCATGGTCTTGAAATGCCGGATAAAATATGGAATTATATGGATAGAGTAAAAAAATATAATGTTGTACATTTCAATAATATTTTTGATATGATGTTGAATTTAGGTTTTCAAATAGAATTTAAAAATGAATGGCATAAAAGATTTGAAATAATCAGAAATGAATTCAATCAACGCTGTAAAAATCATTGAGGTGAATGGTGCAACATCCTTCTTGTTTTATGGAAGAATTGTCAGATCTTAAAATAATAAAAGATTTTAACGATCTTTTAAGAGTGAATAATTTCGTTTATTGTTTAATTCCTTGGACCATAGTACCCTTTATTGAAAAATTGAGTGCTCTTGATTTGAATTATGTCTACCAAAAAATTAAAGTAAAAGATATAGGGGGATGGTGTGGTATAAATGCTGAAGTTCTTAGACTTATTTTAAAGGGATATGGAATACCTTGTAGGCCATATAATTTTGGTCTCGAGATTTACCAATTTACACATGTCGGATTATTAGTTCAAATTTGTGATAAAGAATATTTTATTGACCCCTATTTTTCAAAGCACTATGTGGATACTCAAGGTAACCGTCTGGATATAAACAGTCTATTAAAATTTATTGAAAAACAGGAGTTTGAAAAATTTATTCCAATATATGGACCCGGAAAAAAAGAAGTTCAGACTAATTCTGGATGGGTTTATATGACCCCTCAAGAGCTAGAAACTTCCGTTAGGGATTCCTTTTTTTTGCTAAATTATGAGAAAATAATGCTTCGATATTTTAATAGTACACGGTTTGAAAATTTAATGCTTGTAGAATATGAATCTTTAATGGCAAGAATTTTGAGGAACATAGGGAAAATAAATGAATAATTAGATCGTTCGTTATGTCTTTAAATTCATCATAAAGACTGGATTAAAAGATGCACTCCTTACCTTTTATTAAAGAACTTGAATCAATCCCAGAAATAAGGTCAATTCAGGATATTATTTCCATTAATAACTTTGTGTTTTCTTTAATACCTTGGACCAAAAAACCGTATGGAAAAAATTTGTCGTGTGTGGATATTCAAGAATTGTATGAAAAATTAAAAGGAAAAGAAATTGGCGGTTGGTGTTATATGTGTGCTGATTTTCTTCGCATCCTAATGGGCAAATATAATGTCTCAGCCAGATTATATGACTTTGGGTTGGCTGAATATCAACTGACTCATGCTGTTACTATTATAACCCACGATCAGACGGAATTCATTTTTGACCCGTATTTTGCAAGGTATTATATATTCGATGGAAAAATTCTTCAATTTGAAAAGCTATTTAATCTCATCCGAACTCAACAGTTCGAAAGTATTGTTTCTGTCTATGGTGATGGCATTGTAAAACCAATAGAATGTGCTGATGGCTGGGAGTTTTGGACGCCCCTAAAACTGGAAGAGAGTGTTATGGAAAGATTTAAGGCTATGGGTTATGAAAAAGTCATGCAGGAAAAATTTAACAGTCAAAAATTTGAAAATTTATTTCAAAAACAAGTATGAACAATCAGATTTCTTTTGTTACAGCCTTTAAAAGATTTAAAGCCCCCTATTCCATGATACAACATAGTGCTTTATATTCATGGAAGGTCCATGATATAAAAGTAGTGGCTTCTGCCAATGAGATAGGAGTTAAAGAAAATTGTAAGGATTATTCAAATATCACCCTTATTAATGGGGTGAAACGAGCCCGGGAACTTGGTTTTTCTAATCAATCCCCAATCGTCCGGGATCTGATTGAAAAAGCACTACCTCATATCGAAACCCCTTTGATTGGTCTAATAAACTCTGATATCATCATTGCCAGTAATTTTAGCGAAAATCTGAATAAGATCCTTGAGAAATATGGATACAATATTTTTCTTGCCTCTTCTCGAGAGAACATACACCTCAACAACCTTGTAAATTCCCCTGAATCTTATATGACAGTACAAAAAGAAAACCGACTCTTTTATGATGAATGCACGAGTTCGGATGTTTTTATAACCTCTAAATTCTGGTGGAAAAAAATCATAAGTTCGATGCCTGATTTTATTTTAGGTAGATTTGCCTGGGATAATTGGCTCCATTTGTATGCCGAGCTGAATATGCATGATTTTAGGTATAATTCATCTAAAGAACTAGTGATAATTCATTGTGATCATAGTTATGAGCATATATATGTACAAGAGAAGGCTCGAGAAAAAGAGGCCCCTTCTTCTCAGTATAATTTAAAGCTATGGAAAGAATCTCAGCATTCTCTGATTTTTATCAATAACTGGAATAGAACAGAAATATGATGAATCCTATAGATAGAGTAAAACAATATTGGAATAACAGGCCTTGTAATATCCGCCATTCTTCCAAAGAAATAGGGACAAAAGAATTTTTTGATGATATTGAAAAAAAGAAATATTTTGTTGAATCACATATTCCGAGATTTGCAGATTTTAAAGCTTGGAAAGGGAAAAAAATCCTTGAAATCGGATGTGGCTTAGGGACCGATACACTCTCCTTCGCTCGGGCTGGGGCCATAGTCACGGCCGTCGATATCTCTGAAAAATCCCTCGAACTGGCCAAGAAACGGGCAGAAATTTTCGGCTTGAACATTAAATTCTATCAGGCGGATGTTGAGCATCTATGGGATGTCGTTCCTATGGAGAAATATGATCTCATTTACTCTTTTGGGGTTATCCATCATACGCCGGATCCTGTTCGGGCCCTTAAAGTCATCAGACCCTATCTGCGAGAGACTTCCCAGCTTAAAATTATGGTATACCATCAATTTTCATGGAAAGTCTTATGGATTCTAATAAAATATGGTTGGGGAGCATTTTGGAAGTTAGACAGGTTAATTGCTGAATATTCTGAGGCTCAGACCGGTTGCCCTGTGACTTATTCCTATACGAAAGGTTCAATCAAGGAGTTATTAGAGGACTATCGAATCATTGATTGCTGGGTGGACCATATTTTCCCCTATTCAATTCCAGAATATACTCGGCATATTTATAAAAAGGTATGGTATTTCAGATGGATGCCGGCGAAATTGTTTCATTGGCTCGAGACTAAAATCGGTTGGCATCTTTGTGTGACTTGCTCAATTTTTTAAAGCCCTTGAATGAAGAAAAAATTCAAGATCTTCTGGTGTTCCGAGTCCTAACATTTTTTCAACATTGTACGTCTTAAACTTTTTTCCATCACCTATTGCCTCGTTATACACTGGGGCGACATAAAATTCATTATTGACTCGGATATTTCTGGAAATCATTTGTTCTGCATATTTCACAAAATCCGATCCATTTTTCCAATAATAAATTCCACATGTGGCCTTATTAGATACAACTTGTTTTTCTCTTATTTCTATAATGAAATCATCCATATCTGTTCTGGCATATGACCATTTAGGGTGGGAATTTTCAAAAACCGGAACAAACCCATCAATATTGCCGTTCTGGGCAGTATACATAAAATGAGAACTGTTCCATTCAACATATTGATCGGAATTAGCAATTAATAAAGAATGGTTTGAATCTATGATATTTTTAGCCAATAATACTGTGCATGTCGCCCCTTCCGTCAATTTGTCTATTGTAATAATGTCACATCCAGGGGTCATCAGCTCCAACATAGGTTTTAAACTATATGTGTCATAGTGCTCTTTTCGAACTATATATATGTAATGAGCTTCAATGTTAAGATTGGAGACGACCAGTTGTATCATTGACTTCCCTTGAATATCGATGAGTGGCTTAGGAAAAGTATACCCGGCTTTTTGAAAACGGCTACCTGCTCCTGCCATTGGTATGACTATATTCAGATTATTGCTTTTCCATGCCGGTTTTATACCTTCGGATTTTTCAATGTCCTTTTTAATCATATTATAAGTGACCTCATTTTTATTTTTTATACAGGAAAGGAATGCGCCTGAATTAAATGCCCCTTGCCGACCAACATATGAATCTTCAATTATGAGAGTTTCTCTGGGTCCTACACTAGCTTGAAGCATACATCGTAGGTACATTTCTGGATGGGGTTTTGTTAATTTTACATCTTCATTTGAAATAAAAAAATCGACTGTATTTTTAATGCCTAAATTATTGAGGACTATTTCAACAGTATCTCGAATAGAATTGGAGGCAATATGTAATAGGTAATTCTCTTGCTTTAATTTTCTAAAAATATCTATTAGGAGAATATCTGAATGAATTGAGGTTTTTAAGAGTTGAGCAGTATATATTTGTTTTTTTGAATTTATTTTATCGTGCTTGGAATCATTAATTCCGAGAAGGCATAATTTTTCTCTAGTAGGTTTACCGTCAAACCGATTAATATGCTCTGTGTAAGCAATAGAATGTTCATTGAAATCCATAAGAGCTTTGTTTAAAGCTTCAAAATGAATGTCTTTAGTATTTACGAGAATTCCATCGAGATCAAATATTATCAGTTTTATCATATTTGTCTCCAGGCACACTTGGAGTCTTTACTACGATAGTAAGAGTGTCGCATAAGGCTTTGAAATCGGTGCCTTCTCCAGGGTTTAAAACGACTATGGATCCTTTTTTTAATTCATTCGTGCCCATTTGTGCTCTACCTTCAACAATAGCTGTTATTTCAGTTGCAATTTTATGAATATGAAAAGATTCATAATCTCCCGTTTTATATCGCTTCAGACAAACCTCACAGTCAGAGGATTTAAAAGCGACCGGGTCGAAATTTCCGACAAACCAACCTTTGATCATATCTTTTTCTTGATATATTTTCATGAATTTTTTTTCACAATTTCATCAACAATATCCATTGCTACCTTGCTGTCATTCTGATCTTTATTTCTGAAATTAAAATTGGTGAAACCCTTCTCTATTGAATAGTCAGAAGGATAATCCAACATAAATGTCATATCAATGTCGTGCAAAGGAATTCTCATCGTATTTGTTATATGATGAGTCACATAAAATTCTGTGGCGGAATCATTGGGAGCTATATGTCCATAAGTTTCAACCATATCATACATTCTGGTATATACCCTCATGATATCTTTTTGGCTCATGGCAAATTGATCATTTATACTGTTGCCACAAATAGCATACATATAATGCTGAGGAGTAGCCAAACAATTATTGTGCATGATGTGGTCGAGATCTTTATCCTCTAAATTTGCATACCAGAAGACATCGGGTCTTGCTCTTATGACAATGTCATATTTTATTCTATGCTCTTGTTCATATTTTTCCATCACATCAAAACTATTTCTTATATTGAAAAGTTGCCCAAGGACATGGTCAGCTAATTCCATACCTAATCCTCTCCGGACATGGTCTGGATATTTTCCTTTTAAAATATCAGGTACAGGCAGAGGAACTTTTTCTCGTTCTAATATTTTAAAGGATTTAAGATTATGATAGTTTAAAATTTCTTTCTCGTTATTCTCAACACCGTTTTTATTGCACCACCCATGAAAAAACACATCGGCATTGAGAGGATCTATAAGAAATTTGTTTGCCCATTCTTGGGTGATATTAAAATTCCGTAAACCTCCAGAAAATTGAATGGCAATTTTGTAAGGAGTTTTTGTAATAGGCACATTTATTTTAAGGAACTCGCTATTAATCATAGAAAAAACATATCTGGTTCTGTTTCGTGTTGCTTCCTTAACTTTGTTCTGCATTTCAAGTGGTGTCATGTCATCTCCTGTAATATTCGAGTAACAGCTTTTGAGTTTCTTCCGTTAGGGCAATTTTATTATTTAAACGCTCAATATTTATTCCCTGAGTGTTTCTACCGAGGATGTTATAATTGATAAAGAATGCAAGGTTGGTAATGTATCGATCAATGGGGTTATTCTCAAATTTGCTTTTTAGAAATAACTCTGCCTGCCATATATCAGAGAAAGAATAGGTTGCATCAAAAATTGTTTTTAGCCTGTCATAGGTGCATACGAAGCACGAGTCATCAAAATTCCATAGCCCACTATTGCCAAAATCTACCGTTGTTGTATTGAAAAGATCAAAAGACAGAGTTGAAAAAATTATTTTCTTCCCATCTATGGTCCATTTTCCTTTTTCAATAAGATCTCCTGTTTTATAGGAGAGATTAATTAAATCGTATTTGAAATCGAAAACCAGTCGTTGAAGATCCTCAATGTTTTTTTCTGTTATCTCATAACTAAAGGTATCATCCTGATAGAAAAAAAATCGGGAGACATTCGAGCTTTTTAGAAAGTTCATAAGATACTGGATGCACTGACAATAGGAGATGTCAGGGAAATTGAATATTTTTGATTTGCTGACGATTGCATTTTCTCGAACATAATTTTTAACATTTTCTGAGCATCCATGCAAGGAGATAATGTTGAGATCAAAATTGTTCAGAAATCGCTGAAATAGACGATCCTCTGCTCGAATTTTTAGCAAGGGTAAACGATCTCCATAAGTCTGAAAAAAAGATATGTTCATGGGTGGGTTTTTTTGTACTCTTCCAGGTATTTCAGATTATCCTCTAAATTATGATACATAACCCATCCTAAGGCATCAACAACAAATCTTGTTCCATATCCGCCTTTGACTGGGTCTCGTTCTGGAATCATATAATATCGACCACTTTGTTTTGCAAGAGTAGCAATGCATCCTTCAATTGAGTAATCAATTTGTGATATATATTCGATTGCCCAGATAGTTAATTTTTCCATATAGTGAAAATCATTATCCCTTGAGAAAAAGATGTCTGTAGAAAACCAAGGATCTCCAGTCCATCTGCAACCTGCATAGGTATGGTCATTTTTGTCCATGATATCAAAGATGTCTAGAATTTTATTCTCATTCAAGAGCCAGCTATCGACGCTGATTTTGATCCATTTCTTAACACCGTTATTTTTCAGGAAATTATAGCCTCCGATTATTAGATCGGTATCTCCTTCAATATGCCCCCTATTAATGCATCTGAAATCACAAACTTCATCAGGTTTGACCCCACTATAACAGTAAGCCGTATGAGCTTTAATTTTTTTGTATGAGTTAAGAATGTCACGTAAATAGAACCAGTAATTTTCCCTATTATAATTTGTAACAATAAAATTGATGTCTACCATTGATGTTTTCCCTTCTAAAGATTAACTGTCGTCACACCTCTGTGTTTGGCAACCTCAGAGGCGCAAAGATTAGCGAATAAGATGGATTTTTCAATGTCCTCTGTTTTAAAATATTCAATGACCATACCAGCAAGGAAGGTGTCTCCACAACCTGAGGTATCTCGAACTTCTATTTTATTTACCTTATAATTTTTACCATAAAAGGCACAGCCATCTCCACCTTTTGTGTGAATAATTTTACTCTCAAGAAGAGGAGTTAGATTGTTTTTAGATCTCTCATATTCAAATTTGTTTATTTTGATATATTTGGATTTTTCCGCCCATCCCCCCAATTGTTTTTTGGTGTCCAGAAAAACATTTGGATGCCTTGAACAGACACTCTCTATATCTTCCTCTGTAAGAAATCCCTTGTTATAATCTGAAATTACGATGATTTTGTAATCGTAAATTATGTTGTCGAGATTTATTCGAGGGATATGATGATCAGTATCCACTCGAAAAAACATGTGATTGGTTTCATTGTGAACATAACGGGTTTTTGTGACATTATACCAATCCTCATTTGTAACAATGTCACATTTACTCCCCAAACTCAGAATATTTCTTTGAACATTTTTTGCCATTCCAGCATTATCGCTTTGATTTATAATATGCAAAACAGGAACAGGTATATCCGGACAGAGTCTGGCACAATCGCAATAGACAAAAATGTCCCGGCAGCTCTCTCCTATAACGAGGATCTCATTAGACATAGTAACTTTTCTTTTCTACAACCATACTAGGTCTAGTCGATTCTGATGCCAGTCTGTAATCCCTTATGACTTCTTGCCCGTTTGTAGGGGCATAGATTGGGAAGGTTACCATTGCCTTGAATCCATTAGTGAAATCTTGGGAATGCGTGAGACCAGAATAAAAGGGTCCAGAATCTGCAACGATTGTTCTTAAAATGACTGGGACTTTATATTCTCCATGGGAAATACGTTCGATATAATTGATGTGATTCACTATTGCATCTGCACCAACCAACATAAAATCATGGCGTTCAAAATAGACTACCGGTTTAAAACCCTCAAAGGACATTCCAATGGCTAGTCCTGACATCAGATTTTCTGCTACAGGGGTTTCAATTTTTTGGGAATCACTTACTCCCCCAAGAGTCCCCATGGCATTACCATTTTTAACATTATAACCGATAAAGACAGAGTTAATTTTCCCAAGATCGGTCATGGCTTGCACAATAGCCCTTTTATAAGAAAGATCTGTTGATGGGATTTCAATTCCATATAGGTTCTCAACTGGAAGTTTAGGGAAATATTCATCATCAGTTAGCATTTTGGCTTTTGATAGGTCTATTATGTCATTAGTTCGTGCATGAGGCCAGGGGATAGTATAAGAATATTTTTGGACACAGGAAGGAAAATTGGGATTAATAGCTTTACCCCATCGATCAATCTTGGTGGTAGTGACTGAACGATTATTGTCTTCAATAATGAATGTGCAGGGTAGATCGAATCCATCCACATAACGAGCAGCTTCGAATAAATGCCCTGTGTCCTCTGTCCCGTCTCCCACGAAACACCATACCTTTTGAGCTGATTTTTTTCTTTTCAATGCCAATGCAATTCCAGTAGCTATAGCAACAGTTCCACCAATGATTGCAGAGGTGAAAAAATTTCTTTTCCTGTCGAAGATGAACATACTCCTACCGTCTAAAATTTTCTCCTCAAGTTCTTTAGCGGGTATTCCGTGCAACAGGGCATGATAATGATTTCTATGAGTAGAGAGGACATAGTCGCCTTCTTTTATATTTGAAAAAATTGATAAAAGCTGATCTTCGTTCCCACCAGAGAGATGGAATAGAAAGGGTAGTTTACAATCCCGATAAAGGTCTGTAATATGACTTTCAAAATCAATTAAATCCTTTTTCTGTAACAAAGAGCCCTCCTAATTGTGCATATTATTTTTTAATGCCCCAAAAATGTAAATCTGAAATCTCTGGGGTGCAGAAAAATTCTGTAAATAGAGCGTTGCAATCCAAGGCTTCATTGACTTCTTTAGGGCCTAGATTTTTATAATAGTCTCCGAACTGCTCTACAACATGTGGGGCTGCTTCGACCGTATTTGTTCTTTTTGTGCCATGCTCTCCACGGTTATAATAGGCACAGGTGAACAGAAAGATTCCTCCAGATTTAGTAAGTTCAACACATTTCTTGAGAGTATCTTTCCAAAAGGGGTCATGTTCGAAACATTCTGTAGAGACAACCACATCAAATTGTATGCCAGGATTATATTCATGCCCTTTGGATATGACATCTACATTCGGACCAGGACCTATATCGAGTCCGATGTATGTGAAATTGCCACTGAAAAGATAACGATTGTTTCCATTTATGTCCAAGGATCCCACATCGAGGACTGAGCAATCATGAAATTTGTCAGGGAATTTATTTTTAACAGAGCCACAAAAAATTTTCTGGCTGTTATGTGCCATAATAGATACCTTTCAAAAAGTAATTATTATTCTGCCAGCTTTGCCTTTTCTCATGAGATCCAAAGCGATATTTATTTCGTTTAGTTTCATTCGATGGGTTATAAGTTTATTTATGTCAAAGGAATATTTTTTATACAAGTTTATATAGCGAGGAAAATCTTCGGAAGGATTCACATTTCCTCCTTGAGTTGAGCGTATTATCTGACCGGTTCCAGCAAAGAAATTAATCGGATTTTTGATTTGAATTGAGTTATTAGTACCAGGTTGACTGACAATGATGCATCGTCCTCGGGAGGAAAGAAGGGGTAAATAATCGGATACTATTTGCATATCTCCTGTAGTATCAATGATGCAATCTAATTTTTCTTTTATGTTTTCTCCGCGAGTTAAATACATAGCTCCGAAGGATGTGACCATAGACCTTTTGTCCTCTGTGCAATCTATGCCATAGATTGAACCCGCACCGGTCATATTGGCACACATAAGGATATTAAGACCAACTCCTCCACAGCCAATGACCAAGACAGATTCTCCAAATTTTATATCTGCATCATAATTGACGACTCCAAGAGCTGTTGATAGGCCACATCCAAGAAGGGCACAGAATTCATCAGGGATTTCTTTAGGGACAACTGTCATCCTGTTTTCTGATATGATCGAATATTCACTTAAAGTTGTAATCTTTCCGCTGGTTATTTTTCTGTCGTGAATATTTCCAATCTCATTGTACATATATTCTGGAAAGGGGGATTCTATACCTTCTCCTTTTTTCCAATGTAAAATAACTTTGTCAGAAGGTTTTACTCTAGATACACCCTCTCCTATCGCTTCAACAATTCCACAGCCTTCGTGTCCTAATAAGTGTGGAACGAATTTGGCATTGTTTTTTAATCCCGCTATCTCTTGTAGTTGGGCTCCGCATAGCCCACTTACAGACATCTTGATAAAGACTTGTCCGTACTTCAATTTTGTGGGTATCACATCACCTATTACAAGGGGGCTGTTTATTTTCTCCAAAATTGCGGCTTTCATTTTTTCCTTATGTTTTTAATGGGTTCATCAAAATGATTAATCTATCATTTTCTATGTAATAACGCTTTATTCTTTCTGGGGCTATATCTTGTATAAGATATTCAGCTGTTATTCGTTTCCAATCGTTTTCGTAGGGTAAATTTTTAAGACCGAAGGTGCTGACATTGTCTATCAGGATGATCGATTGATACTTATTTCCGTTAAATATGGCATTAATTTCTTCTCTCAATGGTGGGTCGATTTTTCCATGCCCTCGTGGGGATATTGTATCATTACAGAAATGTGCATCGAGCCAGAAAAGGGCTGTTTCATTGATTTCAGATATTACAGTTGGTAAGACATCTGTTGAATCCCCTGCAAGGAAGGTTATGTTAGTCACACCTGCCAATTCGGCTTTTTTCTTTGCCCGTTCTGAATATTCTTTTACTATTTCGATTGTATATAATTTTCTAAAATGTGGCCATATGTGATATATTGTAGCTCCGGAAACAAAATCATATGTCCCGGTTTCAACAAAAACTTTTGGTAGTATGTATTGATTGTCCGTTAGTATTTTTGCAATATGGTCAATATGTAGATAAGCGGGCATATGTAAATTCCTTATTAGATTTTTATAAAGTGTATTATGGGATCTCTTAGACAAGTTTCTACGTCAGGATCAAGTATTTCATACCCTAGTTTGGGTAGAAGTTCAATCAATTTATTGTATGTATCAAACCACCGCCCTTGAATTAAAGTTTCTGTGTCTTGATAGAGATCCATTTTTGTTCTGGTCGTTTTGGTGTATTTCGTGCTATCTGCAACCATCCAGAAACAATGACTATTATTTTTCAATTTGGAATAAATATTTTTTGCGTATTCTGATATTCCATCAAATGAAATATGGCATAGGCAACCAAAAGAAAACACATATGTGAGATAATCGTTTGGTATCATAGAACATGAAAAATCTTTGACCTGAAAATATTTTACATGAGGGTGTTTGCCAATGTATTCAAATATTTTATTATGCTCAGCGGAATATGCGTCTAGGGCATAAATTTCTTGAGCAGGGAGTAAACATCTAGTCCAGGCTCCACGACCCGGACCAATTTCTAATGCTATTGTATTTGATTTTATGTAGGGTTTTACACAAGTGAGATATGTTGCGTGTAATACACTAATTCGCCCATAGACATCGTACGTCGAGCTGCTATGAGGGTCTAAAGGATCTCCATCAAAATAGCCTCCAACCCATAGTTTCTGATCTCTGAAAAAGTCTAATTCTTTTTGTATGTTCATTAAAAATCCTGCCTAAAAAAGTAATAATCACTGGGGCTATTAAAAGTATCACAGGTGGCTTGAAATCCTGAATATTTTAATATTTCTACACATTCCTCAACATCTTTTTTGGAAAAGCTCTTGAAACAAAAATCATGGAATTCAATAGAAAGCTGTCGAATTTTTTTGAATCCTTCGATATTGGATTCACGAATAATTTCAAATTCCGATCCTTCACAATCCATTTTAACCATGTCTATCTGAGGAAAAGGCTGTATAACATCATCAAAGGACATACTCTCAATTAAATAGGTTGATGCTCCTGAAAGTCGCTCAAATTCGGGTGATCCAGGAAAGAGACTATTACCGCCATTCATCGGTGAGGCACAATAAAAAAGGCGCTGCCCATTATGTCCTGCCACAGCTTTATTGACCATCACAAATTTATTAGAATGAATTGAATCTTTTAGATGATTATAAGCCGTAGGGTCCGGCTCATAGCATATCACATTACACTGATAATCGTTAAGGATTCTGTGGGAGAATCCACCATTATTCCCCCCAACATCTATAACGACACTATCAGGTGTTAATAACTCCTGATTAAACACATGGCCTTCGATTCTAATCATTTTTCTTTTTTCCTTATATGTTTACCATATGACCGTTTTTGAACCATACCCCTTGATTTCCAAGATATTCCACGGCTGGACCGTCTTCCCTATGTAGGCAATTATTTTGATACCAGCATCTGGTACCATTAGGCCACTCAATAGCAGGGCCTCCTACCCGATGGAGCTTACCGTTAATCCACCATGATTTGTAGCCATCATCTCGGATGATCGCCGGACCATCTTCCTTATGTAACTGTCCTAAAGAATTACGATGTTCCATTTATTTCTCTTTCATTTCCGATTTTGTATAAATCATTCCCCATCGTTGCATTCTCTCAGGAACTATATTTTCAAATAATTTAAGATTTTCCCACGATAAAAAGGGAAGATCTGGATTAAATTGATCACTTTCTTCCGTATATGAAAAAAGATTATAACCCAGTTCTTTTAGTCTTTTGACACATTCAGTTGCGCCATAAAAAAATTCTTCCGACCATTCAAAGATTACAAGGCCACATTTCTGAGTCAGACCTTGTAGTGCTATTGCTTCTGATCCTTCTATATCCATTTTAAGAATATCTGGAATGCCATAAAGTTCTATCAGTCTATCTATGGTAATAGATTTTTCCATAACTGTTCTTTTTGTCTTTTCAAAAAAATGACTGTGCCTGATCGTTTTTATCCAGTTGGGATTGATTGAATTAATTCCTGGATTGCTATCGCAGATATAGAAAGGAATACCATCGGTGCATTGATTTGAAATCAATCCATGTAAATAGGTTACATTTGGAATTGGGTTGGCATTGAAAAATTTTTGATAGTCTGGATGACCATCGATTCCAATTATTTTTGCATCAGGGTATAAAGACAAAATTTGTTTTGTGAAATTGCCCATATTATATCCGAGATCGAATACCAGCATATTCTTATCGCTCATATAGTCTCCAGTTTAATCTGTTTGTCGGATATTCAAAGGGCTGGATGGATTTCGTATATCGATGTATGAACAGTTTAGTATCATGAATAAAAATATTTTTAAATACCAAATCAATCATAAACATAAAACAGGATTCGATGACGTGTATTTCTTTGGCATTCTCTATGATTTTACAGAAATCAAAAACATTGTTTGTATGCTCCGGCTTGGCTCGAAAAATAGGCAGATTTTTGTTTTCTATTTTTTCTAATTTTATTGCCTGATTTCTGCTTGTATCGTCATGAAAAAAGATATACTCATTTGGTTTTAGATTGAAATGATTAAACAGTCTATTTTCTCGTTCTGGATCCCTGACGATTTTGAAACTTTCCCATTTTTTGTTGAAGTCAACATCAGCCTGTTGATAAAAGCCTTTTTCAACGGTCGTTCCAGGAAGTAATCCCAGATTATAAAAATTGTTGACGCCATGATAAGAAACCATGTTGTGTGCTCCGATTTCTTCCATGGGAAGAACGGTCAAGTTTTCCAAATCTCTATACATAAATTCTATCGAATAGAAATATTTGAGTTTTGAATAGACATACAGTTTGGGATGTCGTTTGTAGAGTTCTCGAACAAGCCCATTACAGGTTATCTGATCACCTAATCCCAGATGGGTAAGAACATGACCTTCTTCAGATGTGATTATCATAATAGATTTCCTACGATCTTTATCAGTTCTTTTGCTCGAGCTTTAAAGGTGTGACTTTTTTCTACAAAATCATGCCCTCTTTTTGCCATATCTGTAATGATAGCCCGATTATTTTTCAGGAAATTTATTTTGTCGACTGCCTCTGGAAGAGTCCTGTAGGTATAAAAATGCTCGCCTTCTTTAAAACCTAAATCTTTATATTGGTCATCATAACTTGTTAAAAGAAAAGTACCGCATCCCATAGTCTCAAAATTTCTGTAATTTATATCATTGGACATGTTTTTGTTGAAGTGTATGTAATAAGAGTTTATTACTCGGATCATATGGATGCCCCGCACATTGATGTCCAGCTTGAAGTCAGGAAAAAAGGATTTTATGATTTCAAAATCCTGCTGACGATTTACATAGTTTCCACAAAATCCTAAAAAAATAGTTTTTTCTATGTCGTTTAAGGGAACTAAAAAATCAGAATCATAACAATTTGGAAACCATACACTGTTGGGGTCTAAAAAATATTTAGTCGCTTCCAGAATTTTATGATATTTTCCTCGATTGAAAATATTGGTATAATATGCCTTTCCTTGGCAATGACAATCAATTGCCCACAGCAATTTGAGAGGTTTAATTGTTCCGGATAAGTCTGGAACCCAACCGACATCATAATTTTCAAGATTTACAATGACATCATATTGTTCATAGTCGGGAACAGTTTTAAAATTGTCGTGCCCCAGTCCCCACACATCACATTCTTCCCCATTAAATAATAAAGCTCTTTGTAAGCTATTACATTCACGAAGATGCTTGCTGACCGTATGCCGGCCGTTTTCCTGAATGATTAGGAATTTCATATATAATAGTTTCGCCTATGATGAAAAAAAAGCTGACCGTATTTTTCTTGATCCCGATTTCTGTGATTTCCCCATTGAGAGGGGTCCCGAAGAATTGTTATTTTATGTTGAATGGACAAGAGTGAAAGTATGGACTGATCATGCCTGTGGTCTCTGAATTCTGCTTTGTTGGAATTCTCAGTTATGTTTGGGGCATCAGAAATGACATTGTAATTCCTACTCCAATTTAAAAACTGGTCAAAAAACATTTTGCTGAAATCCGTTTTGCGAAAAAGTATATATGATGCGTTAACCTGATCACCAAATACATATTCGGGAGTTTTAAGATTCATAAGATTAAAACAATCTGACTTTGTCCAATTAATATTTTTCCACACATTACCAGTGCCCTCTCCATCAGTATTCTCAAAAAGTATGATTCCTTTTTCATTCTTTTGACAGAGCTCATAAAGAGGTGTCAGATTACCTATAACTTCATTTCCAGCATCAGCATAAAGAAAAATGTCTTCTGACTCACATGAGATGAGAAATTTTTGGATGAAATAAGATTTCCATATCCAATATCCAAATCCTCGGGGATTGTTGAAATGCCCAATATTGTTTTTGTAAAAATTGGGTTCAATGTCGGATTCTTTTAGCATTAATGTCCTATCTACCCTACCATTTTCTCTTGCAGTTCTTTCCAGAACCTCAAGAGAGAGATAGTAATGCCAATTTCCGAAACTGAAAAGAGTTTTCGTCATTTTAATTCCCGAAGAATACTAATAACCCGTTTCATCTCATTCGTATTTTCTTTGGAACCCCAATACTGTCCGTCAGAGATCTTGAACTGATCCACTTCCATAGCCTTATATGTGGCATCAGCTTTATCCGGAAAGGCATCAGGATGAATATGAGCCCAGTGAATGTTGTCCTTATAAATGATCTTCCCGACATGCCTGTAAATGGTATCCCACCAAGTATCCATATACCATCTGCGGAAATTCACATTCAAATAATAACCTACTGCCTCATGCACCTTTTTGTGAGTAAAGAACAAGGTGGCAAGGGCCCCTTTCTGGACGTAAACATCGTTTGCATAGAACAGGATTGTCTTGTTTTTGGCAAATTCCTTTTTAACTTCCTGTTCCCATCCGGGAGTTTGAAAAATTACGTCATCACCAAAATAACCGACGATCGGATATTTAGCTTTTGCATAGAGTTGATTCCATAAAAATGAGAGATTGATTTTCCCATCAGGATATCTTGAAATAATCTCCCATCGAATTTCGATTTTTACTTTAGATTTAAGTTCTTCTATTTTTGCTTTACTGGCAGTATCTTCTTCATGAATGCCAAATAATATTTCAATTTCTCTGGGATCTGTCGTATTTTTATCGATAGCCATAGTGAAGTCTTCAATGTTTTTAGGCCTGTTTAATGTTGGAATAAGAAATGATATGCCCTCAAAATTATTAACAGGAATTTCAGATTCGATTTTAACAGGATTGACCGGATCTGGAACAGGGGATATTTTCCGTACCACTAATTCAAAAGACCATTCACTGTATGGCTCTTCAGGATGTTTGTCATGATGAACAAGCTCAACAGTTCCAAATTTTTCCATGATGGCCCATAGATCCTCCCAACTGAAATGATGTTTATGATTGGGGTTGCATTTCGGGTCTCCCATGGGATAATAGATATCTTTATCCGCTTGATATAGAACTAAATTACCGCTTGGTTTTAAAATCCTGATCCATTCCTTCAGAGTTGCTTCTGTGTTTTCAAGTTCTTCCAATAGATGAGAAGAATAGACATAATCGAAATGGCCGTCAGGGAAAAAATCCATGGCCCGGGCGTCTTTTCTCATATCTGCATTGGGGTGATAAAGATCGAGTCCTATTGCATCAATCTTTATTTTCGTAACCCCACAACCGAGATCTATACCTTGGCCCGGGCAATATTTTACAAGACGACCCCTGCAATTATCGGTTTCACCTTTTGCCATAAATTTTTTATTCTCTGTAAAAGGGTGGAATTGAGACCCAGTCACGTAGGGTTCCGATTACCTTCGAATCAACATCAATCATCATGCCCCCGATGATTCTGATTTCAGGGTGAAATTTATCACAGATTCGTTTGATGAATCTGAAATCATGCTCGGGCTCATGGCGCCATGGCTCGGTCCGGGCGTAAAAAGTTGGTAAACAGAAACATGGCGTGCCTACGTGACAGATTATTGGGAATGTTGGAAGACCTATTTCTGGAACTAATATCGTTCGATCAGGACTCCCATCTTTGTATATCCTTGATGTTTGGCAAGACATTTGTACCACGACAATACTATTGTCAGAAATGTTGGAAGCGAAAGTTTCTAAATAGTGATCGGAATATCTGTCATCGTCATCGCAGAAGCAACAAAATTTGCCCGTTGAAGCAGCTATCCCGTAGTTTCTCGGATTTGTTCCGGGAGATGTATTCATATCTCCAATATCTTTTTTGATCCAAGTAAATTTAACATTGTAATCTTTTTCATGAAGTTTCATAAAATCAAAAATATTTTGAGAGGGTTTTCCATCATAAATAATATTATGCTCAAAATTTTTAAAGGTCTGATTATGGAAATCCCTGACCAAATGGGAGAGATGGTCTATACCTCGGGAAACAGGTGTAATAACTGAAATTAAAGGCATTTTTGTTTATTCCTTGATCGGTGAATCAAGAAGTTTTTTTCTACTTTCAGGATTAGCCCACTGTTCTTTGCTTTTCTCGGATATTTTTTTTCTGACCTCTGGATTAGCCATTGATATTTTATTTTTTTCAGATATTTTTTTCCGCCTCTCTTCAGGCACGATACGCCCTTTTTGTGTGGAGGCTATTTTTTTCCTGGTCTCTTCAGTTACAATGCGACCTTTACATACCGAATCATGTCGGTATCTGGGTCGCATAATGCATAAATGAAGGTAGTATTAGGATTGTTCATCAGATTTCTCTTCCTGTTTCTCATATCTTTCGTCTATGATGCGACGGAGCATAGCGGAGAAAGAAAGCTCTTTCTTTTCAGCTTCCTTTTTGATCCACTCCACTTCTTGATTGGAAAAGCTTATATACTTATTTTCCATATATTTTTTCCTATATAGAATGCGGATTATTAAGAGATTATTATCTTAGAGTTCTAATTTGTTAAAACTCAATGAGTTAGATACTATCCAATAATCTCTTAATACATTATTCTTTATGGAGGATTCGCGCAAAATTTTAAAACAAATCCCAAGATCCATAAACCTAATCCAAATCTGAAAAGGAGAATCTCTATGGGCAGGTATGAAATGGCAATCGGTGACATAACTTTTGAAGAAAGCAAACCTCAAAATTTTACGGCCGTGAGAGAATTTGCCCTCAATTTTGATGATCGCAAAATCAAGTCTATAAAAATTCGTGTTGGGGACACGATTTCCTATAACGGAGAGACCGTCTCATATACCAAACCCACCGGTGAACCGGTCATGGGAAAGGTCAGCAGTCTCAAATCTGTCATCAATAGAGCAAAATGGCTCGTCCTAGCCGGCACAGGAAAAAAAGCCAAAGCCCCTGCAATCCCCGCTGTGGAAAAACCGGCCCCGACCGATTTTGAACCCAAAAGGGGTGGGAACTTTAATTCGTTCCTGGAGATTGAAAAAAATGTCAAGGTTGAGAAACCTGCCAAGCCTCAGTCAATCGTCATCAAAGAAGAAGACCGCATCGTGAAGACGACTACGGGAAAAAAAGAACCTCAAAAACACCTTGAAGTATCAAGGGATCAGGTCGATGTGAGACAAGTCGGGGGTGAAAGATACTCCGTCAACAGTTCAACATCCGCAAAGGGATTGACGAAAGAAGCCCGCCAAGCTCCAACCATCACACAGGCCGAGGATATGGGGGCAGTAAAGACATTTCCGATCACATACAAAAAAGAAGCCAGTTCAAAGGATCCCAAAAAACGAAACGCTTTCATGGTTGATGAACATACTCCTTCTCTTCCCCAGGAACCTTCACTGGAGGACATTCAGAGAATCAAGAGACCTTTCAAGGTTGAAAACCAAGAGGCCACGGTCGTTTCTAAGATTTCAAAACCCAAAATGTTGGACGTGCAGGAGGTCGATGGTCAGGAAATCGATGGTGTGACGCTCAAAAAGATCGCAGGCCCTAAAGAAATGTCCATTAAGACCACGGTCGGGTCAGGGAGCACTCCTATAGGGGATGCTTCTGATGGAGTAGTCGTGGCTCAAACAACATCAATGACGGAGAAACCACCTCTCACAGCGTCCAAAGTCGCGGAAGCAAAAGCAAAAGCCGAAGAGAGAAAAAGAAAGTCAGCTCAGACCCAGGCCCATATCGAAACAGAGAAGAAAATCAAAACGGCCTCGGCGCCAGCTCCGGCCCCGGCTTCTGATAAAGTTAATTATATGTCAATGTTACCTGATGATTGGGGACTGAAACATTGGGTACAAAAAGAACAGTTTATTAAAGCCCTGACTGACATAGAATTCATCAAATTCATTCTTTCGGTTGAGAGCACTAAAGCCGTTCTGAATGCCTGTGAAGAACGGCTCAAAGAATTGGCATAAAAATAGTTTTTGGTGTGGTGTAGTCTGGGTATGGGAGATATGTCGTGAAAACTCTGTTAGAAATAACGGGGGACTACAGTCGAAGCATAGGATTCCTTCCGGAAAGGGCCTGCTCCTGAATTTCCCGTACACCACATCAATACTTTTGATTCCATTCCCTTTAAACAAAATCCACATAAAAGGAGTTTCCTATGCCTAATGTTGAAATGCAGACTTTATCCCATCAGGATCTTGTCACTGGTACTGCCACTTGGGAAATTTATGTAAAGGGATTCACTTGGCTCCCTTCTTTGAAAACTTGTTATGATGCAATAACACCATCTCTTATGGCAGATATTTTTGCTGAAATGGAAGCGCAAAACATGCGAGTATCTTCCGTTTTGATGCATGCCAGAACTTATGCTTCAGTTAGAAAATGGGGAAGAGATGTATTGGATATCGAGACACAGAAAACAAATCTGCAGTTGGGCCTCATGGCCAGAATGTGGGGTGCAGAAATATTTCTTTCCGTAAAAGTCCCTGAGAAACAAGTATGTATTTTTTCTGATCCTGAAAAATCCAAAACTGCGATCAGGCTCAATCTTGAGGAAAAATCCTCATATGGAATCAATGATCTGATTGAGAGAGAGAAAAAACTTCAGGAACAGTTTTTTGAATTCTATACTACACTTAAAGGCGTTACAGATCAAATTCATAATACGATCTCAAAATTGGATAGGGCAGAATCTGCTTTAAAAGCCAGGACATCAATAATAAGGTCTTAATATTGATTTCAATCCTTATGAATAAATTGGAACTGGCAAAACGGGTTGTGGCTAACGTGCTCGATTTCGATATGCACAATCTGATTCCCAATCGATCCCCTATTGAGAACCTCGAAGACGCCGCGGAAGGGGCCCATGAGCTCCTTCCGCATAAGACTCTTCGGGAACGAGGTTATGGTCAGAGACCCCTTCTCATCAAGCCTGATTATGGCCAGAACTTTCTCGATAAATTAAAAGAACCCTTCCAGGGAAAATCGGTTATTGAAGGCGCCGACGAGACCAATCTCTGGGACTTTTCCATGCCGGAAGAGCAACTTAAGCATCAGGAACAGCCCAATCCTCGTGTCACTCTCGATGAATTTTACGACATAAACAGGCCCGGAGAAGACGCCGGTGGACAAGATCTGAAAGAGTATTGGGATCGGGGCTGGGATCCCGAGGATGCCCCTGAAATGTCTGAAGATAAATGGCTCAGGCAGAAGCCCCGTCAAAAGCTTCAGAATCCTCTCAAAGTCATGAAAATGCCCTTTAAATCGGCCCGAAGAGTCATAGCCTCCCACCAGGCGGATCAGATCGTAGACTCGTCTGAGGGGGCCTCGCCGAGCGTTGTGGTGGCCCATTATCTTATGGACAGCCGACCGATAAAGGCTTGGATGTCTGTGAAGCCAAATATCAGATTGGCAAAATTGCTCGGTGAACTTGCTCACCCCATAATTAAGACTCTGCCCACCGAAGAAAGAGAACGCTGGCGGGAGACGAAGAGACAATACAGACGGAACAAGCAAGAACTGCCTGAAGGTCTAAAACATGAACCCCCACCTTATCCTCATCCGGTGAGTGCAGAAGGGGTGACGGTTGCAGTTAGAAAAAGAGAACCGGCTCTGGGTAGATGGACTTTTACGACCGGTTCGGGCCGTCAATCCTATTCGACCGTTTTCCAATTTATTCCTCACGGCAATGTCAGGGATCCCAATAAGCTTCATGTTCAGGTTAATTGCAGTTGCCCGTCATTTTTGTATTGGGGTGCTCAGTGGCATGCCTATATGGAAAGCTATCTTTACGGGGCTGTCCGTCCGATAGTGACCGCCCCGAAGAAACGCGATGTTGGAAATAAGTTCCTTGTTTGTAAACATATTCTTGCCTGCATGCCTGTTGTGTCCCGGTTTCATCTTGAAGGAATAACTCCTGAAGTCAGTGAGAGATTGAAACAGAAACCCATCACGAGAGTTATGCCCACTTATCATGAAAAGATCAGGATACCGGAAGATCTGACGAATATTCCTGAAGATATTCCTGCAATACAGGGTGCCGAACTACAATGGGACGGTTGGAGACCTATACAGAGGAAAAATTTTATTAATGGGCTTGATAATCCTGATGCCGTGGCTTACATGGCTCATAGATTTCCCAATACAGCCACAAAGTATGTTGCTGAAAAACTGAAGAAGATGCTTGTTGATTCAAAACTTCCTCCTGAGATTAAAAAACACGCATCAGATTTATTGGCTGATGTGAAGAAAATTATTCCCATAAAAGCGGTGGAAGAAAAGCCCGTAAAAATAACGGATGAATACATCAGCAATGCCGGAAAACAGCCTGAGATTCAAGAGGCCATGAGACAGTGGGGAGTATGGACTCCGATAGACAGAGAGAATTTTGTCAAGCATATAGACGGGCCCCGGGCCGTGGCCTTTATGGGATTCACATTTCCTAATTCATCTCAGCCTTATGTTGTGGAGAGATTGAAGGACATAGCTTTTCATTCGAATCAGCCCTCAATAAGAGGGTTGGCAAAGCAATTATCTCAACTTTTCTTTTAAAAGAATTTATGACGAATACTCTCGTATCAGATGTGGTTCATTCGAAGGCAAAGATCCAAGTTGAATTTAAAGGCGAGACTTTGGAAGATGCCCTGAATTTTGGATTTTCATATCTTGAATCTGAAGATCATATTGTTCAATATATTGTGGTTAATTCAAAAACCATGAAGAGAATTTTCGGAGAAATAAATGACTCCATATTGAAACCGAAGGGAGAATCTCTGGGGGAATTGTGGACGGCAAAATTGCTCTTGTCGAATAACCTCAAAGACTCTGAAATTTTCTTTTCGAATAATACTTTTTCTGCAGTGATCTCTCAATCCACACTCTCTTCAGAGGGTGACATAGAATAACCAAATCCAAATTTTTTTGATGAGGAGTAAAAATATGGCTTGTTATGATTACCAGTGCAAGAAATGTGGAATCGTTGAAGAGCATGTCCATGGGATGACTGAGACTCCTGAGATCAAATGTGCTTGTGGTGAAGTTATGGAAAAAATTTATTCCCATAATATTGGGGGTTTCATTTTGAAAGGTGGAACATCGGCCATTCATTACAAAGAAAAACGGCAGCGTTTAAAGAGATCTGAAGTGATGAGAGTTCGTCAAAGAAATCGATATGGTGCAGAACCCGGTCCTAAGCTTCAGCCGAATATTGCCGGTCATGACGTTGGAACATGGGAGAACGCCGCTGAGGTGGCTAAAGAAATTGCTCCTAAAACGGGGATCAATCCAGCACTGTATGAAGCTAGAGCAAAAAAAGAAGGGGCAAAGAAAATCATTGTGGCCACACATTAAAAAGACTTAATAAAGTATTAATACAGAGTATTCTACCGGATGTTCTGAAAAGACTTTTTTATAAGGAAATTTAATGCTCAATGTCATTCAGCCTCTCTATAAATCAGTAAATCAGATTAAATTTGGCTGGAATCAAGAAATTGGTGCAGCCTCTTATAATGTCTACGTGGGTCTGGCGCCGGCTAATGTACTGAAACTGGCCTCAAATGTCAGTAACACCCCCAGTACAGCATCCTCGGATTTGGGAAAGGTTCCTTATGCTGCGAAAATAGCAGATGTTCAGACTCTTCTGACGCTGACCACAGATTATGACTTTTCCAACACAGTCTTTTTCTTTGCCATCACATATAATGATTCTACCGGAACAGAAAGCGCTAATACTCCAATACCCAGCTCGAATATCATCGAGGTTCCTCCGGTCGGAATCATCCCGAGATACATGAAAGATGACCCGACTATGAATCGGCATTTTTATGTGTTCAACAATGATCTTCAGAAATGGACCAAGTCGGCCGGATCCTCCATGGGAGCCATAATCGTCGACACGGCCGATTTCTTCAAATCGAACATAACCACGGAATATACGTACGATACAACGAATGTGGCGACTATTAAGTCGTATCCGAGCGATGCCACAGTAAGTGGATCTCCCGCAAAGTTAACGACTTATACCTATAATGGTGGATTGGTCACCAAGATCCAAATAACAGACAGCACCGTATAAAGGGGGTGCTTTAAAAATCCAAATAAAATAAACCATATCCCCAAATAGCATAAAATCCTCAGATCTGAATCGAATAGAATAGAAAACCAAAGATAGAATAAAAACACCAAGAAACCAATCCCCTAAGGAGGATTATTATGGGTTATCCAACAAGTTTCCCCGCAGGATGGACTGATTCCACAGTGGTCGTCAAATATGACCAGACCGACATTGGTCGTGTTTATCTCGGCGATGTCGGGATGAGGAACCAGCTCGGTGGTGGACGTGGCCTGTATGTTCTGGGTCAGGACCGGTACATTTCCCATGGCCAGGACGCAACATTTGTGAAAACTGGCGACGTGCTTCTGAGTGCCTTTGAAGGCCGGATCAGAAAGTATGTCGACAACAGCAACTTCACGATCAATTTCTAACGAAAGTCCCTGTAATTTACAGGGGGTCGTAAAAAAGAAGGGAGTTTCAGGATTTTCAAGTCCTGATAATTCCCTTTTTTAATTATCAATTAATACATAATTCTATGATAATTAAAGGAATTAGGTATGATTTTATCCGTGGTACAAAAAATTTTGTATGAAAAGAATATACGAGATTTCATTGAAAAGAAAGGTGGGCGACTTGATAGTAATTGGAGGTATTTAAATTATTCAACAAAAATTCCCATAACGTGTGAAAAGGGTCATAAATGGAACTCTTTATGGTGTCATATAAAAAGAAATCATTGGTGTCCGGAATGTGCAGGACAAGTGGTACATGAAAAAGATGTCAGAGCTCATATTGAGGGAAAAGGTGGAATGCTTGAACCTGATTGGAAATATAAAAATAAATGCACAAAATTTAAGGTCACATGTGAAAGAGGTCATATATGGTTTCCTGTATGGAACGATTTAAAATATAACGGTAGTTGGTGCCCATATTGTTCTAAGCATATCGTTGATGTTAATCTTGCAAGAGACTACATAATCAATAAAAAGGGTTTTTTAGAAAAAGATTGGAAATATATCGATTCTACAACGAAATTCTGGATCACTTGTGAAAAGGGTCATAGATGGGAAACTTGCTGGAATGTCGTGCAATCAGATCATTGGTGTCCGCATTGTCAAAAGTTTAAACGAGAGCAAGAATTTAGGGAAACAATAGAGAAATATTTTGGAGAAGAGAAGTTTCCTAGTAAAAAGCCAAAATGGCTCAGATATCCCCCAACGAAACGCCCATTACAATTGGACGGCTATAATGAGAACAAAAAAATAGCCTTTGAATATCAAGGTTTACAGCATTATGAGCTTTGTTTCGTGAATAGATATTCAGAAGAAAGATTGAAAGACATACAAAAAAGGGACCTTTTTAAAGAAGAAATATGCCAGCAACAAGGAGTGGTTTTAATAGCAGTGCCATATTGGATATCCAAGGATAACTGGGAAGGTCATATTCAATCCTCCTTTAATAATCACTTAATATAGATAATGTCACATACAAATTCAATCTCAGATCCAAACACCAGAATAAGAAATCGGGAGGCTCAAAATGGTAGAAAACGGGATCATCACCGGTGACATGATTGAAGACGATCAGGGATATAATTCATGCGATTTATACCTTGCCGCGTTTTTCTTGAGCGCCGGCTGTAGGATGCAAAAGTCTTTTCGGGATCCGAAGACGAAAAGGGTCTATTTCGTGTTTGAGAAGAACCCGATCATGATGGATCTGAAAATAAAGTATTTCAGTCGGGAGGCCAAGATTGATGCTTTGACTTTTGCCGACAATATCAAATCGTTGAAAAGTCTGTGCCATAACATAGCAACGGTATCTTCCGGTATATAAATTACCGACCGTTGAAGTCTTGTAAAAAAATTTGTAAAAAAGAGGAATAAACAATGTCTACCTATTATCTCGATTTAGCCCAGACAGGTTCAGGGCATGCTGGAACAGAACTTGATCCTTGGTCATGGGCTGATGCATCAGCTGGTTCTTATAGTTCTGGGGATATCGTCCTGATAAGAGGTAGTGCTACGGTTGCAAATGCTAATTTTCCTCTTGGTTATGGCAATATAGTCACCCTTGATAAATGGGGTGATGATCCATGGAGAATAAGAGTAACGGATGATTTCCGTTTTTATTCTCAATACATAGTGAAAAATGGTATTATTTCAATAGCATATGATTCTTCTATTACTTTGTCAGGCCCATTGAATAATATGAATATTATTCATGAAAGTCTTATAGATGCTAATATAAATGTGTACGATGCCTCATATGGACTTACCACAGTGTTTAAAGGTTGTTCAATAAAAGCAGGAAAACTAACCGCCGTCAGTACAGCAATAGCGTCTGCAATAGATTCTATTATCGCGGCGGCGGATACTACCAGGGCGGGCGACACCGATGTTTTTATAATTACAAACTGTGCCACAACATCCACAGATCCGGGAGCTTGGCTTACAAAAACAAATTGTCAATTTGGCTGGACTGCTCCAACTTGGCCTGCATGGGATGCTTCGAAAGCAAGTTGGGCAAGCGATATATTAAATGTTGGAATAACCACCCCACCAGAACCCGGAAATCCTCCATACACCGATTATGCTACGGATCCTTGGGGTGCCACCAGAACTGGCATTGGTGCTCTCTCTTTCCCTTCTGGAATAGCTCCAGCAATCACGACGCAACCAATATCTCTGACGAAAGTCGTGGGTCAATCAGCCGATTTTCTGGTAGATGCCTCTGGAACCACACCCTTCACATACCAATGGAAAAAAGATGCATCATCAATTGCAGATGCAACTTTTGCCACATATTCAATAGCATCCGTCTTGGCATCTAGTGCAGGATCGTATCTTGCCAGAGTTACTAATATTGCCGGTTATGCAGACAGCAGTGCTGCGACATTAACAGTACAGGTTCCACCGGAAATATCCGTTCAGCCATCTTCCATTTCTCGGGCTGATGGCCAGTCTGCCAGTTTTTCAGTGACAGCTACTGGAGATGCTCCCCTCACTTATCAGTGGAAAAAGGATTCGACAGATATTTCTGGTGCCACGAGTTCAACATATTCGATCGCAGCAGTTGTTCCAACTAATGCCGGATCCTATTTGGTGCATCTTGCTAATGCCTACGGTGTGGCAGACAGCAGCTCGGCAATCTTAACCGTCGTGACAGAGCCCCCAGTCATTACTAACCAACCTTCAGATGTGACGGCATCAAGTGGCTCATCAGCAACATTTGGCGTGACTGCCACGGGTGCTCTTTATTATCAATGGTACAGGAATAATCTTTCGATTTCAGGTGCCACGGACACGACCTATGTGATTCCATCAGTTTATAAGTCTCTGGCAGGATCTTACAGGGTTGGGGTCTCTGATGATTTTAGCGGGACAGATAGCAGCTCGGTTAATTTGGTGGTTTCTGATTCTTCTCTTCCTTATGGATGGGTACCGCAAACTGGTAGTGATTATGTGTCTCCACATGGAAGAAGAGGAACTCATCGAATGGTGTGGATAACAGATGGAACTCATGGTACTCCTTTGGGAGTTTCACAGATAATTGACTTCTAAAAAAAGGGGTCAGACAAAGCAAAAAGGACTCTAAAAATGATCCGGGATATCATACGGCAACTTCATGCAGCCCAGAAATTCATGATCGAAGATGAATTTGATTTCGTCGAATTTGATGATATCACAGTCGATGAGTTTGATGACGAAAAACTTCTCCCCGACATTTTGGAAATATGGGCAGCAGTCAAAATCAATTACGAGGGGGATCTGCCTGAAAGCTACAAGACCCTCAATCTTCTGATTGGGGATTGGGTTGAGGCCCATGCCGATTCTTTGACGTCGGAAATTCACACTCAATTAAAAAGTCATTTTGAAAAAAATTATCCGGATTCGGATTCTTCGGCCCTTAGTGAGCTGGAGACTTCAGCCGTATGGCTTGACCAGCTCGATTATATGCCACTGATGAACGAGAATGATAATTCGATGACCATCGAGATCGAGCTCGTTCTTCATGCTGAACCGATAGAGGAAGAAAAAGATGTTTAAATCAATAGTAGCACAAAATTCGGCCTGTAATGCGATAGTCCGATTGGTAGACGTGGGGACAGACCATTCATCGGCTGGAATATATCTCTATGATACTACTGCAATATGGCCCTCAATTTTTTCCATACCAATGTATAATCCGGATTCTACAACACCGACGCCCTTAACTCGATTGGCTATGTCTAACCCGGCATTTATGGATGCGACAGATGGAACAGCTTTTGCCTCCCATATTAATGATGCAACAGCGTTCAGGGATGGAACAGCATCCATGTTTGGAGTATATAACCGGGATTCTACTTTTATTTTCGGAGGCACTGTTTCAATGGGTGTAGCCGATATGATACTGGCCCAGACAGTCATTGAACAGGATCAAACAGTTGTATTAACAAGTGCATATTACCTAGTACCGTGAACATATGGCAATTTATGGATATATACATGCCATCGATAGAACCCACACTGTCCGGTTCATTGGTGGGCCTACAGATCCCGGTTATGCGTGGTTAATTGATTCTGTACATCAATCTTTATTTACGGGTTATGTCCTTTCAGATTCAACAACGCTTCCGACAGACGGTACGTTTTCTCAAGAACAAATTTTAACCCGAGGAGATTTAACACTTACTCTTGCCGATTGGACATATGCCGGGGGTCGTCAGTTTGATGCAACGACATATGTCGATGGGACATGGGGATACCGATACTATAATCCACTATGGATAAATTACAGCATATGGTATCAAGCTTATGATGGCACCCGATATGATTCCTCCGCGTCGTTTGCTGTGGTTGGGAGTAGGACTCGTAGCCCTGTTAATTACCCTACTGTGGGGTCTTATTATGCACCAATGGTAGTGCCTTCTCCTCCTGGGCACTATGAGATCCGATGGAGATATCAGAAAGATTCAAGTTCATATGCAAAGGAAATAGATGTCCCGTTCGTGTCATTGAGTAGAGGGGTAGACAGCATGCCTGATTTTTCTTTTCCAATAACATCATCTCCTTCGTATGGCGCGGCATATCTCGGCGATATTTTAATTGGTGTGGATCCTGGCGTAGACGTTATAGGACTTTATGATCTGGATAACGGGTCATGGAATTCAATACCATCCGTGCCGGCTGGTTTTTAAAGATGAAAAAGGAAACAGATCTGGCTGCAGTATCGTTTTTGGTCCTTATCAGCATCATCGGTATTACTGTTGTTGTTGAGTTGTGCAAATTTCTTTTAGTCGGAATATGGAGAGTGAAATGATCATATTTAAGTTCAAATCCAAAGAGGAATTCGATAAGGCCACGGATGTCCTGAAAAGGGCCATCGACGCCATGGCCTCTCCTCATTTCGATCATGCCGTTCAAACCGCGGAAAGAGTCATTTCGGTTATAAAAGAAAAATCAGCTGAGATCATTGAGGGTCTGTTTCAGAAAAATAATATCAAAAATTATGAAAAGGAAAAAGATGATCTGAGCTGGGCTCCTATATCTTCTGTGATCCATCAGGCTGCTCTTAGAATTAAACTGGCGAGGTCTTGTGTACCATACCAAAACTCAAAAACTGCCAATTAAGAAAGGGAATCAGGAAAATGGATCGTTATAATGATTATGGGGGTCCCCGGGGCGTTGAACAATGTTCCCTGCATGAAAATCTGAACAAGGAGATTGGAGTTATTAAGGATCTTACAGTAAAACTTGATAAAAAAACGGACAAGGCCACTGTTGCATTTCTGTGCCTTGCCGGATTTGTTGGAATTGATACGATCTTAATCGTGTGGGGATTTTTTTTCAAGTCGACTGAATTGACTCTTTTCAAATAAATCTGAATTTAAAGGCAGAACAAAATGGCTGTAGCATACATACGAGGAACAACGACAGGGCCCAATGACCTGATCATAGTCGTCAGGGACACCAGTAATAATTTGATCAATCCATATAGAGTCGAGTATGCCGTTTATGATTTTACAACCGGCATAGAGATTCTGATGGGGGCACCGGTCAATGTTCCTGTTCAGATTTCAACCGGAAATTATTATGCCCAAGTCGTGATCCCGGCTGATGCCAGGATTGGAGTATGGAGAATTCGCTGGACGGTTCAAGAGTATTCCACAGATCCGGTCTATCAATCAGTACAAGAATTTCAAGTCCTCGGAGATAATACCATCCCCAGTTTTACTGGAGATACCGGAGTTGATCAGCTCATATACAGTTTAAGAATCATTCTCCGGGACAATAACCCTGACCGGAATTATCGATTCAGACCACCTGCAACTGAAAAGTTCATTCAGGGCCAGACCCAAGTATTTGGATTCGTATGGGAAGATGAAGAGCTCTTGGAATATCTCTACATGGCCATCGATGACTTTAATTCCAGGCCCCCGGTCACCGGGATTACTGTAGGAAATATTTTGGGCTCGGAAAGACGCTGGAGGACCACTATCATTCTCAGGGCCGCGGCTTTTGCCTGCTTCGCAATAGCAATGAATTGGATCCTCGATGAATTCTCGATTGTAAAGGATGAGCGGATCACGGTTCAGGATAGAAATGGTAATGATTATTCTCTTACTGTTCAAGAACTTTTTGATCTGATGTATGGAGACAGACTTAAAGAAATAACAGATCAAGCTAAAAAACAAGTATTGGAAGCCGTCCAGGAGTTGAACGCATGAAACTATCAAAAAGAGCGTTCGGGATTAAATTCAATTTTGAACCTCAATGGTTGAGAGCCCTATGTGATTCTGGGATTATTCCATTTGAGATTAAAAATGGAAAAGCCAATAGGATTTTTATTGATGATTTCATAATGAATAACCTTTTGGAAGGGATTCATTATGTTGTTTGTCCTATATGTGGAAAAAAAATGGCATGCATTACTCAAAAACATGATGTGATTTGTCATAATCCTGAATTTAAAAATGTCTATTGTGAGATATATTTAAAAAGTCATGAGAAAACTGATGAAGAAAAAAAAGCCCAATCTGAAAAATTGAAAACGAGATTTTTGACCCCAGAGGGGGAAATAACTCGAAAACAAATTGGTGAAGCCAGCAGGCGATTCAATGCCGATCCAACCTTTAAAAAGAAAAAAATTGAGACCTCGAAAGAAGTTGGTAGCCGTCCTGATATCAAATTCATAAGGAGTAAAAAATCTACGGCTATGTGGACTGACCCCGAATTTCGCAAAAGAAAAAAAGAATATGTTTTAAATAATATTAAAGAATTACAGGAGTCAGCTCGTCGAGCCCGACAGTATTTGAGAAAACAAAGTAAACTCCATATTGGATATAAAAAAAGTATGCTGGAAAAAGGTCTTCAGGGGTTCATTTCTGAATATTCCTATGGGCCATATTCGATTGATGAGGCAGATCCATTGGCAAAGATTGCTGTGGAAGTAGATGGCTGTTACTGGCATGGCTGCTCTTTATGTGACTATAGTGGTGATAGTCGGATAAAACTTATTGATAAGAAGAAAACTACGTATCTTAAAAATAGAGGATGGGTCATTTTAAGGTTCAAAGAGCATGAGATCAAGAAAGATCCTTTTGTGGGTATTGAATCCATTCGAACTATTCAGGCAAGACGTCGTGAATTGCATACGGATTTGATTAAAAAATCGTTTTTTTCTGGGAATCTCAAAGTCAGGGCTATGGTTAATAAAGAGATTGAACCAAAATGGATTCCAATGAGTGATATCGTTCGTCATAATACCCCCCATAAAAAAATGGTCAAAGTGAATACGGATATGGGTTCAGTCTGTGTGACAGAGGATCATAGTTTATTTTCATGGATTACAAAAGAACCGGTAAGGGCGTCAGAATTGAAATCAGGTAATTTGATTATAGGTCTTCCAGGAAGAGAATTCGAACCCGTAAAAATACTGGGGATAGAATTGTTACCTCCAGAAAAATATACATATGATGTGTCTGTGCCGGGTGCTGAAAACGCTGTTCTTGATTCAGGTATCCTTGTGCATAATACATATAGCATATCAGGTGTTTCACTTGATATCGACAAAAGTTCCAAGTACCAGGCCCTGAAAGACGAGTTTATTGCGGAATATGACAAGCTGGTCGAGCAGAATAAGCTTTCTATAAAAATCATCGTTGGACTTCGGCAATTTCGGTACGGCGTGGGCATAACTTCAGCTTTGGGGCCTCTTAACAGGCCTGGCGTACAGAGTCGCAGAAATTTAATAAGTGGCGGACAAGGTGGATTTTAGTCCTTGATTTTGAACAAGTTACGAAGATTCTTAATTATCTGTTGTCAATCGTTTGGGGTAAATTTGGGGGGTATAAGTTCGAAGCGATATAAAATTCTTTTTTTCTTCTTTGGTCTTTCCAATTATTAAAGCATATTTGTGTTTTTTGTCCACTTTTAATTTTTCTGCCTCTTTTATAATCTGACGGTTCCAGTCATACCATTTTCTTTTTATTTCTTCAGGAATGATTTTTAAATCTTTAAATCCATTGTCTTTGAACCACGAAGCAAGAACAAGAATATTATTTTTTGAGCACCATTTTTTGAAAGATGATGTTCTTTTCAAAGTCTGAACGGAAAACCATTTTCCATTTTTTATCTGAGGGTGTTTGAATAAATACGCTACACCAAAATTGTTGCCGAGATAATCAAAATTGCAGGCTTGATAAATCGTTCCCAGTTCATTCGCCATTGGGTCGGTGTAGCCCACAAAAAGTCTTTTCTCCGTATTTTCAATCATCCAGTTGCAGGAGAACATAACCAGACGACTTCCTAAATTTTTAGGGGACCAAGAGGCCGTTGCTCCTCTTTGTATCAATGCTTCATAATTTCTGGTGACTCCTCCCAAAAGCTGAGAATAGGAAGTGGGTTCATTTATGAATACCACTCCGCCGAGTTTCCCTTGATACCGAGCTGTGAAGCACCATTTCGGCATAACACCTATTGTTCCTAGCCACTCATAACGGACAATGAACTCTATAATTTCCGGACTGATATTTTCAGGAGACAGAATGAAATCAGAAGCACTGATTTTTTCAGGATCAAATTCCAAATTTTTCAAATCTTCTTGGAGGGATTCTATTTTTTTCAAATACTGATGAGAAAAATAGGTTTTTTCGACAATTTTATTTTCAATGAGATCCAAAATGGAATCATTTTTGATGGCTTCCTGTGCATCATCCGACCAGAATCTTATCAGATTGGGAATATGCTCGTTTTGATACTGATCCCTTTTTATAGTTCTTTGAATCTTCAATGATTGCCTTGTTACATTATATCTTTTTATTTTTCCATGCCAATATGTACCATCATATTGCACCCATAAATCGAATTTAGGCATATAATAATCGATGACATTTTTTATTACAGGGTGCTCTATATGTGGCTCAGTTGCAGGGTCGAGAATCCTCAAATAGTCAAGAAAAACTATTTCTTCTTTCGACTTATGAATTGATTTCCGGCCTTTTCTGACTGTATATCCTTTTTCCCTTATTTCTTTTATTTCGAGGAAACTTCTGACACCATACTTTTGAAAAGTTGTTTCTTGTATTTTTCTTTTTATCTCTTCCACTTGAGCGGGATTAGTGACCCCGTATCTTTTCAAATTGGTTTCTCGGATCATTTGCTTTACAATAGGGCTCAAAAATGGAGTTTTGAAACCATAGCGAGTTATGTTAGTGGTTTCAATTTTTTTCTGCACTTCAGGGTTTTCTGCCGGAGTTTTCCCACCATATTTTTTAATATTTGTTTGTTGCTGACGCTCTTTAATCTCAGGCACTCTCAATGGACTGGTCTCACCGTATTTTTTCTTCATCCCCTGCTGGACTCTGTCCATTTGAAACGGATTTTTTACCCCGTATTTTTTTATGACCGTCAATTCAGTTTTCTGCCTGATTTCAGGGCATTGATTTGGATTTCCAACACCATATTTTTCCAAATTTGTCTGTACTAATTTCTTCTTGATTTCTTCGGCCTGAAAAACATTGTCCACGCCATATTTTTCACGGACAGTTGTTTTCACTTTTTCCCTGACATCAGCCGATTGAGTAGGATAATCAGTTCCACGATGTTTCTGATTGGTTAGCCTATTTTTTTCTTGAATTATCTCTTCACTCCGAACCAATCTGAAGATATTATTAGCTCTCCAGCTGAGGGCTTTCCAAGTCCGGCCGGGGAAGTTGGCTTCAATAAATTCTTGAGGATTATTAGGATAAATTTCTTTTAGAAGATTGTCTTCTTCTTCTTTCCATGCGTCATCTTTTGGCCGGTACAAGCCGAGTATGATGGATCTTTTATATGCTGATTTCCAATTCCTGCCAGGTAGTTTTAATAGAATTGTCTCTCTGGGAGCTTTTTCATAAAGTTCTTTAAGAATCTGATCTTCTTCTACAGTCCATGCCATTGATTTTTCCCTCCTGATTAAAAGTATAACATAAAGGAGTATGAAAATCAATGCATATTTTTTATAACATGATAAATAATCAGAGGGTTGAGTCAGTTCAGTTATGGAATGCTGCTGCTGCTTAAGAACTGTCAAATTTTTTTCTTTACACCTGCAATTGTTATATATAATAATGTTCTAATACCTCAGAGAGTACAAGTCTTTCTCCCTTCTTTTCCTCCTTTAAAAGGAAAAATTTCGCCATGGCACAAGTAGATAGAAAATGGCTTGCGGACAGGGCTGTTTCTCCGCTTAAAATCGGGACTGATAATACATCTCCGTTCCAGTTTTTTAATGTCGGGATAGAGATTCAGCATGGGCCATGGCCCGTTGTTTCAGCATACCCCACTGTCAGAATAGGTACCACGACTACTGATGGCATATCTGTCTATAATCCGACTTCCAGTGCCGAAATAATTCTTGATTCGTCTTCTTCGAATCAGCCGGCCGGCCAGTCATATCGGATCAGGTCTGATTCAACAGGGTCGTTTGTTATCAGCGACATAAAAGCCGCTTCGGACAGGATTATTCTAGCTCCGTCTGGTGACACGGTGTTTTCAGGATCCATAAATGTTGCTTCCATCGATACCACTTCTATACAATCTACTTCTCCAATCACCATACAATCCCCCTCTTCAATTACTTTACAGACCCCATTGACTGTCATTGAAAGGGATGCCACTATTGGAGGGGATGCCACAGTTAATGGAAATCTTAATGTCTATAAATCTGTCAATGGCGATCTTGTATATGGTCTTGTTCGGAATACGAATTCAATAGGAATGGGTTCTGGGGCAGAGGTAGCCGCTATTGTTGGAGACACGACTGTTGGAATGAAAACAGTTGGAGCGGTCGGTTATGTAGGAACTCTTTCCAATTACGATTTAAAAATCGTCAGAGATGGGGATACTGCTATATGGGTTCAGACTGATGGTGATGGTAATCCTCTTTTAAATGTTGGATGTCCGACTACACTTTTGAATGACACTACAGCTACAGGTAATTTGGATGTCGTCAAAACAGTCGATTTAAACGTCCTTCGGGGTATTGTTGAAAACACAGGTACAGGACTCGGGACTGGTGCTGAAGTCACTTCAAGGGTCTCAGGTAAAATAGCCGGGTCACGGGTAACAATACAACCTGTTGGAACTGATGCCCAGCTTGGGACATTTTCAAATGACAATGTTGCATTAGTCAGGAACGGAACTGAGAGCATGGTACTGACTTCAAGTGAAGTAAATGTGTACACTAATTTAAGTGTCAGAAGCGGATATCTGACCATGCTCACAGGAGACGCAACAGTACAGGGCAATCTCGAAGTTTCCAATAATGTCAAAATCGGAGGTCCTGATTTCCGAGTTGATAGAGATTTAAATAGTGACACAGTAGCCGGCATGATTCGTAATGGTGGCACAATCGGACAAGAAGCAAAAATGTTAGTGATCGGTGGAGATGCCACTGTTGGGATGAGATACTTGAACATGTCAGGGATGGGTCCTGAGGCAAAGATAGGTACTTTTTCTGATGATGGCTTGAATATAGTCAGGAATGATGTTGTTGCCATAGCGATCACGACAGATGGAGATGGCAATCCAAAATTGAATGCTACAGGATGTCCGACCTCTGTTTTAGCTGATGCCACGGTCAATGGGAATCTTGCCGTGGCAAATGATGCCACGGTCGGTAGAAATCTTGAAGTCCTTGACCGTCTTGTCGTGACTGGTACTGGTACATCTCCATTAAAAATCAGTGGTGGTGGGGGTCATATTGCGGAGCGCAATTATATTGATTCAATGACTGGAGATTTGTATTTACGGGCACAGCCCGCTACAGCCATCAACAGTTGTCAAATATCCCTGGATGGTACCAATATTACTCTTGCTGCCGTTGGAACAGTAACAGCCGATGTTGGGGATCATTTTGAAGTTTATGGCGATGCCACTATTGGGAACAACCTCATGGTTGGAAATGATGCCACAGTCAATGGAAATCTCGAAGTTCTCGACCATCTTGTCGTGACTGGAACTGGCACATCTTCATTACAAATTAAAAGTGGTGGAGGTCATCTTGCGGATCGAATTTATATCGACTCGTTAACAGGCCATTTAGTTTTACGGGCACAGCCTGCTACAGCATTTCCTGACTACAATCAGATAAGTCTAGATGGTACTAATGTCGATGTGCGTACAAACCCTTATACTGGAATGGTTACATTATATCCTGGTGTTTTCGGTTCTGCAGTTGTATCGGGAGATGCCACAGTTACCAATAACCTCATGGTTGGAAATGATGCGACTGTAAGCAATAATTTCAGAGTTTTGAATGATGCGACTATAAATGAAAATTTCATGGTTTTGAATGATGCCACTGTGGGTAGGAATTTCCAAGTTTCAAATGAAATTAGGATTCTTGGAGATCTTTATGCTACCACTTTCTATAGTGCTACTGCTATAGCAATTCAAGCGACAAATAGTATTACTCTAAATAGTCCAGCAATACATTTATTAGGAGCTGTTACATGCCCTGCTGACACAGATATTAATTGCAGTAATAGTCTATCTCCAGGTGGTAATATTGTTACTGCTTCATATACATCTCCGCTTAATCATTGGATTGATTTCTATTTGCCAAGTTCTGGAGTTAGCACGGTTCCTCGGTTGAGACCCAGTTATTCTACAGATGTTGATACCAATATGGCTTGGACTCTTCAACCATTTCCACAAACCCTTGGTAATCATACTAGGGTGATGAATTTAGGTTCGTATGTGACCGCGCCAAATGAATATGTTCTAATATCGGTTGAGACTTGGGATGCATTTACGGTGTCAAGTTATGATTGGCCAAGCCAAATATGGGCTTATGGGAAGATCATATCATATACGCCACCTTCGGCATCAATGATTATAAATATTTTATATATCAATGTAGGTACTACTTCTACTGCTAATTTTTATGTTCATCCGGCATGGCCCTTTCTGCCGGTTATTCGTCAACAACAAGTTACGATCCCTTCATCGAGTTCATCAATAGTCACAGTAGATTTTACACCAATTGGTTTTGCTGGTCCAATGTCTTCTCTGAAAGGCGCTAATATCCGGTTAAAGACATTAGCGGTATGATAATTGGTTGAGAAATATAATTTTGATTATACTAATAATCTCTTGATACTATGGCATAAAAAGGGAATTTTTTTTCAAGGAGCAAATCCCATGGCCTTTGAAGTTGAATATTTCACGTTAGATACTACCAGTGCCACTGTTAATCAGGCAATTCAATTAACAACCGGCGTCCCTTCAGACTCGAGTGATGTGGCATTGGATCTGATTGGCGGGACGGCCCAAGCTATTGACGCCGATTTTACTGTAGACGGCACCAATGTTTCTTGGGATTATCCCAGTTCAAATCTTTATGGGCTGACAACGGCAGGTGATAAGATGCGGGTCATTTACGACAGGTCATAATTCAAGGAAATAAAAGGAGTTAACTCCAATGTCTCAGATACAGGGAAAATGGATTGAGGACGGTGCCATCACCACGTCGAAGTTAGCGGACGGGGCTGTTACCGCGGCAAAAATAGCCACACTCGGAAATATGGTTATTGATCAGACCAACAATGCTCCAGCTATTGATGTGACCATGACAGGTCAAGCAGCTCCCGCATTGAATATTTTCAAAGATGCTGATGCCAGTAGATTTCCTGTCATCAATATTGACAGTAGTTCTCAGTCTTCCAGCATAACTATCAATAATGCCATGAACGAGTCGCAGGGTATTACGATCAACATGTTGAGCAGTTCCCAGACTAATGGTATAGCGATATCTGGACCTGTGGGTGTGGGGTGGTTGACGACTGGACTCAGTATTACAAATTTTAGCACTAATATTTCTACTGACGGTACTTCTATTTTTCCTTCCGTGAATAGTGATTTTATTTCTCCTTATTATAATCCTGCAGTTACTGTAACCAGCGACCTTGAGGTTTCTGCAGAATTAAATAGTTCAATAGTCTATACCAGAGTTGAGAATACTGGAACAGGTTCTGGTACAGGATCTGAGCTCGATGTAATTGTTGGAGACACCACGGTTGGGATGAAATATGCGTTGGGTATGGGCGCGAGACCTATGGTGGGATCTTTTTCCGATGAAGATCTGAGCATAGTCAGAAATAGTACCACTGCAATTTTGATCACAACAGATGGAGATGGTAATCCACTTTTGGATGTCGCAGCAGGATGCCCAACAACTCTTCTAAAAGATACTACAGCTACAGGTAATTTGACGGTCACTCAGGACCTTGCCAGTGGAACCGTCTACAATATTTTGCAAAATATCGGGTCAGGTCCGAACACTGCAACGGAATTGAATCTGATTACGACGGATGCAACATCTGGCATCAAGAACATAAATGATTTTGGATTGATCACCAAGATGGGAACTTTTTCTGACCATGATTTGAAAATTCAGAGGAATAGTAGCGATGCAATGACAATCACCTATGATGGTCTGAATCCCTATTTGAATATTCAATGTTCGACCACCCTTTTAAATGATGCTACGGTCACCGGAAATCTTGAAGTTCTTGATAGCGTCATTGTGGATGGTCCTGGATCCTCAAAAGTCAGTATCAGTGGTGGTGGGGGTCATATTGCGGAGCGCAATTATATTGATTCGATGACTGGAGATTTATATTTACGGGCACAGCCCGCTACAGCCATCAACAGTTGTCAAATATCCCTGGATGGTACTAATATTACTCTTGCTGCCGTTGGAACAGTAACAGCCGATGTTGGGGATCATTTTGAAGTTTATGGCGATGCCACTATTGGAAATAATGTCAAAATCGGAGGTCCTGATTTTCGAGTTGAAAGAACCCTTAATAGTGCTTCAGTAGCCGGCATGATTCGTAATGATGGGGTGGGCAATGCGACCAAGGCTGAAATGAAGGTAATCCTTGGAGATGCTACGACCGGTATCAGAGATACTTCTGGTAGTTTCAGAGCTATCGGTACTTTTTCAGATCATGATTACAGACTGATCAGGAATGGAAGTTCTGCAGTATATATTACCACCGATGGTGATGGTAATCCTCAAATGGATGTTAATTGTATAACCACCAATTTGAATGATGCCACGGTCAACGGAAATCTGGATGTATATGGTTTGGCTTGGCTGAATGATGCCACGATCAACGGAAACTTAGATACTGGCACGGTATGGGCAGTTGATGCTACGGTTAATAATAATCTATCGGTGGGTAATAACACAGAATTATACCATCTTACAGCGAATGATGCTACTTTTGTAGATTCAAATTATATCACCGGTGTGATGGATTCAACAGCATTCATTTATGTTGGTTGGTCAGAAGGGCTTAGAATTACATCGCCAAAAACTAAGTTGAGTGGTGAATTTAGTTGCAACAATGCTACTACTCAATCTTCTTATTATTCCGGAGGAGCTGCATGGCCTGTCGGAACAAATACTAATTCGTGGGGGGCAGATAGTTCAGCAGATTTTGCTTCTTTGGTGACTCTTGTAAATAATATCAGGACTGCCTTGGTCAATAATGGAATAATGTATTAATTCAGATAAAAAATTTTAAATCCCAAAAAAAGAGGATCCCATATGGCAGATGAAATTGTTGTCGATACTTCGACGGCTATGCTAATTGAATGTCAGCGGTTTGATAAGAAAATTGCTGAGGCCAAGGCCGTGGTTGCTGATCTAAAAAGACAGAAAGCGTCTTATATTTTTGATACCAATATTCAACAATTGCTTGCTCAAAAAAAAGCCAAAGACGCTCAGATTAAATCAGTATAAAAAGAAATTTTGCAACTGGAAGACAGGGGCAATCATCCAATAAATGATTGCCCTTTTTAGTATTACATCCAGACATAATCTTTTAATACCAGCTTCTTAAAACATGGTCTCAATACTTATAAGGGCTTTTTAAAAATGTCAGCTATTGTCGTATCTGGTACCCTGATCCTTAACGGAAATCTGACCTGTAGTGGTGATATTGATATTACCTCTACAGGTCTTGTGACTCCTGTCTCTGATCCGGATACCCTTAAAACCTTCTATTCCTATCGAACAAATTCATATATAACGGCAAACGGTCAAGGCCGAAAAATGGCCTCCACTCTTGGAGATATAACAATCTCCTCTGGTGGAATCATTTATGGCCTTGGTCAGGGATTCGGACCAGATCGAGGACCCGGAAATAACAGCACTTTGTTGAACATTTTCAACCGGCCCGTTCCCGGATATGGCGCCACACATGCAGGTCTCGGATCAGTAAAAATTGAGCCGGGTCTGATAATGTACATTACCGAGTATATCACGATTAATTATCTCAGCGAGAGCATGTCCGCGGAACTCAGTGCCCGACCGATAGACCCCGATGATGTCCTTGTAACAGTAATTTCTGGTGGTCCACAGATATATGGAGTCGATTTTACCATAGATGGTGCTCGTATAGTGTGGAAAACACCTCTGAAGTCCCTCCTTGCTGATGGTGATATTCTAAGAGTAATCTATATCGGAGACACGACTCCTTCTGTTCCTTCACCACGACCTTCCTACGGCCATTGGGAGACCCCTGTGTCGCTCGGAAGCGGGGGTGGGTACTATCATGACCCCACTTCTTATCAAGGGTCTGGGGCCTCTGGAGGTGGTGCTATAAAACTTGAGGCACCTTCTGGAACAGTACAGGTCAACGGTACCATCAATATGGATGGTCAGGAGGGGGATCAGGTTGGGGGAGGGGCTGGTGGTAGTGTATGGATTACTGCATGGAATATAACAGGGGTGGGATCCATAACAGCCAAGGGTGGCTATAGCCGGTTGGTGAATAACCCCGATATTTCCCTTCTTGAAGAAGGTGGTGGAGGTGGGGGTGGTTATATCTCATTATGGTATCGTCAGTCCAATAATTTTTCCGGATTGCTTTCGGTTGCCGGGGGAATAAACTGGGTCATAGGTAATGTCTGTGCAAGCGATGGGAAGATTTTTATCAAACCAATACAGCCTTTTCTATTGGAGAAATTTACGGGAGTCGGCTCTCCTTTTCGTCCTTTAGAATTCCTAAATACAAAATGGTGGGACAGTACAACAGACCTGGTGGCCATGGATAATCAGCTGACTTTAACATCGCCCCAGGACGATTTGATTCATAATCCTCTGGTGACATCAGAATTTACTGTTTCAGGAAAAAACATCACGGTTTCGGCCGATTATATTCCTGGGGGAACTTTAAGTGAAGGTTATCATGCTGATTTCCTCCTTTATTCTGATGCTGAAAACTGGGTGGGAATGTCACGGCGCTATGTCGGATTGGTTGGAGAGTCTTGCGTTAATGGAATAATTTCTGCAGCAATCGATCCGGTTGGATGCCCCTTCGATTTTACAAATGTTTCTTTTCAGATCATGAAAATTGACAGCACATTTGCATATCAGTATTATTATTCTGATTCTACACCTGTGACTCTTTTCTCCGATATTATTCCGGAACTGAATGATCTGCCATTTAGGGTACAGTTTTCCCTCAAAAAGCCAATGGTAGGGTCTGTTGTTACTGAAGACAGAAGACTCACATCTCAGAATGTGCTTGAAAAAAATACCGTGCTTGATGGTATTCCTTCAGATGCCACAAGTATCGCCATGAATGTCATCGGAGGAAGTTCTCAGTATCTTGGTGTGGATTTTTATGCTGATGCAACGGACAGTGAGATATTGTGGGATGGTACCAGTCCCTCAATGATTGCCTTTGCAAATATGCTTGCCAGTGGTGATATTCTCCGAATTCAGTATACCGGACTCCTTCCCCCCGTTAATGATTCCACGGCCTCATTCGATAACTTCGCAATCTATGAGGGAGTAGTTGACGGAGCCGAGACCGGGGAATCGGTCGTTTATGTTGATTCCGATTTCGGGTCAGATTCCAGTAGTGGCCGGCAGCTCAATCCCCTAAGGAATTTGTTCGTGGCCACGGCCTGGGCAAAACGTGGAGGAACAGTTGTTCTCTATGACGGCACATACAATCCCACGGAAGTTCTCCGGAAGGATCTGACAATCAGAGGAGCTGAGGGCTCAAAGCCTCTCATCACTTCCGCATTTGTTCAGGATAGTACGGGATCCGATTGGGAAAATACCGCAGTATCGTTTTTTGGTTGCCAAGGCATCGTTGATAATGTGACGATTGCAGAGACCGGGACAGGAGTAAGAGTTGAGAACGGGAATTTCGATATTGGGCGAACGAAGATTTCTGATGCCACGACAGGGATAAAATTTGTCAAGTGTGATCCGGTTATTGCCAGGAATGAAATCAGCGTTGCCGGTACAGCTCTTGATTTTACTTCATGCCTGAATCCCTGGATTTTCAGCAATGTTGTCTATAATTCGTCCGTAGCGGTGCATGCTGTTGAATCTAAATTTTTAATGGTCTCGTCCAATACTTTTGATTCAAACGGCACTCATGTGATTTTTGACTCAAAATCAGTGGGAATTGTGGCTTCAAACAATCTGACCAATGGTAGCGTCGGGTTGCAGGCATCAACTGATTCTTCTGTCGGATCGTACAACAACAATTATTATGGCACACCGACATGGTACAGTCGAACTCCTGATGCAACAGGAAATGACCGATCAGACAATCCCCAATATATTAATGGCTATCATTTGTATTCGACCTCTCCGGACATCGGGAATGGTCTGTTGGATTATGACACATATTTGATTGATTTTGACGGTGCGAGTCGGCTTGATGGAACAATGCTTCATTCAGACATTGGGGCCTTTGAGTATATCGATGCGTCTCATCCTGCAGGTGATTATTATGTGGCCAGTTCCGGAGATGACTTTTGGAATTCCGGAACGATCGGACAGCCATATCGAACCATTGATAAGGCAATGCTGGTTTCTGATGCAACAATGCATATTGACAATGGGCATTATGACACCTACTACTTATCGCTGAATCAGTATTTTGATTCCAGTAATTCTGTTAATTTCTATATCTATACGTCCGGCCTGCAACACTTTGTATCTTACCACACGATTACTGCAACCGATATGGTCCATGGATATATAGGGCTTGCAGGATTTCCTCTCAATATTTCCGACCAGAATAATTTTGCAGTGAATGTCGTGGGTGGACCCGTGCAAATTCTCGGTCCATCGGACAGTACCATAGGAGATTATTCGATTGAATATGGAAACATTGTCTGGAAAAATCATGTTCTTGAACCCTTTTTGGCGATCGGCGATGTCTTGAGAATAGTGTTTGATGGCTATCTGCAGAAGAGAGCGCTCGATACTCTTATTTTGCATAACCGATACAGTAATTATGAGCCTGAAAAGGCCATCTTCGTATCTCCCAGTGGCAGTGATAGCACGACTCTCGGAGGAGACGGGACGAACACCGGTGGTAATGGATCATTTGATCTTCCTTACCGGACCATTTCCATGGCCCTGTCCGATTCAAGTGCCGGCGCCAACATTGTCATGATCGCCGGTGAATATCCCCTGTTCCAGGGAATCAGTGATAGAATTCTTGTTCCTGCCACCGATCGCACAGCCGCTATTGTTGATGATCGGCGGGTCATAATGGATCTGTTTGACCCCATGGATTTCAGGGCATTTGGAACCACTCTGTACAATGCCGTTCCATGGACTCTTGCCTATTCGGGAAATTCTTACGCGACGGTTGGCGGGGGCTTCCTCAGCCTGACCTATGATGGAACTAATACGGTCCGGGCTGATTCTGTTTTCGGTGTGGTGAATGACTTTGAAGTTCAGGCTGAGCTCAGGAGTGCGATCGACCCGTTGAAATTCATGATCACTTCCGCGGATAATACGATGATGTTCAGCTATACTGATACCACATATGTAGCCTCGATCATTACCGGTGGAAAGGCTTATAATTGTTCAGGAATAATTGATGGAGTCTGTGAACCGAGATTGATTACTGAATATATAACGGTTACAGCAAATGATCTCCGGAATCAATATGTGTCTTTGTCCCATGTCCCTGAACCGGATGAAACATGTGCCAATTATGCTCTAAACGTGATAGGTGGCACAGCTCAAGAGTATAACGAGGATTTCTATGTTCAGGATTCCAAGATAAAATGGGATGGAATGGCTCAGGACAACATGCCCGAACTTGACCCCGGCGAAGTACTGAGAGTTATTTATTTGGATCGAAGTATGGTGCCTGTAAAAATCTACATGTCCCTGATAGGGAATCGATTTACCATAAAGGCCTACAGCAACGGAACTTGGTATGTGCTGAACAAACGGGACATGATCGGGACATATGTCGGGCCGTGGACGGTTTCATTCGTCATGAATCAACCTGCAAATTCTAATCATGATTTTATTTTCGGAAAGGGTTATGTGTCTCAGTTTCTGGCTATCGGAAGTTCTTTTACGGATACAGATATAGATCAGCCGTTGACTAGAAATACTGAAAGAAAGAACGTTGTCCTTTATAAGGATAGATTTTAAAAATGCCAGTCTATCACAGCGGAAATCTGAGTGACACTGATCGGCCAACCTATACCTATCCGTTGAGGCCACAGACTCCGGATTTGACTCCGCCTTGGGCCCCAAGGAATCTGATCATTACCAGTCCGTATCATATCGGGAAGATTGACATCCGTTGGGATAATCCTAAAATTATTCCCCAGAATAATGGCTTGGACATTATCGGGTGCAAGGTTTATCGGTCTACAGACAGTCCAGTTGGACCCTATGAATTGATCAGTCCGGCGCCGGTGACCGTTTTATTCTATCGTGATCAGACACAAGAGGCCGAGTCGGTTGAGGATGCGACGCCAACTCTTCAGTACAATATGATGCCGGAACAGAAATGGCTGGTGTTTACTCAGAGAAAACCGGTGACCATTCCAAGTACGAACGGTCAACAGCCCTCAACGAACATCAAAGATATAAGGGTTGAGATTGATAACGGGGACGGACAATTTCTCGAAATGCCCGCGTACAAACTGGATGGGGTCACCGGACAGGTTGATTTGATCACCTTCCCTGTTTTTAATTACATGTTGAACCAAGTTGTTCCTCCGCGGTTGCCAACACCTCCGAATGGTAGAGTCAGACTGACTTACCGATATCTACAGCATTCAGTCCTGACAAAGCTGAATCAGAGAATTTATTACAAGGTCACGACTGTGGCCGTGGATCCCAAGGATGCATCCAAGACCATTGAGACCCCTCTGCAGGAGATCTCGGCCCGGAGTGCCTTCGATATTGAGGCGTTGGATTATATTTGGAGGGAGGCCATAAAAAGGAACCGATGGATTTTGGAACAGGGCGGGGAACGGGTAAAGCTCTTTATCAGGAAATGGATGGGACGGACATGTCCGGAGCATCAACAAAATTATGGTCAAGCATACAACGATTGTAAAATCTGTCTTGGCTCCAATATTGTAGGGGGCTATGACGGGCCGTACGACATGATTATTGCTCCCCCTGAGACCGAGAAACAGATAGAGTTGGCGGACATGGGGTTGCATATTCGGTATGACTGGGCCACATGGACCACAGATTATCCCTTACTGAATGAGCGTGATGTCATTGTTCGTCAGAATAATGAAAGATATGTCGTGGGCCCTGTGAATCCTCAAGGTTCTCGTGGTGCCATTTATCAACAGCATTTCACGATGAGTTACATTGATCAAGGTGATATCCGTTACCGTATTGAAATTCTTGGCGGAGAAACAAGTGTGCCGGCAGCTTATGATGCATATAGGCAACTTCCTCCGACAGATGCAAGTCCTGATATTAATGCAAAACCTGAAATTCCTCCGGAGAGGATCATACGCGGCCGCACAGTAACTTACGAAAATATTACATACGCTCTGTTGCTTTCCCTGCTCCCAGCAAATATTTTATTAAATTTTTGTTTTAATTTTTTTGTTTAAAAGAGTAATATGATTTATGGAAAGAATTGAAAATATCTCTCTCATAGGTAAGAAATTTGGTCGATTTACTATCGAAAAATTTGCTTATAGAAAAAATGGAAAAGCATACTGGAAGTGTAAATGTGATTGTGGAAATGAAGTGATAGTCGTACAGGGTAATTTAGTAACTATGAGTAGTCGTTCTTGTGGATGTTTAAGAACTCATAAATACGAACCGGGAGAAGCCGGCTTAAAAAGTTTATATTCAAAATACAGAATATCTGCAAAAAAAGAAAATCGTGCATTTAATTTGACTTTAGATGAATTTAAGAAATTAACCTCTGGAAATTGTAATTATTGTGGAGTAGAACCAGAGAAAATCCAGTGTAGCATGGTCTCGAAAAAAACTGAAGTTAAAAATCACACAGCTTACGCATATAATGGCATTGACAGAATTGATTCTACTAAAGGGTATGAAAAAAATAATGTCACTACTTGTTGTTTATGGTGCAACATAATTAAAAGGGAAAGAACAATAGAGGAATTTAAAGAGCATATCAGGAGAATAACAAATCATTTGAACCTGGGAAATATTTATGCGTAGATTAAATATTGTTGGAGAAAGATATGGAAGATTGGCTGTTACTGAATTTTCTCATGTACAAAGTGGCAATTCTTATTGGAAATGTTTATGCGATTGTGGAAATATATGCGTGAAATCTGCTAATACGATGAGAATTTCAAGTACCTTATCATGTGGGTGTTCCAAGGCTCTTAAATATAGTCCTGGAGAAACAGGATTAAAAATTCTCTATAATAGATACAAAATAAATGCAAATAATAGGAATATAGGATTTGATCTGACTATAGAAGAATTTAAGGATATAACATCAAAAGAGTGCTTCTACTGTGGTGAAAAACCAAATTTTTTCAGTGGCGAACCAGCAATAACCAAAACGATGAGAAATCATACCTTATATAGATATAATGGCATTGATAGGGTTGATTCAAGTAGAGGGTATGAAAAAAATAATATCGTGCCATGTTGTAAATGGTGCAATTTAGCAAAAGGTAATAAAAAGGTCGAGGAATTCAAAGAGCACATATTTAAAATGTATAACTTTATGAAATTAAGATAAAATTCAGATGAAAAGGCATAATATTCTATTAATATGGGTATATCACTATCGTAATGTTTTGTTTTGAAAAATAACAATTTTGTTCATATTCCAGGAGGTAGACCATGTCTGAACAGATTATGAAAAAGGCCGCTGATGAGCTTCTCAAAATAGCCGACCAGATCGACAAAGAAGCTGCGGAAGTAACCCAGTTCGTCTGCAACAAGTGCAATCATACAGCCGCTCTGGCTACGATCAATTCGAAGCGTCAGGCAGCTGCCAAAGAAGCCGGCGAGAATGTGACCGTCAGTGACATCACAGTCAATGACAGCATCAAGTGCCCGGCCTGTGACGGTGTCATGGCCTACAAAGCCACAGAAGCCAGCGAAGCCTATTACTTCGATCCGGACAAAAAGGCCAAATCGGATGCGGAAGAAGAAGAGGCTGATGCGGAAGCAAAGGCGAAGCCCAAGGATGAGGAAGAAGCTGCTGACGCCGAAGCGGCGGCCCATTCCGAAAAAACTGAGACACCCGAGGAAGAAAAAGCAGAAACTCTCGAGACTCAGAAAAAAGAACGGGGAGAGGGCAAACACGAAGCTTCTGCTCCGATCGATTACGATTCTCTGCAGAGATATACGGCATAAGTCCATCGCCATATGGACCTCCAAGGGAGAAAGAAGAGGGGACCCTCAGAGTCCTACCCCTCTTCTTCTCCTTTTTTATTCCCCTTCCCTGCATTAATCTATTAATACAAGTTGTTTATCGGAGATTATGGGCGGTTGGTGGGGTAAATTTTTTTCCTCACCGTGAGGATTGAATATGGTCCGAGTCTTGGGAAACTCTTCAGAACGAGTCCCTATAAAGGATCTAAATGACTGTATTTATTACAAACAGTTAAAGGAATATTCCGACCAAGAATATGCCTCTTCGAGCGATCTGAAAAGGGTCATAAATGCTGGCAAAATCGTTCTACTTGAACAGGTCGAATCACCAAGAGGGTCAACCGATACCAAAGGGACTCTGCAGGTCGGATCGAATTCAGCTCTGAGTGCCGGAGATTTAAAGTCTATTCTGAAAGAAATGCTTCCAAAAAATAATGGGGGTATATCGGGGAATGATGTACGAGACGCACTCCGGGATATGGCCCCATTGATCGTGGACATGGTCCGACAGGAAGTCTCGAAGATTAGTGTTTCTGGGGCCCCTGTATCAGAGACAAAGCTTACTACGGAATTTCAGGGGCCAACATATGTTCCGTCGATTGATATATCTGGGATGACCAGCAGTATTCAGGCAAAAGAAACAGAACATTCCAGTGATGGGGCCAATGAGGCTCTGGAGGCACTAAGAAAGATGCAGGGGATTCAATGAAAAATATATATGCGAGTGTCATAAGAACCATTGTGGCGAAATTAAACGGCACTTATGATGCCTCCAGTCTGCAGATTGATCTGCCTGAAGATCTGGCCGAAGCGGTCATGGCTTGGGGCAAGAAAAATATCCCTGATGAGAATCTGCACAACAATCAGAAAGATACAAAAGGCCGAGAGGACGAAATACATATCACGGCATGTTTCGGGATTCCTGACCCTGAACCTAATGATAAGATCAAGGACATCATCAATTCGATGAAACCCTTTAAAATCAGACTCGGGCTCGTGACCCTGTTTCGGGACAAGCCTGATTATGATGTTGTAAAAATTGACGCTGAATCTTCTGATCTTCAAAAGCTGCATTATGATATTGAGAACTCAGCTGAGGTGAAGAGTGACTTTCCTACTTATCAATCACATTGTACGATCGGATATGTGAATAAGGGCACCGCAGATGACCTCAATGGAGATGAAACTTTTAGAGGAAAAACATTCACTGTTGACGAGATAACATTCTCGTCATTAAATGGAAATAAAATCCCAATAACATTAAAGAAGGAGAATTCTCATGAGTAAAGCAATCGACATCGGGACATGTTTTTTGGTTTCTGCAATGCAGGATTCCAATAACAAAATTCAGTTGAAAACAATCCGGGACGCTTTTATAGATATGGATTCCGAGGCCAAACAAATGCTGAGTATGTCCCAAGTTGATTTCATTGAGTCGGGGGACAAACTGTATGTCATCGGAGACAGTGCTCTAACTCTTGCAAACTTGTTTAAGAGGGAGGTCAGAAGACCCCTTTCAAAAGGAGTCATTTCTCCTGGTGAACTCGAAGCTGAAAAGATCCTTTTGGTGCTCATTGAAAACATTCTGGGCAAGGCTGTGAATGCCGGGGAGACCTGTTTCTACAGTGTCCCGGCTGCTCCCATAGGTCATAGCATTGACATTATATATCATACAGCGATGTTCAGCAAATTGATTTCTTCATTGGGCTATAAGGCTCATCCATTAAACGAAGCTGCTGCAATATCATTTAGCAATGCCGCCAAGGAACAATTCTCCTCATGTGCTATTAGCTTCGGAGCAGGATTAGTTAATGTCTGTCTCATGTTCAAGACAATGATCGGAATGGCCTTTTCTATTCAACAGAGTGGGGACTATTTGGATCAGGCAGTCGCAGCTGCGACTGGATCTACGGCCAGCAGAATCCAAGCAATAAAAGAAAAGGGCATCAATCTCATGAACCCAAATGAGGGGGACGATCCCAAGACTCTTCGGGAACGGGAAGCCCTTATAATTTATTATAAAAGTCTCATTCTTAGGACTCTCGATAGTATCAAAACTGAGTTTAATCGGCATCAGGGCTCTATTGAACTTCCAAACGCGGTTCCTATTATTTTATCAGGGGGAACAAGTCTGGCAAAGGGTTTCAAAGAATTATTCGAGGCTGGATTTGAAATGGTGAAAAAAGACTTCCCTTTTGGGATCTCGGAAATTCGTATGGCATCTGACCCGTTGAATAGTGTGGCTCAAGGTTTGTTGATTGCAGCTATGAACTATGATGCAGGGACTAAAAAATAACGGCTATTGCTAAAATGCCTAAAAAATTAATTACTGAAGATTTTATACTGAGAGCCATTGCTGTACATGGTTCTCGGTATGATTATTCAAAAGTTTCATATTTTAATGCAGAAACCAAGATATGTATCGTATGTCCTATACACGGTGAATTTTATCAAATTCCAATAATGCATTTATATGGGCATGGATGTAAATACTGTGCTAATGAGGCTTTAAAAAAACCAGGTTATTCTGTGGATGAATTTATATCGAAGGCCTTAAAAATTCATGGCTTGTTTTATGATTATTCAAAAATAGTATATAAAAATACTAGAACGAAGGTTTGCATAAAATGTCCACAACATGGAGAATTTTATCAAAAACCAAATTCTCATTTGAAGGGCCAAGGATGTAAACAATGTGGGAGGAAAAAAATATCTCCGGCTGCATTTATGGAAAGGGCACATTTTTTGCATGATAACAAGTATACCTATGATATATCCAATTATAAAAACACAAGAAGTAAAATTCGTATTATATGCCCTGACCATGGTGAATTTTTTCAAAGCGTCAATAGCCATTTAAAAGGTCATGGATGTACTTTTTGTAGGAATATGAAATTCTCCATACTGTATGCGTCTAATACTGAAAGTTTCATAAAAAAGGCCATTAAAATTCATGGGGAAGGAAAATACGATTATTCTCGAGTCAATTATAAATCTGCGGATGATAAAGTTTGTATAATATGTCCAATCCATGGGGAGTTTTATCAAGAATCAAACAAACATCTACGCGGAAGTGGCTGTAAAAAATGTGCTGTCAATAATCAAACCACAACCGTTAAAGAATTTATTGAAAAAGCAAATAGGATCCATGGATTAGGGAGATATGACTATTCAAGAATAAAATCTCTTAAAAACAATAAAGAAAAAATTTGTATTATATGCCCTAAACACGGAGAATTTTGGCAGACTTCTGGAGCCCATACTCTAGGGACAGGATGTCGTCGATGTGCCTCAGAGAAATTATCTCAAGATCGGGCTATGCCTCAGGAAGAATTTATTAATAGGGCTAATAAGTTTCATAAAAATAGATTTGATTATTCAAAAATTAATTATATAAATAGTATTACAAAGGTATGTATAATTTGCCCTATTCATGGAGAATTTTATCAAAATCCCCATACCCATTTAAGAACGAGGGGATGCCCACAATGCAAATATTCTTTAGGAGAACGGGCTATAATAGATTGGTTCAATAAACAAGGAATAGAATTCGAGCATTTTTATAAATTCCCAGATTTAGTGTCTTCCAATGGGAACCCCCTTGAATTCGATTTTCGCACCAAATATGCAAGGCATTTAATTGAATTTGATGGGGAACAGCATTATAGGCCTGTGCGGTTTAATAGCATATCCGAAGAGCGTGCTCTTAAACAATTTAAAAAAGTTCAATATTATGACTCCTTAAAAAATCAGTACTGTATTAAAAATAATATACCTCTGTTAAGAATAAGTTACAAAGAATTTAATGACATACCTGAGATTTTAAACGAAAAAATATTAGGGATAGGTTCGTATTTTCAAAAACATGATAGTCCTAAATATTTTGTTAATGAATTACAAGGATAATAAATGTCGCTGACAGCTCCATATGGCATCCCTAATACCGTAGCTTCCTATGGTATCTACCAGAGTCTTCTCACGGCCATCAAGAGAAGAATCATGGACGAGACCGAGCTGGCTTTTGATCAGCATCCGGCCTTTGCGGAAAAGGTCAAGGTCTACAATAAATATCCCTATGACGAGCGTGTTCAGTACGGGATAATTCTTCGTAACACTTCCGCTTCACAGACCCGTCTTTCTGCCGACAATTTCATGTCGGATTTGTTTTCGCATGTCAGGCTGGTTCGTCAGGAGGCCTATCCCGGAACGGCCATTGAATGGGTTCGGGAAAATGCAGAATATGTTACGAAAGTGATCACCGAGGATGTCTCGGCCCAGTTGGATTCCACACAGAGGGTATTTGTCACATCTCAACCGATTTGTTCCGGACCGGACGAGACTCATTATTCGACCAGTCCGGGTCAGGTTTGTGTCAGGGTAAATGGGATTGAAGTGTTTGTAGACAGTGTGGAGGGGTCGACCGGTACGGTTCTTCTCAGTAACTGTCCAGGGAATGGAGCGACGGTCATCATCCAGTATTACTGCAGGAATATTGTTCCTTATGGTCTATATTTCATTGATTTCATTGAAGATAATCAGTTCACTGTGTCGCCTGTTTATATCATTGAAAATGAAGTACTTATACAGCGAACAACAGGAACTGAAGTTACAGTCAGTTTGAGGCACTCCCCGATAGACCTAAATTCTGACCAGATCAATCTTGCATATAATGACGGGACGAAGATTGTGGCTCTGGTCAGGGGAACAGATTATGACATTAACATAACTACGGGAGTCATCACATTCCTTACACCTCTCAGTAAAAATTACACAATTACCGCGGACTATCGATACCAACCAACAGGCTATTTTAATGGCCCTTATGAGTTCAAGGAATATCAGGAGAATCATACGGCCGTTCCGGGTGTGATTATTTCCATTGGGCGCCGGGCGAAGAAGGGCGATCAGCAGGTGGTTGTGGTATCTCAGTTCAGGGAACAGCAGGCGAAGATTTACGGCGGGCATTGGCAGATGTCTCTGGATTTGGCTGTCATATCCAAGGATCCTATGCAGATGGAACAGATGGCAGAACATCTGGTGTCATATTTCTGGGGTCAGAGAAAGAACGACCTCGAATTTGAGGGCATTACTTTAAACAGCGTGGAGCCTTCCGGTGAGTCCGAGGAGGTTCACATTGATACGACTGGTGACATGTATTTCGAGTCGACGGTGGCCATTAATCTGCAGTCCGAATGGCAGAGATTCGTGCCATATCTGGCCATTATCAAACTGAAGAATGTTATTCTTATTCCTGATCTGAGACCTGTGTTTGCGGCCCCTGCGATCGGATTTGAGAGGTTGACCTGAAATCACCCAATAATAATCTCTTAATAGATAAGACTTAGATATTTATTTCACCACACTCTTTTTACGAGAGTGACATAGAATAAAAACAGGAGAGTAAAAATGCCGGTTTATGAATATGAATGTAAATCATGTGGTTACGAATTCGAAGAACTTATAGGTTTTACCGAGGATGATTCAAAGTTTACCTGTAAGTTATGTGGAAATAAAGTTGAACGAAAAATGAGCTCTTTTGCATCGGTGATTGCTGGTGGTTCTTCGACGGAGCCCGTGGACAAAACGATTGGTCGGGAAGCGGAGAAGCGCTGGCAGATTCATTTTGACAAGCAGGCAAAAAGACGTGGTGACAAGACCCTTACCGATGTTGATCTCCCGAAGACAAAAGACGGAAAGTTCATGCCGGTGATGGGTCTTGGTGATAAAGTTCAAAAAGAGAAACGGCAAGAGTATTCGACGGCATTGCAGGAGCACCGTCAGGAACGTATCAAGAAGGGCCAGTCGCAGTTTACCGAAAAGGGAGCATTTTAAGGATTGTCTTAATATTTCTCCAGATACAGATAAAAGATTAGACGAATTTTTAAATCCAGATAAGATACGAATAAAAAATTTCTAAAGATTAATTAAACTCTATCTGGAGGAAATATTATGGGCATTGGTCCTTTCACCAGTTTTGCGTTTCCTGGTGTTTACACACAGACTTTAAACCAGGCACCTCTTGCGACGGCGGCCGGCGAGCTTCGGGTTCCCGCATTCATTGGTGTTGGCGATGAAGAGACAGCCGTCAACAACTATGAAATGATTCGCGGATCCAGTGCGATGGCCGATAATCAGATCGTTCAGGAAAATGTTTCCGGTCAGTTCACCGGGGCGAACCGTGACTTTTATGTCACTTTTTTCCCAATAGTCAATGGTGATGGGACTGGAACGGTAACAAACGACCCCACAAAGATCATAGTCTATCTCAACGGAAATCCAATTCCAGTCGCATCGATTGACGGACTAACGGGTCACATTTATCTTGTCAATATTCCGGCTCTCGGCGACATAGTTCTGGTCAGTTACTACTACAAGAGAACAGATACTCTTCATAGCAATGAAAATCTGAGTGATCAGGTCGACGGCGTCCGTCGTACATTCGAGACTCATAATTATCCGATCGTTGAAGGCAACAATGGTGGAGTCACGACAACCGACCCCACAACCGTTGATGTCAGAATCGGTTGGAATTTAACGGCCATGAGTAGAGTTAATATTTCGAGCGTTGATGGTAATTCCGGTCAGTTTACTCTGGCCCCGGATGCAACGGCTATGGCAGGGCAATATCTGACGGCTACCTATTATGACAACGATATGCAAGACACGGCTGATATTCTTCCCTCGCCTTTTGTTTCGAGTGTCATAAAAGTTGGTTATGCTCCGGGTACAACTGATTTCAGTCAGGGTACTGACTATGTTCTTGACTCAACTCAGGGATCACGGGCCACTTTCAGTACGATTCAATGGGGTGAATCCTACAAGATCATTTCCGGACGTCACACTAATCCGACGTCGACTTATTTCGATGATCAGATCAGTGCAACTCTTTTCGATAATATCGTGAGGAGAAGGGAAACAACCGGAACAATCGACAGCACCAATACTTCATTCGTTCTTGAGTCCACTCCGGCATCAGGTCAGGGTCGTGGAATCATGACGAATGATCCGACTTTGCTCAGAGCCTATTTTGGCCCTTCTCCGACAGATGCAACGGTGGCAGAGGTTATTGCCTTGAATGGGTTGACCAGAACTGCTACAGTACTTTATAATGACCTGCCAATTCCTCTTGGAGATGGGTCAAACCATGTATTCATTTCGGAATATTATAATACCCTTCCTGATGATTCTTGGACGATGGATTGTACGGTAGCAGGAGTCGGTGGAACCGGTGCATATACGATTACAGGTGAAAATAATGGCGCGGCCATGAACGTCACGACCACGTTTACGCCCGGAGTTGATTCATCGGTTTTCGACAGTGCGGGTTTTTCTGCTGATATTGCCAGTGGTTTGTTCCCTGCAGGACTTGACGGGGTGACCCCTCTTCTTGACGCCCGGGTATTGCCGGGTTATGCCGTTGCGGAAACGGTCACTTTGACTTTTGTTGACTCTCAAACATACATAGTGACTTCAAATGCGGCGGGCGGTACGGGCTCTGCTGGTGATACGACAGGTTATATCAATCAAACTTTCGTCAATCAAGTCACCGGATTCCAGGTAACGATTATCGAAGGATTAACCTCGTATCAGGCCGGCGACTGGATCAAGTTTCATGTCTCTCCGACATTTGTCACGGGAGCTAATCCGACCATTGCCATTCCCAGCATCCAGATTTGGGTCACCGATACTGTTAATGTGGGGGTTGGCGACACAGCCATTCTCAACACATATAACAAATCCGGAGCAGAACCAAACATCGGAGATTTCTATTACGTGTCGTTCTATCAGAGCACACAGTTTGATTCTGAAGGCTTGGGCGTAGCGGCTCTTTATACTCAGGAACAGGATGTCTTTACGGCAACCGGTGCATTGTCCATCACCAATAAACTTGGTCTGGGCTCGCATCTGGCGTTCCTGAATGGAGCTGCAGCCTTGGCTCTTCTGCAGATCAAAAAGACCGTGGGTTCTGACGATGCTCCTGATTCCGAATACATCGCCGGTATCGACTATTTCAACGAGCCAATGCCTGGTGGAATCCGGCCGAATCTCATGGAACCTCTCACGACATCGACAGCCGTCTTGGCCTATCTGAAAACATCGAACGTTATTCAGTCGGGCATCCGGTACTCGAATGAGCGGTATTCATGGTTCGGTTTCCCGATCAACACCAGTCCGACCGTGGCCCAGACAAGAGCTCGTGCTTTTGCTACTGAGCGTATGATGGGTATCTATCCGGACGGTGCCGTGACGACAATTCCTGATGTCAACGGCAATGATGTCGAATATCTGGTTGGCGGGGAAATGTTGGCAGCGGCAGTTACCGGTCGTGATGTGTCGCCGGCTTTCGATGTCTCCGAACCCATGACTAAGAAACCGATCGTCGGATTTGTAAGATTGTATCGGCGTATGGACTCGGTCACATCTGCCCAGACATCCAATTCCGGTTTGACCCTGCTTGAAGAGCTGGCTGCCGGGATCGATATCAAGTTTGCTCTGACGACCGATGTTTCTTCAGTCCTGACACGGACACCCTCAATCATCAGGACCAAGGATTTCATTCAGAGAGGGACCAGAAATATTCTGGCCTCGTATATCGGACAGAAGCTCCTGATGCAGAGGATTTCGGAAATCGAGCAAACTCTGAACTCGTATTTGTCTGCTCTGCAACAGGCCGAGATCATCACGGCCTATCAGACGGCCAAAGCGAAACAAGATGCGAATGACCCGACAATTGTTAACGTCACGGCTTATTACAGCCCTGTTTTCCCGCTGTTGTGGATCATAGTGACGTACAATCTTCGGAGCAGTATCTAAAGGGAGACTCTGAAAGGGAGAGGGAGAAAAAAGTTCATCTCTCTCCCCTTCCTTAAAGGAATAAAAATGAACAAGCATCACGAAAAAGTACTGGCAAATAATATTCTGGAGTTTCTCATTGACCCTACGAAATTCCCCGTTCAGCAGCGTCTATATATGCGGCCGGAAGAAATTCTCAGAAATGAGTTTTATGAGAATGCCAAGGCTGATTCATTTAAGGCTTATGGGGATCAAAAAAAGAATTCTGATTTTTATCCTGGAAAAACCAAAACTGAAATCTCAAACAGACCTTCAAGGGAGGCTACTATAATGGAACGCAAAGATGTTATCGCGAGTATGGACATTCTTTCTCAGCATTTTGTGGATGAGAATGATCCCATTGCAACAGATCTTCGTACAATGGCGCTTGCCGTATCGAAAATGGCAGACGAAGAATATCAGAGTCGGCTGGCTTCAGATGTTGAAGCCAAGAGAACAATGGAAATGATTCAATGCCCGACATGCAAAGGCAAAGTCATGAAGCAGACGGGTTATTGCCTGCATTGCAAAAAGAAAATCAAGGACATGAAGGAAGCAGCATCATCCGATCTGTGGACGAAAGAAGCTGCAGAGGCCGTTCAGCAAGCCCTTGTTTCTGACGTTATAGGAGAAGAAGAAAAGGCCCCTGAAGAGGAAGTTCCTGCACCCAAGGACGAGAAGGAAGCTTTTATATCGACTCCGGGTCAAGCACCCGGTGGAAGAGTGCAAAGGCCCTCATATTCACCTGGTGGTGGAAAAGTTGTGACCATTTATGAAGATCTCGGCGACAAGGCCAAGAAACTCGTTGATAGTGATCCTGAACTCTCAAGGATTTTCAAGAAAAAGGCTGACGACGCTCCGGCGCCAGCACCGCTTCCTCCTGAAGCTCCGGAAGAACCGGCAGAGAAAGTTCCTGAAAAGCCGGTAGAAGAAAAAAAAGAAGAGGCTCCTGCGAAAAAAGTTGCCGAAGAGAAAAAGCCCGAGGAAAAGAAACCTGAAGAGATTCTGGTTCCGGAGAAAAAAGCCACAGATCCCAAGAAGATCGTGGACACGAACATCCTTGCTTACGACGGGATCGAATTGGAAGCGGGCATGCAGGAAGCCGGCGAGATGTCTGCTGAAGAGCAGGCCCGTTTGAATCAGCTTTTTCAGTAATTGCCTCAGTCCTTTATGAGGAGGATAATTACATTGTTCAATATAAAATTTAAAGGAGGGTTTCATGGCCCGCGATTCTGAAAGTTATATTTTTCGTAAGGGAGTAACTCCCAATACCCTCTCAGTAATCTCTTCGAAGAACCGTATATTCGCATACAATTCAACTGGAAATAGTGTGCAGATCGGGGTTATTTCAACGTTCGACCCGTCTGAAGCACGGACCATAGAACCTGTGCGCGGTATCGGATTTGGAGATCAGATTGCCGAGCTTGTTCCTGGTGTGACGGATGCAATGACGATTTCCGTGACCAGAACAGCTTTATATCTTTCGAATATCATGCAGGTTTTTGGATATAAAGCAGGAATTGACGGGATCACTCGTTCTCTCAAGCACCATCGTTGGCCGTTCGATGTCCGTCAGGAACTGGTTTTCAGTTCTCTTGCGGCCAGTCCGACTTTCACCAAGGGCGTTCAGACAAATTTGATTGACGCAAAAGTGGACTCGAAAGACGCCGAGATACACAATCAGCTGGCTATTCTGACGATTTATGAGGCCTGCTGGATGTCAGATTATTCGGTCTCGTATGCTTCTGACACCGCTCTGGTGCAGGAAACTGTGACACTTAATGTGTCAGATATTCTGGCTGGTCCTGGTGTGTATCCGTTCACCGTGGCATCTGAGATTGAGCCTTTCTCGGTCTTGGACTCAGGTAATCCGATGTCGTCGAAGTTCTCTGGGATAACAGGGACCTAAAAGTTAGAAAAAGACCTTAGGGAAAAATAAGAAAAACTCAGGGAGGCTTTCCGAAAGGGAAGCTTCCCCAGGTTTAAATAAAAATTCAAATCTCAAATAAGACTTTTTAAATTTAAATAAAATCAAAACACTTCAGATTTTTCCCTCTGGCTGTTTTTTTAAGAATTCTAAGAAAATTTCTCTACAATCGGGATAGGAATAAACCATTCAAAAGGAGTCTTCTCTCATGGAACTTGACAAAATTTTGTCCCAGGTTAAAAAGGATTTTGCTCCAAGGAAAAAGGTTGATTTTGAGGAGTATTTACTTCATGTCGAGCTCGAACCTTTGACATCATTTGAAGATGCCAAGATTCTTACGGCCATAAAGGATTTTGAACCGACCCAGTATATTGCCGGCCTGAAGCGGCACACTCTTGCGTGTTCTATAAAAAAAATCAATGACATTGATCTCAGCGGTGATGACGTTGAATATGAGGATGAAAAAGGCGTGAAGAAAATGAAATCAAAATATCTCTACATGGTAGATTTTGTAGGGAAATGCCCCTCATTATTAGTTGATGAATTGTTTGATGCCTTCACCGTGATGAATTCTGAAGCAGAAGACATGGTAAAAAAGGGGGTAAAATTTGAAAGGTTGATTTTGACAGAAGAAATTCCCGAGGAAAAGCCCGAAAAATTCAGACCCGTGAATGAAGAGGTTCCTCTGGAACAAATGTCTGATGTCGACAGACTTGAGAAAAAGGTTGAAAAGGAAATTGAGGAAGCCAACGACAGACTTGCAGAGGCGGAAGTTGCTAAAGAATGATGCATATAGGGCTCTCTCGGATCTGATCACCAAGGGATTCATGTCCATGCATATGGATCTGAAAGGAGTTCCTATTGTTTTCAAAACCGTGAATGAAAACGAATTTGAACTCATTCAGCTTTATGTCGGGTCCAAAGAAGATCTGTTTAAATTCAACACTTTCTTCATGGCATTTTCTGTTTTAATGGTGGACGGAGAAAATATCCTTCCTGATCGAGACAAGACATTGAAAATTTTGTATGATTTTTTTTACGATCTCCCGACATCAGTATATGGTAAGGTCATGGATGAATTGAGTGCTTTAAAAGATGATATGTTCGAGGCATCAAAATATCTGGAGGGGTTTTGTTATACGGATTATTCCAGAGTTCTATGGAGGATGAGAAGAAACTCTCCAAACAGGGAAGAATTTACAGGAATAAAAGGGACTGAAAATCTGAGCATAAATGTGTGTCAGAGTAATTGGATGCTCATAAATCAGACTCTTGATCACGAAGAAGAGCATGACAATCAGTTTTCTCTTGCTCTTCTAATAGCATCAGCATCCAATCCTAAGGGTGTAAAAAGCGTCAAGGCCAAATATGATTTGAGTGTTCAGACTGCGGTAAAAAAGCGCAAGAAGCTTGCAATGGAGGGTTCGTCGCCTGAAAAAGTGCAGTGGACTCCGGAAAGTTGGGCCGCTCCTGTGGATACGGCTGAAGAGTTGGTTGCCGAACTTGAAAGACAGATGTCCGGAAAGAAAGACAAACATGACTTGTTTATAGAGGATTATATCAGGAAAATAGAAGAGGACCAGAAATTGGCCGAAGAAAGAGAAGAAGAGAGATTGGCGGTATATCGGCAGAAGATCAAGGATGAGGGATTTGTACTCACGGGAGATCATCGTGCCCTCACTCCGGAAGAGACAAAGGAAATGCTGGAAAATGCAAAAAATAGGCATAATAATCTAGTGATTTTGCCATCTGATAATATAGCCAGCTCTGATGATCGTAGTCGATACTATAAGAAAATTGGTTCTAAGATCCTAACCGGAAAGTAAGATTCCCCATGGCAGACGCCCCGAATGCAAAAGATTTAGCCGCAACCGTGAAAATGCTTAATGAAGTGGATCAGCTTCAGAAGGGCATTGCTAAAAGCACCAATGAGGTGACCAAGGCCCTGAAGGGGGAAACTGCCGAGCTTCAGAGGACAAATGATGCGTTTGAAAAATCTGTAGAAGAAGTGGGGGATTTCAAGAAATCAGTTGACGAAGCAGAAAAAATGGTTGAGGGCCTTGCCGATGCAGTAGAAGATGCAGCTTGGAAAAAAGACAATTACGAGAATGTAAAAAAGTACAAGGAAGCCCTTGGCAAGGCAAAGACTACTCTCAACAAGATGAAGAATATTCCCATAACGGATAAAAAGCAGTTTAAAAAATTACAAGCTGAGTATAAAAAACAGTTGGGCGTAGTCGGAGCACTCCAGAAAGGAATTGAGGGTACTGGAAAAATATCCGGTCGGGCCATGAAGGAGATGGTTAATGCTGGCTCTTCTGTCAGTGGCATGTTTGGCGCCATAGGTCGAAAATCTCCGAAGGATCTTAAAGCTGCGGCCATGGCCGGCAAGGGCGTAGCGGCCTCAATGAGCAAGGCGGCAGACGTAATGAAGGGCATGCCGGGGTTGCTTGGAGTGGCTGGGAAAGCCGTGGGGGGAGTGGGAGTGGCTGTCGGAGGGGTTTCGAAGTTGATGGCAGGGCCTGTCGGCTGGGCAGCAATAATCGGAAAAGCAATCATAGACATAGAAATGAAAGCTGATCAGTTCCTGAAGAATCAAAATAAAATTTTTGCCCAGATACGTGGCCCGGATATCATGACTTCGGATGTCAAAGGGCAGTTCAAAGATTTTAATGATCAGATTTTTAATATGGGTCATAATCTGAAGATAGGATTCAATGCAAAGCAAATTCAAGAATTTTTCGAGAACATGAGTGCAGCCGGAATATCGGTAAGCAAACTCAATAATGGAATGCAAAGTTATAAAGATGTTCTCGATGTGGCTGCAAGAGCTAGTCGTACTTTTGGTGTCAGCCTTGGCTATATGGGCGTGAACATGACAGAGCTTATGATAGATTATAAAGCCGATTTGCAATCAGTGGATAAATTATTCACTCAGGTTGCTTTTGATGCTGGAAAATCCGGCCTTTCTGCGGATAAATTCTGGTCGGCGGTAAAAAATTCGACATCTTCATTGGGCCTCTATGGTATTGCCATAAGTGGTGTCAGTAAAACACTGGCGAAATGGACCCAAGACCAAGTTGGTGGAGCGAAGGAAGCAACCGAAGCTGCCGCCTCATTGACGGGTGCTCTTAAGGGCAAATCTGTGGACACGATAAAAATCTTGGGGATGGCAATAGAAGGTGGTTTGGATGCCGCGGCGATGATAAGGGATGAAAAGAAAAAAGCCACGGAAGCCTTGGACTTAGCAAAAAAAAGTGGCAATAAAGGTTTGGCACAACAGATTCAGAATAGAATAGACACATTTGATTCTTTGCTTGCTTCTTATTCAAGAGGGGGTCCTAAGAGCTCGGAATTTATGGCCGGCATGGCAGCTAATATGCCAGAATTTGCTGGTCAGGCGGAGAAAATTTTTACTAATGTTTTCGCAGGGGGATTTAAGGGATCTCAAAAGTCTTGGGATGAGTGGATAAATCGTGGGGGAGAAGGAGCAGTAGCGGCTGAACAAATGGCTGAGCAGTTTGGTATCACAGCTAATGATGCTAAATATCTTGCAACTACTTTAAGGACGTCATATAATACCCTTGATGCAATCTCAAAATTAACTTTCAAGGGTATTACATTAGATGAGAGTCAATTGAGTCAATTGACTGATGTATTCAGTAATATGGCGAACAGCAACGAGCAAGTACAGGAACAGGGAATAGAAGATCTTACCAAGGTTTTGGTAAAAGGCGGAGTCGAAGAAGACATGGCATCTAATCTGGCAAAACTGGCGGCAGTTAATCCGGAAGTGAGAGATGCGGTTCAGGAAATGGTGTCAACTGGTTCATCAGACACGACAAAACTGAAAGGTGTTCTCAGTGGTGTGAGAGGGGATCAAAAAAAATTTTTTGCTTATAGTCTAGCACGATCAAAATATGCAGGAAAAACTGCCGATAATATGGCTATTGCTGCAGACGATACGTCTCAAAAAATAAAAGAAGGAACACTTTCATGGAATGAAATGGTAGAGATTGGAATGGATCAAGCCAAATATTTTGCTGCGAGTATTTCGGGGGCAAGTCAACTTAATGACATGGTAAATGGAATTTTGACTATAATGGACAAGGATGGTGAACAGAGGCGAATAATTGCAAAGAAAAATATGGAAAACACATTAAAAACAACTGATTGGTTGAAAAAGGCTACGGGGGGAATTACTGATTTAAAAGATGATAAAACTCAGAAGGCTGCCGTAACGGGACTTTTACAAGCGGAGAAAACGATGAATAACCTTCCTACGGAAATGGCGAAGGTTAGTGAAACTTTAGGCACAGCGGACAAAACGGGACCAACTGCCACAATGGGCCAAAAACAGCAAGAACAGGGAATTGCTTCTATAAACGAGCTTTTGAAGTCTCCTGGAATGGCCGGATCTGAGACTGAAAAACAATTGCAGGGATATTTAGCCCAATTGACAGCTTATAAGCCGGGGGCTACTGATGCAAAACAACAGAGCATTGCATTAAAAAGAAATCTTGATGTTGCAACAGCTGGAATTAAATCCACCTCATTAGTGGATAGTAAAATGATAAGATCCGTACTTGGCGATGCAAGCAAAATGAGTGCTAATGCTAAAAATCTGATAGAGGGCAAGGCTCCTTCAGAGACCCCATTTATACCCTATGGGGGGACATCTTATGGACGAGCAAACATGAGAGAGCCTCAGAGGATAACTTCTCCGGGCATGGTCAAACTTGACCCAGGAGAAATTATTGCGCCCGGTAATTTTGCCAGAAGTACACTGGCAACGATTCCGGCTTCTCCGGGTATGCCGAATACTGGTGGCGGATTGGGCGGGAAAAATATTTCTATAAGCGTCAATGCAGTCGAGAAGGATTTAGCGTCCCGGATCGCAAATGAGGTCAGAGCCGTTCTTTATAAAGAGAGGTTGGTCTAAAAAATGGCTGATACTCTTGTTCAGAATAAAGCAAAAAGCGATGAATTGAATCAAATAATTAAAGAGGCAGAGAAGTTTGGTGTCAAACCGGAACAGATCACTTCGTCGCTTTATGAGAGTAATCTTTTCAAAGTAGATAAAAAGCATCCGGAAAGAATAAAATTTTACGTGGAAATGACGGATTTATATGGAAGATCTGTGCCGTATAAAGTTGGGAATCAGGATCCAATAGTGGGCATGATTCTGACGGTTAATCCTTCAACGGTCAATGCAAACCTTTCAAAAATAGTTGGCAGAACGCAATCTATGGTCGGATGGATTGAAGACCATTGGGGAGAGGAACTTGATACAATAACTTTTCAGGGGAGCACTGCTGCTTTTATTTATTCAACTCTTCTTCCACCTAACCAAAATCTTACGCAGTTACAGATCAGAAATCATTTTAATTCATATGCCGACCTCACGGATATATCCAATACTGTTCCTCAAAATTCTTCCACACCGATTTTTACCGGCTTGGCGGGAGGAATCCAAAGGCAAAACTCAGTCTCTTATCAGGAATTCAAAAAAGTCATTCAGATAATGAACGGAAACGGAGCCATATTCGATGCCATGGGATTTGTTTCACAGCGCCTTTACGTTCAGTTAAGTTATGACTATGTCTCATATAGGGGCTATTTTATCAGCATTGATACGACTGAGGATTCTGCAAGTCCTTTTAGGTTCTCATATACCATTACTTTTAAATCCGAAAAAACAATCTATACCTTTACAAGATAAAAGAAGATGAACCCTGAATCTCCAACTAATGTGGTGGAAATCCGAAAGCAAGTCGATAACTTTCTTGCTGGATTTAGTTATTCGCAATATGCCCCCTTTGTTGGCATGCAACCGGACATGTTTTCTGATCTTAATCTTCCACCGTTTATGCAGAATCAACTTTCTGCTTTCAGGAATCCTGACCCATATCTTACCGGATCGAATACAGCAAGCCTTCCGATGACGTTTGCCCTTGTTAGTAATTCGGGGATGAGTAAACTGGAATTTACTCTTCTGGTCAACCCGGCCAATATGAACCGCGGAAAAACGTCTACAATTGGAGCCGGCTATAGCCGGGATGGATTTGTGACTCAGATGTGGGGACCGAATCAAGATCTGATCACGGCAACCGGTTCCACCGCGGGATTTATGATAGAAGGAATAGGTCTTACGGCGGTTGGAAGACGAAGATCTTTTGCTTTTCTGAATTTCATATCACTCATGGCCACATATAGAAACAATGGCTATATCTATAATGATCCCACATTGCTTCAAGGGCTGACAAGGGTTATAGATAGAATGACCGGTATTGAAATGTCATATGACGGTCAGCTCTATATGGGACATTTTAACAATTTCACTCTGGATGAAAATGCAGACAGACCTTTTGCCATCAACTTCAACCTTGAATTTGTTACCAGCATGTTGAGCAGTAATTATAATGAAATCAGAGGTCATTTCGCATCCATTGATGATATGGTAAAATCCAACATGAATCCCCCGCAATTAATAGATGATGTGACGCAACAGAATGTCCCATTGCAGGTAGCGCAGGCAAGTGTTGCACCGAATATAAAAGAAACTACTTATACAGGAGGAGATACAATTACATCCACTAATGCGTCGATTCCTTCAACGGGCTCTTTAACGCCAGATATGGTTAGCCAGACCAATTTAAATAATTTTCTTTATGGTGGCAGGATGTCATATTCAAAGAATGAAACAAACACTATTCCCACACCAGTTCCAATTAATTTCGAAGGAAAAATAGGATATGGAGGAAAAGTAACATATGGAGGAGCTCAAAGAGATGTTGGTAGCAAGATGGCAACAGTTGAGAATATCAGCGTCACTCTTAAGGGAAACATAGGATTCGGAGGAACTTTACAAAGAAATGATAATAAACGTATTTTTATTTTGCCTAAAAATCCGTAAAAAGGCTGTTTTAAAAAGAGGAAATTTTTTCCATGGGAAATGACGGGATTTTCACTCTCGATGAGTTTACCAGCAGGGGAGTTGTCAAATTAGCTCCTGATGCTCTGGTTTATATCGGGGGTGGGATGAACATCAATGTCGTGAGCTCGGTTGGAGGATCAAATAATCTGTCCCTCAATGACGGAATCACGAACATTTCCATAAATAATACCACGGAAACTCCAGGCTCCTCTACGGCATCAATTGAAATATCTACACCCATTTACGGGGAGACATCAAAATATTGGATTGAGTTTCCAGGCATACAGGCAAACACGATTGCAAGAGCTCCCCTTTTCCTCCCAATGATGGAAGTAAAGGTATATTTCAAGGGTCGGTTCATGGTCAAGAATTCAAAGAACTATCAAGATCAACCTAAATATTATCAAGCGTTCTGGGGGTTCATCACGCATGTTGAGGAAAGTTTCTCGGGTGGTTTGTATAAAATAACCCTGCAGTGCGGGGATATCCTCCATTGGTGGTCGTATCACAAGATAAATGTCCATCCGACACCGGAGTCTAATGCATATTTTGGTGGAAGCCAGCCTCTTACTTTCTGGTCGACAATATTCAAAGATGCAAATGTTTTTTCCGTAATGAGGAGTTTAGTAGAATTGAGTGGTGAGATTTCATTTGTGTCCCCTGCGTGGCTCGGTCAGCTCAATGACGCAAATTTTTTTCCGGAAAAACTTTTTGAAATGATCGCACAAAACTCGATCATGCCCTATTGGCGCCAGCGGTTTGCAACCATCGCAAGTTTTTTGAAAATGTATGGCCTCGGTGGAAAACTTATTGATACTAAGGGTGTCAAGCGTGTGGAGTACGAAGACGTCGTTTTGAACATGGCTGCACAGAATTCCCAACCCCAAGAAGCCACGAATACGACGAACAAAAATAATGCCGTCGTAGAAGAATCACTCTTGGATAGTTTTCCAATTTTTGGGGATTTAACTAAATTGGGCACTTTCGAATCAGCTGAATATATGACACGACTTGAGATTGCGACCGAGGTGAAGAATAGATGTGACTATGAATTTTTTCAGGATACCAATGGGAACTTTGTTTTCAAACCCCCTTTCTACAATCTTGATGTGAGAGGAGTTCAACCCTATAACATCAAGCCAAATGACATCATAAACTTCTCGATGGCGACAGATGTCGAAGCGGTAACGACGGTTTTAACTGTCAACTTTCCTTTCGGTGTAAAATTCTACAGTACTACACTCCCTGTGAAAAAGGGATTTCATATGGATATGGATCTCTGTAAAAAATATGGGATCAAATATGATGAGGTTACCGTCAATTATATGGTTGAGGGATCCTTAGCCATGGCATTTGCCGCAGCCCTTATGAGTACGAAAAATGCAAAAACAACATCGGGAAGTATAACGATTCCCGGTCGTCCTGAGATGAAAATGGGCTACCCGATTTATGTCGAGCATAAAGACGCTTTTTATTATGTGAAATCAATTTCGCACTCTTTCGATTATGGTGGGTCATTCACAACCACCTTATCTTTCGACTCCGAGAGAAAAAAGATATATGATTATAAGGGTCAAATGGGACAGGCAGGTGGTACTTGGTCACTATTCCCTCCTGATTTGGTTTATAGGCGCACGCCTCAATCTCTGGATACTGCTGCGGTAACACCATACGACCCTCGCGAGATGCCAGTGACGGAAAATAACGATGCAGTAAACAATGAAATCAGAAAAATGCACAAAGCCGAGGGCCATATAGCGTCGATGAATCAGGGAATCTATGAATTAAGTCACAGAGAAAGTGTTGAGGAATTGACTGTAACAAATAATACATACCCATTCACCGATGAGGCTGGATATCGGCTTATTGGAGCATTCACGTACGGAAGGGGACTCAATCCGTTTTTTCTCACGGGTCAAAATGATCAGATAAAATCAGCGACAGCATCGAAAGAAACTCTCATGGTCACGAAAATGTCTTCCCCAGCTTATGTAGCTGAGGCTGCGAATATGGCGGGTCTTTTCTCGAAAAATCAGGAGGGAACAGTTCCCGCATACATGGAGAGCATAGAAGGTGTAATGCCAACTTCTCTCGGTGCAACAATCAATGTTCACACGACGACAGAAAATGCACAAGTGACTCCCAAGGAGGTACAAGCAGCGTCGGCTTCCACGGTCAATTATATAACTCCTGGTGCCGGGATAGCTCCTGGAAATAGTCAATCATACGTGCTCTTGAATGGGGTTCCGTCTTATATTAATTCTCAACCCGGTGGTTCTAATTTTCCAGCATACACCTCTCCGATAACGTATCCGAATGCTGTCGTTCCTCCAAAAACAGTTCCGAATGCTGTGCCGGGTGGGGTTCCTGCTGTCCCGCCTATTGTAAAATTGATCAGCAAAATACTCCCTATATAGATGAGAAAAATTTATGGCTTTTGATAAAAAATTCTACCCAAAAAATATGAAGCCCCATTTCAGCACCCAGTTTGATGGGCTGAGCCGGGAGCATCAGTATTTCTATCTGAGGCTCGGCCTGATCGAGGATTTCGATCAGGATAAATATCTTCTCAGAATAAGCTGGTACGAACAGAACGGGGCACGGGATGAAATTCCCTTTTCATTCCCGTATCTGGGCCCGGCCGGATGTATAGGGGTCTTTCCCGAAAAAGGAGCTCTGGCTATTTTTGGCTTCTTCAATGAGGGTGGAGGAAAAGGGTCACCCCTTCTGTTGGGATATATTCCCAGGGATCTCTATGCATCTCTCAATAATTCCATTGTAAAAACATTTCCCGATTCGATTCCCATGGCCGATATCAATGAGATTGAGTATCGGTTCAGAAAAATGACTGTCGGAGATGCTGTCGTGAGAGCTCCCGCGGGGGGCTATATTTTCCTGAACAAGAACGTGGAAATCACCGATGATATGCAGGATTCGATTCTTTTGCGAGAGGGCGATCAATCAATCATTTCCACGTCCCTGAGTAATTTCGTGTTTGCCGATGGCGCCTCGGTGAGTATGGGGCCAGTCATGAGAAACGGACTGGTTCTTTATGATGCCAGTGGCAATAAAATTGAAGGAACTTATGGAAGCATTCATACTCTTCCGAACGGGAAAGATGATGTCTACATAGTTCGTCAAGGAAAAGAAATCGATTACAGCACGGATTATTATGCAGAATATCGTGTCGATGTGGATGATCTCGCTGACGGTAAACTTGATATGAATGATATCAACGGGTCATCTCTGCTTTCTATCCGGAATCCGATTGTGACCATGGCCCTTGGGAATTATGTGGGAGCTGACAAAAAACTCACGAATTTGTACGGATATCCTCTGAAGGCAAGGCTCTTCGCATCGAAAGACGACATCAAAGGCAGTTTCACTTTGGAAAAAGCAGTTCAGAATGCGGGTGTTGATGAGCCTTCAATCCTCGGTATGGCTTATGCTCTGCATTGTCTGAAAACCGGCGCTTTCATGGGATTTGACAAAGAGGGTCATCATTATCTGCATCTTCCCGGATCGAGAATGAATCCTCTCGGCTCCGGCCGGTCCATGTCCATTCTCGCCCATGGAAATCTCAAAGAAGTATGGGGTAACACGGACACCGATAATAATTCTTGGGATCTTGCGACAACCGGTGGCGTACGCTGGAATATTGGGGCACATAATTCTTCGGAGAAGAGCCGGAGTCTTGAAATATCCCTTTCCCGAAGCATATACATTGAAGCAGGAAGTAATGATGAAGACACCTTCACAAAAAGTGATGGAAGTCAGATAACCGGATTTGCGAAGAGGGAAGTCCTGAAGGGGAATGTTCTTGAACAGGTGGGAGGGAGTAAGACTCAATTATTAAACGGAGTTGACACCACCATTAATGGTTTGAAATCGGAGAACATAACCGGGTCAGCAGAAGAGTCAGTGCATAGTGACAAGAGTGTTTCAGTTTTGGGAAATTATTCGGAAACAGTCGTGAAAAACATGCAATGCAAATTCGGAACAAGAAAAACAAATATTATTTCCGGAGATGATGAGCTGGAAGTTACTCGAGGAAATATTAAGGAAACTATTACAACTTTTGGAAAAAGAAGTACTACCGTGACAGCCGGCAGTATTGAACAAACATTGCAAAGTGGCACTTATAAAACAACTATCCAAGCCGGAAGTTACAGTCTCAAAGTAACTGCGGGAGGAATTAATATTTCAACTTCGGCTGGAACTGTGACCATGTCCGGAACAACGGTATCAGTCAAAGGGAGTCTGTCTGTGTCGATACCAGCTCCGATTGTTCAGATTGGACAGAATGCACCATTTGGTGGGGCCGTGACCGGATTGCCTGGGTTGCCGAGTACCTATGACCCAATTACGGGGGTGCCACTAAAAGGTAGCATGACTGTAGGAATAGCGATATGATATTTTCTAAAGATACAATCTGTGAATTGTGTAAAGAAAAGGTTCCAACATTGGGTCTTTACTCTCACATAAAAAAGCATGGAATGGACTATGAAGAATATAAAGAAAAATATATTTATAAATATGAGCCTTGTTTGACCTGTGGTAAATCTGTAAAATTACCTCAAAAATGCTGTAGCATTAAATGCGCAAATTCTCAAAGGAATTATGTTCGAACCGTCTATAATTTATCCGAAATTCAAGAAAAAGAAATCGTTGATTTATACTCTGGAGGGGCTTCATTAGAAGAAGTTCATAACAAACTTGGCTGTGGTATAGAAACAATGAAAAGAGTATTAAAAAAATACAGTATTAAAATGCATACTGCAAAAGATGGGGTAGCAAAAAATAATACTAATAGAGCTTTAAATTTTTTAAATTCAGATTTAGGCAGGCAATTAATTACAGAGTACACCAGTTTTGGAGTAAGCTTGAAAAGCCTTGAAAAGAAATATAAAATTACAAAACAAACTCTTAAAAAAATATTTATCCTAAGAGGAATAAAAATAAAACCTGCCATTGAATCACAAAAAGAAGTTTTTGCCCATCAAAGATCTTTAGGAATTAGACACCCCAATTATAGAAAACCCCCTGCGGTAGGAGCTGGGACATGTCATTGGTATTTTTATGAGGGTATAAAATATCAGGGAAGTTGGGAATTCAAAGTCGGATTATGGCTAAAAAAGAATAATAGTCCTTTTTTATGCCATGTTGGAGTCCGACAATTTGAATATGAACTTAATGGCATTATGTATACATACTGCCCGGATTTTTATATTCCTAATAAAAATTACTTCATTGAAGTTAAGGGGTATTCTTCTGATTTTTGCAAAGAAAAAATGGAAGTAATTAAAAAGATATATCCAGAGGTTAGAATTGAAATGTATGATAAGAAGGTTTTAAAAGAAAAGGGAATTTTTTCCATTGATAAAGAATTGGGAATTTGTATAGAAAATTTTATGCTTGATTATAAATCCAATGATTTTTTTATAAACACTCTTAAAAAATCCGTTTCGGAATATGATTTGGCGAAGCAAAACATTGTAGAGGGTAAAACTCTCCTTATCCTTGCAAAACAATATAATGTTCCATACTTAGTAATGCTCCGTTATTTCCGCTCATATGTTCCTCAGCAGGGAACGGATGAATTCACTGCTTATTTGTATGAAAATTTTTACACGGAAGAACATAAACAAATAGTTTGTAATTCATTAACCATTATTGATGCTGTCAGAAAAATAGAAAACGGTCTGAGTTTTAAAAGGAATTGGAAAATTATCAGTCAAATAAAAAAAGGTCAATTGTTGGAAATCTATACAAAAGCGGTATGATTATGAGAGTAGATTCAGCAGTTATTGGGAAAGGTGCTCTCAGTCATGAGGAGCAACAGATTTTAAACATAGTTGAGGAGCGTTTGATTTATATCCGAGAGAAGATGCCTACAGAAACAGAATGGAGATCGAGAGATTTTAAGTTTTTGAGAGACCTCTATGATAAATTTGTAGCCATCAGTATGATCTTGGAGCATGAGCATGTGGGCCTACGGAGTACTCGAGGATTAGATTTTGTTTACGGTACAGATGGGAAAGTTATAGAAATAAAACCTTCAAGGAAAGAGAGTGCAGAAATATTGCTCTATTCAGGAATGGACAAATATATGGAAGAAATCCCGACTGAAAATATATATCCGATAAGTGGCGCAAAAAGCCGGTACGAGATAGCGAGAGAAACATGCCTTTAGTACCACAAACCATGCAGGGCCTGATTCAGGCAAAGGGTGTGTCCGAATTGCTGGCCGGAACTCAGTTTCCGGGCCTTGTCGAGGCCGTGTCTATGGCTACATGTCAGTACATACTTTCAACAGCGACCATAAACAGCACCAACATGGCTATGGGGCCCGGTATGGGCACTCAAACAGGGTATATACAAGGACTTATCCCGACAGCGATGTCAGGCCTGATGCTGGTTAAAGCTGCTTCAATGGGCATATCAGGACAGAATACTCTGAACCTTTTTGACGCTGTTTCTTTCGGGGTGTGCAATGCCATGAATAGCGTTGTTCTGCAAGGAACAATCATAGGAGCTGGCCCAGGGACCGGGCAGGGGAAGGTTGTGGGACTGGTTCCTGAAGGATTACAGACCCTTATCCTTGCTCAAACAGCCTTCAGATTGATCGCCGGCAAAAACATAAATGATTTAGTCTCGGTCATGGCTTTTGGCATTTGCAATCATATCATGACCACAGCAACCGTTTTATGTATAGACATTGGGGTCGCAGCATCTCCACCGGTTGGTCCGGTGATGATTCCTTCGGCTCCTGGAATAGGGAGGCTTGTGTGAAAAGTTCAATTGCATCTTTGGTCAGAAAACTTGCTGGTAATGTAGTGGGAAAGGAAGAGCATGTCTTTGCTATTCAGAAATGCAAATTAGCTAACCCTCTTCCGGTCAAAAAACTGACAATTGAAATTGAGGGAAAAGGTGCCCTGAGTCCGAGGACAAGAATTTTTGCTGATGGAAAGCAGTTGCCTTTCATTCAGCATTTCAGCATGGATGCCAGTGTGAACTCGCCATGTGTCGATATTAATATGGTTCAGTCAACCTTGGTGATGAAAGAGAAACGGTCCGGCTATGAGCCGGAAATTATTGGGCAGCCCATTGAAATAAACTGGGTCAAGGATTAAGAAAGGAAATCTGTATGAGTATGACGAAAGAATCTTTCAATTTTCGCAGATCGTCGATGCCGGTCAAGGCACAGGATGTAAAAATTTGCGGAGAAAATTGCACAGAGGGTTGTGCCGTCTGTCCATATCGGGATGCTGAAGCTTGTGAAGAAGAGGAACACATAGATGACGTTTAATATTAGCGATATTCTGACTTTAGATAACATCGATCTGACTCCCTTTGAAATTCGAGGGGCAAAGTCTGGTGTCAACAATGCCCGGACGACAGGCCCTGTCTATGTCGATGGGACATACATCCCCTTTAATAATATCGTCTATGGGACAGGGACATTTACTCATGACAGCAGTATTGTCACGGATGTTTTTTTCTATCAACCGTACACATCTGTCATGGATGTGTTCAATCTGAGATCAGGTGATCTTCTCCCATCGGTTGATTCAACTCATATTCATTTCCCGACAGCTCCGGCGAAGGTTCAGACCATTGATTCGACCAGTGCATTTAAGCTTAATCAGGCATGCACCTTCGATCAGACTTCTCTACCGCCCATCACTACAGACATGACTTTTAATCTGATCGCCCGGGATTATGTCGTCGAACCTGATATAGGCACCAATACAATCGATAGTCCTGTTCATGGGACAGCATCGTTTACGCCTGGTAGTATCGTTGTGACAGGAAGTGGAACCACATGGCTATCAGATTTGGCCACTAATGACTTTATTCAGTACAATTTTTATCAGGTCTTTTTCAAGATCGTTTCTATCATTGATGATTTTACGTTGCATTTAACTATACCCTATAGCGGTCCTGTGCCGGTTGTTAACGGAAATTATACTGCAAAAAAATGGAAACTTGGTCTGACTGATATTCAGTATGCCAAAGACGACAACATTGCCTATGACAAGAAAAAGGCCATGTGGACTTATGATGCAACCAAGAACAGTGCTATTCCTGCTGAGTCCTATTTTGCACCCCTTGAATATCTGAGTCAGACCGATTCTTCAGGAATTTTCCTGCAGTTTACGCCCTCTCTCAGCAGTACCGCTCCGGACATCATGGACACGGCCGTTGTTCAGAATCAGGTGTTCTCTCAGAAGACCCAGTACGACACTTTTCAGTTTTCACTTCCAAAAGTTCCAGTTCCCGAAGATAGCATGGAGCTGTACATTGACAATGTAAAAAAGGACATGTATCCGAATGGGAATCAGAACTACGTTCTTAATTATACGCAAAATCCTATTTATAGCCCTCCTCCGCCTCTTGCAGACCGGCAAGTATGCAATGTGATGTTTCTGGGAGGGATCAATAATGTAACCATTCCGACATCTGTTTCAGAGACAGGTCAGTTCCGATTTGTTGATGCCGCAGGAAACTCCATCAGTGAAATTCTGGCCGGATCGGAAAGAATGACTGTCAACGGTGTTGATCAGACCCGTTATTATGACTATATGATTGATCAATATTCGGGCATGATCGAGGTCACGGATTCAACCGTACGTGAACCAATCGTGAAATATGTGAATGCTGATTATGCCAGTATGATCGATTATGGGTTCGCGGTTTACCTTGATGGGCAGAAGCAGAAGATTTCATTTCCTTCGCAGACCAGTGATGATATTCTGTTCCAGCCCCTGTCAGGACGGTTGAAACCAACTGATCAGGATCATCCGGGCCCGGATCAGACATATGAAATTCATTACATGACAGAGGCTACCGCGGTTAGTAATGAACAGCATCCGACCACCACAGGACAGACTGAGATCTCGACAAATCTTTATCCGGTAAAACAGCAGTCTCTCCTGGTTTTTAAAAATGGGGACATACTCACCGAAAATTCAGACTATTATGTAAGTTATCTATCGGGTCGGGTTGTATTCGTAGAGCCCCTTACGGTAACGAGCAATGTTGTTTTCAATTATAGTCCCCTCTCTAAGCAGATCAATGGGCTCAGTTATGCAGACAATGCATGGCAATGCACTGTTTTTGACTCCAGACTGACCGTTACTGATGCAAGCAGTTTTTCATTCAGTCTGACCAATGTCCGATTGAACCCTTCTGATGCGACATATTTGCGGGTATACAATGAGACCCGGGACGGTGATTATAATCTGACAGGTATGGTGGTCAGTAATACTGGCATTAAATTGGCAAAAGACAGCACGAATATATCCATTGGTCTTGCTCAGACCGATATTGTTCTTGTCGACTATGCATTTCAAAATGAGACTACCGAATATTCTCCTGTTATAATTAATTATTTGAATGTCAATGCAGACACGACCAGTTTCTACATCGAAGGTCCGGATCTGACACAGTACATGTCAAACGGTTCGATTGTCAATCTGGGTATTCCTCGGACAGCCACGCAATATTTTTTCCAAGCAAACGGAACTTATGACGGGTTTGGCACGCTGATACAGACTGCCACTCCGATTCCTCAGAGTATCACCAATCCCAGCATGCTCATCACAGATGCTTCGGTGTCTTTTGTTCCTCTATCGACAAGTATGCCGGCGACAAGCATTGTTTCAGGATCGATGAATGTGTCATTTCCTGCTAATATCAGAAATATTTTCAGGCCTGAGACGCTCCTTAAAATTCATGACGATCTCTATCAGGTTTCAACGGCATCCTATACCAGATCCAATACGGTTGTTACTCTGACAGCCGAAGCCCTCAGGGATTATACAACTGCTTCTGATCTGGCTGGAATACTCTGTAGTGATTGTCCAGTATATTCCACAGGGACGACTGAAGTTTTCCCTCGAGAGAATGTCGTCAGCTTATTTAAACAACCGGCATTCATTATGAGCGGTCATAATGCCATGACTGTTGTGACAGATTCTTCCGGCATGACCATTGATGGCTCGACATTCAGCTATGTTGATTATCCGACTCTTGGAGACCTGTTTTCGGTCATAGACACATCTGTAGCGGTTACAATGCCAGCTCCAACTGATTGGCAAAGCAATAAAATTGTTCCGACCAGTATTGAGATCTATCCGGACTCAAGCTCGGTTTTTTCTGCATCTCCGACTCTGTGGTATATGGATAATACGGATTCAACAAATTATTCCATTAGTACCATCGGATCGGTTGTTCTGACAAATCCCTTACAGAGATATGACCGGTATGATTTTGACTATATGGGCCAGAAATTTCTCGACGATTCAACTGTCGAATATTCAGCCCGATATTTTGTGGTCTTGCCTAAAAATTCAAATGTCAGGGCCTCATTCCAGTATAAAAATCTTGACCAGTTTTATATTCAGGTTTTAAGTCAAAAGGATTTTTTGCAGAATGTATCCATTCCCAGACTTCAACAGGAAGCATATCAGCTTTCAGACAATCCCGGTCAGGGAGGAACGGTCTATGTCGATAGCGATCCGCAACCTTCTGATGGTGGCATAGCGAATTCTGTTTACAATCAGAGGGATGCACAGATCGAGTGCAGAGTTTTCAAAAGCGTCTATGATTTTTTCAGCGATCGCATTCAAGCGTACAGCGATGAGGTTTATGCATTCCAAGGCTATCGGATGTTCAATGTGGACGGGACATTTTCCGAAGATCAACAGACCGGGGCCACAAAGGCAGTCAGCAGGATCTTCCCATTCCCCGATTATACGGGTAATGATCCAGTGCAAGTCAATCCTCTTACCGGATATTTTTTCGATACAGGGGCCATATTTAAAAAGGGTTTAACTGATGTCACAAGCACAGGCAGTACACGCTGGAAAACCTATAATCAGCTTGAAAAAAATGGATATATCGGTCGGGCATCATCGGCTCAAGTATATAAAATTCAAACCGTGGTCAGCGACAGTTCATTGGTTTTGCAGAATATTTTTTCTGAACCAACTACTTCCAATTTCCAAGATGGAGAAAAATATACGGCAACCAGTCTTTTCCCTCGTTATGACGATGATGGTAATATGGGTGCCAAGATTATAGGGACAAGAAGTGGTGGTTTTGGGCTGAGTGACGATGACGATTTCACATGTATAATTGATGGCGTTCCGGGCGGTTGCACTTTTAGGGATCCCTTTCCGCCATTTCTCACTGTCTCAGGATTCAGCACGGATCAAATCATAAGTGTTTTGCAAACTATTCCCGGATTAAAAGTGACTTCCGAGACTGTTCTGGATCCGACACAGACTTTTGGATATAGGACGGCATTGGTATTGAGAACAATTCCTCCTTATAATTCATTATCCATTCCGAATGTCATTGGTCAGCAATTAGCTGTCCCTAAACTTGGTTTCTCTGTTGGGGCGGATTCGACAGGGAATCTGAATCGGAGTCCTTTTTCTGAATATGTTGCAGATCAACAGGAAAAGAGTTTTCTGAATGACCAGTTGACTCAGATCTCAATTCTGGAAGGTCTCACTAATAAATTGGATCGGAGTTCAACTTATCAACCTCAAGCCATGCAGGTTCTTTCAGATGCCTATGCAGAAATCGTAACCATAAATGAAGAAACCAGTGCTATTTCTGCTGGAACGACAGCTCTACAATCGCTTATGAATGGTTCATTGGCGGGTGGAACTCCTGTGTCAGAATATACAGTTTCTTATGGGCATGTATCAACGGACTTTACGAATGCATCTGCAATGCTGGTACGGGATACCTCGGCTTATTCTTCAGATCTGAATTTCATATCGTCATGGCCCGGGCCATGGCAATGGGCATTGGATTTTGGTGTTCAAATCAGTCGGTCGGTTGATGTGACGGCCGGGCCAAATCTTTATCAGATTCCCAATGATGTTAACGACTGGAGACTTTTGAATACAAATCTTGATGGATTTTGCCTGCCCTATATTGATGCCCTTGGTGGTACATGGACTAATACGGATTCTTCAACTCCATTGGGGAATTACAGTGAAAATTACAAAGTCACATATACTGCTCCACCAGCAACAATTTCTGGGCAATATACTTGGGTCTATTATACCATCTCCGACAGACAGATGAATGCCCGGGCCAGTTTTGATACGGCTCGAATAGGAGAGTTGACAACAAGGCTCAGTCAACTGAATTTACAATATGCAAATGATAAAACAGCGCTGACAGCTGATAATATTTTATTGGCATCGAATGGCCAACCGGGTGATCTTTATAATTGGGCAAACAACAGATTCAACAGGAGGCAAGGGTGCGAGGCGAGACTGAATCAGATAAATCAGCAGATAGCGTCGAACCAGTCGGCGTTGAACATAAACAAGAGTTTCATCAGCTGAGTGATTCGACTGAAGAGGCTCCACTGCAGTGGCAATCGGCCACCAATACGGAATTGGTATCGAGCATCGACTATTTGTCAAAATTGCTTAATCATGCAGTCACAATGTATGGAAAAGATCTCGAAAAAGAATTTAAAACCCTTGAGAGATTTCAATGATGACACAGATTGATCTGAATGCAAAAATAGTTGCATATCCTTATGTAGCCCCGTCCATTTCTGTATTGGCAAATTCCAGTACAGGCGCCAGCGGAACAAGTCCGGCTGGTGCTACGGCTTTGGACAATCTGATTACCAAAATGCGGGAAAATCTCAATATTCTGTCTGGAATTACACTTCCAATCATTGGGGCAGGCGAGACTATTCCTCAGGATAAATGGGTCGGTGTGTCCCTTGATACCAGTAATTTTAAGGCTGCTCAAGTGGTAATGATGAATCTCAACAATGCTATGAAGGGGCTGGATAAAATAATTACTGTTCTTTCCAAGGTGCTTCAGATAATAGAATTATTCACGACGTCATTTGGGTCTTTTTCAAAACTTCTTGTAGCTATAGTTGACTATGCAGAAGCAACAGTCAAGGATTTTGTGTCGGGTCTTCAGGCAGGTCTTTATGTAAATGTCCTTGCTCCACCAGCATTTTATGCAAAATATTCGGATGTACAACAATTGCTTGATCAATCACGGGGAGGTTTTAATGGATTCATCACGCGTTTATTTGCGTCTTTAAATAATCCGAATGATCTAAATCGTCCCGATCTCAGTCCGACCGCGGCCGTTGGTGGTTTCGTTATTATGATTGATTCGAAGGATCTTGATGAAATATGGCGCTCTTTGAAACAATTGAGTGACATGTTTGATTTCATGAAACTCTTCGGTCTTAATTTGGCTCCGCCCCCTCCAAAAGGGCTAACGGGTCGGTGCGGATTCTTTGATACAAATTTTGCAATAAAATTAGAATGGCAATCTTCTCCTTTGGCAACAGGATATACCATCTACAGGAGCAAAATACAAGGTGGAATTATTCATAAAAATATTCGGTATATCCCCACGGCCTTAATGGAATCTGTTGATGAACATGGGGTGAAACAACCGGGACTTTTGCCTGTGGCTAAGGATATGATTTTTAGTCTGATGACAGGATCTGCCGTAGATTATCCTGTACATGATGTGGTCAGTTATGAAGATTCAGATTTCAGCACATATGCTTTTGATACATCTACAAATTCGTTCACGGGTGAGCCTGTCAGTTTGCCGGCAACAGCTACATCATTTTTGGATCTAACGGTGGATCCTGCTGTCATTCGATATTATTATGTTATACGAGCTAGTTCTGCAGGAATTCAAGGAAAGAATTCACAAGAATTGGCAGTGACAGTGAAGACCTGTAATGACTCAATAAATCTTGCCGATATAATTCCACAACCAGCGGGAAGAATAGAATTTGTATCTTTGGGTCTTGGGTCGTTTGGAAGCTGGAGCAAAATTGAAATGACCCATATGTTTCCATGGTTGGTCGATCTTGAGAAAATAGTTCTTGACATGTTAGAAAGTCTGAAGGGCATGGTTACGGATACAGCCGATTCTTTTATGAAGTTCATAAAGCAGATAAAGGCAAAAATCACTCTTTATGTCGGAATTCTGAATGTGATAAAATTTCTTTTGGGTGCATTACAGAATTTTATTCTGGGCTCATCCATTTCAATACTCAATGTTCCTCCGGCAATCGGCGGAACTCAGACATTTGTTAACAGGATCAGGAAGGCGACCCCTCCTCCAGGGGTGACCTTTTCCGATGAGAACGGAGTCACTATAGGCATTGTGATAATGTACAGTGGAGGTGATGCAACAGTGGCTGCTGCTGTAAAATTTCTGGGAAAACTGCTGGGAATAAAGTGAGGGTATCATGAGCGATAAAATGAACAACATGCTGACGACCGTACAGGACATGGCTGATTATCAAAACTATGTCATAGGGAGTTCTGCTGAAGCCCTGCGTGTCGGACAGAATAGAGTGAACAAGGATCTGGTCACCCTCAACAGATTATTAGTCACCTATACCAGTGAGGCCCATTTGCTTCTAGCCAAGGCCCTCAATAATTTTTCACTTTCGAGTATTGAGGCAAATTATGTCCCGGATGTACTTGAGTCTAATTCGGCTTCTGATCATGTAACAGCTGTTCCTCCTCTTCCTCATCAGAATGTTGGGTTCAATAAATCCCAAATTTCTCAACGGCTTGAGGGTCTTTGCGATCGGGATGCTGAATTAAACAGAGTAAATCATAATAAACAAATGTGTCTTTCCAAAATAAGAAGACTGACTCGGTTAAAAAATAGTATTGATAATTCTTTAGCGTCTTTTTAAAAAACAGGGGGATCTGTTTTAAATGACTAATTCATTCCTGAAAACTCTTGTTCCTGGTCAGACTATGGCCACTCCTCAGTCCTCAGACCTTGTGAAAGACAGGATAGCGAAATCAAGGGTTGAGAATATAATGCTGCTGCTCGATCTGCATATTGCCTATAAGAATTATACCTCGAATCCCGATACCCTTTTTACCAGTCAGCCATCAAGGGGTTATCCAGATGAGGACAAACTTCCGAGGAATCTGCAGGTTTTACATGATGTATTTGCTGCCCATGCACAGGGATTTCCAAACAATGAATTCTTTCCTGCCAATGACGATTCTCAGACATTGAACTTGGTGGATCCCGGAGACGATCTCAATGGAATAATTTTGAGAGAAAAACTTGCCAATGAAAGAAGTGCAGCGGCCAATTTGGCTATCTCTCCGAAAATTCAAAATTATGTGACTGGTCTTACTAGTCTCACACTGGATCCTACAACATCTAAGGGCATTGCTAGAAAGCCAATCGTAGGACTTCCCACCAGCCAATCTATGAACCAAGCGACAAAAACATATAGTTTAGCGGTTAGTAACATAAGTTTTTATGAGGGTTCTTTTACCATACCAAGTTATTATGATTCAATACGAAAGTGGTTCAAACGGGATCAGTCCAGAAATTTTAAAGACCTTCCCATGTGCTCTGCTTTGCCAGACCTGACTGATACAGATGAGACAGAGATAAGCAATCTGTCAACAAATGCGTTTAATGAAGCGGAAGGCAGAGGAGCTTATCAGAAAATAATCAAAGTTACGGTCAAGGCACAGGCTGCCGCTACTAAAGTTTCCGTTTCTGATCTACCTGAAGGGGCACCCGCGCCGCACGGATCAGGCGCACCTGATTGGGTAGTAAATTATGTGAAGAAATTTGGTATTATCGGAAACGACGCATCAAAGGCACAAAAAGGAACCACAGCGACATATATTGTGTCGGCTTTCAACACTGATGATCCAGATGTTGCCTTGGATTCGGCATGGCAGAAACTGACGGCTGCTTTTGGATCGACAATTATTGATCTAAATGTAGAGGCCAATCAAGATGAATTTAAATTTAGTACTGAAAATCCTGAAGTTTACTATGCATTTGTGAAATATGTGGGAGTGAGTTACATGCCGGCCAATCTTGAAATAAGTCATACGGGAGGGAAACCCGTAGATCCAGCCACTCTTACTCCCAGTTATCCCGTGAATTCAAAGTCAGGAGAACCACTTAAGGACAGTACGATAAAATTTGCTCTTAAGAATGTTTCAAATCCTGATTATGTGGCATCAATAAAAAAATATATTGAGGCATTTTCAAAGATCTACTCGGGAATTAGAG